>Ga0210395_10000003_pt1 | contig 446828 bp, 394 predicted proteins | sample IncBWH4OmetaG_FD_150861 | JGI IMG/M metagenome (GOLD analysis project Ga0210395, IMG submission 150861) | Forest soil microbial communities from Barre Woods Harvard Forest LTER site, Petersham, Massachusetts, United States - Inc-BW-H-4-O ... | reverse complement strand
CCGCAGTAGCACAAGTCGGCGCCCACAAATCTTGCCTCTCTCGCGCGCTTCGCCTGTCTTCTTCTAAATCCATGTTGTCATTTCGACCAAAGGGAGGAACCTGCTTTTCTCTGCCCCGCTCCACGGTCATCGCCATCACTCACCTCACTAGCCCGGGTGCCCCATTTCTCGCGTCCTTTTGCGAGAAAGCCTGCCCTGAGCTTGTCGAAGGGTGGGGGGTTTGACTTCCCTCACAACCCCGCCCTCACCGCCGCCGTCCCAAAAACAACCACCAGCACAACCAGCGCACCCAAATACAGCGCATCAAGCCCTCGATTCTCCCGCCGCATCTCCCGGTCGTAATAAAAAATCTGCAGCACGATTCGCAGCAGCCAGAACCCCGCCATAAATCCACTCAGAAACCGTCCCAGCGCGCTAGCCCCCGCCAGTTCCGGCGCAAATCCAAAACACAGCGCGGCAAACAGCCCCAACACAATCACGATGTACACCCAATGCACGTAAAAAATCTGCCGGATAAAGTTCGGAACCCCCGCCAGCCGCTCCCGCACCCGCAGCCTCCCCGGCAACGGAATATTCGCCGCCATGATCCCCACATGCACGATCCCCGCCCCCCAGATCGCCCGAATCATCCACACCGTATCCATAAGACCCTCCTTAAGTACCAGCCGCCAAAGTTCTCTGTCATCCCGACCGAAGCGAGCGAATGCGAGCGCAGTGGAGGGACCTGGGTGTGCCTTTTCGACTAACCGTGCATACAGCGCAATCCTCCTGCGACAGATCATTCTGTAAGCACAGAACTCTCCGAGCAAAAAAGGGGGCCTACCCCGTCTTCTTCCGAATCTTCGTCCCCATGCGCAACAATTTCCGCACTGTCCCCGTCGGAAGCCGCTTCATCTGGTCATACAATTCCGTCACCGCCTCAAAGAATCCCGCCATCGCCATCAGCCGTTCCCGCGTATAGTCCGCTCCCGGCTCCTTGGGATCCAAATCCGCCAGACACGTCCGCAAAATCTCCCGCGTCGGATCAATCTCCCGCCGCTTCCTCTGCTCAATCACTAGCCGGAACATTTCCCACACATCCTTCATCGACTCATAATGTTCCCGCCGGTCGCCCAGCACATGCACAGCCCGCACGATCCCCCAGGTCTCCAGCTCCCGGATCGACGTCGACACATTCGATCGCGCCACGCTCAACGTCTCGGCAATCTCCTCCGCCGGCAGCGCCTTCGGAGACAAGAACAGCAGCGCGTGAATCTGCGCCACCGTGCGGTTGATCCCCCACCGCGTCCCCATCTCGCCCCAGTGAAGGATGTACTGCTTCTGCACTCCAGTAAGTTCCGCCATAACGTTTCTTTCAGTACAAACTGAATATACAGAATAATAAGCCGGCTGTCAAGCGCAGACCAACTGGCGAGAACAGACCATGTGGCGACGGGCGCCTTCGCGAGCCTGCCCTGAGTGGAGCCGACAGGGTCCTGCCAGCGCGCAGCACGGCAGCCCCCACCTCGCCCCTCACCACGAAGCCCTCGCGCACCATCACTCAGCAACCCCCGATTCCATTCCCATCATCTGAATCGCGTCCGCTTCGGAGGTTTCCTCGCCATGTCTCGTCGCTTCTCCCTTATCCTCTCCTTCTGTCTTTCGTTTCTGCTGAACCAACCCCAGATGCTGGCGGCCGATCCATCGTCCTCATCCCCGCATCAGTTGGTCTATCTCCAGGATGGCACCACCCTCACCACCTACAGCATCGACCCGCAGACTCTCTGGGCCTCTCCGGTCGGGCAGCCTTTCAGTCTCCCCATGACCACTTTTAACAGCCTGGTGCCTTCACTCAATGGAGAGTTTCTCTACATCTTCGGCTCCGACGCCGCCCGCAACCAGCATCTCTGGGTCTTCGCCACCGATGCCTCGGGCGTTCCCCAATCCCCCGCCGTGCAGGAACTGAACGCGAACGGCTTATATAACTTTGAGCTCGACCCGGCCGCAAACTTCGCCTATGTGGTGACGGGAACTCCCATCACCAATGACCAGACTCTATACAGCATTCAGCGTTTCACCGTCGACAGTACAACTGGAGCACTGTCGGCTCCCGCCGTGGTCGCAAAATACCCGCTCAATGGCCCCTGCGCCCCTGGCGCTCAAGCCTCTCTCGGACTCAACGGCTTCGGCGCCAACGGCCAAAAGTTTTACGACTACTGGTTCTGCTCCTACCCCTACGACACCTTCAACGCGACCTACTATCAACGCACCATCAGCCCGACGGGCGCTCTCGGAAAGGAAGTAGAAGTCTTCAACTGGGACAACGGCGGCGAGGGGTTCGATACGGTTTCTTTCAGCAACGATCAGCTCATCGACTTCACCGTTCCCAACGACTTCGAATACGGGATCAGCAGCCTGGATATCTACCCCATCGTTCCCAACACCACCACGCCTGAGCTGCAATGCACCGCCGCCATGCTAGAAGCCTGCGGCTATGCCGTCGGAGAAATCATTCATCCCTCCGGCAAATACATTTTCTTTTTGGTCAATGACTATACGGACCAGATCGCCAGCATCGACCTCGCTGCGGGGAAAATTATCGACACCGGAAATTACATTCCGTACCAGGTCGCCGCCTTCAGTCCGGACGGAACTCTGGTTTACGCCCTGGAAAATTTAACCAGTGCCTACTACATCCAAATCTACGGCTTCAATCCCACCACCGCCAAAGTCACGTACAACGGCGGAGTCTTCAGCGGCCCCTCCAACCTGGACACCTTCTGGCCAGTCGCGCGCCAATAGCACAGACTCACAAGGAGAAGTGGGGTAGCGTTGCATTTGCTTGTCATCCTGAACAAGCGTTCTTTGCGCCGTGAAAGCCTGCCCTGAGCGAAGTCGAAGGGGATCTGGGCGAGCCGAGCGAAGTGTCGCACAGCTTTTACTAAGAAAAGCCGCGACACAATAGTCGCGCGTTTGGCTCGCCTCCTTATCAAACTGCACCACTACCAGAAGGAATTTTGAAGTACCCGGCGACTTTCCCTCGCTATAATTCCCCATCACTCCCTCGCCCCAACCCGCACCCTTTCCTATCTACCTCCACATCGGCCCCTACACCATCCATCCACATTTCTTCTTCGAGTCTCTCTCCTACGCAATCGCCTTCGCCGTCTACCTCGCCCTCCGCCGCCGCTTCGGAGATTCCCTCGCCACCCCATTCCGCTGGGCCGCCATCGCTGCCGCCGTAGCCGGAGCCGCTATCGGGACCAAACTCCTGTTCTGGCTTGAAGACCCGCAACTCACCTGGAACAGTATGAATGACCCCGCCTATCTCATCGGCGGCAAAACCATCGTCGGCGCACTCGCCGGAGGCCTCATCTCCGTCGAACTCACCAAACGCTACATCGGAATCCGCACGTCCACCGGCGACCTCTATGCCATTCCACTCGCCCTCGGTATCGCCATCGGCCGCATCGGATGCTTCCTCACCGGCCTCTCCGACAACACCTACGGCACTTCCACGAATCTCCCCTGGGCCGTCAATTTCGGCGACGGCATTCCTCGTCACCCCACCCAGCTCTACGAAATCATCTTCCTCCTCGCCCTCATCCCGTTCCTCTTTCATGTCCTAAATAAAATAGTCATCCTGAGCGAAGCATCAGGTTCGCAAAGCGAGACTGATGCGCAGTCGAAGGATCCCTACCACTCGCACAAAATCCACCCCGCGCAAAACTCGTCCCCACAAAAACAAATTTGTCATTTCGAGGGAGCCGGAGCGAACGCGACGGCGAGTCGAGAAACCTGCTTCTCCTCCGCCCGAACCCAAAGATGGCAACCCGGCGACGCCTTCAAACTCTTCATGGTCGCCTACATGTCCTTCCGCCTGCTCTGCGACTTCCTCAAACCCTACCCGCGCATCTTCCTCGGCCTCGGAGGAATTCAGTGGGCTTGCGTCCTAATCCTGCTGTACTATTCCCGCTACGTCGCCCGCTGGTTAAATAAAGCTGGTTAAATAATTATATGGAACGCTGGGCCGCCAACACGCTGCGCACCATCGGCATCATCCTCATCGCCAGCTTCACCATGATGGCCAGTCTCCTCCTGCTCGTAGCCGCTCTGTGCGCAGGAATGACCAAAAACGGTGATCCCCGAGTCTGGGGACCATTTTTCCTGGGACTCGTAGTCGTGATCGGCGTCGGAGGATCGCTGTCCGCCTGGCTCGCCCGCGGCGTCGCCCGCTCTTCAGGAACTGCCTCTTCAGCGGACGGCTACTGGCCCACTCCGCCACCCAATCCGTCCGGAATCGTTCCTCCATTCCCTCAGCCCGCTCCTCAGCCACATGCTCAGCCCGCCACCCAACCGCGCCCCGCGGCCCCACGCATCCCGCTTCATCTCTCTCCGCAGAGCCGCAAAGCTATCGACCGCCTCGTGCTCGCGATGGGCGCGCAAATCGCCCTTAGCGCCCTCTCCTGGATCTTCAACCAGCTCCATTTCTGGTCTGCTCCCCGCGCCTTCGCTCCCCACAACTGGACGCTTGTTCTGCTCGCGCCTTTCGTCCTCTATCACATCCCCTACGCCATCCTCATGTACCTTCTTCTGAAAAGACCCAGCCGCTTCGCTTTCACTTATGCCCTCGCCGTTCCCGCCATCCTAATTCTGCAATCGTTATTCAGCCTCAGCGTGGTCAGCTACTACTACGTTCACCAGCCCATGGGATTCCTTCTTCCCGTCGTCCCCTGGCTGCTCCACATCCTGATCCTGGTGCTCGCCTATCAAGCCATCCAGCAGATCGGACTTCACCCCGCGCCCTCATCCCTAATCGTCGCCGCCGTCATCACCTTCATCTTCTACTCCATGATCAACGGCATCACCCCACTCCTCTATCGCATGAGATGATCGTTAATCCTCTGTGTCCTCAATATCCGGAGCCTGCCCTGAGCGGAGCCGAAGGGTGGTTAAGTCTTCCGGGTTTATCGGTTGGCAAGCGCAGCCTTGTGAAGTAAGCTCCATCCTCTGGAGGCGCCCCATGGCCAAAACCCGCCCCTACCTCTTCTACGACGTCGCCATTTCCATCTGCTCCATCTGCTACCGCCGCGTAGACGCCAAAACCGTCTTCCAGGACGGCAACGTCTACCTGCTAAAACGCTGCCCCCAGCACGGCCCCGAAAAAGTCCTCATCGCCGACGACATCGACTACTACCGCCGCTCCCGCGAAGTCTTCATCAAGCCCCCCGAAATGCCCCTCATCTACAACACCCCCGTCAAGTGGGGATGCCCCTACGACTGCGGCCTCTGCACCGACCACGAGCAACATTCCTGCCTTACTCTCGTAGAAATCTGCGACTACTGCAACCTGCGCTGCCCCGTCTGCTACGCCTCCAGCGGCCCCGAGCGCCAGCAATTCCGCACTCTCGAGCAAATCGAAAAAATGTTAGACGCGGTAGTCCGCAACGAAGGCCATCCCGACGTAGTCCAACTCTCCGGCGGAGAGCCGACAGTTCACCCAGATTTTTTCAAGATTGTAGAACTGGCCAAAGCCCGCCCCATCAAACATCTGATGGTCAACACCAACGGCGTCCGCATCGCCGAAGAAGAAGATTTCGTAAAACGCCTGGCCGACTGCAAAGAAGATTTCGAAGTCTACTTGCAGTTCGATTCCTTCGAACGCGAGCCCCTGATGCAACTCCGCGGCGCCGACCTGCGCCGCATCCGCCAGGACGCGCTCGAAAAACTAAACCGCTACAACATCGCCACGAATTTAGTTGTAACGCTAAAGAAAGGCCTAAACGACCACGAAATCGGCAAGACCATCGACTACGCCCTCCAGCAACCCTGCGTAAGAGGCGTAACCTTCCAGCCCATCCAGGACGCCGGCCGCCTAGAAAACTTCAACCCCGCCACCGACCGCCTGACCCTAACCGAAGTCCGCCGCAAAATCCTCGAGCAAACCACGGTCTTCCGCCCCGAAGACGTAATCCCCGTCCCCTGCCACCCCGACTCTCTCGCCATGGCCTATGCCCTAAAACGAAACGGAAAAGTAATCCCCCTAACCAGCATGATCCCGCCCGAAGTCCTGATCAACGGTGCAGCCAATACGATCCTCTATGAACAAGATCCCGCTGTCCGCGACGGCCTTTTCAAGCTCTTCGCCACCAATCATTCCCCGGAAAGCAGCGCCGGAACATTGCGCGAGTTACTCTGCTGTCTCCCCCAAGTTCTCGTTCCCGACGCCATCACCTACGAAAACGTCTTCCGCATCATCATCATGCAATTCATCGACGCCCACTCCTTCGACGTCCGCAGCGTCAAAAAAACCTGCGTCCACATCGTCCACCCCGACGGCCGCCTAATCCCCTTCGACACCTACAACCTCTTCTACCGCGACACCCTGGAACAATCCCGCCTAGACCCCTTAAGAAAAAACGCAGAAGCCGCCCTGGCCCCAGTGTGAGCCCATAACTGTGCCTGGGTTTGATCTCGTGGGCACAATTAACACAAGGGGTGCCCCATTTCTCGCGTCCTTTGCGAGAAGTGGGTACCACGGACCTCGACCTTACGCCTGTCGCGAAACACACTTCACGCAGCTTTATCAGGAAGTCTTGTTATTCAGGAATGAAAGAAAGTGCCCCTAGTTCAACGGCGCAGCCGAAGGATCAGTCAACGCAATCAGCTTTCCCGGAGGATAATCGGCTGCCGACAGCGGAGTCTCCGGATCAGGATTCACAATCGTCAGCACTTTCCCGCTGCGAACCCCGCGGATCACCAGACACTGGCTCTCCACGGCAACCACCCGATACTTCTCGTCAAAGATTGCCACCGTGGATTTCGTCATATTCGTTAGATGCATTATGTTGACACGGGGTTCGTCTTCCTTGCTAGTCGATTCCCATTTTGGCACACCCGCCAGTCGTAGCCCTTCCGCGCAATCCGCAAATGTCTCGCTATAAAACTGAGTCGACGTGCCCTCCCGTGTATCTTTAGTGGCAACCGCTCAACGGGCAACCGGTCAACAAATTCACGAAAGCGTAACAATCTTCATGACAGAACACCCGGTTACCAGGCTCGCCTTACTGATTCTCATCGTCTTGGGTCTGGGCAACCTGCGACCGGCGCAAGCGCAGGACAATTATGAAATTCAGGTCTACGGTTCCGACACCGTCGCGCCGCAGACTACGATGCTCGAATTGCACAGTAACTTCACCGTCGAAGGCAGCCTTCCCGCGCCCGGCTCGAAGTTCACCGCCGAGGGACTCTATCCCACCAACCATGCCGAGCACGAAACCGTCGAAATCACTCAGGGACTAAACACTTGGTCCGAGGTTGGCTTTTATATTTTCACCAGCGCCCGCAGCGGCGACGGCTGGCAATGGGTAGGTGACCATATCCGCCCACGAGTCAGAGCGCCCGATAGCTGGCACTGGCCCGTAGGCGTAAGTCTGTCCATGGAGTTCGGCTATCAGCGGGCATCGTTTTCCCCAGATACCTGGACCATGGAGCTGCGCCCGATCGTCGATAAGCAGACCGGCAGATGGTATTTCACCGTGAATCCCGCTCTGGAGCGCTCTTTCCATGGCCCCAGCGTTTCCCAGGGCATCGGCTTTTCCCCCAGCGCAAAATTCAGCTATGACTTCAACAAATACATTTCCGGCGGTCTCGAATATTACGCCGCCTGCGGATCAATCACTGCCGTGTCTTCGTTACACAATCAACAACAACAATTTTTCCCAACCATCGATCTAAACGTTTCCCCAAACTGGGAGATTAATTTTGGAGTCGGAATCGGCGCAACCGCGAGTACCGATCATCTGATTGTGAAAGGTATTCTGGGACGACGGTTCGATTGGACACACCATCGAGCCGGCAGTTCCGAGAGCTCTCAATAGGAAACACATGCCAACGGATCGTCGTGACTTCCTGATCGGTGCAAGTCTCGCGATGCTCGGTGCCGCGGCGAAGCCGAACTTGTGGGCCCAAACACCGCCTCCAGCAGATGTGCGCCTCGAAATTGCGCCCCTCAAGCTCGAGATTGCGCCCAAGAAAGTCATTCCCACAGTCGCCTACAACGGAAGCGTTCCTGGACCTTTGATCCGCTGGCCGGAAGGCAAGCCGATCACGATTGATGTTGTGAACCATACGGACGTGCCCGAGATCGTGCACTGGCATGGCTTGTGGATTCCGTCAGAACAAGATGGCGCCGCCGAAGAGGGTTCGCCCATGATCGCGCCCGGCCAACAACGTCGCTACAGTTTTACGCCGCGCCCCGCGGGCTTCCGCTGGTACCACACCCACACTTTTGCCGGCCACGATTTGAAGCGCGCCACCTACACCGGTCAGTTCGGCTGTTTCTACATTGAGCCCAAACAGCAGCCCAGCGCCTGCGATCAGGAAATTTTCCTCACCCTGCACGACTGGAACGCGTATATCGGAGGCGGCGCGGACGCATCCATGGATGCGCTCTACGACTACGCCACCATCAATGACCGCATGCTCGGCCACGCCGCTCCGATCAAGGTGCGCGAAGGTCAACGAGTGCTCTTCCACGTGCTGAACGCCAGTGCCACAGCCATACATTGGCTGGCATTAGCCGGTCACGAATTCACTGTGGTCGCCATGGACGGCAACGAAGTTCCGCAGCCAACTAAAGTGCCGGCCGCACGACTCGCTCCCGCGGAGCGCCTCGACTTGCTGGTGGAAATGAATCACCCAGGAGTATGGGTGCTCGGCGAAACCCGCTCGGAAATTCGCAAAGCAGGCATGGGCATTGTGGTCGAGTATGCCAACCAAGCGAGCGAACCCAAATGGATCGATCCGCCAGAGATGTTGTGGGATTACACGCTGTTCGCAAAACAAACACCAGTAGCAGCCGAGCCCGACGAGCGTATTCCCCTGGTCTTCGAATCAAAGTTTCACGGCCACGGCGACTTCGATTATTGGATGATCAACGGCAAATCCTATCCCAAGACAGACGCAATTCCTTTAAAAGAAGGCAAGCATTACAGACTGGCGCTGCGCAATAAAAGCGCCGACGATCATCCCATCCATCTGCATCGTCATACCTTCGAGGTCACCAGCCTCGACGGCAAGCCGCTCTCAGGCCTTCGCAAAGATGTGGTGATGGTGAAAGCAAACAGCACCGCCGAGATCGACTTCATCGCCACCAACCCAGGCCCAACCCTGTTTCACTGCCACCAGCAAACCCACATGGACTTCGGTTTCATGATGCTGTTTCGCTACATCTGAGTTCTCCGCAACGCCGAACTGCCAAAACGATCCCTCGGGCCCGCCACCGACGAACGAATGACGATCAACGGCTAACGACGAACGACCAACGACGTCTAACCCACCGTTGACAGTTGACAGTCGACTGTCTACCATCATTCCCAGATCGAGGGTAGAATGTCTTCTGTGGCGAAGCAAGCGCAGCAACGGGTCGGCCTCCTCCAGGGAACGCTTGACATGCTCATCTTAAGAACGCTCCTCTATGGCCCGGCTCACGGTCACCAGATCGGCAAGCACATTCAGAGGACCACGAACGAATTCCTGCAGATGCAGCACGGCTCGCTCTACCCCGCGCTGCATCGCCTGGAGAAGCGGGGATGGGTTGTCTCCAAATGGGAGACAGCCCCGGATCGCAATCGCGAATTCAAATACTACCGGTTAACTGATAAGGGCAGGAAGCAGCTCGTAACCGAAGAATCGCAGTGGAAGCAGATGGCCGAAGCCGTAGCCCGCGTAATGTGGCCCGCCGCCGAGGAGAGCTGAGATGACGTGGTGGCAGAGCAACTGGTGGCAAGGCAAGAAGCGAGATGCAGACCTGGAGCGCGAGCTGCGTTCCGATCTCGAATTGGAGGAAGAGGAGCAACGCGACGCTGGCATTTCAGAAGAAGAAGCTCGCTATGCGGCCCTGCGCGCCTTCGGCAATCCCACTCTGATTCGTGAACAGACCAGCGCCGTCTGGTCCTGGAACTGGCTTGAATCCCTCGCCCGCGATCTGCGCTTTAGTCTGCGCACGCTTCGTCGCACCCCCGGTTTTGCCGTCATCGCAATTCTGGTGATGGCGCTGGGCATTGGCGCCAACGTCGCCTTGTTCACGGTAGTGCGCGGCGTTTTGCTCAAGCCCTTGCCGTTCGATGATCCCGATCGCCTCGTGATGCTTTATGAGGCCGGTCTTGAAAAGGATGGCACACCCGGGTTCAACGTGGTGGCCGGCGGCATGTACGCCGAGTGGAAGAACCAGAACCGCAGCTATAGCAGTCTCGCGCTCGCGAAGGATATCCGCGTCGGGCTTTCCGCTTCCGGCGGCCAATTGCCGGAGAAGCTGAACAGTGCGTTGTTTTCCTCGGATATGCTCCGCACCCTGGGCGTGCAACCCGCGCTGGGCCGCGATTTCACCGAGGCCGATGACAACCTCGCAGCCAACGGCACGGTGTTGCTGAGCTGGGGCCTGTGGAAGCGGCGCTTCGGCGGCGACCCCGGCATCCTGAACCAGACGATCTTCCTCGACGCCCAGCCCTACACAGTCATCGGGGTTATGCCCGCGTGGTTTGATTTTCCCGACCCGTCCACGCAGCTGTGGACACCGGTTTACCACGACAAGCCCAAAGACCAGATGACCACGCTCAGCAATCATCAGTTTCGCGTTGTAGGGCGGCTGAAGCCGGGAGTCAGCGCGTCGCAAGGCGTGGCCGATCTAAGCGTAATTTCCCAGCGCATTCACAATGAGCACCTCAACGACCCATTCGTATTTCAAGGCGCCAGAAGCCGTCCGCTGCTGGAGCACATCGTCGGCGAAATCAAGAAGCCGCTCTATATGCTACTGGGGGCCACCTTCTGCCTGCTGCTGATCGCCTGCCTCAATGTGGCCAATCTGCTGGTGGCGCGCGCCGCGGCACGGCGCAAAGAACTGGCCATCCGCACCGCACTCGGCGGCGGCTGGCTGCGTCTGATCGGCGAGCGCCTGATGGAGTGTCTGCTGCTCTCGGCCGCCGGCGGCGCGCTGGGACTCTTGCTCGCCTTCGCCGCGCTCCAGTGGCTTACGCAAACTCGCCACGACATGAGCCGCATCGAATCCATCCACATCGACGGCGTCGTCGCCGCGTTTACGCTCGGCGTTATCGCAATATGCGCGCTATTTTCCGGACTCATCGCCGCCTTCAGCATCAGCGACAAGCGCATTCTCGGCGTGCTGCATGAGGCAACGCGTTCGGTGGGCGCGGGCAGCGCGCGGCCCACGCTACGCAAGGTACTGCTTGCGCTCGAAGTCGGACTGACTGTGATCCTGCTCATTGGCGCCGGGCTGCTGCTCAAGAGCTATGAACGGCTGCGCTCCGCCGACATGGGCTGCCTCACCCAAAACGTGATCACCATGCACCTGGGCATCCCCGATGCCCGCTATCCCACCCCTGCCCAGCGCGCCAACTTCTACGACGCGCTGCTCGAGCGTGTACGCGCTCTGCCCGGAGTGGACGCGGCAGGCTTTGCCACGGTTATCCCGGGCCAGGGCTATCAGATGGATTGGACCTTCACCATCGTGGAGCATCCGCCCTTGCCGCAAGGCAGTGGTCAGTTTGCCCTAAGCCGCTGGGCTGATCCGAAGTATTTCGGCGCGATCGGCATCCCCATTTTGCGCGGACGCACATTTGACGCCGCCAAGCGTCTGGAAGCGGCCAACGAAGTCGTGATCAGCCAATCCTTCGCCAACCAATTCTTTCCCGGTGAAGATCCGTTGGGCCGGCACCTGCACGTACACGAGCACGATGCCCTCATTGTTGGGATTGTCGGCGATACCCGCTACGCCATCGGCGAACCACCGCTCCCGGTGCAGTATTATCCGCTCGATGCCGGCATCGAGAATGTCGGCACGCTTGTGATTCGCTCCAGCCACAACCCCAGCCATAATCTGGAGCAGTTCGCTCTTCCCGTACAACGCATCGTCTCCGAAATGGACCCCGATCTCCCCGTCTCCGATGTGCTCACCATGAACCAATTGCTCGGCAAATCGACCCTGGACCAGAGCTTCAACGCGGCCCTGCTCGCCGCCTTTGCCGCGCTGTCGCTGGTTCTCGCCGCCGTGGGCCTGTTCGGCGTGATGTCCTACATCGCAGCGCAGCGTACAACCGAAATCGGCATCCGCGTCGCCCTGGGCGCAAAACGCGAACAAGTAATGCGGAAGATGTTGCTGGATGGAATGCGGCCCGCCCTCTTCGGTTTAGTCGCAGGACTCGCAGCCAGCCTCGAAGCCGGCCAGCTGATGCGCGATTTGCTCTACGAAATCAAGCCCCTCGATCCATTGGTCTATGCCGCAGTCGCCGCAACCCTGCTCGCAGTGGCCGCGTTCGCATGTATCGTCCCCGCCTGGCGCGCCTCGCGCCTCGATCCAATGCAAGCCCTGAGATCCGAATAACGACAACCGAATAGTGACAGCCATAGTGATACAGTTTGATTTGTCATCCCGAGCAAGCGTTCTTTGCGCAGCCGAGGGATCTGGGCGAGCCACGCGGTGCGTCGCGCAGCTTTTATTAAGAAAAGCCGCGACGCAATAATCGCGCGTTTGGCTCGCTTCCTTATTTCTCACCATCAATCATGCGCCCAGTCATTCAAGTGTCCGCAATCCGCAAAACCTACGGCTCCACGGTCGCGGTCGACGAAGTATCCTTCGAGGTCAACGACGGTGAGATCTTTGGACTAATCGGCCCCAACGGCGCGGGAAAAACCACAACCATGGAGTGCATCGAGGGCCTGCGAACCCCCGACCGCGGCGCCATCTCGGTGCTCGGTCTTCATCCCATCAAAGACGTTTACAAGCTGCAAGAGCGCATCGGAGTTCAACTCCAGCAAGCGCAACTCCAGAAGCGCATCAAAGTCTGGGAGGCGGTCGACCTCTGGGCATCCCTCTACCGCAGGCCTGCGATCGACGGCGAACGCTTGCTCGATCAGCTTGGCCTCACCGACAAGCGGAATGCCTGGTTCATGACCCTCTCGGGCGGCCAGAAGCAACGACTGTTCATCGCCCTGGCGCTGATCAACGATCCCGAACTCGTGTTTCTCGACGAGCTAACCACCGGCCTCGACCCCCAGGCGCGGCGCGCCATCTGGGACCTGGTGCGCGGAATCCGCGAGCGCGGCAAAACGGTTTTCCTTACCACACATCTCATGGAAGAAGCCGAGCGCCTGTGCGACCGCGTGGCCATCATCGAACACGGGCGCATCATCGACATCGACACCCCAGAGAGCCTGGTGAAGCGCCACTGCCCCGAGCGAACCGTCGTCCTCGCCACAGACGACGGAAACGCCGCGGAACATTTTCGCGCGATCCCGCGAGTCGACGCCATCACCTGCAGCGGTTCGCAATTCACAATTCGCGGTAGCGGCGACGATCTCGTCACCGAAGTGATTCATTGTCTGTCGGAGAATCAAATCCGGGTCACCGATTTTCGCACGATTCTCCCCAACCTCGAGGATGTCTTTCTAAAACTGACCGGCCACTCGATTCGCGATTGAGGCTGGGTTTAACGAGACTGGGTTTAACGAAGATTGATTTAACGAAGCTGGTTTAACGAGGCCTGATTTAGCGAGGATTGTTTAACAAGGATTGCCCCCTATGCTGCGTGGACTCTGGAAATTAACCTGGATCGAAATCAAAATATTCATGCGCGAGCCGCTAGGTGCAATCGGGACAGTCGCCATCCCGGTTGTAGTGTTCCTAGTGGCGGGTCGAATCTTCGGCCGTAGTATGTCCGGCCGCACCGAGCTGACACCCGCAGCGAGTAATTTCGTCGGCGTCGGTCTGCCGGTGCTCGCTTCGGTCCTGATCCTCATCGGGGCCGTGCTGTCGCTGGTCACCATCATTTCAATCTACCGCGAGGGCGGCATTCTCAAACGACTCCGCGCCACTCCGCTGCGCCCCCAGACCATTCTCACCGCCCACGTAATCGTCAAACTGCTGCTCACTGCAGCCACACTGGTTTTAATGGTGGCCGCCGGCAAACGCTACTATCCGGTCGGCATTCATGCCCCCCTGGTGGGGTTCACGATCGCGCTCCTGATCAGCACCTGCAGCATTTTGTCGATCGGCTTTCTCATCGCCAGCCTCGTCCCCACGGCGCGTTTTGCGCAGCCAATTGGCGCCGTAATCATGTATCCCATGATGGCGATTTCCGGACTTTTCGTGCCGGTCGAATCGCTGCCGCCGGCGGTTCAAGCCGTGGCCAAAGTTTTGCCGCTAACTTACGCAGTGTCACTGCTCGAAGGAATCTGGAAGGGGGACGCCTGGTGGGCGCACGCGCGCGACCTGGCAGCACTAGCCGTATCGTTCATCGTGTGCACCGCGCTCTCAGCAAAGGTGTTTCGCTGGGAGTAGCAAGGTAAGGCTTGCCGACGCGCCCAGAATAGTAGTGGCTCAGTTTGAACTTTCAAGCGTGGCGTCATCCCGAGCGGAGCCCGGCTTTATCGAAGAAAAGCCCAGGCGAAGCGAGGGATCTCCCTAAAATCGTACCCCGAGGTTGAGCAGTAATCCTCGCCAAGAAGAGAAGAACGGTACACTGGAAACGAAACGCTGTTAAGGAAAAGCCGATGCGAGTTTCAGTTCACTTCTTTGCTTTGGCCCCCATGCTAACGGCGATGCTAACGGCCGGCACCTGCGTTTCCGCACAGAACAACATCTCTCCGCAGAGCAACGCGGTCGCCGCCACGCGCATACAGTTAACGCTGGATGCCACCGAAGCCGAACAGTCGTTGGTGATTCTCCATAAGGAACAGGCGCGCCAGCCGGTTACCGACAGCGACTGGCAGAAGCTGTTTGCGAACGCACCCTACCAGTGGCTGAAAGCCCGCGAGGCGGGAATGCACCGCGAGTTTACCGACGACGACTTCAAGAAATTTCTGCAAGCGCCCGACACGCAGGCGCGTACGGCGGAGTGGGCGGGCGTGCTGGCTGAGATGGAGCGCGCCAATATGCCAGACATTGGCGAGCGCGTACTTGCCTGGCTCCCTGCCGAGGCGGTCATCCAGGCGCGAGTGTTTCCGTTGATCAAACCGAAGACGAACAGCTTTGTATGGCGCAACGCGCAAGGCGAGGCTGCGATTTTTGTCTACCTGGAAAAGCAGACGCAGGCGCAGTTTGAAACCATAGTGGCGCATGAGTGCCACCACATCGGCCTGTTCAGCCTGGATGCGCAGAAGAAGAAGATCCATGCCGCTATGCCGGAGAGCGTACAGCAGGCCGCCGAGTGGATGGGCGCTTTCGGCGAAGGCGAAGCCGTGCTGGCAGCGACCGGCTCCACGAACTTGCGCCCGCACTGGGAAGATGATGCGGTTGCGCGCGCCCGCTGGGACAGCGACATGATGCACTTCAACCAGGATTTGCCCACGTTGACGCAGTTTTTCGTCGACATGCTCGATGGAAAATTAAAGGGCGATGCAATCCAGGAAAAAGGTTCCACTTTCTACGGCTTTCAGGGCCCGTGGTACACAGTCGGCTACGAAATGGCCGCGCTGGTAGAGAAACGTTTCGGCCGAAAAGTCTTCACCGACTGCCTAATGGATCCCCGCCTGTTATTAGTGCGCTACAACGAAGTCGCCGCCGAGGCCAACAAAAACGGCGCCGCCCTGGCCCTCTGGCCCGATAGTCTGCTGCAGCGCATCTACGCCAACCATCCTCCGCCCCCCGCGCAGCCCGCAGAGGACCAGCAGGCAGAATAGAACATTGAGTTTCTCCCGACTCTGGTATAGCTCCCTGGTGGTGGCTCAATTTGAAGTTGAGCACTTACGAATTCACCGACCGATGTCATCCCGCAGGAGCGCACAAGCGCTCCGGAGGGACCTTACGAAACCCAGACATCGCTTGTACTGATGCGAGGTGCGGCTGCACTGCATGAAGCGCAGGCATTCCCATCCACGGTATCAACAGCGTCGGGCCGGGGTAAGGCCCCTCGCCCGTCTATCACCGCGCTCAAAATGACATCGGGAATAATTTTTAAATTGATCCGCTATCCGGACCCTATTTTCATTGGCCGGTTTTGCAGTGATACTCGTTGGCCGCCTTTGAAGTGATCGCTGAGGAAAAGGAACGAAGAAGAGTTTACGCCGGGCGCCCTTGTCATTCCGAACCAGGCCAAAGGCCCGGTGAGGAACCTGCTCCTTTCCCCGTCCAACGACCACCGCGGCATTGTCCCCTCCCAAATCGCCATCCTGCAATCTACAATCACAACCGATGCACCCCGCCCGCATCGCCGAGTTGCTCGACCCCTTTCTCCGTTCACCCACAACGGCGACGGCCACCCCTCATCATTCCGAGCTCAACAACCCTTGTCATTCCGAACCGGGCCAAAGGGCCGACGACGAACCTGCTGTCTCTCGCCCAGCCAACGACCACCAACTAACCACCATCGACCTCGACCATATATCGACATACATCGATATACTCCTCCGCTGGAACGCCCGCATCAACCTCACCGCCATCCGCGACCCAGAAGAAATCGTCACCCGCCACTTCGGCGAGAGCCTCTTCGCCGCCCGCCACCTCTTCCCCTCCGTGTTCTCTGTGTCCCCTGTGGTGAAAGCCTTTGACTCTGTCGCCGACCTCGGCTCCGGCGCCGGATTCCCCGGCCTCCCCATCAAGCTCTGGGCCCCGCACATCTCTCTCACTCTGATCGAGTCCAACCACAAGAAGGCCGCCTTCCTCCGCGAAGTCACCCGCGCCCTTACATTGACAGACGTCAATATACAAAACACCCGCGCCGAAACCCTCACCACCACCTTCGACGTAGTAACCCTCCGCGCCGTGGAGCGCTTCGACACAATCCTCCCCACCGCCGCGTCGTTGGTCGCCCCCGCCGGCCGCCTGGCCCTCCTGATCAGCTCGGCGCAGCAAGCCCAGGCCCAAGCGATCCTTCACCACCTAGCCAGACCTGAACAGGCCAGTTCCCACCAGTGGCAACCTTGGTCAGGCCCAATCCCCATCCCCCAATCCGGCTCCCGCATTCTGCTGGTAGCCTATCGCTTACCATAGGCCGGAGTACCAAGAAAGTTAACAAGTGGACCGCGGTTCTAATCTACTGGCCAGATATCGTGACTACGTGACAGATCTGGGCAGTGTAACGAGGACAAAGTGGAGTTTACATGCCGGATTAGCTCATAATTGGCCTCACCAGAGGCCCACGCCATGCGAATGATGAAGCGTTGACACGCATCCAAACGCCCGCCGACCCGCTCCACCATGAAACGATGAACAAAAATGCAAAAGTGGAACGAAATACCATTAACTACACCACATATTGCAACCAACGCTTCGCTCCACCCTGTGATATTATGCATAAGTGGTAAATACATGCGAATACGGTACTGATCACCCCCGGGATTACACAGCAGACGATGAGTTTTCCACAATGTTCCTGCAGGAACACTTCGTCGGAATCTTGCTCACGTCAATGGGGAAAAGGTAGGCAAGCGCGGCGATAGTGTAGATGGACTACTGCAGAATGTTCCTGCAGGAACATTGGACGTGTTTTGCACACAGATTCACGCCTTGCACAGCAATTCTTCATTGCAATTGAAATGCTGCGCAGATTATGCTGCCCTTAGCTCTGCTTCTCCTGACAATCCAATGGGACGCGTCATCGCTGTTGCCAATCAGAAGGGCGGCGTGGGTAAGACCACGACTGCCATCAACTTAGCCGCGTCCTTTGCGGCTGCGGAAGTGAACACGCTGCTGGTCGACTGCGATCCGCAGTCGAATGCCACGAGCGGCCTGGGGTTCGCCAAGGACCCTGATCGCGTCAGCTCTTACCACCTGCTGATGGGCGCGGCTACGGCTGAGGAAGCGCTGCTCACTACAGAACTCGAACAGCTGTGGCTGATTCCAGCGCACAAGAACCTCATCGGCGCGAACATTGAGCTGGTCGACGCAGAAGGGCGCGAGTTTCGCATGCGCGAGGCGCTGGCTCCTTTGCGTGAGCGGTTTCAGTTCGTCGTGCTGGACTGTCCGCCGGCGCTGGATCTGCTCACGCTCAATGCGCTGGTCGCGGCCGATGCGGTGCTGATCCCGATGCAGGGCGAATACTTTGCTCTCGAGGGCGTGAGCGAGCTGCTCGATACCATTGAGCGGATTCGCGCCGCGTTGAATCCTGAGTTGGGGATCGAAGGCGTGGTGCTCACCATGTTCGATGACCGGACCAACCTGGCGCAGCAGGTGATGACTGAGCTCAAGAATTATTTTGGCGACAAGTTGTGCCGGACGACGATCCCGCGGAACATACGGCTGGCGGAGGCGCCCAGCCATGGGAAGGCGGCGCTGGTGTACGATCCGCGGTCGAAGGGTGCGGAGAGTTATATCCGGCTGGCGAAGGAGATTATTGAACGGCAGCCGTCAGCTCTCAGCTCTCAGCCATCAGCTGAAACCTTCACCACGGAGGGGACTGAGGCGCACGCGGGAGATGCGGCGGTGGAGGAGATTCCGGCGCCGGAGGACATGGACAAGACGGCTTAGTATATTGATGGTGATCGATGTATTAGATTGATAACCATCGATCTATGTGGCTGGCCGCAGAAATTTCTTGCGTTGCTTCTGGCGCGGCTGAAGTGCAAGGGATCCTTCGACTGCGCATGACCGTCCTTCGGACGATCATGCTTCGCTCAGGATGACAGAGGTTGAGAGTCGCGATGAATTCTGGCGCATGATGGATGCTGGTTAAGAGAGGGAACGGAATGGCGAATATTGCAGTAGAAAAAGAGAAGGTGGAGAAGCGGCGGGCTTTGGGGCGGGGGTTGGAGTCGTTGTTGCCGGGTCCTCGGGTGGTTTCGCCGGCTGCCGGTGTTTCGACTCCGGCTCAGAGTAGCGGCGATGCGGGCAAACAACAGGTTCCTCCCCTGCGCATTGCTCCGGGTCGGAATGACAAGGCTTTTGTTGGGGAATCGAACGATGGCCTAGTGGGAGAGGCCATTCCGGGGGTGATCCAGGCTGTCGCGGACGATGCGGGTTTAGTGGAGATTGGGGCCGCGGGAGCAGCCGAGCTGCGCTCGGCCGGACAGCCGGGGGCGGCTGTCCCCACACATGCCGGTGTGCCGGCGGCTTCTGACGAGGCAGAGACGATTACGATTTTTGCGCAGGCGGAGTCACGGATGCCTGCAAATCTTGTCGTCAATCTGGAGATTGCGGATATCGATAAGAATCCGTTTCAGACGCGGTATGTCGATGACAATGACGCGCTGGAAGAACTGGCGGATTCGATTCGGGCGAATGGCGTGGTGCAGCCGATCATGGTGCGTCCGGGGGACGAGGATGGGCGCTACATTTTAGTGTTGGGCGAGCGGCGGCTGCTGGCTTCCAAAAAGGCGGGGAAGACTACGATTCCGGCGCTGGTGCGAAAGGTTTCGCTGCAGCAGGCGGCGGAGATGACGATTATCGAAAACCTGCAGCGGGAGGATTTGAGCGCGCTGGAACAGGCGGAAGCGTTTCGGGTGTTGAGCAACGAATTCAAGATGACACAGCAGCAGATTGGGGAGCGGGTGGGGCTGTCGCGGGCGTCGGTGACGAATTATATGCGGCTGCTGAAATTGCCGCGGGAAGTGATGCAGCTGCTGGCGGAGAAAAAGCTGTCGTTCGCGCAGGCGAAGGAATTGCTGACGCTGGAGAACGACGATCAGATTTCTCAGGGGGCGCTGTATGCGGTGAAGAAGGGGCTGACGCTGGAGCAGATTGAGCGGATGGTGTTGTCGATGAATGGGGATCTGGATCCGTTTCCGGGGATGCCGGGGCAGGTGGTGAAGAAGAGCGGGGCGCGGTGGGTGGATCCGAATGTGCGGTCGGCGCAGAATGATCTGGAACGGATGTTGGGGGTTAGGGTGAGGATTCGGGATCGGAAGGGTAAGGGGAAGATTGTGATTGAGTATCACACGGTGGATGATTATGAGCGGGTGGTGGAGATGCTCAGGGGAAAGAAGTAGCGAGTTGCGGGTACCGAGTACCGAGAGGGGCGGCCTGAGGGCCGCCTTTTTGTTTTGGAGTGGGGGAATCAAGATGGTTAAGGGGGGTGGAATGCGGACGGTATTTTGGGGTGTCTTTCCGAAGCATAACAACAGGTAATGAATCTGGATTCAGGGTGGAGGTGGGAAATGGCGGTTCGAACTGATTCGAGGGTTTACTGGTTTGGTTCCTGCGCGGGAGAACTGTTCTTTCGCCCCTCTGGGGCTGGCTCTTGATTTCTTCGTCCTACCCACGGCTTGCGCTGTTGCATTCTTGCGCCGCTTCGCGGCTTGGTGATCTGGCCGAGCCACTGGGTCTGTTGTACTGCACGCTTTTGGCGGACAGGAGTGTCCGCCCCACAAGTCAAAGTCCCCCCTTGGTCGAAACTCCACCCACAACTCACGATTTTGCGCTGTGGTGTTTTAGGAGGGCTGCGATTTTCTGGTAGTCGATGGGGGAATCGCTGTGGGCGGCGGACCAGAGGGCTTGGCCTAGGGCGGTGCCACCATAGACGTTTTTCGCTTCGAGATCGGCTCCGCGGGAGAGGAGCAGGGCGATGGTTTCTGGTTGTTGGCCGATTACGGCCCAGTGGAGAGCCGTTTGTCCGGTGTTGGCTTGGGTTTGGATGGGCACGCCGCGACTGAGGAGGAATTCTACGGTTTCGTTTTTTCCGTATTCACAGGCCCAGAGGAATCCGCGTTCTTTTTGAGTTGTCGTAGCGGCTGATGTTAAGGTGCCGGAATTGTCGAAGAAAGTTTTGACTACGTTTAGCAGACCTAGGCCGGCGGCGGCTTCGAGATCTAATTTTGCGCCGTGGTTGGCCAGGAATTCGGCGGCTGGCAGGCGGCCGTTGGCCAGGCAGACGTTGACCAGGAGTGATGGCGAATTGGCCGAGTCGTCATTGATGGGATCGATGGTTGCGCCGTGAGCGAGGAGGAGTTGCAGGAGGGCGTCTTGCACTCCGGCGCGTTCGGGATGGGCGCTGGTGGCGACCAGGGAGAGCGTTGTGCTGCCGCCGTAGAGATCGGCTGTGGCGTTGACATCGGCCCCGGAGTCGAGGAGAAGCTTGGCGATTTCGACGATGTTGTTGGGAGTTTTCTGGCGGTAGTTTTCGACGCCGTTGGCTGCGACGTAGTGCAGGAGCGTGGCTTGGTGGCGGCGGGTGGAGCGGGCACGAATTAAGTCGGGATGTTTTTTCAGCAGATTGACGAGTGCGGCTTTATCTCCGGTGATGATGACGTCCGCGGCTTGTTCGAAGTGATCGACGGCGGAATTGGCTCGCGCCACGGACTCGATGTGCTTGGCGAGTTGCGGCCAGCTATCGAATCCGTGGGCGCGGGCGAGTATGAATTGGGCGGCGGTTAGGGTGGGAGTGTCGGATAATTTCTGGCGCGCGAAGGTTTCTAGGTGGTCGGCTAATTCATCGCTGCCGGCAAACAGCAGGTCCCTCGACTGCGTGGCTGCGTCGCTCTGCGATGCAGCCACTTCGCTCGGGATGACAGAGTTGGGAAGGGATCTTTTCCTTCTTTGAATGGAGAGGCGAAGTAGAGAAGCGATCCACGTGGCGGCCCAGGTGTGGAGGGCGGTGGGATGGGGTGAGCGAGAGGCTTTGAGCAAATCTTTGGCTCGCTTTTTGTATTGCTCTAGGCTGGGGCTAGGTGGGAGCGGGAGTGCGTCGTGCGGGTTCGGGAACATGGCGAAGCTCCTTTCAATGCGCCTGGAGTCCGCACTCGGTCAGGCTGAAAGAAGGTTCGTCGCCTTCGTCAATTTTGGATCAGGTGGGCACGGCCCTTTCCGCGGACTGGAGGCGCCCTTCGCCCTCAGAGAGTCAGGATAGGGGAGTCGCGGGAGGGAGTCAAATGTGTGGCAGCACTTTGGCGCTAGCCGAAGAACAGCAGGTCCCTCGACTGCGTAGTTGGGCCGCGTTGCGGCCCAGCTACTTCGCTCGGGAGACAGAAGTGTTTTTGGCGGCCGCGTTGCAATTCTTCGCGGCGGCGGAGTATCGTGCTCACTTGTTGGGTATATCCCATTTCTCGCGCAGAGAACGCGCGAGAAATGGGGCACCCCGCATCTATTCTAGTTGCGTTTTATTCGCACTTTTTGGGAGGGATTTATGAATCGGTTGATGCGGCGGGTGCAGGTTGGTGGGGTGGTGTTGGTGGCGGTGATCGTGCTGGGGGCGGCCGATACGGGGTCGTTGCCGAAGCCGCCGATGGCGAAGATTGTGCCGCACGTGACTGAGGTCAATGGGCACAAGATGGTGGATAACTATTTCTGGCTGCGGGATAAGCCGAATCCGGAGGTGCGGGCTTATCTGGAGGCGGAGAATGTTTATACCGATGCGGTGATGAAGCCGACGTTGCCGTTTCAGGAGAAGCTTTATGGCGAGATGCTTTCGCGGGTGAAGGAGACCGACGTTGAGGTTCCGTATCGCGAGGGCGAATATTTTTATTATGTGCGCGAGGAGGCGGGGAAACAGTATCCGATTCGCTGCCGGCGGAAGGGGAGCATGGACGCGCCGGAAGAAGTGATCCTCGATCAGAATGAGTTGGCGAAGGGGCAGGCGTTCATGTCGATCGCGGCGTTTGCGGTGAGTCCGGATGGGAATTTGCTGGCGTACTCCTATGACAATACCGGGTTCCGGCAGTTCACGCTGGCGGTGAAAGATTTGCGGACGGGGCAGACTTTGGGGGATCACGCGGAGCGCGTGGGGTCGGTGGTGTGGGCGAACGATAACGCGACGATTTTCTATACGCAGGAAGATGCGGTGGCGAAGCGGCAGTACCGGCTGTACCGGCATACAGCGGGGATGGCGGGCGACGACCCGGTAGTTTACGAAGAGAAAGACGAGCGCTTCGAAGTGGAGGCGTTTAAGACGCGGAGTCAGGATTACATCTTTTTGATTTCGGGGAGTCATACGACCTCGGAGGCACGATATATTCCGGCGAAAGATCCGACGGCGGCGTGGAAGATCGTGGAGCCGCGCAAACAGGGGGTGGAATATTATCCCGACCACAATGGGGACTCGTTCTACATTCGGGTGAACGATACGGGGAGGAATTTCCGGCTGGTGCGGGCGCCAGTGAGCGATCCGGGGAGCGCGAACTGGCAGGAGGTGATGGCGCAGAATCCTGAGGTCATGCTGGACGATGTGGATTTCTTTAAGAATTATTCGGTGTTATACGAGCGGGCGAACGGGCTGCCGCAGATTCGAGTCACGGACTTGCGGAATGGGCAGTCGAAGAAGATTGAGTTTCCGGAGCCGGCGTATGCGGCTTATTCGTATGTGAACCGGGTGTATGACACGACGGAGTTTCGGTATGGATATCAGTCGCCGATTACGCCGGCGTCAGTGTTTGCGTATGACATGGATAAGGGGACCTCGACGCTACTGAAGCAGAAAGAAGTGCCGGGGGGATATGACCGGACGAAATATAAGGTGGAGCAGATTTATGCGACGGCGGGGGATGGAGTGAAGGTTCCGATTTCCGTGATGTATTTGAAGGGGACGAAGCTCGACGGGAAAGAGGCGCTGTATTTGTATGGATACGGGTCGTATGGAATTTCGATCGACATGTTTTTTAATTCGAATATTTTCAGCATGGTGGATCGGGGCGTGGTGACGGCGGTGGCGCACATTCGCGGCGGGGGCGAGATGGGCAAGGCGTGGCACGATGCGGGGCGGATGATGAACAAGAGGACAACGTTCACCGACTTTATTTCGGCGGCGGAATATCTGACGAGTAGTGGGTATGGGTCGAAGGACCGGCTGGTGATTGAAGGGCGAAGTGCGGGCGGGCTGCTGATGGGAGCGGTTTTGAACATGCGTCCAGATTTGTTTCATGCGGGGCTGGTGGGGGTTCCGTTTGTCGACGTGATGAATACGATGCTCGATGAAACTTTGCCGCTGACGGTGGGGGAATTTGAGGAGTGGGGGAATCCGAAGGAGAAGGCGGCGTTTGATTACATGATTACTTATTCGCCGTATGACAACGTCGTCGCTAAGAATTATCCCGACATGCTGGTGAAGACTTCGTTCAACGACTCGCAGGTGATGTATTGGGAGCCGGCGAAGTATGTGGCCAAGATGCGGGCGCTTCGGACGGATCATAATATTTTGATTTTGAAAACGAATTTGAGTCCGGCGGGGCATGGCGGGGCTTCCGGGAGATACGACCGGCTGCATGAGGCGGCGTTTGATTATGCTTGGATCTTGGGGGAGATGGGGATTAGGGAGTGACGGCTAGATACTCGGCGGTATCGGGTGATGCTTTTGTAGGAACTCTATGGCGCTTTCTTTATCATTAAGTTTGGCGCGAATTACATTACCGTTGTTGTATCGAACCTCAATTTCGTATCGGAGCGGCGGGCCTTCAGTTTTTCTTTGGCTGTATTTGCTGACGAACTTTATTGCCTGATCCACTGTGGCAACTTCAACAGTGTTGCCGTGCAGAGGAAGGATGAGGATACTCTCCACCTGCCGCAGGATGGTCTTCTCCAGAGACGCGATGAATTTATCTACATCGCTCTTGTGAGCAGTTAGCAGTCTTGTCGAGAGCTCGGCACGTTTAGACTGCGACAGGGCGAGGCAGGCCTTGACCTTCGCATGAAGCAGCTTGTCGGGCGTGCGTTCATCGAAAGCCACGTCGATACCAAACTCACTGAAAACGACGACTACTGACTCAGCAGGAAGAAATAGCACATTGAAACCAAGAGACTCTAACTGAGCGATGGCCCCAGCGGTAAAGACACCTGCAAGAATCGCACCGGTGAATGGGCCAACATTGGCGTAGTATTCAGCCACCGGCAAGACAGCACCCTGGATCTCTTGGGCCTTGTTGCGCGAGTGCTTAGTATAGCTCCGCCACGCGGCCTCAACAAACGCAACCGGAATGCCTCGTTTGTTGTCCGTGCCACCGCGTTCCAGTACAAAATCTAAGTCATGTTTATTATGATAGCCGTCAGTCCAACTGCATTTCTTTCCCTTGCGGCATGACCGTATGCCTTTTTTGTCGAGGTATAGATCGTGCTTTCCGGCAAACTCGGCCAGCAGTTCTGTAACTGCGGCCTCTAGAATGTCGCCGATTATTTGTCCAAGCCTATGGCCGGGTGATAACGCCACCTGTTAACCCTCAACCCAGAGTTGCCCTTCTTGCAAGGCTACCCTGTGCTTTCTGTTCTTCCACTTCACGTTTCTGTCTCTAGTTTTCTTGAATGTGAAGGACTTGAAGCCAGATGCGATGGCAAGCGTACCGAGCCAGGGAATAACCGGCACGTAGACACCATAGGGCGCGGAGTCCCCCACGACGAAGCAAACTTTCGAAGGTGAGCCGCAGGCGAAGCGCAAAGCCTTCCAGACTAAGGCCATATCACGAAAGTAGCAGGCGATCATAAGGTGGTACGTCTTCCTGCCACCCTTTGACTCTCGTACATCCGCAAGCCTTTCGCAAATGGGCCCTATCTCTGCCTTTATCGGACTGAGTTCCGGTGTCTGCAGCACATCGCGAAGATCGACCGCCGATTCAGGTACGTGCTGCGAACACGAGCGCACAAGGTACCTGCGCACCGACTCTTGGAGATCACCCCACCCGCTAATTTCACGCATGAACGACATTTCTAGTCTCGTGGCATCGGCATAGTCATAGTTGTTCGGATACGGCGGCGAAGTGATGACCAAGTTTGCGAAGCCTTGGGGAACGCTGTCGCATGTTCTGGCGTCGCCAAGCAGTAACTTGCCCTTTGGGCTACTCAAAGATTCACTTCGCCGCATATCATGGTAGACCATGTGAGCGAACTGATCGAAGGCGGTCATTACCGCCAGCGGAGAGCGTTTTTGCTTCTTTGGAAGTATGTACTGCCACTGTGCCGTGCCGGCAGTTGAAACCTTTCTCAGGATCGAAACCAAGGTCAACCACGCTAGCTCAGACGCAGGTGAGTCATCCCGAATCTGCTCGTACGCCCTCCTAAGAGCGTCCAGCTTCTTAAGAGATTCCTCCGAGTAGCATTTTCGAATTAGGTCTGGATAGCCCCGAGTGGATGGGGAGACCGTTTCCGCCACTTGGCTCATCTCTGCAATTTTACCGAGATACGCTTCTGGGTTGCTCCGCCATGCTAGTTTCGCGCGTGCCACGCGGTATACGAACGGATGTGCTTCCAGTCCTATGCTTTCTGAGCCAACATTTTCTGCCACTAGCAAGGTGGTGGCAGAACCAGCAAAAGGATCAAGGATACGTATTGGGCCCAACCCAGGCACACTCCGGATTATTGACTCAATCCACTCCGCGGAGAAGCCCGCGCTGTAGCGAAACCAGCGGTGCACAGGAAGCTTCATGTTTGGGGTGAAGGTAGAGGATGCCGAAAGCGAAACCGCGGGGGACGGCGCGAACAAGAGGCTTTGCAACTCATGCGTAGACATTGTTTGGGAACTGTGCTGAGTCTAACCGCGCTGCATCGCGCAGCACAACAATTTTCCCTGCGCATCCCCGACTCTTTGGATGACGCCCTTTCGGACGTTCCCCCGAACCTTCGCGGGCAGCAAAATAAGACTTCTAGATCAGGCCGGCGCGGACTCGGCGGAGGAAGTCTTCGGCGTCGGTTTTGGCTTGGGCCAGGACTTTGGGCTGGTTGCGGTATTCGAGGGCGACTTCCTGGAGGAAGAGTTCTACGGCGTCTTTGGGCTTGAAGCCCTGGGTGACGAGTTTGCGGATGCGGGGGGTGAAGCTGTCGGCGTCGTCGGCGGAGCCCTGGCGCGAGAGGTGGTCAGAGCATTTGTGATCTTTGAATTTGGCCGCTGCCAAGCGGTCGAAGGCGGTTTTCGCTGCGGGATCGGTCAGCAGCGTGGGGAGTGAGGAATTCCATTCGCACTGGGAGCAGGTCCATCCATGGAAGGAATGGGTGGAGGTCCAGATGAGTTCTCTGGCGGTTTTTTGTTGCAGGGTGCGGTGATCTGAAGTGTCGTTGTCCACGAGCGACGCGGCTCCCGTCCGCAACTTGCGTGCCCATGAAAAGTCTTTCTGAATGATACCTGCAAATTGGGGGGTTGGGGGCTTGCAAATTGGTTTCGCTTTTCGCAGTGCTGAAAGCCTGCGCCGCCCAAAAAATCAACATCCAGAGCAAACTACAACTGCAAAGGCAGTGGGTAGAAGTGCCCGCTCCACATGAACTATTTGGCGAAGAAGTAGTCGAAGGATCTTACGGCGGTGAATTCGTCGTCTTTGATATCGAAGACGGTGTAGAGCTTGGTGACGTGGAGGACGTCGTGGACTTTCTGGGTGAGGTTGAGGAGTTTGAGCTCGCCGCCGGCGTTGCGGACGGTGGTGAAGCTGCCGACGAGTTCTCCGACGCCGGAGCTGTCGATGTAGTCGACGCCCTGGAGGTTGAGGATTATTTTCTTTTTGTCGCGGGCGACGAGGTCGCGGATGGCGTCGCGGAGATCGCCGATTTCGTCGCCGAGGACGATGCGGCCGGTAATGTCGAGGATGGTCACGTGAGCGACTTCACGGGTGTCGATGGTTAAGGGCATGACGGAGCACGATCTGCGTTTTCAGGAGCCGATGGCGGGAATGGTAGTGGGTGCGGAGGGGCAAGTCAATGGGAAGTGCTGGGGGGTGGGGATAAATCAAAATCCCCACTTCTCGCGCTGAAAAGCAGGTCCCTCCACTACGCCATCGCTTCGCTCCGGCTGCGGTCGGGATGACAGGGAAATTTTATCTCGATGACAAAGTTTTTGGGGCAGAGGTGAAGTTTACGAGTGGGCGCCGTGGGGGCGGGCGTCTAGTTCTAGCTGGGCGAGGGGGCAGGCGCGGACTACGTTGTCGCGAATTTCCTGGATGGGTGAGGTGATGATGGGAGTGGCGTAGAGGGGGTGGCGGAATTCGAGGTGCATGCCGCGGCCGACATATTGCAGCTTGAGCATGGAGCCTCCCCAGGTGGAACCGGCGATGGCGACGTGAACGGGCTTGGGGCAGAATTCGGGATGGCCGGAGAGCAGAGCTTCGCTGCCGCCGAGAAGCACGGCGGTGTAACAGTGATGCATGGTCTGGATTTCGAGGACGGTCGAAGGGGGAAGGTCGTCGAGAAAAACTCCGCCTTCGATTTCTGACTGGATGATGCCGCGGTTGACTTCGTCGGCTAGGTTGGGGTGAGGGTTAAACATACTTGGGTTCAAGACGGCTGATTGGGAATAAGGGTATCCGGTTTTGGGGGTGGGGACAAGGGGGGAATGTGGCAGGGGTGGGAGCGGAGGAGCATGACCTTTAGAGGAGCGGGACCGGGGCGGGGTTGCAGAGAGTTTTGGGGAGTTGGTTGTTGGTTAATGTCTGATGAGAGAAAAACAGCAGGTCTCTCGACTGCGTTCGGCTGTCGCCTCACTTCGCTCGAGATGACACGACTTCTTGCTGATACGTGCCCGGGTTGGTGCTCGGGGGAGGCGGTGGGGCGCTGGGTGATAAAATAGCAGGACAAAGAGGATTCTGAGAATTTCATGCCTGTTCCTGTTTCACAGATGTGGACGGTTTCGACGTATGTGCTGCGGCAGAAGCTCGCGGGGCGGAAGCAGTATCCGCTGGTGCTGATGCTGGAGCCGCTATTCCGGTGCAATCTGGCTTGTGCGGGGTGTGGGAAGATTCAGTATCCGGCGCATATCCTGAAGAAAGACTTGTCGCCCGAGGAATGTTTCCGGGCGGTGGACGAGTGCGGGGCGCCGATGGTTTCGATTCCGGGCGGAGAACCGCTGATGCATCCGCAGATCGGGGAGATCGTCGAGGGGCTGGTGGCGCGGAAGAAATATATTTACTTATGCACCAACGCGCTGCTGCTGAAGGAAAAGATTGGGCTGTTCAAGCCTAGCAAGTATTTGACGTTTAGCGTGCATCTCGACGGGCAGCGGGAAGAGCACGACTTGGCGGTGTGCCGCGAGGGCGGGTATGACATTGCGGTCGATGCGGTTCGCGAGGCGTTGAAGCGCGGGTTTCGGGTGACTACGAATACTACGCTGTTTGATGGGGCGAATCCGAAGTCGGTGCGGGCGTTTTTTGACGAGATGATGGAGCTGGGCGTGGAGGGGATGATGCTCTCGCCTGGGTACTCGTATGACAAGGCGCCGGATCAGAAACACTTTTTGGGACGGGCCCGGACGCGGCGGATGTTTCGGACGATTTTGTCGAACCGGAAGAAGGAATGGCAGTTTAATTTGTCGCCGCTGTTTCTGGAATTCTTGATGGGGAAGAAGACGTATCCGTGCACGCCGTGGGGGATGCCGACTTATAACGTGTTTGGATGGCAGAAGCCTTGCTATCTGCTGCAGGACGGGTACGCGGAGACTTTTTCTGAGTTGCTTGCCACTACCGAGTGGTCGAAGTACGGGACGGAGTCGGGGAATCCGGCTTGCGCGAATTGCATGGTGCATAGCGGGTATGAAGCGTCGGCGGTGCATGCGACGTTCAATTCTCTGGGCGGATTTTTGGCAACCGTGAAGGGGACTTTGTTTTCGCGGTATCGGGATGATGAGGCTCTGCGGATGCTGGAGGAGCCGGTGGCGGCGGTGCATCCGCTGGTGCAGATTGAAGTGCCGGAGACGATGCACGAGACGCGGATTTAGTATTCTCTTCCGCGCGGTAAATCGTGGAGCAGTTGTAGAAACTCCTCGATAAGCCCTTGGTAGCGCCGGATAACAAGGGGTCCTTCGACTGCGGTTTTCCTTCGCTATCGCGAAGCAAAATCCTCGCTCAGGATGACAGGGCTTATTTGATTCCTACTTAGTTTCAGTCTGAATTTGATTCCACGAGAAAATTTATGACAGGTAAAGAAGGCGGGCATATCGATCATGCGTCGGCGGGGGCGATTCCTCCGCATGCGGACGCGGTGAATCCGGATGCGCTGGAGGTTGCGCCGGGGACGGCGCATGAGCGGCTGGAGGGATGGATTCCGGAGTTGGCGAGCGAAGAGGAGCTGCGGGCGGCGTTGGAGAAGGCGTTTGATTATCGCGGGGACGTGACGATTACGCGCAAGGACGGGTCGAAGATTGAAGGGTATTTGTTTGACCGGCGGACGGGGGCTTCGCTTCGGGAGTCTCTCGTTCGGATCTATCCTAAGAATTCGGATGAGAAGATTTCCGTATCGTATGCGGAGATTGCGGCGCTTGTGTTTTCGGGGCGGGATACCGCGGCGGGGAAGAGTTGGGAAGCTTGGATGAAGAAGTATGCGGAGAAGAAGGCGGCGGGGGAGAAGGATTTGAGTTTGCATCCCGAAGCGCTGGAGTGAGGCGCGGGTTGTGAGAGTTTCAGGCGTCCCTACGGGACGCCATTCTCTTTTAGGATCGATTTACCCGCCAGTGAAACTGGCGGGCTATTTTCGGGCGCGCCTCCGGCGCTTGGGTTCGGGCCAACTCTCTCGTTGAGAGCGCAGGCAGCCGAGCTTTGCTCGGCCTGTCCGGGTCTGAGACCCGGACCCACACGAACCCCCGGAGCACACCATTCAGTATCGATCCAACTCCTTTTTATTTTCCGGATTGGGTGAAGGTCAGTCCGTCGATCAGGTCTTCTACTTCATCGTCCGTGCCGGCGATTATTGTGATGGAGATGGCGTAGCCGTGCGCCAGCATGGCCAGGGTGGACTGGTGCATGACGCGGGTGCCGACGTCTTTGTGAAAGTCGGCGCGGGGCAGGGTTTTTGTGCCGATGGCGATTTCGTAGGGATCTTCGTCGGGGGTGAAGCCTTGGGCTTTGGCGACCTCGGTGAGCGGGAAGAAATATTGAGCGGCTTCCTGCAGGCCGGGGTAAGACGCGGCGCTTTCGGCGGCGATGAGGATGGAAGAGTTCACGTCTTCGGCGCGGGCTTCGGGCGGGCGGGAGAACGCAGCCAGCAGGACTTTGGCGCCGGCGCTGGAAGCTGAGAGGGGCGGTGCCGCGGCGGGTTTTTCTTCTGGCTTTTGTTCTTCTTTCTTTTCTTCTGCTTTTTGTTCTTCCTGTTTATCTTCTTGCTGTTTTTCTTCTTCCTGTTTTTGGCGGGCGTTCAGTTCGTCGGTGCGCAGGACCCAGCCGGGGGGGATCTTGCAGGAGAGGGCGAGGGACTTGTTGTGGTAGACGCCGTTGGTTACGGCACCGGAGTCGAGGGTGGAATCTTGTGTCGCCGGTTTTTTGATTGGCTTTGCAGAGGATGAAGAGGGCGGCGGAGATTGCGCCTGAGGCCACGCCGGAAGTGCGGCTGCCAGGAGCGCACCGCAGAGGAAGAAGAACAGGACCCGGGAGTGAGCGATCATGTTTCTATGTTACGCGAGATCAGGAGAGCAGGCGGAAGCGGAGCTTTGCTCGGCGTGTCCGCGTTAATGACCCGGACACGCAACAAACGTCTACACGGTACCCAGCGACCCTCAGGCAGCACGGCCCATGACTGGCTGGGCGCAGAAGGCGCAGCGGCGGGCGTCGATGGGGATTTCGCTGAGGCATTCGGGGCATTTCTTTGTCGTGGGATCGGCCGGCGGCGGTTCTTTCTTCATCCGCGAGATCAACCAGTTAACCGGCACCACGACGAAGAAATATACGGCAGCCGCGATCAGGACGAAAGAAATGAAGGCGTTGACGAAATCACCGATCGGAAAGGTGGTGCCGCGGAGGGCGAATTTGAGGCTCGAGTAATCCGGCTTGCCGACGATGAGCGCGATCAGCGGGGTAAGGAAGGCCTTGGTAAGTTCAGTGACCACGCCTCCAAAGGCAGCGCCGATGACGACGCCGACGGCCATATCCACAACATTTCCGCGCAGGATGAATTTCTTGAAACCGGATAGCATATGGGGACCTCCAGAATTGATGTGCTGGCCACTGTAAGTCAGCGGGAACGGTAGGTCAAGGGGCGGAAAGGCCTGTCCCTCATCGGCTAAAGCCGCACTTCATGGTGCGGTACTGGCGGCACGACTGGAAGTCGTGCCCTTGCCGGTCGTGCTCCTGTCTTCCAGTTCACGCCTCAGATTCTCATCGGCATGACGATGTAGCGGTATTTGTAGTCGTCGCCTTCGGCGGGGCGGAATTGGCCGGCGGATTGGGCGTCTTTCAGTTCCAGGCGGACTTCGCTGGTGCCGGCGGCTTTCAGGAAATCGACTAGATATTGGGCGTTGAAGCCGATGGTCATCGTTTCGCCGGTGTAGGGGGCTTCGATGGAATCTTCGGACTCGCCGGCTTCGGTGGAGGATGCGGAGATTTTCAGTTCGCCTTTTTCCAATTTCAGGCGGACGGCGCGCGAGCGCTCGTCTGCGAATTGAGCCACGCGGAGGATGGCGGAGTTGAGTTCGTCGGAGTTCAGCGGGACGACTTTGCTGTTGTCCTTGGGCAGCACGGCTTCGAAGTTGGGAAACTGGCCGGTGAGTTGGCGCGAGGTCAACAGGCGGCTGCCGATGCGGAAGAAGAGCGTCGATTCGTCTTTGGCGAACTCGATGGTCTCGGCATCGGTGGAATCGAGCAGGGATTTCAACTCGTCCATCGCTTTTTTCGGGACCAGGGTTTTCAGTTCGCCGGAGACGCCTTCGAATTTTTCGCCGGGGCGTTCGCAGTGGGAGAGGCGATGTCCGTCGGTGGCGACCATGGTGATGGACTCGGGCTTCAGCAGCATGAGAGCGCCGTTCAGGGTGTAGCGTGACTCTTCATTCGAAATTGCAAAGCTGGTGCGGGCTATCAGGCCGCGCAGGACCTGGGCGGGGATCGTGATTGTGCCGGCTGTAGGGAACGCGGGCAGGCTGGGAAAATTTGATTTCGCCATGCCGACCATTTTTGTATTGGAACGGCCGCAACGGATGCTGACCCAGTGATTTTCCAGCAGCTTGATGGTGATATCGGCGTCGGGCAGGAGTTTTACGTAATCGTGAAGTTTGCGCGCGGGGATGGTGCAGGAGCCTTCTTTTTTTACTTTGGCGTTACAGGAAGTACGCAGGCTCAGGTCGAGGTCGGTGGCGGTGAGCGACAGGCGGTCGCCGGCGGCCTCGAATAAATAGTTGGACAGGATTGGAATTGTGGTCTTGCGTTCGACCACGCCTTGCGTGGCAGTTAATTCGCGCAGCAACTCGAACTTGCTGACCGTGATTTCCATGGTGCCCGCGGCAACGGCGGCTTCCACCGGCATAAAGTCCGTCTCCCCAAATACTCGCTACTTGCGGTGCTACTTCTAGTACTTAACTTATATCAAATGCAAAACCTATAAAACCAGCAGTAACAGTAGGGCGTTTGCAGAAGTGGAAAACCGGGGCAACTCGCCTGTTGTCACCGGGTTCCGACTCAACCCTTGATGTTAGAAATCGGTCCCGAACTATTCGGAGACGGTAGTGTAATTAGAGCGTGCCGCCGATTTCTTCCCTGCCTTACACAACTTCCACATCGCTTGCACAGGCATCACGAAGGAAGACTGGACTGGCGAGTGGAAAACCTTGTCAACCGCGCGATTCATCCGCCTAATTGCTCGGTCAGTTTATTGATCAGCCTGTTCAAATCTTTGTCGTTCTTGCGGAGCTCTTCGATCTTTTCGACTGAGTGCAGAACTGTGGTGTGATGCTTGCCACCGAACTGGCGCCCGATTTCCGGCAGCGAGGCTTCGGTCATGTGCTTGGCCAAGTACATCGCAACCTGGCGCGGGTAGACGATGGCGCGGGAATTATTCTTGGCTTTAATTTCGACTAAACGAAGACCGAATTGTTCGGCCACCATTTTCTGGATCGACTCGATGGTCACCTTGCGAGCCTGAGAGTCGATGAAATTTTTCAGGACTTGTTGGGCGTAGGGGAGAGTGATTTCGGCGCCGATCAGCGATGAGTGAGCGACCAGGCGGATTAGCGCGCCTTCGAGTTCGCGCACGTTGGAGCGAATGTTCGAGGCCACGTAGAGCGCAACGTCGGTGGGCAGGGTTACTTTTTCCTGCTCGGCTTTCTTTTGCAGAATGGCAACTTTGGTTTCGAGGTCGGGAGGCTGGATGTCGGCGATCAGTCCCCACTCGAAGCGGCTGCGCAAGCGATCTTCGATCTCGGCCAGTTCTTTGGGCGAGCGGTCGCTGGCGATGACGATCTGCTTCATCGACTCGTGCAGGGCGTTGAAGGTGTGGAAGAACTCTTCCTGGGTGCGCTCTTTGCCGGTGAGGAACTGGATGTCGTCGATGAGGAGGACGTCGACGTTGCGGAACTTGTCGCGGAACGTCGTCATCTTGTCGTAGCGCAGCGAGTTGATCATGTCGTTGGTGAACTTCTCGCTGGAGGTGTAGCAGATGGCGGTTTGCGGCAGACGGCGCTTGATCTCGTGTCCGATGGCCTGCATGAGATGAGTCTTGCCCATGCCGACTCCGCCGTAGAGAAATAGCGGGTTGTAGGCTTTGGACGGGCGCTCGGCGACGGCCTGGCAGGCGGCATGAGCGAACTGGTTGCCGCTGCCGATGACGAAGGCGTCGAAGGTGTAGCGGGGGTTGAGTTGCGCGGCGCCGTCCCAGTCGAAGCGGGACTGCGACGGGCCCGCGGTTGTCGGGGCGGTGAGGCCGCCGTCGTGGCGGACGGGAGTTTGAGCAGGATCATCTTCCGGCGTGACGAATTTTACGTCGTTGAAGCCGAGGCCGAGATTGTCGATGGCTTCCTGGATGAGATCGGCGTATTTGTCGCCGGCGTGGCGGAACTCGACGGTCGGAACGCGAACGAAGAGAATGCCTCCGCTGGAGTGGCTGTAGCGGGTGGGCTTGAGCCAGGTGTCGTAGGAATGGCGATTGATTTTCTTTTCCAGCGCATCGAGGATGCGCGCCCACGGATTCGGGGAGAGAGTTGTGCTAGGAACTGACATATATGAAATATTCACCGCGGCGCTCCGGCGGCTGGTGGAGAGCGCCTGTTAAAAACTGCCGTTTTACGAAGTAGCCGGAACCATCGAGTTGACTGCGGAATGCGTTCGATTCTCAGTGCGCGGCTGCCGAAAGCAAAAAGAAATTCGAAAGCAGGATCAGATCGGCATACTAGCACAAAATATTTTGTTGTGTGGAAAACTTCGGCTGGAATTTTTCCGCGAGTGATTATTCAGAACCCGGCGGAAGAGTTTGTCAAGTGGCGCGATGGTAACTGCCGCGGAGACGGTGCAGGGAGCGCTGCAATTTCTTGTGTGACGTCATCCTGAAACCCAGCGCTGTTCAGCCGGGTGAGGGACCTTGCGCGGAGCGTCCAAGGGCGATCCGCGCAAGGTGCTTCGCTTCGCCTGAAAAACGGCTCCGCTCAGGATGACGTCATCTTAACTCTCGAGAACGTCAGGAGCGCGTTTGGAGGTAATGCGGGGAGTGATTTATACTTACGGTTTGCCCTAAGACTGTCGAACGAATCAGGAGCAAGTACTTTTCATGCCCAAGCGTACATTCCAACCCAACCGGCGCAAGCGATCGAAAGTTCACGGATTTCGCAAGCGCATGAAGACCCAGGGCGGCAAGAAGGTAATTTCCCGCCGGCGCGCCAAGGGGCGCAAACGGGTTTCGGTAAAACCAGGATTCCGGGAATAGTCCAGCGGCGCGGACGGAAGCGTTTGCGTAGCGCGGTTGTGCCAGTGATCCGCACATTCATTTGCATTTGCATTTGCATCTGCGCCGTCATCTGCACCAGTCCTCTGGAAATAGCGAACTGGAACTTAGAATCATCGTGACTGCCAGTGTGCCTGGAGAATCGAAGCGCGATGTTGTGCCGCGAGCCAGCAAGGGCGCCTTTCCCCGCAGCGCGCGGTTGTTGCGTCATGCCGACTTCGAGCGCGTGTACAAACTGGGGCGGCGGCATTTCTCGGCGAGCATGACCGTGTTTTATTGGCCGCGGCCAGAGGCGGTCGTGAACGGTGCGAAGAACGCCGCCAAGTCGCCCGGTAAATTCCCTGTGGCGAGGGGACTGCGCATTGGCTTCACCGTGGGCCGCGCACTCGGCGGCGCGGTGGAGCGCAACCGGATGAAGCGGCGATTGCGCGAGGCGGTGCGGCTGACTTGGCCGGCTGCAGGCGCGAATGCGGATGTGGTGATCAATCCGAAGAAGGCGCTGCTGACGGTGGATTTCGCCGCGGTGGTGAACGAAGTGGGACGCGCTTTCGTAGTGATAGAGAAGAACAGTACCCAGCACCCAGTACCGAGTAGCGAGCGTCGAAAAACCGAAGGGCGAGATCAGAAGCCTAGAGTTTGATTCATGCGAAGTGCCGCCCAATTCGTTGTGTTGCAAGTGCTGCGGGGATACAAGTTTGCGATCTCGCCGATGGTTCCGCCGGCTTGCCGGTTTGTTCCTACCTGCTCGGAATATGCGATGGAAGCGGTGGAGCGCTACGGGGCGGTGCGCGGCGGGTTGATGGCTTTGGGGCGGCTGCTGCGCTGCCATCCGTTGGCGCACGGGGGATATGATCCGGTTGTCACGCAGGGGCTGAAGCCCGAATCTTTCTTGGTGTTTGACGGCGCGCCTGAAAGCCGCGCCCTTTCAAAGCGAACGTAAAACGCTCGACAGGGCAAGACACTTGCACGGCGCGACCTGAGGGAACGGTAACTTTGGCGGAAATTCAAAATCCACAACACGAACCCGGCAGCGAGAAGCGGCTGATGCTGGTTTTTCTGGTGGCGTTCATCGTGATGCTGGCATTGCAGCCGCTGATGAAAAAGTATTTTCCGCAGCCGGTCGCGCCGCAGCCGCAGAGCCAGACTGCGACGACGCAGCCTGGGGCACCGGCTTCGGGTGGAAGAGTTGCGTCTGTTGCTGGTGCTTCCGGAACTTCTTCCGCGGCTTCTTCTGCAGTCCAGAGCAGTGTTGTGACCAAGCAGGCGGCGAGCGAAACTGAGACGGTCATTGAAAACGATCTTTACCGGATCACGTTCACCAACCGCGGGGCGCAGGTGAAATCGTGGATTCTGAAAAAGTTTGACAACGAAGCGCAGAACGGGCCGCTCGATCTGGTGAATCCTGAGGCTGCGGCGAAGTATGGTTATCCACTCTCGCTGTGGACTTACGATGAGACGCTACGCGACAAACTCAGCTCGGTGCTATACGTCGCATCGCGCGAAGGCAAGCTGACATCGCCAACGACGGTCACGTTCGAATACGCCGACCAGGATCTGTCGGTTCGCAAGACTTTCAGTTTCGATAACAGATATAGCGTCGGTATTGAAACTTCGGTGACTTCCAAAGGGACGGCGGTGGCGGCGCTTCCCGCTTGGCCTGCGGGATTCGGCAGCCAGACTACGCCGGCGTTTTATGCGGCGGCGTTTATCGACTACCAGTTCAATAAAGATATTGTGCGGCTACCGATCCGGTGCGGGTTTACGATTTTCTCGAAATGCAAGGACATCAGCAGCGGTAACACGATTTTGGGGCCGTTCCATTGGGCTGGACCGACCGACCAATATTTCGCGGCGGTGTTCATTCCCGACGATCCGAACGTGGCCGCGATGGTCACGCTGCGCAACGCGATGTCGATTGCACGCGATCCGCAGAAGGCCGACTCGAAAGAGATGGTCAATGTGGACGTGCTGGGCGCGGCGGTTGGCAACCTGCACGGGGCGACAGCGGAGCGTGTGTTTGTGGGCCCGAAGGAACTGGAGGTGCTGCAGAAGATCGCAGTGCCGGGAGTTTCGGGCGCGGACAGTGACCTGAACGGGTTGGTGGATTTTGGTTTTTTCGGGATCATCGCCAAGCCGCTTTTCCTATGGCTGAAGTGGACGTATTATCATCTCGTCCCGAACTGGGGATGGGCGATCGTGCTGCAGACGCTGATTGTCAGTCTGGCGCTGCTGCCACTGCGCATCACACAGATGAAGTCGATGCTGAAGATGCAGCGCGTAGCGCCGCAGATCAAGGCGATCCAGGAAAAATATAAAAAGTACAGCCTGCGCGATCCGCGCAAGGCGCCGATGAACGAAGAGATCAGCGCGCTCTATAAGAAAGAGGGCGTGAATCCGGCGGGCGGGTGCCTGCCGATGCTGATCCAGTTGCCGTTTCTGTACGCGTACTACCAAATGTTGAGGGTCGTGCTGGAACTGCGGCACGCGCACTGGCTGTGGATTCATGACTTGTCGGCGGCGGATCCTCTGCTGCTGTTGCCGATTTTCATGGTGGTCAGCATGCTGGTGGTGTCGAAGATGACGCCGCAGGCGGGCATGGATCCGCAGCAGCAAAAAGTGATGACGGTGATGATGCCGCTGATGATGGGGTTCTTTTTCTTCCGGCTGCCGGCGGGGTTGAATCTGTATTACGCGGAAGCGAATTTGATTCAGGTCGCGCAGCAGGCGGTGATGAACCGTACCCGGCTGGGACAGGAAATGCGCGAGATGATGGCGAAGCGCGCGCGGAAGAGGGAGAAATAGCTCTTGGCCATTGGCTTTTGGCTCTTGGCTTTTAGCTTCTCAACCCAAAGGTGCACCCGCCGTTAATGCTGAACGATAAGATTTGAGCTAAGAGCCAAGAGCCAATGGCCAAAAGCTAAGAGCCAATTTCATGTCCATACCTGACAAACTTGCTGCCGCTAAGAAGATCAATGAATTTCTGCAGGCCGTGGTGACGCACGGCGGACTTCGGCTGAAATACAGGATCATTGTGGATCCGCCGCTGCCGGAGAATCGCGACTGGGAGAAGCCGGAAATTCTGGTGGATTTTGCCGGGCCGGATTCGGCGCTGCTGCTTGACCGCGGTGGAGAACTGCTGCGGGCGCTGGAACTGCTGGCGCTGGAGATGCTGCGGCTGCCTTCTGGTGAGCATGAGAAGATTTCGTTCGATTGCCAGAATCAGAGGTCGTTGCGGATTCAGGAATTGAGGACTGCCGCCACCGTGGCCGCCGAGAAGGTGCGGAGGACGGGGACGCCGTACCAGTTCAGTCCAATGTCGTCGCGGGAGCGGCGGATTGTTCACCTGGCATTGCGCGATGAGGCCGACCTGCGGACTGAGAGCGACGGCGAAGGGATGCGGCGGTGTTTGGTGGTGTATCCCAAGGACTATAGGGCGGCGGGGCATCCGGCGCCGCGGACGCCTTAGGTTCCACTTTGGTTGGATTTGTTTGCGGAGAGACCCTGCACGGCGCCGGGAAGCCTGGGAGTGTTCCACTATTACTAATCAGGTTCGTGTGGTGCTTGGGCCGGTTTTTGGCGCTTGCCCAGCTCCTAGATCCCCACGTCTCGCAATGAATGCGGCACCAGCCGCGCAACCTAACATCTGGGATGAACGTTCGGGGCTGTGGTGGTGCTCGCCACGCTGCGCTTGGCGGGACGGGCGAAGGTGCCCGTCCCCACACAATCTCCTCCCTACACAATCCAGTTTCCACACGGACATCGTGGAAACAGCTTGGGTTTTAGCGGCCGGCTGCGGCTGCGGCTGCGGCGGGGATCATGCCGGAAATGTTCATGGATTCGATGCGGTTCAGGACCGACTCGAGGCTGGCGCCGGTGTCGGTGCAGGCGTCGACGTAGGGATGGCGGCTGCCGTCGGCGTGCATGACGAGCACGCTGGTTTCGGAGCTGGCCTTTTTCACCATGTAGGGCAGGTGATGACGGTCGTTGCGAGTCAGGGTTGCGCCCAGCACGACCAGGTCGAACTGGGTCTTCTTGAGAGCTTCGTCGACGGCTTTGCGTCCTTGGGCCTGCGCGACGATGTGTCCGGCCTTTTCCATGGCCGCGGTTTGTGCGGCTAAAACTTCCCCATCCCCTTCACCATAAAGAATTCTTAGTTTTGATTTCGCCATTGACTGTCCTCGATTGAATAGTCCGTGGTACCTGACGCACTGGTACCTGCACATGACGGTAGCAACCGGCGCGGGCTGGGGAAACATCACCGAAGACGCACGACGAACGGGACTGGCGTGCAGGCAGAAGCGAGGTGCACCAATAAGGAAGCGAGCCAAACTCGCGATTATTGCGTCGCGGCTTTTCTTAATAAAGCTGCGCGACGCGACGCGCGGCTCGCCCAGGTCCCTCGCTGCACAAAGAACGCTAGCTCGGGATGACAATTAAACTGGGCTGTCGTTCGCGTAAAGGGCTTCCCCTTGCAGGCTCTCCGGCGATACACTGCTGCGCGGAGGCTTTCCAACCTATGCCGGGCACACTCGTCTGGAGAGCTGTACTCGTATCATTAATGTGGACGCCGTGGCTGGCCGCGCAGGCGGGCGGCGCGCCGACTTCCACCACCACGTGCAATCTGGATGACGGGCGGCAGGTCTACGTGCGGTACAACCCGGTTTCGAGCAAAGAGAAGCCGGCCAACGGCAAGCCCTGGACCCCGGGCGGGGTGCCGATGACATTGTTTACGGAGGCGCAACTGGCGCTGGGCAGTTCGGTGATTCCGATCGGCGCGTATACGCTGTATCCAATTCCTGCGAAAGATCATTGGACGGTGGTGGTGAACAAGAACGTAACCCCGGGCGCGACGTATGACGAGAAACAGGACATCGCACGGTCGGCGATGGAGACGGCGCAGGTCGAGACGCCATCCGATGCGCTGGAAGTGGCGTTCGCACACGTGGGTGCGCGCTGCACGTTGCGGATCTATACCGGCAAGACCGCGTCATTCGCCGATTTCACGGCGAAATAAAGAAGCGCCTCGAATCGCTGGAATACTGGGGGCTACAATCTCGCATGCGCCGGTTCCCGCAGATCTTCTTCCTCGTCCTCTTCCGTTCGTTGATCATCCCTCCCATCTTTTTTCTTGGCGCGGCTGTGGCCGAATCCGGGCCGCGGGTGCAGATCTCGCACACGACTGAAAGCTTGCGCGGCGTAAGTGCCGTATCGCGAGCAGTTGCATGGGCGAGCGGCACGCATGGGACTTATCTGCGCACGCTGGACGCAGGGCTTACGTGGACTCCGGCGCAGGTGCCGGACGCATCGGCGCTGGATTTTCGCGCGGTGGTGGCGTTTTCTGCTGACGAGGCATTTCTGATGTCGGCGGGGCCAGGGGAGCAGTCGCGGATTTACCACACCAGTGACGGCGGAAAAAATTGGCAGCTGCAGTTCACCAATTCGAATCCCAAGGGTTTCTTTGACTCCATGGTTTTCTGGGATGCCCAGCATGGGATGGTGCTGGGCGACCCGATTGCGGACGAGTCGGGCACGCTCAAGTTCGAAGTGCTGATGACGGACGATGGGCAGAATTGGCGGGTGGTTCCGCCGGCGCGATTGCCCGCGGCGATGGAAGGTGAGGGCGCGTTCGCGGCATCGAACACTTGCATTGCGATTTTGGGTGGAGGTTCTTATCAGAACAACGATCAGAACATTTGGTTCGCGACGGGCGGGAAGACTTCGCGCGTTTTTCACTCTGGGGATCGCGGGCTCACCTGGGAGGTTTTCGATCCTCCCGTGGTGCATGGGCCGGATTCGGCGGGGATTTTTTCGATTGCCTTCCGTGACGCGATGCATGGCGTGATTGCCGGCGGGGACTACAAGCGTCCTAAGGACGATGGGTCGAACCTTGCGTTTACTGAAGATGGCGGGAAGACCTGGCGGCTTTCGACGCTGCATCCGCTGGCGTTTTTTTCCTCGGTCGCTTATGACCGGAAAGTGAATGCGCAGGCGATTCAGGAAGCTGCGGTCGAGAAGGCGATGCGAGTGAAAGGAATTGCGCCGGAACGAATTTTAATTGTGGGGCAGGATTTTGTGTTTGACTTCCGGCCGCCGAACGATCCGCGGCGGATTGGCGGGAAGAAGAAGCTGGGGATTGAGTTTAATGCGGCGAGCGCGTATCCGGAGGGTGGGGTGCTGGTGGTGGGACCGAAGGGGGCGATGGCGGTGATTCCTTAGGAGTTGACTTGGGGATCGCTGCGGGGAGAGCCAGCCGAGCTGCGCTCGGGCCATCGGGTCTGAGACCCGACCCACACAAGATCGGGCCCACACAGAACCAGTGACTAAAGGGCTATCACTTCCTGTTCTTTTCAATCGGTGAGGGATCGACGAAGATTATGAAGATTAGATAGTTCTTATCTCCCTCAGATTGAGAACCTTGTGAAAAACATTTCTCTGGCCATTGGTGTGGTTGTTATTTCCGCTGCAACTTTTTCGTTTGCGCAGGCGCAAACTGCCATCTCTGCTAATCCTGGCACGTCTTCCACTGCAACTATCGCGAGTGCGACTACGGTTTCGCGCACTACGAAGGCGGTGCATTATCGCCTGCAAGGCGGGTCAACGAAGGTGGATTTTCGGGGAACCGATCTGCTGCAGCGCGCTTCGGGCGAAGCCCGCGTGGAAGGCAAGAAAACGAATTTTGAAATTGATGCCAAATTTGAAGGCCTGGAAGACGCCACCAAGTTTGGGCTGGAATTTCTGACGTATGTGGCGTGGGCGGTTTCGCCGCAGGGGCGTCCGGTGAATCTGGGAGAGTTGTCGCTCGATCACAACGGCAGCGCGCACGTGAAGGCCTATACCGACTTGCAGACGTTTGGGATGATCGTTACCGCTGAGCCGTATTTCGCGGTGACGCAGCCGGGCAACATGGTGGTGATGGAGAGCGCATCGCTGAACGGCGGCGGCGGCGAGAATATCGACGCGAAGTACGAGCTGGTGACGCGGGGCACGTACTCCTCGACCAACACGCACATTCAGGATGCGATTTTCGGGATCGACAGCAAGACTCCGCTGGAGCTGTTTGAGGCGCGGAACGCGGTGCGCATTGCGCATATCGCTGCGGCGGATAAATATGCGGCGTCGATTCTGTCGAAAGCGGGGCAGCAGTTGATGCACGCGGAAGAAATCTACCGGCAGAAACAGAACAAGGCGGCGGTGGAAGCCGCAGCCAAGGAAGCGACCGAGACAGCGGAAGAAGCGCGGCTGATGGCCGTGAAGCAGAAGGCCGAAGATGAAGCGCAGTCCGCGGCTGCGGCACGGGAAGCGAAAGCGCGCGCCGATGCAGACGCCGAAGCCAAACGTCGCGCGGACGCGGAAGCAGCACAGGCTCAGGCGGAACAGGCTCGGGCAGCCGCTGAACAGGCCAAGGCGGAAGCTGAGCGCATGAAGGAAGAAGCCGAGAAGGCCAAGGCCGAAGCGGTGGCGCAACAGCAGATTCTTGCCGCTGAAACGGAAAAGGCTCACGCTGCGGCGGCGCAATCGGAGAGTCTGCGGCAACAGGCGGAAAAAGAAAAGCAGGAACTGCGGGCGCGGCTGCTGCAGCAGCTGAATTCGATTCTGGCCACGCGCGACTCAGCCCGGGGATTGATTGCGAATATGTCGGACGTGCTGTTTCGCAGCGGAAGTTTTGAGCTGCTTCCCGGGGCGAGGGAACGGCTAGCGAAAGTTTCGGGGATTGTGCTGGCGTATCCCAGCCTGCATGTTGCGATTGAAGGACACACCGACAGCGTGGGTAGCGATCAGTACAATCAGGATCTGTCGGAGCATCGGGCTGAGGCAGTGCGGGATTATTTTGTGCAGCAGGGGATTTCGGCTGGCGCGGTCGAAGCGCGCGGCTTTGGCAAGACCGAGCCGATTGCGTCGAATGATACGGCCGAGGGGCGGCAGCAGAACCGGCGGGTGGAGTTGGTGCTCTCCGGGGATGCGATTGGGAACGCCAGCGATGAAGCGCCAGCGCAGACGGCTACAGCGCAGAATAAGTAAGCGGTCTCTCCGTACCGCACACGCAAAAACGCACGACGCGCAGACGTAAGAGCGCAACCGAAAATGAGCAGTACGGTAAACGAGCACAACCGTGGAAGAGCGGCGCTTCAGCGCCGCGTAAACGCGACAAACAAAATGGGCTTCAGCCCCTGTCTGCCTTTCTTTCGCATCGCGAATCTCTAATATTCAGTTTCCATCCTTTGCGTTCCAGCTGCCAGAGCTACACTTGTGTGTGCGCTTTGCGGAGGAATGCGATGACCAAAGATAAAGATCACGAGCAGTCGTTGCGTAAGCATCTTGTTGAGCTTCTCGAAGGCGGGAGTGCTCACGCCAAGTTTGACGACGTCATAAAAAATCTTCCGGCGAAGCTTCGAGGCGAGAAGCCGGCGAAGTTTCCGCATTCTCCGTGGATGCTGCTGGAACACCTGCGGCTGGCGCAGTGGGACATTCTTGAGTTCAGCCGCAATGCGAAGCATGTTTCTCCGGAGTGGCCGAATGGATATTGGCCGAAGACGGAGGGTCCGGCGAATGCGGCGGCGTGGAGCAAGAGCGTTCAAGAATTTCACCGGGATTTGAAAGCGATGCAGAAGCTGGTGGCGAATCCGAAGACCGATTTGTTTGCGCGGATTCCGTGGGGCAACGGGCAGACGGTTTTGCGGGAGGCGTTGCTGCTGGCGGATCACAACGCGTACCACCTGGGGCAGATGTTGGATGTGCGGCGGCTGTTAGGAGCTTGGAAGTGACGATGCGTTGAGTTGTTCGGGATCGGCCAGGAGAGACAGACCGATGAAGAGCGGCGGTTCGACCGCGGCGCTCGCCAGCACCGCGACTAGAGTCACAGCCCAGCCGTACCAGGCCGCATGCCTCAAGGTGCTGGGAACCAGCAAGTGCAAGGCATAGAAGGTACCGTACCCGGCGACCAAGGTTCCTGCAATCGACTCTACCACCAGCAGGAATAAAGCACCTTCATAGCCGCTGCTTAGTTCTACGCTTCGCTTGAGGGCTGCCGACAGCTTCGTATTTCCGCGAACAAGGAGCGGAATCGACGCTCCCAGCCAACTGACCAGGCTTGCAACCGTGACGACGGTGATCAGCGAGGTAGCGTACGAGAATCGGGAAAAGCGGCGCCAGCCCACCACCCGGACCGCAGCACTTTGGACGAACTCAGACAGAGCAAACCCCGCTAGGAACACGCAGAAGGTAATCAAAGCGACCAAAAATACGGCTCCTAAGTGTTCTCGCGCCCGCTGATGGCGGTCGGGAATCAGGCTGCTACCTCGCTTTCGCCTTCGAGCCGGTTGACGACCGAAGCAATGGTTGCCAGGGCGAAGCAGCCGAGAAACCATGCCGCGAAGAAACTGCCGAAACGTAACAAGTACACTTCTACGACTTTGTCCCTATGATGGAGAATCTCGAAGAGAGGAACACCTTTGAATATTGTTTTAGCTTGTCGATCGGCCCACAACAGGACAACGTCCGCCAGCAGCGTCGTAGGCAGCATAATGGCGAACCAGGTCCAGAACCGGCTCCTGTAGAGAAGGTGGACCTGTTGGAGAAGAAATCTGGGACGAGGAAGGGCGTCAGCTTCAGCTAGCGATGCGGGCGGGCAGTTCGACTCCACGCGTAACATCAGGGCGCTTCCGGAAGACGACTTTTACTCCTTCGCGCCAGTGCTCGTCAATGCCGACGAATTCCCAGGCGATCTCGGGAGCAAGGTAGCGCAGAAGAATATCGGTGGCGGGATGGACGTGCAGTGCGGGCGCGACCAGGTAGAGAAGTGGCTTCTCGGGTGACAGCTCCCGGTCAGTGAAATATCCGTAGAGGGGAAATTCTCCGCGGGCGTGGTGCCACGCGACTCTGGACCAGTAATCGAGGCCCTGTAGGGGCAGGTGGATGTCTTCGTCGGCTTTCAGTTCCACGACGGCGAGGCGGCCGTCGCGGGTCGTGGCCAGCACGTCGAGCATGGCGCGGTCGGCGGCGGAGAAGGCGGGGATCTGCGAATAGAGCATGCGCGCGTCCTTGGATTGCGAGAGCAGACGTTCGTCGATGACGCTGACGTCGGCGACGACGAGCGATTCGAGCCAGCGTTCCGGGTGCATCCGAAACAGCGGGTGCTGGCGCGGGCCGTAGGGATGGCGAGTGTCGCGGATGGCGGTGAGCAACTGCAGGAAGAGCGGGAAGTTACCACCATCGAGAATGCGCGCTTCGGCGCCGAGGCCGAAGACGATTTCCTGTTTGCTGCGGAAGGTTGCGGCTTCGGCGCCTATGCGGGCGCGGGCGAACTCCAGGCCTCGCCAGCGGAAGGCAAGTTCGGCGGCGGAGAGCACCGCGACCTCGCAGTTCGGAAGGACAGTGTTGATTCTGGCGATCGAGTCGGCGAACCGGGAGAGCGCGGCGGATTCGTTGGGGGCTTGGACCAGGCGGGTGGCGACGTTGCCGCGGTCGGTGCAGTCGATCTCGGTCAGGGCGTCGTGGCGTTCGTCGAGTTCGAATAGACTCCATTTCGCGGCGGCGCGGTTGAGGTTGGCCATGCGCTCGCGGACAAGCGCGGAACAGCCTTGGGGAACGAACAGACGCAGGCCTTCGACGAGAAACTTGCCAGCGGAGGAGTGGCGGCAGGCTTCGAGCCAGAGGATGGCGAAGGTTAACGAGGCGTCGATGGAGGCCTGAGTTTCGGAGGCGTTGACTCCGAGGACGGCGAATGCGGACTGGCCCTGGCGCAGCAGTCCGCGGGCGTAGATGGGGCCGAAGGAGTTTTCCAGGTCGACGGCGGTGGTGAGGCGCGTAACCGTGAAGCCGGGAAAGTGGCGATCGAGGGCGCGGCGCAGTTTTTGTTCGTAACTGGAGCGGGCGATTTTTTTGGCGGAGGGCGAGCGGCGGTCGCGTTCGCGGCAGATCTCGAGTTTTGTGGGACGAGCCTGGCCAAGGCGCTGCACGAACAGTTTCAGGGTGCCGTTCTTGACTTCGGCGTCGAGCACGCGGCGTACGGTATTGCGCTCGGCCGACCACAGGTGCAGCAGGCATTTGTTGTAGTCGCCGGAGATGGAGTATTTGGACTGGCCCAGGTCGAAGGCCACGGCGCCGTTTTCGAGCACGACGGCGCCGGAAGCCTCGCTGAGGAAGTCCTGTACGGTGCGGGTGAGGGCGTCTGGGGTCACAGGTGGATTGTCCACAATGGGGCGGGGCGGAGTCTGTGACGAGTGACCATCGTTATCGGCTGGAGGTGTGGAAGAATCTGCCGGAAGGGGTGGATCGAGTGGTGTGTGGGATAATAATAGGAACCGGTCAGGATATGGGTCTTGGGTGAGGCAAAGTCCCTCAGGGGCTAAAGCCCGCATGTTTAGTGGACGCAGCGGTACGGCTGAAGCCGTACCCTTCCCAAGACCTTTCAGGACCGGCTACAAGGAGTTTGCCTTCGAGTCGTCTATGAATTCGGGGGCATCTAATTCACGTGGACAAACAAAGTTTGGACAAACAAATTCTCGATAAGCATACTTTGGATAAGCAGCGGTTTTTCTTCGAACATTACGGGCTGACCGAGCATGATCTGGAACGCTACCTGTCGGCGGCGCTTTCCGCGGGCGGCGATTATGCCGACCTGTACTTCGAATATCTTTCGTCGACTTCGCTGATGGTGGACGAGTCGATGGTGAAGTCGGCGTCGCAGGGAATCTCGGTGGGATGCGGAGTGCGCGTGGTTTCAGGTGAGCGGACGGGGTACGCCTATACTGACGATCTTTCTTCCGAGCGCATCCTGCACGCGGCGCGCACGGCGGCCTTGATTGCGAGCGCTCCCGCGAAAGCAACGGTGGCGGGATTTCAGAAAGCGGCGGCGCGGAGTTTGTATCCGGTGACGCTGCCTTCGGTGGACGCGGAAATCAGCGCCAAAGTCGAACTGGTGATGCGGGCGGACAAAGCGGCGCGGGCTTACGATCCACGAATTCAGGAAGTGCGGGCGAGCTACGCGGATGAGCTGCGCAACATATTAATAGTTGGGTCGGACGGAACGTTCGCGGAAGATTCGCAGCCGCTGGCGCGGATGAACGTGTCGTGCATAGCCAAGACCGAGGGGAACTCGGCGCGCGGGACTTCGGGAGGCGGGGGACGCGTGGCGCTGGATTTCTTTTTCGGGGAGAAGACTCCTGAATATTTTGCGAAGGAGTCGGCGCGGCAGGCGATTCTGCAACTCGACGCGCGGGAAGCTCCGGCGGGAGAAATGGAAGTAGTGCTGGGTCCGGGCTGGCCGGGAGTTCTGCTGCACGAGGCCGTCGGACACGGCTTGGAAGCGGACTTCAACCGCAAGAAAACTTCTGCGTTCGCTGGACTCGTGGGCAAGCGGGTGGCGAGCGAGAAGTGCACCGTGGTCGATAACGGGACCATGCCGTGGCGGCGTGGGTCACTCAACGTGGACGACGAGGGCGGGTCGACTCAGGAAACCGTGCTGATTGAAAACGGAATTCTGAAAGGCTATCTCAGCGACAAGCTGTCTTCGCGGCTGATGGGAATCGCGAGCACCGGCAACGGACGGCGCGAGAGCTACGAACACATTCCCATGCCGCGCATGACCAATACTTACATGCTGGCGGGGCAGGATGATCCGGGAGATATTATTCGTTCGGTGAAGCACGGGATTTATGCGGTGAATTTCGGCGGCGGGCAAGTGGATATTACGAACGGGAAGTTCGTGTTCTCGGCCTCCGAGGCATACATGATTGAAGACGGGCAGATCACGGCGCCGATCAAGGGTGCGACGCTGATCGGCAATGGGCCCGACGTGCTGACGCGGGTTTCGATGGTGGGCAACGATTTGAAACTCGACGAGGGCGTGGGCACATGCGGCAAAGATGGGCAGGCGGTGCCGGTGGGCGTGGGCATTCCGACCCTGAAGATCGACCGTCTGACTGTGGGCGGGACTGCCAGGAAAGATCCGGGCGGGTTCATGCAGTAACGTCTTCGCCATGGCAGACCAAATCTACACGGTTGAAGTAAAGAAAACATTTAGGATTCCAGGTGGCGATGTTCGGCGCTGGGTTGAGCGGCCAGTCTCGGATGTGATTCTGGAAAAAGAGTCGGCTGTGTACCGCTGCAAAGATTGCCACGGAAAAGTGAAGTTGTTCAACAAGCACGTTGCGCACGCCGCTGCGCCTCACGCCGAGCATATCTCCAAACAGGACTCGGAATACTGTCCGGCTGGCATGTATTTTCGACAGAATCCTGGTCGCGAGCCGAGGCTATCGCTGAGTCCAATTGAATAATGGAAGTGAGCGATCAATCAGACCGGAGTTATCGAGGGCTGACTAAAGCAAGCGCGCCGTAACTCCCTGCGCCGCAAGCGTCTCCACTGCCTTTCGATCGAACGAAACGAATGTTTCCGCGCCCAGCCACCTTCCCTCATACGCAATCACGCCATCCGCAAAATCTCCGCCAGCATCTAGAACTGCCAGGCCGGCGTCGACCGCAGGTCGGTTGGTTTCCACGTTTTCCGCAGTAAGCAAGGTACGGATTGCCTTCGCGATATCGGATGGGCGAAAGCGATAAACGCTGCGAAGGACCCAGACAAACTCGCACAGGCACGGAACGGCGATCGCGACCATTTCGGCTCGGCCCATCAGCCTGGTCGCGTCGCCGGTCTGCTCGGCATCATCGCGTACGGCCGCCCGGACCAAAACGTTCGTGTCCACCGCGATTTTCATTTTCTGCCAGCCCGGACCTTGCCGGCAAAGCCGCCGGCCCAGCCGCGTGCGGCGGCCTCATTCATTTCTTCAATCGTTGCCACCTTCTTGGTCTTGCCCGCCAGCACCCCAAAAAAGTCCTCAATTTTCCCACTGGGCCGGGCCGCCCGCAGTACTCCGCGTCCGTCGGGAAGCAAATCCAGCTCAATCTTCTGTCCCGGCTTGATGCCAAGATGCTGCAACACCTTTTTGCGAAACGTAACTTGTCCACGGGCAGTGACGGTCAATGTGGCCATGGCGATTTACCCCTAATACTAGATCAAATTATAAGGTACAATAGCATTATTTTTCAATTGCCATCTGGTTGTCTTTTGTGGTCGCGAATTCTCCAGCTTTAGCAGGGCAAACCCCCGCGTGGGATAATGAATTTATGCCTTCAGCAGAACTCGAAACCCGAAACCCGAAATTCGAAACTGATCTCAAAACCCTCGCCACAGACATCGTCCGCCGTGCTATGGCTGGTGGGGCCACCGCTGCCGAGTGCGTGGTCCGCGAGGGCGATGAATTCTCTACGCTCGTCCGCCTCGGGCAGGTTGAGACGCTGAAAGAGTCGGGCTCGAAGTCGATTGGGGTGCGGGTGTTTTTCGGGCAGCGTGCGGCCAGCACTTATTCCAGCGATTTTTCTCCGGCCGGGCTCGACCGCATGGTGAAGTCAGCTTTAACGCTGGCGAAGATCACGTCGGAAGATCCGTTTGGTGGAATTCCCGAAGCCTCGCAACTGGGGTCGATTGCCGGCGATCTCGATCTGTATCACGAAGACGTTTATTCGCTGCCGGGGGCGGATCGCATCGATTACGCGCGGCGGGCGGAAAAAGCGGCGCTCGATTTTGATCCGCGCATCAAGAACTCGGAAGGCGGATCGTTTGACGCCGCGACGGGGCACAAGGTTCTGGCCAATTCGCATGGGTTCGTGGGCGAATATCGACGGTCTTATTGCTCGGTGGCGGCGGTGCCGATTGCGCAGACCGAAAGTGGCGCGATGCAGCGCGATTACTGGTACTCGGTGGCGCGGACGCTGAGCAAGCTCGACGCGCCGGAAAAAGTCGGCAAGATTGCGGCGGAACGCACGCTGCGCCGCCTGGGCGCGCGCAAGGCGAAGACCGCGCAAGTGCCAATTGTTTTCGATCCCATGGTTGCGACTTCGATCCTTGAACATATTTTCGAAGGCATCAACGGAGACTCGGTTTACCGTGGGGCGTCGTTTCTGGCGGGCAAGCTGGGACAGAAAATCGCGGGCGACAACGTCAACATCATCGATGATGGGACGATTGCCGGCGGGTTCGGGACGAGTCCATTCGATGGCGAGGGCATTCCTACGCGGCGCACTGTCGTGATTGAGAACGGGGTGCTGAAATCTTATCTGCTCAACACCTACACCGCAAAAAAACTTGGCTTGCAAACTACGGGGAACGCTTCGCGCGGGCTGGCCGGAACGCCGGGGATTGGACCGGGAAATTATTTTCTGCAGGCGGGAGCGAAGACGCCTAAGGAATTGATTGCGGGAATCAAGGATGGACTGTACGTGACCGAGTTTCTCGGCAGCGGAGCGAACCTGGTGACCGGAGATTATTCGCGCGGGGCTTCGGGGATGTGGATTTCGGGCGGAGAGTTCGCGTATCCGGTGGAAGAGATTACGGTGGCGGGGAATTTGAAGGAATTGTTTTTCAATATTTCCGAGATCGCCAATGATCTGGAATTTCGCGGGTCAGTGGCGGCGCCGACAATTCGCGTGGACGGGTTGACTGTGGGCGGCGAATAATCCGCTTGAGTTTGCTGGTGTCGTCCCTCTGGGACTTGTTCCGATTTTCCCGACGTACCCAGCGCTGAAGCGCTGGGCTAAAATGTTTTGCCGTTTCGCGGCTGGACAATAGCATGCCTCTCGGTTTACCTTCCCCATTTATCTCCGGTTCACAGGTCGCACGATGAAATTCGCCAAGGTTATTTTCTGGGTTGCAGGCATTTGGGGCGTTCTTATCCTTATGCCTCTTTATTTCATGTTTGATGCGATCAGTCGCAATGATCCTCCGGCGATCACGCATCCCGGCTTTTATTATGGTTTTGCCAGCGTGGGGCTGGCCTGGCAGATTGCCTTCTTCGTGATCGCGCGGGATCCGGTGCGCTTCCGGTTGATGATGATTCCGGCTGTGCTGGAGAAATTTGGCTACGGCGCTACCTTCCTGGTCCTATATCTGCAGCACCGCCTCCATCCGTCAGATCTGGTATTTGGCGGAGTGGATGTTCTGTTCGGTGTACTGTTTCTGCTTGCGTTCTTTCGCACAGCCAGCTGAACCTTCCTCTTCCATCTTCACACGTGGAGTCCCGGACGCCCCGTCCGGGTGCCGGATGCACGTTTCTTCTAGAGCAGCTGTGCTGCCTGGGCGGACGGGGGCGTCCGCCCCTCCATGATTTAGTATGCTCACCATGAATCGAAGATCATTCTTGCAATGGGTGAACCTGGCCGGGCTTGCGGCCGGGCTTCCAATTACTTCTGCATCCAGTTCCGCTGCGGAGGATTCGAAATCAGGATCTGCCGTTTCGCCGGCGAAAAAGGCCGCCTCTGGCTCTTCGCCTGAGACGCTTTTGCTGAAGGACTACCGGCCGAAATCCATCTACAAGATTCCGGTCACTCAAATTGCGCAGGCGAAATTTCCCATCATCGACATGCACTCGCATCCTTACGCCAAGACGGCAAAGGAGATTGACGCGTGGGTTGGCACCATGGATGAAGTTGGAGTCGAGAAGACGATCATCCTGACCATGGCGACTGGCGCGGAGTTTGACGAGATCGGCAGGAAATATTGGAAGTATCCCGAGCGCTTTGAGATGTGGAGCGGCCTCGACTTCTCGGGTTATGACAAGCCCGGTTTCGGCGTGGCGGCCGCGAAAGAGCTGGAACGCTGTCACCAAGCCGGGGCGCGCGGCGTGGGCGAGATTCACGACAAAGGACAGGGGCTGAGATCGGGGAAATCGAAGACATCGGGGATGCATCCCGACGATGCGCGCATGGATTCGCTGTGGGAGAAATGTGGAGAGCTGGGAATGCCCGTCAGCCTGCACGTTGCCGACCCGATCTGGATGTACCAGAAGATGGACAAATATAACGACGGCTTGATGAACGCTTATGAATGGCGGCTCGATAATCAACCGGGCATCGTAGATCTGTCAGGCATGGTTGACATTTTTGAGCGCACGCTGGCGCGGCACAGGAATACGACGTTCATCGCGTGCCACTTCATGAATCTCGACTACGATCTGGCACGGCTGGGCCAGGTGCTGGAGCGGAACCCAAATCTGTATGCGGATATTTCCGCGCGCTATGCGGAGACAGGACCGATCCCGCGGTTCGCCGCGCAATTTTATGCGGCGCATACGGACCGGCTGGTTTACGGTACTGATATGGGGTTTGATCCGGCGATGTACCGGGTTACGTTCAGAATTCTGGAATCTCTCGATGAACATTTTTATGAGAATGAACAGTTTGGGTATCACTGGAGCCTGAATGGGTTCGGGCTGAGCGATGCGATTTTGAAGCAGGTGTATCGCGAGAATGCGGCACGGCTGCTGGCGGCGGGGAAAGGTTAACCACCGTTCGCTTCGCATAGTCGAATATCCCACCCTTCGGCTCTGCTCAGGGCAGGCTTTCTCGCGCAAGAGGACGCGCGAGAAATGGGGCACCCAGCGCCTAGGCATCACCGAGAAATCGACAACCCAAAAACAACAGCCTACAATTCCTGCATGGGCAGCCTGGGACAGGGAAGTTTAGGGGAGCCAACGCCGGTCGCGGAGGAACGCGACTCCAGCCGTTTGATTATCGGGATTGCCGTGGCGGTGGTGATTGGCGGCATGCTCGCGGTCGCGCTGCTAATGCGGCAGCCGGCGAAAGTCGCGAAGCCTGCCTCGCCTTACCTCGCCAGCTTGAAGCTTTCCGATTTCAAGATGAGCGCAGCGGAGAATTTCATTGGGGCCACGGTCAGCTATATCGACGGAAGCGCTACTAACAGCGCGGACAAAACGGTCACACATGCCGTCGTGGAAGTTGTGTTTAAAGACGAATTGGGGCAGGTTGCGCAACAGGAAGAAGTGCCGTTACAAGTGATCAGAACGAATGGAGCTTACCCTGAACCGGTAGACCTCAGCGTTTCTCCGCTGGCTCCCGGGCAGACTCAACCCTTCCGGCTCACGTTCGACCGCATTTCGGCGCAGTGGAACCGGCAGTATCCGGACATGCGGGTTACTGATGTGGTGGTGAAGTAGGAGTTGCGCAGGACGGTTCCCGTAGGGCCCATAATAATAGAACGCGTGCGCCTGGATTTCTTGGACCTAAATTTACTTGCACCTGGCGACGCATACCTGCGAACTTGAGATCACAAATTGTGATCTCAAGTTTTGAAGGTCCTGAACCCACATTCGGAAATGCCATCCAGACCTCGAAAATCCAGGAGTCGAAAATCGCCGACCGAAAACGGTCCGCTACAATGGGCGAATGGTGGACACTAAGCCATTTCGGCTGACGGAATCCGTGAAAGCTGCGGGTTGAGCTTCCAAGCTGAGTCCGGCGGCGCTGGACACGGTGCTTGGGAAATTAGCCCGGCAACACGACCCGAACGTATTGGTCGGCTTCGATCATGCCGACGACGCCGGAGTGTATCTGATCGCGCCGGACCAGGCTCTCGTGCAGACGGTGGATTTTTTCACGCCGGTCGTCGACGATCCTTATACGTTTGGGCAGATCTCGGCCACCAACGCGCTCAGCGATGTTTATGCCATGGGCGGGAAGCCGCTTACAGCGCTCGCTTTGGTGTGTTTTCCCGAGAAGGCTGATCTGGAAATTCTGGAGCGTATTCTCGCCGGCGGATTGTCGAAGATGATTGAGGCGGGATGCACCGTGATTGGCGGTCACAGCATTCGCGATGAAGAAACGAAATTTGGGTATTCCGTCACCGGAGTGGTGCATCCGAACAAAGTTCTCGCGAACAAAGGCGCCAGACCTGGAGATGCTCTGGTTTTCACGAAGGCGCTGGGGACCGGCGTGATTTCGACGGCGATAAAAAAGGGCAAGGCCGAACCTGCGTGGATCGATGCTGCGGTTCAGTCGATGACTACGCTGAATAAACGGGCTGCCGAAGTAATTGCAGACGGCGATTTTCGCGTGAATGCAATGACCGACGTGACTGGCTTTGGTTTGATCGGACACGCGCGCGAATTGGCGCTGGCGAGCAATGTCGCGTTGCGCTTCTTCTCGAAAGAGATTCCTATTTTGCCGGGAGCTCTCGAATGCATTCGCACCGGCCATGTACCCGGCGGTTTGACAGCGAACCGGGAATTCGCCGAATGCGTGGTCGGCTACGAGGCGCCAATCAGCGATGATCTCAAGACTCTGCTCTTTGACCCACAGACGGCGGGAGGACTTCTCATCTCGATTGCCGGGGACGAGCGCGAGAAGCTGGTCGCCGAGTTGAAGGCTGCGGGAGTATTGGCGCGGCATATCGGTGATGTCACTGAATCCCAGAAGCCGCTGATCCGCATCTATTAACTTCAGAATCTATTCACTTCAGGAATCGCGAAACATTTATTCGGAAAGGAAATCATCATGCAAATTCGAGAGCTGGGTCGCAGCGGGCTGAAGGTTTCTGCGCAGGGGTTGGGGTGCATGGGGATGTCGGAGTTTTACAGCGGGTTCGATGACGTCGAATCGATTGCGACCATTCATCGCGCGCTGGAACTCGGAATCAACTTTCTCGACACTGCCGATGTTTACGGGCCGTATAAGAATGAAGAGTTGGTCGGTCGGGCGATCAAGGGCAGGCGCGATGGGATCGTGCTGGCCACCAAGTTTGGAATCGTCCGCGACCCGGCGAATCCCAATGTGCGCGGGGTCAGCGGTAAGCCCGACTATGTGCGGCGCTCATGCGAGGCCAGTTTGCGGCGGCTGGGAGTGGAGACGATCGATCTTTATTATCAGCACCGGGTCGATCCGGCGACGCCGATTGAAGAGACGGTCGGCGCGATGACTGAGTTGGTGAAGGCCGGGAAGGTGCGGTATCTGGGGCTTTCCGAGGCATCGGTCGCGACGCTGCGGCGGGCGGTGAAGGTGCATCCGATTGCGGCGCTGCAGACGGAGTATTCGCTGTGGACGCGCGATCCGGAGGGCGGAATTCTAGCGGCGTGCCGCGAGCTGGGGATTGGGTTTGTGGCTTACAGTCCGCTGGGGCGCGGATTTTTGACGGGGCAATTCAAAAAGTTTGAGGATCTGCCGACGGATGATTATCGGAGGAACAGTCCGCGGTTTCAGGGAGAGAATTTTCAGAAGAATCTTGATCTGGTGCGGCGGGTAGAGGAGATGGCTCACGAGAAAAAGTGCACAGCGTCGCAACTCGCCCTGGCGTGGGTGCTGGCGCAGGGGACGGATATTGTGCCGATTCCGGGGACGAAACGGCGGAAGTATTTGGAGGAAAATGTGGCGGCGCAGGCAGTTGGGTTGACCAAGGAAGATTTGCGGCGTATTGACGAAGCGTTTCCGGCGCAGGCCGCGGCGGGCGGAAGGTATCCAGAGTACATGATGGGCTTGATCAATGGGTGAGGAATGTCCCGAAGTGACATCTGAAAATAGCCCGGCGTTTCTCGGGAGTTCGACAGTGCTGCGCCTAAAGTGGGAAGTATTACTCCGCCGCGCATGTGTAATTCGCCGCGTCGTCCGTGTTGCCCTTGCCCGTATACCTCGCTACTTTGGGATAAGCGCACAGTGGATGCGTCCGTCCCGGGCGGGACGCAACTATCCGGTCCGGCGCTATACCGTCTTCAACCCACGTCACGATCACCTGCATGTGGTCGAAGCTGCTCGCGCCCGGACCACCCGCGCAATGCTCCATCCCGGGAATCATGAATAGCCGGTAGAAGCTTGACGTATCGCCCATCTTCGTCTGTACGCTCTCAAAGTAGTTCACGCTATTGAGCGGCGAGACCGCGGGATCGTTCCACCCGTGGTACTGCAGCATTTTGGCGCCGTGCTTCTTGAACCCGCTCAAATCGGGATTGATCTGGTTGATCTCGGCACCCACCTTCTTGTCGGCATAAGCCACGTCCTTGTCGAAGTCGAAGGTTCGCCAATCCCACTTGTATCCATCAAAGACAAGGTTCGCGAGGGTGTTTACCATGATTCCGTGCTGATAGTCTCTAGGCGGCACTGTGCCCGCAATCCAGAGTCCCCAACCCGCTTCGCCGCCCCGCATGTAGCCTGGGAAAATCTGCTCGCCGGTCCGCGGATTCTTCGCACCCCCGTACACCTTCTTTAGTCCCGCGATCTGCGGCGCGGTCAGGCACGAGTTGTTCTCCTCGCGCTTACACAAGAGCGTTTCCGGATCGAAGTGGCACTGCCGCGGATCTTCCAGCACGCCGTCCTTCACGCCGTCGAGCGTGTCGCAATCCGAAAGCACGGCTGCTGTGATCGCCGGCAGCTTGGCGGGCGCAATCATCGTGGCCGGGTCCTCATGAATCGCCTGCGAGATCCAGTTCCCGCCAATTTGCAGATGGACGAAGTAATTTCCTGGCGCCCCTGCAAGAATGCCGTCATAGTCGTCTGGAAAGCGTTGCGCCTCGCTCAGCCCCTGGCCACCGCCCTCCGAGCAGCCATTCCAATAGGCGTATTTCGCGGAAACGCCGTAATACGCTGCGATCAGTCCCTTGGCCTCCAGGGTCATCAGATGAATCGCGCGCCAGCCGAAGTCGACGATCTTCTCCGGATGTCCGAGAGCCCAGTCGCCGGTCGCCGGTGAACCGGTGTGTCCGGTGTCGGTACCCGCAGTTGCATAACCGGCCCAGAGTGCTCCGGTCATCGCATCTTCGGCGATCGATCCTGCTAGACCGCCGTTGCCCACCGACTCCAGCCTTCCGTTCCAGTGCGATGCGGGTAGCCACACCTCAATCCTTATGTCCGAGTCCGCCGTCGGCCTCAACGTAGCGAACACGCGGCAGAACGCGGGCACGCTGATCGTCCTCGTGCTCAGCAACCCATTTACCGTCAACGGCCCCGCGGGAACGGCTTGCGCGGAGTTGACCTCGCCGTGGTCGATCTTGAACCGGGCCAGAGATTCGCACGTAGCCGACTCGCCCTCCGCTTGCAGGCAGAAAAAGGGAAGAAAAGAAATCGCGGTGCAGACTGCTCTGAGCAGCGCATTGGCGTTGAGTTTCATGCGATGAGAACTTCCGGGCGGAATTTTAGCAGGACAGAAGAGATTCCGTATTCGCTTGCGCGAACTAGCCGGAATCCAGCTTCGCCCCTAGTAAGGATGTCGCAGAAGGGCACAAATCGGCTGGAGTCACTCCTTGCCGGGTAACGGCGACAAGAGAACGGCGTCCCGGTTGGGACGCTTTAAACATCAGGATTCCCACGGCGAAATCGGTCGGAGCATCCATCGGCCAAAATCTTGTCAATAGGCAGAAATTACGCGATCGCTCTCAACTCTCTGAAAACGCTCGCACAATAAAGCTCGGAACAATGTCCACTTTGCCCCGTCCAATTTGATATTCTAGAAGTATAGAGACAATTTATGGTCAAGAAGGCGCGCCCTACCGGTCGCGCCTTTTCTTTTTGCCTGAACACGCGTCCCGGAGCCAGGAGCCTCATGCAGCGGGCGCCTCGCCGGCCTCAGTGCGAGTGGCAAGATCCGGGAGAAAAATGAAACATTGGGAACGCTTCACCAGCTTCAAACAGCGCGGCGAATGGGTCGAGCTGCAATTCATGGCGCAGGCCGCCAAGCGCCGCCTCGCCGTCAGCAAGCCCTGGGGAACGCAGGCTTACGATGTCGGCGTCGAATACGGCCCGAACTTTCTTCGTGTGCAGGTCAAGTCCACTACACATCGGGCCGGCGGCGGATATCGCTGCATGTTCAGGCCCAGGCACCGCGCCACGCAGACCTACACGCTCGACCAGCTTGATCTGTTTGCCGCCTACGTCATTCCGCTGGATGCCTGGTATCTGATCCCGGCAACACTCCTGGTGGGCGCAGACTACATCTCCGATATTATGCTGTGCCCCGTCGGGCCGCCTGTGAAGAAGGCCAGTTACTGCTACGAACAATACCGGGAAGCCTGGAACCTGCTCACCAGAACCCGCGCCGACCTGGCGAAGTGCGCACGCTGATTCTCCCATCCGTCCCCAGCCTGTAGAGCCTGCCCTGAGCTTGTCGAAGGGGGCGGCATACGCTAGCCCAAAGCCTGCCCCGAGCTTTTCCAACCAACTGGGCAGCCTCCTGGCGAATCAAAAGCCCTAGAGGTTGCACCTTAATGCGACGCGCACTAGCTCCCCTTCTACTCTTGGCGTTCGTTTTTGTATTCCTTGTTCCCAACACTCCTGCGAATGCACAGACCGAATCGGTGATTTACAGCTTCACCGATGGAAACGCCGACGGTGCCGTTCCGGCAAACGGACTGACGTTTCAGAATGGAAGCATCTTTGGTGTCACGAACGAGGGCGGCGGGTTCAATGAAGACGGAATCCTGTTCCAGCTATCTCCGGATGGCAATGGCGGATGGAACGAACAAGCGATTCATGTCTTCGAGGGCGGCAACGGCGGCGCCACTCCCAGTCCCGTCATATTCGACGCTCGCGGTAATCTCTATGGCGAGGCAACAAACTTTGGCGAATACGGTTGCGGATTGGTTTTTGAATTTTCACCCAAGGGCAGTGGCTGGGGCGGGATGAAAACACTCTACAGCTTCACCTGCGGCTCCGATGGCGGCGCACCGGAAGGTGGTCTGACTTTTGATGCCGCAGGGAATCTTTATGGCACCACCGGAAAAGGTGGGAATACGAATCTCTGCCAATCAGACCCGTGGAATGCGGGATGTGGGGTGATTTTCAAGCTGACTCCGGGCGCGAACGCGACGTGGACAGAATCGGTACTCTATACCTTCACCGGTCAGGGAGACGGATATGCGCCGGAGGGCGGGCTGTCCGTTGATGCAACCGGGAATCTTTACGGTGCGACCGAATATTACGGATACAACAATTCCAACGGAGGATTGGGGCTGATCTTTGAATTGTCTCCCCAGCCCCAAGGCGAATGGAAATACTCTGTGCTCCGCCGTTTTCCGGGCGGACCTGGAGGACAGCTGCCTTTCAGCAATCTGGTACTTTCAAACGGCAACCTCTACGGAGCCACCTGGCAGGGTGGATTGATGTCAGCCTGTAATGGTCTGGGTTGCGGCGTTGTATACGAGCTTTCGCTCGCAACGAAGCAATTCAATATTCTCCATGCATTTACCGGGGCCGCCGATGGCGGGAATTTATTCAGTCCGCTAACACTTCGGAATGGAAAGTTGTTTGGCACGACACAAATTGGAGGCGACCTCAATCTCTGCCAAGGCACGGGCGGATCCCAGGGTGATGGCTGCGGAGTGGTTTACGAGCTATCCCTGGCAGGTGAATTTCGGGTTGCCTATACGTTCGAAAACAGCAACAACAATGACGGAGATGGCCCCGATGGTCGAATGGCCTCGGACCCCAGCGGCAATCTCTATGGCGAGACGCGGATCGGCGGAACCGACGGTCTCGGCGCAATCTTTGAGATCGCTTTTTAGAGGTTGGCCGCCCCTAAGGGGAATACCCGTCCGCGCCACTGCGTCATCGACATTTAGTGGCGTAATGGCAGGCGGGTCAGCTTCGTGTCCGACACCTCAATCTTGAGCAACAAGATGGCGGTTAAAAGATGTTCACCGACAGGTCCCATTCGCATACTGAGATTAGGTGTAGCGGATACAAATCGGATTTGGTCCCGGCACATACTGCCGAAACCAGGCCATAGCACTCAAAACCACTGGCAGGGGACAATGAGCAAAATGGGGGGATGTTTCGCCAGCGCAGCGAATTCCGAGATGTCGCCATGGCTCACGCAAATGCCAGATTCATGTTGCTGATCGCCTCGTCAATCTCCTGCCTGTTCTTGAAGCCGATCGTTGCGCAATCCACTCCCGCGTTCTGGAATGCGAACCTCATGGCTTTCACACGATCGTCATGACTGTGCTCGAACTGGCCGCCACCGCAGAGCTTCATGCCGATCACGCCCAGGCCTTCCTTCTTCAACTGCTGGATGTGAGTGACCACTTCGCTCACATTGTCGGGATGGTTGGTATCTTCAGAGGTCGGGCCATCCATGCGTGCGCCGCTGTGGTTGATGCGGATCAATCCCACGTCGAGCCAGTTTGTGCCCGGCATCTGGCGCAGTGCGGGCAGCCCGTGCACGGAGGCGCCATGGGTGCGGATGATCTTTCTTTGCTGCGCCTCGAGGATCCCGTCCTGCCAACGTTTCGTAGTTTCCGGCCAGTCGGCCGAGTGCTGCCAATGCAGCAGCATGATGTCAAAGTACTCGGTCTGTGAGATGCGCCGCAGTTCGTCGAACTTGGCCTGCGGGTCGATTCCTTGGTGGAAGGTCGTCACCTTGCTCATGAGCTGATAGCTGTCTCGCGGCAAGCCTTTCAGCGCCTCTCCCAGCATTCCCGGCGTCTCGTAGGCCTCAGCGGTCTCGAAGAAGCGAATACCGCGATCATAGGCATAGCGTATGAGCCGCGTGAACTCCTGCTGCCCCAGCGCCGCCTGTACCGCACCACTGTTCGTCCCAGTTCCGAAGGCCAGCCTTGTCGCCTGCACTTTTGAGCGGCCAAGGACGATGGTGTCGGCCGCGGTCTGCTTGGCAGCGGCCAGCGGAAGAATTCCTGTGGTCGCCATGGCTCCAGCGGCCAGACCTGTTTTGAGGAAACCGCGCCGTGTGATTGAACTCACTTTGACCTCCATGTGGCTCAAGCCGATGGGCGAGCCGGATCAGTGAATGTTAGCACGCACGCCGCCGCAATCACATTACAGTCAAGTGCCCGGCCCAAAACCATGACGAGTGCTATGGGGATATTTCCCCAACTAGGGATTTGTTTCGTCTCAATCCGGCTGTCGCAACCGCTCTTCACATCGCTGGCGAAGCTGTTTTGACCAGCACCACTTTTTCAGCATTTCCCGAGCGGCGGCGTCCAAACGCTGGGCTGCTGGAGTACCGGCCAACTCCGCATTCCTTCGGCGCAGCAGCTTGATCGTGGGCACCACATCGCCGTGCCGAATTAGGCCAAGAGCCGTAATCGCGTTGGCGTCCTCGATACTGTTCTCGCCTGGATTCTGAGCCAAGAATTCGATCAGCGGTGACTCGGCAGGAAGGCCGACCCTGGCGAGAGAGTCGACTGCTGGGTATAGCGACTGCCAACTACGTGGAGCGTTTGTGAGTGGCTCACGAAAGCCCAAATGCCGGATGAGAATTGGAATCGCTTCGTCCTTCGGTAACCGCTCTATCAGCTGGAATGCTGCGCGGGCGCAAAATTCCGTCTTGATATCTCCGTGGTCCACTGCACTGACAGCTTCATCGGCGGATGCTATTTTAGGGCTTTCACATCCCTGCGCAGTAGACAGCTGCGGAAAGGCGAGAGCTGGTATTAGCAGGGCGTACCGGACTACTGTGTTAAGCCGAAACATGGTGTCCCTCACGCTTTATTGGACACCAAGTGATTCCGCTTCGGCACGATTACCCGCGTAACTGTCGTAAGCAGGCATTACACTCAAAACCCCTTCGCCCCGGAGCCAACGAGTGCAACCGCGATATTCCGACAACTGTAGCGCAGCTTCGCGGCCGAAGGGCGCGTCGGCCGTAATCGGCCCACTACTGGATCAGCGTGCCTCCGTTAGTACCACCGTTGGGTTCGGCCTCGGGAGCCAGGACTACGGCGGCGGCTACGCGGTCGCCGGGTTCCATGTTGAGGAGTCTCACGCCCTGGGCGTTTCTGCCCGATTCGCGGATCGTGGTCGAGTCCATGCGGATGATTTTGCCGTAGTGGCTGATCAGCATGACTTCGGAGGTTTCGTCGACTTGCGCGATGGCGACGACTTTGCCGACGCGCTCGGTGGTCTTCAGGTTGATCACACCTTTGCCTCCGCGATTGGTAAGGCGATATTCTTCCGCGGCCGTGCGCTTGCCGAAACCGTTTTCGGTAACGGAGAGGATCAGGCTGCCTTTGACCGCGATGTCGACGGCTTCTGGCTCGCCGGCAGCGGGCGCTTGGGTGTCCGGGGCAGCCGAGGCGGCTGTGCCCACACCTTCCGTGCCGGGTTTTGGCGTTGTCGCCATGCCTACTACGTAGTCTTTCTCTTCGAGGTCGATGCCCCAGACGCCGTAGGCGGCGCGGCCCATGGGGCGGACGTGGCTTTCGTCGAAGCGGACGGCCATGCCTTCGTGGCTGGCGATGAAGACGATCTGGTTGCCGTTGGTGATGCGGGCGGCGACCAGTTCGTCGCCGTCTTCAATGGCGATGGCGTTGATGCCGTTGGAGCGGACGTGCATGAACTCGCGCAGTTCGGATTTCTTGACCAGGCCTTTGCGCGTCGCGAAGAAGACATATTTGTTTTCTTCTTCTAGATTGCGCACAGCGAGCATGGTCTTGACGGTTTCGCCGGGTTGCAGGCCGATGAGGTTGCCGACGTGTTTGCCTTTGCCGGCGGCACTGACGTCGGGAATTTCGTAAACCTTGAGCCAGTAGACGCGGCCCTTGTTGGTAAAGATGAGAATGTAGGCGTGCGTGCTGGCGATGAAGAGATGCTCGACGAAATCTTCGTCGCGGGTCTTCATGCCGGTGCGGCCCGTGCCTCCGCGGCGCTGCATGCGGTAGGTGGAGATGGGCGTGCGCTTCATGTAGCCGGAGTGGCTGACGGTGACGGCAACCTGCTCGTCGGCGATGAGATCTTCGAGAACGATTTCCGCGGCCTCATCTTCGAGGCGGGTGCGGCGGGCATCTCCGTATAGTTTCTTAACCTCTTCCAGCTCTTTGATGATGACTTTGCGCAGCTTGGTCTCGGAGCCGAGAATGGATTCGTATTCGGCGATGCTGTTGCGGATCTCCTTCAACTCATTGGAAATTTCGTCGATCGAGAGTTTGGTCAGGCGATGCAGTTGCAGTTCGAGGATGGCATCGGCCTGGCGGGTGGTGAAGGGCTTTTCGGCGTCGAGCTTGGGAGCGCGGCCGGTGGTGTTGATATCGATTTTCTTGCCGCCGAAGTAGAGCACCAAATTTTCGCGGGCGTCGGCGCGGTTGGCGCTGCCGCGAATGATGCTGATGACGTTGTCGAGGTGGTCGAGCGCGTTGAGGTAGCCTTCGAGGATGTGCTCACGGTCTTTGGCTTTCTGCAGCAGGTAGGCGGTGCGGCGGCGGACGACGTCGACGCGGTGCTCGATGAAATATTTGATGGTCTGGATCAGGCCCATTTCGCGGGGCTGTCCGTTGACCACCGCCAGCAGGATCATGGAAAAACTTTCCTGCATTTGGGTGTGCTTGAAGAGTTGGTTCAAAACAATCTGCGGTTCTGCTCCGCGTTTGAGTTCGACCACGATGCGCATGCCGTCGCGATCGCTTTCGTCGCGGATGTCGGAGATGTCTTCGATGTCTTTGTCGTTGACCAGTTGCGCGATGCGCTCGACCAGCTTGGCTTTGTTTACCTGATACGGAATCTCGGTGACGATGATGGCCTGGCGATCTTTGTTGATGTTCTCGATCAGGGCCTTGGCGCGCATCATGAAGCGGCCGCGGCCGGTGCGGTAGGCCTCGAAAACTCCAGCGCGGCCGTGGATGATGCCGGCGGTGGGGAAATCCGGGCCTTGCACGAATTTCAGAATCTCGGCGAGCTGCGCGTTGGGGTTGTTGACCAGAGTGATGGTGGCGTCGACGATCTCGGTGAGATTGTGGGGCGGAATTTTTGTGGCCATGCCCACGGCAATTCCGTCCGAGCCATTAACCAGAAGATTCGGAATGCGTGCGGGAAGAACGTCAGGCTCGATTTCGCTGCCGTCGTAGTTGTCATGAAAGTCGACGGTCTCTTTGTCGAGATCCTCAAGCAGCGCTGTAGAAACTGGCGCGAGCTTGGCCTCAGTGTACCGATCGGCGGCGGGCGGATCTCCGTCAACAGAACCGAAATTGCCCTGTCCAAAAATCAAGGGATAGCGCAGACTCCAGGTTTGCGCGAGCCGAACCAACGCATCGTAAACCGCCAGGTTTCCATGAGGATGGTATTTGCCCATCACTTCGCCGACGATGCGGGCGCACTTACGCGTGGCCTTATTAGGCTGCAACCCCATTTGGGCCATCGTGTATAAAATTCGGCGGTGAACGGGCTTTAGGCCGTCGCGCACATCGGGCAGGGCGCGGCCGATGATCACTGACATGGAGTAGTCGAGATACGACCGCTTCATCTCCTCTTCAATGTTGACGGGTTGAATGTTTAGCGCGCCGGGGCCGTCGCCTGCGCCACCGTTGGGAGGAGTGAGAGGGAGCTCGGGGTTTTGATCGTCAGGCATGGTTAGCTCTTAGCTTCTAGCCGCTAGCTTCTAGCTAACAGCCCACTTTTCAGCTTCCGCGAGAAATCTTGTAACTGCTTGTATTTACAGGGCGTTATGTGTCTTGGGAGCTGTGTTTATTGTACCACGATTGTCGCCACTGACGAGTGACTACAAAAACCTCACTTCTCGCAAAGGACGCGAGAAATGGGGCACCCAGGTTTGTGTTCCGAGATGGGAAATCCGGGTGGAAATGATTGCGGAATTGGTTGAGGGCCACTGAGAAATGGGGGACGTGGCTGCTAGGATACGCGAGATGAAACGGATTCCGTCGCTGGATGGCTTGCGGGCGATTTCCATAACGCTGGTGGTAGTGGGGCATTGGGCGGAGTTGCGGTATCGCCCATCGGAGATATCGGATGTGGCGGGGGCGTTTGCGAATTTGGGAGTGAGAATCTTTTTTGTTATTTCAGGGTACTTGATTACTACTCTGCTGTTGAAGGAGTACGGGAAGACTTCGACGATTGGGTTGCGGGAATTTTACGTGCGGCGGGCTTATCGGATTTTGCCGGCGGCGATTGTGTTTATGGTGCCGGTGTTTGTGATTTTCTGGCATCAGCTGCGCTGGTACCACATGGTGGCTGCGGCTTTGTATCTGGCGAACTTTGACTTTGCGCATCCGTGGTTTCTGGGGCATTTGTGGTCGCTGAGTGTGGAGGAGCAGTTTTATTTTTTGTGGCCGGGAGTGTTGAAGAAGTGGCATCGGCATCGGGTGGGGATTCTGGTGGGAGTGGTTGCGTTTGCGCCGGTGTATCGGGTGGCGTGTCATTTTCTGGGGTTGCATGGGCGGGCCGACATGACGTTTCCGGCCGTGGCGGATGTGCTGGCGATTGGGTGTCTGCTGGGGATTTTCGCGCCGCGGTTACCCCGGATCAAGACGGCATGGGCGTTGGCGATGATTGTGCCGGTGGTGGTTGTTCCAGTGTATTTGGGAGTGTTGAGATTTCACGTGACGGCGATGTTGCTGCTTGTGCTCTGGCCGGTGATGCATCTTTCGATTGCGGGACTGCTGCTGCATGTAGTGCAGAGGCCATATTGGATTTTGAACGTGCGGCCGGTCGCGTGGTTGGGGAAGATCAGCTACAGCCTTTATTTGTGGCAGCAGTTGTTTGTTTACGGGGAGCATTCTAAGCCTGCTTACTTTGTCGTGTTTGCGCTAGGGCTGGCGGGCGCTTCTTACTATTTGGTCGAGCAGCCGATGTTGCGGGTGCGAGAGCGCAGGGCCGCTGCCAGGAAGATGGAGAGTGCTTTGGCGACGGCGGCTTGAACCAAACTTGTGCCGTCCCTCAGGGACTTGCGCCATCCTTCCACTTTACCCAGCGCTGAAGCGCTGGGCTAAGTTAGTTCACCCCCCGCCGGGGTGACGATCTTGTGTTCCTTACGGGCCGACGATTACTTCGTTGGGGGACGACGGGAGATGGAAGCTTGCGCCGCGGGACTGGTTCGATGCGATTGTTTCGGGCAGGTTTAGGGACGAGAGTTCGACTTTTCTGTTCCAGGATCCGGTGGTGTAGTAGTCGGCGTGGGTGTAGAGGACGCCGTCGGCGATAGTGTAGTCGGATAGTTCTTCGCGGTGGCCGTCGCGGAATATGAGGACTGCGGGCAAAGCCGCGGCCGGAGGCGCAGTGGGCTGGTATGCCGAGCGCGGCTGTGAGTCCGACATTCGATCCGTCTTCTCTCGATCGATTGCGTCGCGATCAATCATTTCCGCTCCCGAAGCTTCCGGGCCGCTTACGCGAACGTAGCGGTCACCGCGTAGTTCGATCATGAGTGGCTGGGCCGGCGCGGAATAACGCTCGGGCGCGGGTGCTGCGGCTGCGGCGGGAGGGGCTTGCAGAAAAATCATCGGCGGCTGGGATGCGACGGGGTAGCCTGTGCTGTAGAGATAGTCGGAATAGAACGGGTCGGAGAACGCGAGCGGATAAAAGGAAGAGCGAGCGATGCTGCCCCGGTTGAATCCAGAGGAGAAGCGCGGAGAGGCATGAGACATGCGCTGCGCGTTCAGACACGGCGCAAATGCGGCGACGAGTGTGATGAGAAGCAAGCGGCGCATGGTTCGTTTGCCTGACCTCAACCATGATACTCCATCGAAGAAGCCATTGGAGCGCGTCAAAGGTCCAAGTAGTGAAGTTGGGCTTTCGCGCGGGGCCAGAAAAACGGGAGATCCCTCTCTCCGCCTGAAAAGCGGCTTCGCTCGGGATGACGCCGACGATGATATGGCCCGCTGGAATTCAAACTGCACTACCACCAAAGATCCAGCGGGCTTTCAGCCCGCGATTGGGCCGGCGGGGCGCCGGCGCTACTGACGCGGCTATAATTCCGTAATGAAATCTGCGCTTCGATTTGTGCTGCTGGCGCTGGTGCTGGTGATTGTGGCGATGGTGTCGGCGCTGACGGCGATGCGGTTTGCTATTCACGGGCAGGAGGTTGCGGTGCCTCCGCTGGTCGGACTGACGCCGGCGGAAGCGGAGCGCGCGGTTGGGGGACTCGGCCTGCAACTGTCGATCGAGCGGCAGTATTACAGTCCGCAGATTCCTGAGGGAAGGATTATGTCGCAACTGCCGTTGCCGGGGACGAAAGTGCGGCACGGGTGGCTGGTGCGAGTGGCGCAGAGTCTGGGCAAGACGCGGGTGACGATTCCGGATGTGACGGGCCAGAGCGAGCACGCGGCGGAATTAAATATCCGGCGGCGCGGGCTGGATGTGGCTTCGATGGCGGAGGTTGAGTCGCCGGGGATTCCGGCGGATCAGGTGCTGGCGCAGAGTCCCACGGCAAACGAGGCGCAGGTGGCGGCGCCGAAAATCAGCCTGTTGCTGACGGTCGCAGCGGAGCCGCAGGCGTTTGTGATGCCGAGCTTTGTGGGACAGCCGCTGGGGAGCGTGAGCCGCAGCTTACAGGATGCCGGGTTCAGGCTGGGGAACGTGAGTGTAGCGTTGCCGATGAACTCCGTCGCTGGTGACACTTCGAACCTGGCGAATCCGGCCGCGCCGTCGGTGTTGCCGGCACAGCCATCACCCGCGAGCGTGATTGTGTCGCAGGTTCCGGGCGCGGGGCAGAAGGTGGTTGCGGGGACGGCTGTCAATTTTGAAGTACGGTGAAAACATTTTCGCCGCGGATTTATGCGGATCTTCGCGGATCAACCAACATCATTGCTTAGATTCTTTCGAATATTGCGGCGAAGAAGCCGTCGCAGGGGTGGACGCCTGGGATGGTGCGAAGGTAGGGGCCACGGGTCAGCGAGGCTGGGCCGGGCGAGATTGGGTCGGGAGAGATTGGGTTAGACCAGGTTAGCTCGCCAGATTGTTTTAGGCGATCGAGTTCGATGCGGCAGTCGAGCAGGCGGAAGGAATTATTTTCCGATAGCGCTTGCTCGACGACAGCTTCGTTTTCTTCTTTTTCCAGCGAACAAGTTGAGTAGATGAGGCGTCCGCCGGGTGCGACTTGGGCCAGGGCGGAGCGGAGGATTGCGAGCTGGTGCTGCGCTAGTTCCGCGAGATCGTCTGGGGTGAGCCGCCATTTGATTTCGGGATTGCGGGCGAGCGTGCCGGTGCCGGAGCAGGGGACGTCGGCGAGAACGCGGTCGAACTGCATTGAGACTGGGAGATGTTGTGCGTCGGCTGTGACGATTTGGATGCGCGTCGCAGAAGGAAGATCGTGCTGGGAGAAGCGGCCGAGGGCCGTCGAGCTGCGCTCGGCCTGTCCGGGTCTGAGACCCGGACCCACAGAAGACCCGCTACTAGAGTCTGCTGGGCGCGGATTCTGATTCGACAAATTCTGGTTCGACAGGTTCTGGTTCGATAAACTTTGGTGCAGCAGATTCTGCAGCAAGCGGGCGCGGTGAGGATGGAGTTCGACGGCGGTGATTGTGGCGGCGGGGTTAAGGTCTGCTATTGCTAGGGTTTTGCCGCCGGGGGCGGCGCAGCAGTCGAGGATGCGGAAGCCTTCTCTCCGAGTGGCTGGATCGACAAGGGCGGCGACGAGTTGCGAGGCTTCGTCCTGGATGATGATCTGGCCGGTGCGGAAGGCTTGGGTCTTCGTGATGTTTCCGGCTTCGATGCGGCGGGCGGAGGTGAGAAGTCCGCCGCGCGTGAGAGTGATTCCTTCCTCATTGAGTTCCTGTTCTGCAGTGGGTGCGCGGAGACGGATTGCTGTCGTGGGAATGGACTGATTGTGTTGGCAGATTTGGTGAGCAGAGGGGAGTCCGTAGGCGCTGGTCCAGCGCTCGACTAGCCATTGCGGGTGCGCGAAGGTGCGGGCCAGAGTTTCGGGAGAAGAGATTTCGGTTTCGGCAAGAGCGTGCTTTCGCGGCGTGGCGGAGAGCTTGCGCAGCACGGCGTTCACGAAAGGCGCGGCCGAGCGCTTGCGGGCGCGTTTTACGAGTTCGACACTTTCGTGGAGAGCGGCGCGCTGCGGGATGCGATCGAGCCAGAGGAATTGATAGAGGGCTAGGCGCAGGGCGATCAGGATTTCGAGGTCGAGTTTGGATAACGGTTGCGAGGAAGCGGTGGCGATGTCGGCGTCTAGGCGCGAACGCCAGCGGAGCACGCCCATGACGAGTTCGGTGGCCAGGGCGTGATCAGGGGTGGAGAGATCGGCGTGGGTCGGGGAGTGGAGAAGGTCGGAGGCGTAGGAGGATTCGCGTTCGACGCGGAGGAGAATGTCGAAGGCGGCGGCGCGGGCGGGCGAGACGGACATCGCTTCCAGATTGTAGGCGGGAAAGAAAAAACTAACCACAGAGGACACGGAGGACACAGAGGTTTAACCCAGTTTCTCGTGTGGCTCGGGATGATAGCCGCGGACGAAATCGGCGGCCGTCGTGCGTTTCTTGCCTTCGAGTTGGACTTCCAGGAGCTCGAGCGAGGTTTTGTGGCCGCAGCCGACTACCAGACGATTGGAATCGGCGCGCAGCTCGGCTGGCGGGACTGCGTCGGTCGCTGGGCGCGCCTGGATGATCTGCAGGGTTTTGCCGCGGAATTTTGTGTAGGCGCCGGGCCAGGGTTGGAAGCCGCGTATGCGGTTGAAGATCTCCGTGGCGGTGCGGGAGAAGTCTACGAGGCCGTCTTCTTTTTTGAGGATTGGGGCGAGGCTGGCTTGCGCGTTGTCTTGTGGGCGCGGGCTGATCGAACCGGCTTGCAGGCCGCGCAGGGTCTCGACCATGAGATCGGCGCCGATGGCGGCCAGGCGCGGAGCTAGGGTTTCGGCAGTGTCGTTGGGCGCGATTGCGAGTTCTTGCTGTTGGAGGATGTCACCGGTGTCGAGGCCAGCGTCGATGCGCATGGTGGTGACGCCGGTGACGGTTTCGCCGTTGGCGATGGCCCACTGGATCGGCGCCGCGCCGCGATATTTTGGGAGCAACGAGGCGTGGAGGTTGAGGTTGCCGAGGGGAGGGAGATCGAGCATCCACTGGGGAATGATGCGGCCGTAGCCGACGACGATGATGGCGTCGGGCTGGAGGGCGGTGAGTTGAGCGCGGAATTCGTCGTTAGTCTTGATGCGGTCGGGTTGGGTGACGGGCAGACTTAGTTTTTGGGCTGACTGTTTCACGGGTGAGGCGACGAGTTCGAGGCCGCGTCCTTTGGGGCGATCGGGTTGAGTCACGACGAGATGGATGCGGAATCCGGCGTCGACTAACTTCTCGAGTGTGGGGACGGCGAATTGCGGCGTGCCGCAGAAAACGAGATTGAGCGACATTGGGGAATTGTGTAATTTTGTAATTGAAAACCTGTTTGCGTCACGTACCGCGTTGCAGTTCGTGAGCGACCACAACCGCAGCGCCTGAAGGCGCACTTCTATCTGTTATCTGACGCGATGCCTGAAGGCATCGCCTGATACGAATCTCAATTCTTCAATTACTCAATTTCTACCATTCTCCCGCCTTGATCATCTTGCGGATTTTGCGTTTCATCAGGTCGCGTTTTAGGGCGCTGATGTGGCTGATGTAGAGCTTGCCGTTCAGGTGATCGGTTTCGTGGAGGAAGGCGCGGGCTAGTAAGTCTTCTCCGGTTTTTTGGTAGACCTTGCCGTGAGCGTCCTGGGCGCGGATGGTGACTTTGTTGGGGCGGCTCACGTTCTCGCGGAAGTCGGGGATGCTCAGGCAGCCCTCACTTTGAGTGTGGCGGCCTTCGGTGTGAAGGATTTCGGGATTGATGAGGACGAGCTTGGCGGCGGGGTTTTCCTTGAAAGTGACGTCGATGACGGCGATGCGGCGGGCGATGCCGATTTGCGGGGCGGCCAGGCCGACTCCGTGGGCGGCGTACATCGATTCAAACATATCGTCGATGAGCTTTTGCAGTTCTTCGTCGAAGACCGTCACTTTTTCGGAAGGCTTCTCGAGAACTGGATTGCCGAATTTTACGATGGGATAAATCATTAAAATTTAGATCGTCCAAATTTAGATCAGCACAAGTTAGATCATCAGAGTTTCGATCGTTGTGTTTGGATCAATAATTTTTCAGTTGCTGGCAGTAGCCCTGGAAATTTCTCAGGGTTTCGGTCATGGAATCGCCGCCGAATTTCTCCAGAGCGCAGCGCGCCAGCGTCAGCGCCACCATGGCCTCGCCCGCGACGCCGGCGGCAGGAACCACGCACACGTCTGAACGCTCGTAGGCAGCTTTGACGGGCTCGCGCGTGGAAAAGTCGACTGACTGCAGCGGGCGGCGAAGTGTGGAAATCGGCTTCAGATAGCCGCGCACGCGGATTTCCTGGCCGTTGGAGACGCCGCCTTCAATGCCTCCGGCGTTGTTGCGGGTGCGCGAGAAAGCGGTGAAACCGGAACTGGCCGTATAGCCGATTTCGTCGTGTACGGCGGAGCCAGGAGCGAAAGCCGCGGCGACTCCGGAGCCGATTTCAACAGCTTTGACTGCTTGCAGCGACATGACTGCGGCGGCGAGCAGGGCGTCGAGACGTTCGTCCCACTGGACGTAGGTGCCGAGGCCCGGAGGCACCTGGTGGGCCACGACTTCGAAGACGCCGCCGAGCGAGTCTCCGGTTTTGAGAACTTTGTCGACTTCTTCTTTCATGTGCTGCTCGGCTTCCGGGTCGGCGCAGTTGAGCAGAACCTCTTCGCGATCACACGCGTGATCATAGAGGGCGAGGATATGTTCCCAGGGGACCTGACCCGCGAATGAAACGTTGCCGGTGGCGACCACATGACTGAGAACTTCGATGCCGAGTTCGCGCAGAAAAAGTTTGGCGATCGCGCCCAGGGCGACGCGAGCGGCCGATTCGCGGGCGGAGGCGCGCTCGAGCACGTAGCGGGCTTCGGGGAAGTTGTACTTCAAGGCTCCGGCGAGATCGGCGTGTCCGGGGCGGGGCGAAGCGACGCGTTTGTGCTTGGCGGGATCGCCTTCGCCGACGGGCAAAGATTCCTGCCAGTTTTTCCAGTCCCGGTTCTCGAGTTGGACGGAGATGGGCGATCCGATCGTCATGCCCTGGCGCACGCCGGAAAGAATGTGGGCGCTGTCACGCTCAATTTTCATGCGGCCGCCGCGGCCGTAGCCCTGCTGGCGACGCCAGAGTTCGCGGTCGAGGAAGGGCTGGTCAATTTTCAATCCGGCGGGCAGGCCGGAAAGGAAAGCAACCAGGGCTTCGCCGTGGGACTCTCCGGCGGTGAAATAGCGCAGCATAAACGGTCGATTGTACCTGATGCGAGGGGGAATCTGGGTTCCAGAGCGGGACTCCGGGGCACGTATTCCAAAGAAAAAGGTACGAAAACGGATTTTAACAAGGCGAAACACGGCGTCAGACGGTACAATTGGGCCAACGTCGTACCTATCTGGGGTTCGAACCGAACCGCTGTAAGCAAATCTCTCTGGCCACGATTTAAGGAGTTGCCCTGTGTGTCCGCAAGTCCAAATCGAACGCGAACAAATTTTCGATAGTCAAGAGATTCGTTGTCTCGTGGCGCACGACCATGTCCTGCTGCGCCAGGGATTACGACGATTGTTGGAGGATGAACCCGACATGGAAGTGGTGGCGGAGGCAGGGAGCGCGGCCGAAGCGCTGCGGAAGGTATTCGAGCATCGTCCGGAGATCGTTATTGCCGATGCGCGCCTGTTCCAAAGCGCGGCCGATCAGGCAGAACGTTTGCTTCTGCGGGAGTCTCCTTATAGCACGGTGCTTTTCCTTGCCGCGCATGAAGATGACGGCGCGCCGCGGGAAGAGCGAGCGGACGCGACCCGGTGCGTTGTGCGGCAGACTTCCGCGGAAGAGTTGGTGGAGATGGTGAGGCGGACCCACGCCGCGCAGAGGACAGCGCCGCGGGACGTGACCGAAAGACGCCGGGGAGAATGGGGTTCCGATGGGCTCGCTCCGCGAAAGCGCGTTTTGACGGCGCGAGAACAAGAAGTGTTGAAGTTGTTGGCCGAGGGCAGGACGGTGCGGTCGGCAGCCGGAGTTTTGGGACTCAGCATCAAGACAGTGGACGCGCACAAGTTCAATCTGATGCGGAAGCTGGGGATCCACAACAAGGCTGAGTTGGTGATGTGGGCGATTCAGAAGAGAGTGGTGAAGCTGCCGGCGAATTTCTAAACGGTAGGCGCCTGCCTACCTGTGCCGTCCCTCCGGGACTGGTTCGATCTTCCCGTTTTCTTACCCAGCTATATTCCGCCCCACCGGGGCTTGGCTTCCTAGTCGTGAACTGCTGCTGTGGCGAGTTCTGCAAGGTTAGTGACTGTCAGGTCGGGATGGGCTTCTGCGGCTTTGACGGCGCCTACGCCGGGGCGCGCTGAGGGGCGGTTTACCCATACGGTGGCGAGGCCGAGCGCTTGCGCGGGGATTACATCGTGATAAATGCTTTGGCCGACGTGCAGGACGCGATGGGCGGGTGCGTTGATGCGGCTCAGGGCTAACTCGAAGAGCTTCAGCGAAGGTTTATAGGCCTGAGCTTGCTGCGCGGTGATGACTTCGTCGAAGTCAACTTCGAGTTGGGGACGCGTGAGGGCGAAGAGGTCGTCGTCTACGTTGGAGAGAATGGCCAGACGAAAGCGGGTCTTGAGTTCGCGAAGAGCGGCGACGGTATCGGGCCAGGGCTTCCAGGCGGGGAGAGAATCCGGGAGTGAGCGCACTTGCTCGGGGGTGGGAGTGAACGCAAGTTCATTCGCAAACTGGCGGACGACCGACTCCAGGACTTCGCGATAGGGGAGAAATTTGCCTTGTTCGGAACGCTGCTCGAAATCCCCGTAAAGTTTGAGGAGGGCGGCGTTGTCCATCTTTTTTCCGTGCGCGGAGAGAATGCGATGAAGGGCCGCGAGAATTCCGGCTTCCCAGTTGATGAGCGTGCCGTAGCAATCAAACGTGAGAATTTCGTAGCGCGAGAAGTCGAGCATGGGAAGCTGGGTCCGTTCAGGCGCCGGTAGTGTCGAATTGCCAGCGGGTGGCGTTGTTGGGGAAATCTTTTTCGGTCCAGGCCAGAACCACACGCGGGCGGACGGAGTATATGACGTTCTCGGGTGCGATCGCCATCGGCATCTTGTACTTGGCACGGGAGGCGGCGTCCAGCTTCTTGAGTTGCGACTTGTTGGTGAGGTCGACTTCGACGGCAGTACCTTCGAGGATGACCACATCATCGCCGGAGTCGAGATGGATGGAGATGGCTGGGTTGTGAGCCAGATTGCGGGCCTTGCGGGACGAGCGACCGGTGCCGAAGTAGAGAGCGCCGTCAATCCAGAAACCCCAGACGGGGATGGAATGCGGGCGGCCGTCGGGGCGGGTGGTGCAGATCCAATAGTTGCGGGACTTTGTGAGCCGATTTTCGGCGTGGGTGAAGGGCAGATATTGATCCCGAGGTTTCAGTCCATAATCGGACGGAATGTGGGGCAAGCCAACGCTGCAGCCTGGCGGGTCGGCGGCTTGCTTTTTTCTCGTGGACTTCTTCGGGGTTTTGGGCTTGGGCATCGGGATGGACTCCCCTCGACGAATCGCAATCCCACTTCTCGCAAAGGACGCGAGAAATGGGGCACCCTTGCGGATGCGGTTGACTACTTTAACGCCGCGAGTCGATGCTGGGCAAGGTGGGAGTTGGATTGGGGGATTCGTCGAGTTCGGAGTCTAGGGCTGCTGCGGGATCTTCCTGCGGAGCGGGCTTTTTCGGAGCGAGAAACTTTTCGGTGTTCAGGAGCGGGCGCGCGAGTGCGGAGTTGTAGCTGGTCCAGGGGCTGTCGATGGCGGCTTCGCGCTCGAATTGGGCGCGCATGGCTTCCATTTTTGAGTCGAGGTCGTCGAGATAGTGCAGCATGAGAGCTTCCGGAAACATGGGCAGTTTGGGCGAGCCGAAGTCGTACTGGCCGTGATGGCTGATGATGAGGTGCTCGATCATCGTCTTCAGATCGCCCGGGAAATCAGGCTGTAGGGCGAGTTTGGCCTGCAACATTTCCAGCTCGATGATCATGTGGCCGAGAAGTTGGCCCTTGGTTGTATAGGAGAACGACCGGTTGTAGGTGAGTTCGTGAATCTTGCCGATGTCGTGCAGAAACGCGCCGGTGAGCAGCAGGTCGCGGTTGATCTGGGGATAGTTCTGGCACATCAGATCGCAGGAGCGGAACAGAGAGACGACGTGATCGAGCAGGCCGCCGATGTAGGCGTGATGCAGGGTTTTGGCGGCGGGGGCGTTGCGGTAGGCGGCAGCGATTTCAGGGTCGTCCATGAAGGCGTGGACGAGCGATTTGAGATGCGGATTCTGGAATGACGCGACAAAGTTGGTTAGAGTCCGCCAGAGTTCGTCGACGTCTTTGGTGGTCTTGGGAAGATAATCGGCGAAGTCGACTTCGGATTCGCCCAGCTTGCGCAGTTTGTGAATGGTGAGCTGAAAGCGGTTTTTGTATTTGTTGATGAGGCCTTTGATCTTGAGAAAGTCATCCTGCTCGAAGGCGTCGAGGACTTCTTCGACGTTGTCCCACATTTTGGCTTCGAGCTGGCCGCTGCGGTCGCCGAGAGTGAGCGCCAGGTAAGGCTCGCCGGTCTTCTTGGGCTTGATCTGCTTGCCGACGACTACAAAGTTCGAGGTGATGACTTTGTTTTCGTGGCGCGCGCAATCGCCGATGTAGAAATCTTTCATGCTGTGTGGATTCGGGCTGTCTGAGTATAAAGCACGCGGCGCCCCCAGATCGAAGGATCAGGGGATCGAACGATCAGAGGATCATGGGGATCACAGGAAGCCGAGCTTCTTATGCTTCTTCTTGAGCTTCTTGGCGTCGGTTTCCTTGTCGGAAGTTTCGATAGGCTGAGTCTGGTTGGCGCTGGCGCCGCTGTCCACAAAGCCCGGCGCATATTTGATATAGGCATCCTCCCGCAGCTTGGTAAGGTAGGCGCGGAGAGCGGGCTGCATTTTCTCGTAGTAGAGCGCGTCCTGAATTTTGGGAAGCACATCTTTCAGAGGAGGGATGCCGGCCATCTGGTGGTCATCTACCTTCAGGATCACGTAGCCCTGCTTGGTGCGAATCACGTCGGTGAGTTCACCAGACTTCATGGCAAAGGTTCTATCCTCGAGTTCCTTGGCCAGCTGGCCGCGCTTGAACATGCCCAGCACGCCGCCGTCGGCGGCCGAGGGGCCATCAGAATTTTTCTTGGCAATGTCTTCGAAACTGGCGCCGTCGTGAATCTGTTTGAGTAGATCTTTGGCTTTGGCTTCGGCGGCGCTGAGGGCGGCTTCATCTGCAACGGGCGGAGTCGCGGCTGCGGACGCGCCGGGGTCGGTGGCTGCGGGAGTTGGCGGCGCGGCGACTTTGGGCGCGACCAGAATCTCGCTGAGACGAATGAACTCCGGCTGCTCCATCTCACTCTTGTGTTCGTCGTAGAACTTCTGCTCTTCCTCTTTAGTGACCGAGAGATGGGAGCTGACTTCCTCGCCAATCACTTTGCGGGTGATGATCTGGTTGCGCATGTTTTGCTTGAAGTCTTCCCAGGAGACGCCCTGTTTGGTCGCCTCTTTTTCGAGATCTTCGAGGGAATCGAGCTTCATGTCCTTGCGCATCTGGTCGAGTTGCTTGACCAGCTCGGTGTCTCCGGTAATCTCGAGATCTTTGCCTTTGTCGAGCAAAAGCTGCTGGTCGACGAGATCGCGGAGAACGTCTTTTTCACGGTCGGTGAAGGCTTTGTCGGGATCTTTGGTGTCCTGCTGTTTGACTTCGTCGCGGAGTTGATCCTTGCTGCGCTCAAACTCCGAACGAGTGATGATCTGGTTGTTGACGCGGGTGATGATCTCTTCGACGACCTGGCCGGAGGGTTGAGGTGCGGCCGCAGGTTGCGCGGAAGCTAGTTGTCCTGCAGGTTGACCGGCGGGTGATGCTGAGGATTGTGCTGCGGGTTGCGCCGCTTCAGGCTGTCCGGCGGCTTGTCCGGCCGCGAGGGTGGGCAGAGATGCTAAAGCGATAAGAACCAAACTAATAAGAATCAGGCGAAGTTTCTTCATAGGATGTACTGACCCACCACGCTTCCCCAGCCTGTCTAATAAGCCTGTCTGAAACTGGCCTGCATGCCAAGGGTGCGCTCCGACCGATAAATATTTTACTCCTTCGGAAGGAAACCTGCGTGCGCAGACTCTTGATTGGACGCCTGGGCAAGCAGGAAAGTTGGCCGCTGGGAGCTCAGGTGGTGCGTAGCAGGGCCAGAGCGGTTCGATCGTCGCAGCGGGGCGCCTTGCCACCGAAGGTATCGGCGGCGTTCAGGACGGAGGCGCAGAGTGCCTGGGCGCCGCTGAGTGGGGCGGTCTGGAAAAGCTGTTTGACGCGTGCGAGGCCGAATTCCTCGCCGGGCGTTTCATGGTGGCCTGGGCAGTTGACCACTCCTTTAGAAACCAGCAGCAGAGCGGCGCACTTCTCCAGGCCTATGGTTGGAGCGTCGCAGGTGGCGTGGGAAAACAGTCCCAGAGGCAGGCCGGTCGAGGCAAGCTCGGTGATGCCAGTGCTGTCGCGGAGCAAGCCCGGAGTGTGTCCGGCATTGGTGTAGCAGAGCGTGCCGAACTTCTCGTGATAGCAGGCAATGAAGGCGGGGCAGGGGTGGACGCTTTTGGAGTGTGCGATGAGACCGCGATTGATGCGAAGACTGAGTTCTGTCATGGCATCGGATTCGTTCATGTCCTCGCGTGAGAAGAGTTCAATTCCGACGTCGCGAAAGATTTGCTGTGCGACTACGAGGATGCTGCGGTTCTCGTCACGGCGGCCAGCCACGTCGAGCAGACCAAAAAGGACGCGGTCGGGGCCGACGCGCAGGGAGTCGTAGAAGTCTCCGGCAATGCGTTGGCCCGCGAAGACGGCGGCGATGTCCGCGCCTTCGATCGCGGGAAATACGGTTGCGACGGGCTCGGCTGCAGGCGCGGGGTCAGGGACGCGAGAGTTGAAAAGGGAGTGCATGGAAGGCAAGCTCCAAGAAGCTAGCACAGGGAGGGGTGCGGGGCATAGTGGGCAGCACTGAGTGCTGCGGATGCGAGGAGCGTCTGCACTGCATGAAGCGCAGGCTCTCCCATCCACCGCATCGACAGCGTCGGTCGTCGTAAGGTCCCTCGCCCGGCTGGCGCCGCGCTCAGGATGACTTCGGGCTGGAATAATTCTGAAATTTAGCCACCACCAGACTGGACGCGCTATTCGCCGTACTTGTCGGCGAGGTAGCGGGCCAGGTCGGACTCGAACTGGCCGTAGTCGGAGTGAATCGTCGCGCGCAGGGCGGCTTCGGTGGAACTGCCCTGGCTGAGGAGCTGCAGGATGCGCTGAATATCGCTCATGCCGTAGGAATCGTTGATGTAGGACACGGCAGCCAGCGATTCGGCGTAAGCGACGTAGGCCTGAGCGCCGGAAAAACTCTGGAAGCTGCCTTCCAGGGCGTTGAGCGGAATATTTTGCTGCGCTTTGAAGAGCAGCGAGAGCTGGTGTCCTTCGCCGCCGAGGCTTTTGGGCTCGAGAAACTGGGCGATGCCTTCGTGAAGCCAGGGCGGGCAGCGGCCGCCGGAAAGCTGCGTAATAAACGAATGAGCCAGTTCGTGCTTCAGAACGTGCGCTAGTTCCGACGTCATGGAACTCAGGCCGCTGATGGGGATGCGCAGCTTGCCATCATTGATTGCCCCGGACCAGGTGGGGGCGTGGGTGACATCGAAGAAGGCCTGCTCGGTGTAGAGAGTTACGAGAATGTTGTCGCGGGGCGGGTTCCCGAGATCGCGAACCAGGTCGTCATAATCGGACTCGAGCGCGGCCAAGATTTGTCCGCGAAGCGCCTCGGAAGTTTGTTTGCCTTCATAATGCAGAACGAAATGACTGCTCTCGCCCTGGGCGAAGTCGGATTCGACGGTTTGTTCGCGCTGGGCTTTGGCCAGGAACTGCTGGACCGCAGGATCGGGGCGCAACTCGAGGGAACGTTTCCAGTTGGCGACAGCGTCCTTGGTATGGTCCGATGCGAATTGGGCGTAACCGAGCATCGTATAGGCATCGGGCGAACTGGGCGCAGACCTTACGGCGCGTTCGGCATAAGGCAGCGCTTGGGCTGCGTTTCCGGTGCGCACCAGCAACGCGGAGTAATAGATGAGAATGGTGGAATTGTCCGGCTGGAAACGCAGGGCGCTCTCGAAATACTGGTGGGCCCGGGCGATGTTGCCGTGTTCGAACTCAAACTTGCCGGCGATAAAGTCGGCGGTCGCGCTCAACTCGGCGTTGCCTTTAGCTTCGAGGCTGGCGAGAACGTCGAGGTTAACTTTGCCTTCTTTGATGATCTTGGTGACCAGATCGCCTTCATTGGCGAGGCTGTCGGCGGGAGTAAAAGCGGGGAGGTCGCCGACTTTGGCGGATCCCGATGCGGAATGAGTGGGCATGCCTCCGGCGTCGACGTGATCTACCGACGACTTCGGGATCGCGTAAGAATCGTCGCCGATGTCATATTCATAATGATTGCCGTTTTCGCGGACGTTGTCGGCTACGATGGTGCGGCCGTTTTTCAGATGGATGGTGTCCGCCGAGGCGCCGGTGAGGGCGAGCGAACATGCCAAGGCGAGCTGGCCTATAAATTGGCCAATCACAAATCGGCCGATAAAGATGACACGAAGACGCATTCAGGCGCATTCTAGCAATTGAGGATAGTCCGACCCACGTGACGAAGGTACTACTCAAGGTACTGAGGAAAACGAATCGAGGCTGGCGGGTCGCGACGGCGAGCTGTCTGGCCGTTGGCGTGTTGGCAGTGACGGTGCACGCGGTGGAGGCGAGCCCTGCGGAAAAGCCCGCCGAAGCGCTGTATTTGCAATTGCGGCAAGTCGGACTCGATCCGGCGCGTGTGTATCAGGTGAGGAGCGCGTCGTTGGACCGGTCGGCGGTCCACATTAGCTTGGAGGACGGCACCATCGCCTTCACGCAGGACGTGATGGGCCGGATTACGGGTGCATTTTTTGAGGGCGACGGAGAGGTTCTGCTGGTGCCTCCGAGTAGCGTCGAACGGAATTCGATGAGTCTGTTCACGGGGATGGCAATTCTGGAAGAACATTTTGCCACCGCCTATTTTCGTTTCAACTACGATGCCGCGGCCGAGTTGCGGCCTGGCTTACGGGCGACCGACAATCCGGAGGAGTCGGTCGAACAATTTATCCAACATTGGGGAGCGACCGCGCAGAACCTCGCGAACGCCGATGCGATGCGATTGCTGGTGACCTTCAGCCGGATGCTTCCGGTTACGGGCACGAATGCGCCGGAGCGGGCGGAAGTGGCAGAACCGGGCGCGGAAGATCGGTTCCTGCATGCGCGGCTGCAAGGAACCAAGCTGGGAGTCTTCGACATCTACTTCGATTCGACGGCGGCGGAGCAGGTTCAGGCCGGGCAGGCGAAGACGACCGATCCTGACGACCTGTATTACAACGTCTGGACCTCTTTTTCGCCGGCCAACGCAGAGATTGCGCCGAGCAAGCGCGGTGATGCGCCGGAGAACGAGCGAAGGCATGAGAGCCGGGTCGACGTGCGCCGCTACGCGATCACGACCGAAGTGCGACCACCTGAAATTCATTCGCGGGCCCGGTTGCAATGTGACGTCATACAAGGCGGGGCGCGGGCGCTGTTGTTTGAGTTGTCGCGATATCTGCAGATTGAAAGCGTCAAGCTCGACGGCCAGCCGGTGGAGTTCATTCACAATCCTGCGGTGGAAGGGACACAACTCTCGCGCCAAGGCAACGATCTGGTTGCGGTGATGCTGCCCGAGCTGGTGCGGACGGGGCAGAAACTCGACCTGGAATTTGTTTACGGCGGCGAAGTTCTGGCGGAAGCGGGCGCTGGATTGCTTTATGTGGGAGCGCGCGGCACTTGGTATCCGAATCGCGGGATGGCGATGGCGGACTTTGACCTGGAGTTCGAGTACCCGCAGGGCTGGACGCTGGTGGCGACGGGAAAGCCGACGCCGGTGGCGAGTGCCCCGGTGCCGGCGGCGAGTGGTCAGCAGACATCCCGTTGGGTGTCGGAACGGCCGATTCCTCTCGCGGGATTCAACCTGGGCAAATACAGGGAGGCGACCGCGCAGGCCGGGAACGTTACGGTAGAAACTTACGCTACGACAGGGGTGGAGCGGAACTTTCCGGACCCTGGCGTTCAAGTGGTTGAGACTCCCCCGGGTGCGACTTCCCCGCGACACGAACTGATCGCGCCAAGTCGGCCCTCACCGGTGCAGAACGAAGTAACGGTCGGAGAGACGGCGGCGCGGGCCATCCAGTACTACGCCGAGCGTTTTGGCTCCTATCCTTATAGTCATCTCGCTTTAACGCAGATACCGGGGCGCGACAGCCAGGGCTGGCCTGGGTTAGTTTTTCTGTCGTCGTATGCATTTCTCAATCAACAGCAACGCGAACAGCTGCATTACGAGCCGTACAAGATCCTGCTCCAGCAGTCGATTCCCGCCCATGAGGCGGCGCATCAATGGTGGGGCGATCTGGTTAGCTGGAAAAGCTACCGCGACCAGTGGTTTTCCGAGGGGCTGGCGAATTACTGCGCCTTGATGATGCTGCAAGAAAAGAATCCCGCAGGCTTTCGGCAGATTATGGACGCCTATCGCCGGGATTTGGTGAAGAAAAATAAAGATGGAATGTCGGCTATCGATGTTGGGCCGGTGACTCTGGGTCCGCGGCTGCAGTCGTCACGGTTTCCGGAGGCTTATGAAGCGATCCTTTACGGTCGGGGAACGTGGCTGTTCTACATGCTCCGAACCATGTTGAAGGATGCTGCCTTGCAAGAAGGTGGACGCAAAGGGCCGGGCAGCAGCGCAGATGACCCGTTCGTGCGGGGACTGCGAAAAGTCCGGCAGCGTTATGAGGGCAAAGCAATCAGCACCAAGGAACTGATTGACGTTTTCGCGGAGGACCTTCCGCCCGCGCTGCGTTACGAAGGCAAGAGTTCGCTGGACTGGTTTCTGGAGGGCTGGATTAACGGCACGGCGCTGCCCAAGCTGGCGCTCAAGGCGGTGAAGTTCACTGCGAAGGGCACGGGCGTGGTCGTGAGTGGGACGATTGTGCAGACGGACGCGCCACAAGATCTGGTGACGTCGGTTCCCGTGTATGCGGTGATGACAGGGAAGCAGGCGGGAAGGCAGCCGGTGCTGTTGGGGCGAGTGTTCGCCGACGGGGAGGAATCTTCGTTCCACTTGCCGGCCCCGGCTGGGACGAGCAAGATCGTACTCGATCCCAATGAGACGATTCTGACCAGCCCGAAGTAAGGGGTCTGTTTCGGCGTTCCTGCCATAGATTTGCCGTACTGAATTGGTCTTCGTTCCGCTCACGATTCCCGAAAAGGAATCGGAAACCTCTCTCTATCGATTGTTTCTAAGACTCTCCTTACATAAGTGCTGCTTTGTCTTTGGCTTCTGCTGCCGGTAGATGGCGCATGGGGATGGCAGCCCATCTGCTTACTGGGAGGATGGCTGCGCTGGGGTTGCGCGGGGCTCCGCCATCGTTCGAGGAGATTTTTATGTTGGTTCAGACTGGGATGGTTCAGACGGAGATGCCAGGCTATTCCCGCGCGTGCTGTTGCGAGGACGAACTGGAAGCATCGGCGGGAGCGGACACGATCCTGCTCGTGGAAGACGAAGCATTTGTGAGGGTAGTGTCCTGTGAGGTTTTGCGATCTGCCGGGTACCGTGTCCTGACCGCAAAGAACGCGGCGGAAGCGGTCAGTGTCTATGACGCGCGGCGCGGCGAAGTGGAACTTCTGCTGACCGATGTGGTTTTACCGGGGGAGACTGGGTGCACGCTCGCGGGAAGACTTCGGCGAGTGAATCCGGAGCTCAAAGTTTTGCTGGTCACCGGATACGGGGAGCAGATGGGACTGCTCGAGGCGAAACTCGAGGCGAGGAGCGAGGAATGTTTAGCGAAGCCGTTTTCCTCCGAGGTTCTGCTGCGGAGGGTGAGGCAACTGCTCGATCGCAGGGCGCCGAAGGTCAGGACAAACGTGTGACGGAAGTATGCACTTTACGCAAGGGGCTCTATAGGTCGGTAGTGTTCTAATTTGCTCTCTGGCGCTAGTCGGCTTCCTCGTTAATGGGGCAGCTTACAAGCCGCTCATTGGCGACCATGCTGGAAATCGACCCTTGGCTGTAATAGCAGAACCGCGTGTGGTGACGAATCTTGAACTGGTCCCCGTAGCTAATACAGCCAACAACGTCCAGCGGTATACCGAGTTTAATGTCGGGCGACCCAGTTGTGCCCTTGAATTCATACGGCATAGCGTTTCCGGGGAAGATGTAGTGCCCAGATATATCCTGTTTTGGGAATCCCGCCATCATGTCAGCTTCTTTACAGCTTTCGTCGGCAGCTTCCCTGAGCCGCTCCATAGAGCCTACCGTAACGGCAATGTGAACGGCGACATGCAGAGCGGGCGATTGCCCGTAATTTCTCACACTGACGGCAGTGTCACTATGTATCCCGCTGGCAACAATTGTGGGAACTTGGAGCGATACAGCACTGCCCTCTACTGCAAGCCACGGTCTTTGGCTGCGTACTACCGTGTCTCTCGCGGTTTGCGCGGCCTGTTGCGTAGCGTTTGCCAGACGAGCGACTTGGTTGACGGTTTCCGACATCCTGCTATTGATATCCTCAGCCGTATCAGAGAACTGTTGAGCGGCATCGGCTTGGTCGCTGGCGGCGTTAGCTTGTACCAAAGAATATCCAACCAGCTTATCGGTTGCAGTGCCGCCAGTAATCATTTCGTAGAGCTGTCCAGCAAATATCACGCCGCTGAGTATCGAAATAATAACGGCAGCCCAAGTCAAGCGGATCATGGACCGCTCGAATGCGGACATCCGCGTATCAATCTTGTGCTCGGCCTCTTGGAGTTGAGTCTTGGTTGCTGGTTGCTGTGTAGCGGTGTTTTCGGCAGCTACCGGAGAAGTGATTTGTTGACCGCTACTTTGATCTTGGGCGGTCTGATCTTTCTCGTTCATGGCGCATTTCTCTCAATCCGGAGTACGGAGCACGATTCATGCGAGCCTGCAAAGCTGAGAAATTCAAATTAGGACACTACCGCATTGAGTAGTAGTACGTAAGTACTCAATGGTGCGCGTGTGGATTGCTATTTCGGCTACGCTGGTCGCAACGAACAGTGATTGCGACCAACCGATGGTTCCGACAAACCGGCGAGCAGGACAACCACAAGGTCAGGAAAAGATCAGGACGGAGAATTTGCCCGGGCACGCGAGGTGTAATGAGTAGCCTGCAGGATCTGGTCCGGGATCTGGGAGAGCGGCACCACGCGGGTGAGGACGCCGAGTTCGGCACAGGCGCGCGGCATGCCATACACGGTGCAGGTTGCTTCATCCTGGCCAATGGTGAGGCCGCGCTGGCGATGAATGGACTGCATTCCGGCAGCGCCATCGGAGCCCATTCCGGTCATGATGACTCCGAGTGCAAGTTCTTTGAAGGCGGCGGCGACCGAGTTCATCAGCACGTCGACGGACGGAATGTGCAGGGAGTTGTCTGGCTGAGCGTCGAGGCGGATGACGGTTCTCGTAGCCGACACGCGCTCCACGGTCATGTGCTTGCATGAGGGTGCGAAGTAGACCACGCCCGGCCGAATGCTTTCACCCTGAGTCGCCTCGCGCACGGCGACAGCGCACAGAGCGTTCATCCGCTGCGTGAAAGGCGCGGTAAAGCCCGGCGGCATGTGCTGCACGATAAGGATGGGCACGGAAAGGTCGTGGGGGAAAAGAGGCAAGATTTCCTGCAGAGCCTTTGGGCCGCCGGTAGAAACTCCCAGGGCAACGATCGCCGCGGTGAAAGCGAAAGCTCTATCCAGACTCCCCAACGAAGAAGACTGAGGAGGCTTTCGGACCGGGACGGTGGCGGGAGGCGACATCCGGGATTGCGCGGCGGCGCGAATCTTGGTTACGAGGTCAGCCCGAATGTGGAGAATATCGAGCGAGCTGGGCGCGAGTTGTTTGGGGACGTAGTCAAAAGCGCCGGCGGCGAGCGCGTTGAAAGTGTGCTCCGCGTCTTGCGCGGTTACTGCGCTTACCATGATGACGGGGCGGGGGAAGCGTTGCATGATGTAGCGCAAAGTTTGCAGCCCGTTGAGCCCGGGCATTTCGACGTCGAGGGTGACGACATCGGGATTCAGAGAGGCGATCTTATCGAGCGCTTCCGATCCGTTGCAGGCGGTGCCTGCAACCTCCAGGCCGGTCTCGGAGGTGATCATGCGAGAGAGAGCGGTGCGCATGAAGGCACTGTCGTCGACGACAAGCACGCGGATGGGCCGGCGGGTTGTGGCGTCGAGGCTCATGTTTCGAGGATCACGCTTTGGCGAATCATGTTTGGCAAATCATGCTTGCGAATCATGTGCGATAGATCGTGCGGACGAGTGCGTGCACCTCGTCCATGTAGGCATCCATTTCAAAAGTAAGGCGGGCCCAGTCCAGGTCCTTGAGGCCCTGACACTGCCGCGACAGGACGGCGAAACCCGTTTGTTCGTATAGATTGACCTGGCGGTTTTCGATGTAGCCGTAGTTCAATCCACTCATGCGGCAGAGCAGATCGCTCAATTCGACCAGGGCGACTAGTCCGGCGTGATCCTGCGATTCCTGAAGGCTGTGGTGCAGGGACACGACCTCTTTCAGGTCATTGGAGAGTTCCCACTTGTCGGCCAGTAAACGGCCACTGTCGCAGTGGGTGAATTCGAGGACGGATTGTTCCGCTTCGTGAAGGGGGATTCCCTGGGCACGCGCGAGCTCATAGGCTTCGCCGAACTCTTTGGGCAAGACCCACAGGTTGACGATGATGCCCAGATCGTGCAGCAGGCCGGCGAGATAAGCCTTGCTGGGGTCGGGATAGGAAATCTTGCGGGCGAAATGGCGGCAGACCAGGGCGACTCCCAAAGAGTGCTCCCAGAAGACGACGGGATCAATTCCGTGGCCGCTGCTGTCCTTGGGCATCATGTTGAGCACGCCACAAGACATGGCGATGTCGCTGACCCGGTGAAATCCGAGTCCAACGATGGCGCCGCGCAGCGAATCAATTTTCTTCCAGCGCCCGAACAGAGGGCTGTTCGCCATTTGCAGACATTGCGCGGCCAGGGACTTGTCCTGCGCGATCATGTCGGTGACTTTTTGCACGTCGAGCTGCTCAACCGGCTGTTCCAGGTAGCGGAGCAGTGGCGCCAGCACGGCGGGGATGGTGGGAATGTGCTGGAGCCTGTCGATCCGGCTGAGCAAGGTTGCTTTGGTCGCTGCCGTTTTCATAATGCGCCTACTTTCCCGCCTGAACGCGTTCGCCCTTGATGTACGCCGTCGATCCCGGCAAGTGGACTAACCGGAACTCGTCCGATACTCCGTAGAGCGACTCGGAGTGCCCCAGGAAGAGATATCCGTGAGGCAAAAGACTGTTGTAAAAGTTCTGAATCACCCGCCGCTTGGAAACCAGATCGAAATAGATGAGGACGTTGCAGCAGAAAACCAAGTCGAGGCCCTTCATGAAGGCCAACTGGGTGTCGTCGGAAAGATTCAGGCGGCTGAAAGTGATGCAGCTGCGTACTGCGGGCTGAACCTGCAACTGTTCCGCGGCCGGGGCGAAATATTTATGGCGGTAATAAGGAGTCAGATTGCGGGTGCTATAGGTGCCATAGATTGCGTTCTTGGCGTGCGCGAGGGAACGCTCATTGAGGTCGGTGGCAAGAATCTCGATGGTCCAGTCCTTGAGACGGTCTTGAGCTTCTTCGTGCAGCAGCATGCTGAGCGTGTAGGGCTCTTCGCCGGTGGAGCAGCCGGCGCTCCAGATGCGCAGCCGGCGGAGCGGGAAACTGGATTTCGCTTCCAGGACTTTGGGAATGACGATCTGGCGCAGCGCATCCAGTTGGAGTTGGCTGCGAAAGAAGCAGGTTTCGCCAATGGTGATTTCATTCAGCAGCGCGACCATCTCCGTCTGCCGGTTGGGCTTGACGGTCAGATACTCCAGATATTCGTGCAGACTTTGGGTCTTCAGTTCTTTCATGCGCCGGCCGCAGCGGTCGAGCAGCAGGCGCAGTTTGTTATCGGGATGGAAGATGCCGGCTACCTGATAAACGACGTCGCGGATACGCACCAGTTCAGGGTCGGGCGGGCCGTCGAGAGCCAATGCGGATTGCGCTACAGCGGTTGTCATGCCAAGACCTTTCGAGGGGTGTTCGTGGGCAGGGCGAATTGCACGACCAACTGTGCTGGGAAAATGGCTTGGCTCAAGTCGTTTGCTCTCAGTGAAAACAGAACTCCGCTCGGCTCTCGGCGGTAACTAAATATTTCATCGGCGCGCGCGCGGGGTTACTTTAGGGGATCGTTTAGTGGATGGTGGGCGAGGGTTTGGACGGGCTGGAATTAGACGGACTGGCGACGGACGGACTGGCTTCGGCCAGGGCACTGGTGTTGACGGCGTGTTGGCTAAGGATCACCACATCGACGCGGCGGTTCTGGGCTCGGCCTTGAGCGGTGTTATTGCTGGCAATGGGGTGAAATTCGGCGTATCCGGCGGCTGCTAAGCGCGTAGGAGAGAAGCGGTAACGCAGGATTAAAAGTCGCACCAGTTCGGTGGAACGGGCGGTCGAAAGTTCCCAGTTGGACGCCATTTGTGGAGTATGAATCGGAATGTTGTCGGTGTGACCTTCAATCCGCAGCCGGCAATTTCGTACGGACAGGATGGAGGCGATGCGATCGAGCGCGGGCAGAGCCGAAGGCTTCAAGGCGGCCGAGCCGCTGTCAAAGAATCCGAACTCACGCAGGCTGATCACCAGACCTTCGGTCTCGCGATGCAGGGCGACGGTATGCAGGTCGATCTCGTGCTGCAAGGACTGCTGCAGTTCGGTCTGCAAGGCGGAGAGATTGGCTTCTTCCGAAGCTGCGGCGAGGGAGTCTTCGGGCGGAGATGAGATTCGGCTCAGATCGGTATTGTGCTTCACACTCGCAATGGCTTGTACGGTGCTGAACGGCATGGGCTCGTTCATGTCGATCGGCACCTGAGTAGTGGAGGCGGGAAAAACTCCGAGTTCCTGAAAGGCTACCTGGATGGCGAGCGAGAGACGGCCCACTTTGCGGTGGTCGACTTGCGAGGACGCGTACAAAACCACAAAGAACGCAAATAAAAGCGTGATGAAGTCGGCGTAGGAAACCAGCCAGCGTTCGTGGTTGGCGTGCGGGCGGGGATGTTTGCGCCGGCTCAGGGTGTGCTCTCCCCGGTTTTGACGGACTCGCCCGCCTCGACCAGAAAGCCCAGAAGTTTGGTTTCGAGCATGCGGGGGTTCATGCCTTCGAGAATCGAGGCCACGCCTTCGAGCGTCATTTCGCGCGCGATCTGCTCGTCGCGAATGCGGTGCTTCATTTTCCCCGCCACGGGCAGGTAAAGAAGGTTAGCGGAACCGACTCCGTAGATCGTGGCCACGAAGGCCACGGCGATGCCGCGGCCGACTTCGTCGATCTTGTCGAGATGCTGCATCACCTGAATGAGTCCAAGGACTGCTCCAATGATGCCGATGGTGGGCGCAAAACCGCCGGCCGATTCAAATACCTGAGGAACCTGCTCTTCGTACTCGGCCTGGTTGTCGAGTTCGAGTTCCATGATCTTGCGCAGTTCCTCGGGTTCGGTGCCGTCGACCGCCAGCATGAGAGTTTTCTTGAGGAAAGGATCTTCGATTTGGGGGAGTTCCGCGTCGAGAGAGACGATGCCTTCTTTACGGGCTTTCTGCGCGTATTGAACCAGGTGGCGAATCATCTCCTGAGGATTCTGCCGGGGACTGACGAAGACCGAACCAAAACGCCGCATGGCCTGCAGAACGACAGGCAGAGGAAACTGCAGCATCACCGCACCCAGGGTGCCGCCGAAAACAATCATGGCGGCGGTTGGCTGCACGATTTGAGAAAGGTTTCCACCTTCGAGCAGAAGGCCCGCGAGGATGCCGCCGAGCGCAAGGATGATTCCGCCGACACTGGCCTTATCCACGCTTACTTCTCCGGCTCGTGGCCTCCCGGATCGGGAGACCGGGCGATCTGCGCGCGCGCCGCAGACGAATCCCAGGAAAGGGAGAGCCCCTGCAGCACCGCGCGCCGGAAGTCGATGATCCGGGCGAGGACCTCGTCTGCTTTTTCGAGGACCACAATTTTCTCGCCGGTGATCAGGGTGACGAGCGTGTCGGGGGACTGCTCGACGAACTTGATCAGGTCGGAATTGACGGTGAGAGGTTTGTTATTGAGACGTGTGAGTTGAATCATTGTTGCCCCCTCCCTTTCCTGATCTCGGTATTGAGCTTTCTCGGTACTGGACCTTCTCGGTATGAATCTTCGTCGAGGCCATGGTGCGTCAGGCGGATAGACGGCCCCTGAGGGGAAACATCGGCGTGGGGAAAGGATGGTTTAGGTAAGAGGACGCGGAGCACGGTTACCTCGGAGTGACGGCGAGAGCAGTGAGAGCGGAATGATTTGCTAAAGCGGCACGCGAAGTTGCCGATGGACAAGAAGTGAAATTCGGGGTTCCGCGGGCGGCAAAGAGCAGAAGAGCTACGCAGAACTTCCTGAGAAAAGACTCAGGAGAACCGAACCAAATTCAACGGAGAAGGAGCATCACATGCCCATCGGAATCCTGAACAACATTGCGTCGCTGGCCGCGGAGAACCAGTTGACGATCACTAACAATAACCTGCAGAACGTATTGTTGGAGCTCTCTTCGGGCTCCCGCATCAACAGCGGCGCCGACGATGCCGCTGGACTGGCCATCGCGAACGGCCTGCAGGCCAACATTTCGGCGCTGACGCAGTCGGCCTCGAACACCAACGACGGCATTGGAGCGCTGCAGGTCGCGGATGGCGCGCTGTCTCAGGTGACGACACTTCTGAACCGCGCGGTCACGCTGGCTACCGAGTCCGCCACCGGAACCGTGTCGAACACACAGCGCCAGGCGCTGGACGCGGAATATCAGCAGATCCAGACCGAAATCAATCAGATCGGTTCCAACACCAACTTCAACGGCACGGCGGTTTTTACCGCGAATCCGACGTCGATTTACATCAGCGACGGTACCGGCAACACCCAGCAAGCCAGTGATTTCATCACCGCGAATGTCGGAACGCTGACTGCGGCCGGGCTGTTGGGATCGGAATCAGGGGCGACGCTGGCGGCCAACGGAGCGATCTCATCCGGCGACAACATTACCATTGGCAACACGACCTATACCTTCGAGAGCGCGGCCGCACTTGCCGCAGCGCCCACAGGCGCTACCCAGGACGCAGTCAAGGTGGCTATCGACGGCAGCTCCAATCCGGTCACAGCGCTGCAGAATACGCTGGCGAATCTGGCGGCGGCCGTTAATGGCGGAACCGGCGCGGGCACTCTTTATCAGGCCGATGCAACTTTGGTGGGTCCCAACTCGAACCCGCTCTCGTCCGCATCGGCGTCGGGCGACACGGTCACATTCGCAGCAACCGCCGCTGGCGAGGCTCTGGGCGGTGCAAACATCGCGACCACGGTTGGGACCGGCGCTGAATTCGGCTTTGTACAGACTGGCGGTACGACTTTTACCGCGGGTTCAACGTCGGATTTGCTGACTGCCACCGATGCCCAAACCGCACTGGCCGCGATCGACTCCGCCATTTCGCAGGTGGCAGCCACCCGCGGTCAGATTGGAGCCGTCAGCAATCGACTGTCAGCGGCCTCCAACGTCATCGACAACCAAGTGACCAACCTGACGTCGGCGGAGAACACGATTACGGCCGCTGACATTCCGACCGCCGTGGCTCAGTTGACGAGCTATTCCATCCTGGAACAGACCGGCATCTCCGCTCTGGCTCAGGCTAACCAGCAGCAGCAGCTGGTTTTGAAACTGTTGCAATAAGCACGATGTGCAAAGAGCAAAGGAGGCGGGCAACCGCCTCTTTTGCAGATTTTCCGGAGCAGCTCGCCATGAGCATCAATCCGGTACCAGGCATAGGGAGCATCACCAACGCGCAGTCTGCGGAAGCAAGCACAACTCCGCGGCAGGAGCCGGTATTCACCCGGCCGGGGGAAGAAACTGCGCAGCCCGTTCCGGGAAGTTCACCAAAGCAGGAAGCCCAAATTCCTCAGAACGTTTCTGAATCCCAGCAGCTGCCGCAAGATGAAGTCCAAGTGCAGAGAGACCCGGAGACGACGGAAATCGTCATCAAGTACCTGGACCGGTCGGGGAGCGTGATTCTGCAAGTGCCGAGTTCCCAGGTGCTGGGCGTGGCGCATGCGATTGAACAGGATCTGGCGCAGGAAGCCAAGGTCCGGGCCAGCGCCAGCGCCCCGCACGCGGACAGCGAAGGAGGCAAAGTTCATGGGCATTAGTCTGAATCCATCGACTCTGTTAAGCGGGCAGGGGATCAACGTGAGTTCCCTGGTCAACCAGATTCTTAGCGAGAGCGACGGTCAGCTTACCGAATGGCAAAATGAGCAATCCACGCTGCAGACCCAGGCCGGGGATCTGACCAGCATCAATACCGATCTAAGCAACCTGGCCACGACGGTGCAGGCGCTGGCCGATCCTTTGGGCGCGCTCGCGGCTCAGACCGCAACCTCGTCCGATAACAGCGTTCTGACGGCGAGCGCGAATGCCGGCGCCCCGGCGGGTACCTCTCAAATTGTGGTCAACAGCCTGGCCACTTCGGGCACGGTATATACCGACGACTTCGCCGGTGGGCCCGACGCAACCATTCTGCCCAATGGCGCCACCAGCGGCGAAATCGACTTGCAGATTGGGGGCAGCGGCGGAACCACCCAAGCCATCACCATTACGGCCGGCAGCAACGACACGCTCAATACGCTGTCCAGCTACATCAACAGCCAGAACTGGGGGGTTACCGCCAGCGTCGTGACCGATGCTACGGGATCCCGGCTCGCTCTGGTCAGCCAAGCCACCGGCACCCCCGGTGCGCTCGCCATCACCGCCAACAACACCAACCTGAATTTCGATACGCCCGCGGGCGGCACGAATGCTTCGCTGACCATTGACGGAATCCCTTACAGCAGCACCAGCAATACGATTACCGGAGCGGTTTCCGGAGTCACGCTGAATCTAGCCAATGCCAATCCCAATGAAACGGTCTCGCTCTCGGTCGGACTCGACACCACTGCGGTCACCGACGCCATCAATAGTTTTGTTGCGGCCTACAATCAGGTGATCGGCGACATCAATGCGCAGTTCACCGTCGATCCTACGAACAACAGCGAAGGCCCCCTGGGTGGGGACAGCTCGCTCGAGGACTTGCAGTCCAGCCTGCTCTCTGACGCCGCCTATTCCATCTCCGGCAACAACGGATACGTCAACCTGGCGTCGCTCGGCATCAACACCAACAATGACGGCACGCTCACCGTCGACTCCAGTCAACTCGCCAGCACGCTTTCCTCCGATCCGTCGGCAGTGCAGAGCTTTTTCCAGAATGCAACCTCCACGGGATTTGCCAACAATTTCAATACTGATTTGACCAACCAGACCAACCCGACCACCGGTCCGCTGAACACCGATCTGGCGCAGAACAGCGCGGAACAACAGGATCTGAGCACGAGCATCACCAACTTTGAAACCCAGTTGACGGCGGAACAAACGCAACTGACCAGCCAATACGATGCGGTCAATGCATCCCTTGAGGCATATCCGCTGCTGCTGCAGGAAATGACCGAAACTCTGGCAACGCTTTCAACCAACAGCAGTGGCACTACGAGTACAGCGTCTCCAACTCTGACTACGGGTCTTTAAACACAGGTTCTAAGCACAGGTCTCTAACTCATGAATGCACGATTGTTGTATCGGGAAGCGGCAGTGCCGGGCGCGAGCCCGTTGCGCCTGGTGACTCTGCTGTATGAACAGGCGGTCGAAGACCTGCGTTGCGCGCGGGAAGCTCATCGTCGCAACGACATTGAAGGGCGCACCCGCCATATTAACCATGCCATCCTGGTGATTGGCCATCTGCAGGCCTCGCTCGACAAGGAGCAGGGCGGGCGCGTAGCGGAGAATCTGGAGCGTTTCTACAGTCAGCTGCGCTCCGGACTGGTCGAGGCCCAATGCAAGCAATCGGCTGCGGGGTTGGAGCAACAGATTTCCCGCCTCATGCTGGTGCATCAGGCCTGGTGCCAAGCGGAAGGGCGCGAGACGGCAAGGTTCGAGGCGGAGCGCGCCAACGCGGCTCCGATCTCGGACAATGCAACCTCGGGTAACGCAACCTCCGACAATGTAATCTCAGGTAACCCGTGGCGCGGAGCGCGATCCCGAGAAGAGCAGGAAAGGCCGGAACGCCACTCTTCCTCAGGCGCAGGATGGAACGCCTGATGCCTGGGCTTGCCACTGCCGAGCTTTCACAGCCGCTGCGCGAAACCAACGCGCGGCTGCGTTTCTGGCTGGACAGCTTGATCTCCGAAGCCACGCCGCCCCGCGCAGCCACTCCGCAACAGATGGCGGGATTGTTGTCCGAGCTGATGTGTGCCGGCCAATACCTGCGGAGCTTGCCGAGTGAGACGGATGCGGCACTCGATCATGAACTAAGCGAGTACCGCGCTAACGTCGAGCGCCTGCGCGCGCTGCTGCCCTCGATTCACAGCACGTTGCTCGAGGAGCGTGCCCGCCTGGAACGAGAACGGGCGCGTGTGCAATCGACCGCCGAATGGGCCTCGCGTTCTCGCCAGACGCTGTGAAGCTGCAGAGAACCCTCGCAATCCCTGTCTTATCCTAACGAGCTTACTTGGACGAGCTTACTTGGGCGAACTTATTTGGATAAATTCATCTGGTCGAATTTGTACTGACAAAGTTGCAATGACTAACTTGCCAGGACGAACCCTCCCAGACGACCTTACTGTTTGAGATAGCTGAACAGATTGTCTTGTGTGACCCCGGCCACGGCTTCGAGGGTAGCCTGGTGGGCGGTTTCGGCGGTGGTTAAGCTGGAGATAACGGCGGGCAGGTCGGCGGCTCCGAGAGTATTCTGCTGCTGCGCGAGCTGCGTGGTATCGCTGTTCAGGTAAGTCTGCTGGGCGTTGAGCTGGTTTTCCGCGTTGCCGTAAAAGACGCGCTGCGTGTCGAGGTAGTTGGCGGTGCTGGTGACTTCCCCGACGGCAGCGCTGATGCTGGTGGTGTCGCCGCTCTGTAAGCCGGTAATCAAATCTTGCAGCGCCTGAAACACGTCGGTGCCGGACGCGGAGAATAGCTCGGAACCCGGCAGGTTGGTCTGCAGCGAGAATTGATTGCCCAGGGTCACGCTGTTGGTGTTGGAGTTGCCCACGTAGGTCACGCCGGAGGGAGAAGTGGGATCGAGCACATAGGGAGCGGTCTGGGTCGCGGTTCCGGCAAAGACGTAAGTGCCTTGATAGGAAAGATTGGCCAGGCTGAGCACTTGCGACTGGATGCCCTGCACCTCGGTTGCGATCGCCGCGCGGTCAGAATCATTGAGCGTGCCGGTGGCGCCTTCGACGCCCAGGCTGATAGCGGTTTGCAATGCCGTGGTCACCGAGTTCAGGGTGGAATCGGCGTTTTGCAGTTCGCCCTGAATGCTCCCAATGCTGCGCAGGAACTGGTCGGCAGCGGAAGTTTGGGCAGCGTTCTGCACCAGTTCCGCGGCCGCGGCCGGGTCGTCGGAGGGCACGCTGACGCTCTGGCCGGAACTGATCTGAGCCAGATCGGTGTTGATCTGCTGCTGGGTCTGATCGAGAGCGGCCAGCAGATCGGGTAACGGATTGGGATTCACGCGCATGCTGGTTTCGAACGGTGCTGGTTTCGACGATTCTGGTTTCGACAATATTGGTTTAGCCCAGTAACTCCTAGCCGGTTAATGTGGTCATCTGAATGACGTCATACATCATGTTGTTGATCGCGGTGATGACCTGCGCCGAGGCCGCGTAGGCGTTCTGATACTGCACCATGTTGGCGGCCTCTTCGTCGAGCGACACCCCGGAGACCGAAGCCCGCTGATCGTTCAGCTGCGCCAGCACCTGGCTGGAAGCGGTTTGCTCCGCCGTGGCGTTCGACACGTCGTTGCCCACATTGAAGACGACGCCAGAGTAATAATCCGTGGGCGTCTGGCCGGCGATGACGGGTTGGGTGTTAAGCGCGTACATCGCCTCCGCGTTGCCATTGCTGCCCGAAGTGCCGTCGGAACTGGCGGCAATCAGCGAAGGATCGGTGATGGCGACGGAAAGACTCGCGGCCGCTCCAGTTCCCGAGGCCGGTGGCGGATTAAAGAAATTCGTCCCCAGCTCGCCGTTCAAGTCATACCCGGCGGTCTGCACCCCGTTGACAGAGTTCGCCAGGCCCGTCGCCAGGGTGTCGAGTTGCGTCTGAAGGGCGGGAATCTGCTGGTCCCGGACCTGCAGCGTTCCGCCCAGCTGGCCGGAAGTGATCGAACTGGTAATGTCGACGCCCTGAGCATAAACATCATGCAGGCCATCGGCGTTAAGCTGGGTCTGCAGATTGAAACTTTGCTGGCCCAGTACCAGAGGGGTGCCGTTGGCCGTGGTCAGGGTAAGCGTGTTGTTGCTGGGGATAACGGAAACGTCCACCAGCGACGAGAGCTGGTCAATGGCCTGCTGGCGCTGGTCGACGAAGCTTCCGGCATTCTCGCCCGCGTTTTCGAGATCGCTGACCTGTCCATTGAGCTGGGCGATCTGTCCGGTAAGCTGGTTGATCTGGCCGACAGTCTCGACCACGCTCTGGTCGAGACTGGTCTGCTGCTGGCTCAGGCTGTTGGCCGTAGTGTTGAAGCTGGTGGCGAGATTGTCGGCCGCGGTCAGCACTCCCTGCCGCACCGATAAATCAGAGGGGCTGGTGGCAAGCTGGTTGATGTTGTTGAAAAAGTTGGTGATCTCGGTACCGATATCGCTGGTGCTGGTGACGAAGTTGGTCTGAGTTTGCTGCAGAGCCGCAACCTGCGCGTTCAACTGCCCTTGCGTCTGACTCTCCTGCTGAATGCTGGACTCGAGAATGGGATCGCGAATGCTTTCGATACTCTGCAGCGTGACTCCGGTGCCCAAGGTGAGAGGATCAACCACGATGGGATCGCTTGAAACCAGCACAGGAACTTCGCGCGAATAGCCAGGGGTATTCGCGTTGGCGACATTGTTGGTGGTCGCCGCCAGCGCTCCCTGCTCGGCGCTGAGCCCGCTCAACGCGGTCGCGAGGCTGGCATTCAGACTCGACATCGGTAGCGCTCCTCGGGATTTTCTGGCTGGGATCTTTCTTTTTCTGCGCCGGATTCTTCTTGGCCAGTTCTCGTCCTACCCCGGCCAGCGCGCGACCACGCACCGCGCTCGGCCACCCAGTCATAGGCGGGGGGAGTATAGTTCGCTCCGGGCCCGGCGAACAAATGCGAGAGCATGCGCGCACGGCGCTGCGCCCGGGTCAGCAGCGCTGCCTGCACGCGGCCGAGGTGCAGCACTCGCATCTGTGCCAGGCGCAACTCGGAGGCCCCGGCGCGGGCGTACGGCATTGGATCGTTTAGCATTGAATCGAATGGCATTGGATCGCTGGCTTGCGGCAAGTTCTGGGACCAAAGAATTTCGAGCGCGCGGCGCAAACGAATCTGCTCGCCGGTGTGCTGTTCGATGCCGGCAAGATCGCGCGCGAGCAAGGCCCGCTGGCTGGCCTGCAGGCTGCCCGCCAGTTTCCTGAGAAGCCCCACACTCGCCTCGGCGAAGGCAGCTCCGCCGTTGCCCCCGGTCGGCTCCGCCACCTTCTGTTCAGGGGCTGGCGGTTCGCCGACTGGTTGGCTAGCGGAACGAATAACAGCGTCGGTGGCGGGTTGCGTCATGGTTGCTCAGTCATGTGTCCAGACATGTTGCTTAGACATGGTTCAGGCCAGTTGGTCGAATTGGTGTGCCGGCTGATCGGCGTTCTCTTCTTTCTCGGCTTTCCCGGCTGTCTCGGCCTCTTCCTTCGCCCGACGGCGGCGCGCTATCCCGGGGGCATCCTGCTTCGCCGCGCGCGCCTCCACGGCGCGCACCGCTGAAGCTGGAGCGAGATCATCGAGGATCTGGCTGCTGAGAACCGGTTTGGTCGATAAATCGCCGCTGTCCATATTTGTGACTCGTGTCGTGACTCCCGGTGGTCACTACCGTTGAAATTCCCTCCGGCAGCCGCCCGCTTAAGCGGCCGGCCAGGCCATCATGTGCGCGACCACGGCCCCGGCCACTTCATCCGGACTGGACTGATAGCGGCCACTCTGAATTGCCTGCCGCAGGGACTGGACGCGTTCCTGGCGGACTTCCGGCAGCTGCGCCGCCTGGGCCACCAGCGCCTGCGCCTGGACATGCGCTCCGGAAAGTTCGGCCTGATCTTCCCCACCAAATCCTGCGAGCGGGTTGCTCGGAGAAGAGTTGCCCGCTGCCGCGTCGCTGGCAGCGTTGCTGCGGTTGCTTTCCAGCAACGCTTGCGGTGCTGGATTGAGATCGATTCTCATGGCTTGGTTCCTCGTGTGAAGTCTGCCTTGAAATTCCCTTGAATTTCTCCTTGCAATTCAAGTATCGACCACAGGTTAAAAGACTTTAATTCTAAGATCTAATTCTCAAGTTCTGACCCGTAACGGTCTGCTGATCGTACGCCTTCGGTACCTTCATCTCGTTCTATCGGCAAGGGTTGCGAAAACTTTAGCCATTGGTGGCCGACGCCGATGCTCAAGCCTTACTCCTTACCTTCGTGCTCCGCCTGCTCCGTTGGCTCAAGATGCCACGTAATCATGGCTGCGATGCCGAAGCCGCCGCGGGCGGCCAAACCTCCGGCCAGGGCCTGGATGCCGAGATAGTTGTAATCGTCGGAGCCGGCAAGCGTGCTTTCCCCGGGGAGGCTGGCGAAGGTTTTTTCCATGGACTCGAGCAGCGATGCGAGCAGGCTGGCCTCAAACTCTTGCGCCGCCTTCGCGCCCCGGCCGGGCTTAGGAGCCGCCGTGGCCAAGAAAGGCGAAAGTGTTGGCCCGGAGGAAGACGGAATGGAACTCATCAGATGACCTCCAGTTCGGCTTCGAGCGCACCTGCCGCCTTGATGGCCTCGAGGATCGAAACCACATCGCGGGCGGTTGCCCCAATCGCCTGTAGCCGGGTAACCAGCTGCTCGACGCTGGCGCCTTCGCCGAGCTCGATGTTGCGGGCCGGAGTGTCCGTTGCCTTCAACTTGGTTTCGGGCACGACTTCGGTCTGGCCGCTTGCCAGCGGATTGGGTTGCGAAACGGTATACGTAGTCGAGACCTCAATCGAGAAGTTGCCGTGCAGAATGGAGACCGCTCCCAGGTGCACATCCTTACCGAGGACGACCGTGCCGGTACGCTCGTTGACTACGACTTTCGCCCGCCGCCGTACTTCGACCTCAAGGTTCTCGATGCGGGCCAGCAGCGCGGGAATTGCCGGTGCGCCCGAAGTCGTACCCGAGATCGTGCGCGAAGTCGCGCCCGGGCTGGCGCCCGCCGTCGGCATCTGGATATCCACCCGGCGGCTGTCGATGACCGTGGCCACCGGCACGGGCGTTGCCCATTCCTGGTTGATGACCCCGGCCACAGCCTCGGCGGTCGAAAAACTGGCATCGTTGAGCAGCAGCGACAAGTGCTCGAGGTGAGCCAGATCGAGCGCGCTCGAGCGTTCAACCAGCGCTCCCCCGGGAATGCGCCCTACGGTCGGATGGTTCAACACCTTGGAATTCGCCGCCGAACCGGCTGCGTATCCGCCCAGCACCAGCGGTCCCTGGGCCGAAGCGTAGACCTGCCCATCGGCCGCGTAGAGAGGGGTCAGCAGCAGCAGTCCGCCTTCGAGCGAGCGCGCGTCTCCTGCGGACGACACCATGACATCGAGGGGCACACCCGGCCGCGAGAAGGGCGGCAGGCTGGCGGTGACGAACACGGCGGCAACGTTTTTTACCTGTACCGTGGTCTGAATCACCGACTGCGGAATCTCGACGCCCATGCGTTGCAGAATGCTGGCCAGAGTCTGAATCGTGAAGTAGGTCTGCTGCTTGTCCCCGGTGCCTTTCAGCCCGACCACCAGTCCATAGCCGACCAGCGAGTTGTTGCGGATGCCTTCGATGCTGGCCACGTCGCGGATCAGCACTTTATGGGCTTCGCTGTCAGCTGTGGCTGGCGAAAGCGGCAGAAACGCCAGAAGCAGAAGCGCCAGAATCGTCAGCCCCGGCACGCGCAGCGTACTCCACAGTCGGCCCATTTTGCTCTCCTTAGAAACGATTCCAGAAATTCTCTGGAGACTTTCTTTAGAAACCCAACGATCTTAGAAACCGACTTTCTTAGAAACCGACAATGCGCAGAATCCATTTCACCACCGGATTCGGTGGCCGTATGCCTTCGCTGATCACGCCCTTGCCTTTCACTTCCACTTCCAGGTTGCCGACGCTGTTGGAGGTGACGGTGTTGGTGGCATCGAGATCGCCGGGCCGCACCAAGCCCCGTAAGATCACGGTTTCATGCTCGTTGTTCATCGTGATCTGGCGCTCGGCTTCGACCACCAGGGTTCCGGTCGGCAACACCGCGGCCACCCGGCCGGTAAGGATCGTGCTCAACGAAGTTTGCGAAGTGGCCGCGCCTTTTCCCGCCAGCGCCTGGGTTGAATTCGGTGAGAACAGATTGGCCACTCCGGCGGTCTTCAGTTGTCCCGGCAGCGCGGTGATGCCGGAACTAGCCGAGAAGGTGCGATTGGTGGCCACATTGCCCGCGCTCGAGGCCGACAGATTCTGAACAATGCTGATGGTCACTAGGTCGCCCACGCGCGCCGCCTTGTAGTCGGCCACCATGTTGGCCAGCCGTCCGGTATCGTTCCACAGGCTGCCGGGGGTCGTGGCTGCGGGCTCGGGAGTCTTGGCCGACACGCGCTCGACGTAATCCGCCAGCGCATCGCGTTTGGCGGCTTTCTTGGTTTTCATCGGCGCGGTTGTTACCTGGGCGCAGGCGGGCAATTGGCAGGCGGGCGCTATGCAGGCGAACCCGACGCAGACGAACGATAGAAGAGCCGTTACTCGTTGCTTCGCCATCGCAAGCCCAACCTTTCCCTGATATCTAATCCTTGGTATCTAGTCCCTGTTGTCGAGTCCGTAGTCTCTAGCGCTTAGCTTCTCAGAGCCATAGCCCGATCTCAGGAAGCGGCGCGCAGCAGGCCTGTGCTGACCACGATGGCCGGCACCAGCGTCCCGCCCCGCACGATGCGCGCCCGCACCTTCTCACCCGCCGTGCCCGCATCGAGCGCGACGGCCGGGACCACCAGGCGAATCCCGTCCTGATCCCAGAGCAGGGTGACGGTCTGGCCAGCCCGCACCCGCGGCGTCGACGTACTCGAGCCGGGGGCTGCTTGTTCGGAAGACCTCTGCTGAGAGGACGCAGCGACCAGCCGCGCAATCGTGCTGCGGTTGGCGCCGCCGGCAGGCTCCGTCAAGGGCCTGGAATTTTGGCGGCTCTCGCGCACCAGAAAGGGGACGCAGTCCGCGGGCTGAACGCAGCGCGCGTAGACTTCCCAGCCGCGGAGCGCTGGGTCCCACACGGGCGAGCTGAATTCGAGCGGAGTGTTTTGCGGAATGCGATCGGCAGCGCCACAATTCACTTCACTGGACATAGTGCTGAAAATCGCGCTGGGCGCAGCCGCTCCCGCATCGGTTTTCACCGGAGGCGTGGCGAAAGACCCTGGAATCCTGCGGACAATGTCGGCGCAGGAGGCGCGTGCCCCGGCACGCCGCACCGTGATTCGCTCCGGGACGATGATTTGCGGGACCATCATTCGTCCCGGGATCATGATTCGTTCCGATACGCTGGTTGCAGATCCGCCAGAAACTGGTCTGGCATCCTCCACCAAATCACGGAGCAACGTTCGCACGTCCTCGCCTGCAAGCACGCGCACGCTGCCCGCCAGAGGAGTTTTGCCGAGGGGCACATGAGCGGCCGCGCGCCGCAGCGCCGGACAGGTGGCAGCGTCCAGCAGATCGGCCAGCGACAACCCCGGACCTGCCACCGCGACACTCGCCCGCACCGTGGCTTGGCACGGGGTCTGACCGGCAGTCTGCCCCGCCGCTTGCCCCAGGAACATCATGGGCGTGAGCCATAGACAGGTGAAACAGTAGGCGATCGAGAATGGTTTCATGAAAGGAAAACTACCCTGAGTCAACTTGGATTTGTACTTGATCTTTCAACGCCTGATAGCCAATTCTCGATCGTTAATTATTTGTAGTTAATTGCATATAATTAACTATGATTAACGTCCAAGCTGATTGATGTCCTGCAGCATCTGGTCGGCCGCGTTGACCACGCGCGAGCTGGCTTCGTAGGAGCGTTGCGCCACGATCATGTTGACGAATTCGTCGACCACGCTCACATTCGACTGTTCCAGCATGCCCTGCACGATCGCGCCCAGGCCGTCGCTGCCTCCCGGGGCGCCGATGATGGGATCGCCGGAGGCGGTGGTGGCGAGAAACAGATTGCTGCCGGTGCTGTTGAGGCCCCCGGGATTGTTGAACAGCGCCAGCTGCAGCGTTCCCACCTGCTGTGCTGCGGTCTGTCCCGCCAGGGTCACGCTGACCGTGCCGTCCTGGGCCACCGTGACCGAGAGCGCTCCCTGCGGAATGGTGATGGTGGGCTGCACAGGGTCTCCGTCCTGGGTGACCAGGTTGCCCGAAGCATCGAGATGGAAGCTGCCCGAGCGGGTATAGGCGGTCTGGCCGTCGGGCAAGAGCACTTGAAAAAATCCCTGCCCCTGAATCGTCAGGTCCAAGGGGTTCCCGGTCTGGGTAAAGTCGCCCTGGGTCATGATCACTTCCGACGCGGCCGAGCGCGTGCCGAGTCCAACCTGCAGTCCGGCCACGACGGTGGTCTGCTGCGAGGCCGCGGCCCCGGGCATGATCAGGTTCTGGTAGATGAGATCCTCGAACTGCAGACGCCGGCTGCGAAAGCCGGAGGTGCTCGAGTTGGCCAGATTGTTGGCGATATTGTCCAGATTGAGTTCCTGCGCCACCATGCCGCTGGCGGCTGTGTACAGTGCGCGAATCATAGATTCCTCGTTTCGTTCCGCTGTTTCTTATGTGTTTTTTTCGAGTGTTCGTTCCCGCGTTAGACCTTCGGCAAATCCTGCGCCGCGGTCTGATTGAACTGGCTGTCGAATAAAGTCAGCGCCCGCTGCATCATTTCGGCGTTGCGCTGGATGCTGATCAGCTGGACCACGCCCTCGACCGGGCTGACGTTGGAATCTTCGATCATGCCCTGGCGAACGGTGGAGGAAGCGGCGGGCAACTCAGCGCCCGCCGGCGCCGCATACAGCGCGTTGCCCAGTGCGCTCAGATTGGCATCGGGCGAGAACTCCGCCAGACGAATTTTCTCGACGACTGCGCCATCGACCGAAATGGTTCCATCCGCGCTGACCGCGACCGCTCCACTGGGCAGAGTGATGGGACCTTGCTCGCCCAGTACGGCGTCGCCCTGCGCGGTAACCAGTTGTCCAGCGGGGGTTGCATGAAAACCGCCATTGCGGGTATAGACGACGCCTTCGGCCGACTGCACCGCAAAAAAGCCGGGGCCGGCGACCGCCAGATCCAGAGGATTGCCGGTCGAAACCAGGCTGCCGGAGGCGCGATCGACACGGCTGCCGCTGAGCACGCCGAAGTCGTTGACCGCGGCGTTTAAAGGATTCCAGGCCACCGAGCCGCCGCCGGCCACCAGCGAACGAAAGGTCGCAAACTGTCCGCGATAACCGGCAGTGCCGAGATTGGCCAGATTGTTGGCCACCAGTTCGAGAGCCTGGGTTTGGGCGGCAAGTCCGGCGCAAGCTGCGTAATAGCCACTGTCCATAATTCAATCACTCGTTAAAGCATCCGCGCCTGCATGGGAGCACGCCGCATTCCATTGCAGATGAGAGTTCGGAAATCCTGAGCGTCGACCGCCAGGGGTTGGCGAGAAAGGACAACAGGAGTTCGGCGGATTTTTTTAGAAAAACCGGGAAGGAGGCGTGGATAGAAAAATCTTGCCGGGCGATGCGCCAAGTCGCCGGCAAAGTTTTCCGGCCCGGCCCACGACGCGCAGCCCCGAAGCAGTCTTTATTTTAATCTTTAGTCTTTAATTTTTAATCTGGATCCGTTACCCGTATCTGTTTATCCGTGAATTTCTAGGGACAGCACCACCGGCTCACCTTCGAATAACAGGACGGTGCGCATCTCGTCTTTGACCTGTGTCTGGTTGATTGGCATCTCGCGGCTGGCTGCGGAGTGCGGGCTATACTCGGCGCCCTTGATCACAGTCGGCACTGATAGCGTGCAGCTATCTCCGAGGCCGGCGATCTTGTGCTTGAAGTTTCCCGCCACCATGTTGCAGATCTCCCCGACCGCATCGAACACTTCCAGCCCGGCTGTTTCCGCGTCGATCCCAAGCATGCGCGCCGCCATGCGTGCCGCCGATTTCGCGCTGCAGCGCACCGTCAGGATTCCACGCAGCGAGCCCGCCAGCGCCACCATGGATGTAACATCCAGAGTTTCATCGGGCGGCAGCTTCTCGGGAACTTCGAGCGGACAGGCCAGCATGAGGTCGAAGACTTCCTGTATCGCCAACTGCAGGGTGGGAAGCCAGTACTCGCGATCCATGGCGGCGGCCGGCAGAGTTCGATTGGAGGAGTTCACCGCTTGGTCTCCAGGACGGGCAGCACATGCTCCCTGACCTGGTCCGGAGTAAACGGTTTGCGAATGTAGCCCCGGGCCCCTGCCGAAAGCGCCTGCACTACATGGCCTTCACTGCCTTCGGTGGTGATCATCACCACCGGAACTCCCTTGGCGTTTTCCAGGCCAGCCAGTTGCTTGACGAATTCCAGGCCGTCCATGACCGGCATGTTGATGTCGCAGAGAATCAGATCCAGTTTGTTTTTCTCGACGACCGCCAGGGCTTCCGCCCCGTTGGCGGCCTCGATGACCTGGGAGATGCCGAGACCGGCCTGGCGCAGAGACCGTTCCACGATTTTTCGCATCACCGAGGAATCATCAACGATGAGGGCGGTTATATTGTCCATGACCCGCTGATCCTTGCCTGCTGATTCTTGGTCCCGCCGATATTCGTCCGGTCAATGTTCGTCCTGCAGATGTTTATCCCGCGCTGATCCTCGCGGAGTCGAGGCGGGCGGGGATTCGGGTACCGTGGCAACTCCCGTAGGTGACATCGGCAGAGGCGGGAGGAACTTTAGAGAGCAGAGAGCAAAGAACAGAGAACAGAGAGCAGAGAGAAAAGAGAAATATTAGGCGATGGACGCCGCAGAGCTGGGGAGAACTGCCGGGTTGAAGGGGTCTCGGGGCGAACCGAGCAGCAGATCGAGAGGTGGACGCGTGGGGCTGAGCAGGCGCACCCATAGGTGAGGGCCACTGGCGGCTAGCCGGATTTCCGAGGCGGCCAGGCGGATGCAATAGCTACGCACGATGCGGGAAAACTCTCCGCTATCGGCCACTCGTTCAAACACCACTTCACTCTGGAGGCGTTGGAAGGACAGGGCCTGGAGTTGCTGGCGCACAAAGCTCGGAACCGCCAGGCAGAACTCGGTGCGGCATCCGATCAGCTGCTCGATGGCGTAGAGCACGCTGTAATCGATATTCTCGCCAAAGGCAATATGCAGCGTGGCCGTGGTCTCGACGTAATCCACCGGGACCATGACGAAGGATTCGAGCAGAGCGCGGGGAATCTTGGGCGGCGGGCCAGCGCCAGTTTTCGACGATCCAAGTTTTGAAACTCCAGGCTTCGCAAATTCAAGTTTCGAAAATTCAGATTTTGAGAATCCCGGGTTCAAAGAAGCTCGGGGACGCAAAGAGCGTTCGGGCGGCAAGACGTTCGCCCGCCAGATGTCTGACCGCCAGACCGGGCACGCCCATTGCCGGGCCAGGGCGCAGGTGACCTGTTGCTCACTGGCGAAACCGAGCGTCTGCAGCCACTCTCCAATTTTGCCTCGGCCGGCGCTGCGTTGCGCCTCCAGCCCGGTGCGCAACTGTTCTGCCGTGAGTTGCTCACGGGACAGCAGCACCAGTCCGAGCGGAACGCGGTGGGGCGCGAAGCCGCGCGGCGAAACGGAGCGGAGGCGGCGGAGCGCGTCGGTCAGAGCGCATTCCATACAGTCTTCCTGACAATAACGCAAACCCTCAATCACGACTCCGGCAGACTTTCGGCGGAAGCAGCGCCACAGAATGCGCCTGTTCCGGCAATCAGGGTGGGCGCAGGAGGGAGCGAACTTGGCCCGGCAGTAGCGCCAGAACTCGCGTCCGGCCCGGCTCCAGCTCTCGAAATGAAGGCGCGCTCTTGCCATGCGGATTTCCTAGAGGCTGGCGGATACCACTTCGGTCACCCGCACGCCGTAGTTTCCGTCCAGAACCACGACTTCTCCCCGGGCCACCAGGCGGCCGTCAAGCAGCAGGTCGACCGGATCTTTGATCTGCCGATCGAGATCGACCACCGCCCCAGGATGGAGATCGAGCACCTCGCGCAGCAGCATGCTGCGGCCGCCAAAGCGCAGGGTTACGGCCAACTCGACGTCCATCAACAAATCGATCTTGCCTTGGTTTCCCGCCGGGCTCGATGCATTGGCGCTCGATGCATCAGGGTTCGAGGCAACAGGAGCGGCAGGGACGGCCGCCGCGGTTTCCGGTTTTTCGGCGCGCAGCGCGGCCGCGAGCGCTGCGCTGAGCTGCATTTCGATCAGAGCACCCGGAGCTGGAGAGTTTTCTGCAAGGCGCAGCCATGAGGTGGAGGACGCGGGCCAGGACGGTGCGCCCGAAGCCGGGTCGAGCCGCAGCTGCACCTCGCCCCATCTGGCTTTGAGCGCGCTCGAGACCAGGCCCGCGACTTGGCGCAACAGTTCGACCGCGGCCTCCCGATGCTCCGCGTTAATTTCTGAAGTAACTTCAGCCGCGGGGGCGGGCGGCTCACTCATGAAGATCCGAGCCAGCCGAAGAACGGACGCAGCGGGCAGCCGCAGGCTCATCTCACCGCGCAGGCCTCCGGAGCAGGCCCCTACGACCCAAAGATCGCCGATCTTAAGATTGTCGACCTTAACATCGTCGCCCCTGACATCGTCGCCACCCGGATCGCCCACGCCGGACGACGCCAGCTCCGCCGGAGCTTCCGCCAGTGCCACCCAGGGCTGCGGAGAACCGGTGATCTGTCCGAGAACCTGGGCAAGGCTATCGACCCAAGCCTGAATATATGGGTTGGGTTCAGAGTTGGGTTCGGAGTGAAGGGCAGAGGCTGCGGCTTCCGTCATTTTGATTTCTCCTTGGCATCAGCTGCTTTGGCCGCCTTCTCCGTGCCTTCCGGCGGACCGTCCGCGGGGTCTGCCACCGCAGCCAGCACGCGCGCCGCCCGGAGATCGCCGCAACGGGCGGGGAGGGCGCGAAACATCTCCTGGCCTGCGATCAGCAGAGACGCCGGTTCGGCCGCGCGGCGGGCAAAGCTGAGAATATTTCCCGGAGCCAGTCCAGCCAGCGCGCTCAGGGCTACGGGCATATCTTTGGCGCCCAGCTCGGCCTGGAACCGGCACTCCAGCAGACGGCGCATCAACCGCTGGCGGGAATCGCCCGCGCCCCGGGGCCGGCGATGACTCCAGTCGGCGGAAATCTTGCGCAGCAGGGCATTGGAAACCACGGCAGGCACGGCCACATTCAACCCGCCGCGGACCTCGGGCATGGTGACTTCAAAACTGAGCGCCAGGGTCTTTTCCTCAGGCGGCATGAGATGCGGCGCAGCTGACGCGTCCAGCCGTTCCTCGAAGGCGACCTCCAGCGCCAGCGCCTGCCAGGCTGCGCCCAGTTCGCGGCACACGATGCGGGCTACGCTTTCAAGAATCTGCTCCTCGATCTCGGTAAGCTCCCGCGTCACCGCGGCGGCTTTGCCCTCGCCTCCGAGCAGCAGGTCGATGATGGGAAGAGCGACCTTCAAGTCCAGTTGCAGGGCCGCGTTTACGCCCATGGGATCGAGCCGGCAGCTGGCCAGGTAAGTGCTCTCCGGAATGCGCTGCAGGAATTCGCGGTAGGTCAGATGTTCGGCGGAGACCAGCGTGGCGGCGAAGACGACCCGCAGATATGCGCCCAGCGCGTGGGTGAGGTTCCGGGCAAAACCCTCGTGCAGCGCAGTGATGGCCTGCAGCTGCCCGCGCCCGATCTGGCCGGCCAGGCGCACGTCCCACAGCTCCACCTGTGGGGATGGAGGCTTGACCTCCAGCCGCCCACCGGCGCGGGCCAGCCGCACCATGGCATCGATTTCTTCCTGGTTCAGAACTTTTTCCATGAGGTTCGACCTTGACGTTCTTTCCTAAGTTCTTTGTCCTTTTCGCACTGTGTCAGTCGCCTGCGGAGGCGGCGCGAACGAGCCCGCCTCCGGCGCTCATCACCTCTTCGAGGCGCGCCCGCAGGCGCACCACTGCCAGCGAATGAATCTGCGAGACTCGGGACTCTCCGATGCCGAGCACGGCGCCCACTTCTTTCATGGTCAACTCCTCGAAGTAATAAAGCGCCAGCACCTGCTGTTCTTTCTCTGGCAGTTCGCCGATGACGCGGGTCAGCAGCTGCTTCATCTCCGAATGCAGGCAGCGGAAAAACGGTGTGTCCTCGGGCGCGTTGGGAAGGTAGTCGCATAAATCTTCTTCCTTGCCGTCCCAGGGCGACTCGATGCGCAGGCTGCCCACTTCGAGGCTGTCCAGCTCGCCCAGGAGATGCTGAAAATCTTTCAAGGGCATGCCGAGCTCCTCCGCTACTTCGTTCTCCGTCGGAGCGCGGCTCAGCTCCAGACTGAGCTTGCGGTGAGCCTCCTCGACCCGGCGCGCCTTGCGGCGCAACTCGCGCGGGCCCCAGTCCATTTCCCGTAGGCTGTCGAGGATAGCGCCGCGGATGCGGAACTTGGCGTAGGAACCGAACTGCACGTGCTTCGAACTGTCGAACTTGTTCAGCGCGTCAATCAGCCCAATCACACCCGCATGGACGAGATCTTCGAGCGGCACGTGGCGGGGCAGGCGCTCGTGGATGCGGCGCGCCAGATAGCGCACCTGGGGCAACTGCTCAAGCAGGATTCGGTCGCGCTCTTCTTTGTCCTGCCAGTCGGTGTAGGCCTTGGCGGTGTTATGGCTCATGGCATTCTCACTTCCGGTTCAAATTCAAAGCTGCAAAATCTTCAAGTTTTCAAATCTTCAAGTCGTCAAGTCGTCAAATCGTCAATCTTCAAATCTTCCTCAGCGCAGAACTCCCACCGACTGCACCTCGACCACCGGCGGTACTTCGAGCGGAGAGAGCACGACGACTTTGGGCAGAAAAGGCTCCAGCAGCCGCTTCAGGTGATAGCGGGCCGGGGAGGAACACAGCAGCACCGGCGAGGCCACGGCGACCTGCTCTCCGGCAAGGCGGCGCATGCCGTCGAGGATGCGGCGGGCAAAGGGCGGCTGTAGTCCGGTGGTCCCGGCCGGCGGCTGGGCCGCGCCGAACGACCGGCTGAGTTCCTCTTCGAGGGCGTGGTCGAGCGTGACCACGCGCAAGCCTCCGCCGTCAGAGAGCAGCGGCCGTACCAGGGCGCGGCCCAAGCTCTGGCGCACGGCTTCAACGAGAGCAACTGGGTTCTTCGTGGTGGCTGTGGTGTCGAGCAAGGTTTCGAGAATCGCGGGCAGGTCCCGGATGGAGACTTGTTCGCGTAAGAGCTGCTGCAGGACTTTCTGCACTTCGCCGAGGCTCAGGACCTTGGGCACTAATTCCTCGACCAGCTTGGGATGGCTCTCCGCCAGCCGGTCGAGCAGGCGTTTCACTTCCTGGCGGCTGAGCAATTCGTGAGCGTGCTGTTTGACCACTTCGGCCAGATGCGTGGCCAGCACCGAAGTCTGGTCGACGACCGCGTAGCCCGAAGCCAGCGCCTGATTCTGCAAGGCCGCGGGAATCCACACGGCGGGCACACCGAAAGCTGGCTCCTTGGTGGCTGTTCCCGGCAGCGGCCGGGGAGAGCCTTCCGAGCTGATGGCCATCATGTGGTCCTGGAGCATCTCCCAGCGCGCCACTTCCACGCCGCGCAGCGACACGACATATTCGCGGGCCTTGAGGCGCACGTTGTCGGTGATATGCACGGGCGGAACGATGAATCCCAGCTGCTGGGCGAGATTTTGGCGCAGCGCTTTTACCCGGGCGAGAAGCTGGCCACCCTGATTCTGGTCGACCAGCGGCACCAGACTGTAGCCGACCTCGAGGCTGAGTTCGTCGAGCTTGAGCAGCTCCTCGACTGAATCTTTATCTTTTTCTTTCTCCTTGCCGTCTTTGCCCAGCTTCTTGTCGGCCGCAGCACCGGACGGAGTTTCGGTACCGATCTTGGGCGCGCGCCAGGCCAGAAACGCCGTGCCTGCCGCCAGCAGGAAAAAGGAAAATTTTGGCAGTCCGGGAATCGCGGCCAGCGTCAGCATAACGCCGGTAGCGATCATCAGAGGACGGCGGGAAAGCACTTGGCGTCCGACGTCGACTGACAACGTTGCGTCGGAAGAGGCGCGGGTCACGACCATGCCGCCCGCCATCGAAACCAGCAGCGACGGAATCATGGTGACCAGGCCGTCGCCGACGGTGAGCACGGTGTAGGTTTTCAGGGCCTCGCGAAATGGGATATCGAGCTGGAAAACTCCAATCAGGAATCCCGCAATAATGTTGATGGCGGTAATCAGGATGGTGGCAATGGCGTCGCGCTGGTTGAAGCGGGCGGCCCCGTCCATGGCGCCGTAGAACTCGGCATCGCGCGCCACCTGCTCGCGCCGGGTGCGGGCCTGAAGCTCGTTGATCAGTCCGGCGTTCAGGTCGGCGTCGATGGCCATCTGCTTGCCGGGCATGGCGTCGAGAGTGAAGCGCGCCGTAACTTCGGCGGTGCGCACCGCGCCGTGCGCCACCACGATGTACTGGATAGCGATCAGGGCGATGAAGATGACGAAGCCGACCACGTAATTCCCGCCCACCACGAAGGAGCCAAAGGCTTCGATCACGTGTCCTGCGGCCGAAGCGCCTTCGTTGCCATGCAGGAGAATGCGCCGGCTGGAGGCCAGATTCAGCGACAGCCGGAACAGGGTCAGCAGCAGCAGCAGGCTGGGAAAAACCGAGAACTGCGAAGGCCGCAGAATCTGAATCGCGGAGAGAAGCACCAGCACGGCCATGGTGATGCTGAGTGCCAGCAGAATGTCGAGCAGAAAGCTGGGCAGCGGCACCAGCATCACGAAAATCAGCCCGACGGCAGCGATCGGCATAATCCACTCGGAGGCCGCGTTGGGCTTGAGCTTGACGGTCAGGGCCGAGGCAGGTGCGGCCGAGGCAGGTGCCGCGGAGGCAGGAGCGGCGGCCACAGGAGCATTGGTGGGCATCGCTTAAACCCTCCCTGCAGCGGCGGTGGGTACGGGTTGCGTGGACTGAGCGGGATGCGAGGGATGCGTGGATTGCGTGGCTCGGGCCTGCGCCCGCCAGATGGCTGCCAGAATCTCGGCGACGACGGCATAAAGTTTGGGTGGAATCGCCTGTCCAACTTCGACGGCGCGGTAGAGCGCGTGCGCCAGCGGGGGATTTTCGACCAGAGGAATGCCGTGCCAGAGTGCGATCTCGCGAATCTGCGCCGCCAGCAGGCTGCGTCCCTTGGCGACCACGACCGGAGCATCCATCTCCATGCGGAATTCGAGCGCGATGGCGAACTCGGTGGGATTGGTAATCACGACCGCTGCCCGCTCGACGTCTTTGAGCATGCGGCGGCGGCGCGTCTGGCGCTGCATCCGCCGCATCCGCATCTTGGTGGCGGGATTGCCCTCGGTCTCTTTGAACTCGTCGCGCAAATCCTGTTTGCTCATCTTGAGTTCGCTCTCATGGCGCCAGCGCTCGAGAGCGTAATCGGCGGCCGACCACAGCAGCAGAACCAGAGATCCTTTCCAGGCTAGCTCGAACATGCGGTCAGTCGAGAAGGCCATCAGGCCGCCAGCACTCGCGTGCAGCAGCGCGGGCAGCCGCATCCAGTCGCGCGCCAGCAGGCTGACCGCGAGATAGATGATGACGCCGGTGGGTAATAGCGCCTTGAGCAGATGGCTGACCGCGCTGAGCGAAAACAGCTGCCCCATGCGGGATGCGGGACTGAGCCGGCTTAGATTCGGCGCGAGCGCGGTGGGCGCAAATACCAGCCCGCCCTGCGCCAGTCCGCCCACAGTCGCCACCAGCCAGCTCAAAGCCGCCGCCAGCGCGACTCCGTGGAAGATCGCGAGATCGTTATGCCAGACCGGCAGCAGCTGATCGGGACGGGCGGCGGCCGAGTTCAGTTCGCGGCGCAGGAGTCCGCGCCAGTCCGCGACGAAGCCGGGCAACTGCCGGGCCAGCAGCAGCACCGCGGTCATGGTGCCGAGACCGGCGACCAGATCACGGCTGCGCGCGACTTGGCCTTGCTCGCGGGCTTTCTTGCGCCGCCGCGGTGTGGCTTTTTCGGTCTTGTTCTGGTCGGCCATGAATTCGGTTTCAGCGCGTTACATTTTCCGCGTTACATTGCAGCGAGAAATATTCACTTCGCGAGATGCAACAGCCGCTCTCCAACGGCGATCGACTCTGCGAAGCGCTCGGCGAACATGTGCGGCCAGTACGCAACGACGGCGATCAATATGGCGAGGCCCAGCAGGTTCTTGACTGCCAGGCCAATGAACAGTACGGGGAGCTGAGGGGAAGCCTTGCCGAGAAATCCCAGCCCGACGTCGGCCACCAGCGTTGCCGCCAGGCCGGGCCCGGCAATCTGTATCCCGGCGAGAAAAATTCCTCCCGCGGCATGCAGCAGGCCGCTGACGGCGGTGAGACTCACTGGCGCCGCTCCCGCCGGCAGATAGGCAAAGCTCTTGACGACCGCGCGCAGCAGCCAGTGGTGCACGTCGAGCTGGAGAAAGATCAACAGCGCGGCCAGGCGATGAAACTCGGACAGCACCGGGGTGTCGGCGTTGGTCTGGGGATCGAACAGCGTAGCCAGCGAGTAGCCCATCTGCACGCCCAGAATCTGGCCCGCCATCATGGGCGCTTCCATCATGAAGTTCGCCGCCAGTCCGAGCACCAGTCCGATCATGACTTCGCTCAATGCCACGCCCACCCACTGCCAGGACGTAAGATCGAGCTGCAAGGGAGCGTGCAGCGGGTAGATCAGAGCGGTCAGCAGCAGCGTGAGCGAGGCTTTCAGCGGCGCGGGAATGGCGTCGCTGCCGAGGAACGGGCAGAACACCATCAGCCCGGACACCCGCGCCCCGACAAACACCGCGGCCGCCAGCAACTGCTCCAGATGCAAACTGTTCATAGGCTTTCCGGATTTTCGCGATCCCTTTTTGCTCAAGATGAAAATTTCACTACCCAAATTCCAAGTCCAAAAACCACTGGCTGCGCGACGCGACCGGCGTTCAACGCAGAAACGGCCGGAAGTCGGAAAACATCTGCAGAGTGAACGCCGTGAGACGATGCGTCATCCAGGGCAGCAGCAGGATGACAGCGATGGCCACGGCGAACAGCCGCGGCACCGTCGACACGGTGGCGTCCTGCAGCGACGTCAGCACCTGCACCACGTTGATCAGCAGACCGACCACGGTCGCGACGATCAGCAGGGGCGCACCCATCCAGAGCGCGGTTTCGATGGTCTGGCGCAACACGGCCACCACATTGTCCGGTCCCATCGCGTGTCCTCCTCAAGCAAGCCCAGGCACAATCAAGTCAGGCGAAACTCTTCATCAGCGAACCCACCAGCAAGTGCCAGCCGTCGACCATGACGAACAGCATGATTTTCAGCGGAGTCGAAATCACCACCGGGGGCAGCTGCATCATGCCAATCGAGGTCGTGACCGCCGCTACTACCATGTCAATCACCAGAAACGGTAGGAACAGCGCTGCCCCGATCTGAAAACCGGTTTTCAGCTCCGACAAAATGTAGGCCGGCACCACCACCCGCATGGGCACATCCTCGGGGCGCGCCGGGCGCGGCGCCTGCGCCAATTCGAGAAACAGGGCCAGATCTTTTTCGCGCGCGAACTTCAGCATGAAATGGCGCAGCGGAGGCGTGCCCTGCTCGATCGCTGCCCAGGCATCGATCTGGCCGCTCTGAAACGGAACCACTGCCTGCTGATAAATCTGTGCGCCGACTGGCTGCATCAGGAAATACGTCAGCACCAGTGACAGGCCGATCAGGGTCTGATTGCTGGGCGCGGTCTGCGTGCCGAGGGCCTGCCGCAGGAAGTGAAAGACGATCAGCAGCCGGGCAAACGGAGTCAGTGCCATCACCAGCGCGGGCAGCAGGGTCAGCAGGGTGAGTAGAACGACGATGTTCCACGGCACGGACCCACTGGCTCCGGCCGGCCCGGTCCAGTGGAGCCCGGGCGCGGGACGGGGCTTGGCCGCCGCCCAAGCCGTGGCGGCCGGCAGCATCAGCAATGCGAAGACGATCGACAAGCGTTTGAGCCATCTCACGGTTGCGCCCTCCCGGAGATTCCGGTCGCCAGGTGGTCAGGCGGAGCGATCCCGTCTTGGTCGTTCTTTTTCTCTTGCTCTTTCTGTTCCTCTCGGTCACCGCTTTCCTCGTTATTGCCGCTATTAGTCTGGGCATTTTCGAGGCGCGCCAGCAACACCAGCGACCCTGGAGTTCCACCCACCAGGAAACGCGAGCGCTCAAACTGGACCACGGCCACGAAACGGCGCTCCCCGAGCGGCAGGCTCTCGCACAACCGCAGACGCCGCTGTCGGCGTTGGTTGAGCCGCCGAAATCGTTTCCACCAGCCGAGCGCCCACTGCCAGAGATCGAACTTTTCCCGGAACGATGCCGCGCCTGCATCATCGAAAGCGCCGAGCACTCTTTCGTTCAAGCTGGCTTCGTTCAAGCCGGCTGTGTTGAAGCTCGCTTTGCTCAAGCTGGTTTCCCCCAAGCTGGCTTCGTTCCCATGGCTGCTCTGGTCACGCCAGCTCCATCACGCGCACCGCCAGCCGGTTGCCGGTACCCTCAAATTCAGCCCAGCCGATGAGGTTTCCGTTGATGCGCAGCGGAATATCGCGGGCAATGCGCCAGTCAGTTCCAAAGACCGAGCCGGGCCGCAGAGCCAGAAAGTCAGCCACCTTGAAGTGGGGCAGCGGAAGGTCGACTGTGAGCTGACAGGGCAGGCCGAGCAATGGCCGCCACCGGGCCTCGGCGTTTGCGTTTTCCGGTTCGACGTTCTGGGCCACTGTTTCCGGCTCGGCCGCTGACCGCGGTTTCTCCGCGGCGGCCGGGAACATTGCGCGCGCTGTTGCCGACATAATTCTCGATTCCTCGTTTCCGCGCTCAGCGCTCGATTGGACTAGTTGTTGGATCAGAAACCAGCGCTCGCTCGAACTAGTGTTGGATCGAACTAATGTTGGTTCAGAAACTAGCGTTGCTTGGGACTAGCGTTGGATCAGAAACTCCGTGAAATAAACTTCCTCGACTCCGAGCTGTGGGATTCGCTCATGCAGCGTGTGCAGCAGGTCTTCCTTCAGCTTGGTTTTACCAGCCGCGGTCATCAGTTCGTTGACCTTGGCCTCGGCCAGCACGCCCAGAATGGCGTCGCGCACCTGCCCAACCGGAGCCAGTTCTTCCCCATGCCGGGCTTCGTGGTTCAGGCCGAGATCGATGCCGACCCGCAAATACGACCGCTGGTCGGCGTCGGCCAAGTTCAGGACGAAAGTTTCCAGATGCAGCGTCGACCGCACCCGGGGACTCGCGCTGGCGGCCGCATCGCTTCCCCGGTTGGCCCAAAACCAGATACCCGCTCCGGTCAAGATCAGGATGGGAATGACGATGACCAGCCTGCCGGTTTTTGACTTTTGCGTTTTCTCTTCTCCTCCCGGCATGCACTTCGGAAAAGCAATCCGGAGTCCGCGAGAGAAAACGAAAGGGAGGGGCCTAAGTCTTGTCCACGACCGCGCTTCGCCCTTGGAATCAACACATCGAGAGATCAGTAGTCAGACCGGGCAAAAAGGGAATCTCATAAATCACGGGTCGTTCCGGTTCGATGAGGCGGTTCTCATTAAGAATCTGTAACGAGTCAGCGCGGCTCCGGCGGAGGTAGCGTTCGCCGGAGCCGCGCTGTGCTTGAGTGTTTCCGCGCTTTTTAGCTCTTACTGTTTCATCGCAATCGTGTCCTGGGCAATCTGATCGAACGTAGTCACGGCTTTGGCGTCAGCTTCATAGCCGCGCTGCGCGACGATCAGGTTGGCGAACTCGGTGGCGATGTCGACGTTGGACAACTCGAGCGCTCCGCCGGAGATGGTTCCGAGTCCTCCGGTACCGGGCACGCCGTTCACCGCCGCGCCGGAGGCCAGCGTTGGACTGTAGTTGGTATTGCCGTCGAGCTGCAGGCCATTGGGATTGGCGAAATTAGCCAACGCCAATTGGCCCAGAGCCTGGGTTTCGCCGTTGCTGAACGTGCCCGCGATCGTGCCATCGGAGCCGATGCTGAAGCTCACCAGCGAACCGCTCGCCGAGCCATCCTGATTGGTCGCCGAGGTGCTGCTGGCGGCGCCGACCTGGGTCAGAAGCGGAGATCCGTTGCTATAGAGATCCCAGGTGAGGTTGAGATTGGCGGCACCGTCTGCCAGTCCGGTGGCCGTAATCCCGGTCACGTTGGCGGCGGGGGTGAGCAAATTTCCGTTGTTGTCAAAGGTCAGATTTCCGGTGCCGAGCGACACGGGATTGCCCGTCGCTCCTACGTCCGCCGCGGGAATGGTGATGTTGTAACTCCATGTCTCCGGCCCGGTATTGGTATAGGTGAAGGTCAGGGTGTGGCTGGCGCCCAGCGAGTCGTAGACAGTGACGGGCGTCGAGAAGGTATCGCCCACGTTGGCGGCGGCGTTCAGATTGGTGGTCATCTGCACGCTGGTGGTCGCGGTCGGAGGGCTGAGAGTGCCGGTACTTAATTGCAGCGGCACGACGCCGGCGCCAGTGTTGACCACGCCATTCACCGCCGGGTAGCCCAACACCTGCTGTCCATCGGAAGTGACGAGGTTGTTGTTGGCATCCAGCGAGAAATCGCCGGCGCGGGTGTAATCAATGGCGCCGCTGCTGTTTTGCACCACGAAAAATCCCGAGCCCTGGATGGCTGCATCGGTGGGCACGCCGGTGGCGGAGATGCTGCCTTGGGTGAACAAAGAAGGCATGGAGCCGACCTGGGTGCCGGCTCCCAGCTGAATGGGATCTCCTGCTCCAGTGGTCCCGAGATTCTGATAGAACAGGTCGCTGAACAACACGCTGGTATCTTTGTAGCCCGTAGTGTTCTGGTTAGAGAGGTTGTTGGCGATAGCCGACAGCGCGGTCGATTCGGCGGTCAGTCCGGAAAGTGGAACGGAAAAATTTCCCATGTTAGAACACTCCTTGGATGCTGGGATTAAGTACGGATGCTGCTGGTGATGCTGATAGTGCGGTGAAGTTTGAAATGGCAGCCTGAGCCGCACTGACGGCCGAGGAAAACATCGACGAAGGCGCGGCGGGCGAAACCGGATTCGCCGGACTGAACGGGCTGCTGTTGGCGGACGAGGCTGCAGCGGCCGAAGCGGGGCCCGAACTCGGGCTGGCCGATGCGGACGTTCCCGATGTTCCTGATCCGGATGTTCCGGTCGAGCTTGACGTTCCGGAGTCCCCTGTCACTTGTTGCATGATCTGTTCGATTTGGGTGACTTCGCTGAGCTCGCTGAACTGGGCGAGTTGTCCGACGAACTGCGAGGGATCGAGAGGATCGAGCGGGTCCTGATTCTGCAACTGCGCCACCAGCAGCTGCAGAAACATGTTGTTCAGGCTTTGCGATGAGGGCAGCCCCGAGCTGGTCGTCGTCGTAGTGCCGCCCGTCGAGGGTGGCGTGGGAGTAATCGGTGATGTACTCAAAGCAAATCCTCCTTCTGGCGCGGCCTTTTTAAGCGAGAACGCTGAAGCCGGTGCCGCTCCTTGTGCTCAACTCTGTGCTCAATGCTGTGCTCAACGCGGCTGCTGGCTCGGTTGACTCTGGGTTGCCCGACTCGGGCGGGGCCATCGTCGCTATCGGCCCGGAAGCGAATGAACGCGGCTGCCGGTCGCCTCCCGACGACATCTGACTGGAAAATCCGAATCCCGGCGATGGCTGATGAAAGCTCACCTGGTTCAGCCGCAGGTTCTGCTGTTGCAGCGTGTTGGCAATGGCGGGAAGGTCGTTCGAAAGCAAAGAGCGCAAGTCCCCTCTTTCGCTGCCGATGACCACCCCAACATCGTTGGCGTGGACTGTGGCGCGCACTTCCACATTGCCGAAGGCTGCAGTGTTCAGCCCGATCCGCATTTCCGACTGCGCCGCCTGATTGACGGTGGCCTGATTGACGATCTGAGCCATCTGTACCGGTCCGCCGCTCGGATTGACGGGAAACTCTCCGGAAGCCGGCAGAGTCGATGGCAGGCCAGAGTTGGCTGAACCAGAGTTGGCCGAGCCAGAGGCCGAGCCGGGAGGCGCAGGCTGGCCGGCCGTTCCCGACACCACGGCAAGAGTCGCAAGATTCGCGGCCTGCGTTGCTGGACCTGCCACTGCTGCCGATGTTGCTGCTGATGCTGATGCCGATGGAAAACCCACAGTTGGCGTCGAGGCCATGGTCGTTCCCTTATGCGAAGAAAGAGAAGAATCCGTTGGGTCGTCTCCGGAGGTGTCCGATGGCGAATTGTTGGTTGCGCTGATCGCCGCCACAGCTGACTCTGCCCCTGGAAGCGGGGATGATGGAGCCGGACCGCCAGGAGCGGAGGACGGAACAGAATTATTCCCGAGGCTTACGCCCTTTTCATCCGCGAGATTTCCGCTTTGGTCCGGGGATCGCGAGACGACAGAGGCATTGGCGGAGGACCCGGCGGGCTGAGCTGCAGTCTGTGAGGAGGAAGCCGACGGCGGCGGAACCGGGCGCTCTGAAGCGGAAGCCGAGGCTGGAGAATGAGCACTAGCTGAAGTCGAAGAAGAAGCGGTTCCGCCGTTGCCAGATGTGTAGAACGTGGTTAGAAAAGTTGCGGTCGCTGGGCTCGGCATCGCGGCAGACAGTGTCGCGCCGACAGGTTGCTGTGAAACCGCCGTCTCCTCCGGTACGGTGGACGGAACGAGCGGGGCGGTCTCCATCCCGGGGAGCGGTTCCACATCTGGCCCGCTGATTCCGCTAGATGGTTGTTTCGCGGCAGTGTCGGCGGTCGGCGCGCCTGACGGCACGACCGCCAATGCGGGTAAATCGGCTGCCGACTGAGCCACCGCGGCTTGAGCAATGGTGGCGGGAACAGCCTCAGGAAAACTGGCGGGCAAAGATGAGGCAACGGAGGCTGCCGAGGAATTCGTATTTGATGAACTCGTATTCGATGAATTCGTACTCGATGCTGCGGCACTTCCGTCCTCCGACATTTGCGGCGCGGAGAGAATGCTGCGGGCGACCCCATTCTGCGAGTTCCCCGCCGCGCTCGAAGTCGATAGCAGACCGCTGGTGGAAGACTCTGGCAAAGCAGCCTCCATCGCCGCAGAGGTGGGCAGGGGCGCCGGGACCGGCGAGAGCTGAGATTGATAAGTGCCGCCAGCGAACCCGACCGGAGGGCTAATTGGTTGTGCACCGTTTGTGCCGAGAGGGTTTGCTAAAGGTGTCTTGCTGGCCGGTTTCTGCGAAACGCTCTGCGCTGTGGCAGGAATCGAGGAGCTGGTCTCATGCGCCGCCGACGTCGAAATGGAAATGTGTGCGGCGTAAACGCCAGCGAAGCTGCCTGAGTTCCGCGCGGCTGAATTGGCGCTGCCAAAGGATCCTGTCGCCGGGGCAGGAACGACGCTGGTCGGAATCGCGAATTCGATGGCGGCAGTCATAGTAAGTCAAAGCCAGTGCAGCAGCTCATTTGACATAGCACTCAACTAGGTTCGTCCGACATGGATGCATCTCAAGCACCAACCCGCCAGAGTATGGAGACACGACGGACGACGACAGCAAGCGCAGTGGTATCAAGGAAATCCCAATAGCGCCGATGGAAGGACGAAAGTCCGAGGGTGTTGATTCTGGGCAACGGCTGCCCATGCTCGGCAGCCAATGCCGGGCTGCCCATATTTGGCAAACCACGTTTGGCAACCATGCCCGGCTGCTTCTAACCTCGCCGTCGGCCGGCTTGCCGCAGGTAGGCTTGTCGTAACAGGAAGAGATCGTCGAGTTGCCGCTGTTCGCGCCGGGCCGCGTCGCGCTGGTATTGCTGCAATTGGCGGTCGCGCAGGCTTTCGAAAGTTTCGCGCTCGCGGCGCGCCTGCTGAAAGATTTCCTGCTGCTGGTCGCGCAGATTCTGCCAACGCATGAGTTCGCGCTCGGCGTCCTGGCGTTGTTGGCGCAGCCAGGCCTCGCCGGTAAGGGCTAAGCGCAGCTCGGCGGAGGTCGTGCCGGCTTCCAGTTGCTGCGCCTGGCGCGTCTGAATTTGCCGGATCCGGTCGTCGATATGATCGATGAGATGGCGCGCTTTAGCGACCTGCTGATTCGCCGTGCGCAGGCGCAGCTCCTGCTGATGTTCTACACTCTGGCGGAAATGAAAGACGGCTTGCAGCGGAAAATGAAAGGCCATATTCGTTGTCGTTACATATTTGTCGTTACACGTTATTCGTTAAACGTTTAGCCGGGCAGCGCCAGCAGTCGCGTAATGCTGTCCGCCAGTGACACGGCTTCGCCGGGCTTCTGCATCAGGAAGCGATGCAGCTCGGGAATCAGCGCCAGCGCCTTGTCGAGCGTGGGATCGCTTCCCTTCTGATACGCCCCAATGCGAATCAGGTCTTCCGACGCCGTGTAGGCGGCGAGCAGACGCCGTAGTTCATTCGCTTTTTGCAGGTGAGGCGCCGAGCACACCGCCGGCATTAGACGGCTCACGCTGTCGAGTACCGCAATCGGCGGATAGTGGCTGCGCACCGCCAGTTTGCGGTCGAGCATGACGTGACCATCGAGCAGGGCGCGCGCTCCGTCGACCAGCGGGTCCTGCTCGTCGTCACCTTCCATGAGGATGGTGTAGAACGCGGTGATGCTGCCGGCGCCAAATTTTCCCGCGCGCTCGATCAACCGCGCCAACATAGCAAAGCAGGACGGCGTGTAGCCTTTGGCGGTGGGAGGCTCGCCCGCGGCCAGTCCGATTTCGCGCTGCGCCATGGCCAGGCGGGTGAGCGAGTCGACGACCAGAAGCACGTTTTTGCCCTGCGCGCAGAAATATTCTGCCGCGGCGGTTGCGGCCAGCGCCGCCCGGATGCGCAGCAGCGGAGACTGGTCGGAAGTCGAGACTACGACTACGGCACGCTTCCGGCCTTCGTCGCCCAAAGAGTTTTCAAGGAAGTCGCGCACCTCGCGGCCGCGCTCGCCGACCAGGCCGAGCACAGTGAGGTCGGCTTCGGTGTTGCGCGCCATCATGCCGATCAGAGTGCTTTTGCCCACGCCGCTGCCGCCGAAGATGCCGACGCGCTGGCCGCGGCCGCAGGTGAGGAAAGCATCGACAGCGCGGATGCCGCAGCTGATGGGTTCGCGAATCGAAACTCGTTCGAGCGGCAGCGGAGCCGCACCGTCGAGGATGCGATATTCTCGCGCGCCATAGGGTGCAAGGGAATCGAGCGGCTGGCCGCTGCCGTCCAGCACCCGGCCAAGCATTTCTTCGCTCACCCGCAACGCGGGGCGTTCTCCCCAGGTGATGATCCGGTCGCCATGGCGCACGCCGCGCGGCAGATCGAGTGGCATGGATAAAACTGTGGAGCCGCGGAAGCCAACTACTTCTCCCGGCAGCACGCGGCCCTGCGCATCGTGGATGTGGCAAATCTCACCCACCGAGCAGAACGGGCCCTCCGACTCGACCAGCGGCCCTACGACTTGCGTGACCCGCCCTTGCCAGCGCAGGGCCGAGCAGGCTTCGAGCCGCGCCAAATATGGCGCGAGCGATGGACGAGTACTCATGATTTCGCTCGCAGAATGGGCGAACTAGATTGCGCCGAACCAGATTGCGCCGATTCAGGTCGCGCCGCCAGCAAGTCCAACAGTCCCTGCTCGATTTCCTTGAGTTGCACTTCCATACCAATCGCGGTCGTGCCCATCGCCGTTTCTAATGCGCAGCGGTCCGGGGGCTGGGCGGGATCGGCGATAATTTCCGGCAGATGGGCGGGATCGAGGTGAGCGGTAAGATACTGGCGCCACTCCGCGGCGTCGCGTGGATTGATGTGCAAACGCACGCCGGTAGCGCCGTCGATTTTTTCGAGAGCCACCCGAACCATGCCGGCGAGAAGCAAGGGATCGAGCTGGGCCTCGCGGTGCAGAATCCTGCGGGCAATGCTCAGCGCCAGTTGCACGACTTCGCCTTCGACCTTCTGAAAATAGGTAGCCCGGTCGCGGGTGAATTGGGCGAGAGCCGCGGCCAGGCTGGCGCGCTCCCGTCCCAGTTGCTCGTCGAAACTGTGGCGGGCTTCGTTGAGTCCCTCCTGCTTCCCTTGAGTGCGGACCAGGGCTTCGCGGGCAGCCGTCTCGACTGCGCTGTCGTGCGCTGCCGGACCGCCCAGCCCGGCGGCAGAAAAGGCGGAGAGTCCTTCCATGGTCGCGGCGCGGAGGGCGCCGGGTGGAATCGTGTCATAGGGGAACGGCTGGAATGTGGCCACGGGGTCCGGTTCGCGGGGCGCGCTTCGCGCCACCGACCGGCTAGGCGACGAACTCATCGTCTCCCTCCGGGGAAAGGGCCAGTTTGCCCTCGCTTTCAAGCTTGCGCGCCACCGCAACGGCCTCGGTTTGGGCGCGCTGCATCTCGCGGGATTTCACCGGGCCGAGCACGTCCATATCTTCCTTCAGCATTTCGACGGCGCGCGAGGACATCGACTTGAAAATGTAGTTCTTCAATTCCTCCGACGATCCGCGCAGCGCGGTGGCCAGCGTCTTCTTATCGAGTTGTCCCAGCAGCTCGCGGATGCCGGCCTCAGGCACGGTCAGCAGATCTTCGAAAGTGAACATCAGGTTGCGGATGGACAACGCCAGTTTGGGATCGTCTTTCTCAATGCCTTCGAGGATGGTTTTGGCGGTGACCAGATCGAGCCGGTTCATCACCTCGGCCACGCCGCGCAATCCGGCATAGGCGCGCCGGCTCTGTTCGCCGAGAGCTTCCAGACGCTTGTGCAGAACGATGGAGACGCGCTGCGCCATCTCAGGAGAAAACTGGCGCAACTGCGCCAGCCGCTTGATGGCTTCCCCGCGCAGTTCCTCGGGCAGCCGCATCAGCAGCGTCGAAGCCTGCTTGGCCTCGAGGTGGGCGAGAATCAGGGCAATGGTTTGGGGGTGCTCGCCTTCGATGAACTTGGCCAGCTGCTGAGGATCGGCGGTGCGCAGCGAGTCCAGCTTGGCGGCGCTCATCTCCGCGTTGAGCGACACCTGGCGCAGCAGCTCCTTGGCGCCATCTTCGCCGAAGGCTTTGATCAGCAGCTTATTGGCGTATTCCTTTCCTCCCTGCACCGTGTAGTCGCCGCTTTTGACCAGGCTATCGAATTCCTCGAGTACCGCGAGCGCGGTCGCGGCGTCGACCGATTTTAAGCGTGCGATTTCGTGGGTGACCTGCTCGACTTCGGCAGGCGGCAGATGACGATAGATCTGGCTGGCCGCGTCCTCGCCGAGAACGACCAGCAGAATCGCAGCCTTGTGCAGTCCGGCAGGCGCGGCGGTCTCGGCGGCGGCGTTCATCGCTTTTCCTCCTGCTGCACCCAGTTCTGTACCAGGCGGCTGGCGGTCTCGGGTTCGGCCTTCACTTTTTCAGTGAGCAGGCGCTTCAGTTGACTGGCGCGTTTTCCGCCGTCTTCGATTGCGGCTTCGCCGCTCCCGAGGGTGCCACTGCCCGCAGACTGCGCTACCAGGGGCGCAGCGGCCCGGCCCGGCAGCTCGCGGAAGGCGGCCAGAGCCTGCTTCTTTACCGGACGCAGGACCAGCCAGTAGATGACCAGAAATAAAGCTGCCAAGCCGAGGTAGCGCAGCGCCCAGGCCCAGGGCTCGATCACATGACGCCATTGTTCGCTGCGGCCCGGCGCCGCCGGCAGGATTTCGATGGGAGCTTCCTGGAACGACAAATTCTCGACTGCCAGAACATCTCCGCGCAGCGGGTTGACTCCGATCGCGGCACTGGCCAGCTGCTCGATCTGCTTCATTTCTTCGGGCGTACGCTTGCGCCGGGTGGTGGTGCGTTTCCCGGCCTGCTCGGTGGTCTCGACCGCATCGTCGACCAGCACAGCGGCGGCAATGCGATGCACGCGTCCCGGCGGCTCGATGCTGTGATGGAGAGTCTTGCTCACCGCGAACGTGGTGGCATCGGACTTGGAGGTCGATTGCTCGGCAGCGGCAGCGGCAGAGCCAGAGGCAGCGGGCGCGGAGGCTGGAGTACCGGGCGCAGGAGTGCCGGGCGCGGGCGCCGCAGCGGGCGTGCCGGAGGGCACGTTGCTGGCTGTGCCGGGAACTCCGGCAGGGGCGGCTCCGGTCGAACTTTCCTCGGAATGTTCCTGAGTTAGTGTGGCGGCGGTCTTCGGATCGTAGGTCTCCTGCGTATCTTCGCTCGAGCCCAGTTCGTATTCCACGTGTACGCTGGCGCGCACGTGGTCGGGCCCGACGACGGGCTCGAGCGTGTGGACCAGAGTCTTGGCGAGTTCCTCGTCGAGGCCATAGGCCTGGCCGCCGGGGCCTTCGCGGTTGTGCAGCAGGGGAGTGTTGCTGTCGGCATCGACCACGGTCACGTTTTCCGGGCGCAGACGGTCGACGGCGCTGGCGACCAGCTGCGGAATGGCCTGCTGGGCTTGTTCGGAAAGATGGCCGCTACGGGTCTTAAGAATGACGGCAGCTTTGGCGTCGTGTTGCTGTTCGGTGAATAAAGATTCCTCGGGCATCACCAGATGCACCCGCACCGCTTCGACTTCGCTGAGCGTGGCCAGAGTGCGCTCCAGTTCGCCTTCGAGAGCGCGCTGGTAATTTACTTTTTCGGTGAAGTCCGACCCCGCCCAGTTGGGCGTGTCGAAGAGTTCAAAACCGAGGCGCGCGCTGCGCGGCAGGCCGGCGGCAGCGGTCTCAAGGCGGCTGGCGTCGAGTTTGTCCTCGGGCACCTGCAGGCTGCCACCGTCAGCGGAGATCTGGTGGGGAATGTTTTTCGCCGCCAGACGCCCAGCCAGCGACTGCGCTTCTTCGGGACGCAGTCCGGAATATAAGGTCACATACTTCGGCGTTCCCAGCAGAGTGACAAAAATCCAAAGGGTCGCGCCCACCAGCGCCGCGCCGCCGGCCAGCAGCAGCCGCTGGTTCAGGGTCAGCCCCTGAAAGAACTGGGCGAGACGATGGAGGACGTCGTTTCCGGTGCCCGGAGATGGGGGACTGTTGGCCATTTTTCTTACGTGTGCTTCCGAGCTTCAGCTTGTCAACCCAAAAGTTTCTCGTTCCGAAGTTTTGATCCCAGCTGCGCTCTTGAACGCCGCCCGGGTTCTCAGAACTGCATGCGCGAGATTTCCTCGTACGCCGACACGATCTTGTTGCGCACCTGCATCATCAGCTGGAAGCTGAGATCGGCTTTCTCGACTGCAATCAGCGCGGTGTGCACGTCGGTTCCGCTGCCCTCGATCACGCCTGCGACCTTCGCTCCGGCCTGGCCTTCGAGCTGCTGGATGTCGTCGATAGCGCTGTGCAGCACATCGCGAAAGCCAGACTCGGACGCCGACACGGGCTGCAGCGAAGAGGAGTCCGCTTCGGCGGGCAGGATGCGCAGGGCAGAGGAAGAGATGGCGCCGTTCATAATATGGTCTCCGGCATAGTCGAAATCACCTTAAGATCCTGCGCACTCAAGATCGATTAACTCAAAATCGATCAACCTAAGCTCGATTAACTAAGATCGATCAAACTAATCTCGACCAACTCAAGTTTCAATCAGCTTAAGATCTGCAGCGACTGCTGAATCATGCTCTTGGCGGCCTGCACGGCGGCGGCGTTCAGCTGGTAGGCCCGCACCGCGCTCAGCAGGTCGGTCATTTCCATCACCGGATTCACGTTGGGATAGGTCACATAACCCGCGGCATCGGCGTCGGGATGTCCCGGCTCATAACGCCGGGGCTGCGGGGACGCGTCGGCCACGACCCGGTCGACGCGCACGCCCTCCTGTGGGCCGCGCTGCAGCAGACTCGGGTGCAGCGAAGCCAGCAGCTGAGGAAATCGAGTTGTGGGCAGAGCGCGAAACACCACCAGCTGGCGCCGGTAGGCGCCCCCCTGCGGAGTGCGAGTAGTTTCGGCGTTGGCCATATTGGCGGAAACGACTTCGGCCCGCCAGCGTTCCGCCGCCAGAGCCGAGCCGCTGACTTCGAGCATGCCAAATAAGTTCATGACGTAGAGCCTCCGGAATTGATGGCCAGCGAGATAGTATGGAATTCGTCTTTCAACAGCTGCACCCCCAGGTTGTACTTCATCTGCGCCTCGGCCAGCAGCAGGCTCTCGCGGTCGATGCTGACGTTGTTGCCGTCGGGCCGCTCCATCAACCCGCGAACTTGCTGTCCGCGAATCTGGCGCGCGACTGGTCTAAAGGATGCGGAGACCAGTTGGCCGCCTTCGATTCCGGAATCTTCTCCGGAATCCTCGGTGGCCGCGCGCCTGAGCTCGGCGCGGAAATCCAGGTCTCGGGTGTGATAGCCGGGAGTGTCGATATTCGCGAGATTGGCGGCGATGAGCTGGTAGCGGGCCACATCCACGTCGAGGAAGTGGGTCAGAGAGTCGGTCAGGGCGTCAATCGTGCGGTCACTCATGCTCTTTTCCTCATACCTGCGTTCCTCTTGCTCCCCGAGGCTCATCAATAACTGCTGCAACTGGGCAGGCCGTAGCTGCGCACCTTGTTGCGCACCGTGCGCAGGCTCACGCCCAGCAGTTCGGCCGCCCGTGAGCGGTTGCCACCGGTGGCCACGAGGGTGATTTCGACCAGCTTGCGCTCCATCTCGCCCAGGGAGACTCCGGGACGAAGGGAGGAAATATCGAAAGCCGCAGGGTTGGCCGCAGGCGTCCATTCGCAGCCTTCGAGCGCGTTTACGCCAATCTCGGTTCCAGTGGACAGAGCCACCACGCGGCGCACGCAGTTCGCCAGTTCACGCACGTTACCCGGCCAGGAGTGGGCTTCGAGCAGCGCCAGAAATTCAGGACTCAGATGCATCGCCTGGCCGGGCGGAGCGTAGAGCTGAACAAAGAATTCTGCCAGCTCGCGGACGTCGCCCGTGCGCTCGCGCAACGGGGGAAGGCTCAGCGGGATGACGTTCAGGCGGTAATAAAGATCAGCGCGGAAGCGGCCCTCGCGCACCATGCGGGCCAGGGCGCAGTTGGTGGTCGCGATCACGCGCAGGTCGACGTGGATGGTGCGGGTATCGCCCAGGCGGTCGAACTCGCGTTCTTGCAAGGCGCGGAGGAGTTTGGGCTGGAGCCCGAGCGGCATCTCGCCCACTTCGTCGAGCAGCAGCGTGCCTCCGTGGGCCAGCTCGAATTTGCCCGGCTTGGCATAGCTGGCGCCGGTGAAGGCGCCTTTGGTGTGGCCGAACAGTTCGCTTTCGAGTAGGGTCTCGGGAAATGCAGCGCAGTTAACCGCGACAAAGGCACGGTCGCGGCGCGGGCTGAGGCGGTGAATCAGGCGCGCCACCAGTTCCTTGCCGGTGCCGCTCTCGGCCTCGATCAGGACATCCGCCGTGCTGGCGGCGGCTTGCCGGGCACGATCGAGCGCCCGCAGCCACACCGGCGTGTGCCCGACCAGGTTTTGCATGGTTTCGGCCTGGGTTCGGGCTTGCGCCAGGATGCGCTCGGCGGCCTGCTCAAGCTGCTCGAAAGAAACTGGCTTGACCAGATAATCGCAGGCCCCGTCCTTCATGGCGGCGACCGCGTCGGGCACGCTGGCGAACGCGGTCAACAGAATGACCGCCGTATGCGGAGCCAGAGCCCGCGCCGCCCGCATGACAAAGAAACCGTCTTCCTCGGGAACACCGTCGGGCATACCATCGGGCATGCTGCTAGGGACGCGGCTGGGCATGCGGCCCGGCATGCGTATGTCGGTCACGATCAGGTCATGCATGCCCCGGCGAAACCGTTCGATCGCATCCGCCGCGTTAGCGGCCGTCTCGACCTGCCATCCCCGGCGCTGAAAACGGGCTTCGAGCGCTGCCCGCATGCCACAATCGTCATCGACGACGAGAACCCGATTCATGCTTGCACTGTTCGTACTTAAACCGTTCATGCTTGAACTCCATCTACAGCTTCTTCCGCCGGCTGCGGGGTAAGAGGAATAGTGAGAGGAAAAGTCAGAGTGAAAGTCGCGCCACAGGCGGGACGGCTCCCCGCCGTGATGGTGCCGCCGTGCTGTTCGACGATCTTGCGGCACACTGCCAGGCCCAGCCCCGGGCTGCCGGCGCGGGTACTGAAGCCGGGCTCGAAGATGCCCGGCAGATGTTCCGGAGAAATGCCGGGGCCGGTATCGGAGACCACCAGCACGACGGCCCGGCCCTGCTGAACCTTGCGCCCACCCAGCTCGATCCAGCCTCCTCCGGGCATAGCCCGCAAGGCGTTGAGCACCAAATTCAGCAGCACCTGCTCGAGGCGATGGCGGTCGGCGGGAAAGAAAACTCCGGCCACGCGGTTCTGCAGGCTCAAAGCCACGCGCGATTGCCGCGCCAGAGGCAGGAAAAAGTCGCGCGCCCACTCGAGCAACTGGCCGAGATCGACGGGCGCGCGCTGCGGTTCCGGCAGGCTGTGAAAGTTCAGCACGTTATTGACGGTTGCAGACAGGGTGCGCAGCCCGGCCTGCACATGCTCGACCCAGTTGCGGCAGTCCGGGTCGAGATCGGATTCCGCCAGCAATCCGGCAAACAGTTCCAGGCTGCCGAGCGGGTTGCGGATCTCATGCGCCAGCAGGGAAGAAATTTCGGCGAGCGCCTGTTCGCGGCGCAGTTTCGACTGCGTCTCGTCGAGCTCGCCACGCAATCTTTGCACCTCCACGCGCAGCTTCGCGTAAGACTCTTCGAGCGAACCGGCAGCTTCGGCAAAGCTGCGAAAGGCGCGCAACAGAAACTGCTCATCCTCAAGGGTAGGATTGCCGATAGTTGGGACAACGGCAGATTCACTGCGGTCAGGAGCAGGAGCGGACGAAGCCCGCTCGGGCCAGCACGTCGGCATAGGCAAAGAAGTCATGCTCACGGCAAGATTTGCACGGTGCGTGCCAATCAAGGGCGTGGTCGCCTAAGATTTCTCTCAGGATTCGAGTGGCTGTCGTTGAGAGCTGTTGGGGTACGCAAAATAAAGATGCTCGGCGGCGATGGTGTCGGCCTGCTCCACCAGAATGGATGCCCGCTCCATGACGTGCTGCAGTTCGCGCACGTTACCGCGCCAGGGATGGGACTCGAGCAACCGGATAGCGTCTTCACTCAGATGCGGAGTTGCCATTTCCATGGCCGCCGACATGCACGCCAGAAAATGTTCGGCCAGCGGCACGATGTCGGCGCGGCGCTCGGCCAGGGAGGGCAGCTCGATGGGAAAGGCCGAGAGCCGGTAGAAAAGGTCGAGACGAAAAGTTCCGCGCGCGGCCCGGCCGGCCAGGTCGGCGTTGCTGGCGGCAATCACCCGCACATCGACGCGCGTGACTTCGGAACTGCCCAGACGCTGAATCTCTTTTTGCTCGAGAAAGCGCAGCAGCTTGGCCTGCATCCCCAGAGGCAGTTCGCTGACTTCGTCCAGAAACAGCGTTCCCCCGTGAGCCGCTGGGATGCGGCCCAGTTGGGATTGGACCGCGCCGGTAAAGGCGCCGCGAGTGTAGCCGAACATTTCCGATTCCAGAAGGGCCTCAGGGATGGCGGCGCAGTTCACCACCACGAGCGGCTTCGCCGACCGCGGGCTGAGCGTATGCAGAGCCCGCGCCACCAGTTCCTTGCCGGTTCCGGTGGGGCCGGCGATAAGCACCGCGGTCGAGCGGGCCGCCACCAGGCGCACCATGCGGTATACCCGCTGCATGGCCTCGCTGGTACCGATCATTCCCGGCAAAGGCTTGGTTGCCGCTTCCCCGATTCCACGTGGCTCCGCACGCAAAAGCAGGTGCGCGCGTGGGCCACTCGGCGCAAAGGCGCTATCGTCGTTGTGGTTGCGTGTGCTCATGCTCATGCGTTTGCCGTCGTGGTGGTTGCCGTTGTCGTTGTCGTTGTCGTTGTCGTTATCGTCGTCGTGAGCGTCCTCGTCGGAGCGCTCCTCCTCGGAATCAAGCATCACTACCTGGGTGGCGGGAAAGCGGCGCTGGATGATAGCCATGAGTTCCTCGGCATCGAGATCGGGAAGACGGCGGTCGAGAAACAGGACCTGCCAGTCTCCTTTTTCGAGTTTGGCCAGGGCGTCGGCGCCGCCCAGAGCCTGCTGCACCGGCCGGCAGCGGCCGTTCAGGCGTTGCACCACCTGCTGGCGTAGCGCGCTGTTCGGGCTGGCGATCAGCGCTCCGCCGATCACTGCTCCTCCAGGCAGTGCTCCTCCAGTCACTGCTCCGCCAGTCAATGCTGCGCCGGATTGGGTGAACCATGGAATTGTGGGCATCGTGGGCAGGGTGCTCATGTCAGATCTCCAAATCTCGCACGGCTACCGTGCGGCAAAAGCGGGAGCCAGGGGCAGTCGAACGGCACAAGTTTCGGTCGACTCTGTCCGGCTATGAATCCATTCCGCGCCCGCCCGCTCCCAACCGGCCCGCGCGATCAGGAGGCCGACTTCGGACCGGGAAAAAGGCGAATGCTCAGGGGGCGGGCCGGGACTCCAGGAGACCACCAAAGTTGCGCGACCCAAGTTGGTGTGATCTAAGCTGGCGTGACCCAGGTTGGTGTGATCCAAATTAGTGTGACCCAAGCTCGCGTGTCCGCGTTCGACAGCAGCCACAATCCGCAGCTCGCTACCCTCTCGCGTGAGACTCAGAGCGGACTCCAGAAAGCGAAACAACAGTGTCGTCAGGGAGCGTGGATCGCCGCGCACCGGCAGGGCAGGCAGTTCGACCAGCAAAAGGCGCACGCCCCTGGCCGCGGCGACGGGTAACAGATCGGCGACGGTCATGCGTAGCAAGGGGTCGAGCAAGAGCGCTTCAAACTGTTCCGCCTCGGAGGGCTGGGCGTCGGCCACTTCCCGGAGGGCTTCCACCAGGATTCGTATCCGGCCGGTGAGTTCCAAACCCTCGCGCAGGGCGCGGACATAATATTCGTTGGGCCGCGGGCCCGCCACGGCCAGTTCCAGCGAACACTGCAGTCCGGTCAGCGGCTGGTTGAGAGCATGCAGCAGATGCGCCAGCGGGCTGCGGCCGGCCGCTGCTGCGCCCGGGCTGAACTGGAGCGCGGGCTCAGACGAGGATTGGGGCGCGGGCTGAGAACCGGCGCTGCTCATATTCCTACTCCGCTTGTTCCCACCCCGGTTGCGGGCACTTCCGCGGGACTGCTCAACTCGTATCCCACCCCGCGCACGGTGTGAATCAGCTTGAGGGCGTGACCGTCATCGATTTTGCGGCGCAGGTAGTTGATGTAGACGTCGACTACGTTGGTGGTGGTATCAAACGTGAGATTCCAGACGTGCTCAATGATCATGGAGCGGGTGACTTGGCGCCCAAGATTGAGCATCAGATATTCCAGCAGGGAGAATTCCTTCGAGGTCAACTCGATCCTGAGCCCGGCGCGTTCCACCAGCCGTTGCACCCGGTCGAGCCGGAGGTCGGCGGCCAACAGCACCGACTCCGACGGCAAGTGGCTGCGCCGTACCAGCGCGCGAATGCGGGCGGATAGTTCACTGAATGAAAAAGGCTTCGCCAGATAATCGTCGGCGCCGGTGTCGAGGCACTGCACCCGGTCTTCGACCCGGGTGCGCTGGGTCAGCACCAGCACCGGCAGGCTGGGCTTTTTCGAACGCAAATGCCGCAGCACGCTGACTCCATCCAGCTTAGGCAGGTTTAGGTCGAGGATGACGACGTCGTACTCGAACTCCGTAGCGGCTGTCCGTGCCTGTTCGCCATCCGGGAGAACGTCCACAGAATAATGTTCGCTCTCGAGACCCTGGCGGACGAACTTGGCTAGCGCTTCATCATCTTCGGCAATGAGAATTCGCATAATGTGAACCGTCCTTAATCCAACCTCCTCAGTCTAGTTAGAAACCACTCAAGCGCAGCCAAAACCGTGCCCGCACAAAAGTCTGTAGGTGCAGAAATGGTGTTCGAGTTCAATTCGGGAGAGGGATAGCGCTGCTCGTGCGAATCGTTTCGTGCGAACCTTCCTTATCTTTGCTACGAAGCTGCTCCGAACCTTGCAACCGAACTTTGCTCCGAACCTCCGCGGCCAATTCCTTCCTCGACGCCCGGCCAGAGATAATTCCAGAAGGAGTCTTTCCGAACTGGAGTTACGCCTTGCGGGTCTGGAGCACAACGACACTGAAATCTCTGTTGCTGCCCGGCGGAGTTCTGCTCTTGGGCGTCGTGGTGCTCGTATATTCCGGCTGGCTGACGCTGGCTCTGCCCGCCCTCAGCTTTCTGGCCTACTGCGCGCTCGGGGGCGGAATGCTGCTGGCCTGGCGATTCCACTCCAGCCGCATTTTCTTCGCGTTGCTGGTGCTGTTTCTCGGCCAGGAGGCGGTTGCTGTCTTCGGCGCTGGGCATATCTCACCCGGAACCGCGGGCTGGACCGCTTTGCAAGCGGCGGCCGTGCTGGTGCCGTTGAACTTCGTCCTGATCGCGCTGATGCAGGAGCGCGGCTTCACTGTCTCCGCGACCGCGCCTGTCGGCTTGTTCCTGTTCGTGCAATCGGTCATCGTGGCCGTGCTTTGCCGCGCTGCTCAGGAATTGCCTTCGACCAGGGCACATCATCTCGCGGCTGCGGTCTCCTCGCTGGTCTCTCTTCCGGCCTATATCCTGTTCGTATTCGGTGGCGCCGGCATCCTGCTGCTGGCCCGGTTTCTAGTCGCCCGAAAGCCCGTCGACAGCGCTTTGCTGTGGTCGCTCTCCGCCTTCTTCCTGTGCCTGCGCTTCAGCGCGACTGCGCGCGTATCGACTGTGTACTTGGCCACCGCAGCATGCATTCTGGCGGCGTCGATCGTCGAAAACTCATACCTGCTCGCCTATCACGATGAACTTACGGCGTTGCCTTCGCGCCGCGCCTTTAATGATGCGCTCCTGCGGCTGCAGCATCCCTATTCGATCGCGGTGGTCGACATCGACCACTTCAAGCGCTTCAACGACAGTTACGGTCACGACACCGGCGACCAGGTTTTGCAGTTAGTCGCGGTGAGCTTGTCGCGGGTGACCGGCGGAGGACAGGCCTACCGTTGCGGCGGGGAGGAGTTCAACATCTTGTTCCCGGGGAAAACCACTTCCGAGGTGGCGGATCATCTTGAGCAGTTGCGGGCAGCGATTGCGTCCTCGGAGTTCCGCGTGCGCAGCCGCGACCGGCGCCAGGTTCCGCGAGGACCGGATCGCCGCAACGAGCGGGCTCGCGGCCGCAAGCGCACCGGGCATGCGATTCGAGAACTCGTGCAGGAAAAATCTCCGGCGGCGCTCTCGGTCACGGTCAGCATCGGGGTCGCGGCTTCCCTGAAGGCACAGTCGGAACCAGAGCTTGTGCTGCAGGCTGCCGACAAGGCGCTCTACCGCGCCAAGGCCAACGGACGGAATCGCGTCGAGACGGCCAGTTCGATCCGGCGGAAGAGTCGTGTCAAAGCGGCTGGAATTGCCTGAGTGCTTCTTGAGTGTTCGATCGTCCCTGAAGCAAATCCAACCTGAGATAGACAGAGATTAAGCGATAAAAGGTGAGTGCAAACCGCGGATTCGCTGTATGCGCTCGTCCGGACCGTCAACCGTAGGACGGGAAGTATGACGGCCCGGTTCCGAACGCTTTCGCAAGCACCGCAGGCCGTGCGGTCAGCCGGCGGTCGAAGGCGGGATGGGGCGTTTCCGTCCGGTGCCCGCACAAGCGGGACACTTCAAGCGGATAAATGCGACGCCGTCGGACTTACCGTTCATGTCCACGGGCTTCGCAATAAATCCACTACCGCCGCAATTCGGGCAGTCGTCCGGAGCCACTCCTCTCCCCCCTCAATGTTGAGAGCATTGTCCACGATGGGAGCGCGAAATTTTCAGCAGAATGTTTTGCGTTACGAATCACGAACAAGATTTGACAGACGACTGAAATCTTGATCGTCTATCTCGGTCGGTCTACCCTGATCGGGCCGTTCCAACTCTCTCGTTCTGAAAGGAGTTCATCATGATTCTGGGGATGACGACTGCGACGTTCACATTGGTACACGTGTTGCTGAGCCTGGCCGGTATCGCTTCCGGGTTCATCGTGGTTTACGGACTGCTGACCGGGAAACGGCTCGACGGCTGGACCGCGATTTTTCTGGCAACCACCGTTTTGACCAGCGTGACCGGATTCCTCTTCCCGGTTGAGCATCTTCTGCCCTCCCACGTGGTCGGCGCTATTTCGCTGGTGGTGCTGGCGGTTGCAATTGTCGCGCGCTATGCGTTTCACATGGTGCAGGCCTGGCGATGGATTTATGTGGTCTGCGCCGTTGTGGCGCTGTATTTGAATTCCTTTGTGGCGGTGGTGCAGTCGTTTCTGAAGGTGTCAGCCTTGAAGGCGCTGGCTCCGACGCAGAAAGAGCCGCCATTCCTGATTGCCCAACATGCGCTCATGGCGCTCTTTATCGTGATTGGCGTTTTTGCGGTGAAGAAGTTCCACATCGAGCGGGTGGCTGCGATGCGCTAGGCGATCCACGCCAGGTGATCCGCGGAAGACGTAGTCGCCCTCAGTGGAGAATGCCACCGTTCAACATTCGGGATCTTGGCGCCTTGGAGCAAATCCTAATTCGGGAAGGTCTTATGAATTCTCGCTTGCCGATTGTCGGTGAGGGTGCAGAGGGTGCTGGCTTCGGGCTAATATGAAGAGGGCTGTCTTCCCCGGGGGGCATCTTGGGTAGAAAACCTTCGCGGCGTCACAAAAAGGTTAAGGTTTAAGAGGATATGGCAAGAACGCAGTCACATCGCGCTGTAATGGCCGTCCTTGTTCTGCTGCTAGCTGGTTTCCTTCTGCTCCACGCCACGGTAGAAGCGCAAGAGGTGAATGACTCTGCATCGTCCGTAAAGAGCGCTCTTCTGCCAGTGGAAGCCGTCGTGAGAAATCTCCAGCAGAGAAATGCTCAGCGGGCGGCCGCCCTGGAAGAGTTTGCGGGAACGCGCGTCTACCGCATGCAGTATCGCGGAGTCCCCAGCGATCGCGATGCTGAGATGGTGGTCACCATGACCTACCACGCTCCGAATGCGAAGCAGTTCAGCATAGTTTCGCAGAAGGGATCGAAGTTCATCGTCGACCACATTTTCATGAAACTGCTGGAGGGTGAGCAGGAAGCGGCCAGTGACGAGAACCGGCGCCGAACCGCCCTGAGCACCGAGAACTACGATTTCTCGCTCGCAGGTTACGAGAGCTCTCCTGAGGGCGGGCTATACATCCTGAATCTGTTGCCGAAGACCAAGAACAAGTTTCTGTATCAGGGAAAAATCTGGGTCGATGCCAAGGATTTCGCGGTGGTGCGGATCGAAGGCGAGCCGGGAAAGAATCCTTCCTTCTGGATCAAGAAGACAGAAATTGCTCACCGGTACGTGAAAGTGAATGACTTCTGGCTCCCGGCCGAAAACCACACGGAAAGCTTAATCCGGCTCGGAGGACGAGCAACCCTCTCTATCGAGTATCGGGATTATAAGATCACAAAAGCTGCTCCCCTGCCTATTGAGAACGCGCGCGAAGACTCGAGATCATCGCAAGTCTTAGGGATTCGCTGATTAGAGTTCGAGCGCAGTCCCACCCAAGCGCGGTTGGTGTTCGTTCCTCCTCTACGATATGCTTTCTGGTTCGTTTCGGGGGAGACACGTTATGCGCAGCCCGCTGTTTGCATCCACTCTTCTGTTCGTTGTTTCGATTTCTGCCACTTCTCAAAGCACCCGCCATCCCTTCACCGTCGACGATGCCGCAACTCTCCGCAGCGCGGCGGCCATCGCGGTTTCACCCGATGGCAAAAATGTGCTCTACCGGGTGCATTTCGGGGGCAGCAAGGGACCGGACAACACGGAGTGGCAGTTGATCGCGGCCGCTGGCGGCGAGTCCCGCCATCTGACAATTCCAGAAAAGTTCAAGCCTGCTGGATTCACCCGCGATGGTGCCGGTCTCTATGGCATGTACGAAGTCAACAAGATGGCGCAGCTGGCCACGCTGGCGCTCGCGCCGGCCAACACTCCCGCGGCTGCGGCAGCCACTCCCGTCCCACTCACGGCGTTGCCGAGGGGCATTCGCTCGGCCGTGATCTCCCCGGACGGCTCACACTACGCCATCCTGGCCGATCCGCGCCTTCCGGATCCTCTCGACGATATACACAGCGTCATCGAGGCCGAACCCACGAGCCTATACGTCATCGGCACTGATGGCACGGGCGGCGCATGGTGGTGCCCGACATTGCGAGATGCGGGTGAAGTCGCCTGGTCTCACGACGGCGCTTCGTTGGCCGTTCTATCGGCGACTCCGAAGATTGGCTTTCATTATGTTCGCTCGTTCATCGATGTGTGCAGCTCCACAGGGCCGCGGCACGTCGCCACCGTCGACGAGGCCACCAGCGGGATTGGTTGGATCAACGGCGACAAAGAGTTGGCGTTCCTCAGCACGACTTCACCCGTACTGACGCCCGACCATGTGTGGACCGTCGCGGCCAGCGGCGGAACTCCCGTCGACCGCACCCCGAAGCTCGAAGGCTCGGCGATGCAGTTGTCAGTGGACGCCAACGGAAACACCTGGGTGATTGTGGCGCGCGGCGTCAAATCGGAAGTGGACGCCTTTCAGAATAACTCGTTGACTCCCACCTACCAGTGGCCCGATGGAATCATCGCCAATGGACCTATCTCTCCGCAGATCGCCTCCGCACCACAGGTGCAGGCCTTTACGGTGGCCGATCCGCAACACGCCTCTAATGTTGCCATCGCACAAGGCAGTGCACTGCACCGCATTACCACCGAAGGCGACGAGCAATTGGCCAAGGTTGCATTAGGCGAGGTCCGCGCGGTGCATTGGACCAGCAAAGAAGGAATTGCGCTCGAAGGCATCGCGACATTCCCGTCCGATTATCAGGCGGGGAAGGCCTATCCCTTTCTGGTGCTGCCCCACGGCGGGCCGGAAGCCAACGACACCCTTCGGCTCGACATGTTTTCGCGGACGATCGCCGGCATGGGCTACATCGTGTTGCAACCGGAGTATCGCGGCTCAACCGGCTATGGCACCGAATTCCTGAACACCATCTACCAGCACTTTGGAGATCGTGCCTATCGCGACGTCGACAGCGCGACCGACTATGCCATCGCTCAGGGCTGGGCTGATCCGAATCGGCTGGCCATTTTCGGCTGGAGCGCCGGCGGCTTCATGACTTCCTGGACAGTTACGCAGACGCATCGCTACAAAGCCGCCATTGAGGGCGCGGGCATCACCGACTGGCTCAGTTTTATGTGGACCAGCGACGTGCAGCAGATCGACTACGACGCCCGCTGGCCCGATAAAGATCCCGAGGCGTTTCTGGTGTTCTCCGCCGTCATGCATTCGGAGAACGTAACCACCCCGCTGCTCGTTCTGCATGGCGACGCCGACGTGCGCGTGCCAACTTATCAAGGGCGGGAGTTCTTCGAAGTGCTGGCTGCGCACGGCAAGACGACCCGCATGGTCACCTATCCTGGTTCGCCGCACTTTCCGACCGTGTGGGAGCAGCGCCAGGACGTGTTTCGCGAAATTGCAGCATGGCTGGCGCGCTATAACCCGTGAGCATCGCCGGATGACGATGGTGCAGCTGGATGATCAGCGATTTTCAGGGTCTTCGTTTCCTGCGCCTGAGTCCAAAGCGCCAGGAATGCATCTACGTGGGCATGGCAAACTTAACGGAATTCAATCTGGCCGATGCTGTCGCAGTTCTCACCCGCACGCCCGCAACTCTGACTGCGTTGTTGCGCGGGATGCCCAACATCTGGGTGCGCAGCAACGAAGGCCGCAGGGAGCAAGGAAAAGATACCTGGAGTGCGTTCGACATCGTCGGCCACCTGATCGTGGGCGAACGCACCGACTGGATGCCGCGGGTGCGGATCATACTCGAGCACGGTGAATTGCGGCCCTTCGATCCCTATGACCGCTTTGCCCAGGTGAAAGAGAGTCAAGATAAGTCGCTGGAGCAACTCCTCGACGAATTTTCCCGGCTGCGAAGGGAGAATCTAGCTGCGCTGCAGGCGTTGAATTTGCGGCCGGAAGATTTAGCGCGGCGCGGAAAGCATCCCGCGCTGGGAGTAGTAACGCTGCAGGAACTCCTCGCGACGTGGGCGGTTCACGATCTCACTCATCTGCATCAACTCTCCCGCGTGATGGCCCACCAGTATCGTGACGCAGTCGGTCCGTGGAGCGCATATCTCGGTGTGCTGCATTGCGCGGGTCATAGTGCATAGGGGTCATAGCGCATAGGGAAGCAAGTTTTCCGCCCAGGTAGATGGCCACTTCTTCGCGATTCGGTTCGCCGGAACCGTGTAAAATTCGCGTACGAATAGACCAGGCGCGATGAACGGGTTGCGATGAAGAAGATCGGGTTTGTCGCAGCATTGACGCTGTTCGCCGTAGTAATTTTGTCCACTCGCTACTATATGGTGGACTTGCCGATATATCACTTTCTTGGCGGCGGCGAAGCGCCCGAACCTGCAGCCTTGCACCTGCGGGGGGAATTCGTGGAAAGCAATTTGGGCGCGGCGCAAGGACCGTCCGGATCGCTTACCGTCCGCATGATTGCGCAGCAATTTGTTTTCGTACCGCAATGCATCGTAGTGCCCGCTGGCGTTCCCATCACCTTCCGAATGACCAGTGCCGATGTCGTGCACATGCTGAGCTTCCTGGGTACAGACTACGGCCTAAAGGTTGTGCCCGGAGCGGTCACTGAAGCGACCTTTACTTTTGCGAAGCCTGGCTCATTCAAGATTCCCTGCCATGAGTTCTGCGGTGCTGGCCACTATGCGATGAGGGGCCAGCTGAATGTGGTCCCGCGAGATCAGTTTGCCTCCTTGCTTCCAGACGAAAGGCGGACTTGTGAGCTACGTTAGTCAGGCTCCGCGTTTGGGAATACTGGTGCGGTGGCTTGGAACCCTGGTGGTTTTGTGTGTGATTATTGTTCTATTGGCGGGAAGGGATTCTTCCGCACAATCTCCGGCGCAACCGGCTTCCGCAAAACCACCTTCAGCAAAAGCAGCGAATTCCGACCCTCCGGTTCGCATACCTTCGAACGTAGCCTGGACGGAAGACACCCTTAAGATTGTTTCCAGTGGCGACGCCTTTCGTGGACTGCTCCTTGCCCGTCGCTGCAATCATTGTCATGGCGAAGAAGGATTCAGCTCCGCTTCCCCCGTTCCCAACCTCGCGGCATTGGACCGTTTGTCGTTCTGGAAACAGATGCAGGATTTTCGATTCGGGAAGCGCACTTCGCCGGCGATGCAGCCCATCGCCGAGGGATTGTCTGCGCGCGACGCGGCCGATTTGGCCGCCTATTTCGCGATGCTGCCGACCGCAAGTGATTCGCAAGACAACCGGGCGTTTCCGCAGGCCATGCATGAACCTACTCGAGCCTCGATGGCCATCCGACTCATTGTTTTCGGAGATGGTCAGCGCGGCATTCCACCCTGCCAGTCGTGCCACGGTCCCGTGAGTTATGTGCAAGGAGCTCCGCCACTCGCTGTGCAGAATGGCGCCTATCTGGAACAGCAACTCGAGCACTTTTCGGATGGGGATCGGGCCAACGATATTAACGTTCGGATGCGCAGCATCGCGAGGCAACTCACTGCGGAGGAGAAAACAGCAGTGTCGGAGTACTACGGTGCCGGACTGGGGCCCGGAGTCAACTCTAGATAGCACGGCTGCAGAAATTGCCACTCCAGGACGCGCCTTAATAGATGAGCTTTAGCGAAAACTGAATTTGCCGGGAAGTTCCCGCTGTCTTGCTGATCATGCCAAACCCTGTACCCTCGATGGTGTTCGCGGGTAGCCCCATGTTGACGATGTTAAACAGATTAAATAATTCTGCGCGGAATTGCAGGTCTGCTCGCTCCAAACCGCTTTCCCGGTGGCCAATCGGAGTCGTCTTGATGAACGCAAAATCGAAATCGTAATATGCCGGGCCGCGAAATGTATTCCGGCCAAGCGTTCCAAAGCGCCCGGAGTTTGGTCCGGTCCCACCCGCGATCCCGATTGGAATGGAAAAGAAACTTGCGTTGTTCGCGCCCCGCCCAAAGTAATCGTCGCGCGGTCGCGTAGAACTGCCGGCGCTCGAGAGGTCCGGTATTCCAATCTGGTCCGGTCGGTCCGCGCCAATCGTTCCCGCGCCCGTCTGCTGGATCCCGGAATAAATCGTAAACGGCGAACCACTCGTGATCGTCGAGATGCTCAGCAACTCCCAGCCTTTCGTCAACAGGTGGGTGCGATCCGACTGAAGTCCGAAATGCTCGAAATGCAAATCCTGGGCCGCGCTCAACGTGAAGGCGTTCGTCACGTCAAAGCTTGACGGCCCTCTTTCCGCTTGTGTATCGAACGGGTCTTGCGGACTAAACAACGTCACGGCGCCCGGGGATCCTGCTCCTCCGGTAACGCCGCTGACATCATCCAGCGATTTGCCCCAGGTATAGCCGGCTTGCAATGACGGACCGCCGCGCCCAACATTTCCCGACAATGAGGTCTGCAACGCGTTGTACGACGAGTGTGACGTCGCTGTCATCACAGACTCGTATCCGAAACCGCCCGTCACCGCGCCGCTACCGTCGAAGTTTGTAAAGCGCGCAAATTCCGAATCCGCTCCAGGATACGCATTTGGATATGACATTCTCGGAAGTCGAAACGCCGATGTTCCAACATACGCGACATCGGCCGTGAGGCCGCCGAAAGCCCGTTCCAGCCCCAGCGTCCAAGTCTGCAGGTAACCATTGCCGAAGCGCCGGTCGATCCCGGCCAGACTCAGCAGCGAGAGTTGACCACTCGGCGACAGCGCTGCCAAATCCTGCTGGTATCGATTTACGTCCATCACCGTGTTCGCCGGGACGTTTTTCGGATTGCCGCTGGCCAACACGTTCACGCCAGCGGTGTTATACACCTGCGGCAATTCGTTCGGTGTAATCTGGAATCCGTAGGAAATCTCCCCGTTTTGCGCCGCATTGACGCGTGGATAAACAGCGTAGGGCGTTGCCCCTGTCAGGAGATTGTCCTGCCAAATATTCGGTGGAATCACTGTGATCGCCCCGCCCATGTGTACATGCACTGCCTGCGGCGCATTCCAGTCCACCTGCACACGCGGCCCCCAGCCATTCCAATCGGTCTGATATGTAGGCTGCGGATTGATCAGATATTCCTGCCCGACACCCGCAGCTGGGAACGAATTCAGAAAACTCGACGTCCGGTCCGCACGCTCTGCAATCGGCGTGTAGAGCTCATATCGCAGCCCATAATCGAGCGTCCATTGCTGGTTGATTTTCCATGTGTCTTCAACGTACGCGTTCACGTCATTCCGATTGATGGCCGCGGGCCCAATGTGCGCGCCGTTCGACGAATACGGTGGCGCCACTGCGATCGTGTAACCGTACGGATAGCCGATCAGCAGGCTGCTTAGCGTGTCCGGCAGCGGATCGCCGGCTTGTACGTTGTGCTGTCCGCTAGCGGAAGGAATATACACTGGAGAATAAACCGTCCCACCGCCAAAATCGTACTCGCCATTGGGACTGATTCCGAAGTATGTCGTATCGCGATTAAGTCGCGCCTCTGCACCCCACTTCACGATATGTCGCGCTGTCGTCCAGGAAAAATTCAATTGTCCCTGGAATAAATTCCCGAACGCTGACATTACCGTTCCCGCTGCGCCGTTGTACGCCTCATACAGGCCGTCGATGAACTTCAATGCCGGATCGGTATGGTTCGGTGTCACGAACGACGGAGTCGTCCGCGTGACGCTCAACGATGATGACCAGAGAAACCGAGGCGACGCGGTGCGCGTGTATGTGATGACCCCGTTGCGCTGCCTATCCACATACTGCACACCAAAGCTCGGGTCAAGCAGCGTCTGATCCGGATTGGTCGTTGGTCCCTCCAGATTGTCGTAATTGAATCGACCAAACAATTGTCCTTTTGCGCCAACCTTCTGATCGATGCGGATAGAAAACTGATCCGCATCCGTATTCACGTTTGAAGGCGCAGCATAGGTTCGCGCACCAAACGCGCCGGTTGGGTTATTGGGGAGCGGATAGCGGGCCAGCACTGCCGCAATTGCCGGATTCACCGGCACCTGCAGCGTGTCCGTGCTGCCGTCCGGGTATGTCACCATGTCCTGACCCGCGCGCTCGCCTGCCGTTGGCACAGCCAAAACCTGGGTCGTTCCCAGCACCTGCCTGAATCCCTGATACTGCACGAAATAAAACGTGCGGTCGCGTCCGTCATACACATGTGGCAACACGACCGGGCCGCCATTGGTAAATCCGAACTCGTTTCGGCGGAACGGAGGGATCCGGCCCGGGTCCGCAATCGACGGGTAATCGAAATAATTCCGCGCATCGAGGGCAGAGTTCCTTAAGAACTCGAAGAATGACCCGTGAAAACCGCTTTTCCCCGATCGTGTCACGATATTGGTAAAGCCAGCCGCGCCGCGCCCGACGTCCGCCGGCATCCAGCCTGAGCTTGACTGCAATTCCTGAATCGCGTCGACGTCGAAATTCGTGAACGTACTCCCGCCCATCTCAGGATCACTAATATCAGCGCCGTCCATCGCGAACACGGCCTCAACGCCACGCTGTCCGTTGATGGCAAACTGCTGAGTGAAATTCGTCTGGCCGTTCACGTCGGTCATCGTGCCCGCTGCTAACAACAACAACGCGCTGAAGTCGCGTCCATTCAACGGCAACTCATTTACTTTTTGGCTAGAGAGTTTCTCCGCGCCGATTCCGCTAGCCGCGTTCGAAGTTGTGCTCGGGTTCCCGTTCGAGGCTCCTGCAGCAGGAGTTTGCGGGTTGGCGATCGACAGCACGTTTTGCTCGGATACCGTCAGCACAACTGTTGCGCCAGTAATATCCACTGCTGCCTGCGCTGTCGGACCTCGCCCGGGCAGCTGCACACTCACGTTATGGGGCCCGAGTCGAATGTCCGCAATCGCGAACTTTCCGTCGGTTGCCGTAACTGCTGTTAAGTTCTCTGTAGCGGCCGGTGTGTATACCGTTACCTTCGCTCCAGCCACAGGCTCACCGGCAGCCGTGCGTACGACACCAGTCCAGGTCGGCGGCGATGGAGCATTCTCTTGGGCCTTAAGCGAGACCGCGACCAGCAGTCCCAACAGCAAACACCTGACCGTCATTCGGACGCCCTTATGAAGACCTCGAGCAATTGCGTGTTCCTTTGCGTAGCGGTATTTAGGCATGAAAGCTTTCATCGAGCGAATACGGAATGCATCGAAAGCGTGAAGGACTTCGACGAACCAGCAGACTTCTTGTGAGTAGGCGTGTTGTCCCGGGTTTATTCTCCGAAGATACCATTTCTCGGAACAAGCGGAACGACCGAGCGCCCAACCGCTTCGGTTTACGTACAAGTGACTTCTATGCCTTGGGAGCGGTAGGGATTCAGGACACCCTCGTCTGATGCATCCGTGATCAAACGTGTCAGTCGGGACGCAGGACCGACCACGTAAGGCAGAAATGTCCCCATTTTTCCAAGTGAAATCAGGCCAGCCACTTCCGCTGAAGCCCCTATCATCGCCTGCTTCACGTACCCTTCTTCCCGGTCGCCGACGGTGATTCCGACCTCCGGGTGCAAACTGCACATTCCGAGAAAACATAGATCAGCGCGAATGGATTCGATTTGACGAATCGTCTCGATGCCTGTCGTGACCCGCGCCTCTTTAAGAAAATTTCCTCCGAGCATCAGCACGCTCAACTTCGGATGATCCGCCAACGCCAACGCAAGCGGTGGGCTGTTCGTAACAATCGTCGCTGAACGCTCTCTCGAAAGGTAGGAAGCAATTCTTAGATTCGTGGTGCCTCCATCAATCAGCACCAGCTGACCGTCGCAGATCATGTCAGCCGCCGCTCGAGCAATTCCGATCTTGCTCTCCATGTCGATTTGTTGGCGAGACTCGAAAGGAACGGCCTCGGCACGGCGAGGCAGGGCGCCGCCGTGTACCCGTTGGATCTTTCCCGAACTCGCCAATTCGCGCAGGTCTCGACGAATCGTGTCTTCAGAGACCCTGTATCGACTGCTAAGGTCTGCGGCGAGGACTCGGCCCTCGCTGCCAAGCAGCTCCAGGATGTACTGGTGGCGCTCTTCCCGTAGAGCGACTTGGCCTGCCTCCGCTTCTGGTTTCATCCTACCCATTGCACGAATACAATTGGTTATGCACGTATGTACGTGTATGATCCGACTTATGCATGATACTGCCAAACCTAGCGCCCTACAAGGTCTTTCGCAAATGCGTCCGGTTCGGGCAGTCGTCTTCGATTACGGAAACGTTCTTTCGATCGAGCAAACCCTGGAGGATATGAAAGGTATGGCGCTCGTGTGCGGCATTCCCCATGAGCGATTCTCGGAACTCTACTGGAAGCAGCGGCCGCCCTACGACCGCGGCGATCTCGATGGACCTGCCTACTGGACAGCGGTTGTTGGCCAGCAGGAACTGAGTTTGAGCAGAGATCAGATAGCAACGCTAATCAAGCTCGATAGCGAAAGCATCACCCGACCAAATCAAGGCGCTGTGCAATGGGCAGAACTGCTGCACCATGAAGGCTTCCCCTTAACCCTTCTCTCCAACATGCCGCTCGAACTCAGTCGCCATGTGACCAAGTCCTTTCCGAGCCTCTCAACATTTGAACACCTGATTTATTCCTGCGACTACCGGTCCATAAAGCCGGAGCTGGCGCTCTATCGAAATTGTCTCGAACTACTCAAAGTGGATCCGCAAGACATCTTGTACCTGGATGATCGCGCCGAAAACGTCGAGGCGGCAACTCGCTTGGGAATCAACTCTGTACTGTTTGACACGGTCGAAAAGACTGCATCCAGAGTCGAAAGCCAATTCGACATCCCTGTCCCGAGTTATGGCCGCCGTCGCCAATCAAGTTCACAGTAAAGCTCAACAAATCGGCGCCCGGATCGGATGGAATCCGACTAATGCAGCAACGCAGCCTCCAACAGGTACGCGTGAGCATGTCCGATCTATTTAGGAATTATCGCGAAAACAGGCAATGTTTCGCATATTGTAGGGGCAGGCAGGATTTCTATGCAGTTGAGACTGCATGGCGGAGAGGGAGGGATTCGAACCCCCGGTACCCTTTCGGGTACGCCGGTTTTCAAGACCGGAGCCATCAACCACTCGGCCACCTCTCCGACGGTTCCATTGTTGGATAAGCGCACTGACAAACGCTATTTGCGAAAGCGAGGTGCCTTCCTGGCGCGCTGCCAACCGCTTTTTGTTAGTTTACAACACGCACCATGAATCTCAGTGCTGCGGCAGCTCGCCGAACGCTCGGGAATGAAATTCCATGACCTCGGCAAAGTGCGACATGAAATATGCCAGTCCGTGGTCGCCGGGGTAGGAATGATATTCGTGCTTCACGTTTTCCTTTTGCAGTTCGTCGTGCAGTGCCGCGACCCCTTTTTCAAAGCCGTAGTTGTCATCCTGGCCGCAGTTGAAATAGATGGCGAGCTTGCGCAGCGCGGCGGCATTTTGCTTTGCCAGAACAAACGGACTGTTGGCATTCCAGTGCGGAACGTTGATCGGCTGGCCGAAAACCGCGCCCAGCACTTCCGCCAGTGGCGATCCGGTTTGCGAAGCGGAGTCCAACTCTTGCGGCGATGCGGTGATCAGCGCAGCGCTCTGCGCGCTCACCGCCGAGAACAGTTCAGGATGCGCGAAGGCTAAGCGCAAAGCCCCGTAGCCGCCCATGGAAATTCCACTGATGGCGCGAGCCGCGCGGCCAGGGCGAATCCGGTACTTGCTTTCAATGTGCGGCAGAAATTCCTGGAAGAAAAAATCGTTGTAACGCACCGAACCGTCGGCCGAGTTGATGTAAAAGCTGCGCCGGCCCTCAGGCGCAACAATGAGAAAGTCGCCCATCTTGTGCTGGCTGCGCAGATCGTCGAGCAAGGTCCAACCGCCGCTATTGAAGAGCGTTTGCTCGTTATCGCCCAGGCCGTGCAGAAAATAGAGCACTGGATAGCGACTCGGCGGATGTTGTGACACGCCCGCATCATAACCTGGGGGCAAGTAGACGCAATAGTGGACAACTTGCTTGAGGATGCGGCTGTTCAGTGCGCCGCAGTCGATGCGGCTCTGCGCGGCTGCCGCGCCTCCAGCGATTAAGACGAAGAAGCAGACAAGCCTGAAGGCGCGGGTCATACAGGCGCGAATCATGCAGGCGAGGATCATGCAGGTCAGTTTACTCGTAGCGCAGCGCCTGCACAGGATCGAGCCGGGCCGCGCGTCCCGCGGGATACAGGCCGGAAACCAGGCTGACGAGGAACGAGAATCCAATTGCAAGCGCAACCAGCCACCACGGTACCGCCCAGAAATGTTCGGGCGGAACCGACTGGCTCTTGAGCCAGAGGTTGGTGCCAAAGTTGATCAACTGGCCGATCGCCCAACCCAGCACGACTCCCACGATGCCTCCGAGAATTCCCATGGCGCCAGCCTCGGCGAAGAAGAGTTTCTTCACGTCTCCGTCGCTGGCGCCGATGGCTTTCATGATGCCGATCTCGCGGCGCCGCTCAAGAATTGCCATCACGAGAGTATTCACGATGCCGATGGAGGAAACGATCAGTGCTAGGCTGCCGAAAATTCCGAGGAATGCATACAGTACTCGGAAAACCTGCTGTAGACCGCGACTCGCGTCGAGAATCGAGAACGTGCCGAAACCCATTTTTTTAATTGCGTCCTCCAAGGCCTGAATCTGCGCAGGATTCTTTACGCGCACGCTGACCGAGGTATAGACCGGCTGATCGCTGGCCGCGCGCGAGATCTCACGCAGGTCGGTGAGCTGCATGACGTGAAGGCTTTCGGCCAGCTTCAAGGGCAGAAATACGCGCGCGCGGGTTGGTCCGCGCATGCTCTCCGGGTCCAGATCGGCAACGCCGACAATCTTGACTTTCTGTTCTCGGGAAACGACAGAGTACGCGGCTCCGGCGAGGGAGCTGTCATTAAAATTGGAATTGGAATTCGCCGCGTCGGCACTGGGCGCCGAAGGCTGGGTGGGGCTGACCGCGCGCTGCGCGTAATGAATCGTCAATTCCTTGCCCAGCAATGGCTTTGCAAGGTCGGCCACATTGGGCTCTTCGCCTCCACGCGGGGGAGTCTTGCCCAATAGCTCTTCGGCGAACGCCTTTTGCACGATGACTTCCGGTGCTGCATCGGAGGAAAAAAAACTTCCCTGCATGCCATCGAAAGCGTCGTTGGATTTTGCGGATTCAGGCAGAGCGGAGATCATCGTAAGATGCGGCTTGTCGTCATACCGGAGTTCCGCGCTGAAGCGAATGTCGGGATAAGCCTCGAGTACGTTAGGCAGGTGTTCGAGTTCGACTCGCGCCGCTTTATCAAGAACGCGGCTTTCGCCTGGGTTGGCCCCGCTGCGGTCTTCGTCGCGCTCGCGGCCCATGGTGCGCATGTCTCGATGGGAAGTGACCAGAACCGTGTCAAACAGCCCGGATTTCGCCAGACGCCGCGAGAATAATTGCTGCAGGCCGATGCCCAGCGAAAGCATGGCAACCAGCGACGCTACGCCGACCGAGATGCCGACCGTGGTGAGGGAATTTCGCAGCAACGACTCGCGCAGATTCCGTAGGGCGAGTTCGGCGAGATCTGGAATCTTCACAGATTTCCTCCCGGCTTGCCAGAATCAACGGCGTGCGCGTTCTTTTGATCGTTGGCCCGATCATCGTTCGCACGATCATCGACCAGCTTCCCATCGGCCAAAAAGATCATGCGCTGCGCGTAGCGCTCGGCCAGAGCACGCTCGTGAGTAACCATGACGACTGTCATTCCCAGTTCGCGGTTGAACTGGCGAACCATTTCCATGATTTCCGTTCCAGTGTGGCTGTCAAGATTTCCCGTGGGCTCGTCAGCCAGTAGAAGCTTGGGGCGGTTGATCAGAGCTCGCGCCAGCGCCGCTCTTTGCTGTTCGCCGCCGGAAAGCTCACTCGGGCGATGATCCATGCGGGCCCGCAATCCCACTCGCTCCAAAGCCTCGCGCGCCAGATTGGCTCGCTGGCTGCGATCAACCTCCGCAAAACGCAGCGGGAGTTCCACGTTTTCCGCGAGCGTCATGCTGGCGATCAGATTGAATGACTGAAAGACCATCCCGACCACATGCAGACGGTACTTGGCAAGCTCCTCGCGCGAGAGTTTGGCCAGATCGCGATCCTGTATGATGACGCTTCCCGAAGTTGGACGGTCCAGACCGGCAATCAAATTCAGCACCGAAGATTTGCCGGAACCGGAACTGCCGAGGAGCGCGACAAATTCTCCGGCGCGAATCTCGAGCGAGACGCCATCGACCGCGCGGATGAGATTCTCGCCCATGCGGTAATGCCGGCAAAGATTCTCAACCTGGATCGCTTGAGTACCGGGGGTGGAAGATACTGCAGGGGCTGTGGTCGTCATCGTCATAGGCGCTAGCGCATTTCTCCTCGCAGCACGCGCAAAGCGTCGCCTGCTTTTACATCACCGCCCTTCGCTGCAGCGCCGTTGCCATTCACGGCCATCGCGTCTCCCTCACCCGGGGCGAGGAATAAATTTTCCTCGACTCCGTGTTGCCGCGTGTACAGGTCGTAGTACCGGCCGCGCGCGGCATAGAGCTGCGCATGCGTACCCCGCTCCACAATCTGCCCTTGTTCCATCACCATGATCTGGTCGGCACGCCGAATGGTCGAAAGCCGGTGCGCGATCACGAAAGTGGTGCGTCCTTGCATCAGATACGAAAGCCCCTGCTGGATCATCTGTTCCGATTCCGAGTCAAGGCTGGAAGTAGCCTCGTCCAGAATCAGGATGCGCGGCTCGGCCAGAATAGCGCGGGCAATCGAGATCCGCTGCCGCTGACCGCCCGATAGCTTCACGCCACGCTCACCGACCACCGTGTCGTACTTGTCGGCGAACGACTCGGCGAACTCGTCGACACGCGCGATCCGGCACGCGCGCATGACTTCTTCGTCGCTGGCATCCGGCCGCGAGAAGGCGACGTTTTGGCGGATAGTCCCGTCGAACAGAAATGATTCCTGCAGCACAACTCCGAGGCGCGTGCGGAACGAATCGAGCCGTACGGTGCTCAAGTCCACACCGTCCACGCGGATCGTGCCTTTCGAAGGCACATAGAAAGCCGAGATCAATCCGATCGTTGTCGACTTCCCCGATCCTGACGAGCCAACGAGCGCGGTCACCGTTCCAGGCTCAGAGCGGAAAGAAATGTCGCGCAGAACGTCGTGAATGCCGTCGTAACTGAAAGTCACATTCTCGAACTCGACCGTGCCCACGATGTCGCGAAGCTGCACCGTTCGCTTCGGGTCCTGATCTTCCGGATGCTCCTGCATGATCTCCTGCGTGCGCTCCAAGCCAGCCAGCGCCTCGGTGAGTTGCGTGCCGATGGAGACCACCTGCATGACGGGGGCGATCAGAAACACGAGCAAAAAGTTATAGGAAAAATAACTGCCCGCCGTGAGAGTATGGGCCGTCATCTGACGGCCGCCGACGTACATCGTGGCGGCTCCCACAACGCCGAGCAGTACGCTGGCCGAAAGCCCCATCAGCGACGTAGCGGTCAACGTGCGCATGACGTTATCCAGCAGTCGGCGCACTCCCACGGCAAAAATCTTCTCCTCGCGCTCTTCCGCGTGATATCCCTTGATGACCCGCACGCCGCCGAGCGATTCTGTCAGGCGCCCAGTAACTTCGGCATTAATTTTGCCACGCTCGCGGAAGATCGGCCGGATCGTCGCGAAAGCCTTGTTCAATGCGAACGCGAAACATCCGAGAGAGCCGACGGCAATCAGCGTAAGCGGTGCGCTGATGCGAATCAGCAAGACGAGCGCAATGCTGGCCGCAACGAGTCCGCCGGCGAAGTCCACCAGACCGGTTCCCAGAAGATTGCGAACACCTTCCACATCGCTCATGATGCGTGACACCAGAGCGCCGGCTTTGTTGCCATCGTAAAACGCCACCGGCAGGCGGGAGATGTGCGCCTGCACCTGCTCGCGAAGGTCAGCAATCAAGCGCTGGGCAGCTTTCGACAGCAACTGGGTTAGTGAAAAAGAAGTCACGCCCTGAATCAGCGTCGCGAATAAGACCGCGAAAACCAGAGGCCGCAACAGGCCCGTTTGATGCTTAGTTACGACGTTATCGATGAGGTATTTCGAGGAATACGGCAGCACGAAGCCGGCGACCTTGTTGATGACCATCAGCACAAAGCCGAGAGCGAGCAGTCCCCGGCGCGGGCGCATCAACTTCCAGACTTCCGGCCAAATGGCCTTCAGTCTCTCGATCTTCGGTGGCTTCGCGGCTTCTTTGGCTGGAGAACTCAATCTAGTGTTTGACTCCGTTGGGCCCGGCTTGGCTTCATTAATTACTGCATTGTCACATATCTTTCGGCGGAGCGCCGACCGCCGTTGCGCGGACCTCCGAACCATCTCCGCCCTGTGACACGCGCCATGCGAACGTTGTATGCTCGGGGCGTGTCCCGCCCGTCTTCGCCGGACCGTTCGCCGACCCTCGGCCTGCTGCTGGGCTTGTTCATTACGCTGTCCGCGATAGTAGCGTATTCGGCCTACATCACGTGGCAGGTGACCGGACTGCGCCAGTTGCAGTCCGACTTGGTGGACCGCAACCGTAAAGATTCCCTGCAGTTGTTGCGAATTCAGAACGATCTCAACCTGCTTGCCGTGGCCATGCGCGACATGGTCAGCAGCGATGAGCCTTATCCTTTGACGGCGTGGTCGGCGCAGTTCCAGCGCATTCGTACCGATCTCGACGACGCCATGCGACTGGAGGCGGGCTTCGCCGCGGCCCGTCGAACGCCGGAACAAAGCGCGTTTCTCGCTGGAAATTTCAGCCAGTTCTGGGATGCCGTCGACCGCGTGTTCGCCCTGGCCCACGAGGGCAAAGAAAAAGAGGCGCGCGAGCAGATCCAGCTTTCCCTACAGGAACGGCAAGCGGCGCTGAGCACGGCCGTTGCCCGTTTGCTGGTGCAAAACAGTGAGAATGAGGAGCAAGCCGGCCAGCGCATCGTGCAGATCTACGACCGCGTGCAGAGGCAGGTCTACGTTTTTCTCGCGGCAACTCTTTTGGCAATCCTACTGAGCGGCCTTTCGGTGATCCGCTGGAACCGGCGGTTGTTCGAGCGTCTGGCTGAGGTTTCCGAACGCCGCAGCGAGCTGGCGCAGAAACTGATTTCGACTCAGGAATCCACGTTGCGTTACATCTCACGCGAACTGCACGATGAGTTTGGTCAGATTCTCACCGCGGTTGGGTCGATGCTGCGCCGCGCCGGAACGCACGCGCCCGAGGGTTCGTCGTTGCGGGCTGATTTGCAGGAAGTGCTCCAGACGGTGCAAACCACATTAGAGAGCGTTCGCAGTCTCTCGCAGGCCTTGCATCCCGTGATGCTGGACGAAGCTGGGCTCGAGAGCACGCTCGACTGGTACATCCCCACTGTAGAAAGACAAACCGGAATTGCCATATCCTATGAGAAGGCGGGTGCGCCGTTCCCCGTGGATGGCGGCGCCGGTGTGCATGTCTACCGCATCGTGCAGGAAGCGCTGAACAATGTGGCGCGGCACTCGGGTGCTAAGGCAGCGTGGGTGCGTTTGCGCTTCCTGGCCGATGCGCTTGAATTAGAAGTGGAAGATCATGGTGTCGGGTTCGCGGAACATCCGAAAAGGCGCGGGATTGGATTGGTGGCCATGCGCGAACGCTCCGAATTGATGGGTGGGCAGATTGTTTTTTCGCGTCCGCCGGAAGGCGGAACCCGGGTGCATCTGGCCGTTCCCCGGGAGAAAGCGGAGTCTTATGGAAAAGAAGATCACAGTGTTGCTGGTGGATGATCACAGCCTGGTGCGGCGCGGTTTCCGCCGCATGCTCGAAGATGAACCCGATATGGAAGTGGTCGGCGAAGCGGGCAATGGCGAGGACTCCATTAAGCTGGTGAAAGAACTGCATCCGCAGGTCGTAGTAATGGATTGCGCGCTGCCGGGTATGAACGGTCTGCAGGCCACGCGGCAGATCATCGAAGATTCTCCGCGCACCGCGGTGTTGATGCTCAGTATGCACACCGAGAGCACTTGGGTGCGGCAGGCCATCGAAGCCGGAGCCAGGGGATACGTGCTCAAGAACGCAATGGACCTGGAACTCGGGGCCGCCATCCGCAAGGTTGCCGCGGGAGAAACGGTTTTCGATCCGCAGGTCGAGCAGCAGCCGGTGCTGAAGGGAGAACGCAATTCGGCTCTCACTCAGCGGGAGCTGGAAGTGTTGCAGATGATCGTCGATGGCAAGTCGAATAAAGAAATCGCGGCCGTGCTCGATCTCAGCGCCAATACTATTGCCGTTCACCGCGCGAACATTATGAATTCCCTGGGAATTCACAAGACTGCCGAACTGGTGGTGTATGCGATTCGCGCCGGGCTGGTGAGCGTTCCGTGAAATGTTCCGTGAGTCGCAGGTCTTTCCTATGGGGACTGACAGGATTGGCTTCGGCAGCGTCATTGCCGTTCCCTCGACTGCAAGGATTGGCGGCGCAGGCGCAGACGGGAGCCGTAGCTCCTCCGGGATTTCGCTTCACCGACGTGACCAACTCGGCGGGAATCCAGTTCCAGCACAACAGCGGAGCGTTTGGTGGAAAGTTTCTGCCTGAGACTCTCGGCTCCGGATGCGCTTTTCTAGACTACGATCGCGACGGCTGGCAGGACATCCTGCTGATCAACGGCACTGACTGGCCCGGCCACAAAAGACGACGATCCACGCTGCGCCTCTATCACAACAACGGCAACGGCACATTCGCCGATGTAACGGTGCGAGCAGGACTCGATGTCGAAATGTACGGCATGGGCGTCGCCGTTGGCGATTACAACAACGACGGCTTTCCTGACATTCTGATCACCTGCGTCGGACAGAACCGGCTGTTCCGCAACACCGGCAAAGGCACGTTCGTCGATGTGACCAGCACCAGCGGCCTGGGAAAGCGCGAGGGCTTCAGCACATCCGCTCTTTGGTTCGACTACGACCGCGACGGGTTGCTCGATCTTTTCGTCTGCAACTATGTGAAGTGGTCGCCCGAGCACGACGTGTTCTGCAGCCTCGACGGAAAACATAAATCCTACTGCACCCCGGAAGCGTATCGCGGAGCGACCTGCTGGCTCTTTCACAATCGAGGCAACGGCACGTTTGAAGATGTCACGGCGGCCAGCGGAATTTTCGATAGCAGTTCCAAATCGCTGGGAGTTGCACTTTTCGAAGCCAACGAAGGCGACCACGACTTGTGGCCCGATCTGCTCGTGGCCAATGACACTCAGCCCAACAAGCTCTATCGCAACCAGCATAACGGCACATTCAAAGATGTCGCGGTGGAGGCTGGACTCGCCTTCAGCAGTGAGGGCAAAGCCCGTGCGGGCATGGGTGTTGACGTAGCTGACTTCGACAACTCCGGCCTGCCGGGAGTTGCCATCACGAACTTCGACAACGAAATGATCGGACTCTACCGCATGAGCGGCAAGAGTTTCGAAGACATCGCGCCGCAATCGGGGGTGGGCATGGCTTCCAGAAACAGCCTGGGATTTGGCTGCGCTTTTCTGGACGCCAACCTCGATGGATGGCTCGACTTTGCCGTGGCCAACGGACACATCGACGAAACCGTACGCAACATTCGCGGCAACGTAGGATATGCGCAGCCGCCCCAGCTTTTTCTCAACAGCGGCAGGGGAACGTTTCGCGATGTCGCGGCGGAAGTGGGCGGAGAATTCAATGAGCCGAAAGTCGGCCGCGGACTGGCCTTCGCAGACTTTGACCGCGACGGCGATCTCGATCTTCTGCTCACTACCAACAACGGACCAGCGTATCTTTATCGCAACGATCTGCTCAACGGGAACCGTAGCATCCGTTTTCGTTTGGTGGGAACAAAGTCGAACCGTGACGGAATCGGCGCCGTCGTGCGAGTTTTTGCAGGCGGCTTGACCCAGTCTCGCATGGTGAAAGGCGGGTCCAGTTACCTGTCGCAGTCAGAACTTCCAGTGACGTTCGGCTTGGAAAAACGCGACCGCATCGAACGCGTGGTCATCGATTGGCCCAGCGGACGAACCGAAGAGTACAAGAATCTGGCAGCGGGCCGCTGCTACGAGTGCATGGAAGGGAAAGGAATCGTCCCGCTAAATCGCTACTGAGTAGAAGTTATTGAGTAGGACTGGCCGCAGACCCTCTCGCCACACTCCCAGCCGCGACCAGATCAATCTCTACCGAATCATTCACCCGCAGAAATAGCGTGCTCGGATTTTTCATTCCCCACTTCTCATAGGGAACGGTGAAGTGAACGGTTGCCGTCCAATGATCGGCCGAAATCTCAACGTCGGCCGGGACTGCGATCTCGCGGTCCACGCCGTGAATGCTGAACATGCCGTGAACCTTCACGGAAGACTTCCCCTGATTCGCAACGGCGCCGTCAATTCTGTCGGGGCGAAAAGCAATTTCAGGATATTGGTCGCTCTCCAGGATTTCTTTGCGCATCTTGCGGTCGCGCATGCCGCTGCCACTCTCGCCGCTGGTGGCATCGACCACAATCTCGCCTGAAAGTTTTCCCGCGACCGGGTCAAATTGCAGCGCTCCGTGTTTCAAATGAAAAGTTCCGTGTACGGTGTGGAGAACATCTCCCAGCGTGAACTTGACGGATGTTTGCGCGGGATCAAGCTGAAATGCCGTATCCTGAGCCGCCGCTGAAAATGCCCACGCGGCTAGCAGCGCTAGAACGGCGCATCGAATTTGTCGACCGACGACATTCTTATAAGAAGGCTTATAAGACTCAGGGCTCGCGTGGTTCATGATGTTATGCAGAATGTCATGCCGTCAACAGTCCCCATCCCAGAGTCAGACCGTCCCGCACCGCATGCAGAGGTGGCAGTGCCCCGACGTGCATTTCGAGGAACCGCCGGAACACTTCTGGCCGCCGCTGGAAAACCTGCAGCGTACGATGCTGCAGCCAGGGGCGTTGATCGAGAGTCAGCATCAACCGTGCCATCCACTGCGGACGCCGGGCCAGCTTGCGATGCTCGCTCTGGTAGCGCTTCAGGTCTCCGGACTCGAAGCATTCGGCTAGGACAACCGCCTGGCTGAATGCCAATCCAAGCCCTTCGCCAGTGATGGCGTCGACGGTTCCGGAGGCATCGCCAATCAGCGCCACATTGCCTCGCCAGACGCGGGCGAGGGTGCGATTGCCGGTGAGCGCGCCTCGTTCGGCAGACACAACCGCGGCCTCAGCCAGTCGCTCGCGCAGGCGGGGCAAGGCGCGAAGTCCATCCTCGAGCCGCAGATTGGAATCGTGCGAAGCCAGCGCGACACAGACTTGCTCGCCACTTACCGCCGTGGCATAACCCTGACAGCGATCGCCCCAGTAGACCTCCATGTGATCGCTCCACGGCGCCACGCGATAATGTCGCCGGAACGCATAGCGGAGCCGAGGCCGGAAAGCATGATTCTGTAAACCATGATTCTGCCAACCATGATCGAGCCCGGCCCAGCGCCGTACATGCGAATTCGAGCCGTCCGCGCCAACAATCCAGCGCGCTCGAACTATGCGATCGCCAACTCGATCAGCAGCTTGGTGGCGAAGATGAACTCCCTGAGCAGAGATTCCCGTCACCGCGGTTCGCCATAACAGGCCGGCGCCAAGCTGAGCCGCGCGCTCGATCATGAGGCGATGCAGCGAAGTACGGCGCACTGCGAGGCCGCAGATGTCCCCCGGAAATCGAGCTTCGGCCGACAGCGCCGCACTCACAAAACGAATGCCGCGGAACGGATGAGCCTCGGCCAGGGGCACGTGAATCCCAAGTTGCTCCAGCGCCGCCCGCCCGTCGGGAAGCAAACCTTCGCCGCAGGCCTTGTCGATGGGCGGCTGCGCGCCGTCCGCCACCAGTACACGGAAGCCTCGCTCTCGCGCCGCGATTGCAGCGGCGAGCCCTGCCGGGCCGCCTCCAATCACGAAAACATCGGTCTCGACTGGTACGTTGTGACTCATACTTCTGACCTTTACCACCGCAGCAGCAGCAGCTCCGAACAGAATCCCGGACCCATCGCCGCCAGCACGCCGAGCGTTCCCGGCTGCGGACGCCGGTTCTTCATCACATCTTCCAGCACCACCAAAACCGACGCGGACGAAAGGTTCCCGACTTTTTTCAGGCAATCCCAGGAAGCGTCAAGTTGGCCATCGTGCAGATCGAGAGCCGCCGCTGTCGCCTCCAGCACTTTCGGGCCGCCGGTATGCAGCACCCAGCTTCCAATGTCGCTGCGCTTGTATCCGTGGTCGCCGAGGAACGCGTCCATGTCGTGGCCCAGGTGCTCGCGAATCAGTACGGGAACTTCCGGCGAGAGCGTGATGCGAAATCCCTTCTCGGTTACTTTCCATCCCATCATCTGTTCAGTGTCAGGATAGAAGACCGATCGAGTCGCCAGAATTTCGGGTCCAGCAGAAGGTCCCGTAGCATTCAAATCGTCGCCCGTAACAATCACCGCTGCCGAACCATCGGCAAACAGCCCGGAGGAAATCAGATTAGCGACCGAAAGATCGTCGCGTTGAATGGTCAGCGAGCACAGCTCCACCGACACGAGCGCGGCCGCCTGCGACGGATAAGCGCGCACATAATCTGCTGCCCGCGCAATTCCTGCGGCTCCCGCCACGCACCCTAGTCCAAAAATCGGCACGCGCTTAATATTTGCCGGCAGCCCCATGCGGTTAATCAGCAGGGCATCGATCGAGGGGCTCGAAATGCCAGTGACCGACGTAAAAAACAGCGCACCCAGTGCGCTTGAGTCGAGTCCGGCATGGTGCAGGGCACGGCAGAGCGCTTGCTCTCCCAGTTCCTGAGCCACCTGTATCCAGATGTCGTTGGCCTGGCCCCAGGTTGTGATCTCGTAGTACTTCTCTGTGGGTATTGCCAGATGGCGGCCTTCGACGGCCACGTTGCGGTGCAGCCGTGCCAGCAGCAGCGGATTCTTGAGCTGATCACCCCAGTATTCCTGGAGTTGTTCCAACAGAAATTTCTGGGAATAGTAATGCTTGGGGAAAGCACTTGCGGCGCTGGCGATTTTCATTGAAGGATCCTAGTCCCAGCACGCGGCTGGCTCCATTCCGGGCCACCGAGCTATCTTAAGAGGCCTATCTTACTGAGTAAGATGCGCTGAGTTAAGATGCGCAGAGTACGATGCCCAGAATTAAGATGGCCGGGCGCCGCTAACGGTTGCGCCCACGCATTGCATACCGTTCAGCGTATTGTTCCAATGCCAGCCGGCCCGAATTGTCACCCGCTTGTTAAATGAACTTATTAAATGAAATTGCTAAATTAAAAATGCTCCACGCACCGCTCCTCCGCCTCCGGGCAGTTGCTAGAAGGTTGTTGCTATCGAAGCGGGCGCGCCCGGGATCGTGTAGCTGTGGACGGATGTAAGCTGGCCACTGCTGGTGTCGAGATTGAAAGACTGAATCGCAAACGGGCTCTTCTGGTTCCCCGCGAACAAATATGCGCCCCCCGAATCGGTGGCAAGCACACTCGGATTCGCCCCCGTGACGAACGGCGAAGTAGTCAGCAGGGTGAGTGCGCCATCCGTGGAACCGATCGAGTACCCCGCAAGGTTCGTTGTGCCTTGATTGGCGACGTACATGTATTTGCCGGATTTGTCGATCAGAAGGGCAACCGGCCCCGAATATCCCGTTTGCTGGCCGATCGGCGAATTCGAAAGCTGAGTGAGAGCCCCTGATGTAATGCTGAACTCGGAAATGGAATTGTCGACATTGTTGGCCGTGTATAGAAAACCGCCGTTGGACGTGATCGCCAACCCGTAAGGACTCGTACCCGTAATGTAATACGAGCTTGGAGACAGCGGGGTCAGAACTCCGTTGTTAATGCTGAAGACTTCGATATACCCCTGGGCTCCCGCGCCCGTGACGTAGAGAAATCCTCCCGACGGATCCACTTGCAGGTTGATCGGAGTAATGCCGAGCGGAGCCGTCGGACCTGAGACCTGCGCCACCGCTGCTAGATTGCCATTGGTCGCGGTGATGGAAAACACCGAAACACTCTCCTCGCCGGTGTTGGCGACGTACAAGTATGCTCCCGCCGAGTCCATGGCGAGCACCGTAGGATCAGTCCCGACGGGCGTGCGCGTCCCTTGTTCTGCGATCGAGCCATCGCTCGCAATTGCAAACAGAGAGACGTCGCCCTCGCCGGCGTTCGCGGCGTACATGAACTTGTTCGAAGGATGAATCACCAGAGACTGAACTGCCGGTCCCGCCGTGATTGGACTTACCGCCAGTTGCGTGAGGATGCCCGAGTTGGGATCTTCGCGAAACGCGACAATCTCGTCCGACGTAGGAATTGCCGCGTACAAATAACGGCTGGTGGTAGGACCGCAACTCACACATATTGCCGCGCTCACGCAAACCAGAAACAGGGCCGCTGCCTTCTTTAGCATCCGTTACTCCTGGAGGAAGTTATCGAAAACGAAAATTGGAGAATCGCCGGCTCCCGGCAAACCCGAGACAAAAGTATCTCTCAAGCAGTACGATCGCTGAACCTCTATCATACGGGACAAGATGTCCATTGCACACCCGGCATGCGCTCTCCTGGCTGCTGCGATGCAGGATTTCTCCTGAGAGGTTGCACAAGCGAGCTTGCCCCAGCCAGCTTGCACCAGTCAGGACGAAAATGCCAAGTTGCGTAAGCTTCTTAGTGTAGTCGACTTGCCGCTTCGGAATGAGGGGATTGTCGGTGTCGGGGGCGCGACTGGAATCGCTCGTGCCCCTCACCGTTTCAGTGGGCGGGACTGGGCCGGGGCGTGCCTGGCGATGAGGTCTCGGCAAGAGCTTCGTCCGCGCCGCCCCGAAAGAACAATCGCACGCGATCAAGATATACGTACACCACCGGCGTGGTGAACAGCGTCAGCATCTGGCTCACGATCAACCCGCCGACAATAGTAATCCCCAGCGGCCGGTGTAGTTCGGAACCAGTCCCCTTCCCCAGAGCCAGCGGCAGCCCGCCCAGCAGCGCCGCCATGGTCGTCATCATGATCGGGCGGAAACGCAGGATGCACGCATCGTAAATCGCTTCCGCAGGCTTTTTCTTCTGGGTGCGCTCCACGTCGAGAGCCACGTCGATCATCATGATGGCGTTCTTTTTCACCAGGCCAATCAGCAGGATGATGCCAATCATCCCAATCACGTTCAGTTCATTGTGCGTCAAAAGCAGCGCCAGCAGCGCTCCTACGCCTGCCGACGGCAGAGTCGAGAGAATTGTGATGGGATGAACATAGCTCTCATACAGCATGCCGAGCACGATATAGACCGTGAACAAAGCCGCCAAAATCAGGATGTTCTGGCTCGAGAGTGAATCCTTAAAAGCTGCCGCCGTTCCCTGGAAGCTGGCTTCAATCGAAGCCGGGAAGCCGATCGTGCGCTCGGCTTTCTCAATCGCCAGTGTGGCCTGACCCAGAGAAATTCCGGGAGCCAGGTTGAACGAGATGGTGACCGATGGCACCTGCCCCTGGTGGTTCACGGCGAGCGGAGTATTCGACGGCTCATAGTGCGTGAACGCGGCCAGCGGCACCGCGGTTCCGGTGGTGGAGCGCAGATAAATGTTCTGCAGCGATTCCGGCGTCTGCTGGAATTGCGGCGCAACTTCCATCACCACGTGATACTGGTTGAGCGGCCGGTACGTGGTCGAAACCTGGCGCTGCCCAAACGCGTCGTAGAGAGCATTGTCCACCGTCTCTGAAGTGATTCCCATCCGGCTGGCGGTATCGCGATCGATCACCAGATTGGCTTGCAATCCCTTGTCCTGCTGGTCCGAGTTCTGATCGCGCAATTCCGGCAAGGTCTTCATCTTCTGCAGCAAGAGCGGCGCCCATTTGTTCAGGTCTTCGAAGTTGGCGCTCTGCAGGGTGTACTGGTATTGCGCATTGCCAAAGCGGCCGCCGATGGTGAGGTCCTGGGCGGACTGCAAAATCAGCGTCGCACCCGGCACCACCGCCAGCTTTCCGCGCAGACGGTTGATGACATCATCCGCGGTCACCAGCGGGCAGCTCTGCCAGAAATGCTTGGTCGGGCAGGGGCTGCGCTGTTCCAGCGGTTTCAACATCACGAAGAACCGTCCCTGGTTCAGGGCGGTATTTCCACCCGCAAATCCAACCACGGTGTCGACCGCCGGATCCTTCATTACGATCTTGACGTAGCTCTCCATCTTGTCCTTCATGGACTGGAAGGAGATGTCCTGCGCGGCCATCACGCCGCCCATGATGCGCCCCGTGTCCTGCTGCGGGAAGAAACCCTTGGGAACGATGATGTATAGGTAGACGCTAAGGCACGCCACCAGGATGGTCACGACCAGCGTGACCGGCTGGTACGCCAGCACCCACCTCAGCAAGTAGCTGTACGCTCCCAGGAGCTGGTCGAAAAACCATTCGCTCGAGCGGTAGAAGAAGTTGTGCTTCTCATTTGTTGCCGGACGCAGGAATTGCGCGCACAAGGTTGGCGTGGTGGTCAGCGAAACCAGCAACGAAACTCCGATCGCGATGCTCAGCGTCACGGCGAACTCGTGGAACAGCCGTCCTACAATTCCACCCATCATCAGCAGTGGAATAAATACGGCCACCAGAGACACGCTCATGGAGACGACCGTAAATCCAATCTCAGCCGCTCCCTTGAACGCCGCCTGCACCGCGTCCATGCCGTGCTCCACGTAGCGCGTGATGTTTTCGAGCACCACGATCGCGTCATCCACCACGAAGCCGGTCGAGATCGCTAACGCCATTAATGACAGGTTGTCGAGGCTGTAGCCCAGCAGGTACATCCCGCCAAAGGTTCCGACCAGCGAGAGCGGCACGGCAACGCTCGGAATAATCGTGGCCCGCACTGTGCGCAGAAATACGAACACAACCAGGATCACTAGAACAACCGAGATGATCAGCGTGGTTTCAATGTCCTTGACTGACGCGCGCACCGTGACGGTGCGGTCCATCGCAATGGTCAGCTTGATCGCCGGTGAAATCGAGGATTGCAGATACGGTAGCAGCGACCGCACCCGGTCGACCGTTTCTATGATGTTGGCGTCCGGCTGGCGGAACATGATGATCAGTACAGCGATTTTGCCATTGGCGATGCCGATGTTGCGCACATCGGCGACCGCATCCTGCACGTCGCCCACATCTCCCAACCGTACCGCTGCACCGTTGGTGTAGGCCACGATCAGCGGCCGGTACTGGTCCGCGGTGAAGAGCTGGTCGGTATCGGTGAAGACGTAAGACCTAGCGCCGTTGGAGACCTGCCCCTTGGGAGCGTTCGCGTTCGCGGCAAACAGAGCGTTGCGAACCGTGTCCAGTCCAACCCCCAGCTTATTGAGCAGGGTCGGATTCACTTCCGCGCGCACCGCCGGCTGGGCTGCTCCGAACACAAAAACCTGGCCTACGCCGTTCACCTGCGCCAGCTTCTGCGACAGAATGGAATCGGCCGCGTCGTACATCTGCGGCACCGTCTGCGTGTCTGAAGTCAACGCCAGAATCAGAATCGGAGCATCCGCCGGGTTGACCTTGCGGTAGGTCGGATTGCTGGGCAAATTAGCGGGAAGCTGGCTGCGGGCGGCATTGATTGAAGCCTGCACATCGCGCGCAGCAGCGTCGATATTCCGGTTCAGATCGAACTGCATCGCGATCGAAGTCGTGCCCAGCTGACTTGACGAAGTCATCTGATTGACCGCGGCGATGCGTCCGAACTGCCGCTCCAGGGGCGTGGCCACGGCAGAAGCCATAGTCTGCGGGTCCGCACCCGGCAAGCTCGCTCCTACGCTGATCACGGGGAAGTCCACTCTCGGCAGCGAAGCCACCGGAAGATAATTGAAGGCGAGAATGCCCGACAACAGAAGTGCCGCCGCCAACAGTGACGTGCCAATCGGGCGCCGGATAAATGGAGCTGAAATACTCATGATCTAAAAAGCTAATCGGCACGTCGAACCGCCGAATCAATGTGTCGAATCAAGCGTGTCGAATCAATATGTCTAATCCGCCGACATCGGCTCCTGCGGAATCACGTTGCCGATGCGGTAGCGCGAAAGCCGGTTCGCCAGCCGGTCGAACCACAAGTAAACCACCGGCGTCGTGTACAGCGTGAGCAACTGGCTTAACAGCAATCCGCCCACAATCGTAATGCCGAGAGGCCGGCGCAGTTCCGCGCCCGTCCCCGATCCCAAGGCCAGCGGCAGTCCGCCCAGGAGTGCCGCCATTGTCGTCATCATGATGGGACGAAAACGCAGCAGGCAGGCCTGGTAAATCGCTTCCTCGGGCGGCTTATGTTCTTCGCGCTCCGCCTCCAGCGCGAAGTCGATCATCATGATGGCGTTCTTCTTCACAATGCCGATCAGCAGGATGATCCCAATCAGCGCCACCACGGTTAAATCATTCCCTGTAATCATCAGCGCCAGAATCGCGCCCACGCCCGCCGAAGGCAGAGTGGAGAGAATCGTCACAGGGTGTATGTAGCTCTCATACAAGACGCCGAGCACAATGTAGACGGTGATGACCGCGGCCAAAATTAAATAAGGTTCCGATGCCAGCGAGTTCTGAAATGCCGCCGCTGTTCCCTGAAACGCCGCGTGGATGCTGGGCGGCAACTCGATCTCTTTCTCTGCTTGCTGAATCGCCTTGGTCGCGTCTCCCAGCGATGCCCCCGGAGCAAGGTTGAACGAGAGCGTGACCACGGGAAACTGTCCCTGATGGTTGTTCGAGAGAGAAGCGTTGCTCGAGGTCAGGTGAGTGAACGTCGAGATCGGCACCGGTGCGCCGCTCGTGGTCACGGCCGCGCCATTGGCCGTGGGCGCGCCCGTATTCGGAGTCACCGTGCTGGGGCGGATGTAAATATCCTTTAGCGATTCGGGAGTCAGCGCGAAACTCGGAAGCACCTCGAGGACCACGTGATACTGGTTCAACTGCGTGAAGATGATCGAAACCTGCCGCTGTCCGAACGCGTCGTACAGAGTGTTGTCGATGGCCTGCGGAAAAATTCCCAGCCGCGACGCCGTATCCCGGTCAATCGTAACGTTAGTCTTGAGACCGTTGTCGAGCTGGTCCGTAGCGACATCCGTCAACGCCGGCAGGGTTTTCAGTTTGGCCACCAGCTTCGGTGTCCATTGCGCCAGCTCCTGCGCGTCCGCATCCTCGATCGAATACTGGAACTGGGTGCGGCTCACGCGGTCTTCCACCGTGAGATCCTGCACCGGCTGCATGTAGAGGGTAATTCCATCCACCTTCGCCAGTTGCGGCTCCAGTCGCCGGATGATCGCGGAAGCATCGTCGGAGCGCTCGTCGCGCGGCCTCAGGTTGATCTGGATGCGGCCCTGATTCGGCGTCGTGTTCGTGCCATCCACTCCGATGAACGACGACAGGCTCTCGACCGCCTTGTCCTGCAGAATGATTTTCGCCAGTTCCTGCTGCCGTTGCGCCAGCGCGTCAAAGGAAATAAAGTCGGGTGCTTCCGACACGCCCAGAATCACGCCCGTATCCTGCACCGGGAAAAATCCCTTAGGAACGATGACGTAGAGAAAGAGAGTGAGCACCAGGGTCCCAAAGGTCACGAACAACGTCGCAGTCTGATGTTTCAGCACCCATTTCACGGTGCGCCCGTAAAACGCAATGATGCGGTTGTAGTAATCCTCGGTGACGTCGTAGAACCGTCCCTTTTCGCCTTCCTTGCGATGCTTGAGGAGTTTGGCGCACATCATCGGCGTCAGAGACAGTGAAACTCCCGCCGAAACCAGAATCGTCACCGCCAGCGTAACCGCAAACTCGCGGAACAGCCGTCCTACAATGTCGCCCATGAACAACAGCGGGATCAGCACCGCGATCAGCGAAACGGTCAGCGAAACAATCGTGAACCCGATCTGCCCCGCACCTTTCAACGCCGCGTCCAGCGGGGAGTCTCCCTGCTCCAGATAGCGATCGATATTTTCGATCATGACGATGGCGTCATCCACCACAAAGCCGGTGGAGATGGTGAGCGCCATGAGCGTCAGATTGTTCAAGCTGTAACCCAGCAGATACATCACGCCAAAGGTTCCGATCAACGAGAGCGGCACCGCGACGCTCGGAATCACCGTCGCCGCAAGATTCCTCAGGAACAGGAAAACCACCAGCACCACCAGAGCGATCGAGAGCATCAGCTCAAATTCCACGTCCTTGACGGATGCGCGGATGGTTGTGGTCCGGTCGGTCAGAATCTGCACTTTTACGGCCGTGGGCAGCGACGCCTGTAACTGCGGCAGAAGCTTCTTGATCCGGTCCACCACGCTGATGATGTTGGCTCCCGGCTGACGCTGCACGTTGACGATCACCGCCGGAGTCAAATTCATCCAGGCTGCGAGGCGATCGTTCTCCGTTCCGTCGATGACGTTAGCGATGTCGCCGATCCGCACCGGAGCGCCGTTGTGATAGGCGATGACGATCGGCTTGTACTGCGCGGCGCCGAAAAGCTGATCATTAGCGCCGATGGTGTAAGACTGCCGCGCGCCATCAATCACGCCCTTGGCCTGATCCACGTTTGCCTGCACCAGTGCAGCCCGCAGATCCTCCAGGCTTAAACCGTAAGAAGCGAGCGCAGTCGGGTTAGCCTGTATCCGCACCGCCGGCTTCTGCCCGCCGCTGATCGAAACCAGTCCCACGCCTGGCAGCTGCGAAATCTTCTGCGCCAGCGATGTATCCGCCAGATCTTCCACCTTCGATAACGGCAGGGAATCCGCGGTCAGCGCCAGAGTAAGAATGGGCGCATCCGCCGGATTCACCTTGTTGTAGATGGGAGGATTCGGCAGGTCGACCGGCAAATAGGTCGAGCCGGAGTTGATCGCGGCCTGCACCTGCTGCTCTTCCACGTCGATATTCTGATCGAGTCCGAACTGCAGCGTGATGACCGAACTGCCAAACGAACTGGTCGAAGTCATCTGGCTCAGCCCGGGCACCTGACCGAACTGCCGCTCCAGCGGAGACGTCACCGACGAAGCCATCACGTCCGGATCGGCACCCGGATAGAACGTCACCACCTGAATGGTTGGGTAGTCCACCTCCGGCAGCGCCGACACCGGTAGTTGCGTGAACGCAACCCAGCCCACAAGCAGCACGCCGACCATAAGCAGCGTGGTCGCGACCGGCCGAAGAATGAATAACCGTGAAGGACTCATGAACCCGATGTTCCCAAAGCTGACGTTCCCGAACCGGATGTTCCTGAAGCTGTTCCAGATGCTGGACCGCCAGCGCCGTTAACCGGGGACACGCCTCGCCCGCCGCTGGCACCGCCGCTTGGAGTCGCCGCGCGGATACTAATGGGACTGCCTCTTTGCAGTTTGTCCTGCCCGTCGGTTACAACCACGTCACCCGCATTGATTCCACTGGTCACCACGGTCGTGTCTCCCTGCGTAAGCGCCACGGTAACCGCGCGATCCTCCACCGTCTTATCCGCGTTCACCGCATACACGAACGTGCCCTGCGGACCACGCAGGATCGCGGCCGTCGGAACGACGGTGCTGTTCTTTCTGGTTTCGAGGAGCAGGTCTGCATTTACGAACTGGTTGGGCCAGAGCTGGTTGTCGGTATTGCTGAATACCGCCTTGAGTTTGGCCGTGCCGGTCGTCGGATCAATCTGATTATCGATGGTCAGCAACTTCCCCGTGGCCAGCTTGGTTTGATCGTCGCGGCTGAAAGCATCGACTTCGAGAGTTCCCTGCTGCATGCGCCGCGAAACCGTCGGCAGTACATCCTCCGTCAGCGTGAAGATCACGGCAATCGGCTGCAACTGCGTCAAAATCAGCATGGGATTCGTGTCCGCCGCGTGAATGATGTTGCCCGGATCGACTTGCCGTAGACCGACTCTCCCGGTGAACGGCGCAGTAATGTGGCAGTAGACGATCTGCAGCTTGGCGGTATCGATCTGCGCCTGGTCGGTGCGCACCGTACCATCCAGTTGGTCGACCAGCGCTTTCTGCGTGTCGACTTGCTGCTGGGCAATGCTGCCCGAGGGAATCAGCGCCGTGTACCGATCCAGATTCAACCGGGCATCGCGCAGTTGCGCCTGGTCGCGAAATAGCTGCGCCTGCATCTGCTCCAGTTGAACCTGGTAGGGACGAGCGTCAATCTCGATCAACAGATCGCCTTCCTTGACGTTCTGCCCCTCCTGAAAATTCACTCGCATGATCTGTCCATCGACGCGGCTCTTGATGTTGGCGGTGTTGAACGCCGTCACCGCGCCCAAGCCCGTCAGGTAGACCGGCACATCCTGCCGCTGGACCTGTGCGGTCGCCACCGAAACGGTACGGGAAACCGCCGCCTGCGCTTTCTGCTGCTTGGAGTCGGCGCTGCTGCACCCGGTGAAAAATGCGCAGCTCGCAACCAGCGCGAGGATCATCATGGCGCGCGAAATTCGGATGTTTGTCACGCGAGTTTTTATCGCAGAGACCTTGTCGAATAGAGCGTTCATAGTCATAGAAAGATCGCGCATATGAAGATCGCGCATAAAAACATCGTTCAAAGAGACATTCATACAGAGATCGTTCGGAGAAAGCTCGTTCAGAGTAAGATCAGTCATAAGTTCACAGTTCAGTCCGTCGAGGTTTGTTTTCGACACCGGCCCGGCGGGAAATACAAGTATTAGACGTAAGCATTGTAGGCTCGTCACAGCAACTTCTTTCGCAGGGGCAGGAATTTTTCCATTGCCCCAAAAAGGCCTCCAGCGAGAGCGGCTCAGGTAGGAAACAAAGCGCAGTTGCTGTAGCGAAACCGCGTACATCCAGCATCCACTGCGGCCCCGCGGCAGGTCAAGTCCGGGGGCGAAGGTTTTACAAATCTTTACTCGCCTTGACTGTCCATTTACGACTATCCGTTTTAGGACCGTCGGTTTGCGGTTAGGACGCCCTTAGAGTGGCCGGCACCGGATGCGCACTTTCGTAAGCTGCAATCTCCGCCTCATGCTGCAGCGTAAGCCCAATGTCGTCCAGTCCATTCAGCAGACAATGGCGTACGAACTGGTCCATGGGAAACTTCGCGCGAAAGTTTTGCTCGTCGCTCACTTCGAGTTTCTCCAGGTCGATCGTGACCCGATAGTCGTCGATCTCCTCCGCCCGCTGCATCAACTGCGCAACTTCGTCCTCGCTGAGTTGCACAGTGAGAAAACCATTCTTCGTGCTGTTGTTGGCGAAAATGTCGGCGAACGAAGACGAGATTACCGCCCGTAATCCAAAGTCGGCCAGCGCCCACACCGCATGCTCGCGCGACGATCCACAGCCAAAATTTCTGCCCGCAACCAGAATACTTGCGCCCGCGAAGCGCGGCTCATCCAGCACGAAGTCAGCATTCTTCTTTCCGTCTGCGCCAAACCGCCAATCGTAAAACAGAAACTGCCCAAAGCCCGTGCGCTCAATCCTCTTCAAAAATTGCTTAGGGATAATCTGATCGGTATCGACATTGACCCGATCAAGCGGCGCCACGCGTCCGCGATGCACAGTGAATGGTTTCATTGTGTGATTCTCCAACACTCTGTCATTTCGAGCGGAGCGGAAATGCCCGACAGGGCAATTCCGCGCAGTCGAGAAACCTGCTTTTTGCCGAAGCGCTTGGGAACTTTCTGGCGCATCACTGAAATTTCCAATTCCTAATATCCGTAAAATGCCCCGCAATCGCCGCCGCCGCCGCCATCATCGGACTCACCAGATGCGTCCGCCCCCCGCGCCCCTGCCGCCCTTCAAAATTGCGGTTGCTGGTCGAAGCGCAGCGCTCTCCCGGCTGCAAAATATCCGGATTCATTCCCAAACACATCGAGCACCCCGACTCGCGCCACTCAAATCCGGCATCCTGGAAAATCCGATGCAACCCCTCCTGCTCTGCCGCCCGCTTCACCGTCTGCGATCCCGGCACGACCATGGCCCGCACCTTCGCGCTCACGTGATGTCCTTTGGCCACCCGCGCTGCCGCCCGCAAATCTTCAATCCGCGAATTCGTGCACGATCCAATGAACACGCGATCAATCCCGATCTCTTCAATCTTCTTCCCCGGCTCCAGCCCCATATATTGCAACGCGAGTTCAGTGGAGCGCCGGTCGGCGTCTTGCAATCCTTTGACCTCCGGCACGCGCCCCGTGATCGGAGCCACCATCCCCGGATTTGTCCCCCAGGTTACGAACGGACAAAGCTGCGCCGCATCAATTTCCACCACTTTGTCGAAAGTCGCGCCGTCATCGGTCGGCAGACTGCGCCAGTGCGCGACGGCCTTCTCCCACTCCGCATCCCGCGGAGCAAATCGCTTCCCCTTCACATACGCGATGGTCGTCTCATCGGGCGCAACCATTCCGGCCCGCGCTCCCGCCTCGATGCTCATGTTGCACAGCGTCATGCGCCCTTCCATCGAGAGCGCGCGCACGGCCAGACCAGCGTATTCAATCACGTGTCCGGTAGCGCCATCGGTTCCGATCTGTCCGATGATCCCCAGGGCCAGATCCTTCGCCCCCACGCCCTCGGCGAGCCGTCCGCGCACCTCGATCTTCATCGTCTTCGGCTTCTGCTGCGCCAGGCACTGCGTCGCCAGTACGTGCTCCACTTCCGACGTGCCAATCCCGAAAGCCAGTGAACCAAAAGCTCCATGCGTGCTGGTATGGCTGTCGCCGCACACAATCGTCATGCCCGGCTGCGTCAGGCCGAGCTCGGGACCAATCACATGCACGATCCCCTGCTCCGGCGAGTCCATGTCGAACAGCCGGATGCCGAACTCTTTGCAGTTCGACTGCAACGCGGCAATCTGTTTCGCCGCAATCAGATCAGTAATCGGAGTTCCGCGTGGCTCGGTAGGAATGTTGTGGTCAACGGTCGCGACAGTCCGCAGCGGTTGCCGGACGTTTCTTCCGGAAACTCGCAAACCATCAAATGCCTGCGGCGAAGTCACCTCGTGCACCAGATGCAGGTCGATGTAAAGGATAGGTGATCGCCCCGCAGGCCGCGCGACCAGATGCGCATCCCAGATCTTCTCGAACAATGTGCGATTCGCTGCCATGGTCAGGATTCAGGAAAACGGTAGCTCTCAGTTTTTCACAGAGCATCCTACGCGAGCAAGCTGGTGAGCCAAGTTGTAGTGGCTCAGTTGGAATCTTCGCCCTTGCGTCATCCCGAACCGCGGCGCAGTTCAGCCGCGGGAGGGATTTCCCAAGGCACGACTTTTAGGGATATCCCTTGCTCCGCCAGCAAAGTGAGCCAAGCTGCGTTGCAGGAGATGCGTTGTGGGATGAGAATTTTCTAACCCCCAGATGGTCGCCCGCGTGCTCCCAGGATTGCACTGTCGCATTCAAACCAGTCAGCGTCGCACGTGGGTCGAAGCGTCCGCTGACCGCGGCAGGATAGAAGCATTAGCTCCAACATCGAAAGGATTTCGTATGCGTATCTTTGCTCCGGGCTGTTTTTCGACTTTCTTACTAGCGGTCCTGATCCCTGGCGCGGCAGCGCAGTCTGGCAGGACTTACGACTGGTCGACTCCCAGCCAACCCGTAGTTGCCGTTCCTACCACGGCGTTGGCGTCAAAATCCGCGCCAGCCTCATTCGAGGACGTGATCGATCGCGTGGTCGAGCGGGAGCATCTGCTGCTGGCCCAGTTGCGCAATCTGCAACCCGTGGTTGAAACCTATCTGCAGAATCTGAAATCCGACGCCGACGGGAACGCCTTCCCGGTGAACGACCAGTATTTTCTAGGCCGCCTCGACATGAGCGACGGTCCGGAAGGCATTTCGTTTGTGGGGCAGCGGGAACCCGGCAAGAGCCGGCTGAACAAACTGACGGGGATCTTCTCCCTGCGCTTTCAGCCCCTCGGTTTCGCTCAGATGATCGTGCCGGACACCGATTTCGACAAAACGAATTACAGCTTCAGTTTTGTCCGTCGTGAGTTTCTGGGAGAAGTGCGCTGCCTGGTGATCGATGTCCAGCCCAAGCCGGAAGCGCCCGCTGGCCGCTTCCAGGGGCGAATCTGGGTGGAGGACAACGAGTACAATATTGTCCGCTTCAACGGCACCTATTCCCGGGCCCCGCGGAACGCCTTCTATCTGCATTTCGATAGCTGGCGGCTGAATCTGAAACCCGGTCTGTGGCTGCCCGCCTACATTTATAGCGAGGAGTCCGATCTCGAAAGCAGCGCCGGCCACGTTCACCTCAAAGCCCAGACTCGCCTGTGGGGCTACGACCTGAAATCTGCCGGAAAAGATCGCATGGACGAGTTCACCAAAGTTATGGTGGAGTCGCAACAGCCGATAGAAGATTCTACCGACCTTGATGCGGATGCCGCTCCCGTGGCGGCGGAGCGATTGTGGCAGCGCCAGGCGGAAGACAACATAATCGAGCGTCTGCAGAAAATTGGCCTGCTCGCCCCGCCGGGAGCGGTCAACAAAGTGCTCGAGACAGTCATCAACAATCTGCTGCTCAGCAACAACATTAGTCTCGTGTCCGACGTGCATTGCCGGGTTCTGCTCACCGAGCCGCTGGAATCGTTTTCCATCGGCAACACCATTGTGCTGAGCCGGGGTCTGCTCGATGTGTTGCCCGATGAAGCCTCGTTGGCCATGGTATTGGCGCATGAACTCAGCCACATTGTGCTCGGCCATCCCTTCGACTCGAAGATGGCCTTCAACGACCGCATGTTTTTCCCCGACGAGCAATCGTTTCAGCGCCTCGACTTCAAGCGCCGGCCCATCGACGAAGAGGCCGCGGACGTGAAAGCTCTGGAGTTGTTGAAAAATTCTCCGTACAAAGAAAAAATGGGGACGGCCGGGCTGTTCCTGAGGGCGTTGCAGGAGCGCGCTCCGGAATTGCCCAACCTGATTCGTCCCCATCTCGGAAACGGCCTGGCCGCGGGTCAGAGCATTCGCATGTCCGCGCTGCTGGCCAACGCGCCTTCGCTCGACCAGCACCGCATCGACCAGATAGCCGCTCTTCCCCTGGGTGGACGAATCAAACTTGATCCCTGGAGCGACCAGGTCGAACTCGCAAAAACGCATCCCATGATCCTGGCGACATCGCGTGAGAAGAGGCCCTTCGAGATCACTCCCTTTTTCCCTTATCTCGTCCGAGTAGCGAGCGAGAGCGCCGACAAAACAACGCTGGCAGGTTCGGGATCGAAGTAAACAGGGCAGGCGGCAGCGGACCAGTCTAAAGCAACATTCACTTTGACCTTGTCATTCCGAACCGGGCAAAAAGCCCGGTGAGGAACCTGCTGTTCGTCAGGCGCACGTCGGGCGCACGTCAGGCACACATCAGATTCAGCGCGGTCGTGTGATTGCGCCCTGCGAAGCCGACCATACCAGCGCCGCATATTTCGCGAACACGCCCGTAGGATACCGCTGGTGCGGAGCCCTCCACTGCGCCATCCGCTGGCGCAACACGTCGTCGCTGACTTCCACTTCCAAAACGCGCTTCGTCACATCGAAGCGAATCATGTCTCCATCCCGCACGCCCGCAATGGGTCCGCCCAGCGCCGCTTCCGGAGAAACGTGTCCTGCCATCAGCCCGCGGGTCGCTCCGCTGAAGCGCCCGTCGGTCAACAGCGCTACCGATCCCCCGAGCCCCTCGCCCACAATCGCGGCCGTCACGCCCAGCATCTCGCGCATTCCTGGCCCGCCCTTCGGCCCTTCATTGCGAATCACGACCACATCGCCAGCGTGAATCTTTTTCGCCGTGACCGCAGCCATCGCGTCTTCCTCCGATTCAAACACCCGCGCCGGCCCCCGCTGCTCCAGCCGTTCATATCCGCTGATCTTAGCGACACAGCCCTCCGGCGCAAGATTGCCCTTGAGAATCACGAGACCGCCGGTCGCCTTGAGAGGTTTATTCAGCGGAACGATGACCTCCTGTCCTGGAGTCTCGACTGCACGCGCGGCCTCAGCGCCAATCGTGAGCCCGGTAACAGTCTTTGCCGAAGCATGCAGGTATTTCCCGTCGAGCAATCGCTTCGCCAGCAGCCCAATGCCGCCCGCGCGATGCATGTCGGAAGCTACGAATCGCCCCGAAGGCTTGAGATCGGCAAGCAACGGTGTACGCTCACTCACCGTTTGAAAATCCTCAATGTCGAGTTTGACCCCCGCCTCGCGCGCAATCGCCAGCAAATGCAGAACCGCGTTGGTCGATCCGCCCGACGCCGCAACCGATGCAATCGCATTCTCGAAAGCGTCCCGCGTCAGAATGTCGCGCGGCTTGATCCCGTTCTGCAGCACATTCATCACGACCTTGCCGCAGTCGAACGAAATCTGATCCTTCTGCGCGTCCATCGCAGGCACGCTGTTGAACCCCATCGGCGAAAGCCCAATCATCTCCATCACCGTCGACATCGTGTTCGCCGTGTACTGCCCGCCGCACGCGCCCGCGCCCGGACACGCCGCATCTTCCAGGCCGCGCAGATCCGCGTCACTCATCTTCCCCGCCATGTTCGCGCCGATGGCTTCGTAGACATCCTGAATCGTCACGTCTTTCCCGCGATAATTCCCCGGCGCAATCGTCCCGCCATAAAGCACCATGCCCGGCAGATTCATACGCGCCAGCGCCATGGCCGCCGCCGGAATGGTCTTGTCGCAGCCCACCACGCACACCACCGCGTCAAACATCTGCCCGCGGCAGACCAGCTCAATCGAGTCGGCGATCAGTTCGCGGCTCACCAGCGACGCCCGCATGCCCTCGGTGCCCATGGTCTCGCCATCAGAGATGGCGATGGTATTGAACTCCATCGGTGTGCCGCCCGTCGCGCGAATCCCTTCCTTCACCTTGGCCGACAACCGCCGCAGATGAAAGTTGCACGGCATGGTTTCGATCCAGGTATTGGCCACCCCGATCAACGGACGGCTGAGATCGGCATCAGTAAACCCGATCGCCTTGAACATGGAGCGCGCCCCGGCCCGGTCGCGTCCCTCGGTAATTCCTCGGCTAATGTGCTTGAGATCCATGGTCAGAGATTACAAGATGCGCAGGTGAAGATGTGAACCGTATGCTCGCTCTTCGCGGTTTTCCTTCGTCTCAAGATTCTGGTTGTGGGTGCCCCATGTCTCGCCTCTTTTGCGAGACATGGGAATCAATGCTGAACCATCCAAACCAAAAACGGGGAACCCGCCTAGCAGCAGGCTCCCCAGTTGCATGACGCTGCCCGGAGCCGTCACGCTTGCCCAGCTATCCCAAACTTGAGTATTCCAATCTTGAGCCTACGCCCGGGCCGCGGCGCGCGATTCTTCCAGCGGCACGCCCGCCGGAGGATGCGCCGCCGTCCAAGCCGACGCAAGCGCAGCACCGGAACTAACTTTGATGACATCCGCGATTCCATACCATTCGCGGTACAGCTGGCCCACCTGCTTCTGATTCACCTCGAGCGCCAGCGTGACCAGATGATCGTGCTCTGAGGGCTCAGCGTGCACCACAGGCAGGTCGAGCGCGCGCCGCGAAGCCGCATTTAGAATGCGCATCAACGTTCCCTGCGTATTGCGATAACGAATGTGAAAAGTCTGCATGTGTCTTTGCTCCCCTATCACGCCGCTCCTAAGTAGCGCCGGCGTCTCGCCGGCTGTCCGGCGGGCATCCTGCCCGCTGCTGCCGGCAACTACTGCGCCGGTTCTTCTTCCAGCAACATCTCCGAAAGCGCCGCGCCTGCCGGAACCATCGGAAAAACATTAGCCTCCGGCGCGCAATCGAATACCAGCAACTCCGGCTCCGGCGAATGCAGGAACCGGTCGATCTCGTTCCCGGTCTCGGTCGACACCGGAAACTCCCGCATCGCGTCTTCATTCAGCCGAAAGCTATGAATCTTGTAAGCCTTCGCAATCTCGACGAAATCCGGATTGTCGCTCAGGTCAGTTTCGGCATAATTCCGCTGATAAAAAAGCTGCTGCCACTGCCGCACCATACCGAGATATTTGTTGTCGATGATGACCATCTTCACCGGCAGCCCAAGCCGTCGCACGGTCGCCAGTTCCTGAATGTTCATCTGAAATCCACCGTCGCCAGAAACGCAGAGCACGCAAGTGTCAGGCTTGGCGAGCTGCACGCCCACCGCAGCCGGCAAAGCGAAGCCCATGGCCCCGAGGCCGCCCGACGTAATAAATCCCCGCGGCGAGGACGACCGATATCGCTGCGCCGCCCACATCTGGTGCTGACCCACGTCCGCGATGACCACGCTGTCCTGCGGCAAACGGCTGAAGAGTTCGTCAAGAAAGCGAATCGTCGGCTGCGCCAACCCGCGCGGATCAAGCTCCGCCCGTTCCGGTCCACAGGCAACGGCGCGCCAGCCACTGAAGTCAGGCACCAGGGGATTTTTTTTCAACTCGGCATGAAACGCCGGAATCGTATCCACCAGATTTCCAATCACCGGAACTTCGCACGGACGCACCCGATCAAGCTGCGCCGGATCAATCTCAAAGTGAACAATCTTGGCATGAGGCGCAAACCGCGTCGGTTCGCCGGTTACGCGGTCATCGAGCCGCGCTCCAAATACAAACAACAGATCCGTTTCGTTCAGCGCGGTATTCGCCGCGCGTGTGCCGTGCATCCCCACCATGCCCAGGTAATACGGCGCCTCGGGCGGCACTGCGCCCAATCCATGAACCGTGGCAAACGTCGGGATATTCAAATCATCCAACAGACACCGCAACTCCGGAACCGCTCCCGACAATTTCGCCCCCGCGCCCACCAGCACGACCGGCTTTGCAGATTGCCGCAGCAGGGCCACGATCGTGTCCGTGAATCCTCCGTCGGTTTTCACGTCGCCCGCCCGTGCGTGCGGCGTGAACTTTACCGGTCCGGAAAATTCCTTCTTCGCTTTCAGCATGTCGGTGGGGATATCGATCACCACCGGCCCCGGCCGCCCGCTGCGCGCCCAGTAAAATCCCTCGGCAATCGCTTCAGGAATTTCGTCGATGGTTAGAACCAGACGGCTCCACTTGGTGAGCGAGAGCGTCACCCCAAAAACATCCGTCTCCTGAAACGCGTCGGTCCCAATCAAAGCACTCCGCACCTGGCCCGTGATGCATACCAGTGGAACCGAATCCATCTTTGCGTCTGCAATGCCCGTAACCAGATTCGTCGCGCCCGGCCCGCTGGTCGCCATGGCGACGCCGACCTCGCCTGTGACCCGCGCGTAGCCCTCCGCCGCGAACACCGCGCCCTGCTCATGCCGCGTCAGAATGTGCCGCACCCCGCTGCCCTCCAGCGCGTCGTACAGCGGCATGATCGCGCCGCCAGGGTAGCCAAACACCAATTCCACCCCTTCAGCGCGCAGGCACTTCAGAACGATGTCCGCTCCCTTAAGCATTCACCACCTGTTTCGGCGCGACAGCTTCCGCCGGCTTCTTGCCGTCCTTGGGCAGCCAGCTCATCATGCCGCGCAGTTGCGCCCCGACGATCTCGATTGGGTGCTGCTTCTCTTTCTCTCGCAGCGCGTTGAACTTGTGGCCGCCGCTTTTGTTCTCCGCAATCCACTCGCGCGCGAACTCGCCACTCTGAATATCGGCCAGCGTCTTCTTCATCGCCGCCCGCGTGGCATCCCCCACCACCTCCTCGCCGCGCGTCAGATCGCCATATTCCGCCGTGTTCGAAATGGAATAGCGCATCCGGCTCAACCCGCCTTCGTAGATCAAGTCGACAATCAGCTTCACTTCGTGCAAGCACTCGAAATAAGCAATCTCCGGCGCGTAGCCGGCCTCGACCAGCGTTTCGAATCCTTTCTTGATCAGCGAAGTCAGCCCACCACACAGCACGGCCTGCTCACCAAACAAGTCGCTCTCAGTTTCTTCCTTAAAAGTCGTCTGCAGTACTCCGGCACGGGTTGAGCCGATTCCGTGCGCATACGCCAGCGCGAGTTCGTGCGCGTGCCCACTGGCATCCTGCTGAATCGCGATCAGCGACGGCACGCCGCGCCCTTCGGTATAAACGCGCCGCACCAGGTGCCCGGGACTTTTGGGAGCGATCATCACCACGTCCACGTCGGACGGCGGGGCAATCGTCTTGAAGTGAATGCTGAACCCGTGCGAGACCCCGAGAACTTTCCCCGGATGCAGATACGGCTTGATGAACTGGTCATACGTCTCAGCCTGCGTCTCGTCCGGCGTGAGGATCTGGATCCAGTCGGCGCGCTTGGCAGCCTCATCCGGCGCCACCACGACCATGCCGTCAGCCCGCGCCGTTGCGGCGCTCGGCCGGTTCGGGGCCAGCCCGACGATCACTTTGTGTCCGCTGTCGCGAAGATTCTGCGCCTGCGCGTGTCCCTGACTGCCGTAACCAATAATGGCGATCGTCTTGCCCTTCAGCGCCTCAGGCTTGGCGTCGCGTTCATAAAAAATAGTAACCACCGAGTGCTCCTCTCGATCACATACTGCGTTGCACAAGGGAGGAAAGAAGCCCTTGTGGGATATCAGACTGCAAACCGACCGGTCGGTCGGTATATACGAATGCTACCTGCCCAGCCCGAGGGTGTCAAGAGCGAAGTCTGGTTCGAGAATTGTGTAAAGTTTGTGGAGCGGCGGACGCCTTCGTCCGCCCAGGCAGCGCCAATGAAACCGGACGGAACGTCGGCTCGGAACCAAAAGATGCACGCCCCTGGACGAAGGCGCCCGGGGCTCCACAGTCAACCTGGAGATTGAGCGATGAACGATTTCGAATGCGTAATCCCAATCCTAAACGTCAGCAATTTCGCCGCCTCAATGGACTACTACGTCAACAAGCTGGGTTTCGCCAAGAAATGGGACTGGGGCGATCCGCCGTCTTTCGGTTGCGTCGCACGCGGCAAGATCGAGATATTCCTCTCGGAAGGCGGGCAAGGGCAAGCCGGCATGTGGATGTCCATTTTCGTGGAGGACGTGGACGCGCTCCACGAAGAGTACAAGAAACGCGGCGCGATCATCCGCCAGCCTCCGACCAACATGCCTTGGCGAGTCCGCGAAATGAATGTGCAGGATCCCGATGGCCACCGTCTTCGCATGGGCAGCGGCCACAATGGTCCAGTCGACGAAGCTGGATGGAAGCGCTTCGGCGAGATACAGCAGTTCGGCGAATGATTGCACTCCCTCGATCCGTTGGCATTCTTACCCGCAACTATTTACCATGGCACGCGATGCCCCGCGAAGCCGTCGTCGATTCCCGCCAGGAAATCCTGCGCACCGCTGCCCGCCTGTTCCAGCAGCGCGGCTACGACGCGACTTCGATGAACGATGTCGCTGCTGCGCTCAAACTCAGTAAAGGCGGCCTCTACCACCACTTCCAGAGCAAAGACGAAATTCTGTTCGAGATCATGAATCACGCCATGGAGATCACGCAGGAGCGCGTTCTCAATCCCGTGCGCGGCATCGCTAATCCCGAAGACCGGTTGCGCGCCCTGATCCGCTTGCACATTGAAGTCGTGCTCAGTCCGCGAGACCGCGAAATCACGGTCATGCTGCACGAAAACCATCCTCTGCCGCCCGCGCTCCGCAAGCGCATCAACAGCCGCAAGAAGGAATACATTCACTTCGTCGAAAGCCTGATCGCCGAAGTTCAGAAGCAAGCCCAGAAAGAAGCTCAAAAAGACGCGCAGAAGGGAACTCAACGAACGACACCGGAGAAGTCTCCTGTCAGCCCGCGGGCCGCCGCCTTCGCCCTGCTGGGCATGATCAACTGGATTTACCAGTGGTACAAACCAGAAGGCGATCTGCAGACCCACAACCTTATTCCGCAATTCACCGCTCTCGTTTTCGCGGGGATCCTCGGGTGAAGACGCTGTTCGCAAACGTCGGCGAGATCGACCAGCAGCGCGCGCGAAGCGGCAAGCTGTACCGGGAATTTCTTCGGGTGCCCACCATGAGCGCGGGACTCTACGTGCTCGCCGCCGGAGCCACTGATGCGCAACTCCCTCATCATGAAGATGAAATCTACTATGTCCTGCGCGGAAGGGCGCATTTTAAAGCCGGTGATGAAGACCAAGAAATTTCCGCCGGAAGCGTGCTCTTCGTGGCCGCAGAAGTTGAACACCGGTTCTACGACATCACCGAAGAGCTGGCGGTGCTCGTCTTTTTCGCGCCTGCGGAAACTAGCGGAAACTAAGGGTTGACGGAATTTGGGATCATTCCTACGGCAGGGGCGCGGTCTCGACAAGTAAGAACAACCGGTCATCCTGAGCGGCGGCGAAGGCGGCGCGAAGGATCTTACGTCGGCTAGAGGCGGATATACGGTCGATAGGGAACAATTACGCTGCATGCTGCATGGGTGCCCCTCGCAGCTGCATCAATGCTGGACGCTGGCGTAAGATCCCTCACCGCGGCTTCGCCCGGTTCGGGATGACAACGTGGCCTGATCCAACGCAGACTCCAAATGGCCGCAACTTCGGTGCTGGCAACTCGCAGCTTGATCCTCGCGACTACTTGTGAGGCGGGATCCAGTAAACCTCTTCCTTAACCGCGCCCTTGTCGACGAATCCCCGCCGCTTCAAAATCGCCTTGCTGTGCTCGATCATCTCCGGGTGACCGCACAGGTAAGCCATCGTGTTGCTCGCATCCAGTTCCCAAGAGTCGGCATACTTGCGCAGGATATCGTCCGCCCGCCCGATTTCCCCCGCCCAATCTGCGTGATCCCACGGTCGGCTGACCGTCGGCACGTATTTGAACCACGGCAATTCTTTGTCAAAGTGGTTCAGTTCATCGAGATATCCAAATTCCCACGGCCGGCTAGCTCCGTTCAGCAGAAAAAGCTTATGCGTTCCGTCGAACCGGCCTTCTTTCCATTCTTTCGACAATGTCCGTACGTAGCTCACAAACGGAGCCACGCCCGTGACCGTCGAAATCAGCAAATGATTCGTCTTGCCATTCTGCATATCCAGTGAGAATCGCCCCTTGGGCACCTTGCGCATCAGCATCTGGTCGCCCGGCTGCAGCTTGTGCAGCAGCGGCGTCAACGCGCCTTCCGGCACCAGTTCGAAGAAAAACTCCAGCTCGTCCTCCGATGGCGATGAAACGATCGAATACGGACGTTCGACCCGCTTGCCCGCAGCCTCGACTCCCAGCGTCGCATACTGCCCCGGAACAAAATGGAACTCCCCTCCACAGCGGACGCGGATCATCCACAAGTCGGGAGCAAAATCGACGCGCCTGGTAATTTCCGCGTGATAGAACTTTTCGTCGGGAATAGTCATTCTCTCCTGATCTTCAAAGGCTTAGTCCTCGAAGACTCCAACCGAACGGTCGTACGACTTTCTGAGTGGCGACATCCTAACTGGAATCGCCAGTTTTGTGAAGGCCACTTGTCGCGCCGAACTCGCTCCGAAGCCTAGATGCGGGTTTATTTCCCAACCACCAGCACCACGAAGCTGTCCGGAACAATGGCCGGCCGGGGATGCGGATTGTCCGTCGTGGGCTCAGGTCTGGGACCGAACTGCGCTGTCACCACGAACACGTTGTGCGTCTTCGAGTCGAGGGCCAGGGTGCGCGCACCACGCTGGGTCGGAACGTTCTCGACGGTAAACTTGCCCGGCGATTCTTCTTTCACCACCGTGAGCACGCCCTCGCCGCAGGACGCGAAAGCCAGTCCGGTCTCGGCGTCGAACGTGGTCGCATCCACGCCGTCGCCGATTGCCGGCGTAGCCAGAACCTTGCCGCTGTCCGCGTCCACCACGGCCATCATCTTGTTGCCGCAGCCCACAAACAGCCGCCGGTTCTTGCGATCGATCGACAGCCCGCTCGGCTCCTCGCACGGAGCCAGCGGCCACTTCGCTTTTATTTCCAGTTTGTTCGGGTCAATCGCCACCAACTCGCTCTTGTCTTCGATATTGACGAAAATCTCGCCCTTAGCGTCGCTGGCCGCAAACTCCGGCTTGCCGTCGAGCTTGATCGTGCCCAGCACTTTTCCCGTGGCGGCATCGACCGCGGTCGAATCCTGGCTGCGTCCGTTAAAAGTGAACACGCGCTTCGTCGCCGGGTCGTAGAGAATGGCGTCGGGATTGTCGCCCACTTTCACTTTGCTGCTCGTGGCCAGCGTTTTGATGTCGAAAATGCTGACCGTGCCTTCGCGCCCGTTACTCGTGAATCCGCGCCCCAATTCCGGCGCCAGCGCGATGCCATGTACGCCCGGGGTATCGGGAATATCACCAACGCTCTTGCCTGAATCCGCATCGACAACCATCACATGCGTTCCGCGAGAAATGAAGATGCGCCGCGCCGCAGAATCGGTGGTCAGGTAATCCCAACCGCCGTCGGCGCCCACTTTGTAGGTCGTCACCACGTGGTATCCCGATGCAGCCGCGGCCAAAGCCACTGTCGCCATAAGTGCACTCGCCACCAACAGACCAATCATCGATAACCACAACTTCGATTTCATCCGCATCACACTCTCCTTGGAAACCCCGTGTCGATCACGGCCACATTCCGGAAAACATTCCAAAACCATCGATCCGCGCTTTTGCATCGAACCCGTTAGGATTCGACCCGAAGTAACTTTACCGCATTTCGCGGGTGATCCTAGACTCATCATATAGGGATGTATCTTTATATGGATGGAACTCAGGCAAGTTTTTCCGCGCACGACCCGCAGCCGGAACCCGCGCTGATGGCGGACCAGCGCTTCCAGCCGACGCCGGACGATACGGCTCTGGGGCCCGGCGCGGAGGCAGCGGAGAATGGGCCGATATCGATCCCTCAGTCCCTGTTCCAACGCGCGAGCGCGAACCGCTTCCGTCCAGTTTTCGCCGTCGCGATCGGAGTGCTGCTCGCAATTTTTGCCCTAAACATCGGCACGGCTCAAGCGGGCTGGTCAAGTTTCGCCAATCTTTTCTCGGTGCGCGCCGGCCAATCCTCGTCCGCCGCCCAAGCTCCCCTCCAACTCGACCGCATGAAGCCGCAGAAGCAAGCCGAGGCTCTGCTGGAACTCGCAGTCGGCCGCAGCGACGGCGCGGTGGAGCAGATTTCGTCGCGGGTCGAGAATTGGCAGGGCAAAGTAAAGTGGGATTCGCAGATCGCGACCCTGACTACCGCCGCGCTAAACTCCAGCGATTTGCGGGTGCGTGAGTCCGGCATCGAAGTCGAACTTGCCGCCTACGGACTTGCCAAGAACTCCGCCAGCCTCAACTACCTGCTCACCACCGCAGAGTCTCCCGACCCCGCGCAAAAGATTTGGGCGCTGTGGGCGCTCGGCCTCATGGCGAACCGCGGCGTCGAAACTGACCGCATCGCGCAGGTTCTGACCGCGCACCTGAAAGATTCCGACGAGAACTCTCGGCGCTGGGCCGTAGAAGGCCTCGCGCTGACCGGCGCAGCTCAAGCCATCGAGCCGCTCCTGAAAACCATGCACGACGATCCTTCACCCACCGTGCGCGAAAGGGCTGCGTGTGCTCTTGCGGAGTCCGGCATGTTCACGCACGAGCAGCGCATGACCGCCGTGCCGCAACTGTTGAATTACACAGACGATCCCGCGCTCGATGCGCAGACCCACACGTGGGCTTTCGAGGCTCTGGCCGACATTACCCGCCAGCGGCTGCCCAACGACTCCAACGCCTGGCGCAGTTGGTACGATTCGACCAAAGGCGACTCGTTCTGAAAGCGTGATCAATTCACAAACCGGGTGTCCCCTTTAAAGCGGGTGCCCCATTTCTCGCGTCCTTCGCGAGAAGTGGGAATTTCGGGCGGCCCGCAGCGCCCATCTCGATTCCGCAGAAAAAAACGACAACGCCAACGTAGCCTTGCGCTCAAAATAAGTGTGGGGCGGACACTCCTGTCCGCCGCTTTTGAAGTTGATCTTGCTCGTAACTTTGTGCCGATGTTCGCAAGTCAGAATCAAAGGCGGCGGACAAGAGTGTCCGCCCCACATATTCCCTGTAAAATTGAATCATCGATCCTGGAGCCACTTCCGCATTGTCTTTTCTCGACCAACTCAACCCGCAGCAACGCGAAGCCGTCGAAACCACCGAAGGCCCGGTGCTGATCCTTGCCGGCGCCGGCAGCGGCAAAACCCGCGTCATCACCTACCGCATCGCCTACCTGATAGAACACAAAGGCGTGATGCCAGAATCCATCCTGGCCATGACCTTCACCAACAAGGCCGCCGCCGAAATGGGTGAGCGCGTCGAAAAACTGGTCGGCGGCCTGAGCATCGCCAAGCCCGTCATCTCAACTTTCCATTCATTCTGCGTGCGCGTGCTGCGCCGCGACATTGAGGCGATGCGCATTCCGTCCAGCGTTCCAGGTCAACCGCCGATCGGTCACACCAAAAACTTCGTCATCTATGACGAAAGCGATCAGCAGTCCGTAGTCAAAAGTGTGATGAAGCGCCTCGGCCTCGACGACAAGCAACTCACGCCGCGCACCGTTCTGGGCCGCATTTCCTGGGCGAAGAATCACATGCTCGATCCCCAGGAACTCTACCTGCAGTCGGCCGATCCCAAGACGGAGAAGATCGCACATCTCTACGAGGAGTATCGAAAAGAACTTCGCAAAGCCAACGCCCTCGACTTCGACGACCTCCTGCTCGAAGCGGTACGCCTGCTGAAATCAGCGGCGCAGGTGCGCGACTATTACAACCGCCGCTTCCAATATCTGCTGATCGACGAATATCAAGACACGAACCGCCCGCAGTACGAACTCATGCGCATGTTGGCCGGCGAGCGCCACAACGTTTGCGCCGTCGGCGACGAAGACCAGTCGATCTATTCCTGGCGCGGCGCCGACATCCGCAACATTCTCGAGTTCGAACAGGATTTTCCCGAGGCCAAGATCATCCGCCTCGAACAGAACTACCGCTCTACGCAAAACATTCTGCAGGCCGCGTCGACCGTGGTCGCGAACAACCTCCGCCGCAAAGGCAAGAATCTTTGGACCGAGCGCCAGGGCGGCACCAAAATCGGCTACTACGAAGCCCCCGATGGCGAAAACGAAGCCCTGTTCGCCGCTGACCACATCGCCAAGTATTTACGCGAAGCTGCCCGCGCTGAAAACTCGCGCGGAGATACTCCCCGCGCCGCCGTGCTCTACCGTACCAACTCGCAGTCGCGGTTGTTCGAAGAAGCCATGCGGCGCTACGGCTTGAAATATCACATCGTCGGCGGATTCTCCTTCTACGACCGCTCCGAAATCAAAGACCTGATTTCGTATCTCAAAGTCATCCTGAATCCCGACGACTCAATCTCGCTGCTGCGCGTAATCAACACGCCCACCCGGGGCATCGGCAAAGGCACAATCGACACCCTGGAAAATCTGGCGCTGGAAACTGGCCTGTCGCTGTGGGGCGCACTCGGAGAAGCCCTCCGCCGCCAGTTGCTTCCGCAGCGTGCTCTGGCATCGCTGAAGAGTTTCCAGCAGCTGATCGAAGACGGACGCGCCATGCTTGCCGGGAGCTTCGCAGAGAATTTGGAGCGTGAGACGAACCGTATGGGAGTGGGCGACTCTCCCGCTCAGCTGCCAGCGCCTATCGCGACGGCTGATGCCGAGGATGAAGATGCCGTCGCCTTCGATCCCACCGAATTCGGCAACTTCTCCTTCGATTTCGGCGCAGCGGAAACTACCGAACCTGCAAACGGCAGCGGAGTCTCTCCCCAAGAGAATCACGATGAGCCGGAGCGCGGAAGCCCACCACCAGAACTGCAGATCGGCTCCACGCCCGCTGAATTCCCCACTCCCACGGTCAGCGTCGCCGATCTCCTGAAATTCCTCATCGACCGCACCGGCTACATCAAACTGCTCGAAGAGGAAGACACGCCCGAAGCTTTCTCCCGCATCGAGAACCTGCGAGAACTGGTCAACGCCGCCATGGACTCGCGCGACCGCGCCGAAACTCTCGACCAGTTCCTCGACCACGCCGCGCTCGTCGCCGACGCCGATGACTACGACGCCCGCGCTCAGATCACGCTCATGAGCCTACACGCGGCGAAAGGCCTGGAATTCCCCCTAGTCTTTCTCAGCGGCCTCGAAGAAGGACTTTTCCCGCACTCCCGCACTATGCTCGTCCCCGAAGACATTGAAGAAGAGCGCCGCCTCTGCTACGTCGGCATGACCCGCGCCATGGACCAGTTAATCCTGACCCGCGCCGTCTACCGCCGCAGATACGGCACCGACCTACCAGAAGCCAGCGTCCCCTCGCGGTTTCTCGAAGAAGTCCCCGCTCCCCTGCTCGAAGAGTTGGGAACCAGCAAGGCTCGTGTGGGGACGGGCGCCTTCGCCCGTCCGGCGGGACGAAGCCCCGCCTATGCCGAAAGCACCCATTACTCCTACGAAGACGAAGACCAAAGCGTGTCGTGGCACAGTGGAGACGCCAGCCGCGCCACCACCAGCGCTCCGAAGCCGACGTCCCCCGCACGCCCCTACAACTCCATCGAGAACATCGCCGAGTTCTTCGCCAGCCGCGGCAAGAAATTTTCCATCCCCAAAACGCCCGTCGAAGAACCCACTGGCAAGCGCGGATTCCGTCCCGGCCAGAAGGTTCGCCATCCCAAATACGGCGAAGGCACGGTCTACCTGCGCGAAGGAGAAGGCGAAGAAGCCAAGATTACGGTACAATTTCCTCGCTTCGGCTTGAAGAAGCTGGTGGAGAAGTACGCCCAGCTGGAACGAGCCTGATTTCACGTAAGAAAGTTGCGAAGCGGCGAAAGAATACAGCCCACAGCTTGCCCTGAGCTTGTCGAAGGGGCGCAAGCCGTGGGGGGAACCAACCCAAAGTGATCTGAGCCCCGAAGGGGCGAAAGAAGACCGAGGCGCAACCGCCCGGATATCCGTACGAGAAGAGGACGTTCACCGCATTCATGGCAAACACAGCGAAGTTAACCAAAGAAGAACGCAAGAAATCCAAACGCGCCGCCCGCAAGAAACGCAAAGCGGAAAATCCGCTCAAGCCCCGCGACTACGCTCGCGGATCGAAAAAGCCCAAGGTCAAGAAACTGGCCCGCGGCCAGGCGAAGCGGTAAAACCAGCAATTGGCAGTAAGCACTTGGCATTTAGCTCACTGGGATTTCTCAACGAAAATCTGGTCCAGTTAAATGCCAACTGCCAATCGCTAAGTGCTGAGAGCTGACAGCCGATAGCTGCACCCAGGAGCCCACAACAGCTTGTCACAACCCACGGAACCCGCTGCCGTTATCCGCACTTCCGACAACCAGCTGTTCTGCTGCAAATCGATCGACAAGCTGATCTCCGATTCCGAGAACCCCGAGCACCGGCTCAGCAAATCGCTGGGCCCCTGGTCGCTGACTGCGTTGGGCATCGGCGCCATCATCGGTTCAGGCATTTTTATCCTCACCGGGACGGCCGCCGCCGGAGAATACTTCCAGGCTCCGTCCCTGTTGCATGCGCAGGCGCTCGATGTAATCATCAATTTCGTGCGCACCGGCAGCACCGCGGGAGCGCTCATGCATGGCCGCCCGCCCGCCGGGCCATCGATTGCGATTTCATTCTTGCTGGTCGCGATCGCCTGCAGCTTCGCCGGATTGTGCTACGCCGAGCTGGCCTCGATGATTCCCATCGCCGGCAGCGCCTATACCTACTCCTACGCCACTCTCGGCGAAATTTTCGCCTGGATCATCGGCTGGGACCTCATCCTCGAATACGTTGTATCGAACGTCGCGGTTGCGGTCGGTTTTGCCGGCTACATCAAAGCGCAACTGGCGGTGTTCGGCCTCAACCTGCCCGACAAATGGGCGAGCCCGGTCTGGGCCGGGGGAGAATGGACGGGCGCCTATTTCAACCTGCCCGGCTTCCTCATCGTTTTCATTCTCACGCTGCTGCTGGTGCGCGGAGTGAAGGAGTCGGCGGAGACCAACAACATCATGGTGACGGTCAAAATCGGTGCCATCCTGACCTTTCTGGTCGTCGGCGGAATGCTGGTGAAACCTGCGAACTGGGTGCCCTTCGCTCCCTCAGGCTTCGCCGGAATCGTCACCGGAGGAGCCATCGTTTTCTTTACCTACATCGGGTTCGATTCGGTCTCCACCGCCGCCGAAGAATCGCGCAATCCGCAAAAAGATTTGCCCTTCGGCATCATCATGTCGCTGGTTGTGTGTACGGTGCTCTACATCGGCGTCGCAGTAGTGCTGCTCGGCATGATGAAGTACACAACTTTCGTCTCCGGTGCTGCCGCCGAAGCGCCCGTGGCCTACGCCATGAAATATCTGGGCGTGCACCCGTTCTTCCGCTCGGTCATTGTGATCGGGGCGCTAACCGGCATGATCTCTTCGTTGCTCGTGTTTCAGTACGGGCAGGCGCGCATCTGGTACGCCATGTCCCGCGACGGCCTGCTGCCGAAGTTATTCTCCGCCGTGCACCCGAAATATAAAACGCCCCACTGGTCCACCTGGATCGCCTGTTTCGCCGTCGGAATTCCTGCTGGCCTCGTGGATATTGGAGACGCCGCCGACCTCGCCAACATCGGAACGCTGTTTGCCTTCGTTCTGGTTTCGGTGGGAGTGATCGTGCTCCGCCGTAAGCAGCCCGACCGCAAGCGTGCGTTCCGAGTCCCGTTCGTGCCCTGGTTCCCGCTGATGTCAGTACTGCTCTGCGGAGGTCTGATGTTCGGGCTCACTCTGATCACTTGGCTCCGCTTCGTGATCTGGCTCGCCCTCGGCCTGCTCATCTATATCTTCTACAGCCGCCACAGAAGCGAGTTCGCAAAATAAGCCGGTAGCTATCAGCCGTCAGCCAAAACGCGCGGGCATCGCCGTCGGCAAAACACTTTGTCATCCTGAACGAAGCGGCCGATTCGCGAACGCGAGTGGGCTTGCGTAGTGAAGGACCTCTGCACTCCCATCAGCCACCAACGGCCTGAAAATAGAGTTCTCAAGCGAGGTCTGACACCCACCCTACTTCACCCAAGCCCCCGCCAAAAACAAATACCGCTCCCGCGACTCATCCTTGTGCGCCGCAGACTGCGCGTCCAGAAACATCACCGGCCATCCGTCCGCCGCCGAATACACCGGCCACTTCGGCAACCCCGGACCATTCGGATCACCGCTGCGGGCAAAGTTCGACCAGTATTTCTGCATCTCTTCACTGAGCTGACGGTCTTCGGGCCTCCACGCGACTCCCGCCTTGGAGTCGAGCTGTCCAAACACATACTCAATCTCCGACGAGTGATACGCCCCCAGCTGCGGCCCTTTCGGATCAGCAGGCGGACCCAGGTCAAACCGAAAACGGTAGATCGGCTGCTTGCCGGTTCTGGATTGCGATTCCATCCATTCCCACGTCGAGAACGCAATAAAATGGTCCCCCGCGAAATCTTGCGCGGAGCGCAGTGTCTGTTCGGCAGTATCAGAGGGATAGAGCCGCATAAACTCCGGCGCTTTGTCGCCAAAATCTTTTTGCGCGCTGGCCTTCATACTTTCGGCGGTTGGTTTCTGCGGATTAAACACGACTTCGTAGCTTCCTTCGTCGTGATTCCATCCCGCCAGCAGAGGCACGTCATTCTGTTTTCCCGCCGCAAAAATGGCCGGCACAGATTCCGGCAGAAAATAACCATCCACGCTCGGCTCGAAATCGAATCCCTGAGACTGTGGCGGCGCAAAAGCATCCAGCAGTTTCTGCGCCGGGATCGCCCGCAACTCGGCCAGCGTACTCACTCCCAGTTTCGCGCTGACTATCTTGACGTCTTTGTCTTCCCGCACCGCCAGCGAATCAAACGACAGCCCCGCGCTGTAGAACGCCCCACCGCTCTCGCCGATCGCTTTCTGGAACAGCCCCTTGGCCAGCGGCGAAGCCATCTGCGCGCTCACCGAAAACGATCCCGCGCTTTCCCCGAAGATGGTCACATTCCCCGGATCGCCGCCAAACGCCGCAATATTCTCATGTACCCACCGCAGCGCGGCCGTCTGATCAAGGAAGCCGTAATTCCCGGCCGCATTATGTCCGGACTCTCTCGCCAGTTCCGGATGCACAAAAAAACCGAAAATGCTCAGCCGGTAATTCATGCTCACCACAATCACGCCCTGCTGCGCCAGATGCGTGCCATCCTGCCGCGCCTCCGAAGTCGTGCCTGCCTCGAATCCTCCGCCATAAATCCAAACCATCACCGGCAGTTTCGCACCCGAAGTCTTCGCCGGAACCCACACGTTCAACGTCAGACAGTCCTCACTGCCGCCGGGGTCGCGAAAAACCATGTCGCCATAAACTTTTCCCTGCATGCAGTGCGCGCCGAACTCCGTAGTCTTGCGCACTCCGTGCCATTTCGCGAGGGCCGCAGGCGGTTTCCATCGCAACTCTCCCACCCGCGGCGCCGCGTAGGGGATTCCCAGAAACACGCGCACCGCTCCGTCCTCTTTTCCTTCGACCGTGCCTGAGGCAGTTTTAACTTGCGGCCCCGACGCACTAAACGAGGCAATCGGCACAGACAGCAGTGTGCAGAGAACCAGAATCCTGCCGACGATCCTCGCGCTCATACGCTCTCCCTGACTCTGAAATGACGAGCTTGAAATAAGAACACCGGATTGTACTCTAGGAATCGGCAGCAAGCAGATCGCCCTTTCCTCGCAAAACCTTCCCCAAAAATCTACAATCAAAGAGATGACTTCCGTACCCGTCCGCCCTCCCAACGCCTTCATCCGTCAACTCCCCAAGGCGGAGCTGCACTTGCATCTCGAGGGCGCGGTCGAACCCGTGACTCTGCTCGAACTGCGCAAGCTCCACGGCGACCATGCCACGCTCGCCGAAGTCGAAGCCCTTTACGGCTACACCGATTTCCAAAGTTTCCTGATGGCCTTCAAAGCCGTCAGCGCACACCTGCGCGGCCCCGACGACTACGAGCTCATCACTTACCGCCTCATGCAGCGCCTGAAAGAAGAAACCGTGCTGCACGCCGAGGTCTACGTTGCAGTCGGCGTCTGCCTCTTCCGCAAGCAGGATTTCGCTGCTATCTTCGAAGGTCTCAATCGCGGACGCGCCCGTGGCGCGCGCGATTTCGGAGTCTCGCTATTGTGGATTTTCGACGCTACTCGCCACTTCGGAGTCGAGGAAGCGCAAAAAGTTTTCGAACTCGCGGCACGCTACCGCGACCGCCATGTCGTTGGCGTGGGGATCGGCGGCGACGAACAAAAAGCCCCGCCCGAGCTTTTCCGCAGCGTCTACGCCTACGCCGCCGAGCAAGGCTTGCGCCTGACCGCCCACGCCGGCGAGACCGGCCCGCCTGAGTCCATCTGGGGAGCGCTCAACCTCCGCGCCGAACGCATTGGCCACGGCTTCACCGCCAGCCAGGACCCTGACCTGATCGAAGAACTCGCCCAGCGCCAGATTCCGGTCGAGCTCTGTATCACCAGCAACCTGCGCACCGGAGTGTGCAAAGCGGTCGCCGAGCATCCCACCAAGAATTATTTCGATCAGGGCATCATGATCACTCTTAATACCGATGACCCCGCGCTGTTCGGCACCACGCTCTCGCGCGAATACCAGCTCGCCCAGGAAACTTTCGGATTCACCGACGAACACCTCCGCGAACTGGCCCGCAACTCGTTCGAAGCATCCTTCCTACCCGCGGAGAAAAAGCTCGAACTCCTGAGCCTGTTCGACGCCGCCGCAGCCCGGTAATTGTACTGAGAACGGAAATGTCCATCCGCTCAATCCTCCAACTCGGCGACCCGCTCCTGCGGCAAACGGCTGCTCAGGTGGAAGACCCTACATCGCGCGAAATCCACGATCTAGTCCGCGACCTCGCCGACACCCTCGCCCATTGGCGCTCCAAAACCGGCTACGGGCGTGGCATCGCCGCCCCTCAACTCGGCGTGTTGCAGCGCGTGATCTTTCTGAAACTCCCAGAAGCCGAGCCCTGGCCGCTCATCAATCCCGAAATCATCAAACGCAGCGCCGAAAAAATCATCGTCTGGGACGCCTGCCTGAGCTTCCTCTCGATCTTCATGCAGGTCGAGCGCCACCGTCAGATCACTGTCCGCTATAAGAACCTCAGTGGCGACACTCTCGAATTCGAAGCCGGAGATGACCGCAATCTCTCCGAACTCCTGCAGCACGAAATCGACCACCTCGACGGCATCCTCGCCATCGACCGCGTAGTCGATATAAAAACCATCTGCACCCGCGAAGAATTCGAAAGACGTTACCGGGACGCAAGCCCGTACGCCATCGCGCCAGCTACAATCAAAAGCTAAGTGGTATCGGTACAAACTGGCAACTGGCAACTAATGTTACACATCGGCATCGTCGCATCCAGCGCGGAAGGCGCCGCGCTCTGCTATCGCACCATCTGCATGGAGGGCGCCGACTTGCTCGGCCCCTACAATCATCCCGAAGTGTCGATGCACGGCCATCCCTTCATCCAATACAAGAATTGCATCGACGCCAATGATTGGGTCGGCATCGCCGAGCTTATGCTCTCTTCCGCGGAGAAACTGGCGAGGGCTGGCGCCGACTTTCTCATCGCTCCTGTCAACACGGTCCATCAGGCTTTCGATCTCGTGGAGCACCGCTCTCCGCGCCCCTGGCTGCACATCGCGGTCGAGGTTGCCAACGAAGCGAAGCGGCACGGATATAAACGCCTCGGAGTCCTCGGCACCCGCTCGCTAATGGACGGCCCCGTCTACCGCGACACGCTGAAAGCAGCGGGCATCGAGCACCGCGTCCCCGGTGCCGACCAGCGCGAGCGCATCCATCGCATCATCTTCGACGAACTGGTCCAGGGAACCTTCCTGCCGCGCACGCAAGCGTATATCACCGAAGTGATCTGCTCCCTGAAAGATGAAGGCTGCGATGCCGTGGCCCTGGCCTGCACCGAAATTCCGCTGTTGATGACGCAAGAGCAATCCCCATTGCCAATGCTCGACTCCACCCGCATCCTGGCCAGAGCCGCGCTGCGCAAGGCAGTCGAGAGTTAGAGGTAAGTAATGAAAATCGAGGGGATAGACGTAAGTAAAAAATTGTCATTTCGAGCGAGCCAGAGCGAACGCGACGGCGACTCGAGAAACCTGCTGTTCTGCTTCCGCCATTTATGACTGTCGCAAAGAGAAAACCCGACCAGCCTCCCACCCGCCAGGAACTCAAATTCCGCCAACTCCCCGGCCCCTACGCCATCGTCCGCCTCGCCCCCGACGCTCCCAGCCCCGCGTGGGCCACCAAAGGCGACTTCAGCTCAATCACCCGCACTGCTGACGAACTCTCCATCGTCTGTCTCGCCGCCAACCTTCCCGCGGATGTGCACTCGCCCCACCGCTGGATCTGCCTGAAGCTCGAAGGCCCGTTCCCCTTCTCGCAAACCGGAGTGCTGCTGTCCTTCATCGAGCCACTCTCCAACAACGGCATCCCCATCTTCGCCATCTCGACCTATGACACTGACTATGTATTGATCCAGAAAGAATTCGAGAGAACGGTTTTGGATGCACTGCAGCAAGCGGGCATGTGCTTGTCCCTGGTCAATGAGCGAGTCTGATCGAGCCGATTGAGAGGCCGTTCGCCCCGTCAATTTCTCCGATCACTGCTGCCAAGCCTGCACTTATCCCGCGTTCATGCTGTAATAGATTATTCAGCCTTATGCCCTCGGCCCTCACAACCCTGCGCCGCCGCGCCAAAGCCCTGCACCGCAACCTGCGCGGAGCAAACATGGCCGTCCGCGCGCTCGCTTCGACCGACCACCCGTTGCTGGCGCACATTATCCCCATGCGCCGCTGCAACCTGGCATGTACCTACTGCAACGAGTTCGACGATTTCTCCAAGCCCGTGCCGATCGACGAAATGTACCGCCGCATCGACAAGCTGGGCTCGCTCGGAACCGCGGTCGTTACCATTTCCGGAGGCGAGCCTCTCATGCATCCCGAGCTCGATGACGTCATCCGCCGCATCCGCGCCAACGGCATGATTGCGGGGCTCATCACCAATGGATATCTGTTGGTCGCCGACCGCATCCAGCGCCTCAACCGCGCCGGACTCGAGTGGCTGCAAATTTCCATCGACAACGTGAATCCCGACGAAGTCTCGAAGAAGAGTCTGAAAGTTCTCGACAAGAAGTTGCAGCTTCTCGCCGAACACGCCGACTTTCACGTGAACATTAATTCGGTGGTCGGTGGCGGCATTGCGCATCCACAGGATGCGCTGGTAATCGGCAAACGCGCCATTGAACTCGGCTTCACCTCGACCATCGGCATCATTCACGACGGCAGCGGACAGCTGCAGCCGCTGAACGACGAAGAGCGCCGCATCTACCACGAAATGCAGGCGATGGAAAAAAGTAGTTTCACCCGCATCCACGCCTTCCAGGACAACATTGCCAAGGGCCAGCCCAATGACTGGCGATGCCGCGCCGGCGGCCGCTATCTCTACATCTGCGAGAACGGTCTGGTTCACTACTGCTCACAACAGCGCGGCTATCCTGGAGTCCAGCTCGCCACTTACACCCGCGACGACCTGCGCCGCGAATATTTGACCGAGAAATCCTGCGCGCCGCACTGCACCGTCTCGTGCGTGCATCAGGTTTCGATTTTCGATTCCTGGCGCGCCCCGCAGCATCCCACCCCGTCGGCGCCATCGGCGGCAGCGTCCACTGAACTCGTGCAGATCGACTCCTAGTTCCGAACGAGCATCATCTTTGCGATCAGCCCGGCGACCATGGCCAGCGCTCCCAGCAGCGCATTGTATTCGCGGTGCTTCAGGTATAGATCAACAGAGAATCCATCGCCTGGCTCTTGCTCGCGCGAACCCGATCTAATCCTTGGGAACATTCTTGGCAACATCCTCGGTACTCGCCGCGCATATTCCTCGAACTCTGGAAACTTCTGCCGAAGGAAAGCTTCTTCGTCGCGGATCACCGGAAGATAAATAGCGAACAACATCACCACCAAAACTACCCCCACCCACCAACTCCGCGCCGCCACGGCAAATCCCACGCCGATCAGCAACGACCCAAGGTAAAGCGGATTCCGCGTATAAGCATAAGGCCCGGAAGTCGCCAGCGCTTCATTTTTCCGCACATGCCCCGAGGCCGCGGCGCGAATCAAAAGCCCCGGCAGAATCACGATCGCGCCGATCGCAAGAAAGCGCCATGACGGACGAGCCAGCCAGAAGTAGAGCACCGCAAACACAAATCCCAACGGCACTCGAATGCGCCGCGCCACCCGCGACCACTCAGCCATGAGCACCTTCAGTGTGGGCCGGACACTCCTGTCCGCCGCTCTGGCCGGTCGCTAGCAATGAGCGCGCAGCCTCCACGACCGAATCGACGCCAATCTCCAGCAATCCGACATCCGGTTGCGCACGCCGCGCGTGCGTAGTCAGGCTCGCCGAATTGCGCAGGACGATGCTTCGCGTGCCATAAGGCCCGTTGCGCGCCGGATCCGTCGGCCCGAAGATCGCCACCACCGGCACCTGCAACGCCGCCGCTAGATGCAACGGCCCCGTGTCCCCGCCAATGAACAGCCGCGCCCGCCGCGTCAGCGCGATCAACTCCGTGATCGAACACTGCATCGGCAATGCCGTGCCGTCACTCGCAGCCTCAGCCTCGCGTGCCAGCTTCTCTTCGCCCGGACCATAGTTGAGAATTGCGCGCACTCCACCCTCGGCCAATGCCCGAGCCACACGGCCATAACGCTCCGCTGGCCAGCGTTTCGCTCCCCAACCCGCGCCGGGATTCAGGATCGCAAACTCTTCAATTCCATCTTTCAGAAGCCGCTGGTCAATGCGCCGCTCGGCCTCGACATCACGAGGCAATTCGATGCTCGGCACACTCATCCTCTTCCCGGCAACGGCCTCCGCGACAGAAAGATTCTGCTCGATCACATGCGCCCCGCTAGCGATCACTCTGCGCGTGTACCACAGGCTGGCAGGAGACTCGCGCGGTTCACTCGCGCCGTATACGGCTCGCGCACCCGACCAGCGCGCCAACGCGGCCGATCGAATCGCACCCTGCAAATCGACGGCAACGTCGTATCGCGCCGAGCGCATATCGTTCCAGACTCTTGCGATCTGCTGCAGGGTCGAAATCGTAAACGGCAACTTCCTCCACCCAGTCAGGTTGACCGGATGAATCCAATCCGCCAGCGGCCGCTGCGCCGATCGTGGCCCGCGCCGCGGCGTTCCCGGCGCACACAGAAGTTCGACCCAGCGCTCTTCGATCATCCACCCGATCATTGCGTCGGGAAACGCCGCGCGCAGTGCCTGCGCAGCGGGCATAGTGTGAATTACGTCGCCCATCGCGCTCAGGCGGACAATCAACAGGCGTTGAATATTTGAACTGCCGTCTCCCTGGGCACTCAAGATTTCCTCGGCGCCAATCGCGAGCGGATCAGCTCGCTGGTGGAATGATCTTTCGCATCGCCGACAATCTCAATCCTCCCGCCACACTCCACAACCACATCGCGCTCCGGGACGGAATCCGCCGTGTAATCGGTGCCCTTGGCTTGAACATCGGGACGAATCTCGCGAACAATCGCGCGCACGTCAAGCTCCGGAAAAATCACCACCGCATCTACGTCTGCCAGCGCTGCCACAATCTCAGCGCGCTCCTCGGCGGGCATGATCGGCCGTTCTTCGCCCTTGAGCTCCCGCACCGACTCATCGGAATTAATCGCCACCACCAACCGTCCGCCCAGCGCCTTGGCTCCTCGCAGGTAACGCACGTGCCCCACATGCAGCAGATCAAACCCACCGTTAGCCAGTGTGATCTGTTCTCCCGCGCGCCGCCATTCGTCCACGCGTTGGCGAAGTTCATCGCGGCTCAGGAGTTTATCGTGTGATTTCAATGGTGCGCTTTCAATTGCGTGAGCTTCACTGATTACGCTCAACAATTTCGTTCAATGCGGCCGCGTCGCGGGCGGCGTCCGCTCAATCGCCTGCAGCAGCTCATCGTGCGAAACCGTTGCCGTGCCCCGCTTCATCACGACAACGCCGCCCGCGTAGTTGGCCAGCTGCGCCGCTTCTTCGGTGCTCGCGCCCGCGGCCAGCGCCGCCGTGAATGCCGCGATAACCGTATCGCCCGCCCCCGTCACGTCCGCCACTTGGTCAGAGCCGAAAATCGGAATGTCCACCGGCTTGTGCTTATGATCGAACGCGACCATGCCATCGCGCCCGCGCGTGATCACCAGCGACTGCAGTTTCATTCGCGCCATTACCTGCTCGCCCGCGGCAACCACTTTGCTCCAGTCTTGCCCGATGCGAACCCCAAGCGCCTCTTCCACTTCGGGCTCGTTCGGAGTGGCCGCCGTCACTCCCGAATACTGCGTCAACCGGTAGCGCGAATCGACGACAATCGGCACCGCTCCCAGCTTTCCCTTTTCTTGTAAGGTGCTGACAATCGCCGGCGTGGCCGCGCCGTATCCATAATCCGACACCAGCAGCGCATCCGATGCATGCGCGTAATTCCTCGCCGCCAGGTAGAGTTCGCGCGTCAAATGCGCATTCGGTGCTTCCTGCGGTTCGCGATCCACGCGCACCACCTGCTGCCGCGCCGTGTGCGTCATACCCGCCAGAATGCGCGTTTTCGTGACCGTGGTGTAGCTCTTATCCTTGAGCACGCCGCTCACGGCAATCCGCTTGTGGCGGAAATATTTCAGCAACATCCGCCCCGGTTCGTCGTCGCCCACAATGCCGACGGGCAGAACGTTCACGCCGAGATCCGCCAGGTTATTGGCCGCGTTGGCTGCGCCGCCCGGCACGACAGTGCGCTCGCGGTGCTTCAAAATCAGCACCGGAGCTTCGCGCGACACGCGCGAAATCTCACCAAACACATACTCATCCGCCACCAGATCTCCCAGCACCGTCACAGTGATGTTAGGAAACGCTTCGACAATCTTCCTGAGACGGTCGGCTTCTTTGGGATGCTTGATCATGTTCGAGACAAGTTCGCTCTGGGGTGCCCCATTTCTCGCGCGGGAGTTTATTAGTAAGCCGCGCGAGAAGTGGGAGTTTGCCGGTCCCACCGCGAAACCGATTCTCTCACGTTCCCCGCTTTCTCTCGCCGATCTTGTGCAGCATGGTATCGACGGCGTTAGCTGCATCCGCAAGCTCCATCTTCACCCTTACGACCGCGAGCGGCACGAGCGCTGAAAGATATGCTCCCAAATTCACCGCATCTTTCTCGGTGGTCACGAAGCCGCCCGCCTCGCTCCGTTGTTTAAGCGCAAGCAACTCGCGGACCTCCTTCTCTCCGTAAGCATGGTGATCGCGGTAGAATGCCTCGGCGACTGGTTCAATGTTGGCCGCTCGCAGCTGCAGCACAAAATTCTGCGGCCGGGCGATGCCGCAGAACACAACCGGCCGCGCTGGAACATTCTCCGCCACAATTCCGCGCCGCACCCGCCACACCAGTTTCCCGTCCACCGGAAACGCCTCGGCCGACGCACCGCTGGCTAGCACCACCGCATCTGCCCGCCGCAACGCAGACAAAGGCTCGCGTAATCGCCCCGCGGGAATCAGTCTGTCCTTCGCATCCTGCGGCGTCACTAGAACAATGTCAAAATCCCGCACCAGCGCCCGGTGCTGAAAGCCGTCATCGAGCAGATGAAGTTGCGCCCCGAATTTCGACTCCGCGAAGCGGCCGGCTTCATACCGGTCTTCTCCCACGATCACCGGCGCCTGCAGCTTGCGCGCAATCAGGAGAGGCTCGTCGCCAAACTCCTGCGGCAGGCCTGCGGGATCGACGAGTCGCACGCCCTTGGACTTGCGCCCATAACCCCGCGACAGCACATCAAATTTGATTCCGCGCGTCTTGAGCAACTCGCCCAGCAGCATCACGAACGGGGTCTTTCCCGATCCCCCCGCCGAAATATTTCCTACGCTGATCACGCCGCCTTGCAGGCCGCGCGCCCGCAAAACTCCCCTGTCATAGAGCGCATTCCGAGCGCTCACCACACCCGCGTAGATGGCTGAGAGGGGATTCAATCAGAGGTCGTCAAAGTTCAAGCCGAGTTCAATCAAACGTCCGCACCCCGCGCCGGAACGACTGCAGGATCGCGATCAGCCGCAACCAGACCCTTCAGCGCCTCCAGCGTCCGCGACGTCGCTCCCATCTGCGATCGCATCGTCTCTAGCGCCCGCTGGCCTAAAGCCCGCCGTTCCGCATCGTCCGCGAGCAGCTGCATCAGAGTCAGCGGCAACTCCGACAATCCCACGATGCGCACTGCGTCGCGGCTTTGAAACAGCGCGACAATGTCGCGGAAATTTTCCGTGTGGTTCCCGGTCACGATGGCCACGCCGTACTGCGCCGGCTCAATAATATTGTGTCCGCCGCGCGGCACCAGGCTGCCGCCCACGAACGCCACATCGGCCAGAGCATAGAGCGCCGCCAATTCTCCAATCGTATCCACCAGCAGCACTCGGCCCGCCAGCGATTCTCCCTGCCACAGCGAACGTCGGAACGACGGAATGCCCAACTGCCCCAGCAGTATCGCAACTTCGTCGAAGCGCTCGGGATGCCGCGGCGCCAGAATCATTACCGCGCGCGCATGTCCCACCCGCAAGTTTTCAAAAGCCTTCAGCAGCGGCGGTTCCTCATCCTCCACCGTACTGCCACAAACCAGCACCGGCCCGGCCTTTTCCGCCGCCAGTGACCTGCGCAGGCTCTCCACAATCGGCGGCGGCGACGGCAAGCTCACATCGAATTTAAGATTCCCCGTGACCTGCACGCGTCCCGCTTCCGCCCCAATCGACTGCAGCCTCGCGCTGTCCGCTTGCGTCTGCGCCAGAAAAAGATCGACATGTTTCAGCATCTTCCGCAGCGCCCATCGAAAACGGTGGTAGCGCGGCCACGACCGGTCAGAGATGCGCGCATTGACCACCGCGACATCCGCCCCGCTGGCCTGCGCCAGCCGCAGAAAGTTCGGCCAAAATTCGGTCTCCACCAGCACCACCAGTTCCGGCCGCAGAGCCCGCAGATACGGCCGGATGGCAAATGCAAAGTCCAGCGGAAAGTAAAACACGTTTTCTTCGCCAAAACGCTTGCGGGCGAGTTCCTGCCCAGTATCGGTCGTAGTCGACATCAGCACACGATGCTGCGGAAAACTCTGCCGCATCCGCTCGACCAGCCCACTGACGGCCAGCACCTCGCCCACCGAAACAGCATGCACCCAGATGACGCGCCCCGGCCGCGACCCTGCTCCAGCCGCCATCAGCCGCGCCGGAACCCGTCCCATGCGTTCGGCAAATCCGTCGCGATATTTTCCGTGGCGAAAAATCTGGTAGAGCCAATACGGCAGGCTCAACAGCATTCCCAGCGCCAACACCAGACTATAGAGAAAATAGCTCAAGCTGAGCCATTCTAAACTGCCTGATCGGCGGCGGAGTCAGGCCGACTTTTTATATCGCCTCATAATCTGCGCTATATAATCCGGCTATGCGATGCCTGCGATTCACCCATCGCCCCATCTTCTTGGCGCTGTGCGCCGCGTTGATTCTCCCGGCCATGCTGGCGGCCAAGAATTTCGTGAAGCCGGTAGCGAAGCCCGCCGTCAGCTATCCCGCCCACGATTTTCATAGTGACGAAAAAGCCGGCATCGCCGCCGATCCCTACGACACGCCGGAAAAAGCCAAAATCTTTTCCACGAATTTTGCCGAGCACGACTTCCTGCCGGTTTTTTTCGTTGTGACCAATGATGGCGACCAGCCCATCTCCATCGCCAACATGCAAATCACCCTGCGTACCGCCAATCGCTCCAAGCTCACGCCCGTCACCACCGACGACCTGTATCGCCGCCTTTCCAATCCGCAATCCAGCACCCGGCCCAGCCCTATCCCTCTCCCGCACAAAGCAAAAAGTGGGATCAGCAAGAGCGAAGCGGATGAGATCGAATCCTCGCAATTTGCCGCCAGGGCCGTCGAGCCGCACACTACGCAATCCGGATTCCTGTTTTTCGATGTGAGAGGCATCACCTCACCACTCCCCGGCGCTACCATCGACATCACCGGCGTCGCCAACGCCAAGGGCCAGGAACTGCTCTACTTCGAAATCTCCGTCGACAACTATCTAAACCCACCACCAAAAACGAACTAGGATTTTGGATGGCGCAGCGCCCTTCGACTTCGCTCAGGGCAGGCTTTTCAGCGCTGCGATGAAGCGAAACAATTTAGCCCAGCGCTTCAGCGCTGGGTAAAGTTCACGACAGCACGAGTCCGGGAGGGACGGCACAAGTTCCACGCGCACTCGCTAAGCCCATGTCTGCCCCGCACCGCAATTAACCATTGGATTCCATCCAATATCAGCGTTAATGTAGATGCGTTCAGCCGGAGGTCCTCATGAGCAAACTCAAAAGCAATCGACGCAGTTTCCTAAAAACCGGCGGCCTCATAACCGCTGCCGCACTCGGCTCAGCCGCGCTTCCCGACATCGCACGCGCCCAGCCCAAAGCCTCCGCCTCCGAAGCCATGCCGACCCGCAACCTCGGCAAAACCGGCTACAAAGTCGGCATCTTCAGCCTAGGCGGCCAGGCCGCGCTCGAAAAGTCCAACAACGAGTCCATCGCCGTCCCCATCATCGAACGCGCCCTCGACATGGGCGTGAACTACATTGACACGTCATCGATCTACGGAGGCCCCGAGCGCTGGAGCGAACAATACGTCGGCAAGGTCATGAAGCGCCGCCGCAACGACGCCTTCCTCGCGACCAAAACAAAAGAGCGCACCCGCGACGGCTCCATGCAAATGCTCGAAACCTCGCTCAAGCTCCTGCAAACCGATCACATCGACCTCTGGCAACTGCACGACATCGGCACCATGACCGACATCAACGAAATCTTCGCCAAGGGCGGAGCCATGGAAGCCCTGCTCGAAGCCCGCGACCAGAAAATCGTGCGCTATCTCGGCATCACCGGCCACTACCGCCCTGACGCCTTGATTGAAGCCATCCACCGCCATCCCTTCGACACCATCCTGATGGCCGTCAACGCCGCCGACCCGCACCACTACAGCTTCTCCGAGCAACTGCTGCCCCTGGCCGTCGAAAAACAAATGGGCATCATCGGCATGAAAGTCCCCGCCCGCGGACGCCTTCTCTCATCGTGGACTCCGCCGCCCATCGAACAGCAGAAACATTCGTGGGAAGGAATGGCGATCCAGGCCACAACCGGCGGCACGCTCGACATGCGCCAGGCGATGTACTATTCGCTCTCGCTCCCGGTCAGCACGGTGATCATCGGCTGCGATTCGATTCCACAGCTGGAACAAAACGTGCACCTGGCCCGCGAGTTCACGCCGTTCAACCGGCAGCAACTGGCCGCGCTTACTGAGAAAGCGCAGCCGGTAGCCAAGCAGTCGCTATTCTTCCGGTTTTACGAGCGGGCCTAGCGGTTTCTGTTCAATCTTTCTTGTCGAGCGGAGGAACTCGTCTCTTGGCATCCAGCACCAGGCGTTGGAGCCACCGACATTGAGCAACACGACCTTAACAAGCTTGCGATCTAGTGTCCGAGTTTCGCTGCCGTTGACGGCAGCCCAAATGGGAGTACCCGCCTCGACCGAGTGTGGCTCGTCGGCGCAACCGTCTGCCTGATCCTTGTAGACGGTACAGTCTGCTATTGCTTCGAACTTTGAACGAACGCGATCCATGTTTCTATTCCGGCTGCGTCTCGGCGTGGCGACCTTACCTTGAAGGGTCGTAGCCGAACCGCATCAATATTCTACCGACCATGATGCAGACAGGGTATCCGACAATGAACCACCAAATCAGGTGCCACGGACTGGGGTGCAGCCAGAGGACCAGACCCACTCCCGCTAGCTGCCAAATCCATATCCAGTTTGCCGGGCCCATCCATCGCTCGCGATCCCCGAAGGCGTTGCGGTTCCACCTCGTGCTCCAAAGGCACCCGACGCAGACAACGAGATTAAGCGCAACAAAAGCCCAGCCCCACGCACTCATGGTAATGCCTCTATCTCGTCAAGGTAGCCACCTTGACTCACGCATCAGGGTATAGGCGTTCCTTTTTCAAGGGAAGCCTGCCATCCACAAGCAAGTCAACGGTTTCTTTGTGTCCCGCTCGCGCGCGCTCGAGATCTCGGTACTGTTGTTTGAACCAGACATGCTCCGTGTACCGTGTCCAGCCGTCACTGTTGCATCTGAAAACCCGAGTCTCATAATAGTCTTCCAGGGGTGGTTCGTTACTCCGGTCCGGCAATGAGTCTTTGAGTTTTCGAGTGAGAGCAGCCAGCGGAGCGTCGGAAGACGCCTGAGCGAAAAGTAGTGTACAGACAAGGTGGTAAGACGTTGGCCACCATCCTGCCACGATCGAATAACCTACATATGTTGGCTCAGGCGACGGATTGTGTAACACCCATCGAGCGCGCATTTTTTTCGACCACTTCAGCTTGCGATTTCCCAGCGTGAATACTCGTCACATCTCTCGGCGATCACGTGTTCGCACTCGCCGACAAGAACGTGGGACATTTGCGCGCTGCTAGTATCGCCGGGTTTTTCTTTGACGGCAACGGTTGCGCCACATCGCCGACAATAGGTAGTTCCATCTTTCACTTCGATCATCTCGCTTTCCTTTCGGTCTAAGGATTCGTAAAAGTGCCTAATCCTTCGTTTACCACATTGGGCGTGCCCGCTTCAAACGATGTGGAAAACGACGATTTTCGGGCGCTACCTGCGCGGGACTTTTTAGAAGGGGCAAATACAACCGATCAACTGGCCTTTATAATCACTCCCTATGGTCACCACGCCGGCCGATTCCATCGCCGCCCACGCCATCTATGAGCCGGTTATCGGCCTCGAAGTCCATGTCCAGCTCCTGACGGCGACCAAGATTTTCTGCTCCTGCTCGACACGCTTCGGCGCACCGCCGAATTCGAACGTCTGCCCCGTCTGCCTGGGGATGCCCGGCGCCCTGCCCGTGCTCAACAAGAAGGTAGTCGAATTCGCCACGCTGGCGGCGATGGCGCTGCAGTGCCGCATCAACGAAACTTCCATCTTCGCGCGCAAGAATTATTTCTATCCCGACCTGCCCAAGGGCTATCAGATTTCGCAATACGACAAGCCGCTGGCAGAACACGGCTACATCGAAATCCCCGCGCAAGGCGGGGCTGGGGTAAACGGAAACGCGGTTGGGGTAAAAGGAAAAAAGCGAATCGGCATCACCCGCCTCCACCTCGAAGAAGACGCCGGCAAAAGCCTGCACGAAGGGTTCCCCGACGCCGCCGAGAAAACCGCCATCGACCTCAACCGCACCGGCGTGCCGCTGATCGAGATCGTCAGCGAGCCCGACCTCGCCTCGCCCGACGAAGCCTACGAATACCTGACGCGCCTGAAAGAAATCATCCTCTACACCGGCGTCAGCGACTGCAATATGGAGGAAGGCTCGCTGCGCTGCGACGCCAACGTCAGCGTGCGCCCCCGCGGCCAGAAAGAATTCGGCACCAAGGCCGAAATCAAAAACGTGAACTCCTTCCGCTTCATCCGCGAAGCTCTGGAATACGAAATCGCCCGCCAGATCGAAGTTCTCGAATCCGGCGGCAAAATCACGCAAGAAACGCGCCTCTACAACTCGAACGAAGGCAAGACCTACAGCATGCGATCGAAAGAGCAAGCGCACGATTACCGTTATTTCCCCGAGCCCGACCTGCTCCCGCTGGTAGTCGACGAAAAATGGAAGGCCGAAATCGCGCAGTCGTTGCCCGAACTCCCCGAAGCCCGCCGCGCCCGCATGGTGAAAGACTACGGCATCACCGAATACGACGCCCACGTCCTGACGTCTCCCAAATCGCTGGCCGATCAATTCGAAGAGGCCGCGAAAGCCGCGAAAAATCCCAAGCGCGTCGCCAACCTGGTGCAAAGCGAATTGATGGGCCGCCTCAAAGCCAAGGGCATCGCGATCGAGCAATCACCGATCTCGATGCGCGGCGTAGCCGCGTCCGCCGACCTGGTCGAGGCCGGCACCATCTCCGGCAAAATGCTCAAAGATCTCTACGACCTGGCCTTCGAGCGCAACAAAGATTTTCCCGCAATCTACGAAGAAGAAGGCCGCCCGCAACAATCCACCGACACCTCCGCCCTGGAAAAAATCATCGACGAAGTCCTAGCCGCCAACCCCAAACAGCTAGAGCAGTATCGCGCCGGCAAAACCACCATGCTCGGCTTCTTCGTCGGCCAGGTCATGAAAGCTTCCAAAGGCCAAGCCAGCCCGCAAATCGTGAACGAACTGCTGGCCAAGAAGCTCGCATAGCAAGTGTGGGGCAGACACTCCTGTCCGCCGCTCTTGACGTTGATTTTGTCTTTCAGGGCTACTGGAAAAACAGACTAGTTCTCTTGCGAAGTCAAAAACAAAGTCAAAAGCGGCGGACAAGAGTGTCCGCCCCACATCAATCCCCCGGACCAACACTTTGGTCATCTGAAGCGCTCCCAATATTCCCGTTATCATGACTCTGTGCCCGCCTGTCTCAGTCGACATCCGGCTGGCTGACCGCTCGAGAATCACCATGAAATTCAAGCTCGATCGCATCATCAGCGTTGCGACTCTGGCGGCGTCGTTGCTGGCCATTGTTTTGGTCTTGAAGCGGCCGGCGCCAGTAGCCCAGCCGCAAACTTCCGCCGCCGCTGCCGAACACACCTCCACCGATCAGGGAAGCGTCCAGCCCCAACAGACGTCGGCCCCATCGGCCGGCGGACCCTCCGCGAGTCACACTCCGCAGGCCGGACAACCCGCGTCGCAGCCCGGTTCAGTCTCTGCCAATCCCAAGGCCGGTACACAAGTCAACTCCGACGAAATCAGCACCGCAGTGGCAAAAATGCTGGGCGATACCGCCGGAGGCTCCGCCCTTTCTCCCGACTCCAACCTCGGCAGCGGCACGCCCGACATCAAAGACCAGCAAGTCACCATGGACGGTGACACAGTTCACGGCAAGTTTCTAACCGAGATAGCCGGCAAGCAAGTCTGGGTAACGATCTCCGGCCATATGGGCGAAAAAGATGGCTTCGCAACGTTCGACCCCACCGAGTTCAAAGTCGGAGACATGGATGTTCCCGTTTCACTAGTGAATCCCGCACTGCAGAGAAAGCTGGCCGAAGAGCGCGACCGGCTGAAGATTCCGAACAGCGGTGCCTCGCAATAGCGAACCGCGAAAGACAAGACAGAACTACCCGCTGACTGAAATCCAACGCCTGTGTTATCGTTCCGCCATTGCTATGGCAAGTTCGACGGAGCAATTTGTCGATCGTCCGTCATTCGCCGTTCGTTTCGCGCGTTCCAAGCCGCTCACGCTCTTCTTCCTGCTGACCTATGCATGGACCTGGACCTGGTGGCTGGGCTTGCCGCGCTTCGTGCCGGACGATAAGGCTGAAACTCTTGGGGAGTTGCTGTTCTTAGCCGGCGCGTTCGGTCCGACGGTGGGTGCCTTGATTACTCGTTGGCTGAGCCATCGCGACCTGCGAATCTGTCGCGTTTGGACGGGCTGGTACAGCTTAGCCTCTGGTCTGGCGTTTGGCTTGGCCGCATTCTTCGTCGCCACGCTCCTTGTGCCGCCGGCAGCAGTCGTTAAGGCGCCCGTTTATGCGCTCCACTGGTCTTCTCTTTTGCACTGGGGCCCGTACGCGATTAACTACTCCACGTTTTTCGGTGGTCCAGTGAATGAGGAACCAGGATGGCGCGGCTTTGCTTTGCCGAGACTGCAAGAGCGCTACGGTCCGGTGTGGGCGACGGTGATTCTCGCTCCGCTGTGGGCAGGATGGCACCTGCCCCTGTTTCAGATGCAGGGCTGGAGCAGCGCCAATCCCTGGCAGTTCCTCTTGATCCTGGTGGGAATTGCTTTCTTACTGACAGCGGCGGCAAACATTGCGAGGTTCAATGTGCTGGTCGCGATCGTGCTGCACGCCTTCTTCAATACGAGCAGCGGCCTGGGGAACTCCTTGACGGCGGGTTTACCACGACGCGCGCACGAGATGACGATCTATACTTTCGTAGTACTCACCTGCGGAGTGGCGATTGGATTGGCAGCGCTTCTGGTGCACGGAACCAAAGGCCGGACAGGAGATCGTGTGGAAGCGGATCTCAGACCCGGTCATGCGACCTGAAAGGCCGCGGTTTGCCACCGTCAGCATTCAATTACACACGATTTTCCGCTGCTACTTTCGCATACCACTTTCCAGAATCTTTGAGCGTCCGCTGCTGCGTCTTGAAGTCGACATAAGTCAGTCCAAACCGCTGGCTGAATCCTTCCGCCCACTCGAAGTTATCCAGCAAACTCCACGCATGATATCCGCGCACGTCTGCCCCTTCCGCAATCGATTGCCCCAGCGCCGCCAAATACTCGCGGTGATAGGCAATGCGCCGGCTGTCGTGAATCGCTCCACTTGCATCCGGGCCATCGTTGTACGAACATCCGCTTTCGGTAATCTCGATCACCGGCCGGTTGTAATCGCGCGTGAGACGCGTAACCATGTCATACAGCGCCTTCGGCCAAACTTCCCAGCCAAAATCAGTCTTCGGTCCCTGCTGTCCGCCATCCATCTTCACCGGAAATAGCCACTCCTGCGTGTGCGAGAAGCGCTCCATCGTGCCCGGCGCTGACGCAATGATTCGGTAATACAGATTGATGCCGATGAAATCCAGTGGCGCCCGTGTTTTCTCCATATCGCCCGGCTGAACTCTCATCGCAGTCTCCGGCAGAAACGCCAGCGCATCCGGATATCGCCCGCGCAGCGCCGGCTCCAGAAACCAGGTGTTGGTGATGGCGTGTGCGCGTTCTGCCGCCAGCTTGTCTTCGTCGGAATCCGTCGCCGGCTCGCACGGCGACATGCTGAACGCCGTGCCCGCACGCGCCGTCGGACGCACCGCTTTCAGCGCCCGAAACCCTTCGCCCTGCGCCAGATTGACCACGTGCGTGGCCCGCAGAAAATCCAGCAGGCTTTTCCGCCCCGGCGCATGCGTGCCTTCAAGGTGTCCCAGATCCACAAATGCATCCGGCTCATTAAAGATCGTCCAGTCGCTAACCCGGTCGCCCAGCGCCTGCGCCACCAGCGTCACATAATCGGCAAAGCGCCCCGCCGTATCGCGATTGGGCCAGCCTCCCGCATCTTCAAGCGCCTGCGGCATGTCCCAGTGGTAGAGCGTGACCATCGGCCGGATGCGCGCCTCCAGCAACGCATCCACCAGCCGGCTGTAGTACTCGATACCCTTTGCATTCGCCGAGCCTGACCCAGTCGGTTGAATCCGCGGCCATGAAATCGAGAACCGGTAGCTGTTCAAATTCATCGCCCGCATCAGGGCAATGTCCTCGTGCCAGCGATGGTATGAATCGCAAGCCACATCGCCCGTGTCGCCGTTCTTGATCTTCCCCGGAGTGTGCGCGAATCGGTCCCAGATGGATTCGCCCTTCCCGTCTTCATTCCACGCGCCTTCAATCTGGTAAGCAGCCGTGGCCGTGCCCCAGAAGAATCCCTTCGGGAACACAGTCTCGCCAGACAAGTTGCCAGATGAGCCGAATTGCCGCGCTGCAGTGCCGGCATTAGCCGCGGTGATCGCTTTCGACGATCCGCTGCACGCTGAGAATAAAACCGGAAGCCCCGCGGCCGCGCCAGCCCCGAGCATCGATTGTACAAACCTGCGGCGTGTTAAACGCAACTAGACTGGATCTCCTTCAAGGATTGTGCCGCCTGTCGCCCCGAAATCAGTTTCGGCACACGGGCTAACATTTTAGCGTGCGCGGATTGCAGCGGGAATAGCTGAGTAGGGACTGAACTCAAGTTCGTACATCTCCGGGCTTTCATTCCGGCCTCAAACTGTCAAACATGCTCCACAGCTTGTCCGCGGTCGGACGATAAATCACCCAGCCGGTGCCGGCATCCGAAGTTTCGCGAAAGAGCAACTCGCCGCGCCCATCGCCGTCGGCGTCCACCGCGTCAATCAACTCCAGGCGCGGCGTAAGGTCGAGATGGTACTTGTCCGTAACTCCCGCATAAATCTTATGCAGGTTGTTGTAGATGTCGGGATACACCACCAGCAGGATCGAATACTGCAGCTCAGCATCGATGTCAGAATGCGGACTGCCCGCCGCCGGCGCCGGCATGTGCGCCTCAGCACTGTATACAATTACAGGCTGGTTCGTGGTCCAAACATCGAACGTTTTCATCTGCTCGTTCTCAAGAATCGGGTCCTTTGCTTTTACGCTGGTTTTCGCAGGCGCCTTTGCAGATGAACCTTGCCGTGCTCCCGCCGAACCCGTCGGCTTTGGCAGGATCTTGGCCCGGGCCTGAGCCTCCACATACGCGCGCACCTGTTCCTTGGCCAACGCCACCACCTGTTGACGGCGCTCTCCTTCTTCGTCTTTGAGCCACTCATATGCGAACGACTTAAGCTCGGGTCCGCCGGCATCCGAAATTGCGGGAACCGTCTCTACTGGCCCTTTGTCGGCCGCGGCCGCAGCAGTCTTGCCTGCATCCGCAGCCGTGGACGCCGCCGCGCCCGGCTTGCTGTATCCCGGCACGTCATCCTCAGGTAACGGCTCAACCGGCTTTCCGCGCCGCAATCTGGGCCGGTTGCTTTCATCCGCGCCGCTATCGGAGGCTGGCACGTTCGAATGATCGTTAGCTGAGTGATCGCCAGCTGAATGACCTTCAGCATTGGCAGTTGTTGCCTTCGGGTCGCCAGCCTTCGCTCCGCCCTGCGCCGTCGGCGCGGGTGAGCCTGTCCCGGGCTGACCCTGTCCTGTCTGACTCGACCCTCCCTGAGTCGATCCCGCCGGCGCCGACGGCGCAGGCGTGGGATCGCTCTTTTTCAAGCGCGGCGGCTCGTCCCCGGAGCCAGAGGCCCCCGTGGTCTGGGGTGAAGAAGAAGGTGCAGAGGAAGGTGCAGAGGCCGGCGGCGTACCCGCCGGTGCCGCTACTTTCACCGGATCCCGCGTCAGCCGCGGCGGCGCATCACTGGTGTCGATTCCCACCGGAGTAGTCTCCGCCTTGATCTCGGTCTTCGCCATTTCGCTTCCCGCCGGAACCCACCTGCCCGTGGCGATCCACGGACTCACCACATTCACAGCTCGGCTGTGCAGCGGGCTGTTCACCGTGAACAGCCCCAGCGAACTTCCGGTGCGTTCGCCCTCGTATACCGTCCCCGGCTCCAGCGCCATCGGGATCGGATCGGCCTTGTACTCCGTCGCATCCCAGAACTTGCCGTTAATCAGAATCGCGATCGGCACCAGCGATACCTTGCCATTCGCCGCCATCTGCAGCACGCCCACCGCTCGCGGTCCCGCGTCTTTCTTCCGCGCAACCTTCCGCTCTCCGGGCGTGATCTGCGGCCGTTCTTCCTGCGCTGCCGCGAACCCTGCCAAGCACACCACCCCGACGAGCAGCGCGGCCACAAACGCTGCGCGCCGCAAAATCCCGCGGTTTAAAATGAAGTGTAAAATCTTGCTGGAACCTGGCTGGCTGGATGCCGTTGCCACGGCATTCCCGGCGTTCGACTTCGATCCCGGAGAAACTCCCATGAACATCAATGATAAGGCTCCCGACTTCACTTTGCAGGACGAGAACGGAAAAGAAATCGCGTTGAAAGATCTGCGCGGCAAAACGATTGTTCTCTACTTCTATCCCCGCGCCGACACGCCCGGCTGCACCATCGAGGCCTGCGAATTCCGCGACACCTACAAGAAGATGCAGAAGACCGGCGCCGTGCTGCTCGGCATCTCCCCCGACACGCCGAAAGCGCAAAAGAAATTCCAGGACAAATTCAGCCTGCCCTTCACCCTGCTCGCCGACGCCGACAAGAAAATCGCCGAGGCCTTCGGCGTGATGAAAGAAAAAAACATGTACGGCAAGAAAGTCTGGGGAGTCGCGCGCACCACTTTCGTCATCGGCCCCGACGGTAAAATCCAGCATATTTTCGAGAAGGTCAAGCCCGAAGGCCACGCCGAAGAAGTCCTGGCCTATCTAAAAGAATCCGCCAAAGGCGCGGCGTAGGCCAACGCAATGGAAGCATCTCTGCATCATGTCTCAGGAGGAGGAATCGCCATGCTCAACATCGTCATGCTCAAACTGGTAAGAGCTATTTGCGCAGTAGGAATGCTGACCGTAGCTGCGCTCGCTGCCACGACCAAACCAGTCCCGGCCCCAACAGATGCGCCGGTCTCGATCGTGATCATCTTCAAAGACGGCCACCAGGAAACTTTCGCCATGTCGGATATCGCCCGCATCGAATTCACCGGTGCAAGCGATTCCACTCTTGGGCCGGACTATTTTCTGGGCAAATGGGAAGTCGGCAACGGGAGCAGCGGAACTTTCTTCATCAAGCTCGAACCCAACGGTGAGGCTAGCCGGTCCTTCGGCGCTAGTCATGGCGTCTGGACAGTGGTTGGCGACGAAGCCCGCATCAGTTGGGACGACGGCTGGCATGACGTGATCCGCAAGATTGGCGAAGCGCATGAAAAATTTGCCTTCGCTCCCGGCGCCACATTCTCGGACAAACCGGACAACGTCGCCAGTGCCAGGAAACTCGAGCCCTAGTCCAAGCTACCGGTCCAAGCCGCAGATCGATAGCGGCAGGTCCATAGCCGCAGGAACTATTCCTGCCGAGTCTTCGTATCATGACAGGGGGAGCATGTTTCGTAGCGCCCCGTCCTTTGGAGGAAACGATGCGCGGTCTAGCACGAGGAGTCGTAGTTCCAGCAACCCTGCTGCTCGCTTTCGCAGCTGCCGCCGCGAAACCGGCCCCTTCCGCCGATGATCGCAGCTCCGTCGTCATCGTCTACAAAGACGGTCACCGCCAGACCCTCTCCATGGCCGAGATTTCCCGCATCGATTTCAGGCCCCCGGCGGCCCTCGTTTATAAAGACGGCCACCGCGAAAAGCTTCCCGCCGACATCGATCGAATCGAATTCGGCGCGTCGGAAGTCACCATGATGCCCGGCCGTGCTCACTTTATTGGCAAGTGGGAAGTGGGCGAAGGCAACGGAGACACGTTCTTCATCACCCTGGAAGCCAACGGGGAAGCGAAGAAGACGCACGGCGAAGAGCATGGCACCTGGACCTTGGTCGACGGCCAGGCTCGCATCACCTGGGACGATGGCTGGCACGATGTGATCCGCAAAGTGGGCGCCAAGCACGAGAAGGTTGCCTTCGAACCCGGCAAGTCCTTCGACGACACCCCATCCAACGTAACAGCCGCCAAAAACACCGAGCCCAAGCCGATCTAATGCCTTTGGGTGGCGCAGCGCTTTCAGCGCTGAGATGACCAGGCTATCTTGAAGATCGGCTCTTGCCGGAATAGCGCCGAGATTGGCAAGAATCGGGAAGGGTCCGACTTCAGTCAGACCGTAAAGCCCCACGATCATAATCGGCTTTAGCCGCTAAGGGACCTCGGTCCCCCGAGGCCGACAACTCCCTCTCACTCCATTTAAGATTCCTCGCATGCCAAAGTCGCTACGCTCGACGCAAGCCCAGATCCATCCCCTCGTTCGCGCCTTCTACGCCCGCGACCCCCGCCGCGTGGCGCGCGAACTACTGGGCAAGGTGCTGGTCCGACATGAAAACTCGCGCCAATTCCCATCTCCCCTCACCGCCCGCATCGTCGAAGTCGAAGCCTACCTCGGAGAAAACGATCCCGCAGCCCACTCCGCCGCCGGCCGCACAGCGCGCAATTCTGTTCTATTCGGCCCACCCGGCTACGCCTACATTTATTTCATCTACGGTAATCACTACTGTCTGAACGTCTCCTGCGAGCCCGAAGGCCGCGCCGGAGGCGTTCTATTCCGCGCCCTGGAACCGCTCTCCGGCTTAGAAGAAATGGCCCGAGGCCGCGGCCTTGCAATCCCCGATTCCAACCACACCCTGACGAAAGACCTGATCAAACTCACCAGCGGTCCCGGACGCCTCTGCGAAGCCTTCTCCATCACCCGCGCTCGCGACAACGGATGCGATCTCACCTCCCCCGCCAGCCCCCTCTGGATCGGCGACGATGGATACCGCGCCCGCGGCATCCAAACCACCCCCCGCATCGGCATCTCTAAAGCGGCCGACAAACCCCTACGCTACCTCATCGCCGGAAATCCCTTCGTCTCAAAGCAACCCCGCCGTAAGTAAAGAGCCCGTGTGGCACGGATCGTGCAGGGCCGGGTCTCAGACCCAGTCAGCGGCCGCCAGGCCGCTGCCTTCGCCGTCAGTGGCAAGTATTTGCCTTGCTATGCAAGCAGACCAGAGAGAGAATCGCACAAGCAATGCCACGCCGTTTGTCCCTCGCCGCGCTCGTGCTCTTCGCCGTAGCAGCGCCCTCACTCACCGCCGCCGACGGTGCCGTCGCCCACCCTCCTCCGACTGGCTCTTACATCCTCGTCGGCTTTGCCGGCGGCTTCGTGCGTCACGATGATCCCCACCACGGTCCGGTGCAACTCGCCCACAGACTTCAGCCAGACCTTCCCCCGGGTGCCTCGATCCAGATCTTCGAGAATCGCCACCGCAAGGCGGCCTACAACGCTATTCTTCGCCGGCTCGATGCTAATCACGACGGCGTCCTGAGCGCCGCCGAAAAATCTCAGGCGCGCATCATTCTCTTCGGCCACAGTTGGGGAGCGTCCGCCGTCGTCATGCTGGCTCGTGAACTGAACCGTGCCGGAATCCCCGTGCTGCTCACCGTACAAGTTGACAGCATCGCCAAGCCCTGGCAAAGCGATCGGGTCATCCCGGAAAATGTCGCGGCCGCTGCCAACTTCTATCAGCCCGACGGCCTGCTCCACGGCCGCGCACGCATCACCGCCGCCGACGATTCGAAGACGCAGATTCTCGGCAACTACCGTTTCGATTATCAGAAAACGCCCGTGCAGTGCCCAGGAGCGTCGTGGTTTCAACGTTTCTTCGCGCCCACCCACGCGCAGAGCCAGTGCGATCCCAGCCTGTGGTCGCAGGTGGAAGGTCTGATGCGCCAGCGCATGCAGCCCGAACCCGCCACCGTCGCGGTCTTTCCCCAACCGTAAGGTAGAAATTGAACACTTACGGATTCACCGACTAATGTCATCCCGCAGGAGCGCGCCAAGCGCTCTGGAGGGACCTTACGAAACCTGGAACATCGGTTGTACGGATGCGAGGAACTCCTGACTGCAGCAAGTGCAGGCACTCCCATCCACGGCATCAACAGCGTCGGCTGTCGTAAGGTTCCTCAAACGGCTCCTCTGGGCAACTCCTAGGACGGATTGCGAGTCCAAATAAAGTAAGAGTAGACTGAATAGTAAAGGCGGGTTCGCCCTCCCGGGCAATCCCGCCGATGTTCAGGATGTTTGAAAGTTCGGTGGAGGGACTGCAATGACTACACCCACCTCGCTGAAAGCTCTTCTGGCAGGAATCGCTTCTTTTACCTTAGTTTTCGTATTCACGGTCTGCGCACCCACGCCCGCCCTCGCCCAACACGGCGGCGGTGGTCACGGCGGTGGAGGCGGAGGTTCCCACGGTGGTGGCTCCTACGGCGGCGGCTCCCATGGCGGAGGTTCCTCCTACGGCGGCTATCACGGCGGTGGTGGCCACGGCGATTCCGGCTACGGCGGCGGCCACGGAAGCGCACGCGGAGACTCCTATTCGTCTTCGTCACGCAGTTCCAGCGCAGGACGGACGTGGTCCTACGAGGGCGGAGGCTCTCGCGACGCCTCGCCAGGATGGCATTCCTTTGGCCGATCAGGAAATGCCGGATCTGAAAGCGCCCGATCGCAAAGTGCCCGATCGGAAAATACCCGATCCGAAAACGGAAGATCTGAAAACGGAAGATCCAATACCGAACAATCAGCGAGCAGCCGCAGCCTCTCCGCGTCTCGCAGTGAGAGTGCCTCGTCCGCTCGCCAATCAACCATCGCCGACGGTCAATTCCATTCCTTCGGCAGCGCCCACAGTGCTGCCGCATCTCTGAGATCAGGCGCTCGCTCCGCAATCAGCCCGGCGGTCGGCCGCGCCGGCTTCGTCGGAGGAGTAGATGGTTTCCGCGGCGTGGGATGGCGCGGCGGTTGGGGTGGTTGGGGATGGGGCGGATGCTGTGGTTGGGGATGGGGTTTTGGCTGGGGCCTAGGCTGGAGTCCTTTCTGGGCCTGGCCGTCCTACTGGTACAGCCCGTGGTGGAGCTACGATTATCCTCCGCCCGCCTACATCTACCCGGACCCGTACTAACGCTTTGTCATCCTGAGCAAGCGTTTTTTGCGCCGCAAAGGATCTGGGCGAGCCGCGCGGTGCGTCGCGCAGCTTTTATTAAGAAAAGCCGCGACGCAATAATCGCGCGTTTGGCGCGCTTCCCCTGTTAATGCGCGATTGCCGTTCGCGGGACACCCAGCAGAATGTTATCGATCAGCCGCGTGCTCCCAACAAAAGCAGCAACCGCGACGAGCGCACCACCAGAAACATCCTCAACCGGATCCAGCGTCTCCGGGTCCACGATCTCAAAGTAATCGAGACGCACCGAATTCTCCACGGCAAACTCCTTGCGCCCCGCCGCCACCAGCCGTCCCGCGTCCCGCTCGCCCGCATTCGCCAACTGTTGCACCCGCAGCAACGCACGATGCAGCACCAGTGCCTGCTTCCGCTGCTCTCCATCCAGATACGCATTCCGCGAACTCATGGCCAACCCATCGGCTTCGCGTACGATCGGACAAACCACAATCTCCACCGGCAAATTCAAATCGCGCACCATGCGCCGGATGACCGCCACCTGCGCCGCATCCTTCTGCCCGAAAAACGCCGCATCCGGTTCCACAATGTGAAACAACTTGGCCACCACCGTCGCCACTCCCCGAAAATGTCCCGGCCGCGAAGCCCCGTCCAGCTTGTCGCTCAACCCCTCCACCGTGACCCAGGTCGCGTATGTGGGGCGGACACTCCCTTCGACAAGCTCAGGGCAGGCTCTGTCCGCCGCAGTCGGATAAATCTCCTCCACCGCCGGCGCAAACACCAATTCGACTCCTTCTCGCTCCAGCAGTTCACAGTCGCGCTCGAACGATCGCGGATATTTCGCCAAATCTTCCGACGGCCCAAACTGTGTCGGGTTGACGAAGATCGAAGCCGCCACCACGTCAGCCCCCGCCCGCGCCGCCCGCACCAGCGACAAGTGCCCCTCATGCAGCGCGCCCATGGTCGGAACAAATCCCAGCCGCCCGCCCGCGCGCCGCACCGCGCGAGACGCACTCCGCATCTCGTCAATTGTCGTGCAGATTTTCAAGACTTGAATTTGAAAGGGAAACTCACTGCAGTCTTCAATATGTGGGTAGCAATAGCGAAAATATGGGGACAGCCGTCCCCGGCTGTCCGGTCGAGCAACTTTGTAGCCAGCCCCACGAACTCGCCACAATCGACGGCTCGTCGAACCTACCTCACCATCATCTGCACGTCATTCTTCGCCGCCCACACCAGAGCCACAATCCATCCAATCACGCTCCATCCCAGAAACAGGTTGAGCAGAAAGATCGCCAGCAGATCCCGCTTGCTGCGCGCCAACGCAATAATCGACGGCAGAAAATACATCACGAACCCAAACCCAAAGAACGGAAAAAACAAAAACGTAGAGAGAATCATGGTCCCTCCTTTTTCCCTAGCCTAGCACCATCAGGTTGCGACTCGGCACCAGCCGAAGCCAAGCCAAGCAAAGCAAAGCTGAAAACGTGTACCAACTAAATGTACGCAATCGAGAGCGTTTTCGTTCCTTTGCCTTATCCGTGTGAATCCGCGTAAATCCGCGGCCAAGAAGTTCGCGTTCGCCCTTACCGCCGCATCGTCCGCTTCCGCTCCAGCACCGTATCCAGCCCCGCCTTGGTCTCCGCTGGTAAATGATACGATTCCTCATCGGCTGGATACTGCCGCGACCGCACATCCGCCCGAAACGCCTGCACCGCGTTCGTGATCAATGCCGCCGCATCGCCATACCGCCGCACAAACTTCGCCGCTGGCCCAAACGTCAAATTCAAAATGTCGTGAAACACCAGCACTTGCCCATCGCACTCCGGCCCCGCGCCAATCCCAATCGTCGGCGTGCCAACCTCGCTCGTAATCATCGCAGCCACTTCGCGCGGAATCCCTTCCAGATAAAGACACGCCACGCCCGCGCGATCCAGCGCCACGGCATCGCGCATCAGCTGCTCAATCCCGCCCAGATTTTTCCCCTGCACCTTGTACCCGCCCATCACATTCACCGATTGTGGCGTCAGCCCAATATGCCCCGCCACCGGAATCTCCGCGTCAATAATCTGCCGGATCAACTCCGCCCGCTTCTCTCCGCCCTCAATCTTCACCACTTCGGCGCCGCCTTCCTTCACAAACCGCGCCGCGTTGCTAACTGCGGTTTTGGGGTCAATCTGATATGACCCGTAAGGCATGTCGGCCAACAGCAGCGCGTTCTTCACTCCGCGCCGCACCGCCTTCACGTGATGCAGCATCTCGTCCATCGTGACCGAGAGCGTGTTCTCGTAGCCCAGCATAGTTTGCGCCAGCGAATCGCCCACCAGCACAACGTCAATGCCAGCCTCATCCACCAGGCGCGCGGCGGAGTAGTCATAAGCAGTCAGGCAGGTAATAGGTTCGCGGCGGAGTTTCTGTTCCCGCAGAGTTGCGGTCGTGATCTTCGGGCGCGATTCGTCAATACGACGAACGCCGATCGGGGTCAAACTCATGCTGTCCTCCAGTGCCCCTCCAGCCCAGCCGGATAGAGCCTGTACGCATCATGGCGTCCAAACTTTTACATGACGCTCGAAGTATTGTAGACCCAAAAAGGCTCGCTCGTCGATAACTTTGGCATCGCCAACGTTATCAATCGCTTGGGGGGCTTTTTAATCATATCGCGCAAGTTCGATCTGGCCCTGCGAAGGAATCCTAAGTAAGACAGTCTTGTAATAAATCTTACCTAGTAGTAAGATTACTCTATGTCTACCTACCGTACCGTGATCAGTTCCAAGGGGCAGGTCGTGATCCCTGCCGAGCTTCGCGCCCAGTTCGGCCTGGAGAAAGGCACCCCGGCCACCTGGACCGAAGAAAAAGGCCGATTGGTGCTGACGCCCCTCACCCTGCAACGGATCCGCGAAATCAGAGGTTTTCTCAAGCCGAAGCCGGGTGAGCCGACCATGTTTGACGAATTGTTTGCTGAACGCGCACGAGAGCGTGAGCGCGAGAAGCGATGACCACCGCGCGTCGCGGGGACCGGCCTAGGTTATATGTGCTGGACGCCAACGCCTTAGTCGGCTTGTTCGAAGATCGCGAGGGCGCAGCCGCGAAAGTTCAGCGACTTCTGGAGCAAGCCGTCCAAGCGGAAAGGCCGCTCCTTATGTCCGCCGTGAATTGGGGTGAAGTCTTCTATGTGGCATGGAGGCGTCACGGAGAAGCGACGGCTCGCGAAGCCGAATCGCGGCTTCAAGAAATGCCCATCACGGTCATCAGCGTAGACCAGGATCGCGCTACACGGGCTGCTGCTATCAAACAAAAACACAGTCTGAGTTACGCCGACGCTTTCGCAGCCGAACTCGCCATCGAACGCGGTGCTTGGCTGGTCACGGCCGACCCGGAATTCTCCAAGGTCGGCAAGACGCTCCTATTGCATTTGCTTCCGCGTTATCAATAATCATGAGAAGCATTGGATAGCTAGCATCTGCCCTATGCTCCCGCGCCATCCCCGCCCAGCGGCAAGAAGTACTGCGTCCCCTTGATCGGCTCAGTAACTTTCCGCAGCAACTCCTGCAAGTCCTCATTGCGATCGACAAAATCAATATCCGAAGTATTTACGATCAGCAGATCCGACGAGGTGTAGTGAAAAAAGAAGTGCTCGTAAGCCTTCACCACTTCCTCCAGATACTCGTCGCTCACCGCCCGCTCCCCCGGAGCATTCTTCTTCTTAAGCCGCTTCTTCAGCACCTCCGGCGTGGCCTGCAAATAAATCACGAGGTCAGGCGTGGGCAACTGTTCACGGAAATGGTTGTAGTACCGGTTATAAGTATCGAGTTCCTGGTCGGTCAGATTCAGGCACGCAAACAGCTTGTCTTTTTCGAAAATAAAATCCGAGACCACAATCTTCTGCGACTGCGGCCCTAGGTCGAGCGTCCGCAGCTTCTCGAAGCGCCGCACCAGAAACGTGAACTGTGCCTGAAACGCCGCTCCCCGGTCGCCTTCATAAAACGAATCCAGAAACGGATTCGCCTCCGCCTCCATCACCCGCTGCGCATTCAGCCGCTCCGCCAGAATCCGCGCCAGCGTGCTCTTGCCCACTCGAATGGGCCCTTCCACAGCAATGTACCGGGGCAACTCAAAAAGATTGGCCATGAGGTCGTTGGGAAGCTCGTGCGATGTCTCGGAATCAGCAGGATATCTCGGATAGCCCCGAGTGGCAATTGCGGGATGAGTTAACAGGAACGATTGAGTAATTGGGAAATTTGGTAATTGAGAAATTGAAACTCCTAACGCGCCCTGCCTTTCAATTCCCCAATTACCAAATTCCCTAATTACTCAATGCATTACAATCCCACCGTGTTCGGAATCTTCGCCGCAACGGCCGCCACCGCCGCGCTCTCCGCCGCCGGCTACCAATCTATGGCGCCCACCGGACAATGGTACGGCCGCACCTTCACCGGCCTGCCTCGCGGCACGAAACAACTCGCGCTCACTTACGACGACGGCCCCAACGACCCGCACACGTTACGCTTACTAGAAGTCCTCGCGAAGCATGAAATAAAAGCGACGTTCTTCCTGATCGGCCGCTACGTCCAGCAACGCCCCGACCTCACCCGCGAAATCGTCCAGGCCGGCCACGCCGTCGGCAACCACACCTTCACGCATCCTCTATTGACCTTCAAAAGCGCCGCCGAAATCCGCCAGGAACTTTCCGACTGCAACGCAGCCTTGAAAGACGCACTCGGCCAACCGCCAAGTCTCTTCCGCCCCCCGTTCGGCGGACGCCGCCCCGCCGTCCTGCGCATAGCCCGCGAACTGGGCCTTGAGCCCGTAATGTGGAACGTCACCGGCTTCGACTGGACCGCTCCTCCATCCGCAGTGATCGAACAAAAAGTCGCAAACCAAATCCGCGGCGGCGACGTAATCCTCTTACACGACGGCGGTCACCAACAAATGGGCGCCGACCGCTCCCAGACAGTGATTGCGACAGATCACCTGATCACGAAATACAAATCCGAAGCCTACGAATTCAAAACCATCCCAGAGATGATTGAAAGGAAGAAGTGAGTCCAGATTTTCAATTTCTCAATTACTGAATTTCCTAATTACTCAATCGCGGTCATCCCCGCATCGTCGCAAACGCCACCTTCGCCGCCGCCACCGTCCGCTGCACATCTTCCTCCGTATGCGTCGTCCCCACAAACGCCGCCTCATACTGCGAAGGCGGCAAATACACCCCACTATCCAGCATGCTGCGAAAGAATTTCCCGAACGCCTCCGTCTTCGACTTCGACGCCGAATCCCAATCCGTCACCGGCCCCGCCTGGAAGAACCACGTAAACATCGATCCCACGCGGTTAAAGCAAAGCGCCACTCCCGCATCCCGAGCCGCCGCAGCCACGCCCTCAACCAACTCCGCGCTAAGTTTCTCCAGCCGCGGATAAATCTCTCCCTTACGATCCCGCAACTGCTTCAACATCGCGCATCCCGCCGCCATCGCCAGCGGATTCCCCGACAGCGTCCCCGCCTGATACATCGGCCCCAGCGGCGCCACCAAATCCATAATCTCCTTCGGCCCGCCATACGCGCCCACCGGCAGCCCTCCGCCAATAATCTTCCCCATCGTGGTCAGGTCGGGACGAATGTTGTACAACTCCTGCGCGCCGCCAAATGCCACCCGAAATCCGGTCATCACCTCGTCAAAAATCAGCACCGACCGTTCCCGCTCCGTCAGCATCCGCAACCCCACCAGATAATCGTCCGCCGCGGGAACGCATCCCATATTCCCCACCACCGGCTCCACAATCACACCCGCAATCTGGTGCTTGAATTTCTGAAACGCATGTTCGACCACCGAAAGATTATTAAACGGCAACGCCAACGTGAACTGCGTGAACTCCTCCGGCACGCCCGCCGATCCCGGAATCCCCAGCGTGGCCACACCCGATCCAGCCTTCACCAGCAGCGCATCCGCATGCCCGTGATAGCAGCCTTCAAACTTCACAATATATTTTCGTTTCGTATAAGCCCGCGCCAGCCGGATCGCCGACATCGTCGCTTCCGTCCCCGAACTCACAAACCGCACCTTCTCTACATGGGGAAACGCGCCAATCACCAGCTCCGCCAGATCGGCCTCCGACGGCGTCGACGCCCCGAAACTCGTCCCGTTGCAAGCCGCCGCCAAAATCGCATCCAGCACATTCGGCTCCGCATGTCCCAGAATCAGCGGCCCCCACGATCCGATGTAATCGATGTACTCATTTTCGTCAGCATCCCAAATGTGCGACCCCTTGCCCCGCACAATAAACGGCGGGTCCCCTCCCACCGCGCGAAATGCGCGTACCGGCGAATTCACTCCTCCCGGAATCATGCTCTCCGCCCGCTGCTGCAGGCGCCGCGACTGCTCGGTTTTTCGCGATGGAGACACTATCGAATCCTCTCGACAAAGTGAAAGACAAAGACTGAGGGAAAAAGAAAAACAAAAAAGAAAGAGAAAAAAATGCTAACCAACCCAGCCCCGAGCAACCGATTACTATAGCAGCGCCCGCCGTCCCGAATTCATCAGATATTCATCGTTCTGCAATCCCTTTGCAACATCGCCCCAGTAACCTGAATCCATCAAGTTACCCTTCTAACCGGGAGGGTTTTGAGGGACAGTCTCGGGGGCTCCGGACTGTCCTTTTTGCTTTTCTGGGCGGTCGCCATAGCGCTTGTCATCCTGAGGCGGGCGACTTGTGGCCGCCGAAGGATCTGGGCGAGCCGCGCGATGCATCGCGCCGCTTTTATTAAGAAAAGCCGCGATGCAATAAATCGCGCGTTTGGCTCGCTTCCTTATAAACGCCCCCATTAACCACAATTAACCCCCCATCGTATAATTACCCTCATGATCACCGTCTCCAAGGAGGACTACCTCAAGTCGATCCTCGAAGCCGAAAGCGAAGGCGAAACCGTAATCTCCGCCCGCCTCGCGGACCTGCTCAAAGTCTCTCCGCCCGCCGTAACCATGGCCCTTCGCCGCCTCAAGAAAGACGGCCTCGTCCGCGTCGCCGCGAGCGGAGAAGTCAGCCTCACCGCCGCCGGCCGCAAAATCGCCCGCAAACTCACCCTCCGCCATCACTTGATCGAACGCATGCTCTCCGAACTCTTCGGTATGGAGTGGTGGAAAGTCCACGACGAAGCCGAGCGCCTCGAGCACGCCGTCTCCCCTGACTTCGAAGCCAAGCTCCTCGCGAAACTCGGCTCCGGCGGCGCCTGCCCGCACGGAAACTTGAGTGAACTCGAAGGCCCAGCCAGCCGCCGCCGCCGCGGCCTGGTCCTGCTCGCCGACGCCGAACTCGACAACGCCTACACGGTCAGCGGAATCTACGAACGCGACCGCCGTCTCCTCGAATTTCTAGAACACCGTGGCGTCCGCCCCGGCGCAAAACTTCGCCTCATCGAACGCAACTACGACCAGACCCTCACTCTCTCCACTCCCACCGGAACTGTGTCGCTAGGCCCCGCCGCCTCCGAAAGAGTCTGGCTCACCCCCGCCAAGCCCTCAAAGCGTTGAGCGGCTGCTCTTACTTCGGGGGATGGGTGGGGATTTTGATCTCCCCTGTCGTTCTAACCTCAACGAGATTGGGTGCCCATTTCTCGCGCGCCCTTTGCGCGAGAAGTGGGGATTTTGGTTCTATACCCCAGTCTGTTTAAAATAGTTAACCATAGTTTACGTTATGCTATATACTTAAGCTAACAAGCGAACCGCCTAGACGGCTCCCTGCTATCTTCCGCATGAGCGAGACCACCACAACCACGAGGCCGCCCAGGGAGTTGCCGTCGCAGGCCCTCCTCATCACCCACGAAGATATCGACCGCGCCCACGACCGCGACCGCGTCCTCACCACCCGCACCCAGCGCGGCCCCTGGTCGCGCGCCCGCCTGCTCTGGCTGCTAGTCGGCCCCGGCATCCTGGTCATGCTCGGAGAAAACGACGGCCCGAGCATGCTCTCCTACGCCGCGACCGGCGCCCACTACGGCATCGGCTTCTTTCTCCCCTTCGTAGTTCTCACCTTCGTCATGGCCTGCGTCGTTCAGGAAATGACAGTCCGCCTTGGCGCCGCCACTCATCGCGGCCACGCCGAACTCATCTTCGATCGCTTCGGCCCCTTCTGGGGATGGTTCTCCATGATCGACCTCATGGTCGGCAACTTCCTCACCCTGGTCACCGAATTCATCGCCATCCGCGCCGGCCTCGGATTCTTCGGCGTCCGCCCCGTGGTCTCCGTCCTCGGCGCATGGCTAATTCTCTTCGTCGCCCTAATGGCCCACCGCTACTGGACCTGGGAGCGCATCACCCTCGTCGCCGCCATGTTCAATCTCGTATTCGTCCCCGTCGCCCTGCTCACTCATCCCCACTGGGGAGCGATCGGCAACGCGTTAATCACCTGGGGACCGCGCCCCGGCCTGACCCAGGAAACCGTTCTCGTCCTGCTCTCCAACATCGGCGCAACCGTCACCCCCTGGATGCTCTTCTTCCAGCAAAGCGCCATCGCCGACAAAGGCCTCACCACGCACGACATCCACTTCGGCCGCATCGACACCGCGCTAGGCGCGACTTTAGCGGCCCTCGCAGCGCTGGCCACCATCATCTGCACCGCCCCACTCTTCGCCCACGGCATGTCCACCGGAAATTTCGAAGCCGCCGAATTTGCCCAAGCCCTCCAACCGTTCGTTGGCCACTGGGGCGCCGCGCTCTTCGCGCTAGGAATGTTCGAAGCCGGCATGGTCGCCGCCGTGACCATCTCAACGTCCTCCGCCTACGCCTTCGGAGAAGTCGCTCACCGTCCCCACAGCCTGAATCTCCCCTTCCAGCAGGGAAAATCTTTTTATCTGGTCCTGATTCTCGAAGCCGCCGCCGCAGCTGGCCTGGTCCTCATCCCCGGCATCCCGCTGGTCTACATCGTGCTGCTGGTAAACGTGATCGCAGTCCTGGCCATGCCGCCCGCATTGCTTTTCCTGTACATGCTGGTCAACGACCGCGAAATCATGGGCGACCTCGTCAGCCCAAGATGGGCCAACGCCTTGGCGCTTGCGGTAGTAGTGATCCTGGTCGCCGCCGGCCTTCTGTTCGGCATCAGCGTAGTAGCCCCCCACGCCCTGTCGCTAATCGGAGGCAAATAAAAGAAAGAGTGAGAGCCGCGAAGCGGCGAAAGAATACAGCCCACGGCGCAAGCCGTGGGTCAGCCAGCGCAAAGTCAACAAGCCCCAGCGGGGCGAAAGAAGATTTTCCCCGCACACACTTCCAGAGGCGCACCGAAGATGACACCAAAACTCGATCCCACCCCCGCCGCCGAAATCAGCAGCGCCGACCTGGCCTCCGTCGTCGCCTCTCTCGAACCCGATCAACTCATCTCCGAAAAAGAAAAGCATCACTGCCCCCGCCGCCGCCTGACCCGCACCGAAATGATCATCTTCTGGGCGCTCCGGTTTTATCTAATCTTCATGTTCGGAGTCGTCATCTATCAAATCCTGACCAGCGCACGATAAGTTGGCTCGATCGAAGCTATGTATCCCGCGATTCCGAATATGCTATCTTGATCAAGGCCGATCAGGCGGCCCACGGTCCGCGTAAAGGGTTCAGCCCACCTCATAAGTAAGCGTTCCTTCACAGACCCTAACTTCCAGCCCGAGTTATACGCGGACACCGGGCAAAATCGGAAGGAAGGTCTATGTCAAACTCAAAACTCCCTGAACACCCTTCGCTCGAATATCTCAAGAAGCAAGCGAAAACTCGCCTGCAGAAACTGCGCGAAAGCGATCCGACCGCGAAACTGGCCACCGCTCTTCTGGATGTGGCCCGCGAATACGGTTTTCCCAGCTGGCGCGCTCTGAAAGCCCAGACCGACGAGCACCGGGCCAAAAAAATTTCCGCTCCGGTCATGCGACTCCTCCCGGTCGCCGACGTCAACGGCAGCATTGCTTTCTACCGGGATGTTCTAGGCTTCGAAATAAAGTCGCAGGAAGGTGGTATCGAGGCCATTCTCGGCCCTGCTCGCATCCGCTTCGGAAAAGAAGGATATTCGCCCGCCGACGCATCCCAAACTCCCAGGCCACCCGGCTCAGCCATTTTGTTTCTTCAGGCTGACGATGTAGCGGCAACCCACTCCGCCATCCGTCGTCGCGGAGGTTCTCCAACGGAGATCGAACGCGTCAACTGGATCAAGATGCGGATGTTTGAGATCCGCGACCCCGATGGAAACGTTCTCTGGTTCGGCCAGAGCTACCACAAGGATCAGGACTCCCCGACTCGCCGGGGCTCACAACCTCATGGCCTGATGCAGGCCTTGCCCGAACTACCCTTCGACCACGTGCCGGCTGCGGTTGCTTACTATCGCGACGTGCTGGGTTTTCGCATCAATTATCAGCAAGATGACCTGGGTGTGATGGATCGAGACGCGATCACGATTTTGCTGATTTCCCGCACCGACCAACACAAAGGGATCGGTTCATTTGGAGCGTACGTCACAAACGTCGACGCACTCTACGAGGAACTACTCGCGAAAGGCGCCAAGGTCCTGGGACCACCCGTGAGCCGTCCTTGGGGCCTCCGGAACTTCAGCCTGATCGATCCTGAAGGCAATCGACTAACGTTCTCGCAGACATTCGAGTGAACTCCGCCGAGTCACCGCGCGTTTGGCAGCGCTGTCAGCGTTGCCGTAGAGAGTCGGAATAACCACCCACCACTGTCATCCCGACCGGAGCCGGTGCGCCAGCGACGGCGGAGTGGAGGGACCTGCTGTTTTCTGGCCGACCCTCTGAACCCTCAAACTCGAACAGCCCTATGCCGGACGATCCGGATAAATCGCCTTCGGAAAACGCAAATGAATCAACCCCGCGCACGCCACCAGAACGACCATCGCAAAAATGCTGCCCTCCGGCCCCGCCGACCCGCCCGTAACCCAATTCGCCCCGCGCACCGACGTATTCAAAAATCGCCCGACTCCCAGAAGCCCGCTGTCCGGCGTACCATAGAAAAAAGTTTCCGCCCAATCCCACGCAGCGTGAAATCCAATCGCGAACCACAAATTTCCCGTGCGCCGGATCATCAAGCAGAACAGCAGCCCCGTCACCACAACCTGCAAAATCCCCAGCACATTCTCCCCATGATTGCCCAGGTGAGCCGCACCGAACACCGCGGACAGAAACAGCGCCGCCGGCCAGAACCGCATGCGCCTCGCCATCACGAACAGCCAGTACCCGCGAAAAGCCAGCTCCTCATGCAACGCCACGGCCAGAAAGGTAGCGCCCCACGCCAGCCCCCACCGAAAAACCGCTCCTCCCGCCAGCGCCACCGAGTCGATCTGAAAATGCCCCGAACCCCACAGCACCAGCAGAATCGCCGAAAGCATGGCAAACCCCCAGACCGTACCCTCCCAAAATCTCTTTCCGAATGCCTGCCGCGGAGGAATCCCGTAATCGGCCAGCGAACGCTTTTCCATTCGCGAAACAACCCAAGTCGCAAGCAAGACAAAAAACGCTGCGATCGCCTTGATCGGCAATTCGGTCTGCACCGTCAATACGCCAGAATTCCGGCTTCCGCCAAGATGCAATCCCAGCACCAGAGCCAACGGAGCAAAGGCGATCCCCGCCCAGATCAAGAGACGGATCCGATCGGTGCGCCACGAGGCCGTACGTTGCCCCGGATCTTCCGCGTTCCCCAGTTTCGAGTTATGGCCGAGCGCCGACTCGCTGTTCAATTCCTTGGCTAGAGGTGGACCAGACTCGTCAGGCAAGGCCGCCTCCTGTGGAGAGACGAAGTATGACAGTCGCACCCGCACAGCGCCAGCACCATCGCGCGGGGAATTGCGGTGGGGTGCCCCATTTCTCGCGCGTTCTGTGCGCGAGAAGTGGGAATCACGACAGCATCAAGCGCACCTGCCTCAGCACGCCGCTGCGATTAAGCAATTCCACCCCAAACGAATTACACTAATTAAGTCTGGAATCACGTGTGGGGATAGCCGCCCCCGGCTGTCCGCGAAGCGCAGCTTCGCCGCGCCGTAATTCATACCTCGAGGAAGGCCATCATGTCTGTGAACAGCTTCAACAGCAAATCCACCCTCAAAGTCGGCAACAAAGAATACGAAATCTACCGCCTCGACGCCCTCGACAAGCAAGGCATCTCCACTCAACACCTGCCGTTCTCCCTGCGCATCCTGCTGGAAAACCTGCTCCGCACCGAAGACGGCCGCAACGTCACTAAAGAAGAAGTGCGCGCACTCGCCGCCTGGAACAAGCAATCGAAGCCAGAAAAAGAAATCGCCTTCACCCCCAGCCGCGTCCTCCTGCAGGATTTCACCGGCGTCCCCTGCGTAGTCGACTTAGCCGCCATGCGCGACGCCATGCAAACTCTCGGCGGCGACCCCGCACTGATCAACCCTCTGCAACCAGTCGAGCTTGTCATCGACCACTCAGTGCAAGTCGACGAATTCGGCACGTCGACTGCCTTCGACATGAATGCCCTGCTCGAATTCCAGCGCAACAAAGAGCGCTACTCCTTCCTCCGCTGGGGCCAAACCGGTTTTCGAAATCTAGCCATCGTCCCCCCCGACACCGGCATAGTCCACCAAGTCAATCTCGAATACCTAGCCCGCGTAGTCTTCGTAAACGAGAGCCCAGGCAAACGCACCGCGTACCCCGACACCCTAGTAGGCACCGACAGCCACACCACAATGATTAATGGTTTGGGGGTTTTGGGGTGGGGCGTCGGTGGGATTGAGGCCGAAGCTGCGATGCTCGGGCAGCCGGTTTCCATGCTGATTCCGCTGGTGGTGGGGGTGAAGCTTACGGGGAGGTTGCGCGAGGGGGCGACTGCTACTGACTTTGTTCTGACTGTTACTGAGATGTTGCGCAAGCATGGCGTCGTTGGAAAGTTTGTGGAGTACTTTGGGCCGGGCTTGCGGGATTTGCGGTTGGCGGATCGCGCGACTATTGCCAACATGGCACCGGAGTATGGGGCGACTTGCGGAATTTTTCCGATCGACAAGGAGACGCTGCGTTATCTCAAGCTTACGGGGCGCAGTGATGACCAGATTGCGCTGGTCGAGGCCTATGGCCGCGAGCAAGGGCTGTTTCATGACGAGAAAACTCCGGAGGCGGAATATTCTGAGCTGCTCTCACTCGATCTCGCGACCGTCGAGCCCAGTCTGGCGGGGCCGAAGCGGCCGCAGGATCGCGTGGTGCTTTCGCAGGCGGGCGAGTCGTTTAATAAGGCGTTGCCTTCGCTGATCAAGCCGAAATCTGCTAAGACTGTGGGCGCCGCGGTTCTCCCTGATGTTGGCCGAAGTGGAGCTGCCGCTCCGGCGAACGCCAAGAGTTGGGAGTCCGAAGGCGGCAGCCCCGCTGCGATCGGCGTGGAAGATCCCAACGTCCACGAACACGTTTCCGCGTCGGTGAAAGATTCGCTGAAGCACGGCAGTGTCGTCATCGCGGCCATTACTTCTTGTACCAATACCTCGAACCCTTCCGTCCTCATCGGCGCTGGACTTCTCGCCAAGAAGGCCGTCGAAAAAGGTCTGACCATGCCCCCCTGGGTGAAGACGTCGCTCGCCCCCGGCTCGAAAACCGTGACTGACTATCTCGCCAAGGCTGGCCTGACGCCCTATCTCGAGAAGCTGAAGTTTCATCTGGTCGGCTACGGATGTACTACGTGCATCGGAAACTCCGGCCCGCTGCCCGACGAAGTCTCGAAGGCCATCGACGAGAAGGAGCTGGTAGTTGCCTCGGTGCTCTCCGGCAATCGCAATTTCGAGGGCCGCATTAATTCCGAGGTCCGCGCTAATTATCTGATGTCGCCGCCGCTGGTCGTCGCCTTCGCGCTGGCCGGACGCATCGACATCGACCTGCGCAAGGACCCCATCGGCAAAGGCCGCGACGGTCAGCCCGTCTACATGGCCGACATCTGGCCCTCGCAGCGCGAGATCGAAGAGACCATGCAGCAGTCGATTACTTCAGAAATGTTTTCGAAGTCCTACGCCGACGTCTTTCAGGGCGACGAGCGCTGGCGCAGCCTGGCCGTGCCCAAAGGCCAGACTTACGCCTGGGAGGAGGATTCCACCTACATTCGGCGCGCTCCGTATTTCGACGACATGACGGTGAAGCCCGCGCCCGTCGCGGACATCAAGAAGGCGCGCGTGCTCGCCGTTCTCGGCGACAGCGTCACCACCGACCACATCTCGCCCGCCGGGGCAATTAAGAAAGATGGGCCCGCCGGAAAATATTTGCAAGAGCATGGCGTGAAGCCGGCGGATTTCAATTCCTACGGCTCGCGCCGCGGCAATCACGAAGTCATGGTGCGCGGCACCTTCGCCAACGTCCGCCTGCGCAACAAGCTGGTCGCGACCGAAGGCGGATTCACTCGCCACCTGCCGACCTCGACCGAAATGTCGATCTTCGACGCATCCGAAAAATATCGCGCCGACGGCGTTCCGCTCGTTGTGTTGGCAGGAAAAGAATACGGCTCCGGCTCGTCGCGCGACTGGGCGGCCAAAGGCCCGGCCCTGCTGGGCGTGCGCGCCGTGATCGCCGAAAGCTACGAGCGCATTCACCGCTCGAACCTGGTCGGCATGGGCGTCCTGCCCCTGCAATTCCCCGCCGGACAGAACGCCGATTCGCTCAAGCTGACCGGAGAAGAAGTGTTCGAGATCACCGGCATCCGCGACCTGGTCGAGCACTTCGCCGCCGGCCGCGAAGTAAAAGTGCGCGCCACCGCAGACGGGAAGACGACCGAGTTCAACGCACTGGTCCGCATCGATACGCCGCAGGAAGCGCTCTACTACGCGAACGGCGGGATCTTGCAGTATGTGTTACGGCAGTTGCTTGCGAGCAAGCCGCAGGCAGTGGGGGTGTAGGTAGTGACCGCGTTCGTGCTGAAGAAGCGCCTTGTCAATTCCGACCGGAGTGGGCCGGTTGAACAGAGCGTACTATCTCGCCATGAGAACCACGAAGTATCGGAAGAGCGGATTGAAGTCACCAAGCATTGCTGACTGTGAAGCAGGTCCGTATTCGGCGTCCACTCCGAGAGTGCCTGGGCGAGGGATGAAGAATGGCATTCGAAACCCATAGCGATTGAAAAAGAAATCCGCCGTCAATCGCGCGATTCGGCCGTTCCCATTTAGAAAAGGGTGGACCTGGATAAGCCTGCCCGCTGCGAGGGCAGCAAGTTGAGCGGCCGCCTTCAGCCTTAGCTCAGCGCTCTTCTGCGATGCGACAAACTTGTCCGTATCGAGGGTGGTACTTGCTAATAACTCAGAGAACTCGGTCATCTTTTTCAAAACGTCTTGGAACGGTGCGCCGCGCACGCCGTTAACCTGGTTGTCGACATTCAAACACGGATGTCGTGGTTCCGTTGAACGGTAATTCCCGGCATAATAAGGAACTGGCACGACGCCGCTAAATAGCTTGGCGTGCCACCCCTTCAGGTGGCCGTGGTTCAGCAGATTTTTCTTTTGGTTTTGCCTCTGGATGAATTCGTAGATAGACTCGGCAGCCCTGACGATGCTGTCGAGCTTATCAAACGGTTCCTGTTCGTTCTTCCATTCGGGGCACGGTAGGTGAGACAAGGTAGCATCACACTTTACGCCGGGTTAGCCTCAAGATCTCCTCTTCAGACAAACGCGGGGCGTTCTCTGACACCGTTTCGTTTTGAGCGGTGTGGGCCAGATTGAGGAAGTCCCGGTCAGGCGCTGCCGGCTTTTTTACGGCCTCGCTGAGAAGCCGATCCTCTCCTTCATGGGTCCAGTTGTCCGTAAAGCGCCCTGCGAAAATTGCTTCCAGAGGCGGACGGTCAACGTCCACGTTGCAGGCGATCTCCGCACCTGCTACCTCGGGCACGGTCAAAACGGTGCTACTTCCGCAAACTGCTACGCTGTAGCATGCCGCCGTCAGTGCCACGACCTGAATCGCAAGTTTGATTGGCGAACCTACGCGTATCTTCCGTTCGTTAACCTTCCGTGGGGAAGTAGAGGCCGGTTGTGCCGTCAGCACCGGCGTATCCAAATTTTCAAAGCAGCTTAGATTCCAAAGACGCATTGTCATCCTCCAAATTCATCCCAAGCTTGTCGACGAGCTCCCGGGCCACCTTGTCACACTCCTGCAAAAAACCGAGCATCACCGAAGCGGTTACCATGACTCGCACCAGCGCTTCCATTCCAATCGGTTCGCTTTTCGGCGGTTTGAGCCACAGATCCTTGGGGGAAATGTAGAAAAAATCAATGATGCAGTCGCCGGTAGCCTGGACAATTAGTGCGTTGTTCGACTGCATCGTTTGCACCTTGTCAGTCTGGGCAGAGACACCGCTCGGCCTGACGGGACCCGCCTTGTTGTCAGATACGTATTTCTCGAGGGCGATCTGATAATCGCGACTACTATGCCAAAGTTGCCTGACAAAGCTCTCAACCGGGAAGTAGATTTCGATCTTGTTGCGGAGCCGATCTAACTGGGGGTGGTCCAGCTTACCAAAGATCAACAAGACAGCAAAATCGTCCACGACGACCTGGTAGTAGTCAGCAACATAATAGTGGCTGGGAACGGGAGCTTCGTCGTAGGCGATACCGAGGGCGAGCGACAGCGGGCGGCCCTCTCCTCCGCCCTCGCGCACAACGTATCGAACCGGCCCTTGGCGGTTCATGCGTTCGGCCTTCGATAATTGCTTTGCCAAGGGCTCCTCCTTCGCTGGGCACAACCCTACGTATGCTGAGTTTACTAGACTTCACGCTTGACAGTCCGGCTAAAATCAACCGTTCGGGATGAGGCTTCCGGTGCGGCCCGGCCACCCGAAGAGACTCGGGCTCTGGGCAGCCAAAGCGAAGATATGGCGAATATATGATCGTGCCCCGTCCACTAGAGCCGCGCGCCAATCCTTGGCGTTGTTTGCCGACGGCAGGATTCCACAGAGTTACCCCGGACTTGCCGGGGCTGCATTCTTTTCGCCGCTTTGCGGGTGGAGTTAGCGGCGCTGGTTGCGGAGGGACAGGGCGCTTCGGGATTTTCCTAGTAATCCCCAGGCTTCGCGGTAGTGTTCGTATTTGTAGCGGTCCTTTCTCAGGGCAGTTACGGGGTAGAGGGTTAGGGCGACTTTCACGGTGGGCTGGAGGATTACGGCGGCGGGGATTAGGTACCAGGTGCTGACCGGGATGATGTAGGCGGCGAAGAGGTCGACGTCGTTGACGGTGTAGGGTTGTTTGACGAGATAGTTGCGACGGAACTGGCAGAAGTATCCGGTGCCGTTGCGGACACTGCTGGACTTGACTTGCACGCGGATCAAGTGGCCTCCGTGTTCGATGGCGACGTCGTAGGGGAGGGAGTCTCCGCAGGGTTTCAGGACACGATATCCGCGCGAGGCGGCGGAGGCTGTGAATTGGAGTTCGACCCATTCGCCGCGTTCTTTGAAAGTATTGAAGTTGCCCCAACGCTTCATCCGCCCCTGAATTCGACACGACCAGATTCGGCCTGAAAACACGAAAGGCGCGACCGGTGGGCCGCGCCTTTCTGAATTTTTACTCTATATATCTAGTTTACTAAATTGGTGGGGGCAAAGTGGACATTTTGGCGAGTTTATATTTGGAATGCTTTCATCGGGATAGGTGCGATCGCGTCGATTCTGCCTATTGACAAGATTTGGAGCAAAACGCGATTTCGAGAGAATTTCCGTGTGGAACGAGATCGACAGGGAAAATCGAAATCAAGAATCACAAATTCAAGTTCACAATCGAATCCAAAATCAAAGTCAAAGGCAGCGGACAGGAGTGTCCGCTCCACACTTGCTTGTAACTAGAATTCGATGTGGGCGCGGAAGGTGGGGACTACTACGGGGCCGCGGTCGCGGTTGTAGCCGGGGTTGTTGATGTGCTGCACGCCGGGGGCGAGATAGATTCCGCGCCAGGTGTGCACGGTGTAATAAGTCTCGAAGATATTTTCGCGTCCGTAGTTGAGGCCGCCGTCGCCGAGGAGGAAGCCGATACCGCCGTCGGCGAGATAGTTCTGGTGATCTTTCTTAATGGCGTTGGAGATGAAGGCGATGCCGGCGCGGTCCTGCTTGCGATGCCACCACGCGCCGTTCGCGCCTACGCCTTCGGCGAAAGTTTGATCGACTTCGGTGTAGGCGAAGGATTCGGTCTTGCCGTTGTCCCATCCGAAGCGGGCGAAGGCGGTGAGGTTGTGGGTGAGATTTTGTTCGAAGTTGACGCCGAATCCGTACTTGCGAGTAATGTGCCAGGGGTGGTTGGTGATGTCGGGAGTAGTGCCGGCGTCCTCGGCCTCGATGATCTGATCGCGGTAGATGCCCATGTTGGCCGAGTTGGTGTATGCGAGCAGGCGGACGACACCGGCTTTTTTGGGGAGGATGCCGCGGCGCAGTTCGTACTCGTAGTTTTCGGCGTGGACCTGCCAGGGCCTATAGACAAGATTGATGCCGTTGGCAACCTCAGGCATGAGAGCTTCGGCGAAACGGAATCCCCAGTTGCGGTCCTCGAAGTCGGCAGTGAGGCCGACGGTGTAACCGCGCGTATCGGCGGCGTAATCCCAGGCGCCGTTGTTGTCAGTTGTCCAGTTGAGGAACTGGAAGTGAGTGTCGGAGCCGACGGAGTTGACGTCGAAGAAGTCGGGCAGACTAAACTTGCCGAAGCGGAGTTCGAGACGGCGGCGCGGGAGTTCGTCGAAGAGCGAGAGAAAGCTGCGCTGGTTCTCGATTTTGTCTTTGCTGAGGGCGAAGACTTTGTGAATCATGGCGCGGCCGAGATAGACATTTTTGCTCAGCAGGGGGTTGCGGACGATGTCGAGATCGGTGTTGCCGGCCAAGCCGAGGCCGGTGCTGAGAGCCGCACCGCCGGCTTCTTCCAGGTCGACGAGAAGTTCGGTGGAATTGTTGAGGCGCACGCCGGTGTAGAAAGTCATGACGCGGGACGTCGCCTTTTCGTAGTCGGGGCTGAGACTGTGCGGACCGCTGTAGAGCGCGGGAAAATCGGGATGGGTTTGGAAAACGAAGTTGGTTTGACCGGACAGCCAGAAGCGGGAGTTTTTGAAATGCGGGAGCATGGATTCGGTGCTGTCGTCAGAAGGGGGATCGGGCGGATCGGGGGCGACGGCGGCCGTTGACGGGGCAGTTTCTTGTTGCGCGAGAGCGGGCGGGCCGGAGAACATCGCGACTGCCAGGGTAAAGGCGAGCACAGGGCCGAGGCATGGGTGACGGCACGCTTGCCGGCGCGAGAGTGCCGGAAGCGGGGTGGGAGCCTGGCCTTTCACCGTATCGAATTTCAACTCCAACTCCACGTCCTCAAGGTATGCACCGCGAAAGTCGCGCTGTCGCGGATGTATGGACAGATGTGACGGCGATCACGCCACTTTCAGTTCTGCGCATTTGGCTTGTTCCCCACTTTTTAATTAACCGCCTTATACGATATTATGTTAACTATAGTTAATAACAGATCAAGGTAAGCTGTCAACTGAGCCGGGTGCCTCGCTCTTTGGCGTTCTGTGCCAAGTGTGGGATTTCCACGACCGTTTCCCGCCAGGGATTTTCTCTGGATTCTCTGTGGCCCCGGGATTTTGGTTTTCTGGGAATTTTGGGGTGCTACGACGTCAACTGGAGAAATTCCCACGTCTCTAAAGCGAGACGTGCGGCACCCCATGTTTGCGGTTTATTCATCCAGATATCCTTGGCTTCGCTCAGGGCAGGCTTTCGCGGCGCAAACGAATGCTTGCTCAGGATGACGATGCTTTTCCGGACCTCACGTTTGACAGCCTTCCTCGGCAACCCCTAACCTTGATTTTCTCTGCTTATGAAAATTCTGGTTCTAGGGAGTGGTGGGCGCGAGCATGCGCTGGTGTGGAAGCTGCGGCAGTCGGCGCGGGTTTCGCAGGTTTATTGCGCGCCGGGGAACGGCGGCATTGCGGACGATGCGGAGTGCGTCGCGGCGGACCTGAAGAATCTTGATTCGATTACGGCTCTGGCCGCGCGCCTGCGGCCGGATCTGACGGTGGTTGGGCCGGAGCTGCCGCTGACGTTGGGCGTGGTGGATGAGTTTACGCAGCGAGGTTGGCCGGTGTTTGGGCCGACGCGGGCGGCGGCGCAACTGGAATCGAGCAAGAGCTTCGCCAAGGAATTTCTGCAGCGGCATCACATCCCGACAGCGCATTTTGCAATTTGCGATTCCGTGGAGCAGGTGCGGTCGGCGTTGAGTCATTTTCATGCGCCGGTTGTGGTGAAGGCTGATGGACTCGCCGCCGGCAAGGGCGTGGTGATTGCCAAGAGCAAGGAAGAAGCGGCGGGCTTGGCGGCGGAAATGCTGAGCGGGAGGATGCTGGGCGAAGCGGGCGCGCGGGTGGTGCTGGAAGAATGTTTGACGGGGGACGAGCTATCGTTTCTGGTGTTCAGCGATGGCGAGCGGGTTGCGCCGCTGGTGGCGGCGCAGGATCACAAGCGGGTGGGCGATGGCGATACGGGGCCGAACACGGGCGGCATGGGTGCGTATTCGACGGCCGAGATTGTCGATGACCGGATGCGGGACTGGCTGGTGCATCACGTGGCGCAGCCCGTGGTTGCGGGCATGAAGGCCGAGGGCGCGGAGTTTAAGGGTGTGCTGTATTGCGGGCTGATGATGACCGCGCGCGGGCCGATGGTGCTGGAGTTCAACTGCCGCTTTGGCGATCCGGAGACGCAGCCGATTCTGATGCGGCTGGAGAGCGATCTGGTGGAGGCGCTGGAGGCTTCGATTGAAGGGCGAGTGAGCGATGGGAATTTCAAGTGGTCGCGGGACGCTTCGGTTTGTGTTGTGATCGCGTCGGGAGGATATCCGGGGACGTATGAAGTCGGGAAACGTATTGACGGACTCGACGAAGCGGGCGCGGTTGAAGGAGTGAAGGTGTTTCACGCGGGGACGACTCGGCGCGATGATGTTTATTACACGGCGGGCGGGAGGGTGCTGGGCGTGACGGCGCGGGCTGGTTCGTTGGAAGCGGCCGTGGCGCGGGCTTATGAGGCTTGTGGGAAGACTTCGTTTGCGGGGGCGCATTATCGGAGGGATATTGCGGGAAGAGCGTTGAAGAAGTAGGTGCTTTTTGAGGACGGCGGAAATTCCTTGCAGGACCGGAGGCTGCGCCGTTGTGAAAGGGGTCCTTCGACTGCGGTTTTGCTTCGCATTCTGCGAAGCAAAATCCTCGCTCAGGATGACTATGGGTCGGGGACGCGCTGAGGATCGCAATTTCGTAGGGAGCACGAATTTAAGGAGCATGAATGAGTAAGACACTGGTTTCGATTGTGATGGGGAGTGATTCGGATTTGGAAATTATGCGGGAGGCGGGGAAGGCACTAGATGAGTTCGGGGTTGGGTATGAAATTGATGTGACGTCGGCGCACCGGTCGCCGGACCGGACGGCGGACTTTGCGCGGAAGGCTGCGGGGCGCGGGATTCAGGTGATTATTGCGGGAGCGGGCGGAGCGGCGCATCTGGCGGGAGTGATTGCGGCGCATACGACTTTGCCGGTGATTGGAGTGCCGATTCCTTCGACGGCGCTGCAGGGAATGGATTCTTTGCTGGCGACAGTGCAGATGCCGGCGGGGATTCCGGTGGCCACCGTGGCGATTGGGAAGCCGGGGGCGACCAATGCGGGGATTCTGGCGGCGCAGATGATTGCGCTGGGCGATGCTTCGGTTGCGAAGAAGCTGGTGGAGCACAAGGAAAAACTGGCGCGGGGAGTGGAGGAGAAGTCGAGGAAGTTGCGCGGAGTGTAAAGTTAGAACCCCCATTCTCGCGCCTTACTAATAAACCCCGCGCGAGAAATGGGGCACCCCGGAGTTCAGATCTCAATCAAAATTCAGAAACACGATCACAAGCAAAATCCCCACCCTTCGACTTCGCTGAGTGCCGTCCCGTTGACTAGAGGGATTCTTCGACTTGGGCTCGCCTCCGCTCGCGCGGCGCTCAGAATGACAGGTTGATTAGAGCTTCAGGTCCTTCAGGTATTCGCGGAACGGTGCGCCCAGGTCGGCGCGCTTGAGGGCGAATTCTACGGTGGCCTTCAAGAAACCTAGTTTATCGCCGGTGTCGTAGCGGCGGCCTTCATAGACGTAGGCGTACATTTTTTCCTGCTTGAGCAACATGCGCAGGCCGTCAGTGAGCTGGAGTTCGCCGCCGGCGCCGGTGGGGGTTTTGGCCAGGCAATCGAAAATTCCGGGAGTGAGAATGTAGCGGCCGATGATGGCCAGGTTCGACGGGGCTTCCTCGGCTTTGGGTTTTTCGACCATGTTGCGGATTTCGAAGAGGCGGCCGTTGAAGCCTTCGGCGGGCTGGGCGTCGAACACGCCGTAGGAGGAAATCATTTTGCCTTCGACGACTTGTGCGGCGATGACGGAACATTGTTTCTGGTTGAAGACATCGACCATTTGCTTGAGACAGGGGACTTGGGCGTCGATGACGTCGTCGGCGAGTAGGACGGCGAAAGGCTCGTTGCCGACGAGCTCACGGGCCATGAGCACGGCGTGGCCGAGGCCGAGCGCTTCTTTCTGGCGGACGTAGGCGACGTGCATCATGTCGGAAATGCTGCGGACGATTTTGAGCAGGTCGGTCTTCTTACGGTCGTCGAGCATCCGCTCGAGTTCGTAGCTGACGTCGAAGTGGTCTTCGATGGACTGCTTGCCGCGGCCGGTGATGATGAGGATCTGATCGCAGCCGCTGGCCATGGCCTCTTCGACGCCGTATTGAATGATCGGCTTGTCGACGATGGGGAGCATTTCCTTGGGCTGGGCTTTGGTGGCGGGCAGGAAGCGGGTGCCGAGGCCGGCGGCGGGAAATACGGCTTTGCGGACTTTCATCATGGTGGTCGTTGGTTGTCGGCTCTAGCGGCGCGAGCGAACCGACAATTGTAACTGGTCGCGTCGGCGGCGGCGAGGTTCTCGTGTGTGCGCGTGGCCCGCGTAGTGTCACGTCGCTTTCTTTCGCCCCTCTGGGGCTTGTTTCTTTCTGCGCCCGTCTGCCCCACGGCTTGCGCCGTGGGCTGCATTCTTTCGCCGCTTCGCGGCTAGGAACGCGATGGGCCGCTGGTTTCGGATCCCACTTCTGATGCCGATTCTGCGCTGGATAGTTGCTCTAGAACTGTGCGGAGGGAGCGCAGGACTTCGTCGGCGGCTGTGGCTTTCAGGACGAATTTCAGCATGCCGTCTGGGGTGAATTGGGCGCCGCGCTGGGCGGAGACGAATCTGGCTAGCTGTTCGGGATCGACGGCGGCGTTTTGACGGAATTTGAAAGTTACGGAATCGCGCTTGCGCTCGATGGCGTTCACGCCCACACGCATGCAAAGCAGCTTGAGGCTGGCGTAGTCGAGGAGATTGCGAACCGGGGGCGGCGGCGGGCCGTAACGGTCTTGCAGTTCGGCGGCTACATCGCCGAGTTGCGATTCGGTTTCTACGCGGGCTACGCGCTTGTACATCTGCAGGCGCTGGTTTTCTTCCGGAATGTAATCGGAGTTGATGCGGATATTCAGGCCGAGGTTGAGTTGCGTCTCGGCTTCGTCGGGGGCGGCTTCGCCTTTCATTTCGCGGACGGCACGTTCGAGCATTTGGGTGTAGAGTTCGAAGCCGATGGCTTCGATGTGTCCGCTTTGCTCGCCGCCCAGCAAGTTCCCTGCTCCGCGCAATTCCAAGTCGAGCGCGGCGATTTTGAATCCGGCGCCGAGGTCGGAGAATTCTTTCAGGGCTGCGAGGCGACGGCGCGCGATGGGGGTGAGCTCGACTTCTTTTGGGATCAGAAGATAGGCGTAGGCGCGGCGGTTGGAGCGGCCGACGCGGCCGCGCAGTTGGTAGAGCTCGGAGAGGCCAAGGCGGTCGGCGCGGTTGATGAGGATCGTGTTGCAGAGCGGGATGTCGAGGCCGTTCTCGATGATCGTCGTGGCGACGAGGATGTCGGCTTCGTGGTGCATGAAGCCGAGCATCACTTTCTCGAGTTCGGTTTCGCCCATCTGGCCGTGGCCGACGATGATTTTCGCTTTCGGAATTAATTCCTGCAGCTTCGCCGCGATTTCCCAGATGCTGTCGACGCGGTTGTGGACGAAGTAGACCTGGCCGCCGCGTTCGAGTTCCTGTTCGATGGAGGACTGGATGAGTTTGTCGTCCCAACTGGCGACTACGGTTTGAATCGCCATGCGATCTTTGGGCGGAGTCTCGATGACACTCATGTCGCGCAGGCCGACCAGCGACATGTGCAGGGTGCGCGGGATGGGCGTGGCCGACATGGTGAGGACGTCGACTTGTTTGCGCATCTGCTTGATGCGTTCTTTGTGGCGCACGCCGAAGCGCTGTTCTTCGTCGACGATGAGGAGGCCGAGGTCGGCGAATTTGAGGTCTTTCGAGAGGATGCGGTGGGTGCCGATGAGGATGTCGATTTTTCCGGATTCGGCTTTTTGCAGAATTTCTTTTTGCTGCTTCGGGTTGCGGAAGCGGCTGATCATTTCGATCGTGACGGGGAACGGGCCGAAGCGCTGTTTGAAAGTTTCGTAGTGCTGGAAGGCTAGGACCGTTGTCGGGGCGAGCACGGCGACCTGTTTGTTGTCGCCGACGGCCTTGAATGCGGCGCGCATGGCGACTTCCGTCTTGCCGTAGCCGACGTCGCCGCAGAGCAAGCGGTCCATAGGCTGCGTCGATTCCATGTCGCGGGTGACGTCGGCGATGGCCTGCGCTTGATCTTCAGTTTCGTTGAACTCGAAGGCGTCTTCGAATTCGCGCACGAATTCGTTGCCCGCGGGAAAGGAATGTCCTACGGCCATTTTGCGTTCGGCGTAGAGCTTGAGGAGTTCGTCGGCCATGTCTTTCATGGCCTTGCGCACGCGGGCTTTGGTCTTGGCCCACGATTGCGTGCCGAGATGACTGAGTGCGGGCTTGGCCCCTTCTGATGAGCGGTATTTCTGAATCAGGTCAAGGCGCGTGAGCGGGACGTAGAGGCGCGCGCCTTCGGCGTATTCGAGCAACATAAATTCCGCGTTGCCGTCGCCCTGATTGATTTCTTTCAGGCCCTGATATTGGCCGATGCCGTGCTCGACGTGGACGACGTAATCGCCGACTTGCAGGTCGCGGAAGTCGGAGAGGAACGCGGACACTTTTGATTTCTGGCGTTGCGGGCGTGAAGTGACGGTGTCGGATTCGTCGAATAAATCTCGCGCGCCGAAGATGGCGAGGTGGGCGTCGGGGAACGTGACGCCATCGGGAACGTAGGCCTTGGCGAGCGTAGTGGTGAAAACCTCGCCGGCGAAGTAGCTGGTTTCGTCGGCATAGCTTTCGCCGCCGCGGGTGCGGCTGCCCAGGCGGAAGCTCACGTTGTATTCGGTGAAGATGTCGGCCAGGCGCTCGACTTCGCCGGTGTTGGGGACGGAGAAGAGCACCTGATTGCCTTGGTTGGTGAGTTTCTGGACTTCTTCGAGCATGGTCGGAACGGCGCCGTGGAAGCGGGGAGTGGGCTGGGTTAGAAAGGTTACGGAGTCCGCAGCTTCGTTTTCATTTCGCGTGATACCGAGATGCTCGACATCCGCTCCGGTGATCGACGCGACTTTCTTCCACCAATCGTCTGGCGGAACGTAGAGATCGGTGGGGCGGACGAGATTGCCGACGCCGCTGCGCTCGTGGGCTTCTTCGACGCGGGTCCAGAAGCGATCGAATTCGGTGCGTAGCAGATCGGGTTCGTCGAGCAGGACGGCGGAGCGAGGGAGCAGATCGAAGATGTTGCGGTCGGCTCCGGCGACGGGGGCGTAGAACTCCCAGCCGGGGAAAACGGTGATGCCGCCGGAGCGCACGGCGGCTTCGACGATTTCTTCACTGCCCGGCTTTCCGGAGCCGACGATGCGTTGGCCGGAGAGGCGCGTATGAATCGCGCCGAGAATCTGATCGCTGACGGGGGTTTCAGTGAGCGGCAAGAGCAGCGCTTCATCGAGGGGATTCGAGGAGCGCTGTGAAGCGGGATCGAAGCGGCGGATGGAATCGACTTCGTCGCCGAAAAATTCGACGCGGACGGGGCGCTCGGCTTCGGGTGAATAGACGTCGAGGATGCCGCCGCGGAGAGCGTATTCGCCGGGCATTTCGACGACATCGGCGGAAGTGTAGCCGACGGTGTTCAGGTGCGCGAGAAGATTGTCGACATCGAAGGATTCGCCGCGGCGGAGAATGCGGGCGAGGTCGGTGTAGTAATCCGCGGAGCGGAGCAGAATCGCCGTGGCTGCGATTGGAGTGACCACGATCGAGGCCTTGCCGGTGGCGATTTTCCAGAGGGCTGTGGCGCGTTCTTCCTGTAACTCGGGATGCGGGGAGAGATTTTGGAATGGGAGCACATCGCGGGCGGGGAGTGCGACGACGCTCTCGGGATCGCAGGCGGCGGTGAGTTCGCAGAAGCCGCGCAGGATGGGGACGAAATCTTCGACGGCGCGATTGTCATTGACCACGACGATGAGCGGGCGGTCGGCCTGGCGGCGCAGAAGCACGAGCAGCAGGGCTTTGGCGGTAGGCGAGAGTCCGGAGACACCAATGCGCCCCGTGCCCTCCCGGAGGTGGGAGGCTACACGCACGAAGGCGGGAAGCATTTCTACGTCCGCGAAGAGTTCGCGGACGAAGGGAAGAAGCATGCTTGTTAATTTTAGCAGGAGTGGGGAGGGGCAGCCGAGCTTGCGCTCGGCCTGTCCTGGTCTGAGACCCGGACCCACACGTAAGTCGAAGGCTGTCGAACTGTGCTCGACGGACAGCCGGGGGCGGCTGTCCCTACATGAATCACACTCGCGAAAAATCGCTTGACAGGGCACTGGCTCTCGGAGTATTTAACGTAGTAGTTAATTAACTTAATGGTTTAATGCTGATATGACGGATCGATTGAGTGAGACTTTTGGGGCGCTGGCGGATCCGACGCGGCGCGCGATTCTGGCGCGGTTGGTGGCGGGCGAGGCTTCGGTCACGGAGCTGGCGTCCCCGTTTGATATGAGCATGCCGGCGATTTCAAAGCATTTGAAAGTGCTGGAGCGCGCTGGGTTGATCGCGCGCGGGCGCGAGGCGCAGTGGCGGCCTTGCCGGTTGCAGGCTGGTCCGCTGCAGGATGTCGCGGGGTGGGTGGAACACTACCGGCAATTCTGGGAGGACAGCTTTGACCGGCTGGATGATTATCTGCAGGAACTCAAACAACAAGATTCCGGGAATAAGAAAAAGGAGAAGAGGCATGTCCGCACAAAACACAAAGATTAGCGCTGTCTCGGCAGATACTGTCCCGGCAAACATGAGCTCAGCACGCGGCGCCACGATGGAGTCTTCGGAATGGGATCTGGTCATGACGCGCGTTTTCGACGCGCCCAGAGAGTTGGTGTTCAAAGCATGGACCGACGTGCGGCACTTGACGCAATGGTGGGGGCCGAAGGGGTTCACGAATCCGGTGTGTGAAGTCGAAGTGCGCGCCGGAGGGGCGATCCGGATTCACATGCGCGCGCCGGATGGGGTGATGCACCCGATGACGGGCGTGTTCCAGGAAATCGTCGAGCCGGAGCGGCTGGTTTTTTTGTGCAGCGCGCTGGATGGAAACGGTAACTCCATGTTCGATGTGCTGAGCACGGTGACTTTTGTTGAACAGCGCGGGAAAACGTTTCTGACGCTGCAGCTTCGTGTGATCAGTGCAACGGCGCAGGCACCGCAATATCTCAAGGGGATGGAAATGGGATGGATGCAGAGTTTGGATCGGCTGGGGGATTTGCTGTTCTCTTAAATAAACACAGCGAAGATGAGGAATCGGGAAATGCGAAAGCTAATCTGAAGCTGGTTGGGTCGATCGTGACCAAGGTTGGTGTGGTTCGGTTGCATTACAACGTGGCGTGAGCGAGACTCGAAATACTTTCAGAAAACATTTACGGAGAATCATCAATGCAAACGGAAACTCAGGTTGGTGCGGTTTCGAAGACGATGCTGTGGGCGGGCAGAATCATGAGCGCGGTGCCGGCTTTGATGGTGCTCCTCGCCTCCGTGATGAAACTGGCTAAGGTCCCTGCGGTGGTTGAGGGGACGGCTCATGCTGGTTTTTCGCAAGGACTCGTCGTGCCGATCGGGATTCTGGAATTGATTTGTGTGGTGGTTTATTTGATTCCGCGGACTGCGGTGCTGGGAGCGATTCTGCTGACGGGCTTGCTGGGTGGCGCGACGGTCACGACTTTGCGGATTGGAGATCCGACGTTTCCGATGCCGGTGGTGTTGGGGATGATGGCCTGGGGAGGGTTGTATTTGCGGGATCTGCGGGTGAGGGGGTTGATTCCAGTGCGGAGAGACTAGGAGCGGCCTTCGAGTGCTAAAGTCAAAATCCCCACCCTCTCGGCTTCGCTCAGGGCGGGCTCTGTCGCACAAAACGCGACAAGGGTGGGGCACCCGGCTTTTGGCTTCGGCTCGGAGACAGGAGAAAATCGAATGAAGCGAAAGATGGGCCAGACGATCGCATGCGGAATCTTCGGAATGCTTTGGCTGCTGAACGCGGCGGGGCACGGACAGGCGGAGGACGCCAAAACGAAGTACCAGAACATGGCGCCGATCGCCCAATACTCGATGGAGCGCAGTGCCGAGATCAACATGGCACGAAGCGCGGCGCCGGAAGCCATCTCCGGGGATGCGAAGATCCTGGTGCTTGGGCCGCACGGCTATGAAACCGCCGCCGAAGGCAAGAACGGCTTCGTGTGCATGGTGCAACGATCGTGGACCGCAGGACTCGACGATCCGGAGTTTTGGAATCCCACGATACGAGCGCCGATCTGCTTCAACCCACCGGCCGCGCGATCGAACCTCCCTCTCGTGATCCTGAAAACCGAGTGGGCGCTGACTGGGCTGTCCAAAGCTCAGATGTCCGACAGCCTGAGGTCTGCTTTCGACAAGAAGGAGTTGTCGACGCCGGAAGCTGGCGCGATGTGCTACATGATGTCGAAGGCGGGTTATTTAAACGACCGCGACGGGCACTGGCACCCGCACCTGATGTTTTTTGTGCCTCCAACGGATGCTAAAGATTGGGGCGCGAATCTACCCAGTTCGCCGATTTTGGCGGCTAGTGACCCACAGGACCGACTGACTCTGTTTCTGATTCCGGTCGGCAAATGGTCGGACGGAACGGCTGGGCCACCGCCGGAATAGCGCTTGTAATACTCACAAGTTCATCTCAACTTCTCAACCTCGCATTAGGGGGCGGGTCAGGCAGGTGGGGCCGCCGCTGCCGTTGATGCAGAGTTCGGTGCCGGGGAAGGTGCGGACGTCGAATCCGGCTTGGCGAAGATGGGAGTTCGTTTTGTGATTCTCTTCGATGGCGAGCAGGCGGTTTCCGCCGAGGGCCAGAACGTTGCAGGCCAGGGTGTCGCGCTCGGAGGGATCAATCTCGATGAATTTGTAGCGGCGGGACTTCAGGAGTTCGACGGTTTCGACGGCGAGCCAGGGCAGATCGACTAGGGCGGTCTGTTCGTCGAGCAGGCTGATTAACGACATCAGGTGCAGGCAGGCGGAGGGGCCAGGACCGTGAGGAAGCGGCGCGGTGAGGACTTCGATTCCTTTGGGCGCGAGCAGAACGCGCAGTTGGGCGATGCCGGCCGCGTTGGTGCGATAGCCGTGGCCGACGAGGAGCGTTTTCGGGTCAGGCGTTTTTGCGTCTGGCGTTTTTCCTTCCAGCGTTTTTCCTTCTAACCAGAGAATGTCTCCGGCTTCGACCGTTCCGGGGGCGACGATTTTGGCCAGTGTGGGGATGCCGAGACGGGTGCAGAATGAGCCGTGGTTGCGGCCTTCCGCAATGCGGTTGGCCTTGCCAGGACGCATGAGGATCAGGCCGAAATCGGTGGCTAGCGAAGCGTCGTGAGTGTAGACGGCGTCGAGAGAAAGATCGGGGGCGGGAGGGGCTTCGATGACTTCAGTGCCCGCTGCTTCCAGTTCGTGGCACAGGGTCTCGTGCTGGGCTTGAGCTTGTACGAAGTCGGGCGCGTGGTGGAAGCCGAGGTCGCGCCAGCGAGCGGCGTGCTCGGGCTGGTTCCATCCGGCGAGACGGGGTGAGCAGACCAGCACGCGCTGGAGCGGGCCAACCATGGAGTGTCCGTTGAAGGCGAGGGCAGCTTCGGAAGGGCGCAGAGGGAGCCTCCTTAATAATTATTCTTCTTCAATGAATTTGCGCGATCACGATACTTTCAACCAGATGATTTTACGCGCACGGGGAGAAATCAAAAGCCCGGCCTGATCGGGGCCGGGCGGTTTATTGGGGTTGCCGGAGAGGCTAGGCAGCCGCAGATCTCTTGGTGCGACCTTCCGTCGTGATCGGTTGAGCTACTTTGCGCACGAGGAAAGGCTGCAGATTCGGCTCAGAACCGGCCCACTCCAAACTGACAATCGAGTGTCCGGGCTGGCACGTAACGAAATAGCGCTCTCCAGTGGGGCTGGTTACTTCAAATTTGCCGGTCTCGCCCTGTAGAGCTTCGGCAACGTCATATGTTGAAATGCTGTCATTCAGTTTCATGGGGACTTCCTCCAGTTTGTCTTGCGGTTGATGGTTGGGTTGTCCCCTACCCTAGGTTAGGAGCGTTAGTTGAATGATAGTCCCGTGGACGGCGGGGGAGTCAAGGCCGCGAGCAGTTTTTCTCCGTCGGATTTGTACTAGGTAATCCACCGTAGGTCTCGACGAAGGCGGGCTCGACAAGGATGGTCTGGACCAAGACCGCGAAATTATCCGTCGATGGGGCCTATTCCGAGGCGGCGAAGGATACGTGTGCGTCTTCGGGCGGGAGCAGATCGTGGAGGGCGTGCTTGGCTTTGTGATGAGAACTGTTGTAAGCGCTGCGCTTGTGGAGCCAATGTTTGAGATGTTTGCGTGCGGCGGGGGCGAGTTTGGAAAAGAAGAGTCCGGCGCGACCCTGGTCGCTGGCCCACATCACGTCGGCGTGGCCGTGGAGCGTGACGTTTGTGCCGGGGAGCACGCAGCGGAAAGCCAGGTTCGAGCTCATGGGCACGGGTTCGGTGGCTTGGACGGCGAGGCCGTGCTCGCCGATATCGATGCTGACTCCGGGAAGCGTTCCGGTTTTGAGGTCGAGATAAACCAGAGTTTTTAGTTCGTAACGCGCGGACTTGCGGCGCGTGGCTTTTCTGATTTTCTTGCTCGAACTTAAGGCGTTTTTAACCTGTTCGGCTTCGAGAGGCCGGTATAGGATGCGGTTGGCGCCGGACTGGAATGCCTGGCCGGTGCCGGGCCATGCTTGACTGGCTACGGCCAGCAGATCGGGCTTTTGGCCGGGCGGCAACAGCGCCGCCATGCGGATGACTTCTTCAGCGCGGGGCAGATCAAAGTCGACAATGAGCGTGGAGCAGCAGCCAGTCATGACCAGCTCCAGCGCTTCGTGCCCGGATGGGCTCTTCACCATATTGATTTCAAACTCTTCGAGGGTGGTTTTCAAAGTCTCAAGAGATTGTTTGTCCCGGCACATGACAGCGGCGGATTGGCGCATGTCCTACAAACTACGGGATCGAGAGAGGCAGGTAAATGTCACAGCGGTAATCGGCGGAGTGGTTACCGAAGGGCTCTGTAAATAGCGAGAATGCTGGCGTTAGCTTGTGGCCCGGGGCGTGGGCTACGGGGCGCTGTTATAATCAAAAATTGCGCTTATGACTACGAAACGACTGATTCGGTCGACGACAGTTTTGTCGGTGCGCCGCGAGGGGAAGGTGGTGCTCGCCGGCGACGGGCAGGTCACGCTGGGCGAATCGGTGATCAAACATACGGCGAAGAAGATCCGGCGGCTGTACAACGACAAGATTGTGGCGGGATTTGCCGGGTCGACAGCGGATGCGTTCACCCTGTTCAGCCGGTTTGAGGCAAAACTGGAGCAGTATCACGGAAACCTGGGACGGGGTGCGGTGGAACTGGCGCGCGACTGGCGCACCGACAAATTCTTGCGGCATCTGGAAGCGCTGCTGCTGGTGTGCGACAAGGAGCAGACGTTTCTACTCAGCGGGCAAGGTGATGTGATTGAGCCCGACGGCGAAGTGGCCGCTATTGGCAGCGGTGGGCCTTATGCGCAGGCGGCGGCGCAGGCGCTGGCGGAGCATACGGCACTTTCTGCCCGACAGATTGCCGAAGAAGCGATGAAGATTGCGGGCAAGATGTGCATTTATACGAATGACAAGGTAACGATTGAAGAACTGTAGCCTGTCGTTGGTCGCTAGTCGTTGGTCGTTGGCCCAAACCAAGCCGCGGCAGACGAACGACGGGCGACCAACGAGCAACGACTGATTTATGGCCATCTATCTTCCCTCTACTGCCGAAGAAGAACAGCTTGCGCTGGATGAACTGACGCCGCGCGAGATCGTTGTCGAACTCGACAAACACGTGATTGGTCAGAAGGACGCCAAGCGGGCCGTGGCCATCGCCTTGCGCAACCGCATGCGGCGGCAGAAACTTACGCCGGAGCTCGCGGAAGAAATTATCCCGAAGAACATCATCATGATTGGGCCGACGGGCGTGGGCAAGACGGAGATTGCGCGGCGGCTGGCGAAGCTGGCGAATTCTCCGTTTCTGAAAGTGGAAGCTTCGAAGTTTACCGAAGTCGGATACGTGGGGCGCGATGTGGAATCGATGGTGCGCGATCTGGTGGAGATCGCGATCGACAACGTGCGCGAAGAGAAATTGGAAGACGTTGCCGATAAAGCCGAGTTGAACGCAGAAGAGCGGCTGCTGGATATTTTGCTACCACCGTCGCCTCCGCCGCGGCCTGAGACGAGTTCGACAGCGGGCGGCGTAGTGATTGACGGGAGCACGGCTTTGGCGGAGTCGTCGAGTCGGACGCGCGAAAAATTGCGGCAGCAACTGCGCGAGGGAAAGCTGGATGACCGCACGGTGGAGATTGACGTGCGCGAACGGAATTTTCCGTCGTTTGAAATTCTGACGAATCAGGGCGTGGAGGAGATGGACGTCAACATTAAAGATATGTTGCCGAACATCTTTGGGCAGCGCACCAAGAAGCGGAAGATGAAGGTGAACGAGGCTTTCGAATATCTGATTCAGGAAGAAGAGCAGCGGTTGATCGATATGGACCAGGTCACTCGCATGGCGATTGACCGTGTGGAAAATTCGGGGATCGTGTTTCTGGATGAGATCGATAAGATCGCCGGCCGAGAAGGTGGGCATGGGCCGGATGTTTCGCGGGAGGGTGTGCAGCGGGATATTTTGCCGATCGTTGAGGGCACGACCGTCAACACGCGCTATGGCATGGTGCGCACCGACCACATCCTGTTCATTGCGGCGGGCGCGTTTCACGTTTCGAAGCCGAGCGATCTGATTCCGGAGCTGCAGGGGAGATTTCCGATTCGCGTGGAACTGCAGTCGCTCACCATGGAAGATTTTGTGCGGATTCTTACCGAGCCGAAATCGTCGCTGGTGAAACAGTACACGGCGTTGCTCGAGACCGAGGGCGTGAAGCTGGAGTTTACGAAGGAAGCGCTGGATGAGATTGCGCACTTTGCGTTTCGCGTGAACGAGAGCACGGAAAACATTGGGGCGCGGCGACTGCACACCATTATGGAGCGGGTTTTGGATGAGTTGAGTTTCGATGCGCCGGAGAAAAAGGGCGAGCATGTGACCATTGACGCGGAATATGTGCGGAAGATGCTGACCGATATTGTGAAGGATCAGGATTTGTCGCGATATATTCTGTAGGAAAATCTTTCAACACAGAGGGCAAACGGGAATCTTTGCCTCCCCCTGTGTTCTTCCGACCGGCGACCCTCAGGGGCTAAAGCTGGTACCTGTTGGGCAGTTTAGCGGCACGGCTGAAAGCCATGCCCTTCCCAAACCCGTTCTTCGAGTCGGTCGTGAGCTATGATCCGGCCGCCATGCCGGGGCTATCTGTTAATCTGTGTTCTTCCGCATGAGATGGTCTACGCTGACGCTTTTGCTGGCTCTGGGTGCGCCGTTGATGTTCACGGCGTGCGCGACAATGGGGCCGCCACAGCCTCCGTCGCTGGAGTTGCCCAAGCCGCCTGCCGATTTGCGGGCGGTGCGTAAGGGCGATCGGGTGATTCTTAGCTGGACTGCTCCCAGCGTTACGACCGATCGGAAGAACGTGCGCGGGCTGGGTGCGACCAGAATTTGCCGGGGACTGGACGCGAAGCTGACGCAGTGCGGAGTTCCTGTGGGGGAAGCTGCTGCGCAGGCGAGTGCGCCGCGGGCAGGTTCGGCACAGCAAGGTTCGACACAGCCGGGTTCGACACAAGCAGTTCCGACCGCAGCGAAATCTTCCAAACAGAAAATTTCCGTCTCGTATACCGATACGCTGCCGGCGGAGCTTGAGAGTGACAATCCTTCCCGACTTATTACTTATGCCGTTGAAGTGCTGAATGGGGCTGGGCGCGGAGCTGGGCTTTCGAATCAGGTGCGAGTTTCGCTGGTGCGGACGCTTCCGCCGCCGCGGGACTTTGGCGCGCGCGTAACGGGGCAGGGAGTGGTGTTGAGCTGGACGGGGGACGTTGCGGCGGCGGGTTCGACGAAACCTTCATCTTCATCTCTATCTTCATCTTTGTCTTTGCGCTATGTGTATCGCGTTTATCGGCGTCCGGAAGCGAGCCGGGAGTGGAGTCTTGCGGGCGAGGTGCCGGCGGGAACCGAAGCAAGACTTGCGCTTGTCGATTCGAACATTGAGTGGGAAAAGACTTACGAGTATCGGGCGGAGATGGTGACCGTCGTTCGCCAGGAAAACAAGCCTGACGTGCTGGTGGAAGGGGACGATACGCCTGAGGTGACAGTCTTCGCGGACGATGTTTTTCCGCCGGCGGTTCCTGGCGGCCTACAGGCGGTGTTTTCTGGTCCAGGGCAGAAATCATTTATCGATCTGGTGTGGGCGCCGGTGGCTGACGTGGATCTTGATGGATACAATGTGTACCGGCACGAAGCGGGGACGGTTGCAGTGAAGGTGAATGCGGAGCTGGTGAAGACGCCGGCATTTCGGGATGTGAATGTCGTGGCGGGGAAAGATTATTTTTATTCTGTGTCCGCGGTGGATGTGCGCGGGAATGAGAGTGCGCGGTCGGAGGAAGCTGGGGAATCGGTGCCGTGAGGCGTGTCTGCGAAAGTACCTCAGGGGCTAAAGCCCAGCTCGAATAGGAAGGCTTTATCGCAGCGCTGAAAGCGCTGCGCCACCCAAAAGCCTTAGCCGGGCAAGATTTGGTGCTCACCCAAGAATGCGGCGCGCAGCTGCGCCGCGACTTCAGTCATCTACGCGCTTAGCGGAACTTCAGGCGTACCTCCGTGTCGCGGCACGCGATTCGATTCTCTCCGGCTCACCCCGGCGTTGAAACGCCGGGCTACTTTAGGGCGCGCCTCCGGCGCTTACAATCCGAAGAGCAAAATATTTCTCTTCGTTGGGCGCCAAATTCTGCGCTCAGATTCCGCGGATATGGTTAGATAGAGGGCGATGAAATATTGCCGATTTCAATTCAATGGCCAGGCCCAGTACGGGCTGGTTGAGTCTGTTGGCGGGCGGGACGCGATTGTGCGCGTGCTGCTCACTGCTCCCGAAGAGGCTGACGGGGACATGGAGAGTTTGCGCACGCGGCGGATCGAGGCGATTCCGCTGGAGGAGGCGGTGCTGTTGCCGCCGGTGCGTCCGTCGAAGATTGTGTGCATGGGGCGGAATTATCGCGAGCACGCAGCGGAACTAGGGAACGAGGTGCCAACGGAGCCGCTGATTTTTCTGAAGGCCCCGTCGTCGTTGCTGGCGCCGGGAGGGATTGTGCGGCGCCCGAAGATTTCTGAGCGCGTCGATCTTGAGGGCGAGTTGGGCGTGGTGATTGGCAAAACTTGTTACCGGCCGGCGGCGGATGCGGATATTCGGCAATACATTTTGGGATACACGTGTGTGAATGATGTGACGGCGCGCGACTTGCAGAAAAAAGATGGGCAGTGGTGGCGGGCTAAGGGGTTCGATACGTTTTGTCCGGTGGGGCCGGTGGTGACGGATGAGATTGATCCATGTTTTGGAGTGGTGGCGGGAGTGGGCGTGCAAACGCGGGTGAATGGCCAGGTTAAGCAAGATGGCAACACGCGGGATTTTCTCTTTTCGCTCGATGTGGTGATTCGGCATATTGCGCAGGCGATGACTTTGTTTCCTGGGGATTTGATTCCAACGGGGACGCCGGCGGGGGTGGGGCCGCTGGTTGCGGGGGATGTGGTGGAGGTTAGCGTGGAAGGAGTGGGGACGCTTAGGAATTCGGTGGTGGACGAGTAGGGAACCTCTTAAAGACCCTTGGCGACGCGTGAGTACCGTGTGCGGCTGGTGACTCGATTCAACCTCAGCTCCTTTTAGAGCGACACCATGAGACGTCTCGTTTCAGTCCTCGCCATCTTTTTAGCGGCGGCGGTACTGCCTGCCTCGGCGCAAGCGCCGATCTCTCCTGCTTCGCGCATGGATCACGCTGCATTGTTCTACCGGAAACGCGACGGCTTTTCGGGGATGGCGGCGGTTGCGCGGAATCACCAACTCATTTTCCAGCGCGGCTATGGCTACGCCAATCTCGAATGGCAGATTGCCTTCACTCCGGATACGCGCTTCCGCATCGGCTCCATCTCCAAGCAGTTCACCGCTGCTGCCATCTTGCTGCTGCAGGAGGATGGGAAGCTGAAGACGAGCGATCCCATCAGCCGCTATTACCCGAATTCGCCGCCTGCGTGGAGCAAGATCACGCTGCGCAATTTGCTGACTCATACGTCGGGCATTCCGGACGTGGACTTCGGCCTGATACTGAAGTACTCGCCACACACTCCGGAAGAACTTATGAAGGGAATCCCGGAAAAACCTCTTGAGTTTGAGCCGGGATCGAAGATCGAATACGGCAACATCAATTACATGCTGCTGGGGCGAGTGGTTGAGCAAGCGAGCGGTATGCCCTACTGCCGGTTTCTTCAGGAGCGAATCTTCCAGCCGCTGCAGCTCACTGAAACCGGTTGTGATTGGAACTCCACTTTGGTCTCGCACCGCGCCTACGGTTATCGCCCATCTTCGCATGGGCCTGTCGGAGTGGAAGACGACGATCTCTCAAGCATTGCGGGCGCCGGGAATCTTTACTCCTCCACCGGCGACTTGATTCGCTGGACTGAAGCCTTGCATGGGGGCAAAGTACTCTCGCAGGGCTCGCTTACCGAGATGGTGACTCCCCTTCTCAACGGCTATGGCTACGGACTGCAGATCGATGGCGAAGGCAAAACTCTGGATATCTTCCACAATGGCACGGTGGATGGTTTTTTCTCTTGCCTGGATTACATTCCGGGGACAAAGACGACGGTCGTCGTGCTCTCAAATCTGGTCACAGAGGGCAACCAAACAACTCCAGGTACTCTGGCCCTTGACACCGAGCTTGTGCATCTTGCGATGAACGGCGACGCCATTCTTCCGTCGGAGGGAAAGGAAGCGAGCGTATCGGAGAATATCCTGCGCGGCTATGTCGGCCGCTATCGATCCAGTAATCCGGAACATCCACTGTTCGTGCTCTTGACCTTTGCGGACGGTCATCTTTACGTCCAGAATGAAGGCGCGAAGACCTCACCGTCGCGGATGATGGCAGAGACGCCGTCTAAGTTCTATCTTGCCAAGCAGGAGGCTGAGCTGACCTTCGATCCTGGCTCCGGCGGCCTCGAGATCGTCGACTTCTCCAGCATCTGGGGCGACGCCTATACACGAGTTCCGGAGTCCCAGGCGCAGACTACCAAGCAGGGGCCGAACTAAGCCGCCGCTTTATTGCAGGCGGAAGCGTTCCTTCATCAGGCGTTGCAGGCGTGGTTTGTAGAGGAGGTCGTAGGCTAGTTCTTTGTCGGGGAACATGACGAGGGCGGCGCGTTTGGCGCCAGCGGCCAGTTCAGAGGCTTCTTCGACGGTGAGGTTGGGGTCCTGGCTGATGACGGACATGACCATGCTGATCATCAGTTGCAGGCGGCGGATTTTGCGGGCTTCTTCGTCGCGCTCACGGGTGGATTGCTGCTCCGCGATGGGAGAGTTCGGTGCTGGCTCGGACTCATGATGAATGTTCATGGTCTCTTTTCTCCTACGGCTTTGGATGCCGCGACCGGCGCCGGAGTCGCGGCGCGGGTTATGAGCATTTTGCCTGAACTCGGCGAGAAAGCAACGGCACAAAGGTGTGGTTCGGGGTTCGTCTCCATCTTGGCAGAAGTCCCGCAGCGGCTGAGCCGGTTGGATTTTTGTGGCTTCATCGGCACCCTTCGGCGCGCTTTCGCTTGCTCAGGGTAGGCTAAGAACTGGAAGTCGTGCCCTTCCCGGTCTGTATAGCGACGCCTGGGTCATACAACGACGCCAGCTCGTGCGGTACTGCAAGCGGAGCTGCGCTCCGCGGACAGCCGGAGGCGGCTGTCCCTACATGTACGGAGGAAGAGTAAAATTGCCGTGTATACGGACTCAGACTGCTCCATCCGCGTTTTGATCGGAGACATCATGGCAGAACCTGACAACACGCAGCCCCGCCCGAATCGCCGCCCGAATCCTAACGAGAAGCTGGTGAAGGTGTTTGGGTCGGAGCAGGAACCGGAGGCGCTGGTGGTGAAGGGGTTGCTTGATTCGGCGGGGATCGACAGCGATCTCACTTCGGCGTCGATGGTGCAGGATGCGTTTCCGGGGCTGGGTGGGATGATTTTGCTGGTGCGCGAAGAGGATGCGGAAGCGGCGACTCGCTTGATCGCGGAGCAGCGCCAGGCTTTTTCTGGGCAATCTTTTTCTGCGCAATCATCTTCTGCGGAATCGGCGCCGGACGATGACTCGACGGCGGAGATTGCGATTATTGAAGAGCCGCCACCGAAGGGGTGACGGAGTGGCCGTCGAGATAGAAGGTGACGGCGCCGTCGAGATCGGTGCGGTAGACGCGGGCTCCCGCGTTGGCCAGGCGGCCGAGAATTTCGAACTTCGGCAGGCCGAAAGAATTTCCTGAGCCTACGGAAATGACGGCGAACTGGGGCCTGGCGGCGGCGACCAATTCCGGGGTCGTGGCATTGTCGCTGCCGTGGTGGCCTATTTTTATTAAGTTCGCAGTGGGATGATGGAGCGCGGCGACGCGACGTTCTACCTGCTTTTCCGCGTCGCCCTCCAACAGAACCGAGGAACCGCGGAAGCTTACGCGCAGCACCAGGGAATCGTTGTTCGTCGGCTTGGGGCCGACCGGCCAGTCGCACGGCGGGAACAGCACCTGGACCTGGGCTCCGCCGAGGGCAAAGTCGTCGCCTTCCCAGTGGCGCACGACTTTCACGCCGAGTGACTGCGCGGTTTCGATCACGCGCTGCAGAGCTGCACTTGGCGGCAGCAGGCCTACCCATAATTCTTTCGGCTTGAAGTTCTTGAGCACGGCGATCATGCCACCGATGTGGTCGGAGTGGCCGTGGGTGATGGCGACGGCGTCGAGGCGCGAGATGCCGCGTATCCAAAGATAGGGCGAGACGACGTCTTCGCCGAAGTCGAGCTGCGAGCCGCCGGGACCGATGGGGCCTCCGGCGTCGATCAGTAGGGTGCGGCCTTGCGGGGTGACGAGCAGGGTGGAGTCGCCTTCGCCTACGTCGATGGAAGTCACCTCCAGGACTCCGGGACGCAGGCGCGGCTCGGCTGGGATGAATGCCAGAGCGAGCGAGGCTGCGAAGATGGCCGCCAGTCCGGCGATTGCGAAGGCTGGGCGGCGACGGGCCGACCACATCGCCAGGACGAGCGCTGCCACGGCCAGCGTGATCAGGACTGCGGACGGCATGGGCACGCGCAGGTCGGCCAATCGCAGTGTTCCGAATCTAAGGGAACCTAGTCCGTGAACCGTGCCGGTGATGCCGTTGAGAGCGAACGTGGTCAGCAGCACCGGAACTTTTGCCAACCAGACTCCGACCCACGGGGGCGGAATGAATCCCAAGGTAATTGCAGCGACCGTGGCGGGCATCATCAACTGCATCAACGGGACGACGATCAGGTTGGAGGGCAATCCGATGGTGGTAGCGCGATGGAAGTAATACACCATGGGTAAGGCCAGCCCCATCTGCATCACGGCAGAGACGAACAGCAATTCCCCGGCGGCTAGACAGAATGCAGCGATGCCGCGCACCAGGCGGCCCGACCACTTTTCTCCGACGAAAAGGGCGATGCGCGCGGCGATGAATTGTAAATCCACGCGGAACTGGGCCACTCGCGGGGACAACAAGGCGGCGTAGTCATTGGAGTTCCAATGGGCGAGCGCTTGCTTCTGCAGTTGAGACGTGCGCTGCAGGATAGGCACGGCAATCGCCGCCACGATGAGCACGCAGACGAAAGTCATCTGAAAGCCGGCGGTGAAAAGCTGGCGCGGGTCAAAGACCAGCAGCCCCAGCGCAGCCGCACCGACCGCGTTGAGCATGGCGCGGTCGCGGTAGAGCAGGCGAGTGCCCAGATAAATGGCGCACATCAACGTGGCGCGCCAGACCGGGGCGCCGACTTCAGTGACAAATGCATAGGCGACGCAGAATGCGACGGTCAGTAGCGTAGCCGGGATGTCGCCCAGGCGCAGGCGACGCAGCGTCCAGAACACGACGAACGCCAAGATGGTGACGTTCATGCCGGAGACGACCAGGACGTGGTAGGTGCCGGAGCGCTGAAAGTCGGCGCGCGTGTCGCGATCGATGAAGGCTTCTTCGCCGATGACCATGGCGTCAATCAGGGCGGCTTCGCGCGGCGGCCAGAGTTCGTGCACCTTGGCGACGATGCCGCGATGCAGGCGGCTGCGCCAGGCGGCGATGCGGCTGCCGTCAAAACCAGGAAGGCGCTCGACGTTTTCTATTTTGGCTGAGCCCAGCGCGGCGATGCCGCGATCGGCGAGATAGCCCTCATAATCAAATGCGCCGGGGTTGCGGAAATTGCGCGGGAGCTTCAGCTTGGCGGAGAAGCGAATGCGGTCGCCGTAGTGGAAGACGGGCATGGGGGCGGAGCCGATCGGGATGATCTCGGAAGTTTCTTCGGGTGCCGAGTCGTTTGGGCGCGGGCTGTAGATGCTTAGGCGGATGCCGGAATGGGCTTCGTTTTTCGTTTCAATGTCTTCAGTTTCAATATCGAGCGTCTGTTTGATTTCGTTGAATCCGCCCTGCTGCAGGCGTCCGTCGCGGGTGACATGGGCGGTGATCTGGAGAACCTGGCGATCGGCGTAGGGTTGAATACTGGTGTCAAGGCGCGGCGAGGCTGCGCGCAGTTGAATGTGGAGCGCGCCTGCGAGGAAGAGCGTTGCGAGGGCGATCGTCCAGCCCAGAGCGGCGCGGCGCTGGGTGAAATATGCGGCGGCAGCGATGAATGTGGCTCCGGCGACAATCCACCACAGGGCGGGGCGCCAGAGGTAGACTCCGGCGACGATTCCGGCAGAGTAGGCCGCGGCCGCCCACAGCATGGGCTGGCGCGCGGCTTTGAAGCTGAAGGCGCGAGGGACGGCGGGTGGAATGGGTGGCGAACTCATAGAGCACGCCTGGCTGCACCCAGCGGACAGCCCCTTCGGCTTCGCTCAGGGCAGGCTTGGGCGGCTGTCCCCACATGAATCTCATCCGGCTGGATTTCGGGCAGACAGATTTCAGAGAGACAGATTTCAGAGCACCAGGTGCACGACGCTCTCCAGGTGGAAGGTTTGCGGAAACAGATCGACCAGATGCACTTGTTCGACGCGATAACCGGAGGCCAGCAGAGGGACGAGGTCGCGCGCCAGAGTTGATGGATCGCACGACACATAAATAATTCGTGGCGCCCCGAGATTCGCCAGTGAGCGCGCAACGCCTTCTCCCAGGCCGCTGCGGGGCGGGTCCACCACCACGAGGTCGGGTTTATTCGGGATAGCCGTATCCCTTCCGGTTCGCCCCACATTCTTCGTGTTCTGCGTCGTGCGGGCCAGGTACTGCTCGGTTGTGGCCTGGACGGTTTCTCCATTGGGGGGCTGATTGTAGGCCAAGTCGACGGAGGAAGTCTGTGACGACTCAACCGAAACGACGTGATGAAAGTCACAAGCCAGGGCTGTGGAAAACAGACCGGCACCGGCATAGAGGTCGAGGGCCAGTTTGCCGGATTGGCCTGCGGTCACGATCTTTATAAGTTCGCCCGTCAAATGGCGGTTGGTTTGAAAGAACGATCCGGCGCTGACGCGGTAGGACGCGCGGCCGGTCTGGTAGGTCAGAGATGCGGCGCCGATGGTGACGAGAATTTCCGGCGCGCTGGCTTTACGGTCGCCGGGGTTCGGCTCGCGGAAGGCTACAACTCCGGCAATCTCGGGCAGCGTGGCGCGCCATTCTTCTGCCCACGATCGCACGGCGGCGCGGCGGGCTTCGCGGGCGCAGCCGACTTCGATCAGCAGTTGAGTGTCGTCGGCGTTGGCGAAGAATTCGACTTCGCGCACTCCCGCGGGAACTTTGCCGGCGCGTCCGCTCTGCCAGAGGGATGCGATGCCGCGGTTGATCAGCGGCGAACTGATGGGGCATTCTTCGACCGCCAGCAAGTCGTGTGACGCTAGTTTGAAATATCCGGCGGCGAATGTGGGTTCGGTTCTTACCTGCTCGGTTTGTACCTGCAGGCGCGAGCGATTGCGATAGTTCCACGGCGGCGAGGGATGGACTTCGACGTCGAACGGCAGGTCCAGCTTGGCCAAGCGGCGAAGGCTCTCGCGCAGGATTTCTTTCTTGATTTCAAGCTGGTGCTCGTAGCTGGCGTGCTGGTAGTGGCATCCGCCGCAGCGCGTGAAGTGTGGACAGCCAGGTTGGACGCGGTGCGGAGAAGGCTCGATGATCGCATCAGCTTGAGCGCGCGCGAAGCCCGCCTTCTGCTCGACGAGCGAGGCTTCGATTTTTTCCGCAGCCAAAACAAAGGGGACGAACACGGCCTTGCCGCGTCCGCGGGCTTCCTCGGTGGCAGGACTCGCAGCGGTAGGAGCGGCGGTATCTGGAGCGGCCGGCAGGCGGGCCAGGCCGTCACCGCCGTAGATCAGCTTTTCGATTGTGAGGAGCAAGAGTTGATTCTACGGCATCGGGGAGAGGTGAGCAGAGCATTGCGGAGTCGCCGGAACGCCTATCCGCCCGCAATACGTGCGAGATCCCTTCGGCTGCGCTCAGGGCAGGCTCCTCGCTTTACCTGAAGAGCGGCTCCGCTCGGGATGACCCCGGTAGACATCGCAACTCACTTCGCGATTGCCCAAGCCAATCCGTCCGGTTGTTTGCCGGCGTCGATTTGCCCGACAGCTTCGAGCGTCTTCAGGTCCACGACAACGATCTTGTCGGCCGTGCTGACGGCTACGTAGGCGCGGGAACCATTGGGAGGGATCAGGATGCCGGCCGCGCCACCGCCCAGATTTAACTGTTTCACTTCTTTGTGAGTGGACGCGTCGAGCACAACGAGGCTGGTGTCTCCGGAGCGCGCGCCCAGGCCGGAGATCAGGACCTGCTTGCCGTCTGGCGTGAACTTCAGGCGGTTGGCGCCTTTTACCGTAATCGGAAAAGTTTGCGTAGCCTTCTTCGTGGCGACGTCGATGATGGTAACGGTGGAGTCGCGCGCGTTGGCTGCCCAGATTTCTTTTCCGTCCGGCGACACGTCGAAGCCTTCAACGCCACGGCCAGCCGGGATGTTCGTGACTTCCCAGGTCAAACGAGGCGAGGGCGGACGAGGCGCGGCACCTGGAGGAGGCCCCGATCCCCCGCCGCCGGGGGGCGGACCGAAGCCTCCGGTGGGTGATGAAACCTGGTCGATGATGCTGATGGTGCCGGAGTTGACGTTTGACGTAACGATTTGGTCGAGATTGTTGGAGACGGCGATCATGTGAGTTCGATCCTGGCCGGTGCCTAGGATCCAATCCACGCGCTGCGTCGCGGGATCGTAACGGCCGATGACCTTGTTCGTCTCTGCTGTGAAATACAGTTTGCCGCCCGCGAACGCTAAACCATGCGTGGAACGCAGCGCGCCGAGGTTGATCGGTGGCAGGGCCTTGCGGGCAACGAGATCAACGACCGAGATGGTGTTGAGAGCACTGTCCAAACCGCCGTAGTTTGAGATGAATGCTAGTTTGCCGTCGTCGGAGGCGATGATTTCGTGAGGGTCCGGACCGGCAGGGACGCGCGCCAGCACCTGCAGGGTTGCGGGATCGACAATCGCGACCGTGTTGTCACTCTTGGCCAGCACGAGCAGCGTGGGCGAAGGCGCTTGTGCTACTGCGGCGCTTACCAGAAACGCCAAAGCGAGTGTCGCAATAATGTTTCCAGGAAAGCCTTTGGTTTTGCTCATAGATTTTCTCCCGACTTCGCGGCTTGCTTAGTGGCCTCAGGGGCTAAAGCGCTTACTCAACAAAGAGGGCTGATCGCGCGCTGGAAAGTCTGCCCTGAGCGAAGCCGAAGGGCGCTGCGCTACCCGTTCCCAAAAAACTGTTCAGGCGAGTTAGTTTACAACGCCCTGCCCGCCGCTGCGCCGGATGCCCAGGCCCACTGAAAGTTGAAGCCGCCGAGGTGGCCGGTTACGTCGACGACTTCGCCGATGAAAAACAGGCCGGGGACTTTGCGACTCTCCATCGTCTTGGCTGAAAGTTCGTCGGTGTCGACGCCGCCACAGGTGACTTCGGCTTTTTCGAAACCTTCGGTTCCGGCCGGAGTGATGATCCAGGCATGCGTCTGGTGTTCGAGTTCAGCCAGTGCGATGTTCGTCCATGAGGCGGGTGGGTGCAGTTCGAGCCAGCGGTCGGCGAAGCGGGACGGCAGGGTCTTGCGGAATTCGGCTCGCAGTGTGGTCAGGGTCCGCGGGGTCTTGGCATCGCGGAAGATCGCGGTCAGATCGTTGCCGGGAGCGAGGTCGATTTTGAGATTGTCAATGCTGAGATTCTGCGGTCGCGTCCAATAGGACGAAATCTGCAGGATCGCGGGGCCGCTCAGGCCGCGATGAGTGATCAGCATCTTTTCCCGGAAATGTTGCCCATTGAAGGAGGCGATTACGTCCGCGGAAACGCCTGCGAGATCGCAATAGCGCGTCCGGTCGTCCGCGTCGAGGACGAGGGGCACGAGCCCTGGCTTCGGCTCGCGAATCTTCAGGCCGAACTGCCGTGCCAGGTCGTAGCCGAACGAAGTCGCGCCGATCTTTGGGATGGACAGGCCGCCGGTCGCGACGACCAGCGCGGGTGAGTGGAATTCTGCATTGGCTGTCCGGATTAGAAACTCGGTGGTGCGGCTGACTTCTTGAACCTTTGTGTTGAGGAAAATGCTCACGCTGGCGGATGAACATTCTGCTTCGAGCATGTCCAGGATGTCGCGGGCCGAGCGGTCGCAGAACAATTGTCCGAGTGTTTTTTCGTGATACGGGATGCGGTGCTTCTCGACGAGCGCGATGAAATCCGCGGGCGTGTAGCGGGCCAAGGCCGACTTGGCGAAATGCGGATTTGCGGAGAGGAAATTGTCGGGCTGGCAGTGCAGGTTGGTGAAATTGCAGCGGCCGCCGCCGGAGATGAGAATCTTTTTGCCGAGACGGTCGGCGTGTTCGAGCACGGCGACGCGGCGTCCGCGCTTGCCGGCTTCGATGGCGCACATCAGGCCGGCGGCGCCGCCGCCTAGAATCAGCGCGTCGAAACGATTTGTCGCGTGGGCGTGTACGGCGTCCCTCAGCGGCAAAAGCCGGTTGGATTTGTGCACTCTTACGGCACCCTTCGGCGCGCTTCGCTTGCTCAGGGCAGGCTAAGAAACTGAAGTCGTGCCCTGATACGAACCTTGTGGCATCGGTGTCGAGCCCTTCCCCAAAACCTGGCTCGGGTCTGTTCACATATAAAACAAACTGAGGCGCGGCAGATGATATTTTTCCAGCAGGCGCTTGTGCACGTACTGCTTCTGCAGTTGGTCGATCTGCGCAGCCGACATTTTCCGGCGGTAGGGCGCGAGATCGCGGTCGGCCTCGGCGCGGACCGTGACGAGGTCGTCGTCTGGAGTGGAGGCGAGCAGCGCGGCGAAAAGTTTTTCCTCAAGCACGGTTAGGCGGCGCTCCAGATCTTCCAGACGAGCCACGGGCTTCGTTTCGATTTCGTGCGCGAGATGGCGCAGAGTTTTTGCGGTGTCGAGTGCGTGCGCGGCGACTCCGCCGGCTTGCGGCAATTTCGCCGCGTCCAGTAAATCCGCGTTGCGGAGCAGGTAGGGCGCGACGACCTCAGGTTCAAATCCCTGGCCAAGGGGCTTGGCCGACGACTCTCCTGCGGCCGCGCCCACTGCGGCTTCCTTCATCTCTTCAGCAGCGGTCAACACGGCCTGCGCGCACCACAACACGCTATTTATTTTTTCGTGCCTTTTCGATTTGCGCCGTTCATATTTGTCGAAGGCGGCGTCGATGCCACGCAACACGGCCTCCAGTGGAACGCCGGCGTTTTTCCAGATTTCAATCTGATCCCAATCGAGAGGCGACCCAATCAGGGGCGCTCCCCGCCGCCGCTGAAAATGTTCTTCGATTTCTGTGAAGTAGTTGAAGTAATTTTCCACGGCAGGTCAGCGGGCGGAACGCGAGGTTGCGGGCGCAGCGCCGCCGGCCTTGGACTTGGGCTGCACCGGTTTCGAGGAACCCTTCGATCCGTTCTTAGGGCCAGCGTCCGATGATTTCGTGCGCCCTATTGTGTTGCGCTCCCAAATAATGCGCAAGCCTTCGAGCGTCAGGAAGTCGTCGACGTGCTTGATGTATTTCGATCCTGTACCGATCATGGGACCCAGACCGCCGGTCGCGATCACGGGAGTCGCCTGGCCCAACTCTGCCAGCAGCAGTTCGAGGATGCCATCGACGAGCCCGAGATATCCGTAATAGAGACCCGATTGCAGGCTGCCTACCGTGTTTGAGCCGATCACGCGGACGGGCTTGCGGATCTCGACGCGCGGCAAGCGCGCGGTGCGTTCGAAAAGCGCGTCGGCAGAGATACCGATGCCGGGGCAGATCACGCCGCCGAGGTATTCGCCCTTGGCAGAGACGCAATCGAACGTGGTGGCTGTTCCGAAATCTACGATCACGCAGGGGCCTCCATATTTTTCGAAGGCTGCGACAGCATTGACGATGCGGTCGGCACCGACCTCGGCCGGATTGTCGTAGTGCACCGGCATACCAGTCTTGACGCCGGGTTCAATGTAGAGAGGCCGCAAGTTGAAATAGCGTTCGCACACCTGGCGCAGCACGGGATCGAGCGGCGGGACGACGGACGAGATCACGATGCCGTGCATGCCTTTCGCCTCGAGGCCCGCCATGGAAAACAAATTGCGGAACAGCACTCCGTATTCATCCACAGTGCTGGTGCGGGAAGTGGCGACGCGCCAGTTGGCCGCAAGCCGCTCGTAGCGCGGAGTTTCGTCCTCGTCGCCGGCAGCGCGGGCGAAGACTCCGAGGACCGTGTTGGTATTGCCGACGTCGATTACGAGAAGCATGATTCGCTCTTGGCTTTTGGCTAAACCTTACGGGCTGAATGCTGAATGCTTTTCTTACCGCTCCCTAACGGTTCCGCTTAAAACAATCTGCAATCCCTTCTCAGTTCGCACTTGCAAGAATCCGCGGGGATCGAGACCGTCCGTTGTTCCCTCGAAGGTTGAACCGTTATCTTCGATGCGAACCGCCTTGCCTTGCACCCAGGAGGAAGCCTCGGTGAAACGCCGCAGAATCGAATCCCGAGCGTCGGGATCTTCCAGCAACTGGCGATACTCGCGGTCGAGTGATTTTAGCAAAGCTGCGACCATGTCGACCCGCGACCACTCGGTTCCAGTTGCCATGCGCAGCGAGGTCGCGGGGAGATCTTTGGGAAAGCTTGCCTGATTTACGTTGATGCCGACTCCCACAACGATGTAGCGGACGCGGGTGGCCTCGGCATTCATCTCGGTAAGAATTCCGCAGACTTTCTTGCCGCCGTTTGGACCATCGTTCTTACTAAGGATCAGAACATCGTTGGGCCACTTCAGGTCGGCAGTGACGCGCGAATCGACTTGCTCAATGGCTGCGCGCACTGCGAGTCCAGCGGCGAGAGACAGCACCAGCACTTCCGAGGGCGGCAGCGCGGGCCGCACGATTACCGAACAATAAATGCCGGTCGAGCGCGGAGACTGCCAGGAGTGAGCGCCGCGGCCGCGACCGGCGGTTTGCTCTTCGGCCAGAAACACAGTGCCTTCGGGAGCGCCTTCCGCCGCGGCAGACATGGCTGCGGTGTTGGTCGATCCGATTTTGTAGAAGTGGTGAAGGTGCTGGTCGAAGATGGTGCCGCGCAGAAGCGGGCGGAGAATTTCCGGCAAGAGAAGATCAGGAACGGAGCGCAGTTGATAGCCAGTTGCAGGATGCCCGGCCACGTCCACGCCCAGGCCGCGCAATTGCTGGATCAGGCGCCACACTTCGGAACGGCAGGAAGAAATCTCCTCGGCGAGTTTGGTGCCGCTGACGACGACGGTGGCGTGGTCCATCAGCAGGCGCACGATGCGCCCGAGCCGCAGGTCGGTGGGCTGCGGCTGGTGCGCCGCGGGCGATTTGGCCGGCGACGGGCTCGCACTCGTCCGAATTGTGGCGGTCTTGCGGATTCGGAGATTATGCGCGTATCGCCGGGAAACAACAAACCTCCGTGCAGTGGGTCAGTTTCATTGCACTCCGCGCGAGATCCCTCGCCCCGCTGGTGAAAACGCGGGGCTTCGGGATGACGCCACGCTCGAAGGTTCAAACTAAGCCACTACTCGCTACTCCGTCGTCTCAGTGAACGTGACCGAAGGATGTCCCAGAGCGTATTGGCCTTCGGCGGTTACGTGTACCGTTTCCGCAGTCGAGGGCAGAGTGAGCACGACAGCCGCATTTCCAGATGAGTCAGTGTCGACGATGCGACTCGAGAGCGAGCCGGCGCTGGTGGTAAACAGAACCGTGCCGCCGGCGGCGCTTCCGCCGGACTCGCCCGGATTCAGCGTGACGGAAAGGCTTAACTGGCTGCCGGCCGCGCCCTTTTGCTTGTCGCCTGTTTTGGTAAACGATGCCGGCGGATTGCCCACGAGAATATAACCGCCCTGCTGCTGCGTTACTCCGGCAGTATCCGTGCTGGGCACGCTGTAGTGATAGAAGCCGGGCGTCGTCCCGGCGGTTACGGTGATCTTTCCGTTCGTGCCTTTGCTCAGAATGGGCTGCGACACGAGGACGGTAATGCCGCTGTCGGACGTTGGAGTTCCTAAGGTCACGGTGGCCGTTCCCGATGTAACTTTTGGCTGCAGGACTACATTGCCGCCCGCAGGGACCATGGTCGTGTCGGGATTCAGGTCCCACTCCGCTGCGGGCAACTGCGCCGTGCCCGTTAGCACGAGGAGCGTCGCGGTATAAGGCGCAAAGGTGATGGTGGGCGACCATGACACGGTCGCAGATGCGGTGATCTGGGTAGGATTGGTTGAAGCTAAGGTGTAAGAGGTCATCTTCCGCGGCGTGAACCCGGTCATCGTGAACTGGGCCTGCACAGTATTTGCCGGATCTTTGTTCAGGACCAGCACGGTCATAATTTTGCCCGTCGAATTGAGGGCGGCATAGCTGCTGAAAAGATCGGGATCGCCGTTGTTTGTGTCGGAGACCGACGTTGTGGCGAATCCGTGATGCTGGCCGTCATAATTGGTGAACAGCTTCAGTGCGAGATAGTTGGGATTCGTCGGCACGGGGGCGACCCAACGTGACGAGAGATAGACGCGTTCACGGCCGAGAATGCCGTAGGCGTCGGCGTCTCCGAGGGCGGTCGAAAAATCTGACTCGCCGGCGAAGTTGGCGCACCATTCGGTGAAGCTGATGGGCGTTCCCGGATAAATCATGTTTGCGGTCGCGCGGATGCGGGGGATGCGAAAAGGAATCGTCTTATTGGGCTGGATAAACGTAGCCCATTCTTGATTGATGGTGGTGGACTCGCTGACATATGTGGGATCCCAGTAATCGCGGTAAATGCGTGCGGTGAGAGCCTGATCCTGGGCGTACGTCCAGGTTGAGGTGTCGGGGCCGTCAGGGTAGGCGTGGACATCGAGAACGTCGACGGAGCGAACGCCGGCGACTTTGTCCTCCCAATAAACTTCGTTCAGCCACCAGGGCAGGAGATCGACTCCGGCATGTGCGCCCTTGTCGGCGCTATTGGCGCCATTCCAGTAGAACCACCAGCAGCAGCTGACGGGACCGAAACGCATCGCTGTGGGGTCCCACCCCTTAAGGTTGCGGGCTTCGGTGACGAAGGTATCACGCATCTCGTTATAGGCCGTGGGCGAGGGATGAACGTCGCGTTGCGTGCTGCCCCAGATATCGATCTCGTTATCCATGTTGTAGAAGTGAGGCGCAGTGCCGAATGCCGTGGCCAGTGCAGCCGCCCATTGGTTACGGTAGACGCTGCCGGGAGGATCGCTGGTGCCGGGTTGATCCAGGATGGGCACGTTGGCGTCGTTTGGATTGGCGGTCAGAGTGGTGGCGCAATCAGTTTCGAGGCCGTCGCCCGCGTCGGTGTTGTAAGGATCCACGGCGCATTGTGCGCCGTACTTGGCGACCGAAAAGCTCCAGTGGCCGTTGGTTCCGTTTTCTGCGGTTTGGGCTACCCACGGCAGCATAACCATGGTCATGAGAGGATGGCTGCCTGCGTTCCTTACGTCGGTGATGAATTGAGTGGACTCGGCATCGCCGATCTCGGAGTAATTGAAATCCTCGAAGAAGTAGTCGTTCGCGGCGTTGTAGGTGAAGAGTTGCCAGTTGTAACGCGAGGTCGAATTGCCGCCCCAGCGGACTACGGTTAATCCGCTGTCAGTGATCGTGGACGCGTCTTGCGGATAGGCGCCGCCGTAAACATAGGAACTGATGGTGTGCCGGTTGGTGAGCGCGTCGATGGTTACGTTGACACTTGTGGTGGCTGGAGTTTTGGCGGTTCGAGGAGCACGTGCGGGTGACGCTGGAATTGACGATTGAGGAGAGGATACCACGGTGGCGATTTGCGATTTTGATTCGGGGATCCCGGCAAAGAAAACGATCACCGCAAATTCGACGAGGCACAGGGCTGCGAGGGAACGAGTAAAGGGATACATAAGGGGAGGACCTCCGTTGGAGGTAGTCTAGCGCGGGAGGCACGGCGGACGGCTGCACACAAGTACATTTGTTCCGAAATCCGGAACCGTAGCGTTAATAAGGATATCGTGGGAACGGTCTTCAGGGCTCGCGAAGGTTCAAGAACCTGGTCAGGCGGGAACGACCCGCATGCTCATATCGACGGCCTGGGGCGAGTGCGTGAGAAGACCGACGGAGATGAAGTCGACGCCGGTCTCGGCGTAGGCGCGAACATTTTCTAGGCGAATGCCGCCGGAGCATTCTACGGGAATCCCACGGCCCTCCTGCTGGACTTCGTTCTGGACAGGGTTCTGCGTGTGCTTCTGGAGATCGAACTGCGTGCAGCGTTCGACGGCGCGGCGCACATCGTCGACCGACATGTTGTCGAGCAGAATGGCTTCGGCGCCGTGCGCCAGCGCGAGTTCCAGTTCGTCGAGAGTGCGCACTTCCACTTCGATGATCTGCGAGCCGCGGCGGTTGCGTACAGCGCGCTCCAGAGCGGGAACGATGCCGCCCGCCAGCGCGATGTGATTGTTCTTGATGAGCACGCCGTCGGAGAGATCGAGCCGGTGATTCTGTCCACCTCCGCAGCGCACGGCGTTTTTGTCGATCACGCGCAGGCCGGGAGCGGTCTTGCGCGTATCGAGAATGCGCGCCTTGGTGCCGGATACGGCTTCCACGAACTTGCGGGTCAAGGTCGCGATGCCGCTCATGCGCTGCAGAAAATTGAGAATGACGCGTTCACAGGAAAGAATCACGCGCGCATTGTGACGGATCACGGCCACGGATTGGCCTTTGTGCAGACGCACGCCATCAAAAATTTCGGGATGCGTGGTGACTTCATAATGCGCGGTGACGGCGCCGTCAAGCGCGGCATACACATCGAGAATGCGCGCCACGCAGCCGATTCCGGCGAGAATGCAATCCTGCTTGGATACGATGGTCGCCGCCGCGCGCTGATTGGAATCGATGCAGGCGTAGCTGGTGGCATCGCGCGTCGCCCGGTCTTCGAGCAGCGCGTTCTCCAGAATGGCGGTGAGGCGTCTTGAATTCCAGTCCATAAAACAGTTGCCAGTTGCCGGTGGTCAGTTGCCAGTAAGAAACTTGCCCCACATTCAACCGTTTAATTCTTTCAGCTTACTCTGCGTCTTCTCTTGCAGGACGAGGAGTTCCTGGCCTCGGCGGCGCAGGCCTTCCACCACTTTCTCCGGCGCCTTGGCTAGAAACTGGTCGTTCCCGAGCTGCTTCTGATTGTTAGCCAACTCTTTTTCGATCTTCTCCAATTCTTTCTTTAAGCGATCGCCTTCGGCGGCGACGTCGATCTTGCGCTCGTAGATCACGTGTACGTCGAAGCGCGCCGTGCCGCGTGCACCGGGCCGATTGGCGAGGGAGTTTCCCACGAATGCGATCTTCTCAACATTGCCCAGGCGCTCGACTGCGCCATGATTCTGCTCGATCATTTTACGAATCACAGGCTCCGGCGCGAAAACCTCGATCGGCACTTTGACCTTGGGTTCGACTTTTAATTCCGCGCGCAGGTTGCGCACGCTCACAATTAGATCCTGCAGGATCGCCATCTCGGTTACAGACTCTCCTCTAGGCTGTACTTGGTAGTGGACAGCCTGACCCCACGGCGACTTGGTAAGCTCGGTATCAATATGGAAAGTGGTCTCCGGATATTGGGCCAGGGCGATCGATCGCGCCGGAGGTCTGTGATTGTAGATCGTCTGCCAGATTTCTTCGGTGATAAATGGCATTATCGGGTGAAGCAGCCGCAGCGACATTTCGAATATCCGGACAAGATTATTTAATGCCGCGCGAACTTCGTCCGTATTTTCCGAGGCCAATCTCGGTTTGATGAGTTCTATGTACCAATCACAAAACTCTCCCCAGAAAAAGCCATATATCGCGCTAGCCGCGTCGTCAAATCTATAGGCGCGAAGTGCAATCGAGACATTCCCAACAGTTGCATCAAAACGTGCGATGATCCAACGATCTTCTAAGGACACAGGCTCGAAGCCAGGAATTACTGACTTTGTATCCGATGGCTTCTGGACAAACTCATCGAGTGTCCAAATGCGAGACTCTTGAGCTCTGTCCACGTTCATGAACATGAAACGCGCGGCATTCCAGATTTTGTTGGCGAAGGCGCGGTAGCCGTCGGTACGGCTTTCGCTGAACGCGATGTCGGTGCCGGGCGCGGCCATGGCCGCCAGGGTGAAGCGCGTGGCGTCGGTGCCGAAGCGCTCGATGATCTCCAGGGGATCGATCACGTTGCCCTTGGTCTTCGACATTTTCTGCCTGTCGGCATCGCGCACCAGCGCATGAATGTAGACGTGGCGGAAGGGCACGCTGTTGTCTTTCATGCCGGCCCAGCCGTTGGCTTTCTTGATCGAGGGGTCCTGTTCGTGTTCCTGCATGAAGTGGCAGCCGAACATGATCATGCGGGCGACCCAGAAGAAAAGTATTTCGTAGGCCGTGATCAAAAGCGTTGTGGGATAGAACACTGCCTGATCGCGCGTTTTCTCCGGCCAGCCCAGCGTGGTGAACGGCAGCAGACCGGATGAGAACCAGGTGTCGAGAACATCCGTGACCTGCTCGAGTTTCGCCCCGCCGCACTTCGTGCACTTCGTAGGAGCCTCGCGGGCCACGATGATTTCTTTGCACTCGGCGTTGCTACACGTCCAGGCCGGAATGCGATGGCCCCACCACAACTGGCGCGAGATGCACCAGTCGTAGATGTTGTTCATCCAGTTCAGATAAATCTGGCGATAGTTGTCGGGGACAATCGTGATCTCGCCGCTTTCGACGGCCTGCTTGGCGCGGTCGGCCAGCGGCTTGATTTTGATAAACCACTGCTCGGAAAGCCGCGGCTCGACGACGGTTCCGCAGCGGTCGCACTTGCCGATCGAGAGCGCGTGATCTTTTTCGGCGACCAGAAAGCCGTGCGCCTGCAAATCCTTGAGTATGAGCGCGCGCGCTGCGAAGCGATCCAGTCCCGCGTACGGGCCGGCATTCGCGTTCATGTGCGCGTGCTCGTCCATTACGTCGATCTGCGGGAGATTGTGGCGCAGTCCGGCCTGAAAATCGTTGGGATCGTGCGCCGGAGTCACCTTGACCGCGCCCGTGCCGAACTCCGGCTGCGCTAGTTCGTCGGTGATAATGGGAATCTCACGGTTCATCAGCGGCAGCAGCGCATGTTTGCCGTGAAGATGCGTGTAGCGTTCGTCCTTCGCGTTCACAGCAATCGCCGTGTCGCCGAGCATCGTCTCTGGCCGCGTGGTTGCCACGGTAATGAATTCGTCACTTCCAATGACGGGGTAGCGAATCTCCCACAATTTCCCGGCTACATCTTCGTGCTTCACTTCGAGATCGGAGATGGCAGTTTCGCAACGCGGGCACCAGTTCACAATGTACTTGCCGCGATAGATCAGACCTTCTTCATAAAGGCGGACGAAGACCTCGCGCACCGCGCGCGAAAGATTTTCGTCCATGGTGAAGTACTCGCGGTCCCAGTCGACGGAGGCGCCCAGGCGCTTCATCTGGTCGAGAATGGCTCCGCCGTAGAGCTTCTTCCATTCCCAAACGCGCTCGATAAATTTTTCGCGTCCCAGGTCGCTGCGCTTCTTGCCTTCTTTGGCAAGATCGCGCTCCACCATCATCTGCGTAGCGATGCCGGCGTGATCGGTACCCGGCAGCCACAGCGTGATGAATCCGCGCATGCGGTGCCAGCGCACGATGATATCCATCTGCGTCTGGTTGAGCATGTGGCCCATGTGCAGCCGTCCGGTAACGTTGGGCGGCGGCAGCAGGAGAGTGAACACGGGCCGGGTCTCACCCTGCGGCGGAGTGGGCACGGAGAAAAGCTTTTCTTTGATCCAATAGTCGGCCCAGCGCGTCTCGATCGCGCCCGGCTCGTACGATTTGGGCAATTCGTGCGGCATAGAAAACAGTCAGCACTCAGCCTTCGGCGATCAGCCAGCCGAAAACGCGAACGGTTGGGCAAACTCTGAACTGACGGCTGAGTGCTGAGGGTTGAGTGGTCTTTTTTATCTTAACAAGTGATCTTACAGGCGCGAGAAAAGAAGGGTCAAACCGGGGACGGGGTAGTGTATAGGGCAAAAGTGCTACACCCCTCCCCCCTGAGCAGCAGACCGTCCCGAACACGGCTCAGCTCCGGTTCAACTCAACTCAGAGACAACTCATTTCAACTCAGCACCCGAACGTACCATCTTTCCGAAAGGTACACGCGACTGCCGGGCGAGAGAGTGAGCAGTCTTGCTCAGAAGAACGAAAGGTCCCTTGTTAAGGTTTTAACGGTTGCGTAGCCGGCTTCTTATTCCGAAACTGCTTTTTTGAATTTTGGCCGAGAATCGAGATTCGCTTACCTTCTGCTGAACGGAGCTTGAAAATGAAATATATGAACATCCAGTTTTCTACGCTAGTAACGATCTTGGCGGTTGCCCTTACGACGCCATTGGCAGTTCGCGCGCAGAATGCCGCCGTAACCTACAAAGCCAGATGCGCCGGCTGCCATGGCGCGGATGGCAGGGGAAATACTGCTCCGGCTAAGGCACTCGGAGCGCGCGATTTTGGTTCTGACGAAGTGACGAAAATGAGTGACACGGATCTCATCACCATCGTCACCGCCGGTAAGGACAAAATGCCTGCCTATGGTAAGAGCTTGAAGGATGCGGAAATCAAGGAACTAGTGGCATACGTTCGAGAACTGGGTAAGCAGAAATAGTACGGAATTGGAAGACCAACAGTAACGACTCACTTTGGCGCGCAAGCACGGAGTATTCATCCAATGATAGGACCCCAGACTCTCGTGTTTCTTTTGATTGGCGCCAGCATCTTGCTGATCTTAGTGATCGTGATCCGGCCCTCCATCACGGCTTCGCGCGAGGGCAAGATCGTTGCGTTTCTTGGCCTCTGCGTTGTCCCTGTGATAGCGGCAGGTGTTGGCGCATCGGAACATATGGAACGCTCGGAACAAACGCAATTCTGCCTTTCCTGCCATATCATGGAGCCCTACGGGCGGAGCCTGTATGCGGACGATCCGTCCTACATTCCGGCGGCTCATTTCCAGAATCACCGGATTCCAGCGGACAAGGCTTGTTACACCTGCCATACCGATTACGCCATGTTCGGCACGATTCACGCCAAGCTGGAAGGTTTACACCACGTCTACGTCTACTGGTTTGGAAAGCCGATGAATCCCATCCACCTTTACCAGCCCTACAACAACCGGGAATGCTTGCACTGCCATTCCGGGGCGCGCTCGTTTGAAGATAATCCCACGCACACGGCAATGATGGGCGATCTAAAATCGAATAAGATTTCTTGTACCACCAGCGGCTGCCATGACATCTTCCACAATGTCGACCAGCTCAGCGATGTAAAGTTTTGGAAGCCTGCGGAATGACGCGCAATGAGGACGAGAAGGGGAGCGATGCTACGCAAGCTGCGAATTTCTGGAATTCTGCTGATCCTAGGCTTGGTTATTGAAGGGCTGAGCCTTTGTTGGAACAATGCATTTTCTTTTATGTCATTTGTGGTAATTGGCGGCTTGTTTTTCGCGTCAGGCATCCTGCTATTCTTGTATTCGCTGGTTTCCTCTGAGACATCCTCTCCCAACAATTAAGGCTCGAGTCGTCGGACAGCGAGAGCTCAAACATTATTTTGCCGACACGCCAAGAACCCAATCCCATTAAGAGCTCGCCGCTACACTTGTTGAATACGACACCGTATAAGCCTCGGGCTATAATTAGCAGCTCCGCCATTAAACACCGCCACGTCCCGGCACGCGAAGGAGAAGCCTAGATGGTTTCCACCGAATCACCTGCTCTGTCGTTGTCTCAAGCGACGGATTCGGATGTCAGACGGCGGCGCGGGCTTGAGTTGTTCTGTCTGTCATTCCTCGCGCTCTTTCTCGAATTAATGGTGATTCGCTGGGAGCCTGCGGTCGTGAGGCTGATCGCTTATTACGCCAACCTGATGTTGATCAGTTCCTTCCTCGGTCTGGGGGTGGGAGCGATTGTCGGCAAGAAAAAAAAGTCGCTCTTTGGATGGCTGCCAGCCCCAGCGGTACGAACACAACTGCGTTGCTGACGAAAATACCCACCAGGCTTACGTAACGCACGAGTTGAGGACTAGGTGTATAGAATCTGCTCTCCGCAGCCGAAGTCGGCAGCGTGACGAAATGGGCAATCAACAGCCATACCACGTTGATCAGCAGCAGAGCTGGTGGTGACGGGGGTTCTCCTGATGGTGTTGGCGGCGAATGTGGTCGCCATGCGCATGAGCCGTTTCCGGCCGTGGCTATACGCCCCGCTAATCGCCACTCTGCTGTTGCTCTACTTTGTTAAGCGCGACTCGATTCTGGCATTGAGTTTCGATCAGCGGCTATTGTGGTCGATTCTGGTAGTGCCCCTGCCCATCTTTTTTGCCGGCCTGATCTTCTCTACCACCTTCCGCCAAGGGTCGAATCCGTCCTCGTTCTTCGGAGCAAACCTGATCGGAGCCATGATCGGAGGATTTTGTGAGTATCTCAGCATGATCATTGGCAACCAAAATCTGACGTTTCTCATTATTGGAGCGTACTTAGTCAGTCTCGGTCTGCAGATGCGGTTGGTCAAGAAGCGTACGGTGTGATGCCCGTCTAGAAATCCGTGCCCTTGGCGGCGCGGGCTCGACTCCATTGCTCGCGGGCCTTGAAAACCAAAGCGCATTAAATGTTGTCTGACGACTTGCGTCGCACGAGAACATTCGGAGACTCTGGCCGGGCGCTGCCGCGCGGTGCTTTGCTCGAACCATCGCGACGACCAGTTGCGGGACTAGCAATTGCCGCGCTCGCCGTACTCTGGCACTGCAATTCCTTCAGGAGCATGTGCTCGGCAGATTCCTCCGAATCCTTTAAAGGCCTGCGCCCGTAGAAATGATAGGCAGGTTCTCCGTGGCCCATGCGCTGAGCGCCGATGAACGAGCCGCGGAAGTGGCAAGAATCGTCGCTGGGGTGCGTTGAAGGCGCGAAGCTGAAATGTCCGCCGCCCGAATCCGGCCGGCTATGGAGTTCGCCATCGAACCCGTACCCCATGGTGAGCTCATTCACAAATGATCCCTTCCCTGAAAACCATCCGACCTTCACCAGCTGGGTCCGATCTGCTTCCAACATATACACGGTGCCCTTCACGACAAACTGGCCATGCTCGTAGCTCAGATACATGACTGCGCCGGCCAGGACTACTTCATCAAGACCGCGAACGATGTCGATCCACCAACCCTCGATCTGGCCTAACTGGGGGAGGCGAGGAGGGAAGCGCGTATCCAATGCGGTATAGGCCAATCCAATGAGATAAATCAAAAAAAATGCGACAACATACAGCACAACCAGGGCGACGACGAGATACCAACGGTTGGTGGCAGATCGCAGGAAGGTTTCGAAGAGATACACGGCGACCGGGGGCAACGCCGCCAGCAATGCCTCCCGCACCAGACCGCGCCCTGTGTTATGCGATACCATGAATTGAAACCTTACCACACAGTTACAAAATATTTGAGTAGCATATTACATCAATTCTCGATATGCAGAATTATTCATCATATATAATATTGAAAACAATATAGATAATTATGTTGACCTATTTTCACTGAATACTATACTTTTAGACTTTGTACGGTCTAATTATTGATACACAATGCGGTAAGGCCCACGCCGTAAGCCGTGGAAATAGCAATTTCGGTTGGAGGGAACATGAAGTCCATCACAGGGGATTCGGTTCGCAGTATGTTCGACGATTGCATCGTCACGGGAGACTTCACTCAACCGCTGAAAGTAACCCTGCGTTTCATCCGCTCGGCGAAGTTCAGCCGCGCGCCAGAAATTGACAGGCTCAGGAGCAAGGGGGTGACCCTCGAGATCTTCGATCACCTCGGCCGATATGACAAGGTCCGGGAGGTGCTAGGAGAAGATGGCGAACGATGCAAAGAGCAGATCAGTCTGCTTGTGCACCGACCGCATCCCATGCTTGGCAGCGACGTCACGTTGCTGAAACAGCGCGTGTGGATGGTCATTCACTTCGGGCTCGCCCAATACCGTAGCGCAGCCTATCGGGAAGCCCTCAAGACGTTTCAATTGTGCCAGCGAGTCTGTGAACAGTTTGGCGCCCCGGGAAGAAAAGCGCAGTTTTCGGCTGCGGTATGCAGAGTCCAGTACTGCATGGGGCTGGTTCATCGAGAGCTTTTCGAGTATTCCAAGGCGAAACGCCACTTCACCCGGAGCATGAGTTTCGCATGGCGAGCACCGAAGGGCGCAGGGGGTGCGATCGCGGCGTTCGGTCACGCCAAGACTCTAGGGCTTGGGCTGGCGTGGGTCCATTACATTCAGGGAGAATTGGAATTGGCGACCCCGCTGCTGCTGGCGGCCAAGGATCTGCTGTCGCAATACAAGGAACCATTGATCCATTCCTATGTCGATGTGATCTATGCCAGTGTAGAGCGTTCGGCAAACGGCAGCGATCCCGTAAAGCTGAATGATGCGATCCGAATCCTGGAGCGATCCCACAAAGTTTTTGAGAGGTACGGGCATGAATACTATTTAGTTCGTGCGGCGCACCAGCTTGCTCTGGCATACATTCAGAAAGCGCGGAATCATGTCGCCCAGGGTCAAAATAGCGACGCCTTTGAATGCGCAAAAAGATTTCTGGACGAGATGAGAGAGCGCTCGCACGGGAGCAAGCGTTTTGAATGCCTAGCCCTGATCCTGGAAAGCCGAATCCAGCGGTATCAGGGGAAAGCTACGGAGGCTGCGTCGCTGGCGGAGCGAGCGCTCGGATTGTCGGAGCTCACCTTCACGACGGTAGAAGCGCTCGTGGCGCACGGAGAGGCCCTGTTCGAGCTGGGACGATTGGAGCAGGCGACTGCCAGATTTGAGGCCGCGCTGCGCCAGGGCGAGGACAATCCTAAGATTCGAGCTGTATGCCATTTGCGCCTGGCATGCACGCTGGCTCGGCAAGGGGACACCAGACGCGCTTCCAAACACTTTCAAAGGTGGAGGAAATCGCTCAGGCCGAAGGTTAGCGGAGCATTTCTTATGGAGTTGGAACAGGAGGCGCAACGCATCCTCAGCGAAACCAAGGGAGACTTCATCGTTGCATGGAACACGGCAAATCACGATCCGGAAGCCCTGGAGCGGGAACTTCATACTTTCCTCGTCAACTGGGCGCAAACCAAATCGGAGAACGATGCCGAAGCAGCTGCCCTACTTCATATCTCCAAGCAGACCCTATATAACTGGAAGAACGCTGCGAAATAGTTTCTGCGCGCGCTCATCATCTTCACCCTCTGCCAGAGTGCGAGCGCTGCGGGCATAGACATTTAGAAAAATCGACCAAGGACGTTGCCCTATGTCCGCGCTTAGTGAGCCGGCCATTCCTGTTGTCCTCTTTTTCTCTGCTCTGCGTTGATTTGCTCTCGAATGAGGCCTGCGACTCCTTTGCCCTTTGACGCCTTGCACAGGAGCCTTAACATCACTTTTCCAGTGGCGGTGGTTTTGAAATGGTGGCCTTTCTGGGTCCAGGTCATTAATTTGGGAGAGCGCTCCAGTCCCATGATGTAGTCGACAGCTTTTTGGCAGCCCTCGCGTTCCCCTGCCCGATTCACACGCTCGGACTCGGTGATCTTGTTTTCGTCGAGAGCACTGATGTGAGGCGATGGCGTGGGAATCGGCGGCCAGACCACGGGGGTGGTGTTGCCCGGTTGCATGGGCACGATGTCACCCGCGGGACTTACGCTGATCGTAATCAGAGAATCAAGGGCGTCATCTTGGAACGGGTCGGCCATGTCCTGCATGGCGTTCCAGAAACCACTGCACACGCCGTTGAACCGCGCGAGGCGGTCAGCCGCGGCCCAGGCGAAAGGCAACGACAGGATGGCCGAAAGGAAACTGATCGCGAATCCTATGATGTCGAGGAGCATCACCGCCAGGAGCGACCCGACGACTTCCGCTACGATTTCCGAGGCAAAGGTGAGACCCGTACTGACGAAATCCAGACTGAAACTGAACCAGTTGCTGATGGGACTTTCCGTTTTCGGCAGATCGTCGGGTGCCGGGACGTTGAACTGCGGCTGGTTGGGCAGCGGAGTGCCGCCCGCCGGCGGCTTGGTTGGATCGGTGGCAAAAGCCGTCTCTTCCAGTTTGCGAATCGTCCGTTGATTCGGGTCCACATGCCCGTCGGTCGAACCGAATTGCTTCCTCTGATAAACCTGAATGGCCCGGTAAAGCCGATCGTCTACGATGCCCCAGCGAATCTTGTCGAGAGAAAGCAGCAACGTTCCTTCGGTGCCGCCTTGGATCCTGGGAACTAGATCCAGCAAATTCGCGACCCGCAGTTGATCTTTTGGCAGGTTGTAACATTGTGTCGCGCCGGAATGGTGCTTCCCAACGGATGCGTCGATGGGCATACGAGCGAACCTCCTTTTGGTCTTAAGAAACGTGGCCTGTCCGGAGTGTTGGCAACGGGGCTCAAGCCGGACGCCGGAGCTTCATTTGGATTGTTGCGCAGTTCCTGACAACGGGGGACGAAGCGGCAGAACCGAAATCCGAATTGCAGATTTCCTTGGGTGCGGATGGTATCGCAACTCCTCGCGATGTGGCAAGCCAGTGAACCTCATCATTTACTGCTTAGCCCTGGGCGAATTCGGGCCAACAGGTTCATCGCCGGCCGAACGCGGTCTGCAAAAGCTGATCCCATTCAAACGGGCAATACCAACTTCGCTCGGTGTTGTCCCAAAGAAGAGGTAGAACAAACTGGCCAGGTGCGCCAGTCCATTTCCCAATGAGCGTCTCGGCCCATTCCTGGAGCTGAGGGTTGGAAAGCGTTTCGACGAAAGACCAGGCATCAACATGAACGCGCGAAGCTCCTTGAACGCGCACATAGTAATGGCGTACCGCCACCGTTAAGCTGGTGAGCTCGCCGAATGGATCATTGAAGATGCGCGCGCGATCCCTTTCGGTGTTGTTGGAGTATGGAAAATCTGCAGGGGATCTTCCCGGAGAGTATTTGCGCGGTTTGATGGGCACGAACAAGAGATTTATTTCGTGGTACGTGATGGCGTCGGCACTGAACGCGTCCAAATACATGTCCGCCATGTCCATCCGCATGTTGCACGCGCGGATGTGAAGCCAGAATTGCTTTTTTCTGATCGCGACGAGTTTGTTGGCAATGCGCAGGATTACTTTCTCGTCAGAGATCGAGAGCATGAACTTCAGGCTATCCACCGAATCTTGGTAATCCGGATTATTCCGATTTGCGGTGCCGGCCTCAATGGCATCTGCGATTTTTGAAAAGTATTTTATGTTTTTTCCGGTGCCGATGACGTAGGAGGACTCCTTACACCACGAAAGGATCATGCCGTCATCCGGATTGCCGTGGTTGACGATGACCTGATGCTTGTTACTCCGGGTGAGCAAGACGTCCAGCAGCTCCTCAAATGTCCCGAAACTCCGAATGCTATGGATGGCGATATGACGGTAGCCTATGTTTTCCATCCCGCAATGCAGGTAATAGTTCTTGAGCAACAGCGATTGCTGGGGATCGACGAGCCCAATCTGCACATCGCCGATGCCCGACGGCGTTTCTGGATCGGGTGGGGCTGGATTGTTTTTTTCAAAATCCGCAATCTGGCGATCCAATTCCCCGGTTGTCTTCTTTCCGGTGATGTTGTCGAGGCGGTTGGCGTAATTCAACAGTGGCGGAGAACAGCCTGCCTTGAACGCCAAAACAGCATTGGCTGTGGAGGGGCCGTATTGCTTCTGGTCGCGCTCGTGATCATCGATGGTTTCGCCCAGCAGGGCCAGCGCTCTTTGGATCCGGGCGACGTACTCGCCAGCGGAGCCGGGGGTAATATGCTTCGAGTCGTCATCAAGTGCCTGATTGAGGCGATCGCGCGCACTGGCATCGCTCGTAAATAATTGGGATTGGACTGGCATGGCTCCTCCAGAAATGATTGGAGTGGACGACCTCGGGAGGTTGGAGGGAACTTACTATAGCACAGGCTGAACACACATCTCCGCGCAGCCGCAAGGCCCCACGGAATCTGGGCACGGCGGGCGGTGAACCGCTGGACAAAAGGCCGGCCCTTAGGGCCGGGCGGATTAGGCTACATCTCTCTTGATATTCGGCCAGGGGTTGACGGTGATGTGCGGCATGCCGGGCGCGTTCCAGCCGGGATCGGTGAAAGCGCCGGCCTGGTAATTGGGGTTGGGCAAGATCTGGGCCGGCGCCGTGCCGCCGTTCGCTGGTACGTCATAGGTGTCCTTATCACACCAGGTACCGCAGTTCGACAGCTTTACGTCGTTCGCCGTGTTATTGACCCACTCGAACGGAGTGTTGGCGCTGAGCGTGGCGCCGACGGGGGTGATTTCGCAATTTTCAACGTTGACTTGAATTGGGGGGGCCTGTTGTTGCGCCATAATGATCCTCCTGATTTTGTGAACGTTTATTTCTTATTTCTGTTGCATCAGGGCCTGGTAACGCGGGTTATCGTGCAGATTATCGAACGGGGCGCCGGTTGCAACGACCGAGCGCGAATAGCCCGCAGCCAAGGCCTTACTCAGCCACTCCAGCGCAGTCCCGGTTTCGCGCAACTGGTTGTACACCACGGCCGCATTCAAAAGCAACTCCTTATCGCCCTGCCCCAGCTGCAGAGAGCGATCCAGATAACTCAAAGCCTGCGTGCGGTCGCCCAGCATGGAGTAATAGCTGGCGAGGTCGCCGAGAACGCCCGCATCGCGCGGATTGACCTTGAGCTGCTGCTCGGCCAGCGCGATGGCTTTGCGGTAAGACTCTGTGGCCGAGGCCGTATCGCCGCCGTAATAGGAGGCGTCGCCCAGGTTTCCCCAGGTTTGGTAGTTGCTGTCGTCCAGCTTAAGCGCTTGCTTGAAGTTCTGCACCGATTCCTGAAAACGGTGCAGATGGAACTGCGCCACCGCAATGTTGCTGTAAGCGTCGCGCGTAGGGCGGAGGGCAATCGACTTCTCGAACGCCTGCGTGGCTTCGGCATCCTTGCCGGCGTAGAGAAATGCGGCTCCCAGGTTGTCGAAGGCGACATAGCTATCGGGATCGAGCGTGGTCGAGTGCTGGAACTGGGCGGCGGCCTTGTCGTATTCCGCTTGCGCGATGTAAAAGCTGCCCAGGAATGAATAGACCCGCCAGTACTGGGGCTGCGCGGCGATCGCGCGCTTGTAAGTGTCCTCGGCTTTGTCCGGTTGATTGAGATGCTGGTAAGCTGCTGCGAGACTGGTGTAAGCGCGGTCGTTGGCGGGTTCGAGCTGCACGGCCTGCTGGAATTGCTCGGCCGCTTTCTCGTATTGACCGGTGCCGTTTTCGAGCAATCCGAGACACATGTGGCCCTCGGCGCCAGCGTTGCCTAGATCCACGGCCTTGGTGCAGGCCAGTTGCGCGGGAGCGATCCACTGCTTCTGCTTGCCCAGTTGATACCTCAGCCAGTAAGTCTCGCCCAAGCCCGCTTCGGCCTGCCCGAAATTCGGGTCGACCTTCAACGCCTGCTTGAAAACGATTTCCGCGCTGGTCAGGTTTTCAGGCTTGCGCGAGTCCTGCAAATAGCCGCGTCCCTGAACGAAATACTGGTAAGCCTCGGGCTGGCTGGTGGAGTGCGCGCCTAAAGCCTGCTTCTCTTCGCTGCGCAGGGAAATCTGCAGCGCGGCGGCCACGCCGTTCGCCACCTGATCTTCAATCGTGAACAGGTCTGAAACCGGCGCGGTGATTTGCGCGCCTGCCAGATTTCGGCCGGTCTTGGCATCAGTCAGGCTGTAGGATGCGCGGAACAGATCGTTCGCCTGCTCCAACGATATCGTCAGGCCGAGGTTGACGCCGAATTCTTTTTGCGCGTCGGCCAGGGTTGCGACTTTCTTTTCTTCCAGCGTGCGCGCGGGAACCACTTCCAGGTCATGATTGGCGCTCAACTGTGAAAGTTTGGCCGCGACGTCTTCGAGCAAACCTTTGCCGAAGGCAGTCATTTTCTGATCTTGCGCAGCGTTCCCCGCGGCCGCCGCGAATGGCAGCAGAGCGATGCTCTTTCGTTCTGATACCAAGCGCTCCGGCACCAAAGAACCGGACTGCGACGCCGGTCCGACGGCGGAAATCGCTAGACGCCGCAGGACTCGCGGGCCCCACACGATTGTGGACGCCAACACAACCACAGCCGCCGCGGCCATCGCCAGCCGCAATTTTCTTTGCGGAGACCACGTGGTCGCCACTCGCACCGACTTCAGCGACTTGCCTGACTCGAAGTCTTTTTTCAGTTTCAGCAGGTCGTGGTGAATCTCAGCCGCGTTCTGGTAGCGCAGGTCGCGATTCTTGATCAAACATTTGTCGATGATTTCCTGCAGGCGCTGCGGCAGCCCCGGCATCGACTCATTCAGCGACACTGGAGCCTGGCCCAGAATGGCGTGGACCGTCACCGCCCAGGTCGGCCCAGAGAACGCTTGCCTGCCCGTAGCCATTTCATAGAGCAGCACGCCGAAGGAAAATAAATCCGTGCGAGCGTCGAGCGATTCGCCGCGCGCCTGTTCCGGCGACATGTAAGCCACAGTGCCGATGGCCGCCCCGGTGTGGGTGAGCGGCCCGGTCGACGATAAAGTCGCCTCGCCCGGTCCCGTGAGATCGACGGCCGTTAACTTGGCTAAGCCGAAATCAAGAATTTTCGCTTGCCCGCGCTCGGAGGTAATGAAAACATTCGCGGGCTTGATGTCGCGATGCATGATGCCCTTGGCATGCGCGGCCTGCAGCGCGTCGGTGATCTGCAACGCCCAATCGAGCAACGTGCCCAGCGGAACCGGATGATCGCCGATGCGCTCGCGCAGTGTTTGCCCCTCGAGCAATTGCATGGCGATGAAAGGCCGGCCCTGATCGTCGTCGATTTCGTAGATGGTGCAGATGTTGGGATGATCGAGTGCCGAAGCGGTGCGGGCCTCGCGCTTGAAACGTTCGAGAGCGCGCGGATCGCGCACCGAGCTGTCAGGCAGGAATTTCAGAGCAACCAGACGGCCGAGGCGAATGTCCTCGGCTTTATAGACCACACCCATGCCGCCCGCACCCAGTTTCTCGTGAATGCGATAGTGCGAGATAACTTGCGAGACAATCTGGTCGTCCATGGGCGCGCAACTCCGGGACGCGCAACTCCGGCAAGGTCCCGATAGCTGGAATGGTACTCAAGGTAAGCGGAGGGGTGCAATAAGCAGTTGATATATCTTCAGCGGGCTATTCCTACTTCAGTCCCATCACCAGTTAGGAGTTCGACAGGTTTTGCGCGAACCCGTAAGCATAGGCAGCAGCTTCGCTGGAAGAAATTGTTTATTTCTTCTTGCCCATTTTGCGCGAGATCTCTTCGACGATTTTAGGACGCAAGTCGGCGAGCACGCTGTCGACGATGCTGGCGATTTCATCTGGCTCGGCGTCGTGTGCGGCGCGTGCCTCTTCGGGAGCCTTCTCGGCCCCGGCGGCGACGGCCATGGCTGCATCCTGAGGAGCGGACTCTACCGGCGCTTCTTTCTCGGACGGCTCTGCCCCTGCTGCCTTGGGATCGGTCTCGCGAATGCGCCGCCAGTTGGCCCATGCCGCGGCCGTGTTGGCCGCAATTTCGGATTCTTTTTTCGCCATATCTCCTAAGCCTCCTGCAGCCGGTTCGTCAAACGCCACGGCCGCCATGTGTGAAGAAACAATGTTTGAAGAAAGAATGTCTGAAGAAAAAATGCTGGAAGAAGAAAACTTTCCGGAACCGGCCTCTGAAGAAGTCGCGGGGGAAGAAACTGGACTTGCAGAACTTGCTTCCGCCGGAACTTCGTTGACCGGCGTGGGCGCTTTCTCGGGCGGCGTTGCGGCAGCCGGGAATGTCGGTTCGGCTGCAGGCGCAACGGCGGCAAAAACCGGTGCCGCGACCTCGTTTTTTACTTCCTCAATCTTCGCTTCCTGAATCTTTACTTCTTCGATCTTTACTTCTGCGCTCTTTGTTTCTTCGCGCTTCGCCTCTGCGCTCTTCGGCTCTTCGCTCTTTGTTTCGATCTTCGCTTCGATCTTCGCTTCGGCCAGCTCAGGTTCTTCTATTTCCTGCTGACTGAGTTGTTCTTTTCGTTGGTTCGGTTCTTCGGCCGGAGGTTGCGGCACCTCTGGTCTGGGCGATTCGACTTGCGGAATTTCCCGCGCCGCCACCGGACTCTCTTCAGTTTTGGCTCCGAAGCTGGCTTCGACGCTGACTGCGGAGGTCTGAGGCGCTTGCGGCGCAAGCGGGCCCGCGATCACGAAATCCTTCACCGGAGCTGGCTGGGGCGCCGCTGCGGCTGGCTTCATCTGCTCCGCGTAGGCCGCCGCCACCGCCTCAAGCTCCTGCACTGCAGCGCTGATGGCATCGGTCGCAACGTTGGCCACCGCGCTCAGGGTCTGTTCCACTTGCTGAATAGGAGTCGCGGGAACCGCAACGGTGGGTTCCGGGACTGCCGCTGCTGCCGGCGCGGCGAACGGAGCCGGCACGGGCTGGGATTGCGAAGGCTGGGATTGTGTAGCCTCGGATTGCGAAGCCTGGGCCTGCGAAGTTTCTCTCTGTGGGGTCCCGGACGGCGTCGCGGGGATCGTCGCAACCACTACCGCAGGACCGCTGTCAGCCGCGGCGAACGCCGCGTAGGCTTTCTGCATTTCGTGTTCGAGTGAAATGACTGCTTCTTCCGGGGCGAGCGTCATCGCAACCGCCGTCCATCGCGATGCAGCCGCATCAGGCTCCGCCACTCCTGCCGCCACCGCCATGGTCACGGGCTCGTCGGCCGGGTCGGGTGCACCCTGCAACCACGATGCGCCTCCTGAAGCGTTTCCAGAAGCTGGTTGCCCTGAGCTAGTTCCTGAGCTTGTTCCCGGCGACGCAACTGGTTCCGGCTCCAGGGCGGCAATCGCGGCCATCAGATCGCCGTGGCTGGGAGCGACGATGCTGGGGGAGACAATGCTGGCCTCTTCCGGTCGCGCCTCGCCGGCCTTTTCCGCCGCTTCGATTTTTGCCTCGACCGTTTTTTCGGCCGTCGCTTCGATTTTTTCTTCCGACTTCTGCGCCGCGAAAGTCGGCGCTGCCGCGACTTCCTGCCGGGTCGCGGGCGCAGCCTGAATCGGTTCAGGCGCCTGCGCTGGTGGTTCCGTCCGGGCTGCGACCGGAGCCTCGACCATCCGGCTGGCAGCGATCTTCTCTTCTTTTTCTGTAACTTTTTCTGTAACTTCTCCTGTAGCTTTCCCTGCAACTTCTCCTGCAATTTCGTCTGCAACGTTGGCTTCAGCGATCTTGCCCTTTACCTGGGCCGCGGCCGCCGCTAGCGCCGCAATCTCTTCTGGCGTCACATCCTTGGGCAAGCCTTCAGGGGCCAGAGCGCCCAGATCAACGAGCACTTCCTCTGCCTTGGCCGGGTACGGCTGTTCGGCTGCCTTGCGCTCGATCACGGTGCGCAAGTCCTTGTTCATGGCGTTGTAAATCGTGGACTCGTCGGCTTCCTCGGGCGCGGGCTCTGTTTTTTTCTTGGGGAAAGCGATCCGGTTCTTCCAGCTCGAATCTTCCTCTATCGCGACGGTCTTGTCGTAACGGCCTTCGTCCATCGCGGCATTGGCGCGGGCAAAGCGGCCCGGCTTCGAGGTTTCCGCGCGGGGCACAATCTTGTCTTCCAGCTTGCTGAGGGCGCTCAGCAACTCGCTGGCTTCAAAGGGCTTGACGATGAAGCCATCGGCGCGCGCGCGCCTGGCTTCTTCCGGCTTGAAGGGCTCCAGTTTGCCGACGGTCAGCAGCACCGGCACCCGCGAAGTCTCCTGCGCGTCCTTGAGGCGCTGGCACACTTCGAGCCCGCTGTAGCCGGGCATATAAACGTCGAGCACAATCAGGTCGGGTTTCTGCTCGGCAATCTTCTTCAGCGCCGCGGAACCGTTGTTGACGGTGATAACTTCGTATCCCGCATCGGCGAGGATCTTCCGTCCCATATTCTGGGCGGTAACGCTGTCGTCTGCGAGCAATATCTTGCGGGCCAAAGTTTCCTCTGCTGAGGGAAGATAGCCCGAAGGTAACCCGAGCCACAACCTAAGTCAATGATCCTGAAGGGAAGTAACACGTTACCAGTGGTCAACACCTACTGCGTAGGCATGTGGGGCGGACACTCCTGTCCGCTGATCTTGGGTTTGATCTTGCATTTGTTTTGTTTCCGGCAGGGGTTGGATTTTGACTCAAGATCAAAGGCAAAGGCGGCGGACAGGAGTGTCCGCCCCACATCGGACTCAGAATGGAATCAGCTTCCTCAGTCCCTTCTTTTTTTTCTTCTTGCTGCTGGAAAGATCCTTGTCGCTGGCGGGAGCTGAAGCGTCGGAGCTGGCCGCGGCAGAAGATGAAGAAGACAGACCTTGACCCTGCCCCTGCTGGATTTCGTTGATCTGCGGAGGCGGGGGCAGAGCCTGATCGCTGCCGCTGTCAGTTGGCTTCAGTTCGTTGGGATCAGCGGGAGCATTCGGTTTCAGCTCATTCGGATCAGCCGCGGCGGGCGCGGTGGCCGGGGCAGGCAGGCGCCCAAACGGCAGACCACCCGTCGATGCCGGATCGGAGGCTGGCGCGGATGCTGCCGGTTGGGCAGGATTTAGGATGGTCACTCCCACGGTATCGCTGCCTGGGCTCTTGTCGGGCAATCCCATGGCGGAGACCGTCTCGCTATGGATCACCGAGGTCGCGGCGATTGGTTCTGGGTCAGCGAGCGGGGGATCGCCTACTCGCACCGCGTTGGCCACGTCCGGGCCTTTCTTTACCAGTTGCATCACCCGCTGTACTGTAGTCGCCTCACCCCGGCTGTCCAACTCGGCGCGGTTGCGCGCGACATCCCCTTTGGTGGGCCGCGGAATCGGCTGGTGCAAAGCGGCCAGGCGACTTTTGGCATCATCGGAGCGATCCATCAGCGGATAGCGGGTCAGGATCTTCGAATATTGCTCCGCGGCGTGCTTGGTCAAATCCTGGGTATAGCGCTCCTTCACTGCACCGGGGAGGCAGCCTCGCGGCTGGCCCTTCGGATCGCAGGTCGGCGTGATTCGCAGACGCGCAATTTGTCCTTCATAGTCCTGCCCCAGCAAATAGAGCGCCTCATCCGCGCGGCTGTATAGCGGATATTTTTCCACCAGCGATTGCAGGCGCGCGATCGACGCCGGATAGGACTGGCGCAGGTAGTAGAAGCGGCCAATCTGAAACTCGCGTTCGCCCAGCACTTCCTGTACTTCCAGCAGCCGCAGCTTGGCCTCAGGCACCAGCTTGCTGTCGGGATACTGCAGAATCATCTTGCGATATTCGTCTTCGGCGCGCTTGGCGTGAGTGTAGTCGCGATCAGCTTTTTCCATCTGCTGGTAATGGATGTTGGCAATTTTCAGCTGGGCTTCGGCCGCTTCCGCCATGTTAGGGAAGAATATCTCGAAATCGCTGTACTCTTGCTCGGCTTGAGCCAGGGCAGCCGTGCCGCCTTCGGCGTACCACGAATCGCCGACTGAGAGCTTGGCGCGGGCGATGTACTCGGAATCCGGGTAGGTGTTGATCAGGGTCTGCGAGGTGAGCCGGGCCACGTCGAAACGGTTGTGCCGCATGGCGTCCATGGCCTTGTCGAACAGCACCTTATCCGGCTGCTTCGACCCGACATTGGCCAGCGGGTTCGCCGACTTCTTGTTGGTGCAGGCAATGGTGATCACCAGCAGCATGGCCAGCACGAAAATCAACGGAATTCGACGTGACATTTGTACCTCGAAGTGTTTCTGTGAAAACAGCCCCGGGCTGTCCAGATTGATGTGGGGACAGCCGCCCTTGGCTGTCCACCGAGCGCAGCTCGGCTCTTGCCTTGCAATCTCGTACGGCTAAACTTTCAGCAGCGCGGCTTCCGTCGCCGCCCTCAGCAACGTCTGCGCATTCTTGCTTGGATCACCATTCCCGAACACGGCGTTGCCCGCCACCAGAATTTCCGCGCCCGCCTGAACCACATCGGCGACGGTCTCGAGCGCCACGCCGCCATCCACTTCAATGCGGTACTGCAGCCCGCGCTGGCCGCGAATCTGTGCTAACCGGCGCATTTTGTGCAGCGTGGACGGGATGAACTTTTGCGCTCCAAACCCCGGATTCACCGACATCACCAGCACATAGTCGACAATGTCGAGCACTTCCACCAGCGTCTCGACCGGAGTCGCCGGATTAATCACCACCCCGGCCAGGCAGTTGTGACTCTTGATCAGATGCAGAGTCCGGTTCAAATGCCGGCAAGCTTCCTGGTGCACGGAAATCCAGTCGGCGCCCGCGTCGGCGAATGCGGGAATGAATTCGTCTGGATTCTCGATCATCAGGTGGCAGTCCAGCGGCAACTTCGTCGCCTTGCGTAGCGACTTCACCACCGGCGGACCTACCGTGAGGTTCGGAACGAAGTGGCCATCCATTATGTCGACGTGGATGACACTTCCGCCGCCTTCTCCGGCGGCGCGCACCTGCTCGCCCAGCCGGGCAAAATCAGCCGAAAGAATCGAGGGTGCCAGTTCGATCATGCTGGTGCTATCAGGCCAGTTTGATCAGTTGGATCAAGCCAGTTTGAACAAGCCAGTTTAAACAAGGGCGAACTCTCACGAAGTCCTAGAACCAGGGCGCTTGGAACGTGCAGAAATTCTATCACGCTGCGGCGCATTGGGCGGACGCGGCTTAGCATCTGTTTTCAGACGCTGCTCCTTGCGGCCAAGTAACTCGTTGAGTTCCCGAACGAACTGTTTGAATTTGGCAAGGTTTTGCTCTTTAGCGATTCGTTCGCAGAGGATCGCCATGCGCTCTCGTTCGTCAGGTGTCATCGGTTCACGCCCCCGCGCAACTATAGACCCGAGACCCGCTGATTTGTTTCCCGAAGATACAGATTTCACCTGATTGCGAACGATTTATAAATGGGACTTAGATTGTGTGAGGGGTTCTGGGGAAGGACGTTCCGCCACTTCCCCCCTTGGATGGAACTGGCGCTCAGCGTCACTTCTCCGGCCCCGACAACTCTCCGGCCCCAACAACGCGTGGTGCAGGCACTCACGCCAGAATTGGTATCCAAACTCACGGGTTCAACGAAGCCAAATACGCGGCGATCGCCGCCATGTCGTCGACGGTCAGTTGGGCGATGGCGGGCTTCATTTTCTGAACGGCCGCTCCCGCGCGCGCCCCGCTTTGAATATCGTAAAGCTGCCGCACAATGTAGCTGGGCGAACGTCCGGCCAGACGAGGCACTTTATCCAGGCCCTTCAGGCCGCGCCCGTGGCAGGTGGCACAGCGCAGGGTCTTGTTGGAGTTCCCGGTCGCAAGCGCTTCGCCTTTCTTGACGCTACCCATCGGCACGTAGGCGATGAATCCAGAACGGTCGTCGCGCAGCTCGGTGCGTTCCAGGTTTTCCGGCGTCTCGATGATGCGGACGCCGATCGGTTCCGTCGCGGCGTCTTCGGAGGCGACCAGCATCCAGCCCGCGACGTGAGTCTTGGGAACACTGCCGGTTTCCACTACGCGAATCCAAGGTCTCGGTTGCAGCGCGGAGAAGTACTCGGCGGCGGCCCGGATTTCCTTTTCGTTGGCCTTAGTTTCGTACGCGATCATGGTGCTGGTGGGCCCATGTTTAGGTTCGGAACTCTTGCGCAGGCCGCTCTTGAAATCGGCCAGTTGCTGAACGATGTAGTCCGCGGAAAGGCCTGCCAGACTGGCATTCTCCGGGCGGCCTTGGCCGTTGGGCAGGTGGCAGTAGCCGCAGGCATAAACGTCCGGCGCGCGTCCCCGCGAGACGATATCCGGCATCGGCGGATGATCGGAGGGATGCCAGTCCGGAGGGGCGAATAGGTCCGCAATTTGGGCGAGAGTGAACGCCGCTGCGCTATCGGGGACGTGCTGCGGCGTCGTGTCGGGCGCTTTTGCCGGGGTGGGGGTGACTTCGGCGGGTGGGTTGACGACGTATGCCCAGTACGGAGGGGGTTCGCGCAATGGCGGCGCTTTTGTTCCCATTGTTCCAGCGATCTGGGTTCTAGCGGTCTGGGTCGACTGCCCGGGAGCCTGCGCCGCGGCGGGGACGGGGACTACACCCAGGGGCACACACGCAGTCCATGCGAGCAGCCAGAAACAAGCGCGAAAACAATGATTGGTGGTGCGGAGTCGCGGCGTCGGCAAACGGGAATCTTATCTGATCGACCACGTTTAATCCATTGGTTGTCGTTCAGGGGTAGTGTCCGAAAAGTCCGTTGAGGTTGGCGAAGCTATGCAGTGGAAAAGTTGGCTTGTGGGCAAGTGGTTTTGTGTCGAAATGGATTGCGTTCATCGGGAAACAAAGGGCCGGTTTCTCCACAGGCGTCGCAACGTGTTTCATGAGGTTGCGCGAATCCGAACTCCTGAAGATCGGTGTAGCTGGAATCGGGTAGAGATTCAATATAAGCGTCTAGAGACAAGTCCGTCTTCCTATAGCAAGTGCAAAATGCCCCACCTGGATAAATGAAGATCATGCCGTACATCGGATGACGATAAAATGCGCCATCAATATTGGAGTCTTCGTGGAATCCTTTCCTCTTCAGAGCTTCTTGGCGAAAGCTGGTGGCGGGTATTGAATTCAACGCAGGGCCAAGATTGAAAGGCACTCCGGCGCAATTGTGTCCAATTTCTGCTAGCTTGCCGCAGTGTTGGCATTGATAGTCAGGCATCAGGAAAAATTATAAGCCCGCCGCAAGGCGGGCTGTTGTCATGTCCAATTCTGCAGCGTGTTACTCTCGTCGGGCGTGACGTCACTCGCCCAATTTGCGCCCGTCGTTTACAGCGTGATCGCGGTATTTCTGTGGGGCGCAGCCGACTTTGCGGGAGGATACGGGTCGCGCCGCGCCAACGCGTTCGTGCTGACAGCCTTTTCGCATTTCTGCGCGCTCGGGCTGATGCTCGTCATCGCATTCGCACAACACGGGGCATTTCCGTCGGGCGCGAGCATTGTCTGGGCGTTATTGGCTGGCGCTATTGGCGGATTCTCGCTGGCCATCTTCTATCGCGCCCTGGCCTCGGGGCAGATGGGCTTGACGGCGCCGATCGCGGCCCTGCTGGGCGCAGCCATCCCCACCATGGTCGACGTTGCCGTGGAAGGGTCGCCCAGCCGCTGGACCGTCGGGGGCTTCGGCCTGGCAATCCTCGCCATCTGGCTGATCACGCGCCCGGAACCATCCCGCCCCGATTCATCCCGCCTCGAACCATACAACGAAGAACCATCCCCTGAGGAAGCCCCCATCAAACAGCCGTTGGACAAAACGGACTCCTCCGGCCGCCCGGCAGGCGTGGCCATGGCCGCCCTCGCCGGAGTTGGATTCGCGGGCTTTTATCTCTGCGTCCACCAGGCCAGCGGATCTCCAGCCTGGATCGCTGCCATCTCCCGTATAGGGTCGCTCACCACCACATCCATCGCAGTGCTGGTGATCCGCGCCCCGCTCACGCTCGACCGTCCTCGCGCCACGCTCGGCGTGCTGGCTGGATTCTTCGACGTCAGCGCTAGTGCCCTGTTCATTTTTGCCAGCCAGCACGGACGCCTCGACCAGGCCGTGGTCATCACTTCCCTTTACCCGGCTGTGACCGTGGTGCTTGCATGGCTGGTACTGAAGGAACACTTCAGCCCGTGGAGGTTCGTTGGCCTGCTGGCCGCCCTCGCGGCAGTGCCGATGATCGCGGCGGGGTAGGCTTCATTCCATATTCTGGAATAGGGAATGAAGCATCCGTCTGAGTCTCAGAGCGGCAGGAACTTCTGCCACCGGTGCGAAATCTCAATTCATACTCGCGGTTCGGCGAGCGGTGCTGCTAGCATCGCAATGTGCCGCTGCTTGAAATCCGCAATCTGACGAAAGTTTTTCCGCATGGCGAATCGCCGTTTGGCGGAAAGGCGCGCGGAGAAGTGCGGGCGGTGGATGACGTTTCACTCGACATTCACGCCGGTGAAACGCTCGGGCTGGTGGGCGAATCGGGCTCGGGTAAGAGCACGCTGGGACGGTTGATCCTGCGTTTGATCGAGCCCACTTCGGGCGCCGTGCGCTTTGAAGGGCGCGATCTGCTGGCGGCCGGCCGGGGTGAAATGCAGCGCTTGCGCCGCGATCTGCAGATTATTTTTCAGGATCCGTTCGCCTCGCTCGACCCGCGTTTCCGGGTGGAAGACATCATTGCCGAGCCGCTGATTATTCATGGAAATGCATTTGGGAATAAAGCGAAGCTCGACCTTCGCTCTCGCGTCGGGGAACTGCTGCGGGCAGTGGGTCTCGACGAATCCGCGCGGACGCGCTATCCCCACGAGTTTTCCGGGGGACAGCGGCAGCGCATCGGAATCGCGCGGGCGCTCGCGCTTCGGCCAAAATTCATGGTGTGCGATGAGCCGGTCTCGGCGCTCGACGTCAGCGTGGGGGCGCAGATCGTCAATCTGCTTGCGCAATTGCAGCGCGACTTCGGCCTGACTTATTTGTTCATCTCGCATTCCATGCCGGTGGTGCGCTATCTCTCGAACCGCATTGCGGTGATGTACCGGGGAAAAATTGTGGAGGTCGGTGACACAGCGCAAATCACCGAGCGCCCCGCACATGCTTACACGCGTACCCTGCTCGAAGCCACGCCGGAGTTGCTGGCGTAGGCTGCCACGAGCGCCGCGAGTAGTGACTGTGCCATACTTTCTCGATGTCCCGTCCAGCGCCCGGTTCGGCTCGCGATCTGATCGAATTGATTCTCGGCTTCGGGCTGATTGTCTTCGTGCTCTGGATGCCGGAGTTTCCGCAGCACATTCTTTCTCCGGTCGCGCTGGTGGTAACGCTGACGATCGTGCTGGCGCGGCGCCCGAGCCTGGAAGATCTTGGCATCAGCTGGCGCGGGCTGGTGCCGTCGCTCTGGATTCTTCCTGCCGCGATCGTCCTCGTCCTCGTCAGCCTGCTGGTGGCGAAGCACATTGGCACGTTGCATCCGCTGTACAAGGGCGATTTCAAGCACATCGCCGGCTACGTCCTGTGGACGCTTTACCAGCAGTTCCTGCTGAATGACTTGTTCATGCCGCGTCTGACGCGGCTGCTGGCGAGTGAGAACGCGGCTGTTGGTCTGGCTGCGGTGTTGTTCGCAGCGGCGCACCTGCCGAATTTTTGGCTTGCGGCCGTGACTCTGCTTTGGGGGGCGGTCGCGTGCCTGCTGTTCCGCCGCTACCACAATCTTTACGCTCTCGGCCTGGCCCAGGGACTGCTTGGGATTTGTTTCGCCGTCTGCGTGCCGGACTCGCTCAGTCACCACCTCCGGGTCGGCCTGGGATATTTGCGGTACTCAGCGCCCCAGTCTCGTCCCTAGCCACTCGAAAATCATTCGAACTACGGTTTCTCTGTCTCCGACCGCTAGAACCACCACGACCACAACCAATCGACGCAGGTGTGGGTGATAGTCGATGCCGGGACGCGACGGTGCTCGCGCCAGGCGCGGCCATAGAAAATTCCTGCGATGGTGGCCAGCAGAACGTAGCGCCAGTTGAAGTGGGCGGAGCGTTTATTGAAGTGCGAGAGGCCGAACAGCACGGAGGCGATCATGAGCGCGGCGCGGCGTCCGACGCGGCGCTCCAGCAGGTTTTGCACCCAGGCGCGAAAGAAAAGTTCCTCGGGGATGGCGACAAAAACAAAAATGCCTGCCCACGAAAGAACTGCCTTGCCCGCTGTGGGCAAATTGGCGTGGGGATGGATAAATCCGAGCGCATATCCCAGTACGAGCACGACGGGTGCGAAAAACAGAAGCTCGCGCAGGCCGGTTTTCCATTCGGTCTTCCAATAGCTCCAGCGCAAGTGGAAATCGAACCCCGTGCCGCTCAAGCGGCGGACGGCGAGAAAGCCGTAGAGGCCGGCGTCCACCAGCAGCAGGTTGGCTAACCCGCGCAGGCCGGCAGGCCACGCCACGTCGAACCAGCGCAAGTCGACAGCCAGGCCGAGGGTGAGGAGGATCACGGCGTCGCGCCAGTTGCCGCGCTGTTCGGGATCGGCGGCCGCGGCGCGCGCCAGAAGCCAGGCCATTACCACGGGCAGCGCGGCATATAAGGCAAACCATTGCCAGCGAAACATGTGCTGCGTGGCCGCGATGACGACGTAGGGCGCAACCAGCACTGCCGGCAGTGTTACGCGCACCGCCAGTGGCCAGCGCGCGGCGGCCTGCGCCACTCTCTCGGCGGCGAATCCGAGGGCCGCTGCCGGCACGAGCTCGGCCACCAGGACGGCGATTACGAGCGGCGTAGCGTTCGACATGCGCACTATCTTAATCTCGGTCGGAGTGGAATCGCTTGTGTAGGTGTTCGTCTCGGGCTAGAATTCTCGCGCTGGAATTTCTTCTAAGCTTTGCCAGGAGGCACTTATGGCCGCCGCTCCGGTCCTACCCGAATCGCCAGTTCCCTCGGCCCAACCTGCGCCGCTTTCCGAAGGCGCGCGCCTTATCAACACGTTCATTGCGCCGTCAAAGACCTTCACCGACTTGCGCCGCAGTGCGCAATGGTGGGCGCCGTGGATTCTGATCTCCATCTTCTCGATCGTATTTGTGTACGCCATGGGAAAGCAGGTCGGGTTCGACCAGATCAGCAAGAATCAGGTCGCGCACTCTTCGCGGGCCGATCAATTCGAGAAACTTCCAGCCGATCAGCAGGCCAAACAGCTCCAGCTTTCCACTAAAATTATTGGCTTCTTCGCCTACGGCAGCCCGCTGATGATTTTGTTTTACCTCTTGATTGAGACGGTCGCTCTGTGGGCCACGTTCAAGGTTGCGGCCGGTGCGGAGACATCATTCGGGCAGGCCTATGCGATTGTGATGTACGCCGGGCTTCCCGGCATTGTGGGAGCGATACTGGGGACAATTTCTCTGTTCGCCGGGGTCAATCCCGAGGGCTTCGACATCAACAATCCTGTGGGCACGAATCTCGCCTACTATCTGGATCCGGAAACGACGGGCAAGTTCGTGCGCGGGATGGCGTCGTCGCTGGATCTCATCAGCATCTGGACGATCGTGCTCATTGGCATCGGTTTTGCCTGCACGAGCAAGGTGAAACGGTCGACGGCGATTATGATTGTCGCGGGCTGGTACCTGGCGTTCAAGCTTCTGACTTCAGCGCTGGCGTCGCTGTAATCTCGCTTAAAAACGAAGCGGATGCTCGGCGAAAAATCGCGGGCTGCCCAGCGTCAGCCAGCGATAGATTCGATGGCCTGCACCAGCTCTGGCGGAAGCTTCAGGTCGAGGCTGGCGAGATCTTCTTTCATGTGCGCGGCGCTGGATGTGCCAGTTAGCGGCAGCATGCCAACGGCGCGCGCGAAGCTGAACACGAGCTGCGCCGGAGTTGCGTGCGTTTCTCCGACCTGCGTTTCCCCGACGTTCAGGCGCGCGGCCAGAGCGATCAGCGGAGGATGCTGCAGAACTTCTGGATTCGCGGTGAGCAGAGAGAATCCCTGATAAGTAATTTTGTGTTGGTCGCAGAATGCCCGCACTTCACGGTCCCATCCCGTCCGGGCGAAACAGCGGTTCTGGACGAAGGCGGGGAATTCCGGGGACGATTCCGAGGACGATTCCGACCCCGCGCCAGCCATTTGTTCCAGATGCTGCAATGAGACGTTGCTCACGCCGAGCAGGCGGGTGCGGCCGGCGTCGCGCTCTTTCCGCATTGCCTCCCAGACTTCGGCGTCGGCTTCGCTCCAGTCATAGCCTGAAGGACCGTGCAACACGTAGCTGTCGACGTGGTCGGTGCCAAGATGCTCGAGCGAACTGGCTAGCGACTGAGCGACCTGAATCGCGAGCGGCGCTGCGGGATCGTAGGGCAGACGATGGTCCTGACCGCGCTGGTAGGTGAATTTTGTCTGCAGAAAAAGGTCGGCGCGGGTCACGATGCCGGCGCGATAGGCGGCGGCCAGGCCCTCGCCAACTCCAGCTTCGTGGTAATGCTTGCGCTGGTTCGCGGTGTCAATGGCGCGAAAACCCGCGCGGAGTGCGAGTTCGGTGAGAGCCGCGGTGCGGTTTTCTTTCCAGGCGGTGCCGTAGAGAAAATCGGGAACGGAGTGCTCGGAGGACATTGCCAACCATTGTGTCACGAGGAAACCCGTTTACCCCAGACCGCAAAGAGGTTCACGGGGAGTTCATTTTGTTGTGGGGTGTTTTGTATGCATGTTCTTTTGTATCGTTCCCACTTCGGCGTAATCGAATAACCTACCAGCCGTTCCGGTATATCCTTAAGACCTCAGGAGGGTTCCCCGTGAAACGCAACCTTGTTATTGCCGCTTGTTTGTTCGTCTGTAGCGCTCTCGCTTTTGCCCAAGGCCCGAATCAACCTGCAAAGACTCCGGTCGCAGCCGCGTCGATGCAGGGATCGGCGTCTCCAACCAAAGATCCGGTCGCAACTTCGCTGCGTTTTCTGCTGCAGCGGTCGCAGACCAACACTGTCGGCGCGATTGAGGCCATGCCCGCGGACAAGTTCAACTACAAACCTACGCCCGACCAGATCAGCTTTGCGCACCTGGCCGCGCACATCGTCGGCTTCAACAACGGACTCTGCGCCAAGGCGGCAGATGTTCCAGCGCCCAAGGTGGAAGAATCCAAAGAGACCGATACCAGAGATCAGCTCGTGGCCGCGGTCAAAGCTTCGTACAGCTTCTGCAGCGATGCCCTGAGCAAGATGGACGACTCGAAACTGGGCGATAGTATTGAACTCTTTGGTGGCCGACAGGCGCCACGCGCCATGGCGGCTCTGATCCTGGCCAGCGGATGGTCCGATCATTACGCGGCGGCCGCGATGTATCTGCGGCTGAATGGGGTTCTGCCACCGTCGGCGCAGCCGAAGAAATAACGCACGTCCGTTAACGAAGCCGGATTATTTTTGGGCCAGTAAGTTCCTCGCGCGGTTCAGTTCCGGCCGCGAGGAGCTTCCTCCTGCGCAGACTTTTACTAGCGTGGCATAGTACTGGTTCGCTTCGGTTTGCTCGCCGGCTTCTTCGGCGGCGCGGGCGGCGCCGTAGAGGCCGTTGAAGCGGTTGGGATTAAATTTCAAGTCCGTCTGATATTCGGTAAGCGCCTGTTGCGGACGTTTCGCCTCGAGCAGCATGTCGGCAATCATCTCGCGGGCTGGGATGCCTTGGGGTTCGTCGCCCAGGGTATCCTCCTTGTCGGCGAGGGGGCGCAGAGTTCCGACCGCGTCGTCATACCTGCCTTCGGAAAAGGCCAGCCAGGCCTGGGCCTGCTTCAGGTCGTTGTCCGTGGCTTCGGCGAAGTCCTTCTTTTTATCGTCTACAAACTTCTGGTGAATGGCTGCGATCGCGGCGATGTCTTTGCGGACTTCGTCTGATTGGTGAAGGTGCGCGCTGGCGATCGCTTTGGCCCAATAGCCGAACGATTCTTCGGCAGTGTTTGGAACATTGGTGGGCGTAAGCGCCGCCGCGGTTGTCCAATCGCGCATTTCGAGCGGATATAACGAAGCCAGATTCGCCTCCATCGCCACATGCGGATCGAAGCCGAGGCCGTACATGTCGTGCATCTCCGGCATTTTGGCGATTTCGTCCATGAGTGCGCGGGCGTCAGCTTCGCGGCCGCTTTGCATGTAGGCATAAAACAGGAAGCTCATGGCGTGGAACTGGTGGCCTTCGCCGCCCATGCCCATGGCGGCGGTTTTGCGGGTGGCGGCGACGGAGGCGAGGTTGGAGTTGATGTCGTCCTGCCAGAGGCCGACGCGGGCGAAGATGTGCGAAGGCATGTGCAGCGCGTGGGGCGCGGCGGGCGCGACTTGGGCATAACGGCGCGCGGCGGGAATGCCGAGTTCGGCGAGTTGCGGCTTGTCGTAGGCGTGAATCAGGTAGTGCGCGACTCCGGGGTGGTCGGGTTCGGTGGCGAAAAGTTTCTCGAGGATTGCGGCCGCGGCTTTACGGTTGGCGAAGGTCGCGTCGTCGTGCGGCTCGGAGGTGAGCAGCGAGAGCGCGTAGAAGATTGCCGCTTCGTGGTCGTCCGGATAAGACTCGTAAACCTTCTTCATCGCGTCGGAATAAGCCTTGGCACGAGCGGCGTGATCGGATTTTTTTGAGTTGCCGTAGAAGGCCGTAATGGCGGCGACGTAGGCCTGCTCTCGAGGGGTGGCTTCAAGGGCTAGTTTCGTGGCAATGTTTGCCTCGCTGAGGCCTCGCCCGATGACCTCGGCGTCGGGCTCATTCCAGAGTTGGTGCCAGATGCTCATGGCGACGCCCCAGTGGGCCATGGCACAGTTGGGATCGTTCTTGGCGATGTCGAGGAATTCCTTTTCCGCTTCTTCGTACCAAAAGGAGTGCAGCAGGGCGACTCCGCGGGCGAAGGGCTTTTGCACCGAGGCGGCGCAGGAGATGGGGAAGTGGACGGTTCCGAGTTGCGTCTCGGTGAGGTCTTCGTGGTGGTGATCCTTGTCTTTGTCGTCGTCACTCTGAACATCGGCGTAGGCGAAGGTGCAGAGGAACGAGAGGAAGAAAGCAAAGAGCAGCAGCCAGGCAAGACGTTTCATGAAGCCCCCACGAATGTTTCGACGCAATTTTAGTCATTGCGGGGAATGAGGGTCAAACGTGGAGAAAGAGAAAACTCTTTGTGTAGGCAGTCTGCCTCCCACCCTTCCGCAAAAAGCGCGGAAGGATGGGGCACCCCATTTCTGGTGGCGCAAAGAGCCAAAGAGCTGAGGAGTTTTTGTTCTTTTACTCGGTGCGCAGGGCGTTCATGGGCTCGATGCTGGCTGCGCGTCTTGCTGGGATGAAGCCGGCGATGGCGGCGAAGGCGGCTAGCACCAACACCGCACTTGCCAGTGTGAGCGGGTCATAGGTGCTCACGTTGTAGAGTTGAGTGGCCATCAGGTGGCCGCCCAGGAGCGCGGCCGGAATGCCGATGGCTAAGCCGAGCCCGACTTGCCAGGATGCGCCGCGCAACACCAGAGTGACGACATTGCCACGGTTGGCGCCGAGAGCCATGCGCAGGCCGATTTCGCTGGTGCGGCGGGCCACGGAATAGGACGTGATGCCGTACAGACCTACCGTGGCCAGCACGAGAGCCAGCAATCCGAAAAGGATGGTCAGGCGGCTGATGAGGCGTTCTTCAATGAAGTTGCCGGCGACTTGATAGTCGAGCGACTTGAAGTCGATGACAGTGAGATTGGGATTGATGCTCGCGAGAGTGCGGCGAACCAGCGGTTCCAGGCTGGCGGCATCGCCCGCGTAACGGAGGGTGATGGAGTTGGGGAACAGGGAGCTGGTTTCGGCGGTGAGGAAGCGGTGCTCTTTGATTTTGGTATTCAACTGGCTCATAGGGCGGAAGTACATGGAGCGCCCGGGCTCGCGGGGGTGGCTGTATTTGGCGTCGGCGACGATGCCGACGATTTCGAAGTTGCTGGCAAATTTCTGGTCGAAGACTCCGAAGTGGCGGCCGATGGGATCTTCTTTGGGGAAAAATTTCTTGACGAAGGTCTGGTTCACGACCGCAACCAGGCGCGAAGTGGCGGTGTCCTGGTCGGTGAAGCCGCGGCCGCGAATTACGGGTTGGCCGATGGTCTCGAAGAAATGCGGGCTCACGCGATCCCACGATGAGTTGTTGTTTACCTCCGGGGCCGGCGCGGGCCGGCCTTCGACATAAACACTTTCACCCCAGTTATTGCCCTCGAGCGTGCTATAGAGGGCCAAGCCCACGCTCTGGACGCCGGGAAGAGCGGAGAATTCGCGATCCAATCGGTCGTTGGCGGCGGGAATCGTCGAGACCGTGTAGCCAGCACCTGCGGGATCGAAGTGGAAGACGTAGCGGTTCGCGGTGGCGATGCCGAAGTCCTGATGCTCGAGGTTGCGCAGGCTTTTCGTGAGTAAACCGGCACTGACCAGCAAAACGAGCGAAAGTGCGGCCTGGAAAACGATGAGCGACTTCTGCGGCAGGGACGCGCGGTCGCGGGTGGAGCGGTTCACGCCGCGCAGAGCTTCGGCGGGATCGGAGTGCGAAGTGATCCATGCGGGGACGATTCCGAAGATGAGTCCGGTGAGCAGCGACAGGGCGAAAGCGAAGCCGAGGACCACGATCGATGGGCTGGCATGGATGGTGAGATTGGGTGAGTCGGGGAAAGCGAGAGCCAGAATCATGCGGGCGCCGGCGTAGGCGATGGCGATGCCGACCAGTCCACCCGCGCAACCGAGCAGCAGGCTCTCGACCATCATCTGCCGGATGAGGCGGGAGCGCGACGCGCCCAGGGCCATGCTGATGGAAGTCTGGGCGCGGCGAGTCGCACCCTTGGCGAGAAGAAGATTCGCGATGTTGGCGCAGGCCACCAGCAGAACAAGGCCAGAGATGGCCATCAGCAAGCGCAGGCCGCTGCCGGTTTCCTGCTGCAGGTTCTGGACACCTGCGCCCGCCGGAGTCAGAGCGACGTACTGCTTGGGGATGAGCGTTTGATTTCCGTTGGTGGTATAGGCAGTCTGCGTGGCCAGCCACTGCCGCAGACTGTTAGTGAGTTTGGCTTGCAGACTGCCGGGATTGACTCCGGGCTTGACGCGGCCGAGAACGTAGAGCCAGTTGGCTTCCGGCTGTTTCAGAATGCTGGTCTCGCGTGCAATCACGGGTTCATTGCTGAGCGGAAGCCAGAGCGCTGGCGGGTCGCTGTCGATGCGGTCGCCGAAGAATCCTGGAGGCGAGACGCCGACGATGGTGAAGGGCTGGTTCTGGATGTAGAAGGTAGCGCCGATCACATTGGGGTCCCCTGCGTGGGCTACTTGCCACGCCTGGTAACTGAGGACGGCCACCGGGGCGGCTCCCGGGAGATCGTCTGAAGGCTGAAGCATGCGGCCGGCGTAGGCTCCCAAGCCGAAGGTCGAAAAATAATTGCCGGAAACGTATTCGGCGATTTCTGCCTTTGCGGCTGCGGTGCCGGCGCGGACACTCATGGTGTTGTGTCCAGACTGGAAGGCGGCGAGTTGTTCGAACTCGGGAGTGGAGTTCTGGAAGTGACGGTACAGGTCGTAAGAAAACAGATCGAAATCGCCGTCGTCGTTCACAAAGCCGCCATTCTGGCCAGCGTCGTCGCGGTCGCCGATGCGGTAGAGACTGGCAGGATTGGCGACGGGGAGCGATTTCAGAAGGATGGCGTGGAGCAGGGTGAAGATGGCGACGTTGGCTCCGATGCCGAGCGAGATGGTGAGGATGACCGTGGCGGCGAAGCCGGGGGACTTGCGGAATTGACGCAGCGCGAGCTTGAGGTCGTACATTTTGAGGTCGTACATGGAGTATGGACGCGAGGATAGCGGAAGGGTGAGCAGGTGCGTCAAGCAGGAAAAAGCTATACTGCCTTCGAGAATCAGCAAGGGGGAAAGTTATGGCAAGAGATATCATACGAACGCCCAACGCGCCGTCTCCCCCGCCGACATACAGCCAAGCTGTACGAGCAGCGGGTCTTGTGTTCGTCTCAGGCACTGGGCCGCACGACCCCGTAACCGGGAAGATTGTTGGGGAAACGATTCAAGAACAGACCAGACAATGCTTGGAGAATGTGTCTGCCATCCTCAAAGCCGCCGGCACTTCCATCGAACGGGTTGTGAGTGCCACTGTCATCCTTCTTGAGGAAACAGACTTCGCCGGAATGAATGAAGAGTGGGTAAAGTGGTTTCCATCGAACCCACCTGCGCGGCAAGGTGCGAAGCTCCCCGTGAGAATCCCCGGCATGAGAGTGTCCATCGCGGCCATTGCCGAAGCCGCCTAAGCGTTCAATCGAGAGGAAACTACCGAACCGCGCGGATTTGTCAAAGGCGATAGTTCCGGCGATAGTTCCGAAGAAAAAGCCCCTCGCTTGCGCGAAGGGCTTTTTCTGGGAGGGGCTTAATCGAAGCGCCCGTTTCGTTTAATAAAGCCTTAGAGTCAAAAGCGAGCCGAGCCGCGCTCGGCGGACGGGTCAGAGACCCGTCCCCACACGAGCATTGCTATTTCGGCTGCTGCGCTTGATCGGCAGTGGTGACCGGGGCTCCGGCGTTGGCGGAGAGTTGCTCCAGGTCGTTCTTCAGGAGGCTGATTTCAACGCGGCCTCCGCTGCGCCGAGTCTTGGTGGCTTCATCGGAGGTGGGGGCGTTGCCCATACCGACGAGGTAGATGCGGTAGACGGGAATCTCGTGGTTGAGGACGAGATAGCGCACGACCGACTCGGCCATTTTCTGCGAGTTGGTGATGGCGGTCTGGCCACTGCCGGAAGAGAAGCCCTGCACTTCAATGATGTAGCCGCGCTGACCTTTGACGCTGTCGGCCATGGTGTCCAGAGCGTCTTTGGCGGACTTACTAAGAACGCTCTGGCCGGCGCGGAAAAGGATCTCGGTCTGGTTCTCGGCCTTGTACTGGTCGATGTTGCTGACCACGGTCTCAACGGTCTGGACGCGGGTGGTAGCCTGCTGGGCGGTCTGCTGCGCCGCGGTAGCCTTATTGCCGGCGTCGACGGCGTGCTGATCGGCCTGGTCGGCCTTGTCGGAGGCGAGCTTGATGCCGGCCTGGGCGCGAGCGTCAGTGTCTTTAATGGCTTTGCTGTTGCCGGCGGTCAGTTCATCGAGTTCATTCACGCGGTCGCGAATGGGCTCGGTCTGACGCTTCACGTAGCTCCGGCGGGCGAAAGGATTCAGATGTCCCCAGAAGCCTTCGCGGGATTGCACCTGCAAAGGCGCCTTGCCGGTAGCAGTGTCAGTCGAAGTCGGCTGCGACTGCGTTGCGGCCGGTTGGCTCTGATCTGAGCTCGAGGTGGTCTGCGAAGTGGTCTGAGCGACGGCCGGGAAAGCGAGCACGGCGGCCAAGGGCAGGGCGAAAAGCAGGCGGTTGTTCATAAGTGACTTCCTCCAAAAGATCGGGGAGCGTTGGGCTCCACTTTAATTTTATTGCTGCGTCCAGGTACGCCTGGAGCATGCGTAAATCTGATTGCGTCCCCTCAACTGTAAGGAAAGCCAGCGGTTTCGCTGAGCCGGCCGGCGCTGACGCAACGCCTGGCCTGGAACTGGCACCCAGGACTGCGATGCCGGACTTCCCTACTTCATATACAGGTGGGATGCCAAATCGGGACTAAGGGTTGAAGCGGTAAATGCTTGATATCTATAGACATTGTAGTACCGTGGAGGGCGGAAAAGATAGGTTTGTGGCCGTGGGCAGGGTAATTTTGGCAAACCTGATATAAAAACTGCGTGGAAATCGGCTTTCCGGGGAGGGTCGTTTGGGAGGTCATCGCTTGAGAAGTCATCGTTGGAGAAATCAATGGGTGGGGCAGGGGCGGCGAAACGGGCCGAGTATGCGCCGGTGTGGAGTATGGCTGGGAGTGACGACGTGGGCATTGTGTGGGCTGATCTTGTCTGGGACGACCTGGGCGCAGGGAGCGGGGATGGCCTCGTCTTCCCGCCTGCCAGCGGATCGTATTCCAGCTCAGCATCTGCAGGAGTATTCCGATTTGGCGGTGAAGTGGATGCAGGAGTATTTGCGCATCGACACGACGAATCCTCCGGGGAATGAGATGCGGGCGGTTGCGTTCTACAAGAAGATTCTCGATCAGGAAGGGATTGAGAATCGGGTGTTTGAGTATACGCCGGGGCGGGGGGATCTTTGGGCTCGGATTCCGGCCACGGCAGACGGAGAGAAATCCCACCCTTCGACAGGCTCAGCGCAGGCCGTCTCCCAAAATCAGGGAGACATGGGGCACCCCCGTTCTCTTATTCTGCTCAACCATATGGATGTCGTGACCAGCGATGCTTCGCATTGGAAAGTTCCGCCGTTCAGCGGGGAGATTCGGAACGGATACCTGTGGGGACGTGGGGCGCAGGACATGAAAGATGAAGGGCTGGCGCAACTGGTGGTGATGGTGATGCTGAAGCGCGAGAAGGTGGAACTGGATCGCGACGTGATTTTTCTTGCGGTGGCGGATGAAGAAGTAGATGACACGGGGAGCGACTGGTTCATTGAGCATCAGCGTGACTTGCTCGGGAATGCGGAGTTTCTCATCAACGAAGGCGGCGAGAACCTGCTCGAGGACGGCGCGGTGAAGTATGTGGGCGTAGATGTAGGGGAGAAGACTACTTATTGGATGCATGTGGTGGCGCATGGCCGGCCGGGGCATGGATCGCGGCCGATTGCGGATTCGGCTCCGAACCGGTTGGTGCGGGCGCTGAACCGGATTCTGGCTTACCAGACGCCGTTGCGCGTGCTGCCGGTGGTGGAGGAGTTTTTGCGCGACATGGCTCCGTATGAACCGCCGGAGCGGGCGGCAGAGTATCGCAATATAAAGAAGGCGATTGAGGATAAGAAGTTTCAGGCGGAACTCGAGAACGATGAGTCGCTGAACTTTCTATTGCGCGACACGATTTCGCTGACCATGATGGGTGGGTCGGAGCAGACAAATGTAATTCCTCCGGAGGCGTGGGCGAATTTGGATGTGCGGATTTTGCCGGGTGGCGATCCGAAGGCGGTGCTGGCGGCGGTGCGGCGGGTGGTGAATGATCCCGATGTCACGGTGGAACCGTGGAAGGGAGAATTTCGCGTAGCCAATTATTCAGGGACGGACAATGCGTTGTGGGCGGCGATCCGGGAAGTGTCAGGGAAATATTTTCCGGGGACGCCGGTGGTGCCGCATATTACCAGCGGGTATACGGAGAATCAGCGCTACCGGCCGCTGGGGATTATTGCGTATGGGTTTAATCCTTACACGGCGACGGATGAAGAGGGGAATACCGAGCACGGGAACGACGAGCGGATTCGCGTGGAGGAAGTGCGGCGCGGGCCGCGGATTTTGTTTGATGTGGTGGCGGGAGTGGCGGGGCGATAACTCTTGCCCACGGATTAGTAGATTGTTCATTGCTGCGGCGCTTTGGGGACGACGTACTCGTCGAAGTAGCGGTAGATTGTGTCGCGGTGGGCGGAACGGTAGGAGACGTAGTCCTGAGTGATGTCATTATCGGGATGATTCAAGAGCGCGAAAGGCTCGATAAAGCCGGCCTGATCGATTTTCATGAGGGCTGCAAGCGGGGGATCGATCGTTGTGACGCTAGGCTGCATTAACGCCAAGACCATCAGATGCAGAGCATCCGCTTCCTCGCTGAGCGTGTGCCGGTACTGCGGTTCGTTCGGAAATTGCTGCTTGAATTTTCCTTGCTGCCATTGCAGCCGCCGACCGTAATAGGCCATCCACGGCTTGAACATGGGATCTTCCGTGTGGAATGACGGGTCGAGAGTGACCTTTGTTCCTGCCGGGGTAGAGGTGAATTTACCCTTGTCCTGCATTCGAACCCAATTGAGAGTGACCTTCGCTTGCCGCGCCCACTGCACGATACCGCCCCACGACGCCTGGCTGTAGGGCTCGGCGATGACTGCGTTGATGTACTTATCGCGAGCGGCGGCGGTCTTTCCCATAGCCGAGAGGGCGTCTCCCCAGTAACGGTAGGAGGTCTCGCGGTTGGGGTCGATTTGAATGGCACGGGCGAACCACTCGCCGGCGCTGTCGTTGGCATGCTGTCTGAAATAGGTATCGCCGATGAGGAGCACTGCTTCATAGTTGTTGGGGTCGAGCAAGAGCGCCTGAAGATAGCCCTCGCGGGCTTTGGCGAAATCCCCATGAGCGAAATCGGCCTCGCCAGCCTTCAAGGCGTTATCCACATCTTTACGGGCTGAGAATTGCAAGTCGGAGCCGTCTTCCGGGAGAGCGAGAAGCATCTGTAGCAGGCTGCTGCGATCGCCCAGTTGTTGTGCTTGGACGGCTATGTTGCGAGCCCGAGCGCGGGCCTTCTTTCTCAGATCAGGATCCGTCAGCGTCCGAGAAAAGCCCATGACCGAAAATGCCAGTGCTTCCTTGACTGGGGCGTCAGAGGGGCGGTCAGCGGCGATTTGCTCCAGGAGGGGTAATGCGTCGACAAGATTGCCCGCATGGTAGAGTTCCAACGCTTTCTGACGCTCAGAATCACTCTTGGGGGCGGATTCAGGTGATTGCGACGGGAGCGTCAAACCTTGCTGTGTCGCTTGGCCGTACAGCAGGCCGGCAAGAAGGACGAAGCTTGCGGCAGCGGCGAGAAGGACACACGAAACAGAGCGAGGCCGCATACTCATATTGCATTCCTCCGGGGAAGAGAAGAGAAAGAACGACCGAAGGTCCCAAGTTTGCGGTCATTTGGGCGAAGAATGCAAGGGGCAATCGCCTTCAAGGAATGCTCCCACAGTGTTTTTCGTATTGCTCGATGATGAAGTTGTCGGTCATGCCGGCAATGTAGTCGCAGATTACGCGCGGGAGGGAATCTTGTTTGGCTTTTTCCTGGTAGTTGGTGGGAAGGGTTTTGGGATTCGCCATCCAGAAGGTGAATAGTTCTTTGACGATGCGCTCGGCATCGTCTTTTTCTTCGGCGAGCGAGGGACTGTAGTAGAGATTTTCGTAGAGGAAAGTTTTGCTTTGTTTGCGTTCGGCTTCGACTTCGGGGCTGAAGGCGGCGAGACGTTCGGGGTGGTGGCGGACGTCGTCGAGGGTTTGAATTTTGGCCTGCTGCACACGCGACTGCGTGTTGGTGATCAGGTCGCTGACGAAGCGGTTTAGGACGCGCTTCAGGGATTCGTTGAATTTCAGCTTGTCGGGCGCGGTGGGATAGATTTGTTCGACTTCGCGGTAGAAGCGCTCGAAGGCTGGGACGCCTTCGCGAATTTGTTCTAGCGAGAGCAGATGAGCTTCGTAGCCGTCGTCGAGGTCGGCGGTGTTGTAGGCGATTTCGTCGGTCAGGTCGATCAGTTGAGCTTCTAGCGGAGGGCGCTGGTCGAGCAGGTATTCGGCCAGTTCGGGATGCGTTTTCTCGTCGTAATCGTGAGAGTGCTTGATGATGCCTTCGCGGACTTCGAAGGTTAAGTTCAGGCCGCGGAAGGCGGCGTAGCGCTGTTCGAAGTCTTCGACGATGCGGAGCGCGTGCAGGTTGTGGTCGAAGAAGAGGCCATGCTCGCGCATGGCGGCGTTGAGCGCTTTTTCTCCAGCGTGGCCGAAGGGAGGGTGGCCGATGTCGTGGACCAAGGCCAGGGCTTCGACCAGATCGACGTTGAGGCCGAGCGCTCCGGCGATGGTGCGGGAGACTTGGGAGACTTCGAGAGTGTGGGTGAGACGATTGCGGAAATGGTCGGAGTAGCGGCGAGTGAAGACTTGCGTTTTGGCTTCGAGACGGCGGAAGGCGCGGGCGTGGATTACGCGATCGCGGTCGCGCTGGAAGTCGTTGCGGTAGGGGTGCGGGGGTTCGGGGAAGCGGCGTCCGCGGGAGTGGTGGGTGGGCACCGCGTGGGCCAGCATGGGGAGAGGATAACACTATTGTTGATTGATGATTTCTGATTGTTGATTGAACACCCGCGCTCCGCCTTTCAATCAACAATGCTCTTAGTGTTTGTCGGAGTCTTCTTTGGCCAGTTTTACTTTGGCGGCGTCTAGTTTTTGCTGGACTTTGGCGAAGGCTTCGGTGTCCTGCTCGGCGGGGACGGTTTTATTCCATTCCTGAACCGAGCGCTCCCAGTGGGCGGCGGCGAGTTTCAGGCGTCCGGTTTTCTGGTAGAGATCGCCGAGATGCTCCTGGACGGTGGGGTCGGAGTTCATATGGGCTTCGGCCTTGGTCAGATTTTCTTCCGCCTGATCGTATTTGCCCAGCTTGAAGTAAACCCAGCCGAGCGAGTCGAGATAGGCGCCGTTGTTGGGCTCGAAGGTCACGGCCTGCTTGACGTAGTTGAGCGATTCTTCGAGCTTCACGCCACGGTCGGCATTCATGTAGCCGAGATAGTTGAGCGTGGCGGCGGCCTGCGGATCAGTTGGCGAGGTTGTGGCCAGAACTTTTCGGAACTCGGCTTCGGCCTGATCGAACATTTTCTGGCGCTGATACAGATCGCCGCGAAGGAACTGGACGGCGGCTTTGTCATCGGGCTTGGTAGAGAGTTGCTCGGCTTTGGCGAGAGCGTCGAGAGCTTCATTCCAACTCTTGGCCCGGGTGTAGACGATGCCGAGACGGAGATAGACCTCCCGATCTTCGGGACCACCCTTGAGCATGGAGCGAATGTCGGCGACGGATTTGTCGAGTTCTCCGGTGTCGGCCAGTTGGGCGTCGAGCACCATGCGCATGTCGCGATCGTCGGGCAATTTCTGCACCGCTTCTTTAGCGACGGCGGTGGCTTGCGGCCACTGCTTGGCTTCGCGGTAGGTGTCGATGATTTCCTGATAGCCGCTGCGAGTGTTTTCGTCACCCAAGGGCAGCATTTTGCGGAAAGTCTCGACCGCGGCGGTGTAGTTTTCCTGCTCGCGGTAGATCATGCCGAGGCGCTCGATGAAGATGGCGCGGTTGTTGCGGTCGGCCTGGCTGGATCCGGTTTCACTTTTGTCCGTGCGCTTCAACAAGTCCTGCAAGATCTTGATGGCGTCGTCGTAACGGCCCTGCGCTTGATAAACCGAGGCCATACTGTAGGGAACGTCCATGGTGTCGGGAACCAAGGTGTCGGCGTGCTTGAGATTTTCGAGGGCAAGGTCGTACTGGGCCTGGCGGCGATAAATCTCGGCCATGCGGACGTAGGTTTGCGCGTCCTCGGGATTGGAATCGGCGATAACTTTGTATTGTTCGAGGGCGGCGTCGAGCTGGCCGTCGTTCAGCAGGTTTTCAGCCAGGCCGCGGATGGCGTCGAGATTGTCGCGGTCAAGAACGATGGCGCGACGGAAGGCGTCGATGGCGCTCTTGTAATCCTTGCGCTGCTCGTAGGCCGCGCCCAGGGCGGCGTACAACTTGGCGGAGCGAGCCGAGTCAGGGATGGCGCTCAGCACCTGAAGCGCGTGCGCGGTGTCGCCTTCGTCGGTGTAGAGCATGGCCAGGGTGGTGACGGCTTCTTCGGAGCTGGGGTCGAGCTTGATGGCGGTTTTGAGTTCGCCCTCGGCTTTGGTGAGATCGTTGTTCAGGCGGTAGAGGCGGCCGAGCAGGAGGTGGTCGTCGATGCTGTCGGGATCGAGCTTCACGATCTGCTCGTACTCGTCGATGGCGAGTTTGAGAATGTTGTCGGAGCCGGAGCCGCCGGGCATGTCGCCGAGCGAACGCAGATAGATTCGGCCGAGAAGCTTGTGGGCTTCCAGGTTCTTGGGATCGCGTTTGATGATGTCTTGCGCTTCCTTGACGGCGTCGGCGATGCGGCCGGTCTTGACGTAGAGCTCGGCCAAAGCGGAGGTCAGGAATTCCGAAGAGGGATCGGCATCGATGGCGAGGCGGTATTCCTCGGTGGCTTTAATGGCGAGGTCGCTGCGGCCGTAAGCGGTGACCATCTCCTCATACATGTGGGCCAGGGTGTAGTGGTAGTAGGCGGCGGCGCGGTCGAACTTGCGCGGCGAAAGCTGGGCCGATGGTTTGGCCTCGGGTGCATTGGCATCCGGGGAAGCTGACAGGGTGGTTTGGGCGACCGCAGCGGCGGACGCTATCGAGATCGTTACTGAGATGAGAAATGAAGTGCGAAGAATTCTATTCATGCTGGACCTAATCATTTGGACCTGAATGCGCTCCCGCGCGTTTCCGAAACCTCAGGCTATTTAGATGCCAAGCCGCCGGGGGAAAGGTGCTTTTATTCTAACCCGAGGACTGGCGGGATGGGAAAAAACACTTGCGAATGGGCAAGGTGGGAAGAACCGGAAGTTCAGGGACGGCGGGGGAATTGTTGATTGTTGATTTCTTGATTGCTGATTGAAAACTGGGCGATTTTTAGAGCTGCTCTACAAAATATCTTTACAATCGGCAATCAACAATCAGGGAATCAACACTTTATTCAGTGGCGGAAGTGGCGGACGCCGGTGAAGATCATGGCGAGTCCGAGACGGTCGGCGGCGGCGATGACTTCGGCGTCGCGCTGCGAACCGCCAGGTTGAATGATGGCGGTGGCGCCGGCGCGGGCGATTTCTTCGACGCCGTCGGGAAACGGAAAGAAGGCGTCGGAGGCGGCGACGGTGCCCTGCAGCGGGAGTTGCGCCTTCATCGCGCCGAGTTTGGCGGCATCGACGCGGCTCATTTGGCCGGCGCCGACGCCTACAGTTTGTCCGTCGCGGGCGTAGACGATGGCGTTGGATTTGACGTGCTTGCAGACTTTCCAGGCGAAGAGCAGGGCGCGGGTTTCTTCGGGCGTGGGCGGGCGTTGGGTTACGACTCTGAGATCGGCTTCTTGCAGGGGGCGGATGTCGGCGTCTTGGATGAGCATTCCGCCGGAAACATTCTTTAATACCCAATTCTGATCGGCCGCTGCCACTTGTACCAGGCGGAGATTTTTCTTGGTGGCGAACTTGGCTTTGGCGGCTTCGTCGAAAGATGGGGCGGCGATGACTTCGAGGAAAAGTTTGTGCATTTCTTCGGCAGCTTCGGCGTCGATGGGGCGGTTTACGCCGATCACGCCGCCGAAAGCGGAGACGGGGTCGCATTCGAGGGCACGCTTGTAGGCTTCGGCGAGAGTCTTGCCGGTGGCGGCGCCGCAGGGGTTGGTGTGTTTGATGATGGCGCAGACGGGAGAGTCGAATTCGGGATCATCGAATTCCTGTGCGAGATCCCAGGCGGCCTGGAGGTCGACGATATTGTTGAAGGAGAGTTCCTTGCCTTGAAGCTGGCGGGCATTGGCTACGCCTGTCCCGGAACCGTCGGAGTACATGGCGGCTTTTTGGTGCGGGTTTTCGCCATAGCGCAGGTCGAGGGTTTTGTGGAACGAGAAGCGCAGTATCGGCGGGAACGCGGCGGCTTCGGGCTGCAGTTGAAAAGAATCTGGGCTGATGCGCTCGAGGGTGGAGGCGATGGCGGAATCGTAAGCAGCGGTAGTGGCGAAGGCTTTTTGCGCGAGGCGCCATTTGGTGGCCAGCGAGAGACGGCCGGTTTCGCGTTCGAGTTCGGCGGCGATGGAATCGTAGTCGGCGGGAGAAGTGACGATGGCAACATCATGAAAATTCTTGGCGGCGGAGCGGATCATGGACGGCCCGCCGATGTCGATGTTCTCGATCAGTTCTCCGAAAGCGACTCCAGGTTTGGCGGCGGTTTTTTCGAAGGCGTAGAGATTTACGACCACCATGTCGATGGGCGCGATGCCGTGTTCGGCGACGGCGGCGATATGTTTGGGATCGTTGCGGCGATGGAGGATGCCGCCGTGGACTTTGGGATGAAGAGTTTTGACGCGGCCGTCGAGCATTTCGGGAAATCCGGTGAGTTCGGAAATGTCTTTGACGGCGATGCCGGAGTCGCGCAGGAGTTTGGCGGTGCCGCCGGTAGAGATGAGTTCGACGCCGAGGGCAGAGAGTTTGCGGGCGAAATCGGCGAGTCCGGTTTTGTCAGTGACGCTGAGGATGGCGCGCTGAATGCGGGAAGTGCTGACAGACATGATCGGCCTCGGATACAGATATCAGTGCGGAGCGACCGAAAATTCTATCAGTTAATGAGTAGTCGTCAGATTGCAGAACAAGAAAACAGGCCGCGAGCATCCGCGGCCTGGGTAGTGTGTAGAGTGCGTGGAAATGTTTATGGGATTGTGCCTCGCGCGGCAGCTGCGGGGGTGTTGGTGGTGAAGGATGACCATCCGGCCAGCCCTACGTTGCCGGAGATGATGGCCAGATTGGAGGCTTCGAAAACACCGGTGAAGTCCGGTGCATTCGTATCATCGGAACTGGCCACGATCCAGTATTGGATTCCGCCCTTTACCGAGGTGGAAGGAATCGTGACGCTGACCAAGTCGCAGCACAATCCGAAGGTCGGGATGTTGGAGTTTTCGGCGCTGGCCAGCAAAGTTCCGACTTCCCCGGAGTTATCGCTGTAGAGACCGATGTTGACTAACTTCGTTCCGGAGATCCAGCCAACCGCAACTGTTAACTCGGTTACGTGGGCAGCCTCTTGCGGCGAAAACGGCACCGCAATGCCCTGCTCGGGAAGGCCGACCGAATTGTCGGGTCCGAGCACGTAGTAACCGGTTGTGTCGTTGTAGGCGGCGGTGTGGACGGGCGAAATGTTGGTAAAGATAACTTGCAGTGAACTTGGAGTTGCTTTTGCCGGAGTGACCGGGCCAGAGTGGACAGTGTGGGCTACCTTCGGGCCTGAATCCTGAGCGAAGAGCATCCCGGAAGCGAACGTCAATGCAAACGTTAATGCGGACAAACCGCTAAGTGCGCGCTTCAATACCATTTTTCTATCCTCCCAATTGTTGAGTTCCATCATTGAGCTGCAGCTTCGCCCCAAGATATGGGACTCTTCGCGGAGCCTTGCTATTGTGGCTGGAGACATTTGGCCTATCTTCCCCGTGGGAAATGCCGGTCGAATGCCTTGAGCTGCGCTGGACATCTTATCTGTGCGGTTCCGGAAGTCAATAGAGAAAAGGCCTGAGTCGAAAGTTTGTGGGGTTGTGGGGCATCGTCCCAGGGAGATCAGGGAAGGCGCCGGGCGGCGTTCCGGCGGGTTGAGTTAAAGTTTTGGGCTTAGGTTTTGGCTTTGGCTTTGAGTTTGACGTGGCCGTCGGCGAGTTCGACAGAGTATTCGACGTTCTCGCAGTGATATTGTTTGCGAATCTGCTCGGTCTTCTTCTGGACGAAGGTGGTGAACGAGTCGATGCTGCCGGTGACATTCTCTCCGGCTTTTTTCTTGGCTGCGACCAGAGTGTTGTAGAGGCGCTCGACCTGCTCGCGCTCCGCCTGGTCGACGCTATGCAAGGTGAAAGCCTGGGATGCAGTCGCGCCGGCTGCAGCGGCGGCGGCCTGACTTACGCCATACACGGGATGGTGCTGCGCTTTGTGCTCATCTTCAGTGACGCGCACTCCCTGGACCGAGAGCAAAGCATCCTGCGGACGGCGATAGCCTTCTTCGCGGATGCGGCACTTCTTGCGCCACAGATCGCTGTAAATGGCGTAGCGCTGGGCCATTTCGTTGTAGCGGTAACGCTGGGAAAAGTTCATGCGACCGCCATCGGAAAACTTGCGCAGCATGCTAAGCACCTTCCACTCGACGTCAGTAGGTGGACGCTTGGCCGGATTGCTGAAGAAGATCTCGTACTCGATTTTTAGACGGCGCAGTTGCGTGTCGAGAACGTTGAGTTCTTCGTCGGTGGTCACAGAGGTCTCCATGCACAGTTTAATGAGCGGGAGGGATGGAGGCGAGGTGCCCGTGGGTCACCGAGGGGATGGTACGAAAGTAAGCAGCTTCTAGCTCCTGGCTGCTAGCTTCTAGCCTTGGACCATTGATTACAACGGTTTGGGAAGGCTGGGTTGGATTAGAGCGGGCCTGAGGTCAAATCTGAAGTGGTGAAGCTAGAGGCTTCACTTCCCCGAATTCGACGCCATCTTCTTGACCATGGCTAGAACGAGTTTGCGGTCGCTGTCGTTCAGGCTGGTGGAGTAGCGGCGGATCTGGCTGAGGAAGCGGACTTCGTCGTCGGAGAGCTGGGGCAGTCCTTTGGAGCCGTTGTTGTGGCCGGGCTCGGCAAAAAACTGCGACAGCGGAAGTTCCATGGCGCCGGCGATTTTGGAGAGCGTATCGAGCGACGGAATCGTATGGCCGTTCTCGACGCGCGACAGGTAGCAGCGCAGCAGGCCGGTCCGCTTTTCGATGTCGCCTTGAGACATACCTTTCTGGAGCCGGTAGTTGCGGATGGTCTCGCCGATATTCATTGTGGGGAGCATTTCAGGATGCGTCATAGTAACCAGATCAGTACCATCTGGCAAGTAGGAAATTTGTGCCATGCGCGGGACATCGGTGCCATACGAAAATCGAATGGGATCGAACCGGGTTTCACGGGCAGAGGCGGTATTGCTTAGACGGCGTATAAGGAATGGACCGAGTGAAAGGCCGCGTCCGGCAGGTGGTTTCGCCGATCTAAAAAGGCTTGGTCATCGCCTAAGACTTGTCATCCCTCGCTTTGCTCGGGATGACAGTTTGACTATGGCGCAGTGTTCTCCTTAGCTATTGCTTCAGCGTCTTTGCCAGAAAATCGACGGTGCGCTGCCAGGCGTTGGCGGCGTCGTCGGCGCGGTAACCGTCTTTATTGTTGGGATTTTCGAAGGCGTGGCCGGCGTCGGGGTAGATGGTCACGTCAATCTTCTTGCCGAGTTGATCCAGTGCTGCCCCGAACTTCTTCACATCGTCGGGGGTGATGCCATGATCCTGCGCGCCGAACAGGCCGAGGATGGGCGCATTGATTTTCTTAAGCGCTTCGGTATCGGTGGCGAGATGGCCGTAGTTGATTACGTCGGCAGCGAGGGTCGGCTCTTGCAGGGCCAAGTCGAGCGAGTAGCCTCCACCCATGCACCAGCCGATGGAACCGATGCGGTCTGGCTTTACAGTCGGCAGCGATGCGAGGTATTCGAAAGCCGCATGCAGGTCGCGTTTGGCGCGGTCTTCGGGAACTCCGCGCATGATTTCATGAGCCATGTCGGGAGGTGGCGACCTTGCCGCGATAGAGATCGACGGCGAGCGTTACGTAGCCCTGGTCGGATAGCTTCGACGCCTGGTCCTTGACCCAGTCGTTCAGGCCCCACCATTCGTGAATCACAATCAGCGCGGGGAACGGGCCTTTGCCGGCCGGTGTGTAGAGAACGCCTCGCACGGTTTCGTCGCCGCTTTTGTAGGAGACGGACTTGCCGTCGGCGGCGAAACTAGAAACAGCCAAAAGAAGAACGATCCAAACCGCGCAAAGTGTTTTCATAATTTTCCATTCTCATGAAGATATTGACCCAAGATCAAGATCCCGAACAGGAAATCGATCGCGAGCCCGCGCGCCCCCACGCCAAGAAACTGATTCCACCGCATCCCGATCGCCAGACATGCGACGTCGGCAACAAGCCAGACCAGGAAAACACGAAGGAGCAGTCTCCGGTTGTTCACAAGAATAGCTCCATGTACAGCGCGCCCGCGATCGGATTCGTGCAGTAGGGCGCGATCTCACGAAATCCGATTCTGCGGTACATTGCAACAGCATTTTGCATCACCGGCTCTACCGTGTCGAGGCGCATGCGATGGTAGCCGATCTGGCGGGCCTCGGCGATGATGCGGTCCGCGAGCGCACGGCCTAGACCTTTGCCGCGAAAGTGAGGACACAAGTATAGGCGCTTCATTTCGCAGATACTCGCTTCCAGCTTGTGGAGCGCTACGCAGCCCGCGAGTTCGCCTTCGTATTCGGCTAGCAGCAAGCGGCCTTCGGGCGGAGCGTAGCCGCCTGGGAGATCGGCGAGTTCTTTATCGAAGTTCTGAAAGCAGAGGCTGAAGCCGAGGGACTGGGCGTATTCAAGGAAGAGTTCGCGGGCTTGGGCAAGTTGAGCCGGGGATCCTGCCTGAGCAAACGCTAAACCCTTAACCGCCCTTCGACTTCGCTCAGGGCAGGCTCCGGACACAGAGGACACAGAGGGAAGCGGAGCTTCAGGTTCGGCTTTCATTCCTCTGTGTCCTCCGTGTCCTCTGTGGTGAAGAACTTGAAGTTATCCCATCAGCATGCCGCCGTTTACGTTCAGGACGTGGCCGGTGATGTAGGAGGCTTCGTCGGACGCGAGGAACGCTACGGCACTGGCTACGTCGTCTGATGTTCCAACCCGCCCCAGCGGGATCTGTTTGACGGCGGTCTGTTTGAATTCTTCGCTCAGCACCGCGGTCATGGCGGTTTCGATGAAGCCGGGAGCGATGGCGTTGCTCGTAATATTGCGGGAGCCGACTTCGCGGGCGATGGCCATGGTCAGGCCGATCAGTCCGGCCTTGGAGGCGGAATAGTTCGCCTGGCCGGCCTGGCCCATTTGGCCGAAGACGCTGGTGATGTTGATGATGCGTCCCCAGCGCTGTTTGAGCATGGAGGGGATGACGGATTGAATGCACAGGTAGGCGGAGGTGAGATTGGTTTGCAGGACCGCATCCCAGTCGGCGCGCTTCATGCGCATGACCAGTTGATCGCGGGTGATGCCGGCGTTGTTGACCAGGATATCGATTTTGCCGAACTGGGCGATGGCGGCTTTGATGGTTTCCTTGACTTGATTTTCGTCGGCGACGTCGAGGGCAAAGGCGGTGGCTTTGCCTCCGGCGGCGGTGATTTCGGCGACGAGTTCGTTGAGCTTTTCCTGATTGCGGGCGGCGACGGCGACGGTTGCGCCGTCTTTGGCTAGGCGGAGGGCGCAGGTGCGTCCGATGCCTTGCGAGGCGCCGGTGACGAAGGCTACGCGTCCTGAAAGGGACATGTAAGAATTCTCCCGAATGCTGGGTGAGTGTAGTGGACGCTGAATTATACGCGTGGCGAGGAGACGGCGAGAAAAAGCGGTCGAGATAGATTTGTCATCCCGAGCGAAAGCGAGGGACCTCGGTTTCCGCCCGTAGCGGCGCCAGGGATGGCGCAGGCAAGAACCCAGGTCCCTCGCTTTTGCTCGGGATGACACACTTTTTCTCGACGACCGGGTCAGAGACCCGGTCCCACACGAACCTTTGGCGGAAACTGAGCCCTCGGAAAACGCATTGCTAATCCACAAGGGCGCCGAGTAACATTCCAGCACTCATGCCACAGACTGCGACGAATGTGATCACGATGCCCGATCCCTCTAACAAGAACTCTTCCCCTGCGGACGCCGGGCACCGCTCGACGGCGCGTGCCTCGGCCGGGAACGCCGTGCCGATCGAGACGCCTGCCGAATCGCCTGCGAAAAATCCGGAGCCTTCGACCGAGGTGTTTGCCGTGTTCGGCGTCGAGCCGGAGATTCAGGCTTATGCCATGGCGAAGTATTCGCGGTCGTCGCTGTCGATGAAGGAGTCGCTGCGCGAGATCAGCACGCAGAAGGCGGAGAAATTTCTTAACACTTTTTATTTTCAGTATGGGCACCGGTCGATTGCCGATCTGGCGCATATTGCGCTTGCGGTTGAGCGGTTGTCGATTCTGGCGGCGATCGAAGTCGCCGACGAGCAGCGCTGGGATGGGCAGGAGCGGTCGACGCGCTATCAGGATTTCAAGAAGAGCGGGTACTACGTTCCCGAGTTTGGTTCGGATGAGGACGCGCGGAAACTCTATCGCGAGACGCTGGATTTTCTCTTTGCCGAGTATGAAGCGCTGTCGGCGCACATGACGCAGCATTTGATCAACATCACGCCGAAGCCCGCGGATATGAAGCAGGAGGCGTATGAGCGGACGCTGAAGGCGCGGGCGTTTGATATCACGCGCTATCTTTTACCTTTGGCCACCAACACCTCTCTGGGCGAGATCGTGAATGCGCGCACTTTGGAAATCCAGGTGGCGCATCTTCTTAGTCATACCCATAACGAAGTTAGGGTGATGGGCGAGTCGCTGAAGAAGGCGGCGACTGGGGCGGCTTACAACGTGAATGCGGAGTCGTTGCAGGATTTGGTTTCGCAGATTCGGGCGGTGAGTCCGGAACTGGGGGCGCGGGCCGAGCAGGAATTGCTGCGCGAAGTGCGAGTGGCTCCGACTTTGGTGAAGTATGCCGATCCGAATGAGTATGAGATGGCGACGCGGCGCGAGTTGCGGCAGGCGGCGCGGGAATTGATGGCCGACGAGCCGCTGGCGCCGTCGAAGGCGATTGTCGACTTGCTCGACGAAGAGCCGCTGGAAGTCGAGATTGCGACCACGCTGCTGTATGAGCACTCGCACCATTCTTATCGGCAAATTCGGCAGACGTTGCAGGTTTCGGGGGAGCGATATCGGCGGGAGATTATCGACCTGGGGCTGCGGCATCGCGGCAAGCACGATGAAATGCTGCGCGGATTCCGCGCGGGACAGCAGTTTCGCTTTGACATCTTGATGGATACGGGCGGGTTCCGCGACATGCATCGGCACCGGCGGTGCATCCAGGTCATGCAGGGATTCACCACGCAGCACGGCTACGAGATGCTGCTCGACGTGGAAGATGCGGGCGTGCGCGGGCGGTTCGACGCGGCCATGCTACGGGTGCAGGCGGCTGTCGAAAGTTTGGCTGCGCGCAAGACTCCCGAGGCGGAGGAGAATTCGCAGTATGCGATTCCGCTGGCGTTTCGCAAGCGGGCGCTGTTCAAGATGGATTTTGCCGAGGCGGTTTACATTTCTGAATTGCGGACCACGCCTGCGGGGCATGTTTCTTATCGCAATGTGGCTTATGCCATGTATGAGGCGGTGGCGCGAAAGTATCCGGCGCTGGCGAAGTATTTTCGCGTGCATGATGTAACGGCGCCGGTGGATTTGCTGCAGCGGTAGCCCCCAGAAATAAGCCAGCTCTTCTCTTGACGCTAACATTGCAACATTGTTACAATGTTCACTGTGGCCAGGATCTGGCCATGGGTTAAGAGGTGGCCAATGATGCCAACGATTCGCATTGACAATGAAGTTTGGAACTATTTGAAAAGCAAAGCGGCACCTTTCGAGGACACCCCGAACGACGTACTGAGGCGTGAGCTCAAAATCGTCGGAACACAACAGTCAACGGGGACGCCCGCCCGTAAGAGCAACGGTCGCACTCATCTCAGGCCGGAAAAGGATTACAGCTATCACGACATAACGGGATTTCGTCTGGAAGGATTTCATAAGGACGGCAAGTCCGCTCCCTGTCAGTCATATTCCGAGATGATGAAACTCCTGAGCAGCTATCTGTGGCTTCGGCACATGGATTCGTTCGCGAAGGTTGCCCTCGAACTTCACGGAAAGAAGAGACCATACTTCTCAAAGAATCCAGGGGATCTTAGAAAACCGCACAGGCTCGCGGCTAGCGATATTTTTGTCGAGACGAATTTGAGCGCTAACAATATCGTAGCCCTGATTCGCGTCCTGTTGGAGAAGTTGGGCCACGATCCGGACTCGCTAATAGTCGAACTTGCGAATTGACGGCTACTGTAAAGGGCACTCAAAAAGGTGCATCATGAGACTTAGCTTTCCGAAATCGGCCCTCCGCAATCTCAGAAATTCGAAAGAACTTTACCTCCACACGGAAGGCGCAGTGGATTGCGATGGCTCAGAATGTGGACGTGCCTTTTACGACTCTGAAGGCAAGTTGGAGCCGGTCGCTCCTCACTATCACCTGATTGCATTTGGAAGGTTCCCGGATGCGGGGCCGCGCTGTTATGCGATCGGCGGGGAATTGCCGGAAGATATCTATGAATCCGCGCACGGAGGCTAGTCACCTAGCTCCCTTGCCCTTGCTGGTGGTTTGTAGCAATCCCCAGATTTATCTTGATCCTGCCAGTCCGCACCCAGAATCTGGTCGAGAGCCAAACATGCGACGCACCGTTAAGATCGCTTCGGAAATCGACGCCAAGCTCTATCAAGAGCTCATTGCCGTGGCCAAGGAGAGCGGGCAGCCGCAGCGCTTTGTGCTCGAGCGGGCGCTGGACCATTACCTGCACAACGTCGTCCCTTCGCAACGGTTGGTCCGGCCTGAGGTTATGGCGGCCTATCGCGGCTCCAACGAAAAGTATCGCAAGCTATACAAGAAACTGGCCAAGTAGTGGCCCGCGCTACATACCGCGCTGCCCGATTCGGGACGATTTCCACCGTTATTATCTTGATTCGCCTTTTCTTCGCTTCGATCTGTATGTATAATTCGGCCAGATTGATTTTCACGCGGCGGGCTTGCGCTGCACTTCGATAAGGAGCCACTTCCATGGCGGATGAACGGGGCAAGGCGATTGAGATGGCGTTTGCGCAGATTGAGAAACAGTTTGGCAAGGGCTCGATCATGCGGCTCGGGTCGAAGGAAGCGATCGTCCCTATCGCGGTGATTCCGACCGGGTCGATCTCGTTCGATGCTGCGCTGGGCGTGGGGGGCTTTCCCCGGGGGCGCGTGATTGAAGTGTTTGGGCCGGAGTCGTCGGGCAAAACGACCATTACGCTGCAGGTGATTGCCGAGGCGCAGAAAACCGGGGGCATGGCGGCATTCGTTGACGCGGAGCATGCGCTCGATCCTGGCTACGCCAAGAAGCTGGGAGTTGACGTGGACAACCTGCTGGTTTCGCAGCCCGACTACGGCGAGCAGGCGCTGGAGATTACCGAAACGCTGGTGCGGTCCAATGCCATCGACGTGCTGGTGGTCGATTCGGTGGCGGCGCTGGTGCCCAAGGCCGAGCTCGATGGTGAAATGGGCGACAGCCACATGGGATTGCAGGCGCGGCTGATGTCGCAGGCGCTGCGGAAGCTGACAGGGACGGTTTCGAAGTCGCGCACCTGCCTGATCTTTATTAACCAGATTCGCGAAAAAATCGGCGTGATGTTCGGGAATCCCGAGACTACTACGGGCGGGAAGGCCCTGAAGTTTTATTCCTCGGTGCGGATTGATATTCGGCGCATCGCCGCCATTAAAGATGGAGACGTGGTCACCGGTTCGCGCACTCGCGTGAAGGTGGTGAAGAACAAAGTGGCGGCGCCGTTCCGCGAGGCGGAGTTCGACATCCTGTACGGGGAAGGCATTTCGCGGGAAGGCGATCTGCTCGACATTGCCTCGAACAACAACATCGTCGAAAAATCTGGCTCCTGGTACAGCTACAAGGGCGAACGCATCGGACAGGGACGCGAGAATGCCCGGCAATTCCTGAAAGACAACAAAGACGTCATGGCTAAGCTCGACACCGAGGTGCGGAAGGCGCTTGGTTTGACGCAGGGCCCGGCGCAACCGGCGGCCGCGGCTGCACCTACCGCAACACCCGCGGGTGCGCGGGTTACGACCATGCCCACGGCGGCTGAGCCGGTGAAGGCGCCGATCGTGGCGGCTAGACGCTAGAGCTTAAGAGCGGTTGTCATCCCGAGCGAGCGCGAGGGACCTGGGTTCTTGCTTGCGCCATGACGTTGGCCGGCGTCGGCAGAAACCCAGGTCCCTCGCGTTGCTCGGGATGACAATCGTTGGGGGCTGGGGTCTGCGTCCGTTCGGCCGTCCCTCCGAATTGCCATTCCGAGTCCGCCCGCATAAAATCTTCTCTTGCTTCTCTGCTGTTCAAAGTGTGAACCCACGGCCTTCCTGTGAGGACGATTGAATAAGGGAATCGCGGTCTATCCCGGCTCGTTTGATCCGCCCACCAACGGGCACCTCGATCTGATTGAGCGGGGCAGCAAGATGTTCGAACAGCTCGTGGTGGCGGTTTTGCGCAACTCGGAGAAGACTCCGATGTTCAGCCTGGTGGAGCGGTTGGAGATGCTGCGACAGCTCACCGCCGATTGGAGCAATGTGCGCATCGACACGTTCGAGGGCCTGATGGTGGAATACGCCAAGTCGATTGACGCCATGTGCGTGCTGCGCGGCATACGCGCCATCAGCGACTACGAATACGAACTGCAGATGGCACTCATGAATCGCAAGTTGGAGCCTACGCTCGAGACCGTCTTCATGATGCCGGCCGTCAAGTATTCCTACGTAAGTTCGCGGCTGGTACGCGAGGTGGCGCAGGCCGGGGGGCCAGTGAAAGATCTTGTCCCCGAGGTGGTGGAGCAGAAGCTGCGCGAAAAACTGGACCCCGCCTACAAGCTGCGGGACGCGCAGCTGATTGAAGTCCCCAGAAAAAGGAAGAAGAAGGCATGACTACGGCAACCACGGAAGCGCTAAGACTTACGGAAAGAATCAACCGCATCGAACCCTCCGCCACGATGGCAGTGGTGGCCGAGGCCGATAAGCTGCGCGCGCAGGGAATCGACGTGGTCGATTTTGGCGCGGGCGAGCCGCATTTCGCCACGCCGCAGCACATTAAGGACGCCGCGATTGCGGCGATTCAGGGGAATTTCACAAAATATACCGCAGTGTCCGGTACTGCTGAGTTGCGGGATGCGATTGTGCATCGGCATGCGACGGACTTCGATTCGGATTACCGGCGCGAGGAGGCGATCGCGTCAACTGGCGGCAAGCATGCGCTGTTTAATGCGATTCAAGTTTTGGTGGATCACGGCGACGAAGTGATTCTGCCAGTGCCGTACTGGGTTTCGTTCAAGGATATTGTGCGGTATGCGGGCGGAAATTGCGTTCTGCTGGAATCGGACGAGGCACAGGGTTTTCGCGTCACGCCGGAAATGGTGGCGTGTCTGATTACGCCGCGCACCAAGGCGATCATTCTTAACTCGCCGTCGAATCCGTCGGGCGCGGTGATGAGTCCGGAGGATATGACCGAGGTGATTCGGCTGGCGCATCAGCGCGGAATTTGGGTGCTGTCCGATGAGTGCTATGTGTATCTGAATTACACGGGTAAGAATTTTTCGGTGGGGTCGCTGCGCGAATTTAAGGAACGAGTGGTGGTACTGGGATCACTCTCGAAAACTTATGCAATGACGGGATGGCGACTTGGGTATGCGCTGGCGCCGGCGGCAGTGGTGAGCGCGATGTCGAAATTGCAGAGCCAGTCGACTTCGAATCCGACTTCGATTGTGCAGAAGGCTGCAGTGGCCGCGCTGAAGGGGCCGCAGGAGTGTGTGGAGCAGATGCGACTGGAGTACATCGAGCTTCGCGATCATGTGGTGACAGGATTGCGCTCGATTCCTGGCGTGAAGTGCACGATGCCGGAGGGGGCATTTTATGCTTACCCCAACATCTCATCGTTTCTTGGCCGGGGCGGGCTAAAGTCGGCATCAGACGTAGCGGGGCGGCTGTTGCGCGAAGTTCACGTCGCTACTGTTCCCGGCGAGGGCTTCGGCACAAGCGAACACATTCGCGTGTCTTATGCGACGTCGAAGGCTGAGTTGGATCGCGGCCTGGAGCGCATGCGGAAGTTTTTTGCGGGACTGTAATGTTGGCGGGTTGAGGCTTCGGATCATTAGGTTCGGCAGAGGCCGTTCCGTTTGCGAGCGGTCTTTTTTGTGGGCGCTGGTCTTGAATGGGAAATCTTTATCCATTGCTGATGCTTCCGGGATTTGATCCACGTCCGTGGGGCGCGCAGGATTTGTCGCCGATTTATCCCAATCACAAATTCGAAGAGAAGATCGGCGAGGCCTGGTTGAGTGGCGACGATTGCAAGGTCGCGAACGGGCCGCTCAAAGGCAAAACGCTTTCGCACTTAAGCGAGGAGTACCGGCGCGAATTGGTGGGCGATGCGGCGCGCGACCCCAAGCGGTTCCCGCTGCTGCTGAAGTTTCTGTTCCCACATGAGAAACTTTCCGTGCAGGTTCATCCCGATGACGCGCAGGCCGTGCGCGTTGGCCAACCGTGGGGCAAGACCGAGTGCTGGTACATTGCTCACGCGAAAACGGGAGCGCAGATTGCGTTGGGCCTAAAGCCGGGTGTTAGCGTGAAGGAGTTGGAAGAGGCGATTCATCAGAAGCGGGCTGAGGAAGTTCTCAACTGGATGAATGTTTATGCAGGGGACATGATCTATGTGGCCGGGGGCACGGTGCACACGCTGGGGCCGGGATCGGTGGTGGTGGAAACGCAGCAGCAGTCCGATACGACGTATCGCTTGTATGATTACGGGCGGCCGCGCGAGCTGCACCTGAAAGACGGGATGGCGGCGGTGAAGGAGAAAGTGAACTCAGGCAAGGTGGTGCGGCCGGCGCCGGAGCAGATGAATGGCGGCAGGAACCGGCATGCGCCGCTGGTCGGGGCCCCGTATTTTGTAGTGGATATGTTTGAGGCAAAAGATCCGCTGGAGCTTTCTACGCAGGACGATTCCGGGCGGAGTTCGGTGCAGATTCTGGTGGCGGTAGAAGGCTGCGGAGTGATCGAGGCGGCCGGAGCGGATCCTGTGACCCTGGCAAAAGGCGACGCGGTTGTCGTTCCTGCCAGTATGCGCAAGTTCGGCGTGCGGCCGCAGTGGGCGCTGGAGTTCTTACGGGCATATGTGCCGGGAAAGGTGCTGCCGGAGCCGGAAACAAGAATGTAGAAATTCATTTCAGATTGGAGATTTCAGATTGCAGATTTCAAACCTGGACTCGTTGAACGAGAGCCGGAATCTACAATTTACAATCTGAAATCTGCAATAGGAAATACGGAAGCCTTGTGGCGAAAAACTCGAACTTTTATCCCGTAATTCTGGCTGGAGGGCGCGGGACGCGCTTCTGGCCTTTGAGCCGGAAGAAGCGCGCCAAGCAGTTGCTGGCGCTCGACGGCAAGCAGACGATGATTCAGCAGACCGTCGCGCGCCTGTTGCCGCTGGCTCCGGCGAAAAAGTTCTGGATCATTACCAACGAGGACGGGCGTTCCGCAATCGCAAAGCAGCTTCCGAAGCTGCCGAAAGCGCAGATACTAGCCGAACCCGTGGGACGGAATACGGCTCCGGCGATTGGGCTGGCGGCATTTCTGCTGCTGCGGGAGAATCCAGAGGCGGTGATTGGACTGTTTCCTTCAGATCACGTTATCGGCGATGAGAAGCGCTACCGCGAGACTCTGGGGCGCGGGATCGAGATTGCGGCGGCGGGCGCGAACATCGTAGTGCTGGGAATCCGGCCGAATCGCGCGGAAACCGGATACGGATACATTGAGGTCGGAACCACGCCTAATGGCGGGGCCCTTCGCGTGCGGCGCTTCACCGAGAAGCCGGACTCGCAGAAGGCGGCGGAGTTTGTGGCTGCCGGGAATTACTACTGGAACAGCGGGATGTTTTTGTGGAGCGCGCGCACGCTGGTGGATGCGCTGTGGGAACATCTGCCAAAGACCGCTGCTCTGCTGGAGGAAATCGCTGCGGCATTCGGCACGCGCAAATTTGCCGCGATTTTTCGAAAGCTGTATTTCAAGTGTGAAAACATCAGCGTGGACTATGCGGTGCTTGAACCTCGCTCTGCGAAGGGGGAGCTGGCGGGGAACATCTTCTGTCTGCCGGCCGATTTTGGCTGGAACGATCTGGGCTCGTGGACGGCGCTGCACGAACATCATGTCGCCAAGAGTAGTCCGCCGGAAGGAAATTTAGTAGCGGGTTCGGGCGAGTTCCTGATGAACGCGCGCGGCAATTACATTTATGCTCCGGGAAAGTTTGTGGCGGCGGTCGGCGTAAATGATTTGGTGGTGGTGGACACGCCGGACGCTTTGCTGATTACGACCCGGCATCACGCGCAGGATGTGGGCAAGGTTGTGAAGCATCTGGACGAGAAGAAGCTGCATAAGCTGGTGTGAAAAACACGGTGATTAGTGATTAGTGGCCAGTCAGAATCCTATGGCGCAAGCGATTAAATTCGGAACCGATGGATGGCGTGGCATCATCGCCGATGATTTTACGTTCGACAACGTGCGCCGGGTTGCGGGCGCGATTGCCTCGTATGTAATGAAATACGAGGAGGCGCAACGCGGAGTGGTCGTGGGCTACGACACGCGCTTTGCGTCCGGGCGGGCGGCGCAGATCGTGGCTGAAGTGATTGCGGCGGCCGGAATTCCGGTGAAGCTGGCCAACGATTACACACCGACGCCTGCGGTTTCCTACGCGGTGAAACATCAGGGAGCGGCAGGTGGGGTGATGGTTACCTCAAGCCACAATCCGTGGAACTGGAACGGAGTGAAATTCAAGGGCAACTTTGGCGGGTCGGCTACGCCCGCGATCATGAAAAAGATCGAGGAAGAGCTGGCATCGGGTGTCGCGCCAAAAGGAAACCAGGCCGCTGTCGAGGAAGTCGATCTTAAGAAGGACTACATCGCCGCCGTCTGCGCGTTCGCCGACATGGACCTGATCGCGAAAACAAAGTTCAAGTTTGCGGTCGACGCCATGTATGGGTCTGGCCGCGGAGTTCTGAGTGGAATTTTTGCCGCCCGTGGAGTGCAGTACGTGGCGATTCGCGAGGAGCTGAATCCGTTGTTTCCCGGGATCAATCCCGAGCCGATTGAACCGCATATTGCGATGCTGCAGCAGACGGTGGTTCGCGAGAAATGTGACGCCGGGCTGGCCACCGACGGGGACGCGGATCGCATTGGCGCGGTTGCAGAAGATGGCAGCTTCGTGGATTCGCACAAGATTTTCTGCGTGCTGCTGCGCTGGCTGCTGGAGCGCAAGAAATGGCCGGGCGATGTGGTGCGCGCTTTCAATACCACAAGAATGCTCGACCGCATCGCGGCGAAGTATGGGCGGAAGCTGCACGAGACTTCCATCGGGTTCAAGTACATTGCCGATCTGATGATGGAAGGCAACATTCTGATGGGGGGCGAAGAATCGGGCGGCATTGGGTACTCGCGGTTTCTGCCCGAGCGCGATGGCGTGCTGAACTGCCTGCTGCTGGCCAATGTGATGGCGGAAGAAGGCAAGCCACTGGGGCAACTGGTGGCAGAGTTACAGCGCGAGTTCGGGGCACATTATTACGGGCGTCGCGATCTACACATTCCGGAAGACATGAAGCAGAATGCGATTCAGCGGGCGCGCGCAGAGGGTACGCAGACTCTGGGCCGCTACCGCGTGCTGAAGAAAGAGAATCTCGACGGGGTAAAGTTCTTCCTGGATGCTCCGACTAACGGAAATGGAGCGGAAGCATGGATGCTGTTCCGTGCGTCCGGGACGGAGCCGTTGTTGCGGCTTTACACGGAAGCTTCGTCGCCGGAGTTGGTCACTGAACTTCTAACCACGGCGGAGAGCTTCGTTCGGGACAGTGGTTAGTGGCTCGTGGTCAGTAGCCAGTTGGGAACTGGCTGGCGGCGCGTTTCGATAAGCATAAGCAAACATCATGGCAGACGATCCTAATCCGGCTCAGGTCGATTCGCCTGAGGCACGCCGCTACAACCGCATCCGGCGGTGGCTGGGAGTTGCGGATTTTGTGGTTGGGTTCGCGTTTCTCGTTATCTTACTGGTTACTGGGTGGTCGGAGTGGCTGCGGGACATGGCGTATCGTCTGGGATTTAAAAATTATTCGCTGTCACTTTTCATGTATCTGCTGCTGCTGCTGGTCATCAGCAAAGGGTTGGGCATGGGACTCGACTACTACGGGTTCACCCTGGAGCGAAGATTCAAGCTTTCGACGCAAAAATTCCGTTCGTGGATCTGGGATGAGACGAAAGGCTTTCTGGTCGGCCTGGTGATGGGGGGCATAGTCGTGGAGGTTTTGTACTTCACGATTCGGCAGTGGCCGCAGCACTGGTGGATCGTGGCCTGGGCGCTGTTCATGGGACTGTTTATCGTGCTGGCACAACTGGCGCCGGTGGTGCTGTTTCCGATCTTCTACAAGTTCGAAGCGCTCGATGATGAAGACCTGCGGCGGCGTCTGGTGGTGCTGAGCGAGCGCGCCGGGACGCGGGTGCGCGGAGTGTACCGCTGGAAGCTCTCGGAAAAAAGCAAGAAGGCGAACGCGGCGCTGACGGGGCTGGGCGCGACCCGCCGCATCATTCTGGCGGACACGCTGCTCGACAACTACACGCCGGAAGAAATTGAAGCGGTGCTGGCGCATGAGCTCGGGCACCATGTGCATCGCCACATTCTGAAAAGTATTTTCGTGCAGGCCGTGATCACGCTGATTGGATTTTGGGCGGCGGACTGGACTCTGCACTACGCGGTAGACCAGCGCTGGTTCGAGGAAATGTCGGACTTCGCCAACCTGCCGCTGCTGGCGCTGGTTTCAGTGGTGTTGTCGTTCTTGCTGATGCCGGCGCTCAACGCGTATTCGCGCTTCAACGAGCGGCAGGCGGATCGCTATGCTTTCGAGTCGATTGCCACAGTCGAACCTTTTATTTCATCCATGAACAAGCTGGCGGAGCAGAATCTGGCGGAGCGAACGCCTTCGAGGTGGGTGGAATGGTTTTTCCATTCGCATCCCGCGATCTCCAGGCGTCTGGCGGCTGCGAAGGAATGGGGCCGCAAGCAGGACATGAATCCGCAGGTTTGAAACTGCGGGGGTTTGAACTGCAGAGGTCAGCGTTTTCCCAGGATCTCGATCACGCGCTGCAGGTCTTCTTCCGTATCGACCCCTACGCTGTCATGCGGCGTTTCACCAACATAGATTGGGATACCGTTTTCAAGAAACCGCAACTGCTCCAGCCGCTCCGTTTTTTCGAGCGCTAACTCCGGCAATTTCACAAAGCGGTCTAGCGCAGCTTTGCGGTAGGCGTAGAGTCCAAGATGCTTGAAGTAGTGGGGCTGCACGCCGTCCCGATCAAAAGGGATGGTGGCGCGGGAGAAATAGAGCGCGCGTCCGTTGAGATCGGTGACCACTTTCACGGCATTGGGGTTCGGAATGTCGGCCTCGGCCGCCGGAGTCATCAACGTGCCCACTTGTGCGGCAGAATTTCCCATGACCTGCAGCAAGGTCGCAATGTGCTCGGGGCGGGTGAGAGGCTCGTCTCCTTGGACATTGATATACACATCGGCTGGTGTGCGGCCAGACACTTCATGCACTCGCTCGGTTCCGCTGCGGTGCGTAGGCGCAGTCATTTGCGCGTTCCAGCCGTGGTCGCGGCAGACTTGCAGGATTTCTTCGGAGTCGGTGGCGATGAGAACTTCCGCCAACAGCGGCGACGAGCGTACTGCTTCGTAGACCACGCCGATCAGCGGCTTGCCCGCAATTTCGCGCAGCATCTTCCGCGGCAGACGCGTGGAGGCAAGACGGGCGGGGATAACGGCGATCGCTTTCATGAACGTTGCGGACGTTTGTTAGTTGATCATCGTGAATCGATCAGTATGAGTTGATCATGTTATTGATCATCGGCTCGCACCTTCCAGCTTGGTTATTGGATGATAACCATGTTCATGCTCCAGGGTGTGAGAGTCAGGGTCAGAGGCAGGGTCTGCGCGCCCATGCTGATAGTAGTTGGCGGGGCCCAGGTGCTCGTCCCTACCGGGTCCGGCGGAGTGCCGGTTGGCGAACCCGACAGGTCGTAGATGGCTTTGTCGTAGGTGGTGACGGTCACCTTGGAAGATGAGGTCTCGCCGGAAAGTGTGATTGTGACCGGCTGTGCAAGGTTTTCGTTGTCGTTGAACAACAGCACGGCTGTGCCGTTGGGGTTGGTGGCGGCGTAGGCGCGCACGTCAGTTGGGTCGCCAGCGACGGTCGTCGTAAGCGCTGTCTGGCCGTTGACGTCCATCTGGCTGAACAGCTGAAACGCGACCGCCGTCGGCGACATGGTGCCGACGGAACCCGCGCCCGGACAGGTGGGATCTTCTGTCGGTCCGTCGGAGAAAACATTGTAGGCTCCGAAGTCCTGCCACCCGTAGACCGACGTAGTATCGTTTCCGTTGGTGCCGTTGCAGTTGCCGAAGCCAATCCACCAGGTCAGGCGCGAGACTCCATCGTTCATCATCTCGCCCAGTACCTGGCCGGCATATAAGCCCTGGGTAATCGACCAGCTCTGCTTGCCCGGATTGGTGTAAGCCCCTCCGATCTCGCCTACGTAAATGGGCGTGTCCGGAGTCCCCCACATGGCCAGCTCCGACCTGAGGGTGTTGATATTCGTGGTCAACTGCTGCGCCGCTTGCTGCACGATGAACGTGTCGCTTTCCTGGCCCGGCGCCTCCGGATAATAGTGATATTCCACGAAGTCATAGGATCCTTTGGCATTGGCCAGCACGGTGTTGTCCCATCCGTTGGCCGTGTTATCCGCGTCCACCACAACACCGACCAGCGTGTTTGGGCTGGCCGTCTTGATCGCATTGTAGAAACCGTCTGTTCCCACCACTGCGGCGGCGTAGATGGTGGGGTCGTTGGGAGTGGAGTGAAGGTCGTATTCCCAGCTCCCATACTCCTCGTTTCCCACCGTCATGTGGCTCGGGGTGATGCCGGCTTGCAGCGCGGCCGTGGCCCAGGCGGCAGCCTCGCTGGGTTCGCCGCCCGTGGTGCAAGTTGGGTCTGACCCGTAATTCGCCGTCAACGCCACATCGAGGTGCGCGGGAACGGCCATGTCATTGACGAAATTCGTAAACGTGTCATTCGGGTCGGCGTAGCCACCATCGCACAGAGTATTGGTCTCCCAGTGGTAGAGGTCGGAGTCCGATCCGCCCGGCCAGCGCACCTGGGTGATGCCGGCGGCCTGGAAAGCATCCACAATTGCGGTCTGATTGGTCACCAGGTCGTACCAGACGGCCATGTTCATTCCCAACAGCTTGTTGGTTACGGCGGGGCCGCTGATCGGCATTTCCACCGTCACCGAGCTAACGGTGGCTGAGGCTACCGTTACCACAGTTGCCGCAGCGATCGCTGTACCGCTGGCATTGGTCACGGTGAGGATGTAGGTGGTCGTCACCGTCGGGCTCACGGTCACGCCCGCGCCGCTGGTGGCGGTCAGACTGCCCGGAGTGATGACGCCGGTGCCGTTCGCAAAGACTCCGGTCAGAGTCGCGCTGGATCCTGTCGTAATGGTTGTCGAACCTGCGGCGAAGCTGGTGATCGTCGGCGCAGGGTTAACGGTTACCATGGCCGTCGCAGTCACCCCAGCGCCACTCGTGGGAGTAACGGTCAGCGTGTATGTGGTGGTCGTCGTGGGATTCACGGTTACGGCTGTACCGCTGGTGGCTGGAAGATTGCCGGGAGTGATGACGCCGGTGCCGTTCGCGAAGACTCCGGTTAGAGTGGCGCTGGATCCATTTGTAATCGAGGTGGGATTCGCGGTGAAGCTGCTAATTGAGGGCGGCGGAGGTGTTGGGGTGCTCGACGACCCGCCGCCGCAAGCGGTCAAACCTGCCAAGCCGAGGCTGAGAGTCATGGCCAGCGGAGCTAGAACAAGAAGACGTTTCATGGGGTTCCCCGTATCTTGGTCAGGTAGAAGCCAGCGCCGCTGCTTTCGCGTACTGCCGGTTAAGCCCAAGAATTCTATCCCGGGAATTGGGGTTGCAACAAGTTTGATCTGATGATCGTGGGTGAACTTTGCTCGGTCGACTGGGTTTGACCTATTGCGCGGGCGCTCTTAGAATTAAAAATTGGACGCAACACAGCGACGTGCTGGTTGTCTCCGTGCTGCGAGTGCCTGGGCCGTACCTGGCGGCAAAGTTCCTTTCGCGCATCCTTCCCGATTTGCAGGCAAGTGGCGGCGTAGCTCAGGTGGTTAGAGCGACGGTCTCATAATCCGTAGGTCGTAGGTTCGAGTCCTACCGCCGCCACCAGATTCCAGCAGGTCCTTCGCGTTGCTCAGGATTTCCCAGCGGGCTCCCACTTCGCTCACGTCCGCTAACCGGCTCAAGTTCGAGTCCTACCGCCGCCGGATTTCAAAACGACAAATCTTCAGCGCAAAACAAAACGTCCCAGACTCATTGAGTCATGGGACGCATGTCGAACAGCCCTCCCCCGAAGTCTGCTCAAGAACAGAGTAGCTTTGGAGGCGATACTTGGGAATGGCTCTAATGGGCTATTGCTGAAGTGATTAATGCGCAGTCATTTTCAACCCGAGCATGGCGAAGGTTTGCTGGCAGGGATTAACGGGGCAGGCGCACTCAGAGTACGACCGAGCGGCCAAACCTGTAGTGAGGGAGATGCTGGCGTAGGACGGAATACGAACTCCCACGACTTGGAGCGCTTCTTCTTTTGTTGCCCGCGACGAAAGAAGAAAAGAAAAGAAGAGGGGAACGTTCGTCACGCCGCGCCCCGGCGCAGCGGAGTTCTGTTTGCCAAGCATCGATGATTTTGAAATAAACTAGAATATGCAGGCGCGAGTGGTCGGGCGCAGCGGAGTGAGTACATGGACGGCCTTGCGGGCGGTCGTACCGGAGAGGTCGCGAGCAGCGCGAAGATTGAAGAAATCGACATCCTCTGGATGACGGCGGGACTGGGCTGCGACGGAGACACCATTGCGATGACCGGCGCCACGCAGCCGAGTATCGAAGATATTGTGACGGGCGCTCTGCCCTGGATTCCGAAGGTCAAGTTCTACAATCCTTTTCTGGCGTACGAAAACGGGGAGGAATTTGTCCGGCCGTTCCGCGAAGCGGCCGAGGGCACATCGGAAAGGCCGTACATTTTAATAGTTGAAGGGTCCATACCGAACGAGAATAACAAGACTGAAGGATACTGGGCTTCGTTCGGAACCGATCCGTTGACGGGGCAGCCGATTACGACATGCGAATGGATTGACCGGCTCGCGTCTAAGGCGTGGGCCGTTATCGCGGCTGGGACCTGTGCGACCTACGGTGGAATTCATGCGATTGAGGGAAATCCTACGGGCTGCATGGGGCTGCCGGATTATTTGGGTTGGAAATGGAAATCGAAGGCGCAGATTCCGATTGTGTGTGTTCCGGGATGTCCTGTGCAGCCGGACAATATGATGGAGACGATTCTCTATCTTCTTTACATGACGAGCGGGCGAGCGCCGATGATCTCGCTGGATGAGGCGCTGCGTCCGACCTGGCTGTTCGGCAGCACATTGCACGAAGGATGCGATCGCGGCGGATATTACGAACAGGGCGAGTTTGCCGAGGAGTACGGATCGCCGCTGTGCATAGTGAAACTGGGATGCTGGGGGCCCGTGGTGCAGTGCAACGTGGGCAAGCGGGGATGGATGGGCGGAATTGGCGGATGCCCGAACGTGGGCGGCATTTGCATTGGATGCACGATGCCGGGCTTCCCGGATAAATTCATGCCGTTCATGAACCAGCCTCCAGGGTCGCTGCTGTCGGCGCAGGCAGTGCAGACTTATGGCCGGGCGATTCACGCGCTCCGCAGGTTCACGCAGACATCTCTCAATAAAGAGCCGAATTGGAGAAGCCGAGAGAAGAAGCCACCGTCTCTATAGTGAGTGGATGAAGTTGGGAGTGTCGTTCGATGAACAGGTTCTGGAAAGCCGGCGACGGTGAAGCGACGAACGGGGCCGACTCTTCGCGCGTGTCGTCAGTCGCCACTTCAATCGCCACTTCAGTCGCGTCTTCCGTTCCGGAAGATGCGGAGCTCAGCCCGGCGGATGCGGAATCCATTCTGAGCGGGCTTGCCAACACATATCTCGGCGCCAACGACATCGTCGAAGCTCTGGGTTCGGTTCATCATTTTGTCGAGAGGCTGGATCGTGCTTCAGTTTCCGACGAACACGTGCCGAATCTGGAAGCGAAATACCGCGCCTTGGTGGAGCAACTGCCAGCGGTCGTGTTCATGGCGTATCTGGACCGCGGCATTGGCGAGGCGTACGTGAGCGCGCAGATCGAAGCTACGCTGGGGTTCTCACAGGCCGAGTGGCTGGAGGATCCGGTGTTGTGGTACCGGCAGGTGCATCCCGAGGACAAGGGCCGTTGGAGCAAGGAAGCGGCTGAGATGTTTCTGTCGGGCAAGCCGTTGCGGTCGGCCTACCGCGTGATCGCGCGCAATGGCCAGGTGATCTGGTTTCATTGTGAGGCTCGGATGATCCGGCATCCGGACGGGCGTCCGTGGTTTATTCATGGAGTTGCATTTGACATTACCGATCTGAAGCGCACCGAAGAAGCGCTGGAAGACGAACGCAACGTGGTGTCGGGAATTCTCGACACCGTCGGAGCGTTGGTGGTGGTGCTGGATCGCGAGGGCCGGATTGTCCGCTTGAATCGAGCTTGTGAACAGATGACGGGCCAGTCGATCGAACAGGCGCGAGGACAGCGGGTTTGGGATCTGTTCGTGGCTCCGGAAGAAAAAGAACAGTTTCAAACCATGTTCCAGCAGACCTGCGACCTCCAGTCGCGCACCGAGTACGAAAGTTCATGGGTGGCCGGCGACGGAACTCAACGGACGATCGCCTGGTCGGCGGCGGTGCTGCCCGCCGCCAAGCAGATGCCCATGTATGTGATCGCTTCGGGGATTGATGTGACTGCGCAGAAGCGGGCGCAGGTCAGGTTTCGAGGTTTGCTGGAAGCGGCACCTGATGCGGTGGTGGTGGTGAACCAGAAGGGAAGAATTGTTCTGGTGAATGCGCAGGTAGAGAAATTGTTTGGCTATCCGCGACAGGAATTGTTGGGGGAAGAGATCGAAAAGCTAGTGCCGCAGCGGTTGCGGGGGAATCATGCAACGGATCGGGCGAATTTTTTTGCGGAGCCGCGGGTACGGCCGATGGGCGCGGGTCTGGAACTGTACGCATTGCACAAAGACGGACACGAGTTTCCGGTGGAGATCAGCCTCAGTCCTCTGGAAACTGAAGAAGGGGTGCTGGTGTCGAGTGCGATCCGCGATATCAGCGAGCGCAAGCGGCTGGAAAAAACCATCCTTGAAATCAGCGAACGGGAGCAGCGTAGAATCGGGCAAGACCTGCACGACGGATTAGGGCAGCACTTGACTGGCATTGCATTCCTGACGAAGGTACAGGAGCGGAGGCTGGCCGAGAGTCAGAGTCCGGAGGCGGCCGATGCGGCCAAGATCGTTCAGTTAGTCAACGATGCGATCCGGAAGACGAGGGAACTGGCGCGAGGCCTGAACCCTGTGGTTTCGGATGCGCATGGATTGATGTCGGCCTTGCGGCACTATGCAACCGAAATAGAAGATCTTTTCGGGATCGCGTGCCGCTTCCATTGTGAAGAGGCAGTATTGATTCACGATGCCCCGATGGCAACACACCTCTACCACATTGCACAAGAGGCGGTGAATAATGCCATCAAGCACGGCCGCGCCAAAAACATATTGATTCGGCTGTCTGCGGACGAGCGTCGGGGAACGCTGATGATCAGAGATGACGGAGTGGGAATCGAGCGCCCTCACGCCCCGCATGCAGGCGTGGGGCTGCACATCATGAATTATCGTGCCGGCATGATCGGCGGAAACCTGGAAGTGCATCGCGAGCAGCCGCGAGGAACGGCGGTGACTTGCCGATTCCCGATCACCATCGGCAACTGAGGCAAAGGACAATCGATGAACCAGAGTGGCATCGCAGCGAAAAAGAGCAGGGTCTTCGTGGTAGACGATCATCCCATTGTGCGCCAGGGATTAGCATTGCTGATCAACCGCGAGTCGGATCTCATGGTGTGCGGCGAAGCGGAAGACGCGCAGACGGCGGTGCAAACGGTCGCGACCTCGAAGCCCGATATTTTGGTGGTCGATATTTCTCTGAACGGGCCCGATGGTTTGGATCTGCTCAAGGATATCCGAACGAGGTATCGGGAACTGCCGGTTCTCATCCTCTCCATGCATGACGAGTCGATCTATGCAGAGCGCGCGCTGCGTGCCGGCGCCCAGGGTTACATCATGAAGCAGGAAGCGACAGAGAAAGTTCTGGTCGCTTTGCGGCGCATCCTGAGCCGCGAAATTTATGTCAGCGAGCGAATCGCGAATCGGATGCTACAACGCTACATCGGCGGGTCGAACACGGGCAGGCCTTCGTCGATCTCAGACCTAACGGACCGGGAACTCGAAGTCTTCCGTTTGATCGGCGAAGGGCACTCCACGCGGCAGATCGCGGAAGAACTTCACATCAGCGTGAAGACGGTGGAGTCCTACCAGGCGCACATCAAAGAAAAACTCTCTCTGCGCAGCGCTCGTGAACTGGTACAGCATGCCATCCAGTGGAGCACCAGCGAAAAGAGTTTCTGAAAAGCTAAGTGAACGAGATTCTGAATGCCTCTTGGCGCTTTCGGCGGCTAACACCGCTTGCGACCGCGCCCAATAAACCCCTAAGAGCGTAGGGCATTTCCTGAGTTATATGCCGGACTTTCTACGGACAAGAAACGAGGCTGTGCCTGCTTGTGTGTTGAATCAATTTCAACGATTCTGGCTATCGACATTTTCGTGGATCAGGTGTACAACATTTCCACGGATTTTCCTCGCACTAAGTCTTAATTTTTGTTGCGCGCGCCAGCGCGATCTTCCCAGGTCCCAAGGCGCACGAAATGAATGGGCCAACGAAACAACTGCAATTTGAAAAGGAGACCGAACCATGGCAACGGAAACAATTCCGTATGGTCGCGTCACGCAGCATCCCCCCGCAGTTTCTGAGGTTCACATAGTCTGGATCACCGCCGGACTGGGCTGTGACGGAGATTCCGTTTCAATTACCGCGGCCACTCAGCCCAGCATTGAAGATGTACTGCTGGGAGCCATTCCGGGGCTGCCCAAGGTTCATCTGCACAATCCGGTGCTGGCCTATGAGAACGGCGACGACTTCCTCAAGTACTGGTACTTAGCGGAAGAGGGCAAACTGGAACCGTTCGTTCTGGTGGTGGAAGGCTCGATTCCAAACGAAAAAATAAAGAAAGAAGGATATTGGGCGGCCCTTGGGACTGATCCCAATACTAAGCAGCCCATCACGACCAACGAATGGATCGACCGCCTTGTGCCCAAGGCGACGGCAGTCATCGCGTGCGGCACGTGCGCGACCTATGGCGGGATTCATGCCATGGAAGGCAATCCAACTGGAGCCATGGGGCTTGCGGACTACCTGGGATGGAATTGGTCGTCGAAGGCCGGGCTGCCGATCGTGAATGTTCCCGGATGCCCGGTGCAGCCGGACAACTTCATGGAGACTGTGCTCTACCTGCTCTATCAGGTGGCGGGACGCGCGCCCATGATTCCGCTGGACGCTCAGTTACGACCGACGTGGTTGTTTGGAAAGACCGTGCACGAGGGCTGCGATCGCGCTGGCTATTACGAGCAGGGAGATTTCGCCGAGAGTTATGGCTCGCCTAAGTGCATCGTGAAGCTGGGCTGTTGGGGGCCAGTAGTCAACTGTAACGTACCCAAGCGCGGCTGGATGGCGGGGATTGGCGGTTGCCCGAACGTTGGCGGCATTTGCATTGGGTGCACCATGCCTGGCTTCCCTGACAAGTTCATGCCTTTTATGGATGAGCCACCGGGCGCGAAGATCTCTTCCGCGGCTGTGGGCGCGTATGGGCGTGCCATCTCTATGCTGCGCACGTTGACCCAGGCAACCTGCAACAAGGAGCCAAAGTGGCGGCATTCGCGGGCTGAGCTGACGACGGGTTACCACCCGAGGTCGTATTAGCTTACCAATTTTAGGATCACCCATTAGGCCGACCTATTAGTTCAACCCAAGATCCATTGAGACCGCACTAACGAGACCCACTAAGAGGAGCGATTCGACATGAGCACGATTACTGCGCCAACCAAAGAGTCCGCTACCAAGGGTAAGAATCTCGTCGAGATGAACTGGGACCCGATAACGCGCATTGTGGGCAGCCTGGGCATCTTCACCAAGATCGATTTCGCGAATCATCAGGTAGCAGAGTGCCACAGCACGTCGTCGATTTTCCGCGGCTACAGCATCTTCATGAAGGGCAAAGATCCGCGCGACGCTCACTTCATCACCAGCCGCATCTGCGGCATCTGCGGGGATAACCACGCCACCTGCGCCACCTACGCACAGAACATGGCTTTCGGAGTTCGCCCTCCGGCGATGGCCGAGTGGATCGTGAATCTCGGAGAAGCAGCCGAGTACATGTTCGACCACAATATTTTTCAGGACAACCTGGTCGGCGTGGACTTCTGCGAACAGATGGTGAAGGAAACCAATCCCAAGGTTTGGGCGAAAGCGCAGACCACGCTGGCGCCGCATTCCAATCTGCATGGATTCCGCACAATCGCGGACATCATGACCGCGCTTAACCCGTTTACGGGAACGTTTTATCGCGAAGCGCTGGTAATGAGCCGCATGACGCGCGAAATGTTCTGCCTGATGGAAGGTCGGCATGTGCATCCTTCCACGTTGTATCCGGGCGGCGTCGGGACGGTTCCGACCATCCAGCTATTCACCGACTACATTGTGCGCCTGATGAAGTATGTCGAGTTCATGAAGAAGGTTGTCCCGCTGCATGATGACCTGTTCGACTTCTTCTACGACGCTCTACCGGGTTACGAAGAAGTGGGACGGCGGCGCGTGCTACTCGCCTGCTGGGGTTCGTTCAACGATCCCGACCATTGCGATTACACCTACAAGAACATGACGGATTGGGGCCGCAAGATGTATGTGACGCCCGGGGTGGTGGTCGACGGCAAATTGGTGACGACCGATCTGGTCGACATCAATTTAAATATCCGCATCCTACTGGGCAGTTCCTACTACGACGACTGGAAGAATTCCGAGACGTTTGTGAAGACTGATCCGCTGGGCAATCCGGTAGACAAGAATCATCCCTGGAACCAAACAACGATCCCTCGGCCGCAGAAACGTGATTTCGGAGGTAAGTACACGTGGGTGATGTCGCCGCGGTGGCTTGACAAGCGTACGGGCGACCACCTTGCGCTTGACACCGGCGGCGGGCCGATCGCCCGTCTCTGGGCGACAGCGCTGGCTGGACTAGTGGACATTGGGTACATCAAGTCCACCGGAAGCAGCGTGAAAATGTATCTACCCAAGACCACTTCGCTTCCCGAAGTTGAATTTGAGTGGAAGATTCCGAAGTGGAGCAATGCGATTGAACGCGACCGCGCGCGTACCTACTTCCAGGTCTATGCGGCGTGCGCCGCGCTTTACTTCGCGGAGAAAGCGCTGGAAGAGTTGCATTCCGGCCGTACGAAAACCTGGAACGAATTTAAAGTTCCCGAAGAGGCCATTGGGTGCGGCTTCCACGAGGCAGTGCGCGGAGTTCTCTCGCATCACGTCGTGATCCGCAAAGGCAAGATTGCGAACTATCATCCTTATCCTCCTACGCCCTGGAATGCCAATCCGCGCGATATCTATGGCACGCTGGGTCCGTACGAGGATGCGGTACAGAATACGCCGATCTTTGAGGAAAACGGGCCGGAGAAGTTCAAGGGGATCGATATTATGCGAGCGGTGCGGAGTTTCGATCCTTGCCTGCCTTGTGGCGTGCATATGTATCTGGGTAATGGTAAGGTGCTGGAGACAAGACATTCGCCGATGTTTGGTCTTCAGCCGTAGATGGCTATTAGTTTGAATGAGCGGAAGCGTTCTGCCTGAGGTAAGATCGGTTGTAAGTGGCGGCTGCTTCCGCTCTTTCCATCATAAGTGGCGTCATTAGTCGCGAGGGAGGATTGTGGTCGACGAAAAGGACTTCCAGCAGCGAGTACAGAAGATCGGCGGTCTGGTGCATGACCTGGAAACCATTGCGGATCCTGCGGTGCGGGCCGCCGCGAAGGAACTGGTGCAACTGTTGATGGACTTGCACGGGACCGGCCTGGAACGAATATTGGAAATCGTGTTTCAGTCGGGCGAGTCCGGTTCGCGGATCATTGACGATCTGGGTCAAGACCAGCTGATCAGCAGCTTGTTGGTTCTGTACGGGCTGCATCCGGACGAATTGCAGACGCGAGTCGAGCGGAAGTTGGGTCAGATTGTGTCGAAGCTCCACAAGATAGGCGCGGAAGCGAAATTGGTCAGTGTCAGCGGCGGTGATGTTCGCGTGCGAGTCCGGGTAGACGGCCACGGCTGCGGGTCGACGAGCCGGACCGTGCAGGCCACGGTGGAAGAGGCGCTATATGAGGCTGCTCCAGACATGACATCGCTGGTGGTCGAGGGTCTGGAGGAGCCGGCCGACTCCGGTTTCATCGCGATCGAGAAGTTGCTGGGATCGGCGACGCAGGCCGCTGCCCCGCTTCCGAGTTCCGCAACGATTCATTCGACCGTGACTCATCCGGCCATGATTCATCCGACCAGGTCGCTCGGCAGTGAAGGCATGGACTGAGAGTTCCCGTGATTCGCGATCACAATCATGATGAAAACGGAACAGCTTCGCGAAACTTCTCAAGCCTTCGAGAGTCTACGGCAGTTCGCCCGCAAGCCGCCGCGGCAGGTGGAGAAGTGCGAGATGTGCAGCGCTGAATTGCGATCAGAGCATGCGCACCTGATTGAAGCAGCGCAACGCCGGCTGCATTGCGCTTGCGATGCCTGCGCCATGTTGTTCAGCGGACAGGCTGGAACAAAATACAAACGCGTGCCCCGCGACATAAAACTGCTGGCGAATTTTCAGATGACCGACGCCGAGTGGGACGGCCTGCTGATTCCCATCAACCTTGCCTTTTTTTTTCAGAACAGTGTCGACTCGCGCGTGAGCGCCTTGTATCCCAGTCCGGCGGGGGCGACCGAGTCGCTGCTGCCGCTGGAGTCCTGGAGCAGGATTGTGCAGGCCAACCCGGTGCTGAACCAACTCGAATCCGATGTGGAGGCGTTGCTCGTCAATCGCGTTGGGCAGTCGCGGGGATCGGCTCCGGCGGAGTATTACATTGTCCCGATTGATGCGTGCTACAAGCTGGTCGGCTCGATTCGCATTCACTGGCGCGGCTTGTCGGGAGGAACAGAAGTGTGGCAGGAGATCGGCAACTTCTTCTCCGACCTACGGGCCAGAGCGCGAGTTGCAGCTGAGGAGACGCATGCCTGATCTGAGTTTCAAGATCGATGGCGCGGAGGTGGTCAAATTTTCGACTACTCCTCTGATTACGTTCAAATTGCGCGTGAGCAATGCCGATCCGGCGGAAATCATTCACTCGGTCGCTCTGCGTAGCCAGATTCAAATCGAAGTCACGCGCCGGCGATATACGACTGAAGACCAGGAGAAGCTGCGCGATCTGTTTAGCGCCGCCGACCGCTGGAGCCAGACGCTGCGTAACCTGCTGTGGACTCACGTCAACGTGAACGTGCCTCCGTTTCAGGGTTCCACGGTGGTCGATCTTCCTGTGCCGTGCACGTTTGATTTCAACGTGGGCGCAACCAAGTATTTTCACGGGCTCGGGGATGGCGATGTGCCTCTGTGCGTAATGTTCAGCGGCACGGTTTTTTATTCGGCTGCAGGAGGACAGATGCAGGTGTCGCCGATTTCCTGGGAGAAGGAAACGCGCTTCAGCATGCCGGTGAAGGTGTGGCGCGAAATGATGGATTCGTATTATCCCAACACCGCGTGGTTGTGCCTGCGCCGCGACATTTTCGAGCGAGTGTATGACTATAAAGTCCGCCACGGGATTCCCACGTGGGAACAGGCGCTGGAGAGCATGCTGCAGGCGGAAGAAACGGTGCGCTCATGAATCTCGCGCGGGCGGATCAGATTGCGAAGACCGTGCTTTATGAAGGTTATATGTTGTATCCCTATCGGCCGTCTTCGGTGAAGAATCGGCAGCGCTGGAATTTTGGAGTGGTGTATCCGCGGGCCTACAGCGAGGCGCAAGGGGGCGAAGAGGCTTGCAGCATGCGGACCGAGTGCCTGGTCTCGGGGAGCGCGGAAACGAGCATCGAGGTGAAACTGAGGTTCCTGCATTTGCAGACGCGCTCGGCGCAGACATGCTCTGTGCAACCCGCGGCTGATGTTCGGAGTGATGTTCGGAGTGATGTTCGAACCGGGTCTCTTCCGGATGGCTGGCAGGAAGCTGTGGAGCGGGAAGTCAGCGTGCCCGAACTCGCGATCGCAGCTCTTCTCAGAGGGATGACGTCCGCGTTCGCGTTTCCGTCGCAGCTGCGGGTTGAATCCGAGCGCGATGGCATGATCGAGCACCGGCAGGAAGCGGTTGAGGGCAGGATCGATGTTTCGGCGGAGAGCGTTGGCGAAGATCTGTTCCGGCTCAGCGTTCATGTGCAGAATTTAACGCCGATGGAATTTCCGGCTGCGAACCGCGACGCGGCGCTTATGCAGTCTCTGGTTTCCACCCATACGATTCTTGGCGTCACAGGAGGCGCATTCGTTTCGCTGCTTGAACCTCCGGCAGAAGTGCAGGAACTGGTCGCCGACTGTAAGAACGTGGGCGCGTGGCCGGTGCTGGTGGGGGAACCAGGGCAGCGGGATACTCTGCTGGCTTCGCCCATCATTCTTTACGATTATCCGCAGATTGCTCCCGAGAGCGTTGGCGATCTGTTCGATGGAACAGAGATCGACGAGATTCTCTCGTTGCGGATCATGACGCTGACTGACGAGGAGAAGCGCGAGATTCGCGAGTCCGATGACCGGGCGCGCCAGATTCTGGAGCGGACCGATGCCATGCCCGTGGAACAGTTCATGAAACTGCACGGCGCTGTACGAGGTCTGCGCCCACTCAAGGAGAACGTTTCATGAACGAGTGGGAATGGCAATTGCTGGAAGACAAGACGACCGTGGACCGGCTGATCGTCGACGGCGTGGAAGTGCGGGTGGGAGATCGCGTGCGTCTGCGCCCCCGTAAGGGCGGCGATGTGCTCGACATCGCACTGGCCGGGCAAATCGCCGTTGTCGAGAGTATTGAGCAGGACTACGAAGGCAAGAGTCATGTCTGCGTGGTGCTGGATGACGATCCCGGGAAAGACTTGGGGATGCTGCGGCAGCCTGGGCATCGATTTTTCTTTGATGAGGGAGAAGTCGAGCCCTTGCCGACGGAAGAGGCTCGGCCGCAAACTCCGGTGCAACCGGCGCGCATACTGGTGGCGGGGATCGGGAATATTTTTCTGGGAGACGATGGATTCGGGGTTGAAGTGGCGAAGCGTTTGTCGGCTCAGGAGTTGCCTGCCGGTGTGCGAGTCATCGATTTTGGCATCCGAGGTTTTGATCTGGCTTACGCGCTGCAGGACGGGTATGAAACGACCATCCTTGTGGACGCGTATCCGCATGGGCAGGCGCCGGGCACGGTTTCCCTCGTTGAGCCTGACCTAAGCAAGCTGGATGAACCTCAGCAAGGCGAACCACAGGAAAACGGCCCGCAGCAAAGCGTCGTCGAAACGCACGGCATGAACCCGCTGAACGTGCTGCGGATGGCCTCGACGATGAACGGCGGGCTGAAGAAAGTCCTGTTGGTTGGTTGTGAGCCCGCCACTTTTGGAGGCGAAGAAGGGCATATGGGATTGAGCGAAACCGTCGCGGCGGCGGTGGACGAAGCGGTAAAAATGGTAGCTTCCGTGGTCGAAAAAATTCTACAGAAGCAGGCGTAGGACATCAACCAGGAAATCAGTGAGCTCATTTCGAAAGGAGACTATTGTGGCAGAAAACAACAACCACTCCGATTCAGCAACTGACAAAGATACTTTGTACATGCTCGGCGGCGTGGCTTGCATTGTGTTTGGCGCCGGGCTGATTCTTTCCAACCCCATCGTTCGGCGTTACCTGGGGCAGATGGGGGTGGGAAGTCTAGTACAAGGCGCGTTGCCTGACTTAGACCGCTACATAAAATTGCGATCGATGTAAGGCTGCGCGCGGGTGGGGCCCAATTTCTGGGCGAGAAAGGGGGACTTTCACCGTCGACCTTGAAGTATGCTTTGGCGGTGCGAACGACAGATGACATCGCAGAACGAGGCAATGGTTCGATATGCGATTGACCCGAGGGCGAGTCAATTTACGGTACAGGCATTTGCCAGCGGGTTGATCTCGTCGGTAGCTCACAGCCCGAAGATCGCGATTCGGGGATACACGGCCAACGTAACTTTTGTTCCGGGAACGCTGGCCGACGCGAAGCTGAAGGTGGTGGTCAAGACTGCCACGCTCGAGGTTCTGGACGAGCTGAGAGAAGCGGACCGGCGGGAGCTCCACCGGGTGATGTATGACGAAGTGCTGGAGAGCAAGAGATTTCCCGAAGTTGTATTTGAAAGCAGCAGCATTAGCGGCGACCGGCTCAAGGAAAATTTGAACCGTGTGAATATAGAGGGACGGTTAGCGCTGCACGGAGTTACCAACGGCCAATCGTTCTTTTCGCAAGTGGCTTTTGGAATCGATTCGTTTCGTGCCTACGGCGAGTTTACTCTGCTGCAGAGCGATTACGGAATCCGGATTGCCTCGATCGCAGGAGGCACGCTGAAGCTGCAGGACGAACTTAAGTTTTCGTTTTATGTGGTAGGACGTAAAGAGAGTTGACTGGAAATTTCAGAAAGTGGGCCGAACCTAAGGGATGAGGGAGACTGTACTGTGCATGCAACGAGATCGCTGCTGGAGGATGCCACCGTTCGCTACGCAATTGATGCCCAGGGGAGCACGTTTGTTGTGCAAGTGTTTGCTGCGGGCCTGTTCGCTTCGTTTGGGCACGATCCGAGGATTGCGATCCGGAACTTTGGAGGTGAGGTGAGTTTCAAACGGACCGGCTTGACCGTCGAAGATGCCCAGTTGAGCATCACCATTCAAGCCGGCTCCCTGGAAGTTGTCGACGATATCAGCGCGAAAGATCGGCAAGAGATTCATCGCAAGATGTTTGAGGAAGCGCTGGAGACGGATCGCTTCCCTGAAATCACGTACGAGTGTTCTCGAGTTTCGGCTAGCGGAAGCGGCGATCGCTTCTGGGTGGCGTTGAATGGGGAGTTGACGTTACATGGAGTGACTCAGTCCCTGCCGGTCTCGGCACGAGTAGGCATCAACGGCGACTCGGTGCGGGCGACGGGCGAGTTCTCAGTGAAACAGACCGACTATGAGATTCCGCCGGTTACGGCCGTGGCGGGAACCATCAAGCTCAAGGACGAAGTGAAGTGTACTTTTGACATTGTGGCGCGGAAGCAGGAATAACCTCGACTGATTTTCAATTTTGTCTCTGTTTCTTCCGAGACTCTTCAGGCCACGCAATCCTTTCAGGAATGTGCCCCCTCGACGCTCGATGTTTTGCTTGAGGATGCCCCCGCGGTTCTGCCGCGCTCTTCGATGATATCTTTGTGGGGAATCTCGTGAGTCAATCGGAGCAAGCGAATCGGGGAGCGTGACTTGCGAGCGTGATTGTTCGAGCGTGATTTTGTGAGCAACGAACCGCGGCACTCTTCATGGACATTCTCAAGAATCTTTTTGAGCAGCACTTCCACTCGCCGGTCGAGCAGGTGCAGCCACTGCAAGGGCAACTCGGCGGTTCCGGGCGCAAGATTATCCGGCTGACTGGAGAGAAAACCAGCGCTATTGGCATTCTGTATGATGTGCGCGAAGAAAACGCGGCTTTCCTCGAATTCTCCCGTCATTTTCGTAAGCATGGCCTGCCCGTGCCGGAGATCTATGCCGATGATCTGGATCACGGCGCCTATCTCGAAGAGGACCTGGGGGACACGTCGCTGTTCGAGTTTCTTTCGAAGCACCGCACCGGCGAAAATATAGCTGCTCCAGTAGTCGAGGCTTATCGAAACGTTATTGCCACGTTGCCAAGGTTCCAGGTGGAGGCGGGGCGCGATTTGAATTACAAAGTGTGTTATCCGCGCGATAGTTTCGACCGGCAGTCCATCGCCTGGGATCTGAACTATTTCAAGTATTACTTCTTGCGGCTGGCGGGCATTTCGTTCAGCGAGCAGGCACTGGAAGACGATTTCACCCGCCTGACCGAATTTCTGCTGAGTGCGGGGCGGGATTACTTTCTCTATCGCGATTTCCAGTCACGAAACATCATGCTGCGCGACGGGCAGCCGTTTTTCCTGGACTATCAAGGGGGACGCAAGGGCGCGCTGCAGTATGACGTTGCGTCTCTTCTGTATGACGCCAAAGCCGATTTGCCACCGGAGTTGCGCCAACAGTTGCTCGATCATTATCTCGAGGCGCTGGGCGGCTATGCCGATGTGAAGCGCGACGCGTTCATGCAGCATTACTACGCTTACGTCTATATCCGCATTATGCAGGCGTTGGGAGCGTATGGGTTTCGCGGATTTTATGAACGCAAGGTGCATTTTCTGCAGAGCGTGCCGTATGCGCTCAAAAACCTGCGCTGGCTGCTGCACAACGTGACATTGCCGATCGCGCTGCCGATGCTGATGGACGCTTTCCATAGCATGCTGGCCTCGGATAAGCTGCAGGGTCTAGCTTCGGATGCGGATAGCTTAGTCGTGCGGGTTTTCAGTTTCTCATTTCATCGGGGTCTGCCGAAAGATGAAAGCGGGAATGGCGGCGGGTTCATTTTCGATGGACGGAGCTTGCCGAATCCCGGACGCGAAGAGCGCTTCAAAGCACTGACCGGCAAAGACGCGCCGGTGATTGACTACCTCAATCAACAGGAAAGTGTGCATCAGTTTCTGGCCAGCGTGATGTCTCTGGTGGATGCCAGTGTGAGTAATTATCAGCATCGCGGGTTCAAGCATTTGATGGTTTCGTTCGGGTGCACGGGCGGACAGCATCGTTCGGTGTATCTGGCCGAGCAAGTAGCGAAGCGTTTGCGAGGAAGGACCGGAATTGAGGTTGTCCTGCAGCATCGCGAGTTAGAGAGGATGGCGGCAGAGAACGCTGCGGCGGAGAAAGCTGCGCAATGAGGGCGATGATTCTGGCCGCAGGCCTGGGTACACGGCTACGGCCACTGACAGGCGACCGCCCCAAGGCTCTGGTGGAAGTGGCTGGACATACGCTGCTGGAAATCACGCTGCGTCGCCTGCAACAGTTTGGGATTCGCGAAGTGATCGTCAACCTGCATCATTTCGCCGACATGGTTGTGGAATATTTAAAGAAGCACGACAACTTCGGCATGCGGATTGAAATCTCGCGCGAAGAGGTTTTGCTTGATACCGGTGGAGGGCTCAAGAAGGCGGCGTGGTTCTTTCTCGAAGATTCCAGCCATTCGGACGAGCCGTTTCTCGTGCACAACGTTGACGTCGTGAGCACGATTGATTTCCGCCGCATGATGGAATTTCATAAACAGAATCAGGCGCTGGCGACGCTAGCGGTGCAGACGCGCGAGACATCCAGATATCTGCTGTTTGACGAGCAGAATCTGCTGTGCGGGCGGCGAGCGGGACGTGATCAGGAACCGGAAATTGTCCGGCCTTCAAAGGAGATGCGGGCGCTGGCGTTTTCTGGCGTGCACGTGATTTCTCCGCGGTTTCTTCCGATGATGACAGAAGACGGTGTCTTTTCGATCATCGGCCCCTATTTGCGGTTAGCTGGCGATGGAGCGAAGGTGATGGCGTTTCCTACGGACGAATATTATTGGCGCGATTTGGGCCGGCCTGAGAACGTGACGCAAGCGGCGCAGGATGTGCGCCAGAACGTTCTTCAGTTGTAAGAGTGAGGATGCCTTGCGGCAATAGCATGCATAACTCTTATCGGCCCGAACTAGACTCCGGCCGAAGTCTAAGCGGCTCTTAAACTTACAGCCTCCCGATTAGGCCGACCGGTTTCGCGGCTACCAGGCATGCTTCCTTGGTTACTTCCTTTGGTTACTTCCGCAAGTTACCGAAGTTTGGCCGGAACACCTCTAAAGCATTGTTTCTAAATGTGTTAGCTGATATTTATGGGATGGCTGGGCATCCCCCGGCCGCAGTGTGTTTGCTCGAAGCTTTTCACTCGAATGACTGGTACAACCAGCGTCTCTATAGGTCTGCCCGCGCACTCGCGCTCGTGGAAAGGACTGTCTCGACCGGCCAAGCTGTTCATCACTCTGGTGGTGATTGCGGGACTGGGCACGCTCATCTACGGCGGAGTGCACCAGAGCAGTAAGAACATTGCCGAGTTCATTTGCTACCTGGGAATCGCGATTCTGGCATCGCGGCTCAAGGTGAATCTTCCTGGCATTACCGGCACTCTGTCGGTGAATTTTCTATTCATCCTGATTGGCGTGCTGGAACTCAGCTTCAGCGAAACTTTGATTCTGGGTGCGGTCTCAATGCTGGCCCAGTGCCTGTATCCGGAGCGGCCCAAAGCGATCCAGGTAACGTTCAACGTGTGCGCCGGATCGATCTCGACGGCGCTGGCGTACGTGGTGTATCACCACCCGCTGGCGAACCTTGTGATCTCAAACCATCCGGTCCTGCTGGGCGTTTCGGCCACGGTGTACTTCATCGCCAATGCGGGATCGATTGCGACCGTGATTTCGCTGACCGAGCGGCGGCCACTTACCCGCATTCTGGTGGACTGCTATTTCTGGTCCTTCCCCTACTATCTGGTCGGAGCCGGGATCGCGGGCACGGTCGCGTGGCTCAACCAGACTCTGAACTGGGAAACGTCGCTGCTCATGGTGCCTGCGGTGTATTTGATTTACCGCTCGTATCGGCTTTATCTCGGCAAGCTGGAGGACGAAAAACGCCACGTCGAGGAAATGGCGAATCTGCATCTGCGGACCATCGAAGCTCTGGCTCTGGCCATTGAAGCCAAGGACCACACCACCCACGAGCACCTGCAGCGCGTCCGCGTATACGCCATTGAAGTGGCGAAAGAATTGGGTGTGAAAGGGCCGGAGTTGGAAGCTCTTCATGCCGCCGCGTTGCTGCACGATATCGGCAAACTTGCCGTGCCGGAGCACATAATCTCGAAGCCCGGCCGGCTTACACCGGAAGAATTCGAGAAGATGAAAATCCATACTCTGGTGGGCGCAGAGATTCTGGAACGCGTGCGCTTCCCCTATCCCGTTGTGCCCATTGTGCGGGCCCATCACGAAAAGTGGGACGGTTCAGGCTACCCGATGGGATTGAAGGGAGCGGAAATTCCGATAGGGGCGCGCATTCTCTCGGCGGTCGACTATCTCGATGCTTTAGCGTCCGATCGGCAGTATCGGCGGGCCTTGCCGTTGAAGGACGTTATGCAGAAGCTGTCCGCCGAATCGGGAAAGTCGTTTGATCCGAAGGTCGTCGACGTTTTGCAGAAGCGCTATCAGCACCTGGAGCGGCTTGCCGTGGCCAAGTCCGCGGCAGACCCCGGCGGTCCGCTCTCTACAGCCATCAAGATCGAGCGTGGCCTGGAGCCGGCAGCCGGTTTCGAGAATGCCACCGCGCAGGATTACGCAGGGCGCGAAAACACATTCCTATCTTCGATCGCCGCCGCCCGGCAGGAGGCGCAGTCGTTATTCGAACTGAGCCAGGATCTGGGCGCTTCGCTCAGCTTGACCGAGACGCTCTCCGTATTCTCGGTGAAGCTCAAGCCGATGGTGCCTTACGATGCCATCGCTATTTACATCAAGCGCGAGGCTGAACTTGTTCCCGAATATGTGAATGGTGACAACTACCGTTTATTTTCTTCGTTGCGCATTCCGCTCGGGCAGGGACTTTCAGGCTGGGTGGCGCATAACCGGAAGCCAATCATCAACGGCAATCCGTCGGTGGAGCCGGGATACCTGAACGATCCTTCGAAGTTCAGCACGCTGCGCTCCGCTTTGGCGGTGCCGCTGGAGGGCGTCTCGGGCGTGATTGGCGTGCTCGCGCTCTACCGCGCTGAACGCGATGCCTTCACCACCGATCACCTGCGCATTCTGCTTGCGGTCAGCGGCAAAATGGCGTTGTCGATCGAGAACGCGCTCAAGTACCAGCAAGCAGAGAATTCGGCGATTACCGACTATCTCACTGGCCTGCCCAACGCGCGCTCTCTCTTCCTGCAACTCGACCGGGAACTGGCCCGCTGCAAGCGCGACAACTCGACGTTGACCGTCATGGTCTCTGACATGGACGGTTTCAAACAGATCAACGACCGCTTCGGGCATCTGGAGGGCAATCGCGTGTTGCGCCTCTTTGCCCAGGCTCTCAAAGACAGTTGCCGGGAATACGATTACGTCGCGCGCATGGGCGGAGACGAATTCGTAGTGATCGCGGTCGGGCTTTCGGCCGATGCGGCAGGCAAGAAGGCGGAGCAGATGCGAGCCCTGGCCCGGCAGGCGGGCAGCGAAGTTTGCGGCGAAGATATCCTCTCGCTCAGCGTGGGACGAGCGCTGTATCCGGAAGACGGCAATGATGCGGAACAACTGCTGGCCGAAGCCGACCGCCGCATGTATCTGGAAAAGCAGAAGGAGCTCTCCTACAAGGACCGCCGATCGCACCCGCGCTTGAAGTGCCGAGTTACGATCGAACTGCAGACCGAGGTGGGAGGAGCCCCGTTGTTCGCCAACATCACCGACGTGAGCCTGGGCGGCTGCTATGTGGAAACCAGCACGATTCTTGCGCCCGGCAGCAAAATCAAGCTGGGATTCTCGATGGATGACCCCAGCCTGTCGGCGGAGGGCGTGGTGGCGAGACTCGATCCTGGCTCCGGCATCGCCGTCCAGTTCCGGGAGATGAACCGGGAGGGCCGCGAGCGGATGTTCAAGATTCTTGAATTCGTGCAGAAGACGACCACGTACTACAACAACCGCTACCTCGATAGTCTTACGAAAAGTTGAAGATAATGTGAGGAGGACTGGCGAGCCGAGGAGGAGCGAATCTCAGCCTTGGGTTCGGGCCGCAAGATGCAAGGTCGCCGCGTAGACGATTTCGGCGCCAATCCGATCGAGTGGCAGAATTTTATCCGCCAGCCCGCTCCGCACTACGAAGCCGGGCATGCCCCAAACCACACTGCTGGCTTCATCCTGGACGTAGATCCGCGCTCCTAACTGGTGCAGAGCTTCGCATCCTTTCAGTCCGTCCTGTCCCATGCCGGTGAGAACCACGGCCAGCGCGCGGGCTCCGAACACGCGGGCAATGGAGTGGAAGAGCACATCCACCGACGGCCGGCAGAAATTTTCCTTCGGTCCATGATGCGTCTTGAGGAGAAGGACTCCGTTTTCCTGACTGACCTCCATGTGAGAGTCTCCAGGAGCAATTACCACACAACCGGGCGTGAGCGCTTCGCCGGAGACGCACTCCCGCACGTGCAACGGCGACTTCGCAGAAAGGCGCGACGCCAGTTGCGCGGTAAAAATCGGTGGCATATGCTGCGCGATGACGACCGGCACGGGAAAGTTCGCGGGCAAAGCGGGCAGAACCCGGGCGAGTGCGTCTGGTCCACCGGTGGAGACCCCGATGGCCACGACTTGCACCGGAGAGAGCAATCGCGGCCGATGCGGGAGAGACGGCGGCAGAGCGCATAGTTTTGGCGCTGCGGCTGGTGCAAAACGATTTTGTAAGTCAGGCAGACGGCAAAGAGCGCGAATCCTCGGGATGAGTTCGCGCGAGATGATCTCAACCGTGGTTGCTAAGTCGACATCGCTGGGCTTGGTGACGTAATCGGTGGCGCCCAGAGACAGAGCTTCCAGCGTGAGCGAAGCCCCGAGTTCGGTCAGGCGGCTGAACATGATAATGGGAACCCGCTGGTCGATCTTGCGCAGTTCCCGCACGGTCGTTAGCCCGTCCATCTCAGGCATTTCGAAATCGAGGAGGACGATGTCAGGTTTGAGGGAAGGAAATTTCGCCAGGGCGACTCTTCCGTTGATCGCCGTATCTGCGACCTCAAGGTCAGGGTCTTGAGCGATGGCCAGGGACAATGCTTTGCGGACTACGACCGCATCGTCGATTACGAGCACTCGTTTTTTTATGGTTTCCGGCAATCAGTCTGGCCTTGGTTTCGGCGGTCTCGTTTAACGTCCTCGTTTAACGTCCTCGTTTTAACGTCCGGCATAGGCGGCGATGCTTTCGAAAGATTGCTGTGCGGCGGGCGCAGCCGCGGTCTCAGCGGCCGAAATCTGGCAGGCCCGATCTGTATCCAGCACGTGCAGCAGCCTGTTCTCGAGCTTGTGTACGCCGAGGATCATGAAGCGGACTGCTCCGCGCAGAGTCTCCGGAGGTGATTCAAGGGTGGACTCCTCCACTTCAATCACGTCCCCAATCTCGTCCACCAGAAGACTTACGGCGCCATCGTCCGTACGAACGACCACGTTCATGGGCAATTCACCCTCGGGCCGGTTCCCCAGGCCCAGGCGCCGCCGCAGGTTGATGGCCACCACAATCTGACCGCGCAAATTGATCAGTCCCTCAATCGCACCGGGCGCCAGCGGAACCGGGGTCATCGGTTGAAACCGGATGACTTCCTGGACCTGGAGCACAGGCACGCCGAATAAATAACCATCCAGGAAGAAAGTGCAGAATTGTTGGGATGTCATGGCGTCCTAGATTCTCTCCGTTTCTGGTTCGGGCCCGTCCAGTAGTCCGGGGACGGCTGCGCGCACCAGGGCGGGCACATCCAGCAAGTCGGTGACGTGGCCCTGAGTTACGAACGAGCCGACGACCCCGGCGCGGAGGTTGAGCGACTCGACCGTGGCACGTTCCTCCACAATATCGACGATGCGGTCGACGATCAGGCCGACGGTGCGCTTGCCCTCGGCATAGACCACAACCTGGATGGAGCCCGTATTCGATAGCATCTCCGCGTCGCGGGTCGCGGGGATGATTTCGGACAGCCGCACCAGCGGGATGATCTGTCCGCGGTACTGGATGACTTCCTGGGAGCCAGCCCGCTCGACTAAGGTCGGCGGAAATTCCTCGAGCCGCGCTACCGTTGACAAAGGAATTGCGACTCGTCCCTCGCTGCCATTCTCGGCGAGCAGCAGGGCGCGTTCGTCGCAAACTGTTTCCGCGAGTGCTGCGCTGCGGTTTTCATCATGGGCGGGCGTGTTATGGGCAGGCGCGTGAGCTTCCGCGATCACCTGGGCTCGCTGCGCCAGTCCCGGCACGTCCAGAATCAGCGCCACGCGACCGTCCCCACGGATGGTGGCACCCGAAAAGGCACTGACGCCTTTCAGCTGCCGGCACAGAGGTTTGACCACAATTTCCTCGGTGTCGATGATTTCGTCAACGATCAGCCCGAACTGCTGGCCTTCCGCCTGCAGCACCACAATGTTGACGTTGACTGCGCTGAGGTTGATCGAGTTGAGATCGGCTGGGTTGGGCTCGAGTGGAATGGAACGGCTGGCTGAGTCTCGGGTGTCGGCCCGCATGGCGAGCTCCCGGTCGAGGTAGACCAGGGGCAACAAACGTCCGCGCAGGCGATAGACAGGAGCGCCCCAGACCAGTTCAATGCCTTTGCCACTCTTTTCCCCGTCGCCCGACTCCTCGGAGTCCAGGCGCACCAACTCCGACAGACTGACTTGTGGAATGGCAAAACGCTCTCCTCCGCAAGTTACGATCAACGCCGGAACAATGGCCAGAGTCAGCGGAATCTTTACGCGAACGGTAGTGCCCCGCCCCGGCGTCGACTGAATGTCGACCGCGCCTCCGATTTTTTCTACGTTGGTTTTCACCACATCCATGCCCACGCCGCGACCGGATACGTTTGTAACTTTTTCCGCGGTGGAAAATCCTGGCAGGAAGATCAGGTTAAAAACGTCGCGGTCGGGCATACGCGCGGCTTGCGGGGCGGTGATGAGCCCGCGCTCCAGCGCTTTCTGCCGGATGCGGTCGCCGTTCAGTCCCGCTCCATCGTCGGTGATCTCGATGTTGACCTGACCGCCTTCGTGGAAAGCCCGCAAGCTAAGGGTTCCCGTCGGGTCCTTGCCCGCGCGCCGGCGTGCTTCCGGCTCTTCGATACCGTGGTCCATGGCGTTGCGGATCAGATGGGTCAGAGGATCTTTGATCGCTTCGATGATGGTGCGGTCCAGTTCGGTATCCTGGCCCTTCATCTCGAGCCGGACTTCCTTGTGGCAGCTGAGGGCTAGGTCTCGTACGGTACGAGGAAACTTGCTCCAGATATTGCCGATCGGCTGCATGCGGGTTTTCATGACCTCTTCGTGCAGTTCGGTCGCGATCAGATTCATCCGCTGGGAAACGGCCTGAAACCCCACATCCTGCAGACAGCCGGAGAGCTGCAGCAACTGGTTGCGCGCCAGCACCAGTTCGCCCACCAGATTCATCAGCCGGTCGAGTAGTGTAACGCCCACTCGGATGGTTTCCACGGGCACGTCGGGGAGGCGCGATTCTGGCATCGTCTGCGGTGCGGGTGCCTCGGCGGGATGAGCTGCTCCCTGCGCTTCTTGTGCTCCGTGCGCAACCACTTCGCCAACGTTGTCTGGATTCGGTGGGTTTTTCCTGCGCCTGGGTTTGCCTCTGGACTTGGGTCCGGCTGGGCTGGAAGATGGCGGCGAGGCGACCGCGGTTTCCGCCTCAGTCTTTGCTGCGCTTTCCGCCGTCGCCACTGTCGGCAGCTGCTGCAGTGCGGCAGAATTGCCCGGGACCGCCGGAGACTCGGGAGCCGGCTCGTCCCGCAAGCGCGCCAGAAGTTGGATCAGAGGTACATAATCTTCCTCGCCATCCTTGCCAGAAGCCTGAATGGCGGCGAGCATGTGACGCACCGCATCGACCATGGCGAGCAAACCGCTGGTGATTTCAGAGTTCAGCGTGAGTTCGCGGTCGCGCAGGCGGGACAATAGGCTTTCGCCCGCATGCGTCACCTTTTCGAGCCGAGCAAAACCCAGGAATCCGCAGCTTCCCTTGATGGTATGGATGGTTCGGAAGACGCTGGCCAGAAGCTCCGTGGAAGAAGGCTCACTCTCCAATTGCACCAGTTCCTGGTCCAGCCGGTCCAGGTTCTCGCCGCTTTCGATAAGAAAATCCTTAACGATTTCGTCCATAACTGATCGGTAAACGTAGACCAAGGCTTGCAATGCACGCCCGAAGCTCCGAGTCGACTTGTTCCCGAACCCAAAGTCGCAACGGCTCGCGCACTTCTGTCTCTACGCCACATCGGCAATCGGGAGAGACAACTTAAGTTACAGGCTTGGGCCTCCCTGCCAGCAGGGAGACTGGTTGTGCAGTTCGAAAAAAGATTCGTATCAGGGCATCGCTTCAGCGATGCCAACAAAGGCTCAGGGACAAGCGGCTTTAGCCAGTGGGGCTTACCACGGCCGGCGGCTGAAGCCAAACCCGCTAAGCCGGCATGCCTGAAGGCATGCCCTGATACGAATCTTTTTCAAACTGCACCACTACCAGAGGCTGGATGCGCTTGAAGCCTGCGACGCGGGCCCTTACACTGGGAACATGCACGTGCACGTTCATGGCGCGGGCGGGCCCACGCGGGTGCTGAAGATATCGCTCGCCGTGACCCTGGCCTACATCGCGCTGCTGGTCGTGGCGGGCATCCGCGCCCATTCTCTGGCCCTGCTCTCCGAGGCCGGACATAATCTCTCCGACTTTCTCGCGCTGCTGCTGTCGCTGGTCGCGGTCTATTTCCAGTCGCGGCCGGCCAACTCCACCAAGACTTACGGCTATCATCGCGCCGGAGTGCTGGCCGCATTGGTCAATGCCACGTCGCTGGTCGCGGTGTCGTTCTTCATCTTCTACGAGGCTTTTCGTCGCCTGCAGCATCCCGAGCCGGTGCAGGCTCGCTTGATGATGTGGGTCGCGGCGGCGGGCGTGGTCATGAACGGAGCGATCTCGCTGCTGCTGTATCGTTCGAGCCGGGGCTCGGGCGGCGACGTGAATATACGGAGCGCACTGCTGCATGAAGTCGGAGACACGCTTTCAACGGCGGCAGTGATCGCGGGCGGCTGGGCCATCCTGGTCACAGGAAACTACTGGATCGACTCCGCGCTGTCGTTCGGTATAGGAGTGCTGATTCTCTGGTCAGGATTCGGCATTGTGCGCGAGACCCTCAATATTTTGCTGGAGGGCACGCCGCGCGGCATGCAACTCGAGAAGATTGAGGCTGCCATTTGTTCGGTCGAGGGCGTCAACGACGTGCATGACCTGCACGTCTGGAGCATTGGATCGGAAACGCACGCGCTCTCCTGCCACGTTTCGATCGCCGACATTCCCCCGTCGGTCAGCGAACGCATTCTGCGCGACGTGAAGGACCGCTTACTGCACGATTTCCGGATCGTCCACACGACCATCCAGTTCGAGCATGTAGTGTGCGAAGTGGCGCACGGCTGCGTCATTCCCGTGAGCGAGAGCGAAGAGCATCATCACCATCACAGCCATTGAAGGCTCCTGCCGTTGCGCGGTCACTAAGCAAAATGTCACCCTAGCTCGTCATTGGCATGACCATTCGTTGCCATTTCCCGGTGTCTGTTCTGTTTCAAGCAGGTTAGGCAACTCAGCGCACCGGGCTGTTAGGGTTTCGAGGCACAACGGAATATCGGCTTGAATATCTGCTGCCGCGCCACATTCGGGCTGTCCTGCCAGGCATTGCACCGCATGAGTAAGAATTTCGGAAGCCGAGCGTGGATTCAGAGTTTGCCGCAAGAAATCCACGTTCGCTTCCAACCATCGGTGCGTGTACAGGTGTCCTCCGAATTCCCACAGGCACGGAGGCCCACCTCCGCGCTCGGGAGTCCACGGAGCAAACACCGGATTTTCATTCTGCGGGTACATGAGACACGAGACGTACTGGAGGATAGCGACGGCTCGACCGATTGTTAGGCCCGACCACCAGTCGGTCCAAAGACGGTCGACATCAGGAAATAAAACACCGTGCGTTGTAAGTGCTACAACCCATCGGTACGGGCGCGTCCCGGTTCCCGAGTAGATGAGCCCACGTTGATCGTCGATTTCCTCGAGAATCGACCGGCGCATGAATTCCGATACCGCAGCGCCTTGTTTCGGCGTCAGATGCCGGTCGAAAACCTGCCGGTTCGCCAGCACGGGATAGAAGTACTCGACGAAACCGCCGTTTTCGCTGCTTACGCCGCGAAGATCCTTACGCCATGTTTCCAAGCAGAATGGCAGCAAGTACGCGAACAGGGAGCCTTGTATCTCGGTGTATAGCAAGTCCTGCGTGTACTCCCAGAGGTCAGCAACTTCCGCGTCGTCGCCTGGGCGCAGTCGTGCAAGCCGCCTTAGGTGACCCGGATTACCTTCGTACGCCTCTTGCGTGATCGTCGAGGGTGCGGCTGATCCGAAGATGCGATGAAAAGTTCTTGCCCGGTCGGTTTTATCGATGGACATTTTGATTCCCAAGATATCGCATGCGAATGATTTTTCAAGCTAGGAGACGGTCTGTCCCTCATAAATCTCCCGCGCCCGCTCGATCGTATCCGCCTCTTCCGCCGACTTATCCGGGCGCAGCCGCACGATTCTCGGGAAGCGCAGCGCGTAACCGCTCTCGTGCCGGTCGGACTGCATCATGTTGTTGAAGGCCACTTCGAGAACGATCTTGGGCTCGACCACGCGCCGAAAGCCTTGATCTTCCAGCGTGTGATCGAGGAACCACTGAGTCATCTCGGCGATCTCGGCGTCGGTCAGGCCGGAGTAGGCCTTGCCGATGTTCACCAGCCTTTCCTTATTCGTACCCAAATCGGTGTCCCATACGGCGAAGGTGTAATCGCTGAGCACGCCTATGCGCTTGCCGTGGCCGTACTCGACCGCGGTCACGACGACATCCAGCGTGGCCAGTTCGCGCTTCATCTTCAGCCACGACTTCCCGCGCTTGCCTGGCGTGTAGGCCGAGTCGAGATCCTTGATCATCAGGCCTTCATTTCCTCGTTCCTGGGCTGCGGAAAACAGTTCTTCCAGTTCCTCCGGGGACGTGGCGCGAAAGACCGGCGCGCGAATGATGCGAACCGCCGCGACTCCCCCCTGCGCTGCATCCTGATCTTCGAAGGCGAGTTTGCCTTGCCCGGTTTTGCTCCGTGACTCTGCGTCTCTGTGGTGAATGACCTTTCTTTCCGCCAGCAGATCATCCAGAATTCGCGCCCGCTCTCGCAGCGGACGATCCATCACCAACTCTCCGCCAGCGTACAACACATCGAATACCAGGAACGCGACTGGGATCTCGTGGAGCATCTTGTCGTTGACTCTCTTTCGTCCCAGCCGCTGCTGAAGCGCGCTGAACGGCCGCGCCCGTCCCGCCGGATCCCACGCCACAATTTCCCCATCCAAGATTGCATCCTGCGCCAGCCCCGCCAGCGCGTCCGGCAACTCCGGGAACGATTCGGTGATCTCATCTCGAGTGCGGGAGAAAAACTTCACCTCCCCACCCGCTACGTGGGCCTGAGCCCGGATGCCGTCATATTTATCCTCGACTGCGGGATCCGCAAAATAACTTAGTCCCTCCTCGGCTGACTCGATCGAACTCGCCAGCATGAATCCGAGCGGATGGAACATCCGCATCTCGGCAGCGGCCAGCCTGCCGTCGGACGCCAACCGTAGCGCTTCGCCGATGTCGCCTCCGAGCATGTTGGCGCGTTGCACATCCGCCAACGTTCCGCCATAGGCCCTGGCGATCGATTCCTCCACCAGGCTTTCTTTGAGTCCAATGCGCAGGTCGCCGGTCATGATCTTGATGATGTACTTGGCTTCGAGCGGCATCGCACGCGCGATCAGATCGCGAACGATGGTTGTTTTTGCTTCTGCTCCGCGGGCCGCTGCAATCTGACGAAAGATCTGCTCCACTTCTAATACATTTAGACCTCGACCAGCGCGTTCGGCGAGTAGTTCTCCTGCGACTGAACCTAAGTCACCGTGGCGGCGATAAGCGGCCGCCAGTGCGGCTTCATCTTTTCCGGACACGTCGGCCACAATTCGCCACAACGACTGTCCGCCCATCTGCAGCGTGGTTTCTTCCCAGGCCGGAAACGCCCGCCCCGAAAGGAAGACCGCCGACACCGCAGCCTCATCGGTGGTGCGTAACTTCAGATAGTCCGCGACGATGCCTGTCTTCAGCAGCTTCTTGGTTGTCCCCGCAATGGCTTCGCAAGCTGTGGCCAAGCGCTGCATGAATCTCCGATTGTGGCGCTGCCCCGCCGGTGGTCGCCGAGGCTTCCGCTTGCTTCGGTCTAACCCTCGTGCCTGGTTTGACTTAGCGTGCCGACAGGCCTATCCTAACCGACTGCTGGCCTGTGTTAATCTTAAGGGGTGCTTCGTGCCATCGTCTGGAGCATCCAATAGTCGTGCGTACACTACGAAATTATCTGCGATTCCTGGTTGCCGTGCAGCTTCTGCCTGCCCTTGAGGGCGGGGAAGAAACTCTGGTGGGCGGGCAAGCCGTGCTAGAAGGCGTGATGATGCGCTCACCGCACGCCTGGGCGATCGCCTGCCGCAAACCCTCCGGGGAAGTTGTGACCATGAGCGAACCGCTGGAGCGGCCGTCCGAAAAACATAAGTGGATGGCGTGGCCCATCGTGCGCGGCGTGATGACGCTCGGCTATGCCATGAATCTCGGCTACCGCGCCTTGCGCTTCTCGGCCAACGTCGCGATCGAAGAGATCATGCAAAATGACGACGCCGCAACGACTGATGTGGCGTCGGCCACCCTGCCGAAGCGAAGCGAGGCGGAACCTTCCGAACTGCTGGCATCTAAGTCCCAGTCCCGTGAGAAAGCAGCTACGGTGAGTAACTGGCTGGCCGCCGTGAACATCGTGATCTCGCTCGCCTTCTTCATCTTCATGTACAAATGGATCCCGCTCGTGGCAGCGACGGAACTCAAGAAGATGGATCCCGCCCTGGGCGGACGAATTGCTTTCAACCTGATCGACGGCGGCATCCGCCTGGTGCTGTTCCTGCTGTTCATCTGGGGAGTCTCGCTCTGGAAGGACATTCGCCGGGTCTATCAATATCACGGCGCGGAACACAAAACAGTTTTCGCATTTGAAGACGGCAAGTCGCTGGAAACCGCGGAAGTCCAGAAATATTCGACCTACCATCCGCGCTGCGGCACCAGCTTCCTGATGACCGTGATGCTGATCTCGATCGGCTTCTACATGCTGGTTCCTTATACGACGTTCTGGGCGCGCTTTGCCTCGCGCATCGTGCTGCTGCCCGTGATTGCCGGAGTCTCGTACGAAATCATCCGCTTCGCAGCCAAGCACCGCGGCTCGCTCTTTGCGTTGATGACCGCGCCTGGCCTGTGGCTGCAGCGCATCACCACCCAGCCCCCGTCGGACGAGATGGCGCAATGTGCGATTACGGCCCTCGATCACGCCATGTCGCTCGAGAAAGAACGCGGCGGCGAGCTGGTAATTGCCTAGCGGTCCCGCCGCGAACACTTCCTCTCTGCACCCAACACAACTAAAATCGTAGAGACGTAGCTTGTTACGTCTCTGCCGCTCCCGCGACACAGTCGACGCCGGGCAAAACCGAGACGCAGCAGCCTATGTCTCTACGAAGGTCGGTTGCCATGTTCGAAAGATTGGACCAAATCGAAACCCGCTACGAAGAGCTGACCAACGCTCTCGCCTCGCCGGATATCGTCAACGATTCGGCACGATACCAGAAGACCGCCAAGGCTCACGCTGAAATCGCGCCCATGGTCGAGAAGTATCGCGAGTACAAGGATCTGACCAAGGGCATTGCCGAGAGCAAGGCCTTGCTGCTCGATGAAAAAGATCCTGAGATGCTCGCCTATGCGCGGGAAGAACTAGACCGACTCCAAGCCCGCGTCGGCGCAGTCGAGGAAGAGCTGAAAGTTCTGCTGCTCCCCAAAGACCCGAACGACGAAAAGAACATTATTCTCGAAATCCGCGCCGGCACCGGCGGAGACGAAGCCACGCTCTTCGTCGCCGAGATTTTTCGCATGTATACCCGGTACGCGGAAACGCAGGGTTGGAAGGTCGAAGTGCTTTCGTCTTCGGAATCGTCCGCGGGCGGCCTGAAGGAAGTCATCGCCATCATCGAAGGCAAGCGGGTCTTCTCACAACTCAAGTACGAAAGCGGTGTGCACCGCGTGCAGCGCGTGCCCGCCACCGAGCAGCAAGGACGCGTTCACACTTCAGCCGTGACTGTGGCAGTGCTGCCGGAAGCGGAAGATGTGGACATCAAAATCGAAGCCAAAGATTTGCGCATCGACACGTTCTGTTCCTCCGGCCCCGGCGGTCAGTCCGTAAACACGACTTACTCGGCAGTTCGCATTACGCATATTCCGACCAACACGGTGGTCAGCTGCCAGGACGAGAAATCGCAGATCAAGAATCGCGAGAAAGGCATGCGCGTGCTGCGTTCCCGTCTTTATGAAATCGAAATGGATAAGCAGCAGCAAGCCCTTGCCAAGGAACGCAAGGCGATGGTCGGTTCCGGCGACCGCAGCGAAAAAATCCGCACCTACAATTTTCCGCAGAACCGCCTCACCGACCATCGCATCGGCTTCACCATCCACCAGCTCGAAACTGTGATAGATGGCAAACTGCAGCCCTTGATTGAGGCGCTCACAACGTACTACCAAGCGGAAAAAATGAAGCAGGAAGCCGCCGCTACGGTTTAGGGGCAGAACGTGGGCGTTGTTGCCTGCGACGCGGGAGAGAATATGCCCAGACTCGATAGAACGCTAGCATCGGCTCTTGCCGATCGCTACACCGCGAATGCCGCCAGAGTCCACGAGTTGGCGGCTCCGCTGACCGATGCACAGTTCTGGCGAAAGCCCTTTTTTTACGGCAACAGCTTTGGCCACCTGGTCCTGCATCTGACCGGCAACTTGAATTACTACATCGGCGCGCAGATCGCGAAGACCGGCTATGTGCGGGACCGCCCGCGCGAATTCAACGATCCGAATCCTCCGTCGAAAGAAGAAGCGCTGAAGCGGTTTGATGATGCGGTCGCAATGGTGCAGCAAACCATTCGCGCCCAGTCGCCCGAGGATTGGTCGGCGGAATATTCGGGCGCAGGCACGGATGCTACTACTCGTCTTGCCATGATTCTGCAATGCGCGGCGCACATGCAGCATCACATTGGGCAGATGATCTATCTGGGCTACGAACTGAAGGCTGCGAGCTGAAACAGCGGGCAGGTGCGGTAATTGCATTTGGTTGCTTTCCTCTGCGTCCTCGGTGATTAAAATTGCCCGTGCAGCTAAGAGAATCCCTCGCTTCCGCCATCACGCGCTTCACCGCAGACCGAGTCCCATCGCCGCGTTTGAACGCCGAGTCACTCCTGATGTTCACGCTGAGCTGCGACCGCGCCTACCTGTTCGCGCACCCCGAGCGCGAACTTACGGCGGACGAGCAAGGTCGCTTCGAATCTGGCGTCGCCGAGCGCACCCGCGGAGTGCCCACGCAATACATCACCGGGCATCAGGAATTCTGGGGGATGGACTTTATCGTTACGCCAGCGGTACTGATTCCCCGGCCCGAGACTGAGCATGTCATCGAAACCGTGCTCACGCTCGCCACTGAGGAGAGAGCTGGCGGGCAGGAATGCCCACCCTACACGAACCTTCGCATCCTCGACGTCGGCACCGGCTCCGGCTGTATCGCTCTGGCGTTGGCCAAAGAATTCCCTCACGCCGAAATTCACGCAACCGACATCTCGGTAGAGGCGCTTGAGATCGCCCGCGTCAACGCCGCGCGCCATCAGCTTGAAAACCGCATCCAGTTCCATCAGGCGGATTTGCTCGAAGGGCTCAATATGACTGGCCTTGATTTCGTTGTTTCCAACCCGCCGTATGTCGGCGAATGGGAGGAGGATCAGGTTCAACTGGAGGTGCGGAAGTTCGAGCCCTGCAACGCTGTGTTTGCCGGTCCTGCAGGCACCGAGGTGATTACCCGCCTGATTCCGCAGGCGTACGCAGCCCTGCGTCCCGGCGGATGGCTCATCATGGAAATAGGCGGCAGTGTTGCGGACGAGACAAATCATCTTCTAAGCGGTTGGGAGGAGGTGCGTATTAGCCCGGATCTGCAGTCGATTCCGAGGGTGGTGCGGGCGCGAAAGTCTCGGGACTAAGTACGCTACCGCCGAACGGTCGCCGGTTGGATCGCGGGCTGAATTTCCTCGACGTCAATGATGTCGGTTGGATAATTCCCGGTGTAGCAGGCGGAGCAATAGGAGATTTTCTCTCCCTCGCCGCAAGCTTTCTTGAGACCTTCCAACGAGAGATAAGCCAGCGAGTCCGCGCCGATGTAGTCGCGAATTTCGCTGATCGATTTGTTGGCGGCAATGAGCTGCTTTTTCGAAGGCGTGTCTACGCCGTAATAGCAGGGCGAAATCGTCGGCGGGCAGGAGATGCGCATGTGCACTTCCTTCGCTCCCGCGTTGCGGATCATGCGCACGATCTTCCGGCTGGTGGTGCCGCGCACGATCGAGTCATCGATCAGCACCACGCGCTTGCCTTGCAGTAGCGAGCGCACCGGATTCAGCTTCAGCCTCACCCCAAAGTCGCGGACGCTCTGGCTGGGCTCGATGAACGTGCGTCCGACGTAGTGGTTGCGGATCAAGGCAAAGCGAAACGGAATCCCGCTCTCGGCCGCGTAGCCCACCGCCGCGGTCACTCCCGAATCTGGCACGGGAACCACCAGATCGGCCTCCACACCGGCTTCGCGCGCCAGTTGGCGCCCCAGTTCCTCGCGGCTGGTCTGCACCGCGCGGCCAAACACGATGCTGTCAGGACGCGAGAAATACACATGCTCAAAGATGCAGCTCGATTGCGGCGCCGCAGTCGTATAGAACTGCGAGCTTATTCCTTCCGGCCCCACGACGATTAACTCGCCCGGTTTCACGTCGCGCACGTAGTCAGCGCCGATCAGGTCGAAGGCGCAGGTCTCGGAGGCAAAGACGATGGCGTCATGCTTTTGACCACCGCTTTTTGGCGAATCGAGTGCCGCGATGCGGCCCATGGCCAGCGGCCGGAACCCGCGTGGATCACGCACGGCGAAGACGCGATCGTTGCTCATCATCACCAGGGAAAACGCTCCCTCGACCCGCCGCAACGCGTCCGCTACAGCTTCCGGCAGCGTGTGCTCCTTGGAGAGCGCGATCAGGTGAACGATGACTTCGGTGTCGCTGTTGGTCTGAAAGATCGAGCCTTGACTTTCCAGCTGCGCGCGGACCTGTACGGCATTGACCAGGTTGCCGTTGTGCGCCACGGCAATCGAGCCTTTGTTGGACTGCACCAGGATTGGCTGCGCGTTGAGCAGCGCCGAGTCTCCCGCGGTGGAGTAGCGCGTGTGGCCGATGGCCAGCGAGCCGCGCATTTTCGAGAGCACATCTTCGGTGAAGATGTCGGCCACCGAGCCCATGGCCTTATGCGACCGCGACGTCAGACCGTCGGAAGTGATGATCCCTGCCGATTCCTGCCCGCGATGCTGCAGCGCGTGCAACCCAAGGTAAGCCAGCTTCTCCGCCTCAGGATGGGCGAAGATCGCCACCACGCCGCACTCATCGTGAAATTTGTCGGAAGTCAGCATAAACAGCTTCTAGCTCCTAGCTTCTAGCTCGATCCAAACCGCCGAAGCCGCAACGGTTCGTGTGGGGACGAGCGCCATCGCCCATCCCTCGGGCGCAGCCCGAGGCTTTCTGCAGTCGCCACCACTGCCCTCAATCCGCTGCGACGAGTTCCGAATCTGTGCGCAACGTCGCTTCCAACGCGCTCTCGTAAACCGTATCCAACTCCGACACGGCTGCTGAGATGACCACTTTGCCATCTAGCGAGATTTCCAGCCGGTCTGGAATCGTTTCCCCGATTACATCTGCGGCTGCTCCGTGTTTCTCCACCGCTTCTTTGATTCGCGCCAGGTTCCCCGGGTCGCAAGAGATCACGATGCGGCTAGCATCTTCCCCAAACAGGGTAAACTCCGCGAAAAGGCTGCCAGAAGCCAGGTTCACGCGCGCGCCCACGTCCTTCGGCAGAGCCTTCTCCGCTAACGCGACCGCAATGCCGCCGTCAGCACAATCATGCGTCGAATCCACCAAGCCTTGCTGAACCAACTCGATGACGGCTTTCTGCAATCCGGTTTCCTTCTCCAGATCAAGTTGAGGCGGATATCCCCACAGCGTGCCCAACACTTCCTTGGCATATTCTGACGACCCAAACTCACTCTCTGCATCCGTGATATCTCCCGCTTCTCCCGCATGCAATAGCATGATCGTGCGTCCGGGCACGGCGAAGTGCATCTTCGCCGCTTTGCGCACGTCGTCGAGAATTCCGACGACTCCCAGCACGGGGGTGGGATATATGCCTTCGCCCAGCGTTTCGTTGTAGAAGCTGACGTTGCCGCCGGTGATGGGAATCTCCAGTTCCTCGCAAGCTTTCGTGATTCCATCAATGGTTTGCGAGAACTGCCACATGATGTGCGGCTTCTCGGGATTACCGAAGTTCAAACAGTTCGTCGCCCCCACCGGAGTTGCTCCTGAACACGCAACCTTGCGCGCGGCCTCGGCAACGGCGTGCATCGCGCCCAGGCGCGGGTCGAGATAACACCAGCGTCCGTTGCCATCTAGTGCCATCGACAGTCCGCGCTGCGAGCCTTTAATGCGGATCACGCCTGCGTCGGCCGCTCCTGGAGCTTCTACCGTATTGGTCTGAACCATGTGATCGTACTGCTGCCACACCCAGCGCTTGCCGCAGATATTCGGGCTAGCCAGCAACTGTTTCAAGTGCGCAGTGAAATCGCCGATCCCGCCGAATTCGATGTGTGGCGGCATCTCGCGCGGCACTGGCGGTTCCCATCGCGCCAATGGGCGTTTGTACACTGGAGCATCGTCGGTCAGCGCTGTGTTCGGAATCTCCGCCACGATTTTGCCGTGCTCCAGTACGCGCAGTTTGCTGTCCGTGGTAACTTTGCCCACCTCGACTGCATCAAGTCCCCATTTTTCGAAGACGCGGAAAACCTCGTCTTCGCGTCCTTTTTGCGCCACCAGCAGCATGCGCTCCTGCGATTCGCTGAGCATGATCTCGTATGGAGTCATCCCGGTTTCGCGCTGGGGCACGCGGTCGAGTTCGATTTCAATGCCCACGCCGCCGCGTCCGCCCATCTCGCAGGTAGAGCAAGTGAGTCCGGCGGCGCCCATGTCCTGAATACCGATGATCGCACCGGTCTGCATGGCTTCAAGGCAGGCTTCGAGCAGAAGTTTCTCGAGGAACGGGTCGCCGACCTGCACGTTCGGTCGCTTGGCTTCCGAGGCTTCGCTGAACTCTTCGCTGGCCATGGTGGCGCCGTGAATGCCGTCGCGCCCGGTCTTCGCTCCGACATAGATCACGGGATTGCCTTCGCCCGCGGCCTTGGCGTAGAAGATTTCATTTTTTCGCACCAGGCCCAGCGCAAACGCGTTGACCAGGGGGTTTCCCGAATAGCAGGGCTCGAACTTGGTTTCGCCGCCGAGGTTGGGGACGCCGAAACAGTTCCCGTACGAGGCCACGCCGCTGACTACGCCTTCGAGGATGGAATGATTGCGGTGAATCTCGGGTCGGGTAGGAGTTGCTTTTGTGGAGCGGGCGCCCTCATCTCCACTCGCGGTGATGGGTCCGAAGCGCAGCGAATCCATGACTGCGACCGGTCTTGCGCCCATGGTGAAAATGTCGCGGAGGATTCCGCCCACGCCGGTGGTCGCGCCCTGAAACGGCTCGATGAACGATGGGTGGTTGTGGGATTCGATTTTGAAGGCGCAGGCCCAGCCCTCGCCAATGTCGATGATGCCGGCGTTCTCGCCTGGGCCCTGCAACACGAGTTTGCTGCGCGTGGGCAGACGTTTCAGATGCACCCGCGATGATTTATACGAGCAGTGCTCGCTCCACATCACGCTGAAGATGCCGAGCTCGGTAAGCGTGGGCTCGCGCTGACCGAGAAGCTGCTTGATCTTCTCGTATTCCTCGGGCGTGAGGCCGTGCTGCCGGAGAGTCACCGGAGAAAAGGCAGAGGTCAAGGAGGTGGGCATGGGAAGAGCTTCTATTGTCGCATTTCGGGGCGCGGGAGGGTAGGGCTGTCGGAAATTGAGGCTGCGTCTGCATCCGGCCTCTCCTGCTAGGATTCTCTATAATGAAATCGGCCATGAAATCGATCATAGTCGGCACGGCTGGGCACATCGACCACGGGAAAACGGCACTCGTAAAGGCGCTGACCGGGATCGACGCCGATCGGCTGGCCGAAGAGAAGCGCCGTGGCATCACCATTGACCTGGGCTTTGCGCATCTGGACCTGCCGGGCGCGAACGGCGAGTTGCTTCGCATCGGCTTTGTGGACGTGCCGGGCCATGAGCGTTTTGTACGAAACATGCTGGCAGGGGTGGGCGGCATCGATTTGGTGCTACTGATCATCGCGGCCGACGAGTCGATCAAGCCGCAGACGCGGGAACACTTCGACATTCTGCAATTGCTTGGTGTGCAACGCGGCATCACGGTGCTCACGAAATCGGACGCGGTCGATGCGGAGACGCTCGATGTGGTGCGGCTGGAGGTCGAGGAGTTCCTGCGCGGGACATTCTTGGATAAACCAAAAGCCTTGGATCAACCAGACTTGGATAAACCAAACCTGGATCAGCCAGAATCGATCATTGCCGTGAGTTCGCTGACCGGCGCCGGGCTGGACAATTTGAAGCGGGCGATGATCGCCGCCGCGGCGGAAGTACGGCCGCGCGATGCGCAGGCTCTGGCTCGCTTGCCCATCGATCGAGTGTTTACCATGAAGGGGTTCGGCACGGTGGTGACAGGAACGCTCGTGACGGGAACGATTCGTCGCGAAGAAGAGTTGGAGGTCTTCCCCACTGGCCAGAGGGTGCGCGTCCGCGGAATGGAGGTGCACGGACAGGCTGCGGAAGCTGCGGTTGCCGGGCAACGTACAGCCCTGAACCTGGCAGGCGCGAGCACGGAAGATTTATCGCGCGGCATGTCGCTGGCGCCAGTCGCGACGTTTACAACGACGCGACGCGTGGATGTGCGGCTGAGCCTGTTGCCTTCCGCGCCTCGGCCGCTGAAAACCAGAGCACGGGTTCACTTGCACTCCTACACCATGGAAACCGTGGCGGAGATCGCGCTCCATGCCGCGAAGCAAGTCGTTCCAGGCGCGCAGGCATTTGCGCGGCTGAAGCTTCCTGGGCCAGCGCTCTTGCTGCCCGGAGACCGGTTCATTATCCGCCAGTTTTCGCCAGTCGTGACGATCGGCGGCGGCGTTGTGCTGGACTCTGCTCCAGTTCCGCGCATGCCAGGGCTCGAAAGTTTTCTGCAGGTTCTGGAGCGCGACGATCCGGAAACACTGCTGAGAGCCCGCATCGCCAGGCGCGGTTACGGTGGAATTCCGATTTCGCGGCTTATCGCTGAAACTGGGTGGACCAGGAACTCCCTCGAAGCACGACTCGCCCCGGCCGTGAAAGAGGCGCGGGTGTTGCGGATTGGGGACCTGTTCGTCGACGCGCCTGCAATGGTCCGGCTGCAACAACTCATCTTGAGTTCGGTCGATGGTTTTCACAAGAAAAACTCACTGGTGGGCGGAATCGCCCGGGAAGCGCTACGGGAGCAGGTAAGAGCGTCCCCAGAGATCTTCGCCGCGTCTCTCGATCGGCTGTTCCGGGAGAAAAGAATCGAAGTTGCCGGCGACCTGGTGCGGCTGTCCGGTCATGGCGTGGTCATGAAGGACGAGGAGGCAGAGTCCAAGCAGAAAATCGAGTCTGCCTTTGCGGGGAGTGGATTGAAAGTTCCTGCGCTGCCCGAGGTCATCGCCGGGCTCAAGGTGGACAAGGTTCGCGCACAGAAGATCGTCACGCTGTTGCTGCGCGACAAAGCGCTGGTCAAGGTTTCCGAAGAACTGGTGTTTCACCGCAGTGCATTGGAGGAGTTGCGCCGGCTCATCGCGGCCCAGAAAGCGAAATCTCCGAAGATGGATGTGGCGACGTTCAAGGAACTGACGGGCGTCAGCCGGAAGTACGCCATCCCTCTACTGGAATATTTGGACCGGGAACGTGTGACGCGGCGCGTGGGGGATGCGCGAGAAATCCTGTAGACATTGAGTAATTGGGAAATTTAATAATTGTGTAATTAGAGCAAAACGCCGCGTCTTGGGCGCTTCAATTACGCAATTACTAAATTTCCCCAATTACTCAATCGTTCAGATCTTCTCTTCGGGAAACTCCACTTCCAGCCCCAGCGGGTCGGTGAAGCGGTTGGTCAGGTTGGCCAGGCCCGTCAGCAGATGGATGTCGACGATTTCCGGTTCTGAGAACTGCTTGCTCAACGAAGCGAAGTCCCCGTCGGTGATTTCGCTCGGCGTGCGCGTCAGCTTTTCGACGTAGACGAGAGCGGCATGTTCTTTTTCGTTGTAGCGCGAATAATCTCCGGCTTTGAGCGCGGACCAATCTTCCGCGGTCAGTCCCACTCGCTTCGAGGACGCAACATGGTGCTGGATACAATAGTGGCATCGGTTGATGAGCGAGACCCGAAGGTAGATCAGTTCATAGAGCTTGCGATCGAGGGAGCGTCCCACGCTGGCGTAGAAGCTTAGAAAGTTCTTAAGCATCTCTGGCCGATGGGCGAGCGCCTTCTGGGCGTTGCCCGGTTTGCCGCGAAGAGTCTTCTCGTAGATTTCCTTTACCTCGGCATTTGCCGATTCCGTGCTGATCAGGCTGATACGCGCCATCGAATTCTCCAAGGTTGAAGTGGAAGTTCTGCGTATTCATCATCGCAGATGGGTTGGTTTTGTGCAGAACAGCGAGAGTAGGCGCTCAAGAAAAAGAGCCGCCGGACGATAGTACCGACTAGGGAGTGGCTGCGATGAGAACGTTGCTGTGCTGTGCGCTATTGGCTTGCGCGGGAACACCGGCAGTCCATGCACAGGTCGATTCTGATGTCGACGCGGAGTCGAAGATTGTCGCGATGGAGCATGTCTGGGCCCAAGCCTTCATGGCCAAAGACCCAAAGGCGCTGGCCAGAATTCTGGACGATGCATTCGTTTGCGTCAGCTCGGACGGGAAATTGCTTACCAAAGTGGACGTTCTTGCGGATGTGAAGTCGTCCAACACGTTGCAGCTATTGATGGAATCGATGGTGGTGCATGTGCATGACGATACGGGAATTATCACCGGAATTTTTCGGACAACAGGCGTGGAGCACGGGAAGCCATTTACGCGACGGGAGCGTTTCGTGGACACATGGCTTTACAGGGATGGACAATGGGTCTCAATTTCATCCATGGTGGTTCTCGCCGGAGACTGAGGCTACGCAGCGTGTTCTGCCTTCCAAATGATTTCTGGGAGCAAGTCTTATGAGGGCGACCGGTTGGTTGTTGATCGTGCTGTGTGCGTTGGCATTGCCCGTCTCCGCGCAGGCGGGCAGCGAAGGCGGCACTGGGGCGGCTATTCGCTCCCTCGAGCGCGCATGGGTCGTTGGGCAGTCGCGCAACGACAACCGCGCCCTGGATCTGATTTTGGACAACGCCCTGGTGTATGTCGAGGACGGCAAACTGGTGACCAAGGGCGAATACCTGGCGAGGATTAAGGCGGCGGGCCCGCAACTTAGTGAAATCGTCATGGAACCCATGACGGTGCACACGTTCGGAAGCACGGCCATCGCGGTGGGGACTTATCAGGAACGAGACCGGCAAACCGGGACGCGAAGGGTGCGACGCTGGCGGTTCATTGATACCTGGGTGTACAAGACGCGCGGCTGGGTGCTGGTCGCGGCGGGGGCAGCGCCTGTGACAGAATAGCGCGAACGCGCCGCACCGCACTCCTTATGACGGCGAGTATAATCTTGCCGCTTCTTGAATATCCCCTCGAGGAGTTCGCACAGGCCCATGCTTCACATCCGCCCCGCAACCGTCCATGACGCGGCCCTGCTCCGAACCATGATTCGCGAACTGGCGGAGTATGAGCGCCAACTCGACCTGGTCACCATCTGCGAAGAAGATCTTGTGCGAGATGGATTCCGTGAAAACCCTCGCTTCCGCGTGCTCATCGCCGAGTGGGAGGGACAGCCCGCGGGATACGCTTTCTTTTTTGGATACTATTCAACCTGGGTGGGACGAGGATTGTTTCTGGAAGATCTGTTTGTGCGGGAGGAGTTCCGCAGCCGAGGCATCGGGAAGGCGCTGTTGGCCGCGGTAGCGCGCGTTGCGGTCGACGAGGGCTGTTACGGCATACACTGGGAAGTGGTCGACTGGAACGAGAATGCGATTGAGTTCTACAAAAAGCTGGGAGCGATCTTCCGCGATCAGTGGCGTCCAGTACTTCTCGTCGATGAGGCTCTACGGCGCCTGGCGGAGAAGGCCGCGTGAAAACGAAGGCAACGAAGAAAGCAAAGAGTGGTGATGCAAGCGGACCGGTGCGTTCCTTTGCAACTCGGGCCGCTTGGGCTGCATGGCTTGAGAAGAACCATCGCACCTCCGAGGGGTTGTGGTTGCGGCTGGCGAAGAAGGGGTCGAGCCTGCGGTCGGTGACTTACGCTGAAGCGCTGGAGGTCGCCTTGTGTTATGGATGGATCGACGGGCAGAAGCGTGGCGAGAGCGAGCAGGCGTGGCTGCAACGTTTCCTGGCGAGATCGCCGAACAGCGTATGGTCAAGGATCAATCGCGACAAGGCAATCGCCCTGATCGCCGGCGGCCGGATGAAGGCTGCAGGCTTGGAAGCCATTGAGGCCGCCAAAAAAGCCGGAAGGTGGGATTCGGCCTATGATTCGCCCAAGGGCGCTAAGATCCCAGAGGATTTTCAAGTGGCTTTGGATGCGAGTCTGCGGGCGCGGGAGTTCTTTCAGTCGCTCGATGGCGCGAATCGGTACGCCGTGCTGTTTAGAATTCAGACGGTGAAGAAATCTGAGACGCGAGCTCGAAAGATCCGGGAGTTCGTCGAAATGCTGGAGCGGGGCCAGAAGATTCACTAGCCGCGGAAAACGCGCTCGACCTCGACTCGGACTTCGACTCGGACTTCAATCCGGGCTTCGATATAGACCTCGCGATAAACAGAATGGCAATCGTCAAAATTATCGGGGCGGGGCTCGCCGGATGCGAGGCGGCGTGGCAGTGTGCGCGGCGAGGCGTGGATGTAGAGTTGTTCGAGATGCGCCCAGTGCGCTCGACACCGGCACATCAGACGGCGGATTTTGCCGAACTGGTGTGTTCGAACTCTCTGAAGTCCGATAGTGAGAACACGGCTCCGTGGCTGCTGAAGGAAGAGATGCGGCGCGCGGGTTCGTTGCTGCTGGAAATTGCGCGAGAATGCGCGGTTCCGGCGGGTCACGCTTTGGCGGTAGACCGCGTCACATTCGCCGCGCGGGTGACGGAAGCGATCTCACAGGAATCGCGCATTGCCGTGCGCCGCGGGGAAGTAACGGCGATCGATGAGGATGGGCCTGACGCGGTAACCATCGTCGCCACGGGCCCGTTGACTTCGGAGGGTTTGGCTGCGGAGATTGCGCGGCTGAGCGAGTCTGCGGAGTCTGAAGTCGAGGAAGCGAGTCGCCCGCTCCCACACGATTCTTCTGCGCACAGTCCCCACTTGTATTTCTACGATTCGATCAGCCCGATCGTGGAGGCCGACTCGATCGACAAGGATCGCGTGTACATGGCGGCGCGGTACGACAAAGGGTCGGCGGACTACATTAACTGCCCGATGACGCCGGAGGAATACGGCCGCTTTTACGATGCGCTCCTGACGGCGCAGTCGGTCGAGGAGCACGATTGGGAAAAACTGAATTACTTCGAAAGCTGCCTGCCGATCGAGGAGATCGCGCGTCGCGGGCGCGACACGCTGCGCTTCGGCCCGATGAAGCCGGTTGGGCTGATCAATCCGCGCACGGGACGCATGCCCTACGCGGTGGTGCAGTTGCGGCAGGAAAACCTGCGGGCGGATTCCTACAACCTGGTTGGATTTCAGAATCATTTGAAGTTTGGAGAACAAGCGCGCGTGTTGAGGCTGATTCCCGGCCTGGAAAATGCGAAATTTCTGCGCTACGGGCAGATTCACCGCAATACCTACGTCAATGCGCCAACTCTATTGCAAGCGACCCTGCAGATGAAGGCGCATCCGCGGGTTTTCTTCGCGGGGCAGATTTGTGGAGTCGAGGGCTACGTGGAGTCGATTGCGACGGGACTTCTAGCCGGCATGCACGCTGCCGCGCTGGTTTCCGGGGCCAAAATAGTTCCAGCCCCACGGGCTTCTGCTTTCGGATCGCTAACCCACTACGTGACGCAGGCGGATGCCAGGAACTTTCAGCCGGCGAATATCACGTTTGATCTGCTCCCTCCGTTGGAGAAGAAGATTCGGGATCGCAAGGAGCGGCATCGCCTGCAATGTGAGCTGGCTCTGCGGGAATTTGACGGGTGGATGGAGCAGGTGGGGGCTGTGGCGCAGACTTGAGCTGTTGAGCTCTTGAGCTATGGTGCGGCGGCCGCTGTGCTCGGCTGGGCAGCCGGGAGCGGCTGTCCCACATAAGTTGTTTCCACTCTAAGATTCTCTTTATCCTGCAACAAAACCCCTGCTGCCTACGTATCTGACGCAGGTGGATCCAGGGTTACTTTCTCGCCTGGACTTCGTCCAACTCAGTGCCATGACACTGCGCGACCTTATTTTCGATGTCCTGCGGACCTTATGGGCGCACAAGCTTCGCGCCTTCCTTACCATGTTTGGAATCGCCTGGGGCATTGTGTCGATTGTGCTCATGGTGGCGGCCGGCGAAGGGTTGCGCAAGGGCCAGGAAGCACAGGCACGGAACCTGGGCAAGGACGTGATGATTGTCTTCCACGGCCGCACCAGCTTGCAGGCCGGCGGTACGCATGCAGGGCGTGTGGTGCACTGGGAAGATCCAGACGTCCCGGTGGTGCAGGCGGAGTCGCCGGATTGCGAGTACGCGATACCGGAGCTTGAGCAAGACACGGTTCGCGTGCACAGCAATTTCAATAACGCCGCATTCACCGTGACGGGCTCCTATCCGCCGTTTGCGTATATTCGCAGCCTCGACGTGGGCGCTGGACGCTTCTACGACTGGGACGATATGCGCGAGGCCAGGCGCGTGGCATTTCTCGGGTCAGATGCTGCTAAGCAACTTTTTCCCGGGCGAAATCCAGTGGGAGACACAGTTTATTTGAACGATTTTCCTTACACCGTCGTCGGTGTGATGGCGAAAAAGAAACAGGATTCCAGCTACGACGGCTGGGACGTGAACAAAGTCTTCCTGCCGTTTGCCGCGATGCGGCGCGACTTTCCGGACAAGCCTCCCGGGACGGACTACACGTTTGATCAACTGCTGGTCACGCCGAAGTCGGTCGAGCAGCATCAGGCGTGCAAACACGAAGTGCGCGTGGCGCTGGCCCGTATGCATCGCTACGATCCCAACGACAAGGAAGCGTGTCCGATCTGGGACACGGTGCAAGAGGCTCAAGCGTTCAAGACGATGACCGACGGGATGAAATTCTTCCTTGGGGCGGTCGGGATTGTAACGCTGCTCCTGGGCGGCATCGGCGTAATGAATGTGATGCTGGTTGCGGTGCGGGAGCGGACCCGCGAGATTGGAGTGCGCAAAGCGATTGGCGCTCCGGCGGGGACGATTCTTCGCCAATTCTTTATTGAGGCGCTGATCATCGCCCTGTTGAGCGGGGGGATCGGTCTGGGCGTAGCGTTCGGATTCTGCGCCTTGGTGAACATGTTGCCGATGCCCGATTTTTTTGCCGGACTGGTGCCGAGCTGGAGTTCCGGCTTGATAGCGGCTGGGCTGCTGGGCGCGATTGCAGTGGGCGCAGCGCTGTATCCGGCGCGCCGGGCGGCGTCGATTGATCCGATTGAAGCGTTGCGCTACGAGGCGGGTGGGTAGGGCGAGGTCTCAGAGCGGCGAGAGAAAGACGGCAGGTCCCTCGACTGCGTTCGGCTGCCGCCTCACTACGCTCGGGATGACAGCGTGTTTGGGCTTTTGAAACTTTGTAGCCTTGAAATCTTGAACCTCTCGCATGCTGATTGAGATCAGTCTCGAAGCCTGGATCGCGCTGAAGAGAAACTTGACGCGTACCTTCCTCACTATGCTGGGGATCGTGTGGGGCATCGCGACGGTCACTCTTCTGATCGCGTATGGCAATAGTTTCCGCAGCGTTCTGGTACATGGATTCGACGCCTTTGGCAAAGGTGCGGTGATCTGCTGGCCGGGGCAGACCAGCGAACAGCCGGGCGGACAACGCGCCGGCAAGAAAGTAGTTCTCGAGCAGGCCGATCTGGACATGGTGAAGCAGACGGCTCCGCTGGTGAAGCATGTTTGCCTCGAAACGGTCCGGCGGCCGGGAATCTCCTATGGCGATCGCATGGTTGGAACGGCGCCTGTCCGCGGCGTTTGTCCCGAGTACGGTGAGATGCGAAACGAAGTTCCGTCGGAGGGCCGCTGGATTGACGCTGAAGACGAACTCGAACGACGGCGTGTGATTTTTCTCGGTGGCCGATTGAAGGAAGAGCTGTTCAGCGGGCGTCCAGCCGTGGGCGAGACCGTGGAAGTCTCTGGCGTACGCTTCACCGTCATCGGCATCATGGCGCGCAAGATTCAGCTCAGCAATTACTTCTCGAGCGACGACGAGTCTTCGTGGATTCCGTATTCGGCCGCCGGTGATTTGTGGAACACGCGCTATGCCGCCGTGATGGTTTTTGAGCCCATTGCTCCGCAGTTCGAAAAGAAGGCTATGGCGCAGGTGCTGGCCGCTGTGGCCACGCGGCAGAATTTTTCGCCAACCGACCCTAAAGCAATCCAGATGTTCGGACGGGACGAATTTCGTCCGGTGATCGATGCGCTGACGATCGGATTGCAAGTCCTGCTGACCTTCATTGGCACCCTGACCCTGGGAATTGGCGGCGTAGGCGTGATGAACATCATGCTCGTGTCGGTGGACGAGCGCATTCGCGAGATCGGCCTGCGGCGCGCGCTAGGGGCGCGCAAGCGCCACATCAAGCTGCAATTTCTGGCGGAGACTTTGCTGATCATGCTGATCGGCGGCGCTATCGGCGTGTTGCTGTCGTATCTGATTGCGTGGTCGGTTGGGACGCTGCCCATGATGGGCCCGCTGTTTGAAGACGATTCCGGTCAGGGCGACATTCATCTGCGAATTTCGTTGATGACGGTATTCCTTTCCGGCGCAGTATTGCTCGTCGTTGGAGTGATTAGCGGCCTCGTCCCGGCGATGCGGGCATCGAAGCTTGACCCCGTAGAAGCGCTGCGCTACGAGTGAGAGATCATGACACGGCCCGGAGCGCCTGCCCTGCGCTGTCGCGCGGCCGAACCCGATTCGATCGAAAATGATTTGATCGAAAATGATCGGCTTCGTACTTGCCTCCTTGCGCCGCACCCGGCTTCGCAGTACCTTGCTTCTGAGGCATTCCGCCGAGGTGCATCTTGCCGATTTCCGCCGTCGATACGATCACGCTTGCCTTCCAGCACACCAAACGGCAACTGGTGCAGCCGTTTCGCTTCTGGCAGTGGACTCGACTGGCAGTAGTGGGACTACTGGCCGGGGAGATGGGATCTGGCGGCTGCAATATTCCCAGTAATTTTAATTTTCCAGATCACACCGGGAATTCGCGCCACCTGCTGGATTCCGGGCTGGGCTCGATGAACCCAGCCTCGATGAACCCGGCGCTCTATGCCGGCCTGGTCGCGGTGTTGGTCGTGGCCGGGCTGGTGTTTGCGGTCATCATGATCTACATCAGCAGCGTGATGCGGTTCATCCTGTTCGATAGCGTGCTGACCCGGGAGTGCCACATCCGGCAGGGATGGCGGCGCAGGCAAGGCGAGGGCTGGAAGTACTTTTTGTGGCAGTTGGTTTATCTGTTCGTCATGATCGCAGGCGCAGTGGTGCTCGTGGGAATCCCGGCTGGCTTTGCGTTTGCGCTGGGATGGTTTAAAGCTCCCGGCGACCATGTTTTGGGCCTGGTGTTGGGCGGGATCGTCGTTTTTTCCCTGATATTTATTTTCTTCGTGGCCGCGGCAGTGATTGTTGTGCTGACCAAAGATTTTGTAGTCCCACAAATGGCGCTGGAGAACATCGGCGTAGTCGAGGGATGGCGGCGGCTTTGGCCCATGCTGCGGGCGGAACAGGGCGGCTATGCCGTCTATGTGCTGATGAAAATCGTGTTGGCGATCGGCGCCGGGATCGTCATCGGCCTGGTGTCGGTGATTCTGGCCGTAGTGGTTGCGATTCCGACCGTGGGCCTGGGGATTGTGGCAGCGCTCACCGGGAAGACCGCCGGGCTCACGTGGAACGTTTTTACCATCACCGTAGCCGTGGTCGTGGGATGCGTTCTGCTGGCGGCTTTCCTTTACTTGCTGGCCCTGATCTCGGTGCCAGCCATCGTCTTCTTCCCGGCGTACGCGATGTATTTCTTTGCGCCTCGGTACCGGACGTTGAGTTTGGTGCTGTATCCGCCGTCGCCCGCGACTGCACTCTCGGAGCCTGACGGTCAGCCGCCCCCGCTCGCGCCCGCACCGGAACCAGCGGGATAGAGCAACCGCTCGCGTCCCCGTTCGCACTCTGAACTTCACCAAGACCGAAGGAACTCCTGGGTAGCGAGAGGTGTCTGATGCTGCAGACACGCGTGCGCGAGAGGAGCAATTCCATGGCATTTTCAATGGCTGGCGGAGGTGCGCGTGGTCCGCAGATCAATGTCACGCCGCTGATTGATGTGCTGCTCACGCTGATCGTCATGTTCATGCTTGTGGTTACGATGGACAAGCAATACCAGGAGAAGGTGCAACTTCCGCAACCACCCAAGGATCAAAAGTCGCAACCGATAGTCGAGCGCACTGTGGTTATCCAAGTGATGTGGACGGCGAAGAACCAGCCGCCGACGGTAAAGATCAACCGGGAAGAGGTGCGTTGGGAAGATTTAGAGACGCGGCTTATGCAGATTTACCTGACCCGTGTTGAGAAAATAGCTTTCGTGGGCGGCGATGCTGATGTGGATTTTGAATATGTCGCGGACGTGATCGACCGGGCGCACAGCGCAGGTGTGCAGCGGATAGGTCTGCTGACTCAGGATCGGATGGTGGAGGGCGAGTGATTTCATGTTTCTTGCCTGCGTCGGGCATGGTTACGGCCGTGATCTTTTCTTGAGTTTCGGGGGTAGGAGAATGGAACTTGTGCAGGGAGCGCGCAGATCGGAGAAGCTGTTCAGCAGCATCGATGCCACGGCGTTCGCCAGCATTCTCGTTGTTCTCCTGTTCATGCTAATGACCCCAGGCACGATGGCCTACAACCCACACCGCGGCGTTAGCGCCGACCTTCCCAAAGTCTTGCATCCTGTGGCGATGCGCGGAGCGCTTCGGGAGGACGCGATGAAGATCACGATCCTACGCGACGGTAAGGTCTATTTCGGCGCCGAACAAATCTATCGCGGCACTCTGTCGACCAAGATTCAGGAGCGACTAACGGACCGCGAGGTCGAACGCAAGGTTTACATCGTCGCGGACGGGCGGGCTCGATGGGGCACAGTCAAGGAGACGCTTGACGGCGTGCGCTCCGCCGGAATCATCAGAGTTGCGTTTCTGGCCGATCAGCGGACCCCAGTCCCCACGCTCTAGAACGCAAGAGCCGGGCTGCGCGTCCAGCGGACAGCCGGGGGCGGCTGTCTCCACATGAACCTCTGCACGCGGGCCGCTTCTGCTTTACGAATCCCTCGCTCTGTTCTTAATCCAGATCGGTGTGCCCACAAATCCGAAGGCTTCGCGGATTTGATTTTCCAGAAACCGCTGGTATGAGAAATGTAGCTTGACCGCGCGGTTGGTAAACAACACAAACGTCGGCGGTGCGACTGAGGCCTGCGTCATGTAGAGAATCTTCACGCGCGATTTCATAGGGACGGAGGCGCGCTCGAAATCAACCTTCTCGATGAAACGGTTCATCTGCGAAGTCGACACACGCTTGCGCCGCTCGGTCGCCACTTCCTCGAGCAGCGGGAAGATTTTCTCCGTCCCTTTGCCGCTCTGGGCGGAAATGAAAACGATAGGTGCGTAGTTCAGGAACTTGAGTTCATAGCGCAGGCGCTGTTCATAGGAGTCGCGATCCCCAGGACGCTTGCTCTCGCGCATGCGCTCGGCCTTGGTGGGCCGCGCAGCTTTCCCCTTGCCGCTGATCTTCTCAGGATGAAGCACGAGATCCCATTTGTTGACGACGATAATGATGGACCGTCCGCTCTCGTGCGCATATCCCGCGATCGAGGCGTCGAGCTGGCTTACGCCTTCAGTGGCGTCGATGACCAGCAGGGCTATATCGGCGGCTTCCAGATGTTTGCGCGCCATCACCACTGAAAGCTTTTCGGCCATCAGGTGCGTCTTGCCTTTGCGGCGGATACCGGCCGTGTCGATGAAGCGGAAACGTCGGCCATTGTGCTCGACGATTTCGTCGACCGCATCGCGCGTGGTGCCGGGGATAGGCGACACAATAGCCCGGTCCGAAGAAGTCAGGCAGTTCAGCAGAGTCGACTTGCCCACGTTGGGATGCCCGATGATGGCGACCTTGGTTTCGTGGGCTTCGGCGGGAACTGAATCGTCGTTGGCCGCCAGTCGTTGGTCGCCGGCTTCCTCTGCGTTCTCGGTGTCCTCTGTGGTTAAAGATTCCTCTGGAAGCGCCGCAATCACCGCGTCGAGCAGATCGTCGATGCCCCGTCCATGCTCCGCGGAAATCGGAAACATCTTCTGGATACCCAGCCGATGGAAGTCATCCACGAGCGACGACTGCTTCTCGCTGTCGACCTTATTGACGGCAAGGAAGAGCGGCCGGTTGGCCTTGCGCAGCAGGCGCACCAGTTCAAGGTCGGGGCCGGCGAGCTCGGTGCGGCCGTCGACGACCATGATGATGGCAGCCGCCTCGTCGAGTGCCACGCGGGCCTGGCGATAGATCTCCGACGGAATCAGCTCCTTTTCTTCGGGCAGGATGCCGCCGGTGTCAACAATCCGCAGCCGGCGACCTTCCCACTCTGCATCGCCGTATAGGCGGTCGCGAGTGATTCCGGGTTCGTCCCCGACGATGGCACGGCGCGACCCCACGATGCGGTTGAAGAGCGTGGACTTGCCTACGTTCGGGCGTCCAACGATAGCGATTGTGGGAACGCCGGCGGCGGTAGTGGCGAGAGTGCTTGTCGAGTTGTAAGTAGGCTGAGTCAAAATGAGCTGATTGAGCGGCGGAACTCGTATTATAGAGACTCTTGGCCTCTTCGACTTCAAATCGGGCACTTCCCAGCGGAAAGGACGCTTCACTGCACCAATTCTTCGCCCCCGGAGGAGTGCTCTCACGCACGCATCCAGCCTATGAATTCCGCCGTGGACAGCTGCAGATGGCGCAGTCTGTCGAGCAGGCACTGGAGGAAAAGCGACATCTGATCGTGGAAGCGGGCACCGGCACTGGAAAAACGTTGGCCTACCTGTTGCCCGTGATCCGTTCGGGGAAACGCGTCATCATCTCGACCGGCACGAAAAATCTGCAGGAGCAACTGTTCTACAAAGATGTGCCTTTTCTGGAGCAGGCGCTGTATGGCGACGCACCCGGCCGGCTTTCGGTGTGCTACATGAAGGGCCGCAATAATTATTTGTGCCGCAAGAAATTGTACGACCTGACGGACCAGCCGGTGCTCAGCGGCCTGGAAGAGATCGAGCAATATCGCGCCATCGCCGCCTGGGAGAAGACGACGGGAACTGGCGATCGCGCTGAGTTAGCGGAACTGCCCGAGGCCAGCCTGCTGTGGCACAAGCTCGACGCTCGTGCCGACACCTGCATTGGCCAGAAATGCAGCGAGTTTGAGCGCTGCTTCATCACCGAAATGCGTCGCAAGGCAATGGAAAGCGACATCATCATCGTCAACCATCACCTGTTCTTTGCCGATCTTGCCATCAAGCTGCAGGCGGACGGCGCCCCTGACGCGGGAATCCTTCCAGAGGCAGCCGCGGTGATTTTCGATGAAGCGCACGAACTGGAAGATGTAGCCGGAAATTATTTCGGCATTTCGGTGAGCAATCTGCGCGTGGAAGATCTGGCGCGAGACGTTGAATCGTCGCTGCAGCACCACCGCATGATGTCGGCGTCGCTTTCAGGGGCACTGGGAAGTTTGCGGGAACGCGCGCAATTCTTCTTTTCGTTGTTGCCTCCCGGCGAGGGACGATTTGCATTTGAAACACGCCGCGAATTTCTGGAGGAAAATGGAGACGAGTTTCTCGCGCTGAATCAGGCGCTGATCCGGCTTTCGGGCGAACTCGAGGGCTTGCCTCAGAAGCCGGAGGAAGTCTTTCAGTTTGTGCGCCGCGCCCAAGAAATACAAATGCAACTCGGCTATGCGATGGAGTCCGAAGATCGCAACACGGTGTTTTGGATTGAACGGCGCGCTGGACGCTTTGGGCGCAGTGGTCCGAACAAAGCCGCTGAGACGTCGGCACGTGGAAGACAAAACGTTTTCCTCCAGGCGACGCCGATCGACGTTGGCCCGATCCTGCGCGAGCACCTGTGGTCGAAGCTGGAGTGCGCTGTGCTGACCTCGGCAACATTGGCCGTGGGCGGAGGTTTTGAATATATTCGGCAGCGGCTTGGCCTGGAGCACGCGCGCGAGTCGGTACTGCCGTCGCACTTCGACTACGAAAGCCAGGCTCTGCTCTACGTGCCGCCGGACTTGCCCGATCCGCGCACCCCGCAATTTACGACGAAGGCGGCAGAGCGCATTCGCAAACTGCTGGAGATCACGCGCGGGCGGGCATTCGTCCTCTTCACCAGCTACGCGCAGATGAACGACATCTATCAGCGATTGTTGAGCGAAGTTGAGTTCCCGATGCTGCGGCAAGGCGACGCGCCGAAGAGCGCGCTGCTCGAAGAATTCCGGCTGACTCCGAACGCGGTGCTGTTCGCCACATCCTCCTTCTGGCAGGGCGTGGATGTGCAGGGCGAGCAACTGAGCTGCGTGATCATCGACAGGCTTCCGTTTGCCGTGCCCAGCGACCCCGTGGTGGCGGCGCGGGTGAAGGCAATCGACGCCGATGGCGGGAACGCGTTCTTTCAATATCAGGTCCCGGCTGCCGTGATCACGTTGAAGCAGGGTTTCGGACGGCTCATCCGTTCGCTGCACGATCGCGGACTACTGGTGTTGCTCGATAACCGGATTCTGAAAAAGCAATATGGGCGCGTGTTTGTCGAAAGTCTGCCCAAGTACAAGCGGACTACGGATATGAAGGTGGTGGAGGAGTGGTTTGGGGTGGAAGAGTAGTTCGTAAAGCTTAATTTGACAACAATCGCATACCGGATGCAGCGGCATTCTTGTCGAAGGTCACAACGTGCTGGCACCCGGCGCTAAGACCACAGCGTTCGATCAGGCAGTCGGTGAAATCGGCGCGGCTAGTGCGAAACCTAGTCAACGCTTGTGCCACCGTTTCCTTCTTCTCCAGGATGAGTTCTTTGCTGCGTAGCAATCTCTCGAGGACCCGCTCAATTTCGTGTTTGTCAAAACGATAAGAGAACTGCAGCACCCAGATCAGTTCTGCAATCACAACCAGAGACAAATATCCGGGAACATCCGAAGACAGAGAATCTATCAGTCGGGTAGCCGACGCACTTTGCGCGGGATGGTCTTGAGTAATAAAGCGAACAAGGATGTTCGTATCGAGGCCGATCATAGCGATCGTGAGGCGCCTTTTGCGATGGCACGATCCATTTCCTCGAAAGACGCCGGCTTTTTTCGCCGGCCCCGTCCCATTCCCTTGAGGTCCTGGATCGACCCGGTGGCGGGGATGATTAGGAACTGTCCCTTTTCGATTTCAACAAACTCGATGCGATCCCCTATATCCAGCCCTAAAGCATTGCGCACCTGAGAGGGGATCGTGATTTGTCCCTTGGCGGTAATCGTTGCCGATGCCATGACCATCCTTACAAATATACCATTTCCTTACATTGTAGTAAGGAAATGGAGACAAATCAAGCTTTATAAGTCGGGGGCGTCTTTCTGTTAACTCGATCATATTTAATTGGAATGAGAAGCTGGCACTACTCCCACCTCAATTCCCGACGGCTCTGCTTTCGAGTGATACACCCGCTCCGTTGCCTTTACAAAGTCCGCAGGCTTGGCGTCAGGAATGTCCACGAAAGTTTGTGGATTGCGATCAGTGAGCGGGAACCATGAGCTCTGAACCTGTACCATGATGCGGTGCCCGCTGCGAAAGGTGTGATTGATGTCCTGGAACGTGGCGTTGATTTCTTCGACTTTGCCGGGAGTGAAAGGTTCCGGTTTTTCGAAACTATGGCGGAACTTTCCGCGGAAGGGTTCGCCGCGGACCAGCTGCTGATATCCACCCATGGCGAACGCCGGCGCAGGCACATCTTTTCGGGGCTTGTCACGATCGTCGGGGCGAGGCCCGTCCTGCTTGCTGTCAGGGTAATCGGTCGGATAGACGTCAATCAATTTCACGTCCCAGTCGGAATCCGTGCCACTTGTCGAAACGAAAAGCCGCGGTGAAATCGGTCCTGCAAGGGTCACGTCTTCCTGCAGTATCGGCGTCTCGTAGGTCAGAACGTCGGTTCGGCTGTCGGCGAAGCGCTGGTCTGAGAGCATGTATTCCTGGGGCACATTCAGCGCGGCATAATTCACGAACGGCACCGGCTTGGCTGGATCGCTCACATATTCGTCGAATGACGGAGTGTCCGCCGCAGGGGCGTCGAACGTCAGGCTTCCGAGGGCATGGAAGTAGAGAGTTTTCGGCTCGGCATTTTTCGGCGGCCACGCGGAGTATTGCCGCCATACATTCGTGCCGGTCTCGAAGACGTACGCTTTCGGAAGTTTGGCGTCGCCATTACCTTTGAGGTGCTGCTCAAAGAACGGAAACAGAATATTTTTCCGGTAATACTCGCCGGTGTTGGAGGCAAACTCCACACGTCCCAGATGTTCTCCGTCATAGCGGGCCCAGCCGCCGTGCACCCAGGGTCCGACCACTAGCGCATTGAAGATTCCGGGATTGTTCTTGTCGATCGCGTGAAATGTTGAGAAGGGTCCTTGCAGATCCTCGGCGTCGAACCATCCGCCAACCGTCAGCACGGCGCAATGAATGTTCTTCATGTGCGGCGCCAGATTGCGGATCTTCCAATAGTCGTCGTAGGTATTGTGTTTCACCTGGTCGTCCCACAGCGCGCTCTTGCCTTCGAGATACTTGCTTAAGTTCGAGAGCGGGCCGACGTTTAGATAAAAATCGTAGGCGTCTTTTGTACCCCAGTCGAACGACGGCGAATTTTTGGGGGGGAGTTGGGGGTTCTGCTGCGGCGTGAAAAACGCATAAAAACCGAAGTTCGCGGCCAGCATGAACGCACCGCCGTGGTAAGCGTCGTCCCCCATGAAAAGGTCGGTCATGGGAGCCTGCGGCGACGCGGCCTTCAGCGCGGGATGCGAGTCGATGATACTGGCCGAGGTGTAGAACCCAGGATACGAAATTCCCCAGATTCCGGCATTGCCGTTGTTGTTGGGAACATTCTTGAGCAGCCAGTCGATGGTGTCGTAAAGGTCGCTGCTGTCGTCCACATCCTGGCTCGACTTCTTGTTATCGATGTGCGGACGCATCTCAACAAATTGCCCCTCCGACATGTACCGACCGCGCACATCCTGAAACACGAAAATGTATCCAGCTTTGTCGAAGTCAGGCGAGGGCCCGAGTTGCGTGCGATACAAGTCAACCCCATAAGGACCAACGCTGTACGGTGTGCGGTTGATCAGGAAAGGATAAGGGCGCGAACTGTCCTTCGGCACGTAAACGGACGTAAACAGGTGAACGCCGTCGCGCATCGCGATCCTGTACTCATACTTTGTATAGTGCTCTTTGACGTCGAATTCCAGCGCATCCGGCCGGTTCTGAGCCCAAAGACAAAGACCCGAACTGAAGATCAAGACGAATAGCAGCACGATCGAACTTTTCCGACGCAGCATGCGCGCTCCTTGGGATGCAATCATGAATAGGCAAGCTACATTCGGCGGGGGAAGCGAGTCAAGCGGATTGCTCTCGCACCGGCATTCCAGCGGTACAATATGTGTTTCGCTACAAGGCGCAGCCGGCCCTGTATTCACGCCCGGGCTGCCGGGGGACCATGTTCGAAGTCACGGTTGAAGACACTTTTGCGGCGGGCCATTACCTGCGCAACTACAAGGGCAAGTGCGAGAACCCGCACGGCCACAACTACAAAATCCGGGTGACGCTGGCCGGAGCCGAATTGGATAAGGCCGGCCTGCTACTCGACTTCAAAGACCTGCGCGAGGTGATGAAGCACGTCATCGAGCGCCTCGACCACCAGATGATCAATGAAATCGCGCCGTTCACAGTGATCAATCCTTCAGCCGAGAATCTGGCAAAGTATTTTTATGATGAGTCCAACGCCAGATTGCAGGCCGTGACCACGGGCCGGGTGCGAGTGAAAGATGTAACTGTCTTCGAGACGGACACCACGACGGCGAAATACAGCGAATAGCCAATCTCAGACCTAAACTGGCAACCGGCGGCTGGCAACTGCTTCTCATGCAGATCACCGAAATCTACAAATCGCTGCAAGGCGAGTCGACCCACGCGGGTCTGCCGTGTGTCTTCGTCCGCCTGACGGGATGCAATCTGCGTTGTTCGTGGTGCGACAGCGAGTACACCTTCCAGGGCGGCCACAAAATGTCCCTCGAAGAAATCCTGGATGAGGTCTCGCGCTTAAGTCCCAGTGGCGGCCTGGTCGAAATCACGGGCGGCGAGCCCATGCTGCAGGAGCGGGAAGTCGTGCCGCTCATGCAGTCTCTGCTCAACCACGGTTACCAGGTCCTGCTCGAGACCAGCGGAGAACGCCCACTGGAGCGGGTTCCGGCCGCAGTCATAAAGATTGTCGACGTGAAGTGTCCGAACTCAGGGGAAGGCGACACGTTTTGCATGGAGAATCTGGAGGCTCTGTCGGCTCACGACGAAGTCAAGTTCGTCCTGAGCAGCCGGGCGGACTACGAGTTTGCCCGCGAGTTCAGCCGCCAGCACAATCTTGCGGAGCGGGTGAACGCCGTTCTGTTTTCCCCCGCATTCCGCAAAGATGCAACCGGCGCCCGCGACAGCTCGCACTGCCTTCTCGATCCTCAGGAACTGGCGGAGTGGATGCTTGCCGACAACGTTCCCGCCAGGCTCGGCCTGCAGTTGCACAAATTTATCTGGGACCCGGCAGTGAAGGGAGTTTGATGAATTGCTGATTGTTGATTTTTGATTGCTAATTAAAAACCCAAAACGAACCACGTTTAGATTTTTCAATCAGCAATCAACAATCAGAAATCAGCAATTAGCTCATGCCAAACTTGAATCGATCCCGCGCAGTCGTCCTGCTCAGTGGCGGTATGGATTCCTGCGTATGCGCCGCCCTGGCAGCCCGCGACTATGAAGCGGCCGCCGTCCACATCAGCTATGGTCAGCGCACCGAAAAACGCGAGCAGCAGTCATTTCTCGCCATCTGCGAGCGCCTTAAGATTCACGACAAGCTCATCGTTCGCAACGAGGCCCTGCGCGCGATTGGCGGTTCGGCGCTGACTAACGACGCCATTGCCGTGCCCACGGCCGGGGAGGTCGGGGCTGGGGTCCCGGTCACGTACGTTCCTTTCCGCAACGCGCATTTCCTCGCTGTGGCCGTCAGCTGGGCCGAGGTGCTGGGGGCGGAAAAGGTGTACATTGGCGCGGTTGAGCCCGACAGCTCGGGCTACCCGGATTGCCGCCCAGCTTATTACAAGGCGTTCAACGAAGTGGCCAAAACCGGCACGAAAGAAGGCCGCATCGAAATCGTCACCCCGCTTATCGCCATGCGAAAAACCGATATTGTGCGGCTTGGCCTTGAACTGGGTGCGCCCTTCGATTTAACTTGGTCATGTTACAGCCGCGAGGATCAGGCTTGCGGGATCTGCGATAGCTGTGTGTTGCGCCTGCGTGCCTTCCAGGCGGCGGGAGTGCAGGATCCGATTCCCTACGCGGCGAAATAGACATTTGGCAACATCAACATTTGTCAGGATGAGTTTTCGATCAGCTTTTCAGCAATCAGCCAGCACAAATTCGACTTTGCCGGGAGGCAAAATGAAAAAATACTTCGCAATTCTTTTATTCGCAATACTGGCGCTCGGACTGTGTGTTCCTCCAGTCTTCGCCCAGGCTTCAGGCACGATCAAGGGAGTCTGCAAAGACGCTCAAGGGAATCCCGTCGCGGATGGGATCGTGGTCTGGGCCAACCAGGACAACGGGCAGAAGTACACGCTCAAGACCAACAAAAAAGGGGAATATTTCTCGCTTGGAATCACTCCTGGCAAATACAACGTAAGACTGTTCAAGAGCGCCGACGACGAGAAGGCCGGCACGGAAATGGACCACGTCAACGGCTACGTGGTCAAACTCGACGACAACACCGTGGATTTTGACGTCAAGAAGGAACAGGAGGACATGGCCAAGGGCAAGGGCGTTTCTGCCGAGCAGATGAAGCAAGTGCAGGAGCAGAACGCCAAAGTGGAGAAGGAAAAGTCCACAGTCGGTAAGCTCAACGACAAGCTGAATGCCGCTAAGACGGCGGCCGACGCAGGCGACTTCGATACCGCTATCGCGGCCCTGACTGAGGCCACCCAGTTGGACGCAACCCGCGATTTGATCTGGTTCAAACTCGGCGATTACTACCGCATGTCGGCGCCCAAGCAAACCGATCCGGCGGAAAAGCAGAAACGCCTGGATTCCGCCGTCGAGTCCTATCAGAAAGCGGTGGATATCAAGAAGGCCGCGCCGCCGGATAAGGACCCCGCGTTGGCAGCCAAGACACTGGCTGCATACTACAACAACCTCGCGGATGCGTACTCGCGGGACAAGAAAATCGACGACGCCGTGAAGACCTACGAACTGTCAGCGCAGACCGACCCGGCGTCGGCGGCCCAGGCTTACTTCAATATCGGCGCGGTCCTAACCAATGCGGGCAAGGTAGACGATGCCATCGCAGCCTTCGATAAATGCATTGCAGCGGACCCAACCAGGGCCGAAGCCTATTATCAGAAGGGTGTAAACCTCCTCGGCAAAGCCACTCTTCAAGGGGACAAGACCATCCCTGCGCCCGGCACGGTCGAAGCCCTCCAGAAGTATCTGGAAATTGCCCCCACCGGCCCGAATGCCCAAAACGCCAAGGATTTGCTGGCCAGTCTCGGGGCCAAGGTGGAAACTACCTACGGTACGAAGAAGAAGTCTACGAAGAATTAGTTACCTTCGGATCTAGCTACTCCAGGGCGGCTCAATCGGGCCGCCCTTTCTCGTGTCTGGACGCACTCCGTGGTTACCAAAGTCTATGTACTTACTGTCCTTCGCAGCCAGCCTGCGGCGCGGTACAGTTAACTATCTGAGTTTTCTTCCCATTTCTGTGGTGCGTGCGATTCCCGAGGTGTGAGGACGAATGGCAGCACCAAGCATTGCTCCGATTTCCGTTGCATTAGAAGGTTTTTCTGGAACCGGCAGAGTCGCCACTCCGGCTCTGCTGGGCGCCATGTTGCGCGCCGCTGAGAAAATCAGCGATCTGATTTTCTCGCCCGGCCGTCCACCACAGGTCCAGGTTTACGGCCAAATGATCCCGGTGCAGGTGCCCGGGCTGACCTTCCTCACTCCCGATGACACGCGCCACATTGCCGCGGACCTCATTGGCGACAACAAGCAAGCCATCACCACTCTCCGCGAACATGGAGCTTGCGACATTTCATTCGGCCTGCCCGGCATGGCCCGTTTTCGCGTCAATATTTTCATTCAGCGCGGCAGTTGCGCCGTGGTGATGCGCGTCATTCCCACGGCCATTCCTGAGTTTGCGTCCTTGCGGCTGCCGCAACAGTTATCGGAAGTGACCAAGCTCAGGGACGGAATCGTGCTGGTGACGGGGGCCGCGGGATCGGGCAAGTCGTCCACTCTGGCGGTGTTGCTCGACGCCATCAACCGCGAGAAGTACTACCACATCATCACCATCGAAGATCCCATCGAGTTCCTGCACAATCACAAATGCTCCACCATTCATCAACGGGAACTGCACAGCGATACGCCAAGCTTTGCCCATGCCCTGCGTTCGGCTATGCGGCAGGCTCCAAAGGTGATTCTGGTCGGAGAAATGCGCGATCGCGAGACCATCGAAATCGTACTGGAAGCGGCGGAGACGGGGCATCTTGTGTTCTCCAGCCTCAACACCATGGACGCATCCAAGACCGTGGAACGAATTATCAGTTCGTTCTCGCCGGCGGAGCAGCCTTCGGTGCGCGAACGTTTCGCCAAGTCGTTTCGCTACATCATCTGCCAGCGGCTCATCTCGAAGCACGATCGCAGCGGGCGCGTTGCCGCCTTTGAAATCCTCAAAGCCAACGCCCGCACCCGCGAATGCATCGAAAAAGGCGAGCGCGAAAACAAGAGTCTTCTCGACGCCATGAAGGCCGGCACCGCCGACGGCATGCAGCATTTCGATGGAGAGATCGCGCAACTGGTTCAGGAGCGCCTGGTCGATCTCGAAACCGGCCTGTCGTTCGCCAGCAATCCCGCAGTTCTTGGCCAGGAATTGGCGCGCTAGCGTCCAGCCTATGTTCCCGCGCCCGCCGCGAGATGGCGGAGCCGTTTCGCCGGGTCCGGTTTCTCCCTGCTCGGTGAGTTGGATTCGGTCTTGAATTGCGCAACCAGGGTGCGCAGTTGGGCTGCCATTTCCGCCAATTCGCTTCCTGATTTCTGCAACTCCTGCGCGCCCGTCGATGTTCCGCGTGCTGCCTGAGCGACGCCTTCAATGTTGCGCGTGATCTGTTCTGACCCTTCGGCTGCATGGGTCAAATTCCGCGTCATTTCGTTCGTCGTTGCGCTCTGCTCTTCCACCGCCGTGGCGATGGTGCCTGAAATATCATTGACCTGTTGGATCACATCCCGGATGCTGCCAATCGCGTCCACCGCTCCCTTCGTGTCCATCTGAATGCCGGTGATCTTCCGGCTGATATCGTCTGTCGCTTTGCTGGTTTGCTTCGCTAGTTCCTTGACTTCGTTGGCGACCACCGCAAACCCCTTGCCGGCTTCTCCGGCCCGCGCTGCTTCAATGGTGGCGTTCAAGGCCAGCAGGTTGGTCTGCTGGGCAATCGAGGTAATGACCTTGATGACTTCCCCGATCTCGGCGCTGGACTGACCCAGCTTGCCCACCGCGACGTTCGCGGCTTGCGCGGTCGCTACCGCGTTTGAAGCCACAGCGGCGGCTTCGTGAGCGTTGCTGGCTATATCCTGGATGGTTGTGCTCATTTCTCCGGCGCCAGTGGAGACGCTCTGCAGGTTTTGGCTGACCAGTTGCGTGGCCTGCGACACTGCGTTGGCCTGGATGGAGGTTTGCTCGGAGTTCGACGTGATGTGCTGACTGGTAGCTGACATCTGCGCGCTCGCCAGGGCCACCTGCTCCGCGTTCTCCGCAATCGCCAGAATGATGTTCTTCAAGTTCGTGTGCATCCTGTTAATAGTCCTGGTCAAGTCCCCCAATTCATCTTCACTCAGTACCTCAAGATCGTCACGCGTCAGATCTCCCGCAGCAATGGCTTCGGCCTGAGCCAGGACACACTGCGTGGCCCGGGAGATACTGCGACTCATAAAAGCCGCCAGAAACGCACCCACGGCAAGAGCGATCAGGGCCAATACGATAGAGCTCAAATGGAGCGCCCGATTCTGCGCCTCCAGGGACTGTTGATTCTCCTGCAACAGCACGACGGCGGAATCGCCCATTTCGCCAAGAGTTCTCTTGATTTGATCATTGACTACCAGCGTCTTCTCTTCCATTTCCGCCCCGGCGGCGAGAACGTCGTCTCGTTTGCCCTTCGAGGTTCCCTGCACGATCTCCGCCTGGATTTTCCGGTACTCTGGAATCAGCCGGTGAATCTCTGCCAGGTGGTCGAGGTTGACTGGTGATCCCCACCGCTTCGAGAGATCGTCCAGCCGGTCAAGATCCTTATTGATTCCAACCCAGGCTGCGTCCAGAAGACTTTGCGCCCTCGCTTTTCGAGAAGGCGAATCTCCGGCAAGCACGGTCTGCCGGGCCTTGCTGGCTGCTTGATTCATGTCTCGCTGGAGTTCCCGGCTGGCTGTGAGGGTGGGAACCCGAACCTGCAAAAGGATATCCTCGGTCCGCTTGACTTCCTCCGACTGTTCATAGGTGATGACCGTACTGCCCACCATGAACGCAAGGATGACTCCGAAACTCAAGCCGAGCTTTCTGCCCACTGTAAGCCTTATTTGCATAACTCTGGTTCCACCGGCCCGCAAGAATCTCCGAGGAAGTTCTCTTACTCCCTATCGGCGCTTCTGCAACGACCATTACGTCTCCCTCACACTTTTGGAGCGGCCGCTTCGGCGATGCGGCCTGAAGTTGCGGCCGGGCAGGGTGACAATAGATTCATAATTCCTAATGTGGAGATTCCCAGAAGATTCGGGTCCCGCATCCTCTGTCGTATCATCTCTTCCATGTCCGGGCCGCCCGCGATTTCAACTGTCTTAAGCTTTGAAGACGCCCGCCACGTAGTCGAACGGCAGGCGGCTCTGATCCAAGCCAATAACGCTCAAGCCAGAAATGCGCGAGCCAGAACGGAATCCGTCGATCTGCTCTCTGCTGCAGGCCGCGTCCTTTCCGAGCCCGTGACAGCCGATCGTGACCTTCCGCCGTTTCCACGATCCACCCGCGACGGCTATGCGGTTCGTTCCGCTGATTTATCAAAACTCCCCGCCGTGCTCGAGGTAATCGGCGAAATCAAAGCAGGAGAAAAGCTCGAACGGATCCCGGCCAGCATCGGCCCCGGACAGAGCGCGTCTATCATGACCGGAGCCCCAGTCCCCGCCGGTGCGGACGCGATCGTGATGGTCGAATACACCTCTCAACGTGAGAAGCGGGTCGAGATTACAGCGGTGGAGATAACTAAGAGCGTGGCGCCTGGGGAGAACATAGTTCCCCGCGGTGCCGAAGCCCTGAAGGGCTCCGTGTTGGTCGAGAGCGGTGTACGGCTGAATGAGGCAGCTATTGCACTCGCGGCGTCCGTGGGTAAATCTCGATTGCAGGTGTACAAGCGCCCACGAGTGGCCGTGCTGACCACCGGGGACGAGATTGTAGATGTCGACGCCACTCCCGGCCCCACTCAGATTCGCAACTCGAACAGCTATTCCTTGGCCGTCCAGATTCGCCGCGCCGGCGGCGAACCGGTGCTGCTTCCCGTGGCCCCGGACGAATTGCAGGCATTACGCCGCCTCATCGAAGAGGGCCTGCAGTCAGACCTGCTAATTCTCACCGGTGGCGTCTCCATGGGGCGCTACGATCTGGTCGAGCAAGCCCTGTCGGAAATGCGCGCAGAGTTCTTCTTCACGGGCGCGAAAATCCAGCCCGGTCGCCCCGTAGTCTTTGGCAAATGTGGCGCGGACACTCCCTTCGGCAAGCTCAGGGCAGGCTCTGTCCGCGAAAAGTTAGCTACCTATTTCTTTGGTCTACCCGGCAATCCGGTTTCGACCATGGTGACCTTCGAACTCTTCGCCCGCCCTGTGCTCGAAGCGTTGGCCGGCGAGTCTCCGCGCAAACTGAACTTCCTTCATGCACGTCTGAAAAGAGAAATCCGCGTCAAGACCGGCCTCAAGCGTTTTCTCCCCGCGATCTTTTCGGGCGAATTTGAGCTTTCCGAAGTTGAGTTGGTCACCTGGCAAGGATCTGGCGACATCGCCGCCACGGCTCGCGCTAACTGCTACATCGTCATCCCCTCAGATCGCGAGCACATTCCAGCAGGCGAATGGGTCGCGGTGATGAAGATCGATTGCTGATTGCTGATTGAAGAATCGCGCAGCAACATGTCGTTGACTTTCAATCAACAATCAGAAATCAACAATCAACAATCTCGGATACGCGAGTCGCGGATGGCGCCAGCAAGCGGCGTCTCGGCGGCGGCCTCTCCATGTAAGATAGAGCTACAGCATGCCGAAGAAACTCTCCCATTACGATGGCGCGGGCCGCGCCCGGATGGTCGATGTCTCCGGTAAAATCCCGACCCGGCGCGAGGCCGAAGCCAGCGCTTTCGTCGAACTCAGCCCCGCAGTGCTAGCGGCTTTGCCTCACAATCCCAAAGGCGATCCGTTGGAAGTGGCCAGAATCGCCGGCATCATGGCCGCTAAGCGCACCGCGGAACTGATCCCCTTGTGTCATCCGCTGCCCCTCACGCTCGTTGATGTCGATCTGCGGCTGTGCGAGAATGGCGTCGCTATTACCTCTAAAGTCACCACTACCGCTGAGACCGGCGTTGAAATGGAGGCACTGGTCGCCGCCAGCGTATCTGCGCTCACCGTGTACGATATGTGTAAAGGCGCCGACAAGGGCATCGTGATTCGCGAGATCGCGTTAGAGCGGAAGAGCGGCGGGAAGAGTGGAGAGTATCGGCGGCCAAAGTAGCGGCTGCAAAACTTCATGGCGAATAACGTCAAGCTGCTGGTGGTGGACGACAATCCGATGGTGCTGGGGATGTTGCAGCATGCCCTGACTCCGCTGGCGCAGGTGACCACCGCCACGGATGCCGCGGATGCGCTGCTGAAGGCCGTGGACGATGCTCCGGATTTGCTGGTCTGCGACTACAAAATGCCGGGCATGGATGGACGGCAGTTGGTCGAGAAACTGAAGAGCCGGCCAGCCACCGCGAATTTTTCCACTGTGTTGATGGCAAGCAAGGCAGACATCGCCGAGCGGCTCTCGCCAGTTGACGCCGCCGATGACTACCTGGAGAAGCCGTTTTTCCTGAAGGACGCCACGCGCCGCATCAAGCGCACCATTGACCGCATCGCCCTCGAGAAAATGGCAAAGACCGCGCCCAAAGATGGCGTGGTGCGCGGCAGTCTGGCGCAGATGAACGTGATCGACCTGATGCAGTCGCTCGAAATGGGACGCAAGAGTTGCCAGCTTTCGCTCAGCAACGAAGGCGACGAATGCGAAGTGTTTTTTGCCGAAGGCCAGGTGAAACACGCAACCTACGGGGCGCTGGTGGGTGACGAGGCCGTGTTCAAAGTGCTGCGCTGGACCGGCGGAAATTTCCAGCTCGACTTCGAAGGCAAGACCGATAAAGAGACCACGCAGCTCAATACCCAGGGACTGTTGATGGAAGGCTTGCGGTTGCTCGACGAATCCTCGCGGGACGGTGGCGGAGAGCCGCAGCCTGAGGAAGCGCCCGCTGAGGCAGCGCCTCCTCCTCCGAGTGCGTCAGCTTCGAGTACTGCGGCTGCCCCTACCAGCGCCGGGGGCGGAGGACGAAAGGAAGAAGAGGAAGATGTTCTCCTCGATGGCTGATCCGCGCTCCCCACTCGGGAAACGGTATAGCTATTGATCGCTGCTGATCGTTTGCGCATAAATTTCTTGCTTTCCCGCCAGGGAAGGTACATATTTTTCCACAACGAAACAGCGCTGGGCCCCCGTTTAGGCTGATCGCCTCACGAGCGAAAGGAGTTTTATGTGGATGTCGTTTTTGCTCCCCGGGCTTGACGTGGAAAGTTGGCTTCGCTTTGGGTTTCACATCTGGTCAGTCTGGCTTGCTGCCATCGGCAACCCGAAGCTATTCGTTGATGCACCGCCCTCGGAGAGTGTGGCCATGGAAGCGGCCGAGTTTTACATCGCTTTACTTTGCTTCTCCGTGATCATCAGCGCTCCGCTGATTCTCACCAACAAAGGTGAGTTTAGCGACAAGATGAGGATAGCGACCAACGCCCTTTTCTCGGTGGTTTCTCTTGGCATATGTGCCCTGGCTGGAGATTTGGCTTTTCATCTCTTTCATGGAGCCGGCACGTTCGCAAGCAGTCTCCTCGTTGCAGTCTACGGGGTCGGACCTTACGGGCCGCTTATGACCTTAACCTCCTTGTTGATTTTCGCGTCGTTGCCCGCAAACTTGCGACCGTACGCTTTGAGCATGGCTACCGCTCAAAAAGTAGGAAAAGACGCGCTCAATGATCCGCGCACGAATCGCTTTTTGTTTGGGTTGTCCAGCCTTCTAATTATGGGCGTGGTCATCGCCAGCTATATCGCATTTTTTAGATGCATGGTTTTTGTGCACCGGGTGCACGGATTCCGCGCTGCGGCGTCGGTAGTCGTGTCTCTGATTATGTTAGGAATCATTGGCAAGCTGACCGGTTACATTCAGGGCATCATCATGCCGCCTCCTAGCGAAGATCTGCCGGAAATACAACCGCAGCAAGCTTGAGAACAGGCAGTAGAGTTGACTCCGTCTTCACGTTCTCCGAGACTGGTTGAAGCATGCTCTCGGGGAAAATTCTACAAGTGACCAACCTGGTGGACGCCCAAGGACTTAGGACGGAGAAAGTAACTGTTGGCGATCGCCGGGAGACCGGCGGCAGCTCGCTTACGGCCGCATTGGTCACCGTCAGCGATTCCTGCGCGCGCGGCGAGCGCGAGGATCTTTCGGGCCCTGCGGTGGCGCAACTTCTGGAGGAGCTTCATTTCTCGGTTACCGCGCGCGAAGTTGTCCCGGACGATTCCATTCAAATTCAGAACCTGCTGATCCGGCTGGCCCGCGAAGTCCAGTTCATTGTGACGACTGGCGGCACTGGGATCGCCGCTCGCGATCTGACGCCGGAAGCCACTGTGGCCGTTTGCGACCGGTTGCTGGATGGTGTGGCAGAGCGGATGCGCAGCGAAGGGAGCAAGAAGACTCCATTTGCTGCGTTGAGCCGGGGCGTATGCGGAGTGCGGGGGCGAGCGCTGATTCTGAATTTGCCGGGAAGCCCCGCAGGAGCGGTGGAATCGCTGGAAGCTGTGGTTGGTCTGATTCCGCATGCTATCGAACTGTTGAGCGGGATGACCGGGCATACCTAGCAGAATCGAAGCAGTGTCGCGACAAAATTGTCGCGGCTATTCCCCACAATTCGTAGTTCGATAACATCTCTGTTCGAGAGTCAAACATGATTGATTCCTCGCGCTCGAAGAATGTGCTTAGGGTTGCCGCACTCGCGGCTCTAGCCATCTTGGTTTGCCAGATTTCCACCGGACAGCAATCGCCGCCGGAAAATTGGACGGCAGAACAGGACCATCAGAACATGATGGATCAGCTCGGGATCAAGGCGCTCCGGCCTGGTCCAAGCGGGAACGAGAAGGACCCGAATCACGCCAACTACGATGAGGAGAAAGCCAATCCCTATGGCGATCTGCCCGATGCGCTTACGTTGAAGAACGGACAAAAGGTGACGTCAGCGAAGCAGTGGTGGGAGCAGCGGCGACCGGAGATTGTCGAAGACTTAGAGCGCGAGGTCCTCGGCCGCATTCCGGCCAATGTGCCGAAAGTAGCCTGGGCGGTGAAGAGCACAACCGCTTCGAAAGCTGGCGTCTTTCCAACCGTTGAGAAGCAGTTGGTCGGACACGTGGACAACTCCGCGCGCCCGTCGATCAATGTTGACATCGAAATGACGCTGGTTACGCCCGGAAATGCGCACGGCCCCGTGCCCGTGATGATCATGTTCAGCAGCGCGGCCATCCTGAAGTTTCTCGCCAGCCATCCGGAATTTAAAAAGATGATGGGGAGCGATCCGCCCGCGACCGAACAGCTCATTGCCAATGGCTGGGGTTACGCGCTGCTCGACACCAGCAGCATCCAGGCGGACAACGGCGTAGGCCTGATGAAAGGGATCATCGGCCTCACAAATAAAGGTCAGCCTCGCAAGCCGGACGACTGGGGCGCGTTGCGGGCGTGGGGCTGGGGCGCGTCGCGTGTTCTCGATTATCTCGAGACGGATAAGAGCGTCGATGCGAAGCACGTTGGCATCGAAGGTGTTTCTCGATATGGAAAGGCCGCGCTCGTAACCATGGCGTTCGATCCTCGCTTTGCCCTCGTGCTGGTGGGTTCCTCCGGAGAAGGCGGCACGAAGCCGCACCGGCGCAACTTTGGAGAAGCGGTGGAGAGCCTGACCGGGTCCGGCGAGTACCACTGGATGGCGGGTAATTTCCTGAAGTACGGAGCGAGCGAAGCCTCGTTCGGAAGCAAGAACGCCAGCGATCTGCCCGTGGATTCGAATGAACTGATTGCGCTGTGCGCGCCGCGGCTGACGTTCATCAGCTATGGGGTCCCGGAAATGGGGGACGCGAAGTGGCTGGACCATCAAGGCAGCTTTATGGCGACCGTGGCCGCTGGCGCGGTCTTCCGTTTATTGGGTGCGAATGACCTCGGAGTCGGCGACGACTATCACACTGCAAAGATGCCGCCAGTGAATACCGGGCTACTCGATGGCCAACTCGCGTGGCGGCAACATGACGCGGGCCATACCGATGCCCCGAACTGGAAGTACTTCATACCCTGGGCAGACAAGTTTTTCGACTATCACGCGACTGCGTGGGAACTTCCGGCCGATCAGCCGGTGTTTCGCCCGGACGCCAACTCTCTGGTGGCTCATGCGCAGTTGTTGGCAAAGGCGAAGCAACCGGGCATCGACGTTTATTTCGAAGGCGATTCGATCACAAGAAGGTGGGGCGCCGTCGACTATCCGGAGCTGCTCGCCAATTGGAAGCAGAATTTTTTCGGCTGGAACGCGGCTGACTTTGGATGGGGCGCGGATCGAACGCAGAACATCCGCTGGCGTTTGGAGAACGGTGAGTTGGATGGAGTGAATCCAAAAGTCGTCGTTCTGCTGGCGGGGACAAACAATGTTGGCGATCGATCGGCCCCAGGTGGAATCCAAGAGAGGGCTGACGACGTTACGCGAGGTCTGCAGGAGATTTTGCGGGTGATTCAAGAGAAGGCGCCCGCCGCGACGGTTATTGTGATGGGGATCTTTCCAAGGAACGACGATATGGCGTTCGTGCCTGTCATCGACAGGATCAACCACAGTCTGGCAGGGTTCGCCGATGGCAAAAAGATTCGCCACCTGAATATTAATGACAAACTGAGCGGCCGCGACGGAAGGCTGCTCGACGGGATGATGAACGCAAACGACAAACTCCATCCCACCGTGAAGGCTTATCAAATCTGGGCAGATGCGCTGAAACCAATGCTTACCGAGTTGCTGGGGCCGCCGTCTGCCGTGGATCACGCCCCGCCGCCAACGGGCGATCCATCTGCTGGACGCTGACGAGGCTTCGTCGACGAAGCTTGGCTGACGAAGTATGCAGGTGGCCTTAGCGCAGCAGTTTCCCAGGTCCTAAAATCGCCCGACCGGGGTAGGTGTCAGGGACAAGCTTCCCTTCGTCGATGAGCGGCGTTCCTCCAACTAGCAGATAATGTACGCCGACGCTGGGTTCCATGGGCTTTTCGAAAGTGGATCGGTCCGCGATGGTTTGAGGATCGAAAACAACTATGTCGGCGTCGGCGCCTTCCTGCAGGCGCCCTTTCCTGCGGCCAGCGGGAGTGGATCGCTCCAGCATTTGCGCGGGCATGAGAGTCATTTTGCGGAGCGCTTCCACTAACGTAAGCGTCTTTTTCTCGCGGACATATTGCGCTAGAACGCGCGCGTACGTGCCGGCGTTGCGGGGATGGCTTTCAAGTCCATCGCTCGCGATCATGACCAGCGGGTTGGGGATGACCGCGTCGATCATTTCCTGAGTGTTGCCGAAAACCAGCACCCATTGCAGCTTGCTGGAATTGTGCAACTCGTCGAAACGCTCTTTAGTGAGATGCTCGCCCGTATCGGGGATGACCAGATCGCCATAATCGATGCCCAGTTTCTCGCGCCAGCCGGGATTGAATACAGCGGAATTAATGGCGGTCATACCGGCGATGTAAGGGTAAGCCTCGGTCGTCACGTCGAGGCCGCGAGCGCGGGCTCCTTCAATCAGAGAAATGCACTCCAGCGAGTCGCGCAGGCACGTACTGTTGATGTGAACGATGTGCAGAGATGCCCCGGTGATCGCGGCCGCACCGATTACCTCTTCGACGGATTCGACCGCCGAGCCCGGCTCGATGCGGCCCGCGCTGCGCATGTGGGTGTAAACCGGCAACTTGCGTTCGGCGGCAACGCGGAACATGTCGATGACCTCGAGCCGCGTTGCGCCGGGTGTGTACTGAATGCCCATGCCCACGCCGAGCGCGCCGACGTCAAGTTCGTCGCGCAGGCGCTGCTGGATGCGCTGAATCTGCTCAGGAGTGGCAGGCTGGTCTGTGGCCGCTCCGCTTTTCGGCAGGATGGTTCCCTCGGGTAAAGGCGCTCCGAAAATCAGAGATCGCGCCGCGACGTGACTGGCCGTAGAGCCGTAGTGGATAAGTGAGTGCCCTTCTTTCGATTTCAGAAACTGGGTTACGTCAGGAGCGCCAATCTCCATCTCCAGCGCTGTAGTTACACCGTCGAAGGCCTTCACGCGCTGGCTTGCCAGGTCCTGACCGTGCTGGTGCAGATCAATAAAACCAGGCGCGACCACCAGGCCCGCAGCGTGGATGACGCGGCGTCCGCTGAGCGGAGCGGCGGAGATGCGAGCGATTTGTCCGTCGCGTATCCCGACATTGCGGACCGCGTCGAGCCCGGTTTCAGGGTCGATGACGCGTCCGCCTTCGAGCACGAGATCGTATTGTTGTGCGGCCTGTTGTGCAGCTTGCTGCGCGGCGAGAAAGGTTGGCAGGAGGGCGACCGCGAGACCGAAAATCACTGTGCGCATAGAGGGCCCTAAGGCTGCGATGATAACAGGCCTTGGTACACTGACTGTTCCCTTGAAAAGCATTGGACACATACTGGCGCGCTATACGGCGTGGATCCTGGGGCTGATGAAAGTGCTCGGGCTCTGGGGCCCGTTTGTGATTGCGTTTGCCGACAGCGCGCTGTTGGGTATGCCGGTGGATTTTGTCGTGGCCAGATACGTCTACGAAGATCACCGGCGGCTCCTCCTATATATCGCGATGGCGTCGCTAGGATCGGCCCTGGGCAGTATTCCGCTTTACATCATCGGCTATCTCGGCGGGGAAAAAGTTCTGCGCAAGCGGATTTCAGACGAGCGCTTCCTGAAGATTCATCGTTCGTTCGAGCGGCACGAATTCTGGGCGCTGATGTTTCCTGGAATGCTGCCGCCGCCCATGCCCTTCAAGGTTTTCGTGTTAGCGGCAGCCGTGTTTGAGATGCGCTTCCGTGACTTCCTGGTGGCAATTTTTGTAGGGAGGTTTGTACGGTTTCTGGTGCTATCGGCCCTGGTGCTTTGGTTTGGTCCGCAGATTGTCGAACTTTTCGGCACTGTGGTGGTGCGGCATTGGGCTTGGGTGGTGGGAGCTATCGTCGCGGGAATCTGCGGATGGTTGGTGCTGCGGCGGAGAAAATCCGGCGAACAGTTTGGAGAGTAAGGAGAATGCACAGCCGCGGCAGAAGACGGCGCAGCCTGGACAGCCGAGGGCGGCTGTCCCCACATGAGCTCTGCACTTTCTGGTACTTGCTTCTTACTGGTACTTGCTTCTTACGCGGCAGCCGCGTGATCTCCCGACTTGCGCACCCATCCGGCAAGCAAGTGCAGGAACGCGGGCGTGCCAAACATTGCCAGGGAGCAGAATAGATCGCTCTCGGCGGTTCCGCGGAAAAATGGAATTCCAGCGGTGTAAGAAGCCATCAGACCGGCAACCGAGCGGGGATACAGTCCCGGCATCGCCACCCACGCGGCGAAGTTACTGATCACGAAGAACGAGACTGAACTCGTTACCGCCGCGCCCACTACCCGCCAGAAGCCGGCCTTTTCGCGCAGGTTCGTGCCCAGCCATAGAATCGCCGCATACCAGGCCCAGATAATCAACTGTTCCCAGGTGAAGTGGTAAGCGTAGATGTACTTGGTGAGGACTATGTCGGTCGCTGCCAAAAGCACCAGCGGGATCCACATCTGGCGGCGCGATCCGCGCGCTCCGAAAAACAGCAGCGAGGCCGCCAGAGGAGTGAAATGCCACGGGTGCGGAAGGAAGCGGATGGCAACAGCCAGCAGGACAAATAGATAGGGAAGCATCATCACCTCGAAATCAATATCTTATTCTGGGCGCTAGCGAGGCTGCCGTCAAGGGAGTATCGGCAGGGCGCGGATTTTTCGGGACCGACGCGATAATTCGTTCCTTACCGCGACCAATCGCCGTCTAACGCTGGCCGGGTTCAGGAACTACGATCTGACCTTTGCCGGTCTCATAGACGTCACCGACTACGCGCAGGTTCTGGTCGAGTTCCACGGCTTTGCTCAGACCTCCGCGACCCGGGCGTCCGGTCATGGAGCGCGGGATTCCGGCATAGCGCAGGTCCTGAAATAGCACAATAAAGCCCTGCTGCGGGGGCTGGAGTGTTTCGGTCTCAGTGATGGGATATTGCGCCCAGTCCAGAAACACGCGTCCGACATAAGAATTCTTGGCGGCCAGAGTGACCGGAGTTTCTTCCGGCTTGTAACGGACTTCGAGCCGCCCCTCGGGATCGACTTCAGGGCCCAGGGAATCCACCGGAGCAAGGGCGAAGAATGCCGGAGTCTCAACCACTCCCTCCCAATGGAAAGGATCGATCCACTTGGGATAGGCCGAGACCCGCAGCGGGTCGGCTCCGTTGTACGAGCGGGCTTCGAGCGCGTTGACCGCGCGGCGGTGTTCGTAATCGCGCAGTCCCCACAGCAGAACGATGCTGGCGAGCGCGAGTGTCGCGGCGACCCGGCCACGGGGACCGCGACTGCGAGCCCCAATTTCCGTGTCGATCATGTTGAACAGCGACGGGACCACTAGTCCCAGAATCAGGAACGCGAGCATGACGGGCTCGACGATGAAAACGATGTCCCACGAATACCACTTCTCAGAAAACGGCCAGAAGGGACGAACGCCGTAGTTGTTGGTGAAGTCGAGCAGGATGTGGCTCAGTCCGCCAAGGCACGCGTACAGAAACAGCAGTCCCCAACGCGGCGGCAGTTTGGGATCTTTGATTTTACGGCCGCGCAGACGCCAGATCAGATAGACGAATCCAACCACCGCCAGCGCATCGAGCGGAACTCCCACAAACGAGTGAGTGAATCCGCGATGGTGAGCAAAACCGAAAGCGGGGCCGCGAAAACTGCCGAGCACATCCAGGTCGGGAGCTTCGGCGGCGAGCGTAAGCGTGAGCGTGGCCAGGGCGGTCTTGCGGTTGAGACCGGCGCGACCCATGCACGCGCCGGTCAGAAAGTGGGTGAGCGGTTCCAATCGGTTCGAGGAATTCTATCGCAAAGCAATTCGGCCCAGACAAATTCGGAGCGAAGCGCGGCTCAACGCGGCGGCGCCAGCAGAGTGAGGGCGTCCGGCACTGCTGTGATTTCGGCGGGCAGCGTTCCGAGCAGTTCACCGTCGGCTTCGATGTAGATCTTGCCTTGCTCTTGCGGCGCGGCTGAGGATGTCAGGTACTGGCAGGAGACTCGCGTACTGTGTACGAGGTCAACGCGGGGAATCGTCCAGCGAGCGCGAAGCAAGCCGCGAGTTACGTAAGCGAGGTACGTCAGGCGGCTCGCACTGCGGCAAAGGACCAACCGGTTGTCATCGCGATCAAGCGAAGCTCCCGGGGCCAGTTCCTGCACAACTCCGCCGAAATTCCGAATGCGCACGGCCAACAGTTCGGTGATTTCGGCGCGCTTCAACACGGTCGAGCCAGTCTCGACGTACTCCGCCACGAACCGGGGCATGGCATAGGTGAACCACAGGTTCCAGGCCTTTGCATAGTAAGCAGCCATCCCCATGCGCTGCTTGGTTCCACTATGGAGCTTGTAAAAGAGATGAGCATCCACACCGATGCCGGCGGCGACTACGAAATAACGCGCGCCCGGATTGCCCTGAAGGTCGGCATAGGTCACGCGGCCCAATGCTACGCGACACGCCGTGCAGCGCAGCGCCGCTTTGGCGGCGGCCACAACTCCTCGCGGAAGGCCAATATCGTGCGCCAGAGCGTTGGCCGTTCCCATGGGCAAGATCGCCAGAGCGGTGGGCGAGTTGACCAGGATCTGGGCGATGTTATGAATAGTGCCATCGCCGCCACAGGCAAAAATCGTGTCGCAACCAGAATCGATGGCCCGCCGGGTTTCGTCCCCGCCGTGATCGCGAGACTCCGTGGGAACGAGTTCGGCCTCGACGCCACCATCCCGAAGCACTGCCAGCGCGGATTCCAGTTCCCGCCGGCGTTGCTGGCTGCCGCCGGAATCCGGATTGTAGAGCAACGCGGCCTTGCGCATAGCGTGGTCGAAGCTGGATTGTACCTGAGCGGGTGTACCGGAGCAGATGTACCTGAGGAGGTGTACCTGAACCCGATGCGCGCAGAGCGAAATCATCGCCGCGCAATCAACGGGAGGATCAACGGGAGCGGATCAGCGGGAGCCCCATTCCCACATTGCAAACATGGCTTTCTGGGGCAGCGGATAGCCGCACTGGCGGGCGAGCATGGTGACCTGGCCGCGGTGGTGGGCGTCATGTGCGATCAGGTAGCCGAGAAATCCAGCAACATCAGGACGGAAGCCTTTGACGCGGCCGTCACTTTCCAGGGCGCGGCTCATCACTACACCGAGAGCCTCACGGCTGGCCTCCAGCCCGCGCATGGCTTGTGACGGCGTTACGCGAGCGCGATCGAGTTGCGGAGGAATGTCCTCTGCCTTCGCTGCTTTCAGCCACATCACCCGCACGTTGTGCATGTGCGCGATGATGGCGGCAACGGTGCGACCCTTGCCGTCCGGCGCCTTGGCGGTCCAGGCTGGCAGCGGAAGATTGTCGATCAGATAATGGTTAATGCGGTTGTTGGTGTTGAACGCGTTGAGCAACGCAACCGGAAGCTGACGGATGTATAGACTGTCAACGGCGACCGCATCGATTTTGATGGTGGCCTTCGGCATGGCGCGCCTGCGACCGGATTCGCACAACATATAATTTTGCCTGAGGCCTGTGCTCTCGGGCAAGGCCGTCTTTTCCACAGAGCCTCTCGAAACAGCGAAGATAACTGCCTCTTCTACTAGCGTGGGTAGTTGGACTCTATGACCCTGGCCATGGCTTAGGTTAAGCTATTCCACGTTCCTCGACGTCCGCCGGAGACCTTCTCATGAAGTCTATTGCCGCACTGAAAATTGCGCTTTGCATTCCTCTACTAGCGTCGCTCCAAGCTCTCGGGCAGTGTACCCTCCCGGGAACTCCGTCCGTTGGCACCATCGATTCAACATTCGACGGCTACGTCACCCAGAACGGCCCGGGCTGGACCGGGGCCGACGGCACTTATTCTCTGCCCCTGCCCGACGGAACGAATCTGTGGATGTGGTCGGACACCTATATCGGCACCGTCAATCCCACGACCCGCCTGCGCAGCAGCGATCTTTTCACCGCCCACAATTCACTCACCATTTTGAATCAGACCACAGGCTCGTGGACAACCGTCGGCTATCCTCCCAAGACAACGTCCTATTTCGTTCCCAAGAGCAAGAGCGATTGGTACTGGCAAGGCGACGGGTATGTAAACCAACCGTCGGCCGGTACCTACCAGATCAAGCTCATGCTGACGGAGTGGACCGGCGCGTTCAAACTTGTTGGAAATTCGGTAGCGACCCTCGATTGGCCCAGTCTCGCGATCAGTTCCATCACTCCGGTCACCGGACTCAATACCACCGTCTATTGGGGTACGAAGATTTTGCCCGTCGGAAACTATTTCTATATTTACGGTCTGAAAGATCCCGGAACCGATACCAAGACGCCTTACGTGGCGCGCACCATTTCAATCAATAATCTGACGAACGCATCGAAATGGCAGTTCTGGAATGCGACCTCAGGCAAGTGGATGGCCGGCGAGGCGAATGCCACCGCCATGACGGGCGTGGCCGCTGTCACCCCCGAATATTCCGTCGATCAGATGAGCTACAACGGCGGGACTTTCTATCTGATGGCCGGAATGGATCCGCAAAATCCTCCTTACCCGCTGTGGGATGCAGTGACGACGTGGTATTCCTGCTCCCCGCAGGGACCGTGGTCGAACAAGACGACTGTATATACCACGCCAGAAGCTGGGGCGAACGGATGCAAAGTCGGCACTCTGGTTACCTACAATGCCAAAGCCCACACGGAATTTACCGATGCGGATGGAATCCTGATTTCCTACAATGTAAATGCGAATGACTCCACCGATCTGGTGTGTGCGGATGACTACAAACCACGCTTCGTCCGAATCCAGATTCCCGGCGTGACCGACGCTGGCGTAACCGACTCTGGTGTGACCGACATAAGATAGGCGGCCTTAATCGTGAACCAGAGAATCTGGCCCCAGCACGTTTCCAGAGCGGCGGATTTGGATCGAATTGATCCTTGATACCTCAAAGACGGATATCTCAACGACGGATACCACAAAGACGCCACAGGCTGCGCCGCGCGCACCGGACTTCGCGATCGCGACCCAGCCTTCCTACGCGCGCACGCTGTTTCTGGGTCCGGATGGGCTGCGTCCGGGCTGGGGAATCGCGTTCTACGTGGGAATGTTCGTTTTGTTGCAGAGGCTGGTCGTGCAGTGGGCGTCGGCGCGCGACTTCGGCGCCGGTGGCTTGTGGTCGATGATGCTGGAGGAGTTCGGCGACTTGATGTTGGTGGTGATCCTGGCGCTGGTACTGGCGCGCTTCGAGCATCGCCCCTGGAGAGTTTACGGCTTGCCGGCCAGGCAGGCGCTCGGGCGCTTGTTCTGGGTGGGCGCGTTGTGGGGATTTTCCGGCATCACCCTGTTAATGGCCGCGTTGTATGGGCTGCACGCGTTTGCGTTCGGTCACGTCGTGCTGCATGGAGTGCGGCTGGCCCGCTTCGCGCTCTTCTGGGCGGCGATGTTTCTGCTCGTGGGTCTTTTCGAGGAATTTCTCCTGCGGGGATATTTGCAGTTCACGCTGGCGCGCGGAATCGGATTCTGGCCGGCGGCGGTGGTTCTCTCCGCCGGCTTCGGTCTGATTCACTTGCGCAACGAGGGCGAACATTGGCCGGGCGCGCTGGCGGCCGCGTTGATCGGCTTCCTCTTTTGTCTCACCCTGCGGCGCACCGGCAATCTCTGGTTTGCCGTGGGCTTTCACGCCGCTTGGGATTGGGGTGAGACTTTTTTCTACTCCGTGCCCGACAGCGGAACGATTTGGCGCGGTCACCTGCTCAGTTCGTCGCTGCACGGCGCGGATTGGCTCACCGGAGGCTCGGTTGGCCCGGAAGGCAGTGTACTGTGCTTCGCAGTGATTGCGATGGTTGGGATCGCATTCGGCCAGGTCTATCCTCGCGCTCATGCGCTCGCTGACGACGCGACATCGCCGCTGCCGGCGACAGCAGGTTCCTCGTCTCTCCGCTCCTGATTGTCATCCCGAGCAAGCGCTTTTCGCGCCGCGAGGGATCTGGGCGAGCCGCGCGATGCGTCGCGCAGCTTTTATTAAGAAAAGCCGCGATGCAATAATCGCGCGTTTGGCTCGCTTCCTTATCAAACCGCACCACCACCGAACTCTTGATCGCCTCGAGCACGCCTATACTTAATCTCATGCCCTCAGAAGCCGACCTGCTGACCCCGCTCCGTCGCTACTGGGGTTACAGTTCGTTCCGGCCTTTGCAGGAGCGGATCGTGCGCAGCCTGCTCGCCGGACACGACACCTGCGTGGTCATGCCGACCGGCGGAGGCAAGTCGCTCTGTTATCAGTTGCCCGCGGTCGTATCGGAACGAACGACGGTCGTGATCTCTCCGCTGATCGCGCTCATGCAGGATCAGGCGGCGCAACTGGCGCAGATGGGAATTCCAGCGGCGGTTCTCAACAGCTCCGTCAGCAGCGAGGAACAGAGCCGTGTCATGCGCCAGGCGCGGGAAGGCGCTTTCCAGTTGCTGTATCTGTCGCCCGAGCGGTTGCAGCGCGCCGACACCCTGGGCTGGCTGCAGCAGGTGCCCATTTCTTTTTTCGCCATCGATGAGGCTCACTGCATTTCCGAGTGGGGACACGAATTCCGTCCGGAGTACCGGCAGTTGAGCAGTCTGCGTGGAAAGTTTCCGGGTCATCCCATCGCCGCTTTTACGGCCAGCGCGACCCAGCATGTGCGCCACGACATTCTGACGCAACTTGAGTTGCGCAATCCCGACAAATACATTGCCAGCTTTCACCGTCCCAACCTGCGCTATCTGGTGCGCCAGTGTGAGAGCGTCGAACACACCGCGCTGCTGGTGACGGCGTTGCGCCATTACGACGAAGGCAACGTTATCGTCTACTCGCCGACCATCAACAAAGTGGAAGAGACCGTGGATTTTCTGGAAGACCAGGGAATCGCGGCCATCGGCTATCACGCCAAGATGGACTCGAGCGACCGCCGCCGCAATCAGGAGCGCTGGATGTCAGACGAAGTTCGCGTCCTCGTGGGCACAATTGCCTTCGGGCTAGGGATTAACAAGGCGACCGTGCGAGCCGTGATCCACCTGGCGCTACCGAAGTCAGTAGAGCAGTTTTATCAGGAAGCAGGACGCGCCGGGCGCGACGGCAACCCGGCCGATTGCATTCTGCTGTGGCGCAAGCAGGATGCCGGCCTGCTCGGATATTTTGCCAACCAGATTCTCGATGCGGCTGAGCGCGACCGCGCCTGGCAGAGATACCACACGATTCGCGGGTTTGCCGAAGCAGGCAATTGCCGTCATCGCCAGATTTGCACCCATTTCGGCGAGACTCCGAAGTGGACGGCATGCGGTGCCTGCGACGTTTGCGGGGCCGCGCCAGACTGGCTCACCGAGAAAGTTACTCCAGCAGTCATCCGTCGCACAGCGAGCGCCAGTTCTGGCGGCGTGCGAGTCGCGACGAGGCCAGTCGCAGACGCGGATCAGGAGTTGCGCGAATATCTCCGCGAGTGGCGACGGATCACGGCCAAAGAACAGGGAGCCCCGGCCTATGTGGTGCTCCACGACACTTCTCTGGATGAGATTTGCCGGTTGCAGCCGCGCTCGATCGCCGACCTGCTGAAGATCACAGGCATCGGCGAGCGGAAAGCGGATCTCTACGGACAGGGAATTCTGTCCGCGCTCCGGCAATATCGCGAAGGCGCGCGGGCGGCTGCGCTACCGGAGAAGAAGACCGCTCCGGCGCTCGAAACCCTGCAACTCCTGGCCGAAGGCAAAAGTTTTGAAGACATTGCCCGCATCCGTGGACGGCAGATCGCAACGGTCGTGAACTCTGTCGCGGGATTAGTGGAGAAAGGCGAAGTTGAATTCCGCGCGGAATGGATTGATCGGAGTCGCCTGTTGATGATTGAGTCTGCCTGCACGACTCTCGGTCTGGAACGCCTGGAGCGGCTGAAAATGCTGAAGGACGTTCTGCCTCCAGAAATCACCTACGATGAAATCCGCCTGGTAGTGGCGCGGCTGCGGCGCGAAGCAAGTAAGACGAAGACCTCAATTCCCGCGTGATCTAGCCTTTCCCAAAACTGGACAGGCAGCGGAGCACTTTTACCACCAGACAACTAATAAACACTGGAACTCGCGCCATGGGTGTACAATTTCATGGGTTCTACATCCCTGTAAAACATCATCACGAAATATAAGCAGTTTTGCCAATTTCTTGGCATCGCTCGTGACGCTTCCGTGCGGTGAGCAACGTTTAAACGTTCGCTAAAGCACGTTCGCTCTTCGAGGAGGGCGTCATGAGAATTCTTCTTTACAACCCCGACAATGGTGTCACTCGCAACTTCATGCCGCATCTCTGGATGTTTCTGCTCCAGTCGCTCACTCCGCCCGGCCACGAAGTCCTGCTGATGGACGGCAACGCCAAGCCTATGGACGAGGCTCAAATCGCCCAATATGTTCGCGACGAGAAGATCGACCTGGTCGGCATCGGCGCCATGACCCGCATGATCGCGAAGGCCTACCGCATTGCTGACGCAATTCGGGCTACCGGCGTGAAAGTCGTGATGGGCGGACCGCACGTCACCGAGTTGGCCGATGAGGCCCTGGGCCGCGACGGTGGCCCGCGCCACGCCGATGCCGTGGCTCTTGGCGAGGCCGATGAAACCTGGCCGCGAATTGTGAACGACGCCGAGCGCGGCGAACTCAAGGAAGTCTATGTACCAGCCGACGAAAACGGCAAAGAGCGCAAGCCGTCTTTGAAACCGTATCCTGTAATTCCCTGGGATTCGATCGACCTGACCCAGTTCAACCTGGTTCCGAAAGCCGCATTCCCGCTGCTGAAAAAAGTCGGCGAAGGCTGGGGGACATTTCAAATTATTCCGGTCGAATCCGGAAGAGGCTGTCCTTACGGCTGCGAATTCTGCACCGTAACCGGATTCTTTGGCGACTCGATTCGCTTCCGCAGCAACGAGAGTGTGGTGAACGAACTACTACTATTGAAGGCCCGCGCCCGCAAGGAAAAAGGCCAGATGGCGGTGTTTTTCATCGACGACAATTTTGCCATCAACGTAAAGCGCACCAAGTCGCTGCTGCGCGACATTATTGCCGCCGGGGCGCAAGTGCACTGGGTGGCACAGATCAGTGCCAACCTTTTGCGCGACGAGGAACTCATCGACCTGATTGCGGCTTCCGGGGGCAAATGGGTGTTCATCGGCATGGAGTCAATCGACCCGACGAACCTCAAAGATGTAAACAAAGGTTTCAACAAGCCCAGTGAGTATGCCGAAGTGCTCGAACGGCTGGCGAAGCGCAACGTCTATGCGATCACGTCGTTTATTTTTGGTATGGATAATGACACTACCGGCGTGGCAGAACGTACTCTCTCGCAAGTCCGCACCTGGCCGCCGGGGCTGCCCATTTTTGGTTTGCTGACGCCGTTGCCGGCAACCCCGCTCTACAAGCGGCTGGAAGTCGCGGGCCGGCTCACTCGCCCGAAGCATTGGAAAGAATTCATCCCGTTCGCGATGGCGCACACGCCGCTGAAGATGACCATCGAAGAAGCCCACGCCGAAGTGAAATACGGATGGGCGAAGGCTTACAGCCCGGAAGCTTTGGCCCACGCCGTCGATTCGCTCGATGATCAGCCACTGGGATATCGCATCAACATATTTATCGCGCGGCTGTGTTTCCGCGGGATCTATTTCCCCATGATGAGCAAGTTTTCGTGGCTGAAGGTGGTGTCCGACAACCGGCATACGATCTTCAAGCTGGTGAAGGAAGGTTTCTTCGGGCGCGATGCGCGGCCGCGCAGGCCGCATAGCGAAATTGCTTATGACGAGGCGACAGCGAAGGAATCGCAGGCCAGCGCTTAAGCGCAGCAGCTTCCATCAAAGACTAAGAGGAAGATTAAGAAAATGGCTATCACGCATTCCGTTGATGGCCATTTTCATTTCTCCGGAGAGCTGCGGCTCGCTACGCAGCTACGACTCTATGAGTTGCTTGGCCGCGTCGCTGCCCGAGCGGATGCAGTCTGGCACGCCGATGCCGCGGTAGGCGTTGCCCGCGAGCGCGAGTCCGGGCATCTGCCGGCGCAGGTGCTCGATTCGATCGAAGCGATCCAGATGTCCCACACCATACTGCGCCATGGCGGACTTCCATTTGTAGACGCGGGCGAAAAGCGGCTCGGCGCGCAGACCGGTGATCTGCGGACCCAGAATTTGTTGCAGCTCATCGCGTACGATTTGAACGATCTGTTCGTCGCCCAGTGTCCAAACACTCTCGGCGTTCTTTCCGGCGAAAAAACAACGCAGCAGGGCGCGGTCTTCGGGAGCGCGATGCGGGAATTTGTTGTGCACGAAAGTTGCGGCCAGCATCCGCTTGCCTTCACTGCGCGGCACCAGAAATCCGAAGCCGGGTGGAAGCGTCTCTCGAACCCGGCGATCGTAGCCCAGGCCCACAGTGATGGAAGAGCTGTATTGGATTGCAGCGAGCTCGCCGGAAAGCTCAGGGCTGGCCATGCGAAGCACTTGCGCCGCGGCGGGTGCGGGTAATGCGACGATGACGGAGTCAAACTGGTCCGATTGCAGTCCAGCAGAAACCACCCAGCTTCCGGACTCGCGTTGAAGAGCTTGCGCCGGAGTGTTGGTCAGCAGAGCCGACGGTATAAGGTGCGACACCACAGTCTCTGCCAGATGCTGCATGCCATTTTTCAGCGAAGTAAACAGTGGCGGCGCGGGCGTGCGCGGACCTGAGATTTTCCTTCGCGCGGCGAGCATGGCGCGGCCAAGACTGCCGTGGGTACGTTCCATTTCCGCGAATCGCGGCAGCACGGCGCGCACACTCAGGTTGGCGGCTTCTCCGCCATAGATGCCGGAGAACAGCGGGTCGGCGAGGCGCTCGACCATCTCAGAGCCGTAGTGGCGCTCTACGAAGGCTGCGACCGACTCATCGTGATCGTTCTTTTCGTCGGCAATGGCGCGCGGCGCGAGAAACAGCTCTTTTGTCATGCGCAGCTTGGTCTTCCACGAAAAAAGTGACGAGAGACCGGTAGGAAGAATTTTTGTCGGCACCATGAACATCAAGCCGTCGGGCATTTCGACCAGCCGGCCCTTGGTCAAAATGTAAGTCTTGCGGCTAGCGTCGTTGGAACCGATGAGTTGATCGCCCAGGCCTAACCTGAGGCAGAGCTCCGTCGCCCACGGTTTTTCAGTGATGAAGGAATCGGGGCCAGCTTCAACGATGCACCCGTCGATGTTCTCCGTGCGAAGCACGCCGCCGAGCCGCGCGGACGATTCGTAGAGAACATAGTCCACATCGGCGCCGCCGCGGCGGCGCTCTTCGAGAGCGAAGGCAGCGGCCAGGCCGGAAATGCCTCCTCCGATGATGGCGATGCGAGTCAGCGGTCTTCCTCGTCGGCTAAAGCGGTTTGAGCTTGCGACTCTACGGCGCCGCTAAAGCCGCGCCCTTTCGAAACCATTAGGTCTTGGCGGCCGAATACTCCTGCACGAACCGGGCCAGGTTCTTCACGTTTTCAACCGGCGTTTCGGGCAGGATGCCGTGGCCAAGATTGAAGATGTGTCCGGGGCGTCCGGCGGCGCGGCGAAGAATCTCTTCGGCGCGCGACTTCAGTTCTTGCCAGTCGGCGAAAAGCAGTACGGGATCAAGATTGCCCTGCACGGCACAATCGTAATCGAGGCGCGCCCAGCCCTCGTCGAGCGGAATGCGCCAGTCGAGACCGATGACGTCAGCTCCGGTTTCTTTCATCGCCGGCAAGAGCGTGGCGCTGTTGGTGCCGAAATAAATGATGGGTACTCCAGCCTTCTGCAACTGCTTTACCATGCCGGTCACGTGCGGGAGCACGTAGCGGCGATAATCTTCCACGCTGAGGCATCCGACCCAACTATCGAAAATCTGAATTACGTCGGCGCCGGCGCGCACCTGATCGGCCGAATAAGCCGCCGTGACCGTGACCAGCTTGCGCATGAGCGCATCCCAATCTCCCGGAGAGTTGTACATCATTTTTTTGGCGTGAATGTAGTGGCGCGATCCTCCGCCTTCGATCATGTAGCTGGCGAGCGTGAAGGGAGCGCCACAGAATCCGATTAAGGGCAGCCGGTCGCCGAAATGCTTCGCAACCAGGCTCACGGCTTCGGAGACATAGCCGAGTTCAGCGGCGCGGTCGGTGCGCAAGTTCGCGATGTCTTCTTTGCTGCGCAGTGGCTTCTCGATGACGGGTCCTTCGCCGGCCGAAAAATGAAAAGGCAGGCCCATGACTTCGAGCGGCAATAAGAGGTCGGCGAAGATTATGGCTGCGTCGACTCCGAGAAACTCCGCAGCTGTGATCGTGACCTCTGCTGCGAGCGCCGGCTTCTTGCAGATCTCGAGCAGAGAATGCTGCTTGCGGACCGCTCGGTACTCGGGCATGTAGCGTCCGGCCTGGCGCATGAACCAGACGGGCGTGCGGTCGACAGGTTGGGATTTGCAGGCGCGAACGAACCTGGAATTAGGAGCAGACATGAACTGTTGACTGTAGCATTTTTGGACGGGCGGTGTAGTGATCGCGGGTCCGCATGAGAGTTTTGTGCGAGACTGAGGGGGAAACGGCCGGGGAAAGTACGAGTTCGCCTAGCCAGACTTACAGGAGGGTTTTGAGGGTCATGGCGCAGGGTGGAGTTGTGAAGGAAACAGTTGAGTTGAAAGTGGCGAACGCCTCGCCGATGTTTGCTTATGTGGCTCGACCCGCCAGGGGCGGCCCGCATCCGGGGCTGATGGTCTTCCAGGAAGCGTTCGGCGTCAACTCGCACATTCGCAATGTTGCCGAGCGGTTTGAGGAGCAGGGATACGTGGCCATCGCGCCGGAATTGTTTCATCGCACGGCGCCGCGAGGATTCGAGGGAGACTACAAAGACTTCCCCTCGGTCAAGCCCCATTTTCAGGCCATGACGAACGAGGCCGCGGAGGCGGACGTGCGGGCTACCTTTGACTGGCTGCGTTCGAACCAACAAGTGAACGCGAATCAAATCTCCTGCGTGGGATTCTGCATGGGGGGACGTGTGTCATTTCTGGCGAACAGCGTGGTTCCGGTGCGAAAGGCAGTTTCGTTTTATGGTGGCGGGATCGCTCCCGGATTACTGGACCGGGCAGCGAAGCTGCATGGGCCGGCGCTGCTGATTTGGGGAGGACTGGACAAACACATCACGCCCGAGCACCGGAAAGCCGTGACCGACGCGCTGAGTGCGCAGCGCAAAACGTACGTGAACGTGGAATTCTCGAATGCCGATCATGCTTTTTTCTGCGACGATCGGGCGGCGTATGAGCCGCATGCGGCCCGGCAGGCATGGGCACTGACGTTGGAGTTCCTGCAGTCGTGAGGAATCCGTGCATTGTCTTCGCCGCGCTCTCGTTCTTGTCGGCGGCGGGAGCTTGGCAACTGCCGCACCTCGCCGCCGGTACCGAACGTTCTGCGCCGCCCACCTTCTATAAAAATGTTCTGCCGATCCTGCAGGATCACTGCCAGAATTGCCATCGTCCCGGCGAGGTCGCGCCCATGCCGCTGGTGACCTACGAACAGACGCGTCCGTGGGCGGGAGCCATGGCGCATTTGGTTCAGATGAAAATGATGCCGCCGTGGTTTGCCGATCCCCGATACGGGCATTTCGCCAACGATGTTTCCTTAACGCCGCAGCAGATTGCGGCGATTGTGGCGTGGTCGGAAGCCGGAGCGCCCGCTGGGGATGCCCACGACGCGCCCGCGCCGCCGAAATGGCCTAAGGGGTGGAATATTCCCCAGCCGGATCTCGTCGTGAAAATGCCTAAGCCGGTACAGATTCCGGCGCAGGGAGAGATTGAATATACGTACGAGATTGTGCCGACACATTTCGCCGAGGATCGCTGGGTGCAGATGTCGGAGTTCCGGCCGGGAAGTCCGGCGCACGTACATCACGCGGTAGTGTATATTCGTCCGCCGGATTCGCAGTGGCTACGGCATGCCCCGGTGGACGAGCCGTTCACCGCGTTAACACTGAACGATCCGCTGGAACGGCGCGAGGCACACGAGACGACCAGCGATCTGCTGCTGGTGTACGCCCCAGGAAGTTCGCCGGACCAGTGGCCGGACGGGATGGCGAAGTTGGTGCCGGCAGGATCCGATCTCGTGTTTCAGATGCATTACACCACCAACGGCACGGCCGATCAGGATCAGACCAGCATCGGCCTCGTGTTTGCGAAGACTCCTCCCAAGCAGAGAGTGATTACGCTGCAGTTGAACAATCACGCGCTGATTATTCCCCCAGGGGCGGAGGATTTTCGCGTGGAAGTGCAGGGCACGTTGCCTAACGATGCGACGCTGCTCAGCCTGTTTCCGCACATGCACCTGCGCGGCAAGCGCTTCGAGTATGACATTGTTCACGACGATGGCAGCGTGGAAGTATTGTTGCGGGTGAACTATCACTTCCACTGGCAGTTGAGTTACCGGTTGGCCGAACCACGCATGCTGCGCGCGGGAACACGGCTCCGGGCGATTGCATGGTATGACAATTCGAAAAACAATCCCCACAACCCCGACCCGGAGAAAACGGTGACGTGGGGCGATCAGACTTCCGACGAAATGATGGTCGGGTTCTTTGACGTCGCGGTGGCGGCAGGGATGGACAAGTGGAAATTCTTTGTGCGGCACGGAGACCCGAAACAAGATGGAAGACAAGATGTGAAACCGGATGCTCAACGGGATCAGAACTAGAGATGAGAACCAGAAACGTCGAAGCCGCTTGCCCGTGCGGGCGGTCCTCTGTAACACTTGAGTGGGTTCATGCCAATTGAGCGCTATTTCCACGCCAACAATTTCTGCAGAAGCGAATCGCATACCGCGGCGGCTGCGGGCCGCGTCGTATTGGGTTCTGGCGGCCTTATTCGCAGCGGTTTATTTCGGTTCGCTCTTCTCGCCCGCTCTGCTTGACGACGCCGATAGCACGCACGCCGAAGCCGCGCGCGAAATGTTCGTGAGCGGGGATTACGTCACCCTGCATGTGAACGGAGTGCGGTATCTGGAAAAGGCTCCGCTGCCCTATTGGCTAGTCGCGATTTGCTATCACATTTTTGGAGTGAATGAGTTTGCCTCGCGCCTGCCCATGGCTTTGTCGGTGCTGTTGCTCGGCGTTCTGGCCGTGATTTGGGGACAGCGCGCCTTTGGAGAGCGGGCGGGAATTTACGCGGGCTTGTTCGTCTATACGAGCGCCGGCGTGTTTCTGTTTACGCGTATTCTCATCCCGGACGTGCTATTGAGTCTGCTGATCGCCGCGTCACTGTATTTCTTTTTGACTGCTCTCGAGCCCGACGGGCGAGCCTGGCAATGGTATGCCGGATATGCGTGCGTGGCTCTGGGAGTGTTGACGAAGGGCCTGATCGCGCTGGCATTTCCGGGCGGAGCGGCGTTTTTATATCTGGTGTTGACTGGCCAGTGGCGCCGCTGGCGCGAGTTTCGGCTGGCTTCTGGTTTGGCACTGTTTCTGCTGATTGCCGCGCCGTGGCACATTCTTGCGGGCCTGCGGAACACCGGGGGGCAGGCTGGCCACGGATTCTTCTGGTTTTATTTCGTCAACGAACATTTTCTGAGATTCCTGGGGAAGCGCTATCCTCGGGATTACAACAAGCTGCCGTGGGTGCTGTATTGGTCGCTGCATCTGGTGTGGTTGTTTCCCTGGAGTTTCTATCTGCCGGTCGCGATCCGCACGGTCATTGACGAACACAAGGCGAAACGGCTGGGAGATTTCGGCGCGCGCAGTCGTTTGTTATGCTGGATTCTCGCGGGACTCGTACTCATCTTCTTTGCGATTTCCACCAACCAGGAGTACTACACCTTCCCTGCCTACTTCCCGTTGCTGATGCTGCTGGCCGATGGAATTGCGCGCTGTGAGGGGAGCGATTGTGCCGCAGGCGTGCGCAAGGGATGCCTCAGGATCTCGGCGGGAACTCTCGCGCTGGTGGGATTGGCCGCGAGTGCGACTCTGTTGGCTCTTCTGTGGCAGTCGCGGCATCTGCCGTTCGAGCCTGACATCGGCAACGTGTTGGCCACGCACAACATGGATACCGATACGCTCTCCACGTCGCACATGCTGGATTTGAGTTACGCCTCGTTTGCGGCGCTGCGCCTTCCGGCGGCATTGGCGGCGGTGGCGCTAATGATTGCTCCGCTGCTTTCTTTTCTTCTCCGCCTTTGGCGGCGTCACTACGCTGCGACCTGGGCTCTGGCCGCTGGCATGGCAGTGTTTCTGGCCGCGGCCCATATTGCGCTAGGAAGGTTTGGGCCGTATTTGTCGTCGAAAGATCTGGCGCGCGAAATCGCAGCGCGGGCACGTCCTGAGGACCGCGTCATGATCTACGGCGATCAGGCGTTTGGATCGTCGCTGCTGTTCTATTTGCAGAGGCCGGTCGAACTGGTCGAAGGGCGGACGACTTCTATGTGGTTTGGATCTACCTTCCCGGATGCTCCACGGATCTATTTAACCGATGCGGATTTGCTGCGGGAGTGGGCAGGGCAGGAACGTGTATTTTTGTTCGTGCCTCCGCATCTCAAGTTTAGGGTCGACGAACTCCTGCCGAGAAGGTTTGTGGTTGCAGAGGTCTCCGGGAAGTGCGTTTATAGCAACCGGCCCTAATGTGGGCGCAAGCGACTTGCGGGCCTGGCTGCTCTGTGAGACTCTGAATTCCTGGCGAGGGGCAAGAATTGATGAACCGAAAACGGGCGGTCGTTTTGATGATGATCGTGCTGACGATGGCCGTGCTTATCGCGGTGTTTGGATTGGGGAGAGCGCGAGCGCAGTCCAGCGGCCCGGCGCACACTCCAGAAGCAACTCAGGCTGCCAACACACCCGGACCGAAGAAAGCTGAAGAGCAGTTTAAGAACATCCAGGTGCTCAAGGGAATTCCAGCCGAGCAACTTATTCCGACCATGCAGTTCATCACGGCATCGCTGGGCGTGCAGTGTGACTTCTGCCACGTGCAGCAAGCGTTTGAAAAAGACGACAAGAAAAACAAGCAGACCGCTCGGAAGATGATGGAGATGATGATCGCCATCAATGCCGATGACTTCGACGGTCACCGCGCGGTCACTTGCAATTCCTGCCACAATGGCAACCCGAAGCCTCAGGCGATTCCGCCCGTAATGACCGAGGAACCGAAAGAATCCGTGGGCGGGCCAATGCCGGGCGGAGCAATGATGAGCGGAGCAACGCCGGCCGGGTCAGCACCGGCTACAACCAAGGAGACCGCCGGGCCAACCGCGGAGCAACTGCTCGACAAATATGTACAGGCGGCGGGCGGAGCAGCGGCGATCGATAAGGTCACCAGCCGCGTCATGAACGGCACAATCGACTTTGGCGGCAAATCGCTGCCCATCGACATTTATTCAAAGGATCCAGACAAGCGCATCTCGTTCACGCACATGCAGGACGGCGACAGCATCACGGCATTCGATGGGCACGACGGATGGCTGGGCTCGCCGGGTCGTCCGGGAGTGCGCGAGATGCACGGCAGTGAACTCGATGCGGCGGGGATGGACGCCGATCTGCACCTGGCCACGCATTTGAAGCCAATGCTCGGCGAAATGAAGGTTCAGGGCACGGAGAAAGTCGGAGACCACGAGGTTTACGAGGTGGTGGGCCAGCGCGAGGGAAAGCCTCCGCTCCAGTTGTATTTTGACGAGCAGTCCGGACTGCTGGTGCGGTTGGTGCGCTATGGCGACACTGCGCTCGGGTTGCTACCGACGCAGATCGACTACGCGGATTATCGCGATGCCAATGGAGTGAAGATTCCCTACCGCTGGACGCTGGCCCGGCCCAGTGGGCGCTTCACGATCCAGCTGAGCGACGTGAAACAGAATGTTCCGGTCGACGATGCGAAGTTCGTCAAACCTGCCACGCCGGCAGAACCACCGAAGGGGCCAGCGAAATAGGTTCGCTTAACGGAACGCTTCCTCTCGGCGCAAAAATCCCATGTCGCGCTAGAAAGCGCGAGACATGGGGCATCCGCATTCAAGCCACTCCCCCGCTTCAATAACAAAACCTGATAGGCACGATAAATAGTTTCGATTTCCGTGAGACCGCCCGCGAACGGTAGAGTGAGGCGGTCTTGAAAGGGGAAAAATCGCCTGTTTTGAGGAGTACAACCGCACACCTGATCTCCCAACATGGTGAACAGGGATATGATTGGGAGATGCCCGGGTAGAACCTGGCAGAAGTTGCTGGAGCATAAACGTGGCGACAAACGTAAGAACGCAAAACAGGACTTGACGACATGATGACCAAGATTGAGGCAGTCATTCAAAACTCCAAGCTGGAAGCGGTAAAAACTGCGCTTCATGAAATCGGCGTCGAAGGCATGACCGTGATCGAGGTACGCGGGCACGGGCGGCAGAAGGGGCACACCGAGGTCTACCGCGGGCGTGAATACAGCGTGGATCTGATTCCCAAGACCAAAATCGAGATGGTGCTGCCCGATGCCTTGGTGGAAAAAGCGGAACAGGCCATCCTGACCGCGGCTCGCACGGGCAAGATCGGGGACGGAAAGATTTTTCGCTCCCGCGTGGATGAGGCGATCCGCATCCGAAATGACGAGCGCGGCGAGGGAGCTCTGTAGCGCGCGCTTAAGACGCGAGGCGGCTTTCAGCAGGGCGCGGCCGCAAGTTTTGCCGGGATGCAGCCGGAAAGCATCTAACCGGCAGTCACCGTGGCCTTCCCCCAGTGGCACGTCACCGGGTGAAAACTTTCATCATGGCAGCGTCCTCATTGATCAGCGAATTGCGGGGTTCCCTCAGCGACGAATCGGCGCGTATTCAGCGGGAGTTCGAAGCATCCGGGGACGGGCGCACCGCCGTGGCGCAACGCACGCGGCTGGTGGAAGATATTCTGGCGCGGCTTTGGCGCGAGATCGTCGCGCCCGATGAAACCAAACCCGCCAACTTTGCGCTCTTGGCAACGGGAGGTTTCGGCCGGGGATGGCTGTTTCCTTATTCCGATATCGATCTGCTTTTCCTCTTCGGCGATCGCAACGCCGAGCAGGCTTTCAAAGATCCGGTTCGCCGCTTCTCGCAGGAATTGTGGGACCTGCGGTTGAAGCTGAGTCCGGCGTCGCGCACGCTTGCCGAGTGCGACCGCTACGACCCCAACAACACTGAGTTCACAATTTCTCTTCTCGACTGCCGCTATCTCGCGGGCGATCACGATTTATTCCGCCGGCTTCACGACAAGGTCATCCCCAAGCTGGTCATGCGCGAGTCCAAGGCTCTGCTGCAGGGGCTGGCCGAGGTCACGCGCGAGCGCCATTCCAAATACGGCATGACGCTCTATCATCTCGAGCCGAATTTGAAAGAAGCGCCGGGCGGATTGCGCGACTGCAATGTTGCCTGCTGGCTCGCCCTGATTTCGGCCATGGACAAGCTGCATGATTGGCCGGATGCGAGTCCGCTGCGTCCTCCGGTGCGCAAGCAGCTCGACGCCGCGCTGGACTTTCTGATGTCGGCGCGCTGCTTTCTGCACTTCCGCCACGGACGCGATGACAACACGCTCAGCTGGGAGGCCCAGGACGAAGCCGCCGCCCGCAAAGTAGGGACAACAATTTTTGAAGCACCTGGCAAAACGACGTCTGACGAGACAACGCCTGACGAGACAACACCCGTTGCAGCACTGCAGGGTGTCGCCAACTCCGCCGAACTTTCGGCTGCCGACTGGATGCGGATTTATTTCGGCCATGCTCGCGCCGTGCAGCGTACCGTTACGCAACTGCTGGAAGAAATCCCTGAAGCCTGGTCAGCGCTTTATCGGCAGGTGCAGAGCTGGCGCTCGCGGCTTACGACGCCGGATTTCTCCGTGGTCGATGGGCTCATTTTCTTGCAGCAGCCTTCGGCGCTGCAGGATCCCGAGGTGCTGTTGCGGTTGTTCCATTTCATGGCACACCACGGGTTGAAGCTGAGCGCGACCACCGAATACCGCATCGAGCAAGCGCTTCCGGCGCTGGCTTCTATGCCGCCACGGGGAGCAGAACTCTGGCTCTACCTGCAGGAGACGCTGCTGCAACCGCATGCCGCTGACGCGCTGCGCGCCATGCATTCTTTGCGGCTTTTGACTTTGCTCTTGCCGGAACTGAATCTCATCGACTCGCTGGTCGTGCGCGATTTCTATCATCGCTTCACGGTGGACGAGCATTCCTTTCTGGCAATCGAGAGCCTGCACCGGCTGAAGCAGTCGCAGTCCGAGTGGGACAAGCGTTACGCCACACTCCTCGGCGAACTGGAAGATCCGGAGCTGCTGTATCTGGCGCTGTTGCTGCACGACACTGGCAAGGGGGTACCCGGCGGCAATCACGTCGAAGCCAGCGCGGAAATTGCTAATCGCGCCATGGATCGGCTCGACATGGATCCAAACGAGCGCGCCGAGGTGCTGTTTTTGATCGCAAGCCACCTGGAGATATCGGCTGCGCTGCGCCGCGACATTTTCAACCCCGAGACGGTGGCGGCTTTCGCAGAAAAGATGGGAACGCCGGAGCGGCTGAAGATGCTCACGCTGTTAACCTACGCCGACATCAAGGCCGTGAACCCTGAGGCGTTGACGCCGTGGAAGGCCGAGAACGTCTGGCAGCTCTACATGGGCGCCGAGAACTACTTGAACCGCAGCGCCGACCAGCGTGTCCGCGCCGACGTGAATGACGAAAAGCTGGCGCGCCTGCGTTCGCTGGCCCCGGTGACCAGCAGCAAATTCAAGAACTTTCTCGAAGGATTTCCCCAGAGATATTTACTGGTCCATTCCGCCGAGGAAGTCATGCGGCACATGGGCATGGCCGACGCACTGGGCGCCGATCCCGTGCAGGTTGAGTTGAAACGCGGACGCCACTGGTACGAATTGACGCTGGTCACCCCGGATCGTCCGTTTCTATTCGCCAAACTCTCCGGCGTGCTCGCCGCGTGGGGTATGAACATTGTGAAGGCCAACGCGTTTTCAAACCAAGCCGGAATCGTGGTCGATACACTCTACTTCACTGACCGCTTCCGTACACTCGAGCTGAATCTTTCCGAGTGGGAGCGGTTTACGCGTAGTGTAACCAGCGTGCTGCTAGGCGAGGCCGATCTCGAAAAAATGCTGCGCGACCGCCAGCGCGCCGAGAAGGGTGCAATTGCGAAAGTAAAAGTAGAAACGAAGATCGAGTTCGACGACTCGTCCTCATCAACCAGCACGCTGCTGCAGGTGATTACGCAGGACCGTCCGCGGCTGCTGCATCGCATCGCGTCCTGCCTGTCAGATCAGCACTGCAATATCGAGATCGCTCTGATCGATACCGAAGGTCAGATGGCGATCGACACTTTTTATCTGACGTCGTTCGGAGCAAAGCTCATGCCAGAGCATTGCCGCTTGGTCGAGAAGGCGCTGGTAGAGGAGTTGAAGGGCGAGTGAAGCGATCAAGCCGCGCCCAGGCATTTTGGCGCTGCGGCAGGTCTACACAAGTCTATACACGTCTTTACAGCACTCCTACACCGCGCGCCTCGCAATCATGGTAGGCTTCTCTCGTTAGAGGAGTCTCGCATGTCCCCGATCCGCGGTTGCCTGCTCGGGCTCGTCTTGTTCTCGCTTCCTTCCGTCCATTCTCAAACAGCCAGTCCTGACTCCGGCCAACAGACCAGCTTCCGCGCCAATGTGCGCAGGGTTTTGGTCGATGTGGTGGTTACCAACGCCCAAGACGAGCCTGTCACAGGTTTGGCCAAAGAACAATTTCAGGTCTTCGAGGATGGAAAGTCCCAGACCTTGGCCTCGTTCGACGAGCATGCCGGCCTGCCGGATCTATCCGCCCTCCAGGCCAAACTTCCGCCAAATACGTTTTCCAACCTGCCGCTTGCCAAGGCAGGTGACGCGGCCAACCTTCTCTTGCTCGACGCACTCAACACGCAAATGCAGGACCAAAGCTACGTGCACGCGCAGATGATCAAGTACATCAAGGGAATCCGCCCCGGTACGCGACTCGCGATCTTCACTCTAGGAGCGCGACTGCGCTTTGTGCAGGGATTCACTGGCGACCCCGCGGTGCTGATGGCAGCGGTGAACGGCCAGAAGTCCGCGGGCAACCCGCAATTGTCGCCACTGCTCCAGACCAGTGCTGAAATGGACGCCAATCAGACAATCGTTGCCCAGATGAAAGAAATGGCTGCGCAGGCGAACGATTCGGCGCAAATTAGGGCCTCGGCCTATGCGCTTCAGGACTTTCAACAGGAGACCACATCGTTTCAAACCGACGTGCGCGTTCATACTACCCTGGAAGCGATGCAGCAACTCGCCCGCTACCTACAGGGAATTCCGGGACGCAAGAACGTGATCTGGTTCTCGGGTTCGTTCCCGCTCAGCATCTTTGGCGGTTTCGGTGCTGGGGCATCAAATCAGAACCAGGCCTCAAGAGTGGCAAATATGCCGGCCTCAGACCCGACACGGCAATATCAGGAAGAAGTGGCGAGGACGGCGAATTTGCTGTCCGCAGCTCAAATCGCTATCTATCCCATTGGCGCGCAAGGCATCGCCCCCGACCGTCAATACGATTTCAGCGGCCCGCAGCCGCCCAAAGTTGGCGGCGTGGAGGCTGAGCGGCAGATGACCCAATACCAGGTAGGCGATCTGCAAGCCGGAGCCACGGAGCGCAACGGCGGCTTTGCCGCTATGGACGAGCTGGCGAGAGATACCGGCGGCGAGGCTCTCTACAACACCAACGGACTGAACGAGGCGTTGGACCACGTGCTCAGCCACGGCACGCACTACTACACCGTGACCTATTCGCCTATTAACAAAAACATGGACGGTAGCCTACGCCACATCGAAGTCAAGGTGAGCGGAGGAAATTACCGCCTCGCCTATCGCCGCGGCTACTACGCCAGGGACGAACCCTTCGTGCAGGCTGCTAGGTCGAAGACCGCAGGCGATCCACTGCGTCCGCTGATGGACCATGGTATGCCCGATTCGACCGGGATTGTCTACACCATGCGCGTGCTACCTGCGACCCCGCAGCCGGATCCAAATGCTCCGCGCGCCGGTGACAACGAAAATCTGAAATGGCCGCTGACGCGCTATACCGTGAGCTTTACGGTCTCGTTCGATCACCTCACGCTCGAGCCTGCCGCCGACGGAGTGCGACATGGCAACCTGGAAGTCACGCTTCTCGGCTACGATCGCGACGGCATGCCGCTGAACTGGATGGTTCGTGTGCTCCAACTCACGGTGCCGCCGGATCGCTACGCCGCCGAGCGAGCGCGGGGACTTTCGTTCACGCTGGAGATCGATGTGCCCTCAGCCGATGTCTACCTACGCTCCGGCGTCTACGATCAGGGATCGAGCAAAGCCGGCACGCTGGAAATTCCGCTGGCCGCGGTCGTCGCCGAGGCGGCTGCGCGTAAGTAGGCTTGTGCTACGTCTCGGCTTACTTCGTCGAAAACTTAAACACCGTCTCCGACTTGAACGTCTCCCCCGGCCTCAGAATCGTGCTGGGAAAGTCCGGATGATTCGGAGAATCCGGGAAGTGCTGAGTCTCCAGGCACAGGCCGAAGCGGCGCTTATACACGTGGCCATGTTTTCCAGTCACGGTTCCATCAAGAAAGTTTCCCGAATAAAACTGAACTCCCGGCTGCGTGGTTGAAACTTCCATCACGCGTCCGCTTGTAGGCTCGTAGACGCGCGCTGCCAGCGTAAGCCCGGCGCCCTTGCGGTTGATCACCCAGTTGTGGTCGTACCCGTGGCCAAGGACGATCTGATCGTAGCTGTCGTCGATGCGCGCGCCGATTCTGGTCGAGGTTGTGAAGTCGAGCGGCGTGCCTTTCACCGGACGAAGTTCGCCGGTGGGGATAAGAGTCTTATCGACTGGCGTGAATCGGTCGGCGTTGATCATGATTTCGTGATTCAGAATGTCGCCGGTTCCTTCTCCCGCCAGATTGAAATAACTGTGCTGGCTGAGATTGACGGGAGTGGCCTTGTCGGTGGTGGCTTCATAATCAATGACCAGTTCGTTGTTGTCCGTCAGCGTGTACGTCACCTTAACCTTCATGTTGCCGGGAAAGCCGTCGTCGCCGTCTTTGCTGAGATAGGTGAAAGCCACGCCAGTCTTGCCTTTCAGCGCCTCACCTTCCCAGACAACTTTGTTGAAAGTTTTGTCGACGCCGCCGTGCAGGGTGTTGGGGCCGTCGTTCTTGGGCAACGTATATGTCTTGCCGTCAAGGGCGAACGCGCCATTCGCAATGCGGTTGGCATAACGTCCGACTACGGCACCAATGTAGGGCGGATTCGGAATGTAGCCATCGAGCGTCTCGTGGCCGAGGACGATATCGGCAATCTGGCCCTTCCGGTCAGGCACGCGGATAGAAACGATAATGCCGCCATAATTCATTGCATCGACTTCAACACCATTTGCGTTAGTTAGCGTGAACAAGTTGACGGGCCTCCCGCCCTGTGTGCCAAAAGCTTTCTGTTGAACTCCAGGATTGTGTTTTGAGGACTGCGCGAGAAGCGTTCCACAGCCGGCGAGGACGAGAGTGGCAACGTATAAGGTTACGAGGCGTCTTGGCATCATGCCGGAAAGTGTACTACGAGCACCGCGTTCGTGCCGCGATCTGGATCTGTGTGGGGACAGCCGCCCTCGGCTGTCATCGAGCGCAGCTCGACTGGTGTCGATCACTTCTTATACGGCCATTGTGCTTTCGTGAACAGCCCTCCATCGATCCAAATGGTCTGCCCGCTGATGAACGATGCGCCTTTGCTGGCGAGAAAAATCACCGCTGGCGCGATGTCGGCCGCCGTGCCCACGCGTCGTAAAGGCGTCAGCTTCGACCATGTGCCGGCGTAGTCCGGATCTTCCTTTCGCGTGCGTTCTGATTCAATCGATCCCGGGGCAATACAGTTCACCCGAATGCCATAAGGGCCTAGTTCGACCGCAGCCTCTTTGGTGAACATTTCAATTCCGCCCTTGCTCGCCGCGTAGGCCACCAGAGAGGGAAATGCGAGTTTGTTGCATCCCGAACCGAGGTTCACAATCGAACCTCCGCCGTGATCCTTCATGTGCCTCGCGGCATGTTGCGTGCACAGGAAGCAGCCTTTCAGATTGGTGTCGACGACCAGGTCCCACTCGTGCTCGGTAACGTCCAGAAGCGACTTCCATGTCTGCACTCCGGCGTTATTGACCAAAAGGTCGAGCCGGCCAAACTCGCCGATCACGCGCTCGAACATGGCCGTCACCTGGCTGCTGGAGCGGATGTCCGTCTCGATCGCCAGAACTTCAGGCAGCACAGTATTGGAAAGCTCGTCGCCTTGCAGCGCTCGAATCTCAGCCACGGTCGCGTCTACGACCGAGGGCGATTCGTTGTAGTAGTTGATCGCCACGCGATATCCGTTACGCACCAGCTCAAGCGCAATTTCCTTCCCGATGCCCCGGCTGGCTCCGGTTACCAGAGCTGTCTGGCCCTGCAGCATAGTCACCTCAATGGACGGCACAAGATCGCTGTGCAGGAGATCATACCAACTGCGGGCAACAGCGCCCGCACACCTCGCGCAAGTTCCGGCGGTGTGATAACTCCATGGCGACGATCCATTTCGCAGCGGTCTGGCATCCTGCGATTTACGGTGATACCATCGCGGGCGATATGACAACTCGAAGCATCGCGCTCGCTTCAATATTTCTACCGTTGTTGACTCTCAAGGCGCCTGTCTCCGCCCAGTCTCAAGGCGCGCCGCCCCAGTCAGTGCCCCATCCCATCGTGCTGCATGCGGCGCGTCTGCTCGACGTTAAGACTGGGCGCATGCTCAAGCCTGGGGAGATCCTGGTGCAGGGCGAGCGCATCGTCGAAGTGGGAACTTCGGTCAAGCGTCCCGCTGGCGCCGAAGTGATCGATCTGGGTGACCGCACGCTGCTTCCCGGGTTGATTGACGCCCACGTCCATCTCTTTCTTCATCCCGGTGCTGAAGACCTTCAAACCGTGCAGGAATCTGTGCCGCAGCGCACCATCACCGCTACGCTCGCGGCTCGCGATGACCTGATGGCCGGCTTCACCGCCGAGCGCGACATGGGAACCGAAGGCGCGGGTTCTGCCGACACTGCCGTCCGCAATGCCATTGATGAAGGCCGCATCCCGGGGCCGCGGCTGCGCATCAGCGGCAACGCCATCAACATCCTCGGCGGCCACGAGGATGCCATCGGCTACAACCCCGCGCAGCACGTTCTGTCCAACGCCGATTATGCCAATAACGCGGACGAACTGGTCGCGGTCATGCGGCAACAGTACAAGGAAGGCGCGGACTTCACCAAGATTTACGAAACCGGACCAGATTCGCTTCGCGACGGAAAGTTTTCGACTCCGTATCAGTACACCGAGCCGCAACTCGAAGCCGCCGTGAAAGAAGCCGCGCGCGTGGGCCGCCGCGTCGCGGTTCATGCCACCGGAGAACCGGGAACGCTCTTCGCCGCGCAGGCCGGAGTGGCATCCATTGACCATGCTAATCAGCTGAGCGACGAGACTATGCGGCTGATGAAAGAAAAGCAGATTTTTGCCGTTCCGACGTTTACTATCTTCGAATATTTTGCCGACCACGCGTCCACGCCAGAGCGCGGTGCCCACGAGCACGAGATGCTCGATGCGAAAGTGCAGGAGTTCAAGAAGCAGGTCGCGGCCGGAGTGCCTATGGCCGTGGGCTCCGACGTAGGCCCATTTCCCCACGGCACGCAGGCTCGCGAGTTCGTGCTGATGGTGAAGTACGGCATGTCGCCACTGGCCGCACTACAGGCCGATCTGCTGAACGGCGCGAATTTACTGGCATGGGACGGCCAGATCGGTGCGCTGGAACCCGGTTATTTTGCCGACGTGATCGCAGTGCCCGGAGATCCGCTGCAAGACATTAGCGTCTTGCAGAACGTTGGCTTTGTGATGAAGGGCGGCGTTGTCTACAAGAAGTAGGCGAGCCTGCTCGGCGGCAAATCACCGGCGCAATCTGCAAAACAATGCACAGTCGTCTTTGTCTCTCATTAAACACAGAGGCTAAAGGGCTAATTGTGAGCAGCTTGTCCCACTTCTAATTTTGGCTGCGTGGCCGCCCGCTTGCCCCTGTGTAAGTGCCGCGCCGAACACCGGCGGGCGCTTATGACTTCCCGCAGATTACCAAAGTTCTTCCGCTTGACGTTACTCCGCATTACTACTATTTCGTTCGTGTGCGCTGCCTTTGCCACGGCTGTGCATGCGCAGACTCTGCTTGCAGTCGCGCCGCCGCCGGATGCGCCCACACCGTCTGTTGCGTCGGCTCCGCCGGCCGTGGCAACGCCGGTGGTTGTCACGCCGGTCATCATCGCGCAATCGAACGTGCATCCCGAGCACAAGTTCCTCGACACGCAGAACCGCGTCCTGATCATCGCGTCCGCCGCGTTGAACGGAGCGGATTTCGCCGTGACTCGCGCCAACCTGCAGAGCGGCGGGCAGGAACTGAATCCCGTGGTCCGCGTGTTCGGCCGCTCCACCGCAGGCCTAGCCGTTAATTTTGTCGGCGAAACCGTGAGCGTGATCAGCATCGGTTACTTCTTCCACAAGATGGGCCATCACAAACTCGAGCACGCCACTTTCCTGGTCAATATCGGCAGCTCCGCCGGCGCCGTGACCTACGGACTGATGCACCGTTAACTGAGAAAGTTTGTTTATCACCGGGCCGCGCTCTCGAGCGCGGCCTTTCACTTCGTGCCGTCGTTCTTCTCCTCGCCTCTAAACTCAGGCGCAAAATCTTGACGTGCCCCTCTGTTGGTAGTATTACCAGACGAAACGATCGTCTGAAATCCGCGCGCTCCGACGATCTGCTGGAGGATGACTAGACATGAGAATCGCAAAAGACGTCACCGAACTGATCGGCCACACCCCGCTCGTGCGCCTGAACAAGGTCACCGAAGGTTGCGTGGCCGAAGTGGTGGCCAAGCTCGAGAGCCAGAATCCCGTAGGCAGCGTGAAAGACCGCATCGGGGTCAGCATGATTGCCGAGGCCGAGCGCGCGGGCAAGATTCATCCCGGCAAAACTGTGCTCATCGAGCCCACCAGTGGCAACACCGGCATTGGTCTAGCCTTCGTCGCCGCCGTGAAGGGCTACAAGCTCATCCTCACCATGCCCGACACTATGAGCCTCGAGCGCCGTGTGCTTCTTCTCGCCTTCGGCGCGGAAATCGTTCTCACTCCTGGCCCTCGCGGCATGACCGGCGCCATTCTCAAAGCCAAAGAGATTATGGCCAACACTCCCGGCGCCTACATGCTGCAACAATTCGACAATCCCGCCAATCCCAAGATTCACTTCGAAACCACCGGCCCCGAAATCTGGGACGACACTGACGGCCGCGCCGACATCTTGGTCTCCGGCGTCGGCACCGGCGGCACAATTACCGGAATCTGCCAGTACATCAAGCCCAAGAAGCCTTCCTTCAAAGCCGTAGCCGTCGAACCCGCCGACAGCCCGGTTCTCTCCGGCGGCAAACCGTCTCCGCACAAAATTCAGGGCATCGGCGCTGGCTTCGTTCCCAGCATCCTGCGCCGCGACTACATTGACGAAGTCATCACCGTGACCAATGACGAGGCCATCACCATGGCTCGCCGACTGCCGCTCGAAGAAGGACTGCTGGTCGGGATCTCCTCCGGAGCCGCCGTGGTGGCTGCTTTGAAAGTGGCCAAGCGCCCGGAGAATGCCGGGAAGCTGATCGTGGTGATCCTGCCATCTTTCGGCGAACGTTATTTGAGCAGTATTCTGTTTCAGGAACTGCGCGACAAAGCGCTGCAGATTCCTACGGCGGCGCTCCCGGCCTGAGCGAGGTCGCGCACGAACATATCTGAAGTCTGAACTTCATGCCGCACTTGCTGGCGCTAATTCGCGAAGACGTGGCCAACGTGCTGGAGCACGATCCCGCGGCCAAGTCCCGCCTCGAAGTGTACCTGTGCTATGCCGGGCTGCATGCCGTGTGGTTCTACCGCATGAATCATTGGCTGTGGAATCATGGCCTCTTGTTGCCGGGGCGATGGCTGTCACAGGTAGCGCGTCTCCTGACCGGAATCGAGATCCATCCTGGAGCGACGATAGGGCGCCGATTATTCATTGATCACGGCATGGGCGTGGTAATCGGCGAGACCGCAATCGTCGGGGACGACGTCACCTTGTATCAAGGTGTGACCCTGGGTGGCACGGGCAAGGAGCACGGCAAGCGCCATCCCACCATCGAAGACGGCGTGGTCCTCGGGGACGGCGCGAAAGTTCTAGGCAACATCACGGTCGGGAAAAACTGCCGCATCGGCGCCGGTTCGGTAGTGCTGCGCAACGTCCCTGCAGATTCCACCGTCGTCGGCGTCCCCGGACACATCATCTTCCGCGAAGGCAAACGCGTCGTTATCACCGATCCTAAACAAATCAACGACCCGCTCTCGGAAGCTCTGGCCTCGGTGGTCACTGAAGTAGACAAGCTGCGCGAACGAGTCCAGCAACTCGAAGGTTCGGGCGCGACCAGCGAACCGCTCTCCGAGTCGCTGCAAAGAATCATGGAAGACATCGACTACCAGATCTAGGTCAGGTTGCGTCGGACGCAACCCCAAAACGTCCCGCGCTCGTATTGCACACCACCCGGCAACTCCGGCCCCGAGCTAGTCCAACTGCAGGAAGGGCATGACCGACGGCACGCCGCTCGAGTTGACGATCACCAGCATGTAATAACCGGGAGGGGCCTGCGTGTTCGTCGCAGGAGCCGTCGCATGGATCCCACCTGAAGTGACGGTGAAAGCGAGGTCCACGTAACGTTGGTCAAAGTCGTCAGCATGAGTCGTCGCCCCCGGGTGCACCAATGCCACGCGGGTAATGGTGGAAGCGTTCGCGGTAACGATGTCGAACTTGCCACCGTAGCTGAGAGATGTCGGCGCGGTTTGGATCACCGGGCGCGTACCCTTGAACAGATACGGCGGACTGTACATCTCGTAGGTGATTTCCGTAGGGGCGCCGTTATTGGAACCCGATGAAACGACCCGCCCGTCCGGCAGCAGCACCGCCGTTGAATGGTAGGTACGCTGAATCGTCTGCGGCGCCATGACGGTCCAGAGCCCGGTCTTAGGGTCGTATAACTCGGGCGTGAGGATCGGGTTCGTGAATTCCCCCCAACCGCCTCCGCCGCCGACCGCCAGCACTGTTCCGTCCGCCAGAAGCACTAGGTTTTCGTTATAGCGGGCATACGTCATGGGGTTGGCGTAAGTCCACTTAGGAGTGGTCGCGGACAAATCAATGATCTCAACCGTGTTCGTCGACGCCCCGCCGCCGTTCGCGTGAGTCAACGATCCACCCGCGACCAGCACCTGCTCCTGCCCCGGCAACAACACGTGAGGAGCGAAATATCGATACCCAAAATTGGTGGCGCCTACAAGCGACCAGGCATTTGTGCCCGGGTCGAACAGATAAGTTTGAACCGCCGGGGACGACAAAAACACTTTGCCGCTGGGCAACAGCGACATGCGGGGATAAGTCTGAAGCAGATTGCTGGGCAGGTTGGCCGAAGCGGGCAGAACCGTCCATGCGCCGGTCGTGGGGCTGTACGACTCCAGGGCAGTCTGGATCACCGTACCAGTCTCGTTCGATCCAGAGAGCTCAAGCACCGTCCCATTATTGAGCTCCACACTAGTCGGGTACCAGCGTGCGTAGTTCATGTCCGAGCCGACCGTCCATGTGGAGGTGCCAGGGTCAAATAACATCGTGCTGGTGGTTCCGTCATTGTCCTGGACGGAACTGTGTGTGTGTCCGCTTGCGCCGGTCTCCACGACCCCGCCTGTCACCATCACCGTGCCGTTGCTCAGAATCGACAAGCCGGAGCAAAAGATATCTCGCGACACGGGCAACGCCACATTGGTCACATTGCCCGTAACCGGATCCAGCACCACCGCCTGGGAATTTAGTTGTTTGGCCGCCGGGTAGTAGTAGAAGAGCACCTTCCCGGTGTACATCACGGCCGCATTGGCGCCGACCACGCACGGTTGGGACGGGCAGAAATAGACCGGCGCAGCCCACTGCCCCACGCTTGCGGCAGACGACGGCGAAGTTGCAGAGACGGCGGGCTTCGCCTGACTCCGGGCAACGGGCACGCCGCAAATACAGAAAACGGTTGCGGCGAAGACAAGTCGCATCCACGTTGTCCGGACCATGCTACGAACGCCGCACAGGTTTAGCAGGGTGGTAAGACGAGATGACCGCAACATGGATGTTCCCCCGTTTTCTCAAAATGAGTACTTGGCCTGGGAGCTAACCACCAATACGGATGGCACCGAAAGCGAGGCTGCCACTTCACCACTCGGGACGCCGCATGTCAAGATGCAGAATCTTGCAACCCTCCCGCCGTCGGCTGCGTGAAAGGGGACCGCGAAAGCCAACGCTAATCGAGTCTTTGACAAAAGCACGTGTGTAAGTTTAATGTTCCGTTACGTTAACGTTTACGAAATCGGTTTTCTCCTGCCCGATTCTGAGCGTTGAGCACCCTCAATTTTCCCTCAATGCTGCTCAAGACACTGCGCGAAGAGGTGCTGGAAGCGAACCTGGAGCTGGTTCGTCGCGGCCTCGTTCTCTACACCTTCGGCAATGCCAGCGGCATTGATCGCAGCCAAAGCCTGGTAGCCATCAAACCCAGCGGCGTTCCCTATGACGAACTTACGCCGGCGCAGATTGTAATCTCAGATCTCACCGGGAACATCGTCGATGGAACCCTCCGCCCCTCTTCCGATCTGCCTACGCACCTCGAGTTGTACAAACATTTCCTCAACATCGGCGGAGTCGCGCACACCCATTCCGAATTCGCCACCGCCTGGGCCCAGGCTGAGACCCCGATTCCATGTTTCGGCACCACCCACGCCGACTCTTTTCACGGCCCCATCCCTGTGACCGAACGCCTGACTGCATCCGAGATCGCCGGCGACTATGAACTCGAAACCGGCGCAGCCATCTGCCGCACCTTTTCCAATTCGAAGCTCGATCCCGATGCGATTCCCGCGGTCCTCGTCGCCGGCCACGCTCCTTTCTGCTGGGGCGCGACCGCCGCGGAAGCCGCCCATCACGCGGTGATTCTCGAATATGTAGCCCGCATGGCGCAACACACGCTGTCGATCAACGCTGCATCCCGGCCGCTCGCTCGCGAACTGCACGACAAGCATTTTCTGCGCAAGCACGGCCGCAACGCCTACTACGGACAGGTCAAAATCCAATGACTCTAGCCCTTCTCGTCTTAAGTTCGTCCGCGTCGAGTCTGGTCCATCTTCATCCGGTGGACATGGTCATCGTTGCCTTCTATTTCGTGCTGGTCCTGGCGATCGGCGTGTATCTGAAAGGACGGGCGAACACCGGTGAAGACTTCTTCATGGCCGGACGGGAAATGACGGCGTGGGTGGCCGGCCTGAGTTTTCTCTCGGCCAATCTGGGTGCGCTCGAATTGATGGGCTGGGCGGGTTCAGCCTATCAGTACGGCATTCTGGCCACGCACTGGTACTGGATCGGCGCTATTCCCGCGATGCTATTTCTCGCGCTGGTGATGATGCCGTTTTATTACATCTCGAAGACGCACTCCGTGCCCGGATATTTGAAGCTGCGTTTCGGCGAACCCGCCCGCGCGCTGTCCGCCATTTCCTTCGCCTTCATGACTGTGCTGATGAGCGGCGTCAACATGTTCGCCATGGCCAAGGTCATGCAGATCGTCCTCGGCTGGGACATTAATTTCAGCATCTGGGTTTCGTCTCTTACGGTTGCGGTCTACGTAACGCTGGGCGGATTGCGCTCCGCCATCTTCAATGAAGTCCTGCAGTTCTTTCTCATCTGGGCGGGCGCGCTGCTGATTCCAATCCTCGGTCTTTACGAAGCCGGAGGCTGGGGCAACCTGAAGGTGCTGATCACCCAGCGCGCGTCGGAACAGTATGTCCACCTGTGGGCTGGCTTAGGTTCCTTCAGCACCAATCCCATGGGCATTCACTGGACCGGCATTGTGTTTGGATTAGGCGCAGTTATTTCAATGGGCTACTGGACCACGGATTTCCTGGTGGTGCAGCGCATTCTGGCTGCGAAAGATATTCGCAGCGCGGAAATGGCGCCCATCATCGGCGCCGGATTCAAGATGCTGGTGCCGATCATCGTCATCCTGCCAGGCCTGTTGGGTCTGGGCGTTCTGCCGATGAAGCTGGTTCCGGAATCGGTAGCCACGGTGACTCACGGCTACAGTTACAACGACGTTCTTCCTCTCATGCTGGCGCGTTATTGCGGACCGGGATTGCTGGGTCTCGGCATTACGGCGCTGATTGCCGGTTTCATGTCGGGCATGGCCGGCAACGTGAGCGCCTTCACGACCGTCTGGACTTATGACATCTACCGCCCGCTGATCAACAGCAAGGGCAGCGACCACCACTACGTGAGCATGGGGCGCTGGACCACGATCGTCGGCGTGCTCATCAGCGTGGGCACGGCGTACCTGGTGATGCGTTCGGCCAGCATCATGGATTATGTGCAGGCGCTGTTCAGCTTCTTTATTGCGCCTTTGTTCGGCACGGTCATCCTCGGAATGTTGTGGAAACGCGCAACCGGTGCGGGCGGCTTCTGGGGGTTGCTGTGCGGCACGCTCTCTTCGGTCAGCATGTGGGCGTGGGTAAAGGTTGATCCCTCAGCCCTGCGCTATGTCGCACTCTCGCCCGACGCCAAGGCGATTGCCCAAGACATGTATCAAGCACTGTGGTCGTTCTTGGTTTGCATAGTGGTAACCGTGGCGGTCAGCCTGGCGACGAAACCATTGCCTGACGGCGCATTGACCGGTTTGGTCTACGGGCAGACAGAGATTCCCTCGGTCGGGGACGTCCCCTGGTATCAGAAGCCTCTTTTCTGGGCGGGAGTCGTCGGGGCGATATTTGTGATCCTCAATATTATTTTCTGGTAGGGAGCCTTATGAGTGAAGAAACAAAAGCAGGAAGTTCCGCTTCGATCTGGTTTTTCATCGGCCTGTCTTTGCTGGTGAATGGCCTGCTGATTCTCGGCGCCGGACTCTACGAATACGTGAATCCGCCGGCGCCAGAGATGCAGGTAGTGCTCTTTCGACTTCACGCTGCCGTTTGGTGGGGAGCATTGCTGACGCTGCTGGGCGCCTTTTACTGCTGGCACTACGCTCCATCGCGCGCGCACTGACGGGGAATTAATAATTCATCTTTAAACGAAGAAGGATATTTATGTCCGAAAAGAAAATGACCATGGGCGTCATCATCGGGAACCGCGGATTCTTTCCCGGTGAACTGGCCAAGTCCGGCCGCGAAGAGATGATCCAGGCGCTGACCAAAGCCGGCATCGACTGCGTCGTACTCGGTCCCGAAGATAGCAAACACGGCGCCGTCGAGACTCACGAAGAAGCCAAAAGATGTGCCGCGCTGTTCCGCAAAAACAGCGACCGCCTCGATGGAGTCATCGTCTCGCTGCCCAACTTCGGCGACGAACGCGCCATCGCAGACACTCTGCGGCTGGCTCGCCTCGACGTCCCCGTGCTCGTACAGGCCACGCCGGACGATGCGAAGAAGATGACCATCCTGCACCGCCGCGACAGCTTCTGCGGAAAAATGTCGGCCTGCAACAACCTACGGCAGTATGGCATTCCCTATTCCTTGACGCGTCTGCATACGGTCAGTCCCGACTCGGAAGACTTTCGGAACGATCTCGCCTGGTTCGCTGCGGTCTGCCGCGTCGCCAACGGCATGCGCAATCTACGCGTAGGCAGCATTGGCGCGCGGCCCACAGCGTTCAATACCGTGCGCTACAGCGAGAAACTTCTCGAAGCCCACGGCATCTCCACCGAGACCCTCGACCTCTCGGAAGTCTTCGGCCGCATCGCTAAGTTGAAAGACGATCACGCCGGAGTGCAGGCTAAACTCGCAGCCATTCACAAATACGTCACCACCAGTGGTGTCCCCGACGCCGCGCTCATGAAGATGGCCAAGCTGGGCTACGTGATCGATGACTGGATGACCCAGACCGACGTGAAGATCAGCGCCGTCCAGTGCTGGACCTCCATGGAAGAATATTTCGGCGTAGTCCCCTGCACCATCATGAGCATGATGAGCAACAACCTCATCCCCGCGGCCTGCGAAGTCGATGTCTGTGGCACGCTTAGTATGTACGCCCTGGCCTTGGCATCGCAAACCCCCAGCGCCTTGCTCGACTGGAATAACAATTACGGCGACGATCCCAACAAAGCAGTCTGCTTCCACTGCAGCAACCTGCCCAAACATTTCTTCCAGGACGTTCGCATGGATTTCCAGGAGATCATCGCCGGCACAGTTGGCAAAGAAAACACATTCGGCACAGTAGTCGGCCGCGTAAAGCCCGGCGCGATGAGCTTTGCCCGCTTCTCGACCGATGACGCCGCGGGAGTGATTCGCGGCTACGTCGGCGAAGGCTCATTCACCACTGACGCGCTGAACACGTTCGGCGGTGTAGGCGTGGTGCAGATCGCCGAGCTGCAAAAGCTGCTGCACTACATTTGCGAAAACGGATTCGAGCATCACGTAGCGGCGAATTTCTCCACCACAGCCGCCGCCGTGCACGAAGCCGCGATTCGCTATCTGGGATACCAGATGCATTGGCACGGGAATTAGAAAAATACTCTGTCATTCCGACCGAAGCGGAGCGTAGTGGAGGAACCTGCTGTTTCTCGCCCCCGTTGCGAAACCCATGACGAGAACGTCCGCCCCACTGACAACCCTAGCCTCCCGCGATGGCGAGGATCGGACAACGCCGTGCTGCTAATGTTGCGCGGCCCCGGCAGCCGGCGAATCCGCGCGCTCATACACGCGCACGTAATCCACCAGCATGGTCTGCGGGAAGACGGTAGTCGCGTCCGGACTTCCGGGCCAGCCGCCGCCAACCGCGACGTTGAGCAGCAGAAAAAACGGATGGTCGTAAACCCACTTCGTTCCCTTGGGCAGGGCAGCGGGCGTGCGCGTCGCGTAGAGATGCTCATCCACATAGAAACGGATCGCGTTCGGCTCCCACTCGACCGCGTAGAGGTGAAAGTCGTCAGCGACGCGCTGGTCGCCGGGGAGCCCGAAAGGAGCGCCGATGCCGTGCTCGCCAGAATATCCCGGCCCGTGAATGGTGCCGTGCACGAGAGCGGGCTCTTTGCCAATGTTCTCCATGATGTCGATCTCGCCGCAGTCGGGCCAGCCTGATTTGTCCAACCCTGGCTTATCGATGTCTTTGCCCAGCATCCAAAACGCGGGCCAGATTCCCTGGCCGCGCGGAATCTTGATGCGCGCTTCGAAGCGGCCGTAAGCCTGCGAAAATTTGCCCTGAGTTTTCAGGCGCGCGGAAGTGTAGTTTCGGGTGACGCCATCCTGGCCAGTGTATTTTTCCTGCACGACCTTAATGACCAGGTTGCCGTCTTGTTGGGAGGCGTTTTCCAAACGGCTAGTGTAGTACTCCAATTCATTGTTGCCCCAGCCTCCGCCGCCAGTTTCTGCGACCCATTTGGAAGCGTCGACCGCGGAGCCACTGGGGCCGTTGAATTCGTCGCTCCAGACCAGTTTCCACGCTGGCGCAGCGGGTTGCGGCCTGGCGGCTTGCGCAGTCGCAAATGCGACCGCAAGGCAATTCACAACCAACATAAACGCTCCGCACAATGCCGGGCGCTGCCATTTGGAGTTCATCGTTCTCACCATTGATCATTGACCTTCGATCTAATCCTTGATTTCAACTTCTATCATCGAGGTTCCTGTAAAGTCGGGGCGCGAAGTTGCATGACCTCGCTCGTGCGAGGCTCACGTCACTATACTCAAACTGAGCTGATTCATGCGAGGAGAGCGCGGGATTGAGGCTGCGGGATAAAGATAATGGCGAGCCTTGAGGCTTGGAAAATCGCAGCGCGCGCGCTCGACTCGCGAGAACGCAGCCGTTCTATTTCGCGAAATGATTCTGCTGAGCGCGAGACTCGTGACGACTTAGCTTTGAGCTAATCGCCGCCTCTGCGTCCGCACGTATTGTCGAAAATTATTCACGCGCGCTCGCGGCCGTCCACTTCCACCGCAGAAGCTACACTTGGGAGATCGAAGTAAGCGCTCGGGCGCTTGGGAGCAACTTTCATCCTGCGAGGAACGGTGTCGTTCTCAATTTGTCGCAAAACGGCTTCCGCAGCGGAGGCGCCCCATTCTGCGAGCCAAGCCTGCATGTCATCAGCCAGAGGTTCGAGCAGAGTCATGTATTCAAGGTCCACGGAAGCGACTGGCAGATCGAGTTCCTGCGGCAGAACTGCATCGATTGCGATTACGCCTTCGATTCCGCGCTGCTGAAGTTGGATAGAAATCGTATTCCATTCCGAAGTGCAATCAAAAGCTCCGAGGGCGAGCAGGTAGCCGCGCCGGTGCAACAGACTTTGCACGCCCGCTACCACCCGGGCGACAGGAGCGCGCCCAATATCAGGAGTGATGGCCGCAACCAGGCGGGTTCGTTTGGTGCGCAGAGACCGGGCCCATAGATTGGGACGATAATTCAACTCGCGTGCAGCGCGAAACACGCGCTCCTTCGTCCGTTGCGGGATCGCCAACGATGCTGGCGTATTGTTCAACACGGCGGAAATCGAACACGGAGCGAGTCCCACTCGTTCGGCGACAGTGCGCAGGCTGACCACGGTTTTTTTGTCCGACACATCTCCCCCTCACCCGTTTTCAGGATTCTCAAACGCCGCGACCTTATTCGTTGCGGCCCATCACTTAGACGACAGGGTCAACCAGGCACCCATTCGCGGGGAACAAGCCAAACTGCCAAAGTTTGGAGGATCCTCTGCGACTCGGCAGAAGATGTGAGACCACTTTGGAGCAGTCGGGTCAGATAGTCCAACGCAAAAAATCCATAGTAACCATCAGTTCAGTAGCGGACCTTAGGTGGTGCAAGATTCCGACCTACAGCAAGCACGGTATGGGAGCACCGCTCATTCTGCTCCATCCTTCCCCGGTGCCCTCTCGTCGCCTTAACATTCGCATTCGCGAACTGTGCGCCCGCGCCATATCGGCGGACGACACCAACTTCTCGCAAGTTCTCTCCGAACTCCGGTCTGCCTTGCATGAGCACGCAGCACAAATGCGCGAGATGGCCTTGCAGCAAATTGCAGCACGAAAGAGATACGGGCTCCGACAGCCGGAGGAAGAGCCATGCAAGCCGACGCCGACACCAATCAGCGATTGAAGCAATTGATCGCTAAAATTGAAATTGAGCAAAACCCGCGGACGATTTCGGTTCTTGTAGAAGAACTCAACCGCCTGCTGGACAGTGACAAGCCGGTCCTGCAGCAGCCTGCGCCCACGCCTGAGTCCACATCCGGGCATTGCAAAAACACTGCACTTATAGATGGCGGCGCGGTTCCGTAAACGATTTGCCGCCAAACTGTCCGCGCCTGCGCGTGTCCTTGCAGGCCTGCAAAACAATCTCCTTGGGATGTAGCTGTACTCGCATGTGTGCGCTATTCTCACAAGATGCGGAGCCGCATTCAATCCCGAGATCAAGAGCTGATCCAGATCGTCGACTCCGCGTTGGCCGACGTGACCCGCCGTAGCGGGAAATGGCTGGTCTGCCGTCCGGGATGCACACAGTGTTGCATCGGAGCGTTCGCCATCAATCAACTTGATGCCCTGCGCTTGCGGCGAGGGCTCGTTGACCTGGAAAATCGTGCACCGGAACGTGCCGCGTGGGTGCGCCAGCGTGCGCGCGAAGCGGTTGCCCGTCTCTCGCCGGAGTTTCCGGGCGATTCTGTCAGCGGCGTATTGAGCGAAGGAGACGAGGCTGAGCAACAATTCGCCGACTTTGCCAACGATGAGCCTTGCCCCGCGCTCGACCCTGAGACGGGAAATTGCGAGCTCTACGAATCGCGCCCCATGACCTGCCGCGTGTTCGGGCCTCCAGTATGCTCCGAGGACGGCCTTGGCGTTTGCGAACTCTGTTTTCAAGGCGCGTCAGACAAAGAGATTGCCGCCTGCGAAATGAAGCCTGACCCCGAAGATCTGGAATCGCGCCTGCTCGAAGAACTCGAGAAAAGTACCGGCCGGCGCGGGAACACGATCATTGCATTCTGTCTCGCCTCCTGACGAGAATCAGGCTTGCTGTTTCTTCTCGAGTTCGGCCCAGCGGGCGTAAAGTTCATTCACCTCGTTCTGCGCTTCTTCCAGTTCCGCGTGAGCCTTCATAAGCCGTGCGCTATCGCTCGCAATCGCGGGGTCTTCGGCGGCGGACCGCTTGGCCTCCATCACCTGCTCAGCATCGGCAACCCGCTGCTCGATGCTGGCATATTCCCGCGCCTCGAGATACGAGAGTTTCTTTTTCGCTGTCGCCGATGACGATGCCGCTGAGTCGGTGGCATCAGTTCGCGCAGTAGCGCGCGCACCGGCCTGCGAGCTTTGCTGGCGCTCGGCCTGCCAGATTTCCCATTGCGAGTAGTCGGCGAAACGTTCGGCGCCGCCTTGACCATCCAAACCAAGCACGATGGTCGAGACCCGATCGAGCATGTAACGGTCATGCGTCACCAGCACCAGCGAGCCGCGAAACTCGAGTAGGCTTTCCTCCAATATCTCGAGGGTCGGAATGTCGAGGTCATTGGTAGGCTCGTCCAGCAATAGAACGTCGGCCGGCTGAAGCATCAGCTGCGCGATCAACACCCGCGCCCGTTCGCCTCCGGAGAGACGATCGACTGGTTGGTTGAGTTGTTCGCCCTTGAACAGAAACTTTGCCGCCCACGACGCCACGTGAGTCACGCGGTCCTGATAGATGACCGAATCTCCCTCGGGAGCCAACGCTCGCCGCAGCGTCACGTTAGGGTCGAGTTCGCGGCGCTGATCGAAATAAACAATGCGCAACTTCTCGGCGCGACGAATCTCCCCCTCGGTCGCGGCCACTTCGCCGCGCAACAGCCGCAGCAGAGTCGTCTTGCCGCTGCCGTTTGGCCCGACCAGCCCAACCCGCAGCCCGGCTGTGACGATAAAGTTCAGCCCCTCAAACAGCCGCCGCCCTCCAATTTCGTAGGCGACATTCTGTAGTTCAATCAGCCGCTTGGTCTTACGATCGGTGGCCGAGAAGTCAATCTGCGCGGTGCTGGTCCGCGTGCGCGTGTTCAGGTCCGCGAGTTCTTCCATCAGCTCGCCCGCTTTGCCGATTCGCGCCTTCGATTTTCTGGTGCGTGCTTTCGCCCCGCGGCGCAGCCATTCGATTTCGGAATGCACCAGATTCTCCAGCGCTTCCTGCCGCTTCGATTGCGCGTGCAGAAATTCTTCTTTCTTTTCCAGAAAAACGCTGTAGCGCCCCTTCACCCGCAGCAATCCGTCGGGATAAACGCGGCTCAACTCCGCCATCTCCGTGGCAACATTCTCCAGAAAATACCGGTCATGACTGATCACCACACAGGCGAACCCGGCCTGCTCCAGCACCTCCTCCAGCCATTCAATGCCGGCCAGATCCAGGTGATTCGTGGGTTCATCCAGCAGCAGGATGTCCGGTCCCTGCACCAGCGCCTCAACAATCGCGAGACGCTTCTGCCATCCTCCGGAGAGAGAAGTCGCTTCCGCTTCCAGGTCAACGAAGCCCGCGCGTCCCAGCGTCTCGGCAAAACGGGTGCCACGCTCTGACTCGGCCACGGCAGAGCTTTTCAACGCCGCGTCCACCACAGACCGAACCGTGGCTCCAGGCCGGAATTCCGACTCTTGCTCCACGTAACTCAGGCGCAGCCGCTTCCGGAAGGCGATCTCGCCATCATCCGTATCCTCGGTCCCCGCGAGAATTCGCAGGAGCGTGGATTTGCCCGACCCATTCGGACCGATGAGCCCAATGCGATCTCCCTCAGAAACGGTAAAGGAAACGTTCTGAAACAACGGATCGGCTCCAAAGGCTTTCGAGATGCTGCGAACATTAATCAGCGGCGGCAAGTAAGTGCTGGCTCCTGAACGTCGAGTGAGTATGAAGGTCTATCTTGAGACTATCAGGAAGGGTGATGCAGACGTGGATACGCGCGCCAGGTGCCGGCGATTAAGACTTTGAGGGAAAGGGCTGTCGCAACGGGAATCGAATCCGTAAATCTACCAGGCGGGCTTCCCGTCCTTGAAGCGCAGCGTCATCGTGTCTCCGCCTTTCACGACTTCGCGCGCCAGAGTCAAATCCGCACCGTCCTGCTTAACCTTGGAACCGGTGACCTCGATCGCGTCGTTCGCCTTGAAGTCCATGCCCATGTCGTCGAGAAATTTCTTGGGACACAGGAAGACTTCGACCGTGTCAGCACCGCTCTTCATCGTCAGGTAAGCGACGGGCTTCGCACCCGTGGGAGGAACGAACTTCAACTCTTGTACGACGCCCTTGAAACTACCCTCCGTCGCGGGATCATATTTGGGTATCGCCTGGGAAAAAGCGGCAGTGCTCAGGAAGATAATCGCGGCAAGTTTCAGGAACTGGTTCAACATCGGGCCAAACGCAGTCATGGCGGGCCCTCCGCCGGAATAGTAGGCTTCCAGAGTGCGAAAAGCAATCGGATTGTTCATCACATCATGTGGATCACATCATGTGGATCGCATCTGGTTCATCGCATCTTGTACGTCGCATCAGCGGTCATCTGCTCTTATACTCGAATACCTGTCCTCGACTACGCTCACTCAAGGGAGCCAGCTTGCGATGAAATCGATTCGCTCCATCAGCACAGTTCTCGGGCTCACGCTCTTGGGAGCCGCTTTCTTCTGCGGGGCGAGACTACCGCAGCTCGAAGCCGAGACCGGAGCCGAAGCCTGGCTGCGGTACTCCGCCTTGCCTCCGCAAGCAGCGAAGAACTATGAGCGCCTGCCGGACAAGGCCGTGCTGCTGGACGATTCGTTGGTGCTTCAAACCGCCCAGCAGGAGTTGATTCGCGGCGTTTCGCAAATGTTAGGCAGGACGTTGCGCGTGCAAGCCGGAATCGCGGGCGCTGGCCCTCGTGAGACGAATCAGATCGTTCTCGGAAGGATGGCAGAGCTGCACGTGCCGTACCCGGATCTGCACCCAGATCAAACCCTCACTGGCGATGGCTATTGGCTCAGGAATGCGAAGATTCACGGGCGTGAATGTTTGCTGGTTGTGGGAGACACGGATCGCGGCGTTTTGTACGGCGTGTTTGCTCTGCTGAGCAAAATTGCCCGTGCGGAGAGCCTCGTCAATCTCAATGAAGTGCAGCAGCCCTACGCTCCCATCCGCTGGGTGAACCAGTGGGACAACCTCGACGGCCGCATCGAACGCGGATATGGCGGACCCTCCATCTTCTTCGCCGATGGCAAAGTCCGCAACGACTTGACCCGCGCCGGTGAGTACGCCCGCTTGCTGGCCTCCATCGGCATCAACGGCTGCACCATCAATAACGTGAATGCCGCCCCCGGCGTTCTCGAAGACAGTTTCATCGCCCAGGTCAGCCGCATCGCCGACGTCTTCCGTCCCTGGGGTGTGCAGCTTTCCATGGCCGTCGATCTGGGCAGTCCCAAAATCATGGGCGGCCTCGACACGTTTGACCCGCTGGATCCGCGGGTCGCCGAGTGGTGGCGCAAGAGGGTCGACGAGATCTACCGCCGCATTCCCGACTTCGGCGGCTTCGTCGTCAAAGCCGATTCCGAGGGCCGCCTCGGCCCCTCCACCTATGGCAGAACTCACGCCGACGCGGCCAACGTCCTGGCTCGCGCGCTCAAGCCGCATGGCGGCGTGGTGTTCTATCGTGCCTTCGTCTACAACCACCATCTCGACTGGCACGATTTGAAAAATGACCGCGCCAAAGCCGCGTACGACAATTTCCATCCATTGGACGGCGCATTCGACGACAACGCCATTGTTCAGATCAAAAACGGTCCCATCGATTTTCAGGTACGCGAACCGGCATCTCCACTCTTCGCCGGCCTGCGCCGCACCAACGAAGCCATCGAAATGCAAATCACCCAGGAATATACCGGACAGCAGCGTCATCTCTGCTTCCTGGTTCCAATGTGGAAGGAAGCCCTGGACTTTGATATGCGAGTTGAAGGGAACGCCGCGCCAGTCAAGGATCTCGCGGCAGGCAGAATCTTTCATCGTCCTACCGGCGGCTTCGTCGGCGTGGCCAACGTAGGCATGGACGCCAACTGGCTGGGCAGTCCACTCGCCATGGCCAACCTCTACGGCTTCGGGCGCCTGGCCTGGAACCCGAATCTCAGCTCCGAAAAAATTGTCGACGAATGGACGCGCCTTACGTTCGGCAGCGAACCGCTCGTGGTCAAGACCATCACATCCATGCAGCTGAACTCTTGGCCGGTCTATGAGAGTTACACCGGCCCGCTGGGCGCGGGAACGCTCACCAACATCACCGGAAATCACTACGACCCCGGCCCCGAGTCCTCCGAAGAAAATGGCTGGGGACAGTGGCATCGCGCCGATCACACAGGAATCGGCATGGATCGCACGATTGCGACCGGCACCGGATTTATCGGCCAATATCCGCTGGCAGTGCAAGAACTCTACGAAGCGCTCGCCCGCTGCCCTGACAACCTGCTCCTGTTCTTCCACCACGTGCCCTACACCTACGTCCTGCACTCCGGAGAAACGGTGATTCAGCACGTCTACGATTCGCACTACGACGGCGCAGACCGTGCACGCGAATTCGTCCCCCAGTGGAAAACGCTTGCTGGGCACATCGACGAAGAGCGCTTCCAGGATATTCTGGCCCGCTTTGAGTACCAGTCCGGAGAAGCCGTCGTGTGGCGCGACACGATTTGTAGCTGGATTTACCGCCTTTCCGGCATTCCAGATCAAAAAGGCCGTATTGAAACTCAGCTTCGCCCCTGATTCGTCATTGGCTGGTTGCCGCTTGCACATTTGCATCAGTTCCGTTAACGTTTACGCTTCCAACCCGCCTGCATCACTTCCCCCCGGCTAGTTGGCAGGAATACGGTTTAAACATGGGAAAGCCTCCCACTACTCTCCGTGACATCGCGCGGGCTCTCGGAACCTCGATTGGCTCTGTGCATCGCGCCATGCACGACAACCCCGGCGTCAGTCCAGAGACCAAAGCCAAAGTCTTGCGGATGGCGAGAACCCTGGGATATCGCCCAAACCTCGCCGCCCGCTACTTGTCATCCCGGAAAACTCTGCGGATCTCCGTGCACACGCTGCAGGGCACAACATCTTTCTGGGATGAGGTGCGGGCTGGAATTCGCGAAGAAGCTGCGTCCGTCGTGCTCGAAAATGTCGAGATCGAATTTCGAACCTATCCCCGCCTTGGGGAAGGCGACGAAGCCGCTTTCGCAGCCGCCATCAGCGACAAGGTGGATGGGATGATCATCTTCCCTAGCCGTCCGCAAGTGTTGCGCCCCTGGATACGCCGCGCCACTCGCGCCCACATTCCGGTGGTATGCGTGGCCACTGACGCTCCCGGCAGTGGCCGATTGGGCATGGTCGCGATCGACACTCTAGCCAGTGGCTCGATCGCTGCCGACCTCATGGGAAGATTCCTGGGCCCGCGCGAGGGCTCCGTCGCGATCACCGTGTTTGACATGGCTATCACTGAGCATGCGGAAAAGTACGCCGCCTTTGAAAATACCTTGCGATCTTTTTATCCCAACCTCAGTGTCCTGAAACCCATCGAAGATCATGACATGGAGGCGGAAGCCTACGGCAAATGCCGCCAGCTGTTTGAACAATGTCCGAACCTGTGCGGAGTCTACGTGACCACTGAGGCTTCGATTCCGGTGCTGAACGCGGCCCGTGACGCAGGATTGCTGGACCGTCTGACCATTATTGCGACCGACTTGTTCCCCGATCTGGTTCCTCAAATCAAGTCCGGCGCAGTAGCCGCGACGATCTACCAGCGTCCCCGGGCCCAAGGCCAGATCGCGTTTCGCATGTTGCACGAGTTCCTCGCGGAGGGCGCCAAGCGGTCCCATCAAGTCGCATTGTCTCCACATTTGTTGATGCGCGGGAATCTGGATTTCTTTCTGCAACGACAACCCCGGGAATCGGTCAACGAAAAAGTGCAGCAGCCCCGGGAAACAACGGACGAACTGGCTGAAGATTTCGCCTAGCGCCGCGCGTTGCAACATGGGTTCAACGAAACACGGGCTCAGAGGAAGCATTAGGGAGGGAACATCGCTTATCTAGGCATCGACGTTGGCACAGGCGGCACGCGGGCGCTCGTCATGGACGAAACGGGAAAGGTTATCGCCTCCGGCTCGGAAGATCACGACCCGTTCCTCAGCCCACACCCCGGCTGGGCCGAGCAAGACCCGCGCGACTGGTGGCGTGCCTGCGGATTGGCCGTCAGGAAGGCGCTCCAGTCTTCAAATCTGAAACCCGAAAGCATTGCCTGCGTCGGCTTCTCCGGCCAGATGCACGGCGCAGTCCTGCTCGATTCCGCCGATCAAGTCGTCCGCAGCGCCATTATCTGGTGCGATCAGCGCAGCGAATCACAAACCCACGAACTCGAAAAGCTATTTGGCCGCGACGCCCTTATCCAGCTTACCTGCAATCCTCCACTTACAAATTTCACGCTCACTAAGTTGCTCTGGGTGCGCGAGACCGAACCCCAGAACTGGGCCCACGTCGCACACGTCATGCTGCCCAAAGACTACGTCCGTTTCCGCCTCACCGGAGAGCGAGCCATCGACATGGCAGACGCGTCGGGAACTCTACTTCTCGACGTGGCCAACCGCCGCTGGTCGACCGAAGTGCTAAGTAAGTCCGGCATTGATATTGGTCTGCTTCCCGCGCTCTTCGAATCCCCTCAAGTGTGCGGAAAAATTTCTGCTGCCGGCGCCGAAGCCACTGGCCTGCGAGCCGGAACGCCCGTAGTTGCCGGAGCCGGAGACCAGGCAGCGGGCGCCGTCGGCATGGGCATCGCTCGCGCCGGCGCAGTCAGCGCCACCATCGGAACCTCCGGCGTTGTCTTCGCCGCGACCGATCGTCCCGCACTCGATCCTGCGGGACGGCTGCATACCTTTTGCCACGCCATCCCCGGACGCTGGCACGTCATGGGGGTTACGCAGGCCGCGGGGCTATCTCTCCGCTGGTTCCGCGATCGCTTCGGAGTCGTGTCCGGTGTGCAAGCTGATGCCCGAAAGAATGCCGGACGCGATCCCTACGACATTCTCGCCGAGGAAGCCAGTGCGGCTCCCCCCGGTTCGGAAGGCGCTTTCTGGGCGCCGTATCTGATGGGGGAGCGCACGCCTCATCTCGATCCCAGCGCGCGCGCCGCGCTCCTCGGACTCACCGCTTCCCACACGCGCGGCCACATCATCCGTGCCGTCATGGAAGGTGTGGCCTACAGTCTCAAAGACACGTTCAGCATCTTCGAAGAGATGAAGATTCCCGTAACGTCGATCCGCCTGGGCGGCGGAGGCGCTAGATCGCCGTTGTGGAGACAGATTCAAGCCGACGTCTATGCTCACGCAGTAGAAATCGTTGCCGCCGAAGAAGGCGCAGCCTATGGCGCGGCCATTCTGGCAGGCACCGGAGCCGGAGCCTGGAATTCAGTCGACGAAGCCTGCGACAGCGTGGTTCGCGTGGCCTCGCGCATCGCCCCCGATCAGATAGCTTCGAAAACCATGCAGCAAGGCTATCGCACCTACCGCAAAATCTACCCCGCCCTGCATCAGCTGTTCAGCTAGGAAAAAGCTTTGTCATCCCGACCGAAGTGGAGGGACCTGCTGTTCCATACTTCCCGCACAATCCCGTCGCGCCAGCAGAAGCCGTGCTTCACTCCGGCAGCTTCACTTCCCCGCGAATCGTAACCCGAGCGTCTGCCGCCGAAGCGCCCGTCCCCGGCTGTCCTCCGCCAGCGCTGATCACGTACTCCCCCGCCCCAACCATCCGGTCGCCAGCTTCGTTGACGTAACTCAAATCGCGCGGTTGCAGCGCCAGCTTCACATGCCGCGACTCGCCCGCCTCCAGATGAACCCGACTAAACCCACGAAGCGCCCGCAGCGGCGCACCCGGAACCTTCGGGAAGCTGATATAAAGTTCCACCACTTCATCGCCCGCTCGCGAACTGCTGTTCTTCACATCCACATCGACCGCCAGCGGGTTGCCCGCATCCAGTTCCGCGCTCGACAGCTTCAGATTGCTGTATTCGAATTTCGAATAACTCAGCCCGTAGCCAAACGGATAAAGCGGCTGCCCGGCGAAGTAGCGATACGTACGGTTCTTCATCGCATAGTCTTCGAACTCCGGCAATTGCTCCACGCCTTTGTAAAACGTCACCGGCAACCGTCCCCCGGGATTGTTCACACCCGCGAGAGTCTGCGCGACAGCCGTCCCACCTTCTTCTCCCGAATACCACGCCTCAAGAATCGCGTTGGCGTGGTCGTTCGCCCAGTTCACTCCCAGCGCGCTGCCATTCATCAGCACAACGACGAGTGGCTTGCCCGTGCTCTTCAACGCTCCGAGCAGTGCTGACTCTTCCTCGGGCAGGTTAAGGTTGGTCCGATCGCCGCCCTTGAATCCAGGCAAGTCAACCTTCATTTCCTCGCCCTCAAGCCTCGATGTAATACCCACCACTGCAACCACCACGTCAGCCTCACGCGCCGCCGATACAGCCTCCACTAGCGGATCGCCGGTGACTTGCAGCCATATCAGTTTGGATGTGCGCCCGCCCGCCATGTACTCAACCTTCACCGCGTAAGCATGTCCTTTGGTCAGTTGCAGCGTCGCCAGCTGCGGATTCGGATCGTGCCCAACAGCGTCATCCACGACCAGTTTGCCGTCGATCCACAAGCGCTGCATGGAACCCATCAGCCCGACCTGGTACGTGCCCGATTCGGCGGGCTTGAGGAATCCCGTCCACCGCACAGAAAAATCCTTCATGCCAACGGGCACAGGCAACGCATGCGGATCAGGATGATACGTTTGCAGATCAACGTAAGGATCGACTCGCGTCACCTGCGGAGTTCCAGATAAATCCTGAGCAAAGTATTCACCCTTGAGCCCCGGTTTTCCATCATCTGTCGATAACACTGAAGTTGGAATCACCGGAAGCTCGCGCAAAAAGTCGGTGCCTGATTGGTACGAAATCTTTGCCCCGGCAAACTGCTTGCGAACCCCTTCCAGCACTGAAACCGCGTGCGAAGCCGTGCCGCTATAGTTACCGTGGAGCACGGCGGTCTGGTCCGCCAGCGGTCCGACCACCAGAATTTTCTTCACCTCCGCCGCGAAGGGAAGGACGCCATCGTTCTTCAGCAACACCATCGACTCCTGCGCCGTCTTCAGCGCAAGTGCGCGGTGTGGCGTACTGTCAATTTCGGAATCCGGCGTCCGCGCGTATGCAACCATGCTGTCGGGATCGAACATTCCCAGCCGCATCCGCGCCGTAAACAGCCGCTTCAAAGAAACATCCAGATCCGCTTCCGTGAGCAGCCCTTGTTTCACGGCGTCGATAAACGGCTTGTAGTCGTGGTCGTCCTTTGTGATGGTGAAAAAGTCCGCGCACTCATTGTCCATCCCGGTCTTGATCGCAGCCGCTGCGGCCGCCGCCTGGCTCGTAACGAACTTGTGCCCCTGAAAAATATCCACGATCGCGTCGCAGTCCGATACCACATAGCCGTTGAACTTCCATGCCCCGCGCAACTGGTCCTGCAGCAGAAACGTATTCGCGCATGCCGGCTGGCCATTGACGCGGTTGTAAGCGCACATCACCGATTCCGCTTTACCCTCAGTCACTGCCGCGCGAAACGCCGGCAAATATGTGTCCTCCATGTCGTGCTTCGATACCTGCACATCAATCGTGTGCCGCGAAGTCTCCGGCCCGCTATGCACGGCAAAATGCTTCGGCGTGGAAATGACTCGGAAATATTTCGGATCATCTCCCTGCAGCCCCGTCACAAATGCCACACCCATGCGTCCCGTAAGAAACGGATCTTCCCCATACGTTTCCTGACCGCGCCCCCAGCGCGGATCGCGAAAAATGTTGATGTTCGGCGACCAGAAATCCAATCCCTCCATAATGTCGCGCCGTCCCGCTCGCACTGCCTGATTATGTTTGGCCCGAGCCTCCGTCCCGATGACGACAGCCATCTCGTGGATCAACGAGTCGTCAAACGTAGCCGCCAGTCCAATCGGCTCAGGAAAAACTGTCGCCGTGCCAGCATTCGCCACCCCGTGCAGAGCTTCACTCCACCAGTCGTAGCCCGGCACCTGCAACCTGGGGATGGCCCGCGCTTGGTTCACCAGTTGCTCAGCCTTCTCTTCGAGAGTCATCTGCTTCACCAGATCATCGACCCGCACGTCAATAGGCTGGGAAGGATCGAGATAGACGGAACTGCTGGCCGTCTGCGCCGACGCGCGAACCAAGAAAAGAGCCAGAAAGAAAGCTAACAGCAAGGTTGTTCGCACACGCGTTTCCATGGAAAAATCCTCCGCAACCGCGCGATCAACCGGCTGGCGAAAGCGCTGGTGGATTGATATCCGAAAAACGATTTTTGTTGATAGATGCTGTGCCGTTAACGATTACGGTCGACCGTCGCTTGTAGCACAGTCGAAATCGAGTGGTCAAGAACGCCTGCGCAGGGTAGTGGGCTGCATACGAATTCACTGTCTGCCGGAAAGCATTGGGGCAGTTGGAATTCTGGCGGGTAAATCGTCGCCGGCGTCATCCCGAGCGGAGCCGTTCTTCAGGCGAAGCGAGGGATCTCGCGTGGATGAAAAGATTTTGGGCGGCGCAGCGCTTTTAGCGCTGCGATAAGGCATTTCCTTTTACCAGGGCTTTAGCCCCGTGGTATGGATTGCCCGAAGAACCCTCTACGCCTGGCCTTTCTTCGCTGCGACCGCCGTCGCTTTGCCCGCAACTTCCCACGGACGCTTAGGCCGATCCACGACGGCCTTGTCCCGGTCTTCGATGCGGTCGTAATGGTACGATTCGCTCACCGTCCCCAGCGACTCGTTATACAGGCTCGGCAGACCCAACCCCACCTTCAACTCTTCCGCGAACGACTGCAGCGCCTTCAAGTGATCCGCGCTGGCCGGAATTTCCGTCTTCGAGGTCTTAAGAAACTGCTGGTATCCCCGATTCACCAGCTTCGAAATCTCGCTACCGATCAGATAGCCGGGATACGCAAATATCTTTACCGTATCCTCCGCCGTTTTCTGGATGGCCGCGGACACGTTATATTTCCGCAGGAAAACGCGCACGGTTGCGCCGGGGGCCTCGGTTACGTCGAACCCGTGATCGCGCAGCCAGGCTAGCGCTTCTTCATAGGTTCGTGCTTCAATAGTTTTAGACATTGCGGGTTACTTCAACCTTTCCTTGCCGGAAGACGCTCGTAAATTAGATGCGTACTTATAAGAACCAAGCGCAACTTTAACTTTTACACGACTTTCATACGAGCTGCATCGCCGGACGAAACCGATTCATCTAAACATTTAACGAAACCGGTTCACTGAACAAGGTACTACATACCTCGTTTCACGCCATATAGCACATTACGTTGGTCACGGCATTTCGGTTCATCAATGGCATACGGAACACCAAAAACGGCGGCCATGTCGGTTCCGGTAGAACCCGACGAACTCCGGGAAGTGGCCTCAGGACTGGGCGAAACGCTCGGCCACAGCCTGATCGAGCGCATCGGCAACACTCCGCTGCTGCGGCTGGATGCGCTTACCGCCGACCTGCCGGGCGTAGCACTTTTGGGTAAGGCCGAATGGTACAACCCCGGCGGATCGGTCAAAGATCGCGCCGCCGCCAACATCGTCGCCGAAGCCCGCCGCCGCGGCCAGCTCGGCCCCGGCCAGTTCCTGCTTGACGCCACCAGCGGCAATACCGGCATCGCCTACGCCATGCTCGGCGCAGCCGAAGGCTTCCCCGTCACCCTGTGCATGCCGCAAAATGTTTCGCGCGAGCGCAAGCAGATTCTGCAGGGCTACGGCGCCAACATCGTTTATACCGATCCCGCCGACGGTTCCGACGGCGCCATCCGCAAGGCCCGCGATCTCGCCGCCAAAAATCCCGAAAAATATTTCTACGCCGACCAGTATTCCAACGAAGCCAACTGGAAAGCCCACTATTACGGCACCGCCAACGAAATCTGGCAGCAGACTCAAGGCCGGGTCACGCATTTTGTTTCCATGCTCGGCACCAGCGGAACGTTCGTCGGCACCACGCGCCGCCTCAAAGAATTGAATCCGTCGGTGCAATGCATCTCGCTGCAGCCCGACTCCTCTTTTCACGGCATCGAAGGCGCTAAGCATATGTCCAGCGCGATCGTTCCCAAAATCTACGACGCGACGCTCGCCGATCAGAATCTCGAAATCTCCACCGAAGACGCCTACGCCATGGCGCGACACCTCTCTCGCAGCGCCGGACTCTTGGTTGGCATCTCGTCCGCCGCCGCCGTCGTAGGATGTCTGAAAATCGCCCGCGACCTACCGCTAAAGAGAAAAGACGAAGCCGTAATCGTGACCATCCTGTGCGACTCCGGCGACAAATACTTAAGCGAACGATTCTGGAACGAAGGCTGATGAAGAGCTGACCGAAATTGGGTGCCCCATCTTTCTCGCGCCCTTTGCGAGAGGGTGGGGATTTTGACCTTCTCGTAAACGACTCCACCGATGCTAAAACTATCCCGCAAAGACTACGAAGCCCTCCGCCACCACGGCGAAGAAACCTACCCCAACGAATGCTGCGGCATCCTCCTCGGTCGCGTCGAAGACGACGGCACCCGCGTCGTGACCTCAACCGCCCGCGCCGGCAACACTCGCACCGACTCCGCCCACAACCGCTACAACATCGATCCCAAAGAACTCGTGCGCATCCAGCGCGAAGGCCGCGACCGCGGCGAAGACATCATCGGCTTCTACCACTCCCACCCCGACCACCCCGCGCAGTGGTCGAAAACCGATCTCGCCGAGGCCCATTGGTTCGGCTGTTCCTACGTAATCACCAGCGTGGAAAAAGGCAAAGCCGCGCTGACCAACTCATTCGAACTCGCTGGCATGGACGAAACCCACAAGCGCCTCGTAGATGAAACTATAACGATCGCTTAAGCTGCCAATGTTTATGTGGAGACAGCCGCCCCCGCTCTTCGCCGAGCGCAGTTCGGCCAGCTCGAATCTTTCCATTCGAGCACTGAAGGGGGACGATGCCAGACTCAGCCGCGAAGCGGCGAAAGAATGCAGCGCGCGGCGCCAGCCGTAGGTGGGCAACAGAGGGTAGGAGCAAGCCCCATCGGGGCGAAAGAGCATTCCGCTGCGACGCCAATTTTTTGGAATCCCTTGCCGGGCGTGGGAAGCGCGCGATTTTCACAACCATGTAACAAAATCTTGCCCGGGGATTGACGTCGATTCCTGTCAATAATCTAAAGCGAAAGCCGCGTCTGTAGCGGGTTCCACCTGAAAATGCTGTGCGCATCTGCACCAAATCCGGTCATGGGCTTGTGGACGGGCTGCACTCGATTGAAAATACGTGTACTTACAAGCGCGTATTTTTCGTTGACGGGAACAATAGAAGGAGTACAACAAGA